>Ga0334893_1000008_pt1 | contig 492668 bp, 480 predicted proteins | sample GraSluR3_MG_5_FD_207218 | JGI IMG/M metagenome (GOLD analysis project Ga0334893, IMG submission 207218) | Sludge microbial communities from methane-producing bioreactor in Wageningen University, Netherlands - Granular Sludge_09_05-R3 | ecosystem: Engineered > Bioreactor > Anaerobic >...
GAGAATGTTGATCACTCAATCTAAACTCGTATTAAACGGGCTGTGATTATTCGTGATCTATTTTGCTCAACTCGCTATTTAATTGTCAAAGACCAACTATGTGTCTTTTTCTCAAAGAACGTCCCGCCGTCAGGCGGGAAGAGGGAAACTATGCTTTCGCGTTGCCCCCGTCAACACCTTTTTTCAACTTTTTTTTCGTCGAAGCGGACGTTGACCCCACTCGTTGGCGGGAGGGGAAAACTATGCTTTAGCCCTACCCAAGTCAACACCTTTTTTCGCCCAATCGCATCTTTTTCCACTCCCAGCGCCCCAGCTCCCCGGAAAAGCCCGCCAGCACACGGTTTGCGCCCGCAACAAAATATCAAATCAGCACGTTACACCATACCTCTTATAGATATGAACAGCTGTAGTCGGCCGCTCCGACACCACTCATCACACCCTTGTCCGCCCTCGGACAACTCGGCGAACGCGGACACGCGAAGAAACTGGAAACAGGTCGGTCATTCGGTTGAAGCGGTAGCAAGTGTCCCCTTCCGCCTCCAACGGCCCTCCCCTCCAGCCCATACACTCTCCTTTACGGCCCCAGCCTCCACAGACCGAGGCAAAGGTTACGATCGCCCGATAACCGGCCGCCTCCCCAAAGATGCGCAGCATGGCACCGGATAACACCCCAGCGAACCGCGAAGGACTCCTACGGCCTATGATACATTACAAACATATATTAGGGTCCCCGCCCTGATGCCCCTCAAAAAAAAGGGCCCAGTCTCGATGAGACTGGGCCCTTTTTATTGGAATCGATTGCGCCGCTAGGCGGTTTTGGCCTTGATGGCGGCGGCGAGCTGCTTGCCGTGCTCGTAGCACTTGCCGAGCACGTCGTGATCGGGGACGAACTGGGTCTTGATCGGATCGAAGACCTCCATGTTCATGTCTTCGAGCCACTTGGTCAGGATCTTCACGCATTCGCCGGACCAGCCGAAGGAGCCGATGGCGGAGCCGATCTTGTTCTGCGGCCGCAACCCTTTCATGTAGGTCAGCATGTCGGCCATGAGCGGCAGAATGCCGTTGTTGTGGGTCGGCGAACCGACGACCACGGCGGCGGCGTCGAAGATTTCGGCCATGACGTCGGAATGGTGATTGTTCTTCATGCACATGACGCGCACGGACACGCCCTCGTCGGCCAGACCGGAAGCGACGGCCTCGGCCATCTTCTCGGTGGAGTGCCACATAGTGTCGTACACGATGACGGCCTTGTTCTTGGGCTTCTGCTCGGCGAACTCCTGGTACTTGTTCATGACCCAGGCGCAGTCATCGCCACGGAACATCAGACCGTGATCCGGGCAGATGGTGTCGATCTCCAGGCCCATCTCCTTGATGCCGGCCAGGGTCTTGAGGACCACCGGGGAGTACGGCAGGACGATGTTGGCGTAGTAGTTGGCCATAAGTTCTTCCAGGCGGAAGCGTTCCACCTGATCGGCCCAACGCTCGGAGGTGGCCCAGTTCTGGCCGAAGGCGTCGTTGGTGAAGACGAGCTTGGCCTCGGGGCAGTAGGTCAGCATGGAGTCGGGCCAGTGAAGCATCCGGGTCTCGATGAAGTGGAGCGTCCGCTCGCCGAGCTTGATCTCGGTGCCGGTGGGCACGACCTCGACAGGCCAATCCTTGTACTTGAAATGGGCCTTCATGGACTTCTGGCCCATGGGGGAGGTATAAATTTTCTCGGGGCGGTACTTCTCGACGGCAAGGGCGAGGCAGCCCGCGTGATCGGGCTCCAGATGGTTAATGACGAAGTAGTCGATCTTGCGGTCGCCGAGCACCTGGGCGATGTTGCACTGGAGCGTGCCCCAGAACTCTTCGGCCACGGTATCCACGAGGGTCACCTTCTCGTCCAGGATCAGAAAGTTGTTGTAAGTGGTGCCCTTGTGCGCCTTGGAATAGCCATGGAAGTTGCGGCGGTTCCAATCTACTGCGCCGATCCAGTGGATTCCGTCCTTGATTTCAACAGGTCTCATTGTCTTCTCCACATTGAGCGAGGCTCAACTGCTGCGGTAAAAAAAGGAGCGCGAACCGTGGGTGCGCGCTCCGTGCCCACGATGAGGGCCGAAAATTAATCCTCGGGTACGAAGCTGTCCTTGCCCGCGCCGCAGACGGGACAGGTCCAGTCGTCGGGCAGGTCTTCGAACTTGGTGCCGGCCGGGATATCGGCGTCGGAATCGCCCTGGGCCGGATCGTACACATAGCCACAAATTTCGCACACGTATTTCTGCATGGGATCAGTCTCCTTTTGATCGGGTATTTTTGCAGCAGCGGCGGCCGCTGTCAACTTTTCAGGATCGGTTTCAACAGGCAATTCGCAGTCCGACTTGGTGGACCCAGGACCGGCCAGAGGACGGAAGCACTTCTTGGTCCCGCCGCAAATGGGGCAGCGCCAGTCGTCGGGAAGGTCCTCGAACCTGGTGCCCTTGGGAATCTTCCCTTTCCGGTCGCCCTTGTCCGGGTTGTAGATGTAGCCGCAATTCACGGTCTGGCATTGATACATCTCTTCGGGCAGAGCCATATTGCCTCCTTGGATTGAAAGGGGCGGGCCCAACGGCCCGCCCCGGTGATGTCGAATACGCGCCCTGGAGCGCGGATCGAAACGACGCGCCTAGGCGGTCGCGGTCCAAAGACCGTGGAGGTTGCAGTATTCGCGCGCCTTGAGCTCGCCGGACAGACCGCAGATGCAGAATTCGACCTCGGGCTTGTCGCCGGGCTTGAGCATCTTGGTCAGGACCACGTCGCCCACCTGGAGCTCGATCCACTCGATGTAGTGCTTCTCCTCCATGGGATGCGCAACGGAACCGACCTTGACGGTGACCTTGTCGCCGTCCTTCTCGATGACGGGAACGTGCTTTTCCTTGGCGGCGTCAACGGTATTTTCGGTCATCAGCACCATCTCCTCGCCGCAGCAGACCAGGTCGCCCGCGCCTTCGTGAATGGCCATGACGATATTGCCGCAGATATTACACTTGTACACTTCGCCCAATTTGATAGCCATGTCGAATCCTCCTTGGATGACTTGATTCTTACCAGTTGGTGTCCTTGATCTCGAAATGGGCCTGGGGATGATCGCAAGCCGGGCACTTCACGGGAGCGGTGGAGCCCCTGTGGTTGTAACCGCAGTTCTGGCACCGCCAGACGATTTCCTCGTCCTTGACGAAGACATGATCGGTCTCGATGTTGTTGATGAGGGATTTGTACCGCTCCTCATGGTAACGCTCGGCCACGGCGATGTTCTCCATGACGGCGGCGATCTCGTTGAAGCCCTCCTGGCGGGCGATCTTGGCGAAGTCGGGGTACATCTCGGTGTACTCCTCGTGCTCGCCGGCAGCAGCGGCCTTCAGGTTGTCGAGGGTGCTGCCGATCACTCCGGCCGGGAAGGAGCCGGTGATCTCCGCGGTGCCGCCTTCCATGAACTTGAACAGGCGCTTGGCGTGCTCCTTCTCGTGTCCGGCGGTCTCTTCGAAGATCTTGGAGATCTGGACGTAACCCTCTTTCTTTGCCACGCTGGCGTAATAGGTATATCTGTTGCGAGCCTGGGACTCGCCGATGAATGCGTACAACAAGTTCTTTTCGGTCTGGGTTCCTTTCAGAGACATTGTTCCTCCTTACGGAATGATTCTTGGTTTTTTCAGATTCACCACCGACCCTACACAAAAACACGCTCGTTGTCGTATTATTATGTGAAAAGGATGTGGCGTTCCGCTCATAAAAATTTTCTCTTCCAACTCATTCGGTTAGCATCAATCTAGGAATTATTCCTATCTACTGGCGAGCCCCCTGTCAAGCATCTAATCGACAGTTAATAGCATAAATAAAGCCGGTTGCCTCATGAGGCAACCGGCTTTACGATCTTTCAGCGGATATTTATCGGATTTATTGCTTGGCAGCCTGGCATTTGGGACAGATGCCCACAAATTCCACGTTGGTATTCAAAATTTTGTAGCCGCTGGTGCAGGTGTCGGGAATGGTCGGAATATCGATCTCACAGTCCACGTCGACCACGGCTGTGCACACTTCGCATCGAATGTGCGGATGCGGCTCGGGAGTGCCGTCGAACCGTTTCTGCTCGCCGGGCGCACCTAATTTCAGAACCAGCCCTTTGGTCGCCAGGAACTCCAGGTTCCTGTATACCGTGCCCAGGCTGATCCTGGGGATGATCTTGCGCACCATGTCATAGACCTCGTCGGCCGTGGGGTGCGTCCTCACCTTACGCAACTCTTCCAGGATCACTTTCCGCTGCTTGGAAAGCCTGAAACCCATTTCTTGAGCCATGGATATCCTCCATATTTGATAACAATTACTATTCCCCCGGCCCATCTTTGTCAAGAGGAATCCGTGCAAGCGGAATCATGGGTCATTAGCTCAGAAAATCGATTACTGCAAATGTTACAACCGGGCCATCACTGGCGCCGCGTTGCACGGTTGCATCGTTTTTCGACCGCCGGGCCGGGATCGCGATTGCGCGAAATCACAGACAAATTGCACGCAATAGCGAGAGGGCCCGGCATAAGCCGGGCCCTCAAGAGTGTCTTTGCGGTGTCTATTTGCGGAACTTGGCGACCAGCCCCGCAAGCTCCTCGGCAAGTTCCGAAACCTCCTGGATGCCCTGATTGGACTCACGAATCCCGGACAGGACGTCCTGGGACAGCTTGTTGATCTGGGTCACCCGGTTGTTGATCTCGTCCGATGTCGAGGACTGCTGCTCCGCCGCCGTGGCGATGCCGTTAACCATCTCGGCGATGGAGTCGGAATGCCGGACGATCTCGTCGAGCACACCGCCCGCCTCCTGGGCCATACCCGAGGTATTGACCACGCGCTGCTTGACGGCATCCATTTCATTGACCGCATGTGACGTGGACTGCTGGATCAGGGAGATAGCTCCCTCCACTTCCTTAGTGGCGTCCATGGTCTTCTCGGCCAGCTTGCGAACCTCGTCCGCGACAACCGCGAAACCTCGCCCGGCGTCGCCCGCGCGGGCCGCCTCAATGGCCGCATTGAGCGCCAGCAGGTTGGTCTGGTCCGCAATGTCGTTGATGACGGCCATGACCTGCCCGATGTTCTCGGCCCGGCTGGACAGCGAGGCCAGAGCCTCGGCCAGTTTCTCGGTGATGTCGGCCACGGAGTTGATCTCCTCCACGGTCTTGCCCACCACCACGCCGCCCGAGGCGGCCACCTTGTTTGCCTGGTCCGACGCCTGGGCGGTCTCAGCGGCGTTCTTGGCCACTTCAAGCACCGTTGCGTTCATCTCCTCCATGGCCGTAGCCACCTGCCCGGTCTCGTTCGCGGAGGTGTCGACGCCGTCCGCGAGTTCGTCCATCCGCGTGGAGAGAACATTGGACGCCTCATTGAGCCTATTGGCCACCTGGGTGACTTCGTTGGCCACAACGAGGAGATCCTGCCGTTGCAGCTCGATGTTCTTTTTGTCCTCTTCCTCGCGCGTCAGATCGATGAGTACGCAGATAACGCCCACGGTCTGCCCTTCCGCGTCCTTGAGCGGCGACGCCTCGAACAAAAGCGGGAATACGGTGCCATCGCCGCGCGTGAACAGGAACCGTCCCTGGAGCGGCTCGCCCAGGGCAATGACCTCACCGGCGTTGCAGGTGGACCCGTCCTCGGATTCACAAGCGAAGACGTCCTGCACCCGACGACCCTTGAGTTCGTCCTCGGTCAAATCGAGAATGGCCTGCAACGGCGGATTCACGAATTGCAGGGTCTGGTCGGCATCGGTCACGAACAACGGGACCACTATGCCGCTGAGCACGGACTGGTTGTACTGTAGCTGATCCTTGATCCGGTTGACCATGGCCCCGAGATAGCGGGACAGGGAACCCAGTTCGTCGGTTCCGGCCACCTCGAAACGGGCGTCCAGATTGCCGTGGGCCACGTCCTCGGCCGTTGAGGCGATGGAAGTGATGCGATTGACAATGGCCCGGCGCATGAACACGATCAACGCGGCCAGCAGGGCCAGGACGCCGATCACGGATATGCCCGCCGACCGAATCTGGTTTTCCCTGAGCGCGCCGTACTGCGGGCTGACGTCCACGGCCACAACCATCGCCCCGAGAATTTCCCGGCTCCTGCCGTGGCAGTGATAGCAAAACGGGTTATTCTCGATGGATTTCACCTCGACGAAATGACGCTTGCCGTCGATCTCCTTGAGGTCGCCCTCGGCGATATTCTCCTCAAGCCCCTTGGAGACCATCTCGGGCAGCCCGGTCTCGGGCCGCGCGTCGAATATCTTTTGGCGTATCGATTCGGACTCGGTGGAATAGGTGATCTCTCCCTTGTAGTCGGTCAGGTAGACCTTGATGTCCGGATACCTCTCGGCCATCTGAAGGAATTTGATCTCGGTGCCGTCGTTGTCCCCTTTAGACATGGGGTCTTCGATGGCAATATACAGCATGTCCGCAACCCTTTCGGCGGCCAGGGCCACCTCTTTCAGGGTGTGATCCTTGGTTGAGATGGAGCTGTAGGCGAACAACCCGGCAAAGGCCAGGATGGTCAGCAGAGAAGACAAGAGGATGAGCTTGATCCCGAGGGAGCGGGTGATGAAATTATCCATGCCGCCTCCTAATGAGCTCCGCCGTGCAACAGCGGCTTGAAGTCAAACGCATCGACCCGTTCCGGGTTATGGCAGACCTGGCAATCATCAAGGCTCAGGTCGTGCTTGATGAAGTCCGGGTCGCCCCCGGACTCAACGTGATCGTAGCCCGGGCCGTGACAGACCTCGCACCCGGCCTCGGCCATGCCCGGAGTCGTCTCGAAATCCACAAAGCCCCCCGGCTGGCCCACACCTGTCATGTGACAGCCGTAGCATTCCGTTAGTTCCTCCTTGGTCAGGTCGCCCATCATCATTCTGACGGACTCCCCGGAATGCGCCTTCTTGGCGAACTTCTTAAAGTTGTCATACTCTTGGTCGTGACATTCCCGACATGCCTCCGACCCCACGTACCGACCCGAATTCGCCCGCCCTGTATCGGCCATGACGGCCAATACGACAAAGGCTGCCAGCGACAACGCGCAGCAGCCTTTGATCCAAACAGATCTCTTGAGCATCAAACCAACCCCCATTACTTAAAACGCGGTGTCGAAACAAGCCGGGCACCCTTGACCCGACTTAAATAACTACGCCGTCACCATAGAGAATTATTCACTTTTGGTAAAGGCGCGACACCAGGGAGTTGTGTTTAAAATCCAACTACCAGGCCAGGGTCTCCTTGAAGGCGGCCGCCAATTCCTCCACCTCGGCATCCAGGACCTTGTGTCCTGCCAGGGAAACGGTCATGGACGAGGCGTCGGAGACGCTGCCGATGCAGGCGAGGGGCTGTCCGGCGAACAGGTTTTCGAACCGCTCGCGATCGGCCGGGGCCACGGAAACCAGCAGACGGCTGGCCGATTCCGCATAGAGCAGGCCGGTCAGGTTCAGCTCGCCGCAGGCCGGGACCTTGTCCAGGTCAACGTCTGCGCCGAGCCGTCCGCCGATGCACATCTCAGCCAGGGCCACGCCCAGACCGCCGTCAGAGCAATCATGGCAGGCGGTAATCAAGCCTTCCTGGGAGGCCGTGAACACGGTCTCGTAGCGACGCTTCGCGGAGACCAGGTCCACCTGGGGAACGCGGGCGTCGGAGAAGCCGAGCTGGTCGGCGATCTCGCTGCCGCCCATCTCCGGCCGGGTCTGGCCGAGGATGTAAACCAGGTCGCCGGGCTTCTTGAAGTCCGAGGTCAGGCACTTGTTCACGTCGGGAATGACGCCGATGACCGAGAAAAGCACGGTCGGGGGAATGGAAATCTTCCGGCCGCCGCCCTTGTAGTCGTTCTTCATGGAGTCCTTGCCGGAAACGCAGGGCACGCCGAAGCCGAGGCAGTAGTGGGCGAGCGCCTGGTTGGCCCGGACAAGCTGGGCCAGCTTGTAGTGGCCGTCGGGGGTGGACTCGGACTGAACCGGGTCGCACCAGCAGAAGTTGTCCACACCGGCCATGTAGTTGACATCGCCGCCAACGGCCACGGCGTTGCGCACGGCCTCGTCGATGGCGTTGGCCATCATCCAGTAGGTGTCGTAGTCGGAGAACTGCGGACAGATGCCGTGGGAAACCACCAGACCCCGGTCGGAACCGTATTCGGGGCGGACAACGCCCGCATCGGACGGACCGTCGCCGAGCACGCCGACCATGGGCTTGACCGCGGACTTGCCCTGGACCTCATGGTCGTACTGCCGGACAACGTACTCCTTGGAGCAGATGTTCAGCCTTCCGAGCATGTCCTTGAGCAGACCGTTCTGATCCTCGGCCACGGGCACGGCGTCCTGGGCGATCTCGGGCCGCTGCCAGACGGCCTTGAGCTCCATCTGCGGCACGCCGTTGTGCAGGAAATCCATGTCGAGATAGGTGACCATCTTGTCGCCGTAGCGGACCAGGTACTTGCCGGAATCCGTAAAGGTGCCGAGGGCGGTGGATTCCACGTCCATCTCCTCGCTGAGGCGCATGAACTCGTCGAGCTTTTCCGGCGGCACGGCCATGGTCATGCGCTCCTGGGCCTCGGAGATGAGGATTTCCCAGGGACGCAGGCCGTCGTACTTGAGCGGGGCCTTCTTCAGGTCCATGTCGAACCCGCCGGAATCCTCGGCCATCTCGCCGACCGAGGAGGACAGGCCACCCGCCCCGTTGTCGGTGATGGCGTTGTACAGGCCGAGATCACGGGCGCGCATGAGAAAATCGTACATCTTGCGCTGCGTGATGGGGTCGCCGATCTGAACCGCGGTGGCCGGGCTGCCCTCGTGCAGCTCCTCGGAGGAGAAGGTTGCGCCGTGGATGCCGTCCGCGCCGATGCGTCCGCCGGACATGACGATGACGTCGCCGGGCAGAGCGCACTTCTCATGGGAAGGCTGTCCCGCGACTGAGACCGGCATGGTGCCGATGGTGCCGCAGTAGACCAGCGGCTTGCCCAGGTACCGCTCGTCGAAGACGATGGACCCGTTCACCGTGGGGATGCCGGACTTGTTGCCGCCATGCTCCACGCCCTCTCGCACGCCTTCGAACACCCGGCGGGGATGCAGCAGCCTGGGCGGCAGCTCACCCTCGTGGAACGGGGACGCGAAGCAGAAGACATCGGTGTTGCACAGAAGATTCGCGCCCATGCCGGTGCCCATGGGATCGCGGTTCACGCCCACGATGCCGGTCAGAGCTCCGCCGTAGGGATCGAGAGCCGACGGGGAGTTGTGGGTCTCCATCTTGACGCAGACGTTGGTGGTCTCGGAGAACCGGATCACGCCCGCGTTGTCCTTGAACACGGACAGGCAGTAGTCGCCGCCCTCGCGTCCGGACGCGTTGCGTTCGCGAATCTGCCGGGTGGAACCCTGGATGAAGGTCTTGTACAGGCTCGAATACTCGACGGTCTTGCCGGTCTCGGCGTTCTCATACTCGATCTTGGCGGAAAAAATCTTGTGCTTGCAGTGCTCGGACCAGGTCTGGGCCAGAACTTCGATCTCGGCGTCGGTCGGATCGGCCCCGAGCCCGGCCTTCTCGCGCTCGGCCCGGACGGCCGGGTCGGCGAAATAGGCGCGGATGTCGTGCAGCTCCTTGAGGGACAGGGCCAAGGTGTTGGACCGGGAAAAGTCCATGAGCTCCTGATCGGACATGGCAGCCAGCGGAATGGTGGCCACGGCGTCGGAAGCCTGGCCCGTGACGCGGGCGGCCTTGGCGTCGAAGCCGGGGTCCTCGGCCCACTGGGCGGCGGACTTGTATTCGTACCGCTGGATGAGTTCGTTGGCCAGCAGGTCCTTGGCGATACGGCTCGCGCCCGCCTCGTCCAGATCGGCCTGGATCAGGTACTGGCGGGAGGTGTAGACCTTGATGGACTCCCGTTCGGCCCGGGACAGTCCCAGGACGACGCCGAGTGTCTCGCGGGCGGTGCGGCCCTCGTTGTCGGTCACGCCCGGCCGGAAGCCCACTTCGATGATCCAATCGAAGTCGCGCGCCAGGGGCGCGAGCGAAACCTCATGCAGGACCGGGTCATGCAGGGCGGCGCGGTCCAGGACCATGTCGACCTGCTCCTGGGTCACGCCCTCCAGGGTGAAGACGTTGACGATGCGGACATCCTTCACGTCCATGCCGAGTTCGCTCCTGACCTTGCGGGCGATCCTCTCGCCCAGCACGTCCCGGACGCCTTCCTTCAGTCCAACGATCACACGACAAAGCATATCTGGTCTCTCCTCTAGATATGAAAAGCGGAAGGCCGGTCTCCGTGCGGGGGTGACCGGCCTTGAAAATCACTTGGTTCGGGTCAACACATAATCCGCGGCCTGCCTGAGCACGGCCAACTCTTCGCCGGGTTCGAACCCGACAAGACAGTCCTTGGCCCTCTCGACGTAGCGGGCGGCTTCTTCGCGGGTTTTCTCTGAATAACGCCCCTCCCGGACCCGGTCCAGGATGTCGCGGCTTGCGGCCTCGCTCAGGGTTCCGTCCCTCAGAGCCGCGATCAGGGCCTTGGCCCCGGCCTCGTCTCCATCCTCCATGAGAAGGATGAGCGGCAGGGTTATCTTGCCTTCCTTGAGATCACCGCCCTCGGGCTTGCCAGTCTCGGACGTGGGCGAAGCGTAATCCAGGGCGTCGTCCACCAACTGGAAGGCGATGCCCAGGTTCAGTCCGAACTCTCCGGCGGCGTCCTCCTGCTCGCGGGAGGCCCCGGCCAGAGCCGCGCCGCACCGGCAGGCGCACTCGATGAGCCGCGCAGTCTTGCCGATGATAATGCGCAGGTACGCTTCGCGATCCAGGGACGGATCGCGGGAAAATTCAATCTCCTCGATCTCGCCCTCGGCCGTCTCCATGATGCCCTTGGCCAGCAGCCAGGACAGGCGGGGATTGCCGTAGCGCGCGCCCATCTCGTTGGCCAGGGCGAGCAGCGCGTCGCCCGCCAGAATGGTCTCGGTCCGGCCGAAAACAAGGTGGGCCGCTTCCCGGCCGCGCCGCAACTCGGCGTCGTCCAGGTAGTCGTCGTGCAGCAGGGTGGCGGAATGAAGAAGCTCCAAGGCGCAGGCAATGGCGTGATGATCGTCCCCGCCGTAGCCCAGCGCCCGGGCGAACAGGAGCGTGAGCATCGGCCGGATGCGCTTGCCGCCGGACCCTATGATGTGCTTGGCAACGTCGCGGACCAGCCCGCTGAGCTGGTCGGCCTCTTTGTCGAGAAAGTCATTGATTCCGGGAAGTTCCCGGTTGAAATATCGCAGAAGTTCGTCCATATGTGCGTACTATGTCAGGTTGCGGGTTGCGGGGCAAGTCCCGTATTACGCGGCGAACAGCGTGTCCGCCGCCCCCTTGAGCGATCGTAGCGCGCCCTTGAGGTCCCAGTCCTCGGGTTCGCGGGAACCCACCAGGTTGGAGATGGTCCGCACCTCCAGGAAAGGCAGCTCCCTGAGGGCTGCGGCGTAGGCCGCGGCGAATCCCTCCATGTTTTCCATCTGGCCGTTGCAGAAAATCTTGAGCCAACCGGCCCGTTCCGGGGTGCCGGTCACACCGGACACGGTCACGCTGGATACGCGCGTCCAGCCGTCGCCCAGAGCCAGCCCCATGCGGGCGGCGTCGCGGACCGGCGAGAGCTTGACCCGGTTCCATATCTTCCGGCCCTCGGCTTCGCCCTGGGCGAAACCGATCGCCTTGGGATCGGCCGCACCGTCTTCGCCGAGCAGGCCATATTCCGGCCAGGTCTCCTGCCAGGCGAAGCAGACGGTCCCCATGGGCGTCTCGCCCAAGTCGTACCCCCCGGCGATGCCAAGGTCCACCACTCCGTCCAGGTCCCGGCCGCCAAGCCAAGTCCCGACGTTCAGGGCAGTATTGACCAGCCCCACGCCGGTCACGCCCAACAGCAGGTTGCGTCCGCCCACGGCGTGTTCGGCCGTCCCGCCCGAAGCCACAACGGGCGCATCGGGAAAGGCGGCCCGCATCTCATTGGGCGTGGCGGTCAGGACCAGAAGCACGAGCCTGCCCTACAGCCGCCAGTAATCGACGGCTTCGGCCTCAAGCTCGGCCCGGTCGAAAAAGCCCTTCACATCCACCACCAGAGCCTTGTCCGGGTCGTTGAACCAGCTCTTCAGGTCCTTGACGGCAAACGCCTTGTAGGCATTGTGCGGCACGGCCAGGATCAGGGCGTCCAGCCCGCGCAGCTCTTCCAGAGGCCGCAGGTTCACGCCAAGCTCCTCGCGCGCCTCGTCGACGTCGGCCTCGGCATCATGAACCAGCACCTCCACGCCGTAGTCCTCAAGCTCGGCCAGCACGTCCACCACACGGGTGTTGCGCAGATCCGGGACGTTCTCCTTGAAGGTCAGTCCGAGCACGCCCACACGTGCGCCCATGATCTTGCAATCGCTCTTGATGAGCCGCTTGATGGTCGCCTCGGCGATGAACTTGCCCATGGTGTCGTTGATTTCGCGGCCCGCCAGGATGACATGGGGATGCAGCCCCAGGGCCTGGGCCTTGAAGGTCAGGTAGTACGGGTCCACGCCGATGCAGTGGCCGCCCACCAGCCCGGGCCGGAACGGAAGGAAATTCCATTTGGTGCCGGCGGCCTCAAGCACGTCCAGGGTGTCGATGCCCATGGTGTCGAAGATAAGCGCCAGCTCGTTCATGAGCGCGATGTTCAGGTCGCGCTGCGTATTTTCGATGACTTTGGCGGCCTCGGCCGTGCGGATATTCGCGGCCAGATGCGTCCCGGCCTTGACCACGGTGCCGTAGACCTGCTGCAACAGCTTGCCCGTGGGCTCGTCCTGCCCGGCCACGACCTTGGTGATGGTCTCCAGCCGGTGGACCTTGTCGCCGGGATTGATGCGCTCGGGCGAGTAGCCCACGCAGAAATCGTCGCCGCATTTGAGCCCGGACTCGGCTTCGAGGATGGGCACGCAGACCTCTTCGGTCAGGCCGGGGTAGACCGTGGATTCGTAGACAACCACGGAACCGGGTTGCAGATGCCTGCCCACCGAGGTGGACGCCCCGCGCACGGGACGCAGATCCGGGGTGCGAAATTCGTCGATGGGGGTGGGGACGGCCACCAGAATGAGCCGCGCCTTCTCCAGATCAGCCAGATCGGCGGTGAAGACGAGGTCCACATCGTCGCCGACCGTGGCGAAATCCACTTCGTTGGTCCGGTCGACACGACGCTTGAGTTCCTCGACGCGACGCTCGGACACGTCCACGCCGATCACCCGGAAATGGCGGCCCAAGGCAACGGCCAGAGGCAGCCCCACGTATCCGAGGCCGACCACGGCAATAGCGTCTTCCTTGGTCCGCAACCGTTCAAAATCAACCATGCTCATATACGTGCTCCTTTCATTCCGCGGGTGGACACCAGGCGGGGAATGTGGCTTACTGACCCAATGAATATCGACTGGTCGCTTCTCATCGCCGCAGTCGGGTTGGCCCTGGTCTTCGAGGGCATCCCCTATTTCCTGTTCGCCGAACGTATGCCCGGCCTGCTGGCCAGGATGGCCGTGCAGCCGCCGAAGTTTCTGCGCTTCATCGGGCTGGTCGCCATCATTCTCGGCCTTCTCGTCATCTCGTTCGGCCGCTCTTTATCTCTTTAACCGACATACTGTCCAGACCGCCAAGCCTTTCCGTGAAGGCTCAAAGCCGGGTCGGGCCTTTGCCCCGCGCGTCACTTCCGCCTCTTTGAAACGGCCCTCTTTTTTCGAGCGCCCTTTTCCTCGGAAGCGGGCTTGGCGGAAACGGCCTCATCCGCGCGCGGTTTCTCGGCCACGTGCAGATACACGATACCGGACATCATCGGCACGTTGTAAACCCGCTCGAAGCCGGCTTCAAGCAGTTCCGCGCCCAATGCCCGTTCGTCGGGGAAGCTCTTGATGGTCTCGGCCAGGTAGCGATACGCGCCGGGATCACCGGAAATGCGGTCGCCCAGAAACGGCAGGACCTTGTCGAGATAGAAATTGTAAAGGCCCTTCCAGACCCGCTTGGACCCGGTGCCGAATTCAAGGATGCAAAGCCTCGCTCCGGGCTTGAGGACCCGCAGGAACTCGGCGTAGGCGTCCGCCCGGGGCAGGATGTTGCGGATGCCGAAGGCGATGGTGGCCGCAGCCATGCAGTTGTCGGGCAGGGGCAGGTTGCGGCCGTCGGCCTGGACCGGGAAAATGCGCTTCTCCCGCCCGCGCTTGAGCTTCTTCGCCTTGCCGTTTTCCAGCATGGGCAGGGCGAAATCAAGCGCCGCCACCCGGCAGTCCGGATACTGCCTGAGCAGCTCCACGGATACATCCATTGTGCCCGCGGCCAGATCAAGGATGGCGCCTCCGGCTTCGGGCCGGGCCGCCTTGGCCAGACGGTATCGCCAGTAGATGTCCTGGCCCCCGGACAGGGCGTGATTGAGGAAATCGTACCATCCGGCGATGCGGCCGAACATGTCCGCCACCCGCCTGCCGTGCTCGGCGTGAGTGGAGGCCCCGGTATGGGACCCGCATTCGGAAGCGGTCATTATTCGCCCTCTTCCGAGGTTTCCGAGCCGTACGAGTCGTCCCCGGCGGTCACGCCGGTGATGGTGCGCATGATGTCTTTGTATATCACGTCGAAATTCTGACCGAAGTTCGAGGGGGAGATGCGTCCCACCTCTATGAACTTGATGACCACTTCCTTGGCCACCTGCAGCGCCTGCTTATCGTACTTGTCCATGATCTCGCTCCCGGGCGTAAAGGAAAACCGCCCGGTGGGAAATGGCCTTGACCAACACAGTCAGGGTAGCCGGGCGGGGAAAAGGGAGAAACCTGAAAGCCCCTCTCTTTTTTCGGGTTTCGTAGCACGCACGGCCCCGGTTCGTCGAGGAGTTTAGGGAACGCGAAAAAACGTTCCGCCGGGCGATTTTCACTGGACTGCGGCCCTGCCGCGCAATAGGTTCGGCAGGGCCCGGCGAGCCGGGCACTCTTCCGCATCGAGACGACCATGAGAACGCCGCTTTTCACCGCCCTGCTGCTTACGGCCTCCAACGTATTCATGACCTTCGCCTGGTACGCCCACCTCAAGGAGCTGAACCAGCGGCCATGGTATGTGGCGGCCCTGGCGAGCTGGGGCATCGCCCTGTTCGAATATCTCATCCAGGTCCCGGCCAACCGGCTGGGCTACACCGAGCTGACCCTGCCGCAGCTCAAGATCATGCAGGAGGTCATCGCACTGGCCGTGTTCGCGCCCTTCTGCCTGTTCTACATGCACCAGCCCCTCAAGCTCGACTACCTGTGGGCGGCCCTCTGCCTGCTCGGGGCGGTCTACTTCATTTTCCGGTCCTGATCCTGCACTGGACGGACCGGCTCACCAGACCATTTCCGGCCGCTTGGCAAAACCGCCGCGCAAGCGTCTCCGGACTGCCGACCGGCTTGCCATGATCCGTCCCGCCTGATACAGAACCGGCAGGACAATCTCCGGACTTTTCCCGATAAGCGGCCCCCGTTCGCGAACTTCTCCCCGTGTTCAGGCCGCAACGCTCGTCCTGTCCGGGATTGCCCGAATTCAGCGATCGGCCGCCGATAAGGCCACACGGAGGAGCACATGAGCAGAGACGAGATTTCGCGACTGATGGGCGACACCCTGTCCAATCCCGACATGATCCGCGAGGCCATGACCATCAAGGACCGTTCAGCCCTGGAATCCTATATCCGGGACCGGGGATACGACCTCAGCAGTGAGGAGATGAACGAGGTGTGGGAGCTGGCCTCCAAGGTCCTGGGCGGCTCTGCCGAACCGTCGAGCGCGGCCCGCTGGCGGCTTGACACCATCGGCCGCGAGCCGCTGGCCCCGCAGGATTAGTCCCTTCCGTCAGAACCGCCATAAAATGCGGGCGAACCCGCCCATGGCGTTATCCAGATCGTGCGAGGACTTGTACGTGCCCGCCTTGTTGTAGAATTTGTATTTGCGGTTGTAGTGGTACTCCGGCCCAATGCTCAACGTCAGGTTCTCATTGGGCAGATAGTCCAGATATACCCCGATTTTTGAACGAACAAGTCCAAGGTAGCCGCCGCTGTAGATAGGATTGTCCGCGGCGAGGCGGTAGGTCTTGTCCAGGGTGGAAAAGGCGAAGTTCAGGCCGATGGTGTCCGTTCCGGCCTCGGCGTCCTCCACCAAACCAATGGCCTCGAACGCCTTGCGCAGGGTCTTCTGCGAGACCGCCACGGCAATGCCGAACTCCACGTTTCCGAACAGGTCGCTGCTCAGGGCCGACATCGCCACGGTCTTGGCGGTTATGCCCAGCATCCAGCCGTCCCAGAAATCATAGGCCAATCCACCGTCGAAACCGACGCCCACGGCTCCGGGCGCGCTCTCCTCGAAGGAGGCGTCCACTTCCCCGTTGACCCAATACCGCCAATCGTCGGCGAACTTGTCGTTGAGCAGCCGGGCCTGCACGGTAATATCGTGCAGCGAACTCCACGGCACGATCTCGTCCCCGGCGTTGAAACGGCGGGCCAACTGTGATTTGTCGATCCAGTTGAAAGAGGAAAGCTCGTAGGAGAGGTGAAAGATGAGGTAGTCGGCTGACAGGGAACTGTGAAGAACGCTCACGCTGCCCAGCCCGTTGGTGAAGTCCGCCTCGCCCACGTATCCCATGGCCGCCTGCAACTGAAGATTCTGGTTCACGTTGGTCGGCGCGGCCACGAGGAAGCCCGGCTCATTGCCCATGGTCAGGTCCGTCTGGGCAAAAGCGCCGGGGACGCAACCAAGAAGGAATATAAGAAGGATGATAAAGCGGACCATCCGGCGATGTTTACACGCTCGCGGGGGCGAACGCAATATGGTCCGGCCGGACCCAATGCGCAAAAAAAGCCCGGACCGGCGAATGCCGGACCGGGCCTGAAATACCGATCGCGCCGGGCCTATGCGCCGCAGCACTTCTTGTATTTCTTGCCGCTGCCGCAGGGGCAGGGGGCGTTGCGGGATATCTTGGCGTCCTTGCGCACGGTGGCGGCCTTCTTGTCCTGGGCAGACTCGTGGTCCGTGTACTGCAAGTCGTCCGTGTCCTCGTGCTTGAACTCGTCGTCGCGGACCTCGGCCTGGATGCGCAGGTGAGAGAAGGCGCGCAGGGCGTTCTCCTTGAGCGTGTAGATCAACTCGGAGAAAAGCTCGAAGCCTTCGCGCTTGTACTCCTGCTTGGGGTCCTTCTGGCCGTAACCGCGCAGGCCGATGCCGTCGCGCAGGTGGTCCATGTTGAGCAGATGCTCCTTCCAGTTGCGGTCGAGCGAGTCGAGCAGGAAGTAGCGCAAAATCTCCTGGTAATGCTCGCTGGTGGAGGCGCGCAGGTAGGCGAAGATTTCATCCACCCACTTGCGGGCCTGCTCCATGTCGGGCAGGCCGGACTTTCCCCAGTCCTCGAACCGCTCGAAGTTGAAGACTTCCTCCAGGCGGGCGCGCACGGATTCCTCGGTCTCCTTGTCCACGCCGCCCTTCATCTCCAGGGCGGGCTGAAGGATCTCCTCCAGCAGGTCGGCGGCGTAGTCCAGGGCGATGGGCTCGACTTCCTTGCTCTCCATGAGTTCGCGTCGCAGGCCGTAAATGGCCTCGCGCTGCTGATTCATGACGTCGTCGTATTCGAGGAGCTGCTTGCGGATTTCGTAGTGATGCGCCTCCACTCGGGTCTGGGACTTCTCAATGGCGTTGGAAACCATCTTGTTCTCGATGGCCATGCCGTCCTCAAGGCCCAGCTTCTCCATGATGCCCTTGAGGCGGTCGGAGCCGAACAGGCGCATGAGGTCGTCGTCCAGGGCGAGGTAGAAGCGGGAGGAACCCGGGTCGCCCTGACGTCCGGCGCGGCCGCGCAACTGGTTGTCGATGCGCCGGGACTCGTGGCGCTCGGTGCCGATGATGTGCAGGCCGCCCAGTTCACGGACGCCCTCGCCGAGCTTGATGTCGGTGCCGCGGCCGGCCATGTTGGTGGCGATGGTCACCTTGCCCTTGTGCCCCGCTTCCAGGACGATCTCCGCCTCGCGCTCATGCTGCTTGGCGTTGAGCACGTTATGCGGGACCTTGAGCTTCTTGAGCAGGCCGGAAAGGACCTCGGACTTTTCGATGGAGACCGTGCCGACCAGGGTGGGCTGGCCGCGTCGGTAGCATTCCCCGATGTCCTCGGCGATGGCCTTGTACTTCTCTTCCTGGGTCTTGTAGATGGAGTCCGCGTTGTCCTGCCGGACCATGGGCATGTTGGTCGGAATGACCACCACCGAGAGGCCGTAGATCTGCTGGAACTCCACGGACTCGGTGTCGGCGGTGCCGGTCATGCCCGCCAGTTTTTCGTACATGCGGAAATAGTTCTGGAAGGTGATGGAGGCCAGCGTCTGGTTCTCGGCCTCGACCTTGACGTTCTCCTTGGCCTCGATGGCCTGGTGCAGGCCGTCCGAAAGGCGTCGGCCGGGCATGAGGCGGCCGGTGAACTCGTCCACCAGGACCACCTGGTCGTCCTTGACGATGTACTCCACGTCGCGCTGGAAGCAGTGATGCGCCTTGACTGCCTGAAGCACATGATGCTGATAGGAAATATTCTGCGGGTCGAACAGGTTGTCCACACCGAGAAGGCCCTCGATCTTCTCCACGCCCGCGTCCGTCAGGGTAATGGACTTGGTCTTCTCGTCCAGAACGAAGTCGCCGTCGGGCACGGCGTCCTTGTCCTCGGGGTCCATGGGACTGGACTTGACCAGATTGGGCACGATGGCGTCCACGCGGCGATACAGCCCGGAAGACTTCTCGCCCGGACCGGAAATGATGAGCGGGGTCCGCGCCTCGTCGATGAGGATGGAGTCAACCTCATCCACGATGGCGAAATTGAGCGGCCGCTGGACCAACTGTTCCTTGTAGAACTTCATGTTGTCGCGCAGGTAGTCGAAGCCGAACTCGTTGTTGGTCCCGTAGGTGATGTCGGCCCGGTAGGCCTCCTGACGCTCCTGGTCGTTCAAGCCGTGGACTATGACGCCGTAGGTCAGACCGAGGAAATTATAGAGCTGGCCCATCCACTCGGCGTCGCGCTTGGCCAGATAGTCGTTGACCGTGACCACGTGGACGCCCTTGCCGGCCAGGGCGTTCAGAACCACGGCCAGGGTGGCGACGAGCGTCTTGCCCTCACCTGTCTTCATCTCCGCGATCTTGCCCTGATGCAGGACCATACCGCCGATGAGCTGCACGTCGAAGTGACGCATGGGCGGATCGAAAGCGCGCTTGCCCGCCTCGCGGACCAGGGCGAAACACTCGGGAAGCAGGTCGTCCAGGGTTTTCTCGCCCGCGGCCACCTGTCCCTTCCAGGCTGCGACCTTGGCCGGAAAGTCGACGTCGGACAGAGCTTCCATCTCCGGTTCGAGCGCATTGATCTGCGCGATGATCGGCTTGAGTTTCTTCAGGTATCGGTCGTTCTTTGAACCGAAGATCTTTTTGAGCATATGGGGGTTCTCCAGAAAAATCTTTGGCGGCCCGAATACGCGTGGCCGCAAACGCTGTTGTGCATGATAAAGTCGGAAACCGGAAAGTCAACGCGACAATCGCGTGACAAACCCCTTTTCCTCGGCGCAGTCAGGGATAGCACAAAGCGGACCGGGCGTAAAAGGCGCCACCGAACCCGACGAAACCGCTCACGACGGCGCAACGGGCCGGATCGGCGAAAGACATCGCGGAAGGGTCCGCCACGCGCGGACCGCGCGAACTATTTTCCGCGTTTCCCCAGGTCCGCGTACGGCCCCACATAGGAGACGGGACGCGGCGCGGGCTCGAAATCGAACGTCCTGCCGCCGGGGGTTGCGCGCAGATCGAGAAGCTCCCGATACCAAACCGCGTTCAGCGCCAGAAGAACGATCCAGGAAAACAGATCCACGAAAAGCAGAAGAAGGAGCGGCACCGCCTGGACCCAGCCGAAACCGCCCGCCAGGGAGGCGGCAGAAACAAGCGCTTCAACGAGCGCGGAAAGCGCCATGACCGGAACGACGATCATCACCATGGACCAGAACATGCGCCAGGCGTGTCCCCTGGTCAGGACCAGGGCCTCACGAACCCCGATCACATGCCCCACGGCCGCGCCGGGAATCATGATCCCGAAACGGAACATGAAACAAACGAACAGGACGTACATTCCCGCGCCCGCGGCCAGTATCAGCACCTCCAGAAACGGCGGAAGGATTTCCGCCCCCTCCAAAAGCAATTGATAGCCCAAGACCGCCAGCGGACCCACGACCAGGAGCAATAGGCCCAGGGGGATCAGCATGAGGATCAGCCCCCGGACAAAGACCCGTCCCATTGCCGCCCAGAACGGAACCGGGAAAACGGTTCCCTCGCCCTCCTGCATGGTCACGGCCAGATGATTGGCCGTCGTCACCAGAAAAAGCATGGCCAGGAACTGGACGAAAGAACTTGGAATGAGAAATGGCCCGCGCCAGGAAGGAGCCAGGGCAGGCAGGCCGGACAGTAACAGGATCGGCAAGAGACCGGCCAGGGCCAGCCCGAAAAACGTCCACTTCCGTCTCCAGCCGATGGACACGGCCGTCTTGACCACGGCCAACGGCGAAATCCTGCCAGACATCGCGCACCTACCCTATGGTTTCAAGCCAATGCCCCACTTTCACCCGATCCGGCGCGGTGGCCGAGAGTTGGGCCAGGCAGGCGGAGCAACCCGAGAGGACCATGTCCGCATCCCGAAGCGCATCCCAGCACTGCCGGTTGACCGGCTCGGTCAGACCGGGCGCGGCCAACCGCATGACCCCGCCGAAGCCGCAGCACTCCCTGTCCGTCTCCGCGATCAGCCGGTCGCCAAGCGCATGACGCAGGAAAACGCGGTCCGGGTCGCCCTTGCCCGCGTGGCAGGGGTGGTGGTAGCCGATACGTTCCGACGCATTGTCTGATATCACGAATCCGATGTCGCGTACAGCAACCGACAGGGGAAGAAGGGATTCGGCCCACTGCGTCCGCTCCTCGTCGGACTCGAAACGGTCGTAGGCCGCCAGCCCGGCCAGGCAGGAGGCGCAGAACACGGCCACGCGCGGCCGCCCGGCCTCGCGCCAGACCGCCACGTTCCGTTCGGCCATGGCCCCGGCCTCGTCCGCGAACCCGGCCCCCTTGAGGCCCGAGCCGCAACAGACGAACCCGTCCGGCAAAATGTCCGCGCCCAGGCCGTCCAGCAACCGCAGGGCGGCCATGAGCCAGCGGCCCTGAACATAGTTGGCCGTACAGCCCGCGAACAAAAGCATCCGCTCGCCCCGATACGTGTCGGGAAACGTCTTCGGCGTCAGGAAGGGATCGAGCCCCGGCCCGCCGGTCATGCCCGTAAGCATCTTGAGCATGGGGCCGAGCTTCTCGGTGCGGAACCGCTCCGGAATGAGCCCCGCCGCCTTGGAGCCGGGCGACCAGAGCTGCCGGGCGCGGGTCAGCCAGGTCTTCCACAGCCAGGAGCGGAAATTCGGATGCGCCCCGCGCAGGGCCGCCACCAGACCGGGCACGTCCTGTCCCTGGGAGCAGACCTCGCGGCACCGGCCGCAGCCCAGGCAAAGCCCGGCGAGCCGTGCTACATCCACTTCGGACAGCCGCCCCGGGTCCTCGGCCAGCACGCGGCAGAGGTCGGACTTGGAACGCGGTCCCAGCTCCTCGCGGCCGGTGGCCCGCAGAAGCGGGCAGACCTGAAGGCACTTGCCGCAAAGGATGCAGTGGGAAGCGTGTTGAGAAATGCGATCGGACATGGACTAGGTCCTACCCGCGTCGGCGGCCCTTGGCAACAACCCGACCCGAGGCGGCGGAACCGGCCGGGCCGTGCGCCTTCCGGACCTTGTAGCCTACCATCCCTTGCCGGGATTCATGATCTCGTGGGGATCAAAGACGCGGCGCACCGCCTCCATGACGCGCACCTGTTCCGCGCCGAGCTGCTCCGGCACGAAGGACGCCTTGGTCAGCCCGGTGCCGTGTTCGCCCGAGATGGTCCCGCCCAGTTCCACGGCGGTACGGAAAAGCCGTTCCTTGACCCGGTGGGCGGCGCGGACCTCGTCCGGCCGTTCCGCGTCGTGCATGATGTTGGTGTGGATGTTGCCGTCGCCCAGATGGCCGTAGCAAAGCACCGGCAGTCCTGCGTCGCGGCCCGCCTCGTGGGCGATGCGCACCAGTTCGGGCACCCGGCCGCGCGGTACGGAAAGGTCCTCGGAAAGCTTGTTCGGCCTGAGCCGGTAGGAGCCCGGGGAGATGTCCCGGCGCGCGGCCCAGACAGCCTCCTCGGCTTCGCCCTCGCCCACCTCAATGGAGACCGGCCTGACGGGCCGAAGAGCCTCGCGCAGCCGCTCCACCTCGGCGGCCACCCCTTCCGGCGTGCCGTCGAACTTGAAGAGCAGCGCGGCCTGGGCCTCCTCGGCCAGGGGGATGTCGCCGCCCATGCGCACGGCCTTGAGGGTGGTGGCGTCCATGAACTCGCAGGCGCAGGGAAGCAGCCCCGCCCCGAACACGGCCATGGCCCCGTCCATGGACGTGGCCAGATCGGCGAAGCCCACCAGGACCGAGCTTGAAGTCGCGGGCAGGGGAATGAGCTTGACCGTGGCCCGGGTTATGAGCCCGAGCTTGCCGTCCGCGCCCACGAAGAGCCGCTTCAGGTCCAGGCCGACAACGTCCTTGTGGGAACGCCCGCCCATGGTCAGCGTCCGGCCGCCGGGAAGCACGGCTTCGAGGCCGAGCACCCAGTCGCGGGTCACGCCGTATTTGACGGCCCGCAATCCGCCGGCGCAGGTGGAAATGTTCCCGCCCATGGTGGAAATCTTCACGCTGGCCGGGTCCGGTGGATAGAACAGTCCCTTGCCGGCACACGCCTCCTGAAAATCGGAGGTAATCACCCCCGGCTCCACCTCGGCCGCGAAATCCCGCTCGGATATGTCGATGATCCGGTTCATGCGCAGCAGGGAGACGGTCACGCCGCCCCACAGCGGCACCGTGTTGCCCACCTGTCCGGTGGCCCGGGCCCTGGGATAGACCGGCATCCGTTCGGCGTCGGCCCAGCGCAACAGCTCGACCACCTGCTCCCGGCTCTCCGGCCGGACAGCGGCCCACGGCATGGCCCGCCTGCGGCTTGCGTCGGTGGAAAAGGCGTTGAGCTGCTCCGTTTCGAGCACGCACCCGTCCCCGGGAAACAGATCGGTAAGAAAGGCCCTGTGGGCGGCGGTCAAGGACTTGGCGTATTGCGGCATGGAGCGAACCTAAGTGGGCGGCGGCGGGCCTGTCAATGGCGGGACGCCGCCTCCGCGTCTAGTCGCACCCGTAATGCTTGAACCAGGCGTCTATCCGCTCGTTCACGTTGCGCTGGATGTTCCGATACCAAAATGCGTAATCGTACTTGTGCAGCACGCCCGGCGGGAAATGCCCGGTGACGAACGTATCCGGCGGCGAGGCCACCAGCGCGCCGGTGGCGAGGTCGATGCGCGCGCCCGTGTATTGCGGCACGATGCGCAAGACCTCGCCCTTGGCGTCGTCAAAGAAAACCGCCCCGAGATTCAGGCTCCTATCCGCCGGGGTGTCGTCGGTCCGCCAGTTGAGCGGATTGATGCAGAGGGCGCCGGGCAACAGCACCGGCGACCCTGTCGCGCCCGGGGCCTGGGTGTTCCAGGACACCACCACGCCGATGTCGTCCGCCCCCTGCGCGGGCTTGATCCACGTATGGCGCGCGAGGTCCTCGCGGGTCACGGAATAGCCAATGACATAGGCGGCCACGAGCTTCTTGCGCAGGGCCGGATTCTTGAACCGGCTGAACAGCAAATCGAGAAGGACCACCGACCCCTGGCTGTGCGCGGCCAGGATGAACGGACGCCCATCGTTGAGGTGGTTCAGATAATAATCGAAGGCCCGGTGTACGTCGTCCGCCCCGATCCGGAAATACCTGTTCTGGGTCATGTCCTGTTCCGGATCGAGGCAGGCGAAGGTCACCTGGCGGTAATACGGCGCGAACAGATTCGCCGAGGACGAATATGCCCCGGCTTGAGCATTGAGCAGCCCCTGCGCGGCGGATCGAAGCTTTTCGTCGAACACGTCCATGTTTTTCGGGGACTTCTCAAAATAGATGGTCGGGTAGACGTAGAACACGTCCACATTTTTGCTCGGCCGTTCCGGCAGCGCGGCCCAACTGGCCGGTTGGGTATAATCCGGGCATGGGGGTATGCAATCGTCCGCACCGGAATCCGTCGTGAACGGCGTTGCGCACAAAGCCACAACGCAAAGGAATAAGGAGAAAATTACGGTCCGAATGAAGCGCATGGGCATCTCCTTGTTGTTTTTATCACATGAGTAACAGCTCATATGAAAAAAATAAAGGCGAGACGCAAAAAAATAGAATCGAAAGCGCAGATTTGTTGTTTATTTTTATTTTGGAGGGGGAGTGCGGGAGATAGTGCCGCGCTTCGCGTTCGACGGTGCGCGTCATCCTTACGTTTTATTTCGCCTTTACGGCGACTTCCTTTTTTGCTGGCGCAGAAAAAAGGAAGCAAAAACTGCGCTTTTTTGGCCCTGCGTACTCCCGAAAGCAGTGGCCAAGAGCCTGTAGCGGCTTTCGCTGCCCGACAGGATGTCTGCCTCCGGCAGACGAAGTCGGCCTACGCTTCGCCGCTTCAGACAGGCTCTAGGCCCCGGCTTTCGAATGTCTCCCGCGCAAGCGAGGCCCTGTCTTCCAACTCGAAAAGCCCAATTTCAGGCTCTTCGTTCTCCTAAAAACACCCAAAGGCGAACCTACGCTATTTAAAGCAATACGAGCACTAGCCCTGGATCAGCGGCTTAGAAGCCGACCGCGAAGGGACGGCGGCTCCTGTTACGAACAAGAAAGTGCTACCGAGAATGGGAAGCTGTACACCAGAGAAGGCCCTATACTTTTGATCGGGTGGAGCCGACCCGAGCGGATCGGATTCTTGCCGAAGATCCTGCGGGCGGCCGAGCTGGCGCAAGGCCCTTTTCTTTCGTCTATTTCTTTTGGGCCAGCAAAAGAAATGGACCCCGCCGGGAGGGCATGGAAGCTGGGGAAGGCAAAGCCGCCCCCACTGGCTCTCATCGCCCTAACAAGCTGGCGTACCATCCCGCAAAAAGCCCCCTCCCCCGCAACCAAGCTCCTGCGGAGAATCACCCAACCCCAGCCCTGGATCAGCGGCCTAGAAGCCGACCGCGAAGGGCGGCGGCTCTCGTGACGAGCAAGGAAGGGCTGACGAGAGTGGGGAGCTGTACACCAGAGAAGGACTTATACTTTTGATCGGGTGGAGCCGACCCGAGCGGATCGGATTCTTGCCGAAGATCCTGCGGGCGGCCAAGCTCGCGCAAGGCCCTTTTCTTTCGTCTATTTCTTTTGGGCCAGCAAAAGAAATGGACCCCGCCGGGAGGGCATGGAAGCTGAGGAGGCAAAGCCTCCACACTGGCTCTCGCGCCAAAGGCGCGCCTGCCTTATCAAGCTGGCGCACCATCCCGCAAAAAAAGGAACCTTCCGCTCCCCTCCAGCCTCTCCGCGAAACAAACAATACAGCCGCCCTTCCAGGCGGCTGTCCCAAACCGAACCTACCCCACTTCGAGCCAGGCGGTGTTGTTTTTCGAACTCTCCAAACACGCCTCCATGAAACGTATACCCCGCACTCCATCCTCGCCGGTGGGGAAATCCACGGACGCACCCGTGGCGAGGGTGTCGCAAAACGCCTTGTAAATGTTGGCGAAGGCGAGCAGCCATCCCTCGGGATGCCCCGCCGGGGTGTGTGAATAGGCCATGGCCCCGGGCAGCAGCGCGGGCGCGCCCCGCGTGATGAGCCGGGCGGGCTCGTTGATCGGCATGAATCGCAGATGGTCGGGGTCTTCCTGGAACCACTCCAGTCCGCCCTTGTCGCCGAAGATGCGCACCTTCAAGCCGTTGACCATCCCGGTGGCGGCCTGGGAATACCAGTACACCCCGCGCGCGCCGGAGTCGTATTCCGTCAGGATGACACCGTTGTCGTCGAGAATCCGCCCTTCCACCAACGAATCGAGCCGGGCGGCGAGCCGGGTCAGCCTCAGGCCGGTGACATGGGGCACCAAATACTCGATGTGCGACCCCACATCGCCGAGCGAAAGGGTCCCGCCGCTGCGAACGGGATCGGCACGCCAGGTCGCCTGGACATGCCCGGTGTTCTCCAGCGGTTCGGCCAGCCATCCCTGGGGATACTCGCAGTTGATGAAACGAATCTCGCCGATGTCGCCGCGCGCGATCATCTCGCGCATCTGCCGAACCATGGGGTAACCCGCATAAGTATAGGTCATGCCGAGGACGAGCCCTCTTTCGCGGGCCATATCCACCAGCTCCTCGGCCTGGGCCGAGGTGTGGGTGAACGGCTTGTCGCACATGACGTTGATGCCGCTTTTGAGGCACGCCTTGACGTTGGGGTAGTGAGCCTCATTGGAAGTGACCACCACTGCGAAATCGATATCCCCGGCCTCCAGACGGGCCAGCTCCTCAGGGGTGGCGTACACCCTATCTTCATCCAGACCGAGCTCCCTGCCCAAAACCCGGCTCTTTTCCAGGTCCCGCGAGAAACAACCCGCCACGAGATCCGCCTGCCCGTTCAGGGACAATGCGCGCCGGTGCACGTCGCCGACAAAAGCCCCGGGGCCGCCGCCGATCATGGCATATTTGAGCATATCTTCACCTCTTTTTTCCCGGAAGCATACACCATGTCGCGCCGTCGGGGAACCCCGCCAGCCGGTTCCGCTGGCATAGCCGAACGCCCTGTGCTATCCCTTTCGGCCATGGGAATTCTGACCAGAATCATGCCCTCGAAACGGACCGCGCACACTGGCGCTTCGGGCGAGGACGCGGCTGCACGGCACCTCGAATCCAGAGGATTCAGGGTGCTGGCCCGTAACTGGCGATACCGGCAATGGGAGCTGGACCTGGTCTGCCGCGACGGGGACACCGTGGTCTTCGTCGAGGTCAAGACGCGCAGGGCCGGGTCCATGGCCGCGCCGGGCGAGGCCCTGACGCGCGCCAAGCAGGCCCGGCTCATCAAGGCGGCCAGCCACTATCTGACCGAGCACGACCTCTGGGACGAGCCGTGCAGGTTCGACCTGGCCTCGGTCACGGACACGGGCATGTCCCTGGATGTGGAAATTGAGGAGAACGTCTTTCAACTGGACGGACAAAGAGCATGAGCGAAACCGGCACCCTGTTTGTAGTGGCAACCCCTCTGGGCAATGCGGACGACCTGTCGCCCCGGGCGCGCAACGTCCTGATGGACGCTGACGTGATACTGGCCGAGGACACCCGAAGGGCCGGGCTGCTGTTCAAGCGGCTGGGCCTGGCCCGCCACGGCAGGCTGATTTCCTTTTTCGAGCACAACGAGGACAAGAAGCTGCCCAAGGTCCTGGACCTGCTGGGCGAGGGCTTGTCCGTGGCGCTCATTTCGGACGCGGGCACCCCGCTCTTGTCCGATCCCGGATTCACTCTCGTGCGCGCCTGCCGCGAACAGGGATTCCGGGTCACGCCCGTACCCGGACCCAGCGCGCCGGTCACGGCCCTGTCAGCCTCGGGGCTTCCGCCCCTGCCCTACACCTTTCTGGGATTCCCGCCGCGCAAGAAGAGCCATACGGAAAAACTCTTCGCCGCCCACCGCGACACCGGGGCCACCCTGGTCCTGTTCGAGCGCAAGACCCGACTGGCGGGCACGCTGGCCATTGCCCGCGACATCCTCGGGGAACGCGACTTCTGCGTGGCCCGGGAGCTGACCAAGGAGTACGAGGAATTCCTGCGCGGCAATCTCGGCGCGCTCGACGATTTCGATTTCGAGCTGCGCGGCGAGCTGACCGTCATCATCGGACCGGGCGCCGACTCGGATGGTGAAACCGACGAGACGGTCATTCTCAAACGCATCGCCGAAGAGTCCGAGGCCGGGGGCAAGCCCAAGGAGATCGCCCGGCGAGTGGCCGAACGGAGCGAAGGATGGACGGCCAAGGAAATCTACGCCCTCATGCGCGACTGATCGCACGACAGCCAAAAGACCGGAAGGCCGGAAGCGGAATCATCCCGCTTCCGGCCTTCCGGTTTTGCAACAGGCTTGGGAGGACGTCTAGTTCCCGTAAAGGGAGTCCTTGTGAAAGAAGCAGTAAAAATCTTCGGACTCGGAAAACAGGCAGGAGAGACGACGCGCGAACCGGGCGGCCATACGGGACACGACCGGACAGCAATTCTCGACAAACGAACGGATGGCCGTCCCCAGGCTCGCCAGCAGAAACATCAACGCGATGACCAGAACCCCGCCCACAAAAAACATACTTACTTCCATCAACTTGAACCTCCAAAATTTAGAACGGCGATAATCCTACCCCTTTTCGCTCCCGGCGCAACCCCGTTTTCAAATTCTTTTCTTCACATTCCAGGCCTGGCCCGCCCGCGTCCCGGCTTGACTTATCGGCACGGCTGCACCACAAATTTCCCATGAACCTGACCGCCATAGCCAGCAAGGCTCTCGACGGCGTCCCGCTCTCCGACGCCGAGATATTGTTCCTTATGGAACTTGCCCCCGAACGCCTGCCGGAGCTGCTCGCCCACGCCCACCGCGTGCGCACGGCCAACTTCGGCAACGAGACGGGATTGTGCGCCATCGTCAACGCCAAGTCCGGCACCTGCTCCGAGGACTGCGCCTTCTGCGCCCAATCCGGCCACCACGCGGCCGAAAGCCCGGAATACCCCCTGATGGACGCGGACGAGATCGCGGCCGCCGGGGCGCGGGCCAAGGCGGCTGGAGCCTCCCGGTTCGGCATCGTGGCCTCGGGCAAACTGGTCGGCGGGGCCGACCTGGACGGATTCGAGACGGCGGTACGAAGCGTTGCCGCGCAAGGACTCATCCCGGACCTGTCGCCGGGCATTCTCGACCGGGCGCAGCTCACGCGGCTGAAAAAAGCCGGATTGCGGGGCTATCATCACAACCTGGAGACCTCGGCCCGGCACTTCCCGAAGATGTGCACCACACACGCCTACGAAGAGGATGTGAACGCGGTGCGGGCCGGGCTCGACGCCGGGCTGTACGTCTGCTCGGGCGGCATCTTCGGCATCGGCGAGACCTGGGACGACCGCGTGGAGCTGGCCCTGCTCCTCCGCGAACTGGGCGTTCCGTCCGTGCCCATGAATTTCCTGACGCCCATTCCGGGCACACCATTGGAGGACCGCGCCCCGCTCTCCCCGGAGGAGGCGCTCAAGATCATCGCCCTGTATCGATTCCTGCTGCCGGACCGGCAACTGCGCATCTGCGGCGGACGGCCCACGGTTTTCGGACAAGACCGTCGCGACGAAGTGCTGACTGCCGGGGCGAGCGGCCTTATGATCGGCGACTATCTGACCACCCGGGGCGGCGACGCCGACGCCGACCTCGCCGCGCTGAGCCGGGCCGGACTGGTCCCGGCAAAGGAGTGACCCGCATGACCCGAAACGCCCTGCCCGATTCCCCCCTGGCCTCCCTGCACAAGCTCGTCTGGACCGCGCTCTCGGCCGCCCTCATCGGTGCCGGCGCGTATCTCATCGTGCCCATCGGCCCGGTGCCGGTGTCGATGCAGCCCTTCTTCATCTTCCTGGCCGGATACCTGCTCGGCCCCCGGCACGCGGTTCTGGCGATGGCCCTGTACCTCCTGGCCGGAACCATCGGCCTGCCCGTGTTCGCGGGCGGCAAGTCCGGACTCGGATACCTGCTCGGCCCCACGGGCGGCTACCTGATCGGTTTTTTGGGCACGGCCTTCGTCTGCGGCCTGGCCCGCACCCGGGAAGGCGCCCTGCCCTGGTTCCGGGGCACACTGGCCGGACTGGCCGCCGTGTGCGTCGCCTACGCCCTGGGCGCGGCCTGGCTCAAGACCGTCCTGGACCTCAGTTGGACCAAGGCCGCGGCCGTGGGCGTGCTGCCCTTCATTCCCTGGGACATCATCAAGGTGGTCGCGGCGCTGGCCGCCGCCCGGCACATGGTCCGCCTGGGTCTGACGCCCGACGGCCGCCGGGCGTAACCGCCCGTCCCCACTGGACAGCCGGGGGCGTCTGTGCTTTGATGCGCTCCCGCCCATAACCTGATAGGATGTCCGCAATGAAGACCACCCCCCTGACTGATATCCACCGCCTGACCTGGACCGCGCTCATGGCCGCCCTCATCGGTGCCGGCGCCTACCTGAACCTGCCTATCGGACCGGTTCCCGTCTCCCTGCAAACCTTTTTCGTCGCCTTGGCCGGGTTCGCGCTTGGCCCCAAACGAGGCACGCTGGCCGTGGGCCTGTATCTCCTGGCCGGAATCGCCGGGCTGCCCGTTTTCGCGGGCGGCAAGTCCGGCCTGGGGCACCTGTGCGGCCCCACCGGCGGCTTCCTGATCGGCTTCATTTTCTACGCCTTCATCGCGGGACTGGCCCGTACCGACGAGAGCATCTCCTGGGCGCGCGGATTCGTCTTCGGCATCCTGGGCATGGTCGTCCTCTTCACCATGGGCGCAGCCTGGCTCAAGTTTTCCCTCGACCTGACCTGGACCAGAACCTGGGCGGCGGGAGTGGCCCCGTTCATCCTCTGGGGCCTCATCAAGACCTCGCTCGCCGTCATCACCGGCAGACACCTCATCCGCGTCGGGCTCCTGCCCATGCGCACCTGATCGGAATGCCCATGGCGGTTCACGGCTTCCCCCGGCTACAGGCCGACACCAAAACGATGGCCTTCCTGCGCAGCTTCCTGCGCTGCTATCTGGCGGGCGCGGCCTTCAACACGCGGGGAATGCAGAACATAGGGCTCATGTACGCCATGCAGCCGGGACTCCGAGCCATCCACCAGGACCCCAAGGAACTCCGCACCGCCCTCAAGCGATATGCGCGCCATTACCAATCGCACCCGTTCTGGACTCCGTGCATGGTCGGCATCCTCCTAAACGTGGAGACCACCATCAGCGCCGGGCACTTCCCGGCGCACATGCTGTCCAAGGTCCGGGACACCACCAGCTACACCCTGTCCGCCATCGGCGATTCCGTCTTCGCGGGCAGCCTGCTCATCTTCTGGGCCCTGCTGACCATCTGCCTGCTCCTGACTGGGTATCCGGTCGCGGCCTTCATGTTCGGGCTGTTCATGTTCATCGGACTCCAGTCGTTCCGCGCATACACCTTCGCGGGCGGGGTGAAGCAGGGATTCCGCTTCCTGGAAAAACTCCGGCGGTGGGACCTCATCAACTGGGGCACCAAGGTCAAGTACGCCAACGCGGCCCTGCTGCTATGGCTGTGGACGCTCATCTGGCCGCGCCCTTACGACTGGTGGGAATTCGTCATCGGCCTGGCCGCGCTCATGCTCTTCGGGCGCTATGTGCGCACCGGCATCCTCTCGCGGGTGTTGGCCGTAGCCGTATTCGTCGGCTTCATCGAACTTTTTCCGTGGATCGAGACGCTCGCCGAACACGCTTTTGGCTTGTGATTTCCTTCCCAATCGGACATAACCACGACGTGAAAAGCAGGTTTATATAATGACGGACGCAAACAATAATACCGACGAAGCGCCGGAATACCTATCAAGGATGGTCATCGTCGCCTCCGAAAACGGGCTGCACGCCCGGCCCGCGGGACGACTGGCGCAGGAGGCCCAGGCCTTCGAAGCGAACATCTCCCTGGTGCACGACGGCCAGACGGTGGACGCCAAATCCATCCTTGATATACTGACCCTGGCCGCAGGCCCGGGCAACATGGTGGAGCTTCGCGCCGAAGGCTCGGACGCCGAAGCCGCGCTCAATCGGCTTGAAGCATTGTTCCTGAACAAATTCGAAGAGGCATAAATGGCAGACACGACCCTCACGGGCATACCGGTCGCCACCGGCATTGCCATCGGCAAGGCCTATTTCGTCAACCGGAATCACATGGCGAACCTGCCCCGGCAGATCGTCGCCGCCGAAGACATGCCCGCGGAGATCGAACGCCTCCACGCCGCCTTCAAGTCCGTGGAAAAGGAGCTGGCCTCCATCCGCGAACAGGTGCCCGAAGAGCTCAAGAGCCACGGTTCCCTTATCGACACGCATCTGATGATGCTCAAGGACCCCAAGCTGTCCGGCTCCGCCGAAAAATATATCGAGACCCTGGGCCTGAACGCGGCCTGGGCGCTCGAAAAGGCCGTCTCCGACCAGGAAACCGCCTTCGAGGCCATCAAGGACCAGTACATTCGCGAACGTATGCAGGACGTGCGGGTGGTGGCCGAAAAAGTCCAGATCAAGCTCATGGGCGTCAAGTCCGACCTGAACTCCATTTCCGGCCGAGCCATCATCATGGCCCACGACCTGACCCCGGCGGACACCGTCGAGCTTCAGGTGGACAAGATCATGGCCTTCGCCACAGTGCGCGGCGGCAAAACCTCCCACACCGGCATCATGGCCCGGTCCCTCAACATCCCCGCCCTCGTGGGCGTGGGCAGGCTTGAGGAAATCCACGACGGCGATCTGGTCATCATCGACGGGCTGACCGGAAAAATCGTGGTCAACCCCACCGAATCGGAGCTGGCCGACTACAACGAACGGGCCGCCCTGTTCGAGGACTACACGCGCAAGATACGTCGCCACTGCCACCTGCCCGCCGAGACCTTCGACGGCTCCCGCGTCATGGTCCAGGCCAACATAGAGCTGGTGGAGGAAGTCACGGCGGTGCTGGACAACGGCGGCGAGGGCGTGGGCCTGTACCGCACGGAATACGCCTACCTCAACCGGACCAGCCTGCCCACCGAGGAAGAGCTGGCCGAAAAATACATCGACCTGGCCGCCATCATGGCCCCGCGAAAGGTGGTCTTCCGCACCCTCGACCTCGGCAGCGACAAATTCATCTCCACCTTCGGCGAACTCAACGAGACAAACCCGGCCATGGGCCTGCGCGCCATCCGCTTCTGCCTCAAGAACCCACAGCTGTTCAAAACACAGCTCCGGGCCATCCTGCGCGCCTCGGCCTACGGCAACGTCTCGCTCATGTTTCCAATGATCTCGGGCGTCAAGGAGATTCGCCAGGCAAAGGCGTGGCTGGCCCAGGCCAAGGCCGAACTGCGCCGCGAAGGCGTGAAGTACGATCCGGACATGCCGCTGGGGACCATGATCGAGCTGCCCGCCGCCGTGTTCATCGCCGAGTTCCTGGCCCATGAGGTGGACTTCTTCTCCATCGGGACCAATGACCTCATCCAGTACTCCATCGGCGTGGACCGGACCAACCGCCACGTGTCCTATCTGTACCAGCCCCTGCACCCCGCAACGCTGCGAGCCATCAAATTGGTGGTTGACGCCGCGCACCAGGCAGGCATAGAAGTGTCCCTTTGCGGTGAGGTGGCGTCGGACCCGTTCTGCGTGCCCATCCTGCTCGGAATGGGCATCGACTCCATCTCCATGACCCCCCAGGCCATTCCCGGAATCAAACGGATCATCCGACAGACGAACATGCACGACTGCCGGCTGCTCCTCAAGGATGTTCTGGAATGCCGCACGGTCAGCCGCATCAACAACCTGGTGATGGACAACATCTTCAAGCACTTTCCAGAAGAAGTCACCTTCTTCTCCTCCCTGCTCGAAAACGACGAGCAACCCAGTTAAATCATGGCCAAAAAGAAAAAGAACAAGACCCTTTCCCCCGACACCATCGCGGTCAACAAGCAAGCCCGCCGCCTCTATGAGATCCTTGAGACCCTGGAGGCGGGCATCTCCCTTGTTGGCTCCGAAGTGAAGTCCCTGCGCGGCGGACAGGTCTCGTTCAAGGACGGCTATGTCTCCTTTCGCTCCGGCTCCGCCTTCCTGGTGGGCGTACATATCGCCCCCTACGAAAAGACCGGCATCTACGACCAGCACGATCCCGAACGCGCCCGGCGGCTTCTTCTGCACAAGCATGAAATCGACATGCTTCAGGCCAAGACCGAACAAAAAGGCCTCTCCGTGGTGCCCATGAAGATGTACTTCAGCCGCGGCAAGGTGAAGGTCCAGCTCGGCCTCGGACGCGGCAAGAACGTCCACTCCAAGAAGCAGGACCTCAAAGACCGCGACATCGCCCGCGACACACAGCGCCAGTTGGCTTCGTATAAGTAGCTTCTTTTTTTACTTCTTTAGTTTTTTTGCCTCCGGCGGCCGGGGGAAGGGGAGAAGGAAACCCTTTGAAAAAGGGCTTTCCTTCTCCCCTTCCCCCGGACCCCCATCCCCTTTTCCTTCCTAAACTTTTTGTAGCCGCTTCGCGGTTTGGGTTGAAGTTTGCCTTCTTTGCTGGACGACAGACATCATCCATAATTCCGCACGCCCAAACTCGAATGCCTCCTGCCGAAGGCACATAAAAAGTTTGGGAGGGTCCAGGCAGTGCCCCGGCCCCCGGAGGCATTCCCTTTCTTTCCGTAATCTATTTGTCGTTGATTTACGGAATGCGCCGAATGCAAATGATCCCCTCATTTGGAAGCGGCCCAGAATCCAATACGACCACACTCGAATGCCCCTGCCGGAGGCACACAAAAAGTTTGGGAGGGTCCAGGGAACCTTTTTCAAAAGGTTCCCTGGCGGGGTCCGGGGCAGCGCCCCAGCCGCCGGAGGCATCCCCTAAAAGAGGGAGCCCTGGACCTGCGGTTTGTCTTCTGGTTTGACCTTCTTGAAGGTCAAGCGATGGATTCGGCAGGGGCCGAAGGTTTGTATGGCCTCTACGTGCGTTTTGGTGCCGTATCCCATGTGCTGGGACAGGCCGTAGCCGGGATATCGTTTGGCAAGGCTGACCATGAGACGGTCGCGAAAGGTCTTGGCGAGGATGGACGCGGCGGAGATGGCTGGAACCGTGCCATCGCCCTTGATGACGCACTCCTGGGGGATATCGAGCAACAGCGCGTGTTTTGGGACTATCTTGTCACCGTCGATGCGCAGGAACCGGGGGTGGACCCTCATGGCCCGCACGGCCCTGCCCATGGCCCGGAACGTAGCCTGGAGGATGTTTATCCGGTCAATCTCCCACGGCCAGGCCACGCCCAGCCCCCAGGCCACGGCCTGCTCGCGAATGAGCGGATAAAGCGTCTCGCGCTTCTCGGCGGTAAGCTGCTTGGAGTCGTTCAGCCCCGGCAGATCGTATTCGGCGGGAAGGATGCACGCCCCTGCCACCACCGGCCCGGCCAGACACCCGCGCCCGGCCTCGTCGACCCCGGCGATTTCGATGGGAGAGAATCCTGAAGATATGAAAAGCGAACCCTGCGTCATGATGGAGCTGTTGTGCCTGAAACGGACCGGGAAGGGAAGCGCGGAGACCGCTCGGCCGACCTAGGGCCGCGCAACGGCAGACGGCCTGAGTCAAAACCACAAAAGCCCGGAGTGTAGTTAAACACTCCGGGCATATATATCCATATAATCTGATATGTTTTAGGGAACCGGCGTCGCGGGTCGCGCCGCCTATCCGAAAAACTATTCCCAGATCTGCTTGGACTTGATGCGGGCGGCCTTACCGCGCAGGTTGCGCAGGTAGTAGATGCGCGAGCGGCGGACCTTGCCCTCGGAGACCACTTCGACGCGGTCAATGAAGGGGGAATGCATGGGGAACACGCGCTCCACGCCGATACCGTCGGAAATCTTGCGAACGGTGAAGGTGGAGTTGGTGGTGCCGCGACGGCGACGCAGGACTGCGCCCTGGAAGACCTGGATGCGCTCTTTCTCGCCCTCGATAATCCGGTAGTGCACCTTGACGGTGTCGCCAGCCTTGAAATCGGGCATATCCAAGCGGATGTGTTCGGCTTCGATTTTCTTGATGATGTCCATGATGATCTCCTTAAAAGTGAAGAGTGCTGGACAATCCTCGCGCCGCCGAAGCGACGGAAAGGAATTATCCGCCTCTAGTACTCATCCGCGACGAGCCGGTCGACGATAATCGCCACCGCGCTGCGTACAGACAGATGGTTGTAGTCATCCAAATACCGAAGCGGCCTCACAATGCCGTCCGTTTTGGAGAGGACTTCCTCCGCCAGACCGTGTCCGGTACCAAAAATCAATAATACCGGAGTGTTGGCGAGCCAGCTTCGCACTTCCCCAAAGGTCAGGGCGGGCTGGGCTTGCTTGCGGCGATCCAGCCGAGCTGAAGTAGCCGCGAGGCGCGGACATTGCCCTGTTTGCGCCTCAATGTCAAGGACCGCACTCTCGATATCGTCAAAAACCTTGACTTTGGAAAATGCTTCGGCCCGGTCCGGATTGGCCCGCGAGCCTGCGCCTTCGCGCCAGTGGCCCAGCAGCTTTTCGGCCAGGGCCTTCTGGTCCTCTATGGGCGTGGTCGCGTAGAACCCGCCCAGACCGTAACTGCGGGCCACGCGGGCCATGTCGTGCAGGTCCAGGTTGGTCACGGACACGGCCACCTTTTCCCCGAACTTGTTGGTCACGGGGTAGTGGCACAAGGCGATATACAGGTTGCGACCGAGCCGGGTGCGCGGCAGGGTCCGCAGAAAATCGACGTCCTCAACGGTCAGGCGCGCCTCGGGCAGAAGGTCGGGCCGGTCGCGCAGAGTGGCGGTCAGGGATTGATCCCGACGCCATTCGGCGATCTTCCCGTGGTCGCCGGAGCGAAGCACCTCGGGCACAGTCAGACCATCGAAGTCCTCGGGCCGGGTGAAGTGCGGGTATTCGAGCAGTCCGGCAGAAAAGGATTCCTCGTCGCCGGATTCCTCGTGTCCCATGAACCCGGGCAGGAGCCGCGCCACGGACTCGACCAGGCAGACGGCCGCGGCCTCTCCGCCGTTGAGCACGAAATCGCCGACCGAAACCAGCTCAATGGGATAGAGATCAAGGAGCCGCTCATCGATGCCCTCGTACCGGCCGCAGATGACGGTCAGGTCCTCCTGGTCCGCCAGTTCGCGGGAAAGGGCCTGGGTCAGGGGCTTGCCGCGCGGGGAAAGCATGAGAACCCGTCCCCGGGACTCGATGGAGTCGAGCGCCTTTATCATGGGGTCGAGCTTGAGGAGCATCCCCGGCCCGCCGCCAAAGGGACGGTCATCCACGGACTTGTGGACACCACCCGCGAACTGCCGCACGTCCACGCAGTCGAGCTTGACCAGCCCGGTCTCCACGGCTTTGGACATGAGGCCGCAGGTAAAGGGCGACTCGAAAAAGTGCGGGAAGATGGAGACGAGGTGAAAATTCATGAAGTCTGCTTCTTGCGGCGCGGGGGGCGGCCCGTCTTGTTTTTGGGCGGCTCGGGGTTGAGGTACAGATCCAGCAGCCCTTCGGGCGGCTCGATGACGATGACTTCGGCGTCCAGGTCGATGTCCAGGACGAACTCCGGCACGGCGGGCAGAAGAATCTCGGTGCCAGCCTTGTCGACAATGACCCAGGTATCCTGCTCGCCGGTCTCGTAGTACCCCTTGAGCTCACCGACCTCGCTTCCGTCCTCCAGAACCACCCGGCAGCCGACAAGCTGATACAGGTAGTGCTCGCCCTCGTCGAGGTCGGGCAGGTCTTCGGCTCGCACCAGGAGCTCGCTCCCGCGCAGGGCCTCGGCCCGGTCGCGATCCGGGACCTGGGGAGAGGTTATCAGGACGAGGTCCTTGTGCTCACGCCATGCGCTGACCTCAATGGGTCTGGGGCGTCCCTTTCCGTTGGACAGGAACAGCGGCGTGCCGTCGAAAAGGGTCGGGGAGTCCGCATAGCACCGTATGCCGAACTCCCCCCTGATTCCGTGCGCCTTTACCACCCCGCCCACGGGGATGAAACCGGGCTCTTCTTTCATGGGCCATCCGTTCGCTTGCTGCAAAAGACCGGGGCCGCCGCGCGGGGCAAGCCCGCACGCCGGTCCGTGATCGTTCGCGTCTCGCCTCAGGCCTTTTCAAGCCCTCACGCGGACGTGCAAATGTTCAGCCGTTCTCAAACGAGAAAGCTACTCGAGGATCTCCAGAACGGAGCGTTTTCTCGCCTTGGTGGAAGCGGCTCCGAGCAGAGTGCGCATGGCTCTCGCCGTGCGGCCCTGCTTGCCGATCACCTTGCCAAGGTCTTCCTTGGCCACCTTCAGCTCGATAACCGAGGTCTGCTCGCCTTCGACTTCAGAAACTTGCACTTCGTCCGGGTTGTCCACCAGGGACTTGGCAATGTACTCAATCATCTCTTTCAACATGACGTCACCTCCGGTGCCGACGCGTCGCCGCGCGCCGTGAATATGAGCTGCCAAACGTGGTCCGGACCCTGCAGGACAGGCCGACGAGACCCGCCTGTGGGGAGAAGCGCAAGCTACTTGCCGGCCTTCTTCATCAGAGAACGAACCGTGTTGCTGGGCTCAGCGCCCTTTTCCAACCACTTTTCGATCTTCTCCATGTCGAGAACGATCTCATTCGGCTCGACCATGGGGTTGTAGTGCCCGAGGTATTCGACAGGACGTCCGTCACGGCGGGTAGTGCTCTCCAGAGCCACGACGCGGTAGAAGGGACGCTTCTTGGAACCCATCCGGGTCAGTCTGATTTTCATTGCCATGGTTCTTATACTCCCAATAGTTAATTAATACGTTTTTGCCCACGAGATGGCAAGTTTTATCACTGAAGGACCTAAGTTGTCGGCCGCCTACTTTTTGCGACCCTTCTTGTTCTTCTTTTTGTTCAATTTTTTCTTCTTGCGCTCTTTGAGCGTCTTCTTGGAAACGGTCCGCCTGGCCCCGTCATCCTCCATGCCGGGCATCCCCGGCATACCGGGCATTCCAGGCATTCCGCCCCCGAGCGCGCTCAGATCGGGCATTCCGCCCCCGCCCAGGCCGGGCAGCTTGGGCAGGCCGAACTTGCCCTTCTTCTTGCCGCCGCCCATCATGGACTGCATCATTTTGCTCATCTGCTTGAAATTCTTGATGAGCGCGTTGACATCGGCGAGCTTCACGCCCGAACCCTTGGCGATGCGCTCCTTGCGGCTCGCATTCTTGAGCAGGTCGGGCTGGCGGCGCTCCTTGAGGGTCATGGAAGAGATGATCGCCTCGGTGCGCTTCAACTCATCCTCGGGCAGAGCGTTGTCGCCAAGCTGCTTCATGATGTTGCCCATGCCGGGAATGAGCTTGAGCAGTCCCTCCATGGAGCCGAGCTTCTTGAGCTTCCTCATGTGGCCGAGGAAGTCTTCAAAATCGAACTCGGCCTTGGCCATCTTCTCGGCCATGGCCTTGGCCTCGTCCTCGTCGATCTGGCTCTGCGCCTTCTCGATGAGGGTCATCATGTCGCCCATGCCGAGGATGCGCGAGGCGATACGGTCCGGATGGAAAAGCTCCAGCTCGGAAAGCTTCTCGCCCACGCCCACGAACTTCACGGACCGCCCGGTGACGGTCTTGATGGACAGGGCCGCGCCGCCTCGGGCGTCGCCGTCCATCTTGGTCAGGACAACGCCGGTGATGCCGAGCTTCTCGTTGAAGCTCTCGGCCACGGTCACGGCGTCCTGGCCGGTCATGGCGTCGGCCACGAACAGAATTTCCTGCGGCTCGCACTCGCGCTTGATGTTCTCAAGCTCGCCCATCAGCGTTTCGTCGATGTGCAGACGACCCGCCGTATCGAAAAGAATCAGGTCGCAACCCAGTTCCTCGGCCTTGGTCACGGCGTCGCGGCATATGTCCACCGGGTCCATGTCCGTGGTGGACGGATATACCGGCACGTCGAGCTGGCGGGCCAGGGTATTGAGCTGGTCGATGGCCGCCGGGCGATAGACGTCCGCGGGCACCAGGTACGGCTTCTTGCCGTGGTGCTTGCGCAGATAAAGCGCGATCTTGCCCGAGGAAGTCGTCTTACCCGAGCCCTGAAGGCCGACCATCATCAGCTTCAGGGGCCGGGCCTTGAGGTCCAGGTCCTTCTGCTCGCCGCCCAGAAGCTCCACGAGCTCCTCGTTGACGATCTTTATGAAATGCTGGCCGGGCTCAAGCCCCTTGAGGACCTCGTCGCCGAGAGCACGTTCCTTGACCTGGTCAACGAACTGCTTGACCACCTTGAAGTTGACGTCGGCCTCGAGAAGCGCGAGACGCACCTCCCTCAGACCCTCCTTGATATTGTTCTCATCAAGGGTCTTTTTGCCGCCCAACTTGGAGAAGGTGGAGCCGAGTCTTTCTTGCAAGCTCTCGAACAACTTATCAACTCCCTGAAATAAATAAAATTATTCTTTTTACCTGCGTAGAGACCAGCGTCCAGCGCGGGCAAAGAGGACGTTTGTTAAGCCAGATTCCCCGGATAGTCAAGGGCAGCGGGCCGCTCCGGGGGAAACACACCCTCGGCAAACCGCTGCCGAAACGCATTCGGACCGGCGCGTTCAACCTTCGCCGTCCTGGCCAGCCACACCGCTCCCGGCTGGACATGGGCATGATAATATATATATTATCCGAAACAAACTCCGACGATACAATATGAACGCAAAGCCGAAAACAGCCCTGATCTGGACCCCGGACCTCTCCGTCCACATGGAGAACCTGGACAGCCAGCACCGCAGCATCCTGCGGCTCATCGACACGTGGTGGCGGAAGCTCAACGCCGGGGAATTCAACCCCACCAAAAAGAATCTCTCCAACATATTCAGCTTTCTGAGCCGATTCACCCAGCAACACCTGGAACTGGAGGAACGGATTCTCGACATTCTCGCGGACCAATTCGGATACTCCGTGGAAACAACGGAGCAGCACAAGTTGCGCCACCACGTTTTCCGTAGCGAGATCATGCCCCGTCTGCGCCATGACATCATGCTCCGGGTGCAATCCGGCGACAGCGGCTCGGACCTCTTGCGCCCCATAGCGAAGTGGTGGGTCACGCACATCAAGACCAACGACCGCGACTACGGAGACGTCCTGGCCGGACTCTCGCACGAGGACAGGGACGCCCTGTATATCCGGCTCGTCGACTCGCTCCTGGACAAGCCCATCGTCACCGTGAGCTACAAGCAGTTCGCCAAGGCCATCGAAGAAACGGCGTAGGCTGCCAATGCCCGATCGATCAACAGACATGCGCCACCCCGGGGAACCGCTCTTCATCCAGGTCTGGCTGACGCACTTCGTGCCCTGCTTCTTTGTCGGAGCCGTCCTGCTGCTCGGGGCAAGTGAAATGCCCTGGCCAAAGGCGCTGCCGGGCGGAAACGCCCGGGTGCTGCTCCTGGCCGCGCTCAACGGAGTGGCCGTGGCAGCCGCCACCGTCGCCTATCACCTGAACAGGAACCGGCGCCGCCTCCAATGGCGAACCACGGTGGGGCTATACACCGGTACGCGCCTGCGCTACGCCGCCACCGTGGGCTTCCTAGCCGGAGCGGCGGGCATTCTCCTGACGCTTAGCGTATGGGGCGTCCTCTGCCTCGCCATCCTGGTCCTGTCGGTCCTGGGCTGGAACATCCACGCCTTCGCGCACCGCGCCGTGGCCCTGCTCAAGCCCGACAACGAGATACGCTGGACCGACGTGGCCGAACTCCTGCGCATCTACCTGGCCACCCTGATCGGTTTCACCCTGGTCAACGCGACCCTGGAGGGAATGCACTTCCTGGCCGGCACGCCTCCGCCCTTCGGCTTTGGCGCAGGCGACGCCCAACCTCTGCTGGACTCCCTCTATTTCACGGTAGTCACCATGACCACGCTCGGCTTCGGCGATATCGTGCCCCACACATGGGACGGCAAGGTCCTGCTCGTCGTCCAGAGCCTCATCAGCTACTTCATGTTCGCGTTGATGGTCGGCATCATCACAAGGGGCGTGGGCGGTAAAAAGAAGGATCGGGAATAGCCCGCCGTTTGTGCAGCCTCTTGCAGCCGGTTGCGGTCGATCCGCGATGAGTATAGGGGACCCGCCTGACAGGATAGGTTCCCATGACAAAAATGACTCCCGAGCGTTTCCGGCAAGCCGTCCAAGCGGCTTTCACCCTCTTCTCCCTCTACGCGGGCTACCGCTTCATCCTCTTTCTCGACTGGGCCGCAGGCCGATCCGATGTCTTCGTGCCCAAACCCGGCGCAGTGGAAGGCTTCCTGCCCATCAGCGCACTGCTCGGTTTCCGCAGGCTCCTGGCCTCCGGCTTCTGGGACCAGGCGCACCCGGCTGGACTGGCCGTATTCCTGGCCGCACTGGTCATGGCTTTTCTCTTCCGCAAGGGATTCTGCGGCTACATTTGTCCGGTGGGGTTCCTCTCGGGCCTGCTTGAACGGGCCGGTCGCAGGATGGAGCTGGCAAAAATCCCGCCCCGTTGGCTCGACCTTCCCCTTCACAGCCTGAAATACCTGCTCATGGGCGGCTTCCTGTTCGCGGTCTTCTCCATGAGCCCGCGCGCACTGGAATCCTTCCTGCGCAGTCCGTTCAACATGACCTCGGACGCCCGGATGCTCGACTTCTTTCTGCATCCGTCCGGCACGGCACTGGCCATATTCGCGGCCCTCGCCCTGCTCAGCCTTGTGGTGCGCAACTTCTGGTGCCGCTATCTCTGCCCCTATGGCGCGCTCCTGGGCCTCATCGCCTGGTTCGGGCCGGTGCGCGTGCAACGAGACGCCGAAGCCTGCGTGCACTGCGGCAAATGCTCGGCCCGCTGCCCCTCGGGCATACAAGTGGAAAAGAAGGATCGCGTTCTCTCCCCGGACTGCATCGGCTGCGGCCAATGCGTGGGTGCGTGCCCGGTGGACGGGTGCCTCGAATTCAAGGCTGTTGGACACAGCATCCCGTGGCCGACCGTGGCTGTCGGGGCCGTGCTGGTCCTGATCGCGGCGAGAATATGGGCGGGCTACGCGGGCGTCTGGGACAACCCCCTGCCCCCGGACATGCTCAAGCGGCTCTATACGATGGCCGCCGGGGCCTTGTAGCCCTATTCGGCGCAGTTCACGCAGTAGCCGGTCTCGGGCATGGCCTTGAGCCGGGCCATGGGGATGGGGTCCCCGCAATCCAGGCACAGGCCGAACTCCTCGTCCTCGTCCGCCCGTTTCATGGCCTCCCGCAACCGGGTTAGGCGCACCTTTGCCTTGGAGAGCTGGGCCTCGACCACAGACTGGTTGACGATGTTGTCCATGCGCGAGATACGCCCAATGGCGTTGTCCGGGGCCACGGGCTTGACCAGTTCCGCGAGCCGGGGGATTTCCGTTTCCAAGGCCGCGATCTCTTCGGCGGCGAACCGCTTGAACTCCGCTCTTTCCTTTTCGGTCACGACAGCCTCCCCAAACGTTGCATGGCGTCCTCCAGAACATCCATTTCCTTGGCGAAACAGAACCGGGCCAACGTTTCGCCCACCGGGCCGGAATAGAACGCCGAGCCGGGCACACAGGCCACACCGGTCTTTTCCAGCAGGTACAATGCACGCTCCTTGGCGGTCTTCCCGGGCAGGGACGTCACGTCGGCGAGCGTGTAATACGCCCCGGCCGGGACATGCGGCGTCAGCCCGATCGAACGCAGGGCGTCGCAGAACCTGTCCCGCTTGAGCTGGTGGTCGTCGGACACCCCTTGATAATATTCCGGACCCAGCTCCTCTAATCCCTTGGCCGCGCCGAGTTGCAGCGGCGCGGGCGCGCACACGTAGACCAGGTCGCTGAAATGACCGATGGCCAACGCCCATTCGGGATCGCAGATGGCGTAGCCGAGCCGCCAGCCGGTGATGGCAAAGACCTTGGAAAGCCCTGAAATGGTGACGGTCCGCCGGGCCATGCCGGGCAAAGTGGCCGGGGACACGTGCTCGCGGCCGTCGAAGACGAAATGCTCGTATATCTCGTCGGTAAACACGAACAGGTCGTGAGCCTCGGCGAAATCCGCGACAAGCGCGAGCTCCTTGCGGGTAAAAACCTTGCCCGCCGGGTTGGACGGGGTGTTCAAGATGATGGCGCGGGTCTTCGCGGTCACGGCCCGTTCCAGGTCCTCGGCGGAGAATCCCCACTCGGGCGGCTCCAGGGTGACGTAGACCGGCTTGATGCCCAGGGAAGCCATGGTCACGATGTGGTAGCCGTAGTACGGTTCGAAAACCAGGACCTCATCCCCCTCGTCCAGCAGGGCCAGACAGGCGGAGTAGAACGCGCCCGTGGCTCCGGCCGAGACAACCACCTGTCCGTTCGGGTCGACCTCCATGCCGGTGAACCGCCGCTGCTTGGCCGCGACGGCCTCCCGCAGGCGAGCCAGCCCGTCGAAACGGGTATAAATATTGGCTCCCGCGCGCATGGCCTCTTCCGCGCCCCGAATAACAGGTTCGGGCACGGGCAGGTCACACACGCCCTGGGCCAGGTTCACGCCCGACACCCGGGCGCATTCAAGGGTCATGTTCCGAATTTCCGACTGGGACACAAGCGGCCTGCGCTTGCTCACTTTCAGCGACATGGGGTACTCTCTCATTGAAACGGATAACAAAGACAAAGGATACACATATATGACTTCACACCGGAATAAAACCCCGATCCGTTCCGAAACCGGTTCGCAGGTTGACGCCCGGCTCCCATATTCATATAGCCCTCAATACGATAACCTTTTCCCAGGGAGCCGCCTCACCATGAAAATCACCACCGGCCTCGACACCGCCGCCGCTATCCGGACCGCTCCGGACATGGAGTAAGCCCGTCATGACCGATCTGCTCACCCTTTGGGGGCTGTCCTCCGGCCGCCACCGCACGGATATCGTCCTGCCCGGCAGCCCAGAGCGATGCCTGTCCCGCCGCGCCGAGGAAGATGACCAGGGCCGCGTCTGGATGCTCGAAACGCTGCGCCCGGGCCAGCTCGACAGGCGCGAGCGCATCGCCCGCGCCCTGGACAGGCTCGGCCGTGCCGGGTTGCCCGTGCCCGCCTACCTGGCCGGGCCGGACGGACGTTTCGTGATCGAACACGAGGGACAGCAGCACCAGCTCTCCCCGTTCATCCCCGGCGACCCGCTCCCCCAGCCCGAATACATAGAGGATGCCGCGCGCGGCGAGAGCCTGGGCAAGTTCCTCTGCCGCCTGCGCGAGGTCTCTGGCTGCATTCACGAATTCGACGACGAACCGGCCTTCTTCCTGGAGGGATACGTCGATGAGCTGATGGCGGCCATGGCCGGTCGCAGGCCGGACCTCCATGAAGCCCTCTCCCCGGTCCTGCCCGTGCTGACGCCCCTCTTCGAGGCGTGGCCGAGTTTGCCGGTTTCCTTCTGCCACGGAGACTTTCACCCCCTGAACATCATCTGGCACGGCACGTCCGCCGCGGCCGTCATCGACTGGGAGTTCGCCGGAATCCGCCCCTGCCTGTTCGACGCGGCCAACTGTCTCGGATGCGTTGGCATCGAGGACCCGCACGCCCTGGTGCGCGGCCTGGCCCCGGCCCTACTGCAAACCCTGCGGCAAGGAGTGTGCCTGGACCGAACCTCCCTCTCCCTGCTGCCGGAACTGGTGCTCGCCCTCCGCTTCGCCTGGATGTCCGAATGGCTCCGCCGTCGCGACGAGGAGATGATCGGGATCGAGGCCCACTACATGCGTCTGCTGGCCAATTCGCTGGACACCCTGCTCCCGGCCTGGCTCAACCTCCTGGGGGAATGAACGCCATGCGCTTCATCAACAGCTACGCGCATCTTCCCGAGCCCTTTTATCAGCGAATCGAGCCGGAACCGGCCGCCGCGCCCTCGCTCATCCGGCTGAACCGGCCCCTGGCCGAACGCCTTGAGCTCGATCTGCCCGAAGACGACGCCGACCTAGCCGCCCTGTTCTCCGGCAACCGGCTCCTGCCCGGCTCCGAACCCATCGCGCAGGCATACGCGGGCCACCAGTTCGGCCAGTTTGTTCCGCAGCTCGGCGACGGCCGGGCGCATCTTCTGGGAGAAACCGTCAACAAGGCGGGAGAACGGTTCGACATCCAGCTCAAGGGCTCCGGCCGCACCAAATTCTCGCGCGGCGGCGACGGCCGCTCCCCGCTCGGGCCGGTCCTGCGCGAATACGTGGTCAGCGAGGCCATGCACGCCATGGGCATCCCGTCCACCCGCGCCCTGGCCATGACATCGACCGGCCAGCCCGTATTCCGCGAAGCCGAGCTTCACGGCGCGGTCCTTACCCGCGTCGCATCCGGATTCGTGCGCGTGGGCACCTTCGAATATTTCGCGGCACGGCGCATGGAAGACGCCGTCCGGCAACTTGCCGATCATGTCATCGAACGCAACCACCCGTCCGCGAGCCAGGCGGACAATCCGTATCTCGCTTTGTTCGAGGCCATCTGTTCCGCCCAGGCCGAGCTCATGGCCCGATGGATGTGCGTCGGCTTCGTGCACGGCGTCATGAACACGGACAACACCGCCGTGAGCGGCGAGACCATAGACTTTGGCCCGTGCGCCTTCCTCGACCAGTACGACCCCGAGGCGGTGTTCAGCTCCATCGACCACTTCGGGCGTTACGCCTTCAATCGGCAGCCGACCATCATGGCCTGGAACCTGGCCTGTCTCGGCGGCTGTCTCATCCCCTTGCTGGACGACGACGAATCCCGGGCGCACACGGTGGGAGAGGCGGTTCTGGAACGGTTCATCCCGACTTTCGCCGCCCACTACACGCAAGGGCTCTGCCGCAAGATCGGGCTGCCCGGCGATGACGAATCCTTTGCCCTGGCGCGCGGTCTCCTTGATCTCATGCGGCGCAACGGGACAGATTTCACCAACGCCTTCCGCGCCCTCTGCGACGCCCAGGCCGATCCGGCCCCGTTCACGGCCCTCTTCGCCACAAATGAGGAGATTCGCGGCTGGCTCAACGACTGGCGCACCCGTTTGGCGCTGACAGGCTCCGCCGGCACGGCCCGCAAAACCATGCGTTCCGCCAACCCGGCCTTCATCCCGCGAAACCACCGCATCGAGCAGGCCATCCGGGCGGCTGAGGTCGGCGACTTCACCCTCGTCGACAGGCTCATCGAAGTGCTCCAGCGGCCCTACGAAGATCAGCCGGAAAACGCTGAATACACCGCTCCGCCGCGACCCGAGGAGCGCGTCGAGCAGACTTTCTGCGGCACGTAGACGGAGGTGTCTCCGGCGACCGGGGGAAGGGGAGGAAAACCCCTTTGAAAAGGGTTCTTTCCTCCCCTTCCCCCGGGCCCCCATCCCCTTCTTTTCCTAAACTTTTTATTGCCGCTTCGCGGGAAGGGCAGGCAGTCTTTTTTTAGGAAAGAGGATTTCAATGGGACAGATTGGAGCGAGTAGTTTTGTGTTCTTTGGAGTGGGGTGCTTTAAACGGGCTTTGGCCGAATGCGCATGAAAAAAGGCCCCACCCTGAAGGTGAGGCCTTTGCAAATTTACTGGAACGATCCGGGGCGGACCGCTCGATCGGAATTTTCCGTTATTCGTCGAAGTCGGCAGTCAACGCCGCAATCTCCTCGCGGATGATTCTGGCGGCTTCCGCCGGGACCATCTGGGCGATCTCGTCGCGAAGGCGCAGTTCAAGCTCCTCCACCCGGCCCTCCAACTGACGGACCTTGGCCTGGAGCTCCGCCAGGGTGGGCTCGCCCTCCCCGGCCGGGATAATCGGAAGCAAGCCCGGCTCCTCGTCCATGTCCACGTCGGACGGTTCGGATTCGGCGGCCAGCACCTCGTCCAGGGACCCTTCGTCCAAATCCATGACCATGTCGTCATCCAGCTCGGCGTCTACCGCTTCGGTGTCCACCACGTCGGACACATCCACCTCGACGTTATCCAGAAGGCTGTCCACATCCTCGATGTCGTCGTCTCCCAGCTCTTCAAGGCCGGTGAGTTCGGCGTCCATCGGCTCGGCGCTCGGCAGATCGTCGGCCGCAGAGGCAAACACCTCGTCTTCGGCAGACCGGGCCTCTTCAGGTTCGTCCATGACGGCGTCCAGCTCCTCGACGGGAATGTCCCCGGTCATCGCCTCACCGGCAGGCACGGCCTCGTCGACCGGCTCTGCAAGAGGCTCTTCGACGGCGGGCGCATCTTCGAAACCACCCTCCGCCTCATCGTCCCGGACGGGTTCCGTCCCGGACTCGTAAATTTCCGTTTCCGGCTCGGCCAAAGACTCCTCCCCGAGCAGATCGTCGAGATCAATGAGCGGTTCTTCTTCGAGCTCTTCGGCCTGTTCGGCCTCTTGGGACTCGTAGGAGACAGGCTCCTCGACCAGATCGTCGAGGTTGATAATCTCTTCGTCCTCCTCGTCATCTTCCTCGGCGGGAAGCTCCAAGTCGGTCACCACGGCCTCGGTGGCGGTCACAGCCTGTGCCCCACCCTCGGCGGCATCGGCCTTCTCGACCAGTTCCACCACCTCGTCGAGCACGATCAACTCGCTCTCGTCGTCAACTTCCTCGGCAGGCTCTTCGGCCACATCATCCAAAACCAAGAGATCCTCGGCCTCCGGCGCGGATTCGGCCGCGGCGGGTTCCTCCACCACGTCGTCCAGGACCAGCAGTTCCTCACCGACGGGGGCATTTTTTTCGGCTTCCACTTCGTCGTCAAGCACGACGGGACCGCCGCTCTCATCGGGAACGGGAGTATCCTCAAGGTCGTCGGCGAACAGGTCTTCGAGTTCCTGCTCGAAATCCGCATCCACGGAATCGAGGTCGAAACCTTCGCTATCGACAGCGGGTTCGTTCAGCACGTCGCGCACATCGGCGTCGTCTTTGGGAGGAGGCGGCGGGGCAGGGGTCATGGGTTACCTCCGGAAAACCGGTTTAAAAAGGGGGGCCGTTTTGAACAGCCCCCCTGGTATTCACCCTAAAGGTTTATTTGGGGTGGCATTCCTTGCAGCTGACCGGAACGGCCTTGCCGGCCTTCTTTTCCTTCTTGTGGCAGGCCAGGCAGGAAGCGTCGGCCTTCTTGCTGTGGAAGGCTGCGTAGAAGCCGGTGGGCTCCTTCTTGGCGGCCTTGCTGGCATCCACATGACAGCCTTCGGCGGCACAGCTCTTGGCTTCGTCAGGGGTGGCGGACTTGTGGTGGCAGACCAGACAGTCGATGCCGCCGTCCACGTGTTTCTTGTGCGGGAAGGTCACGGGCGTTTTGGTCGCCTTGGCGCCGGCGGGGACCTCGATGGTGATGGTGTCTGCGGGCGCGTTGGCAGCGATGACCACGGGCAGGCAGAAGACACAAACCAGGGCGGCCACCATCAAGCTGATGATGAGAGACTTCTTCATTTACCTAGTTCCTCCTGTTGCATAAAAGATAAACAGTCACACTCTCTACTATGCGGGATAAATAAGTATCCACCCCCTGTCAAGAAGGGGGCTGCCATCGTAGACCCTTGCTTTTACCCGATAAAGGACATTGAACGCAAGGGGGATTTCCACTTTGATTTACCGCTTCAGAGTGCGTATTTGCGATGATACCCGCGCGGCGTGAGCATCCGTCCGCCAACCAGCCGGGTGGCGGAGTTGCCCACGACGAGGACGGTCTGCATATCCACCTTTTCCACATCCACGCCGTCGAGCCGGACGGCTTCGACCATCTGCCCGGGGCGGTACGCCTTGCGCACGATGCCCACCGGCGTCTCCGGCCTGCGAAACCGGCCAATGATCTCCAGGGCTTCGCGCAGATGGCCGCTGCGCTTCTTGGAGCGGGGGTTGTAGATGGCTATGACGAAATCCGCGCTGGCGGCGGCCTGAAGCCTCTGCTGGATGCGCTCCCAGGGAGTCAGCAGGTCGCTCAGGCTGATGGAGGCGAAATCATGCATGAGCGGCGCGCCAAGCAATGCGGCCGCCGCATTGAAGGCGGCCACGCCCGGAACGACCTCGAAGGGCACCGTCTCAAGAAGCCCTTCGCTCTCAAGGACCTCCAGAAGCAGACCTGCCATGGCGTAGATACCTGCGTCACCGGAGCAGACCATGACCGTCTTCCGGCCCTCGCGGGCATGTTCCACGGCCTGCCGGACGCGGTCCACCTCGCCCATCATGCCTGTGGAAACCACGATCTTGTCCTGCAACAATTCTTCCGGGACCAGCTCGATGTACCCCTTGTATCCGGCCACGACATCGGCCTCGCCGATGGCCGCGCGCGCCGCCGGCGTGAGAAGGGACTCGTCGCCCGGCCCCAAGCTTACGGCCTTAAGCACGGTTGCTCCTGGCCACGGCCAACGTCACGGTTGATGTCTTCTCCTTGCTGACGAGGAGCTGCCCGCCGTGGGAGGCGAGCATGGCGGATGCCTCGGCCACGCTCGGCACGCCCATGTGCTGCTGGACGCGATCCGAAGGCGTGGGCGCATCCACGGCGGCAAGCTGAGCCGTGGTGTAAAAAACGGGGTCCACGCCGAACTCCTCGGCGGCCTCAAGCAGTCCCGCCTCGTTGCGCTTGGCCTCCACCGACCCCACTGAGGCGATGGAATCCATGGCCAGGCCGTGTTTCTTAAAGACCATGTGCACGTGGTCGAGAATCTCGTAGGTGGTGATGTCCCGGCGGCAGCCGATGCCAAGATGCAGCATCCTCGGGTGCAGGGCCAGGCTCCCCTCCGGAGCGTCGTTGTGCCACGAAACCCAGATTCCGGGGCTCGACTCGTTCCAGTCCTCGTATCCGGCCCGGCCTTCGAATCCCGCGTGCCAGGCCAGCCCGAGCCAATCCTCGGGGTCGTAGACCTGGACGATCCGGTTCTCAAGCAGGGCCATGTTCACGTCCTTGACCTTGCCGATGGTGCCGATGGCCAACCCCTTGGCCATGGCCAGGCTGTCGATGGACAGCACGCCCGCCGAATCCGTGGCTGTGGTAATGACCGACTGCGCGCCCATGGTCCGCGCGCACCTGTCGGCGAGCTCGTTGGCCCCGCCGAGGTGGCCGGACAACAGGCTGATGGCGAACAGCCCGCCCTGGTCCATGCAGACGACGGCCGGATCGGTCTCCTTGCTCTGGAGATGAGGCGCGATGCATCGGACAACAATACCCGCGGCCGCCACGAAGACGTGCCCGTCAAAGGCATTGAAGGTGGCCGAGACGAGGTGCTTGAGGGATTCGAAGGGAATGGCGCCCTCCGCTTCCAACGGTTTGGAGGCATAAAGCGTTCCATGCAGCCGGGCGGCCAAGAGCCTGCCCACTGCCAATCCCTGGGAGGTCAGTGCGTATACGGCTATTTTTTTTGCTGGCATTCGTTTCATTTATCAGCAACCTTCAACTGGGGGAAGAAAAAAACGATACATAATGGGGTGTTTTTTATTTTTCGGCGCGAACCAACGAAAAACGGGCCGGTCCCCGAAGGGGTTCCCGGCCCGATCGTATAAACGGTTTCGACGCGATTTAGAACGTCACGGCGCGGGCTGCGGCCAGCGTCTTCTCGAAATCCTCATCCGAATGGGCAAAGGATGTGAAGGCGCATTCAAAGCCCGCCGGGGCCAGATAGACGCCCCGGGACATCATCTGCTGCCAGTAGGCCGCATAGGCGTCGCCGTCGCACTGGCCCGACTCGACCATGTTGGTCACGGGCTTGTCCGAAAAATACATGGTGAAGGCCGAACCGGCCTGGGCCACGTAAACAGGCTTGCCCTTGGACTCGACGATGGCGGCCAGCTCGCTGGTCAGCGCCTTGGTCTTGGCCTCCAGGGCCTCGTAGTCGCACTCCTGCAACCGTTTCAGGGTAGCCAGACCGGCGGCCATGGCCACGGGGTTGCCGGACAGGGTGCCCGCCTGGAACACGCCGCCCACCGGGGCCATGTGCTCCATGATCTCGCGCTTGCCGCCGTAGCAGCCCACCGGGAACCCGCCGCCGATGATCTTGCCCAACGTGGTCAGGTCCGGGGTGATGCCGTACCGCTCCTGGGCTCCGCCGGGGGCGAGCCTGAAGCCGGTGATGACCTCGTCGAAAATCAGCACAGCGCCGTACTCGGTGCACAGGTCGCGCAATCCCTGGAGGAAGCCGGGTTTCGGCAGCACCAGGCCCATGTTGCCCGCGCACGGCTCCACGATGACGCAGGCTATATCGTCGCCGGACTCCTCGAAAAGCTTACGCACGGCGTCCAGGTCGTTGTACTGGGCCAGCAGGGTATGGCTGATGACCGCCTCGGGCACGCCGGGGGTGCCGGGCACGGTGCCTGCGGCGGAACCGGCCGCCGCCAGAAAGGCGTCGGCATGGCCGTGGTAGTTGCCGATGAACTTCACGAACTTGTTGCGGCCGGTGTAGCCGCGCGCCAGCCGCAGGGCGGACATGGTCGCTTCCGTGCCGGAGGAGACCATGCGCATCATCTCCATGGACGGGATGAGTTTGTTGATCTCCTCGGCCAGCAGGACTTCGCCCAGGCAGGGCGCGCCGTAGCTGGAGCCGTGGTCCACGGCCTCGTGGGCGGCGGCGTTCACGGCCGGGTCCTGGTGCCCGAGCAGCATGGGACCCCAGGAAAAGACGTAGTCGATGTACTCGCGGCCTTCCACGTCAAAGAGGTGCGCCCCCTTGGCGTCGGCGATGAAGACCGGCTCGGAATTGACGTATTTGCAGGCCCTCAGCGGCGAGTTGACGCCGCCGGGCATGAGGGTCAGCGCCTTGGCGTAAAGCGATTTCGAATCCATGTCGTGCTTCCTATTTGAAATAGACCATGGAGGTCTTTTTGAGTTCCTTGAGCGACCGGAGGGTGCAATGGTCGTCTATGCCCACGGTCTTTTCCAGCTCGGCCACCACCTCGTCGGTATGGCCGGGCCGCTCGCCGTGGATCATGGTGTAGACGTTGTAGGTCCACTCCGGGTAGGTGCGCCGGACGTAGCAATGGGATATCTCGGGCCGCGCGGCGAAGATGCCGCCCACCTCGTCGGTGCGCTCTACCGGCACCCGCCAGGCGACCATGGCATTGTGCCCGTAGCCCGCCTTCTGGTGACGCAGGGTGGCCCCGAAACGCCGGATGATCTTGCGGTCCTTGAGGTCGCCAATAAGGTCGATAACCTCCTGCTCGGTTACACCCACGGCGTCCGCGATGGTCTTGAACGGCCGCTCGGTGTCCGGCAAATCCCCGCCCGCCAGGGCGAGTATCCTTTCCTCGGTTTCGGTGAATTGTATTGCCATGTGGGGTCTATACCTTCGACCGTTCCCGGATGCAACCGGCACGGGCGCTTTTCCCGGTCCCCCCGCCCTTGCCACCGTGGCGCGCGCCACGTATGCTTACCAACTCGACAAACCACCCAAGGAGACCATCTGATGAAAATAGCTGTTCTGGGCGCGGGCGCATGGGGCACAACTCTCGCCGACATGCTCGCCAAAAACGGAAGGAACACCACCCTGTGGGCACGCGAGCCCGAGGTGGTGGAGGATATCCGCAAGCACCGGGAAAACCGGGTTTTCCTGCCCGGCGTAACCCTGTCCGAGGCCCTGAAAGTCGAGTCCGACCCCGAAACCGCCTTCGCCGGAGCCGACTACTTCCTGGTGGTCATCCCCAGCCAGTTCATCCGCCCGGCTCTTTCCGGGTTCCGCGACCTGTTGCCGAGCCGTCCTGTGATCGTCAACGCGTCCAAGGGCATCGAGCTGGATTCCCTGGCTCCCATCTCCCGCGTGGTTGCCGACGCGCTGGAGGGCAAACGGCCGCGTTACGCCGCCCTGTCCGGCCCCTCCTTCGCCGCCGAGGTCTCCCGCGACATGCCCACCTCCGTATCCCTGGGCTGCGAGGACCACGACCTGGGCCGAGAGCTGCAGGAAGCCTTCTCCACCCCCTATTTCCGCGTCTACTTCACTCCGGACTACCGGGGCGTCGAGCTGGGCGGCGCGGTCAAGAACGTCATCGCCATCGCCGCGGGCATGGCCGACGGCCTGGGCTTCGGCCACGACGCCAGGGCCGCGCTGATTACCCGGGGTCTGGCAGAGTTGAGCCGTCTGGGCGAAGCCATGGGCGGCCAGGAGCGCACCTTCATGGGCCTGTCCGGCATGGGCGACCTGGTCCTGACCTGCACCGGCGACCTGTCGCGCAACCGTCAGGTCGGCCTGCGGCTCGGCCAGGGGGCCAAGCTGGAGGATATCGTCGGCGAGATGAAGGCCGTGGCCGAAGGCGTCAAGACCACAAAATCCCTGCACCATCTGGCCAAAAAGCTCGATGTGGAATTGCCTATCACCGAACAGGTATATAGTATATTGTATGAAGGCAAAGACCCTGGCCAGGCAACCCGCGACCTGATGAGCCGGGACCTCAAGGACGAATAACCGGAGCTTCGCCATGCGCCGTACCCTTATCGCCATCATTTTCGCCACGCTGACCTCGGCCGCCCTGCTTCTCGGCGGCTGCGCCAAACCCTGGACCCACCCGGACTACTCGGGCAAGACCCTGGACCGGAAGTTCAAGGAAGACTCCCTGAAATGCGAGGTGCAGGCGGGCGAGATGTTCCCCCTGGACAAGCACAAGCAAAACAAGCAGTTCCTCATGTGCATGGCTGACCTGGGATGGAACTACCACCCGGACGGCGAAGGCATCACCTTCCGGACCAAGCCCCGCTAGGCGGTGAAGCCATGACTGCCGCGCAGGTTCTCGTACTGGGTTCCACGGGCTACGTTGGCGGGCGACTCGTGCCGCTGCTTCTGGAACGCGGACACCGGGTCCGGGCCGCGGGCCGCAGCGTGGAGAAAATCCACGCGCGGTCCTGGGGCGACAAGGTGGAGGCCGTGCAGGCCGACATGCACGATCTCGAAAGCCTCAAAAAGGCCGCCGAGGGGTGCGACGCCTGTTTCTATCTGGTCCACTCAATGACCAAGCCGGGACGCGATTTCGCCGAGCAGGAACGCGACGCGGCCTACAACATGGTCAAGGCCGCCACCCACGCGAACCTCAAGCGGATCATCTATCTCGGCGGGCTGGGCGAAGACCGGGAGGACCACCCCCTCTCCAAGCATTTGCGCTCGCGGGCCGAGGTGGGCCGCATCCTCACCCTCGGCCCGGCCGAAGTGACCACCCTGCGGGCCGCCCAGATCATCGGGTCCGGCTCGTCCTCCTTCGAACTGGTCCGCTACCTGGCGGACCGCCTGCCGGTGATGATTACCCCGGCATGGGTGCGCACCCGGACACAGCCCATCGCCATCCGCAACGTGCTCGGCTATCTCGCCGGGTGTCTGGAAAACGACGCCACCGCCGGGCTGACCCTGGACATCGGCGGACCGGACATCCTTTCCTACGAGGAGCTCTTCCACCTCTACTCCGAAGTGGCGGGCATCCCCCGGCGGCGGCTGCTGCCCCTGCCCTTCGTTTCCCCGCGCCTTTCCTCTTTCTGGGTGTCCCTGATAACCCCGGTTCCCATGCCCCTGTCCCGCGCCCTCATCGAAGGGCTGCGCAACGAGGTGATCTGTCGGGACGAACGCATCCGCGACCTCGTGCCGCAGGAGCTGCTCTCCTGCCGCGAGTCCATCCGCCGCGCCCTTGAAAAGACCAAACAGCAAACGGTGGAGACCTGCCTATTCGACGTGGGGTCCGCCTGTATGCCCGAATGGGCCTCGGCCGACGATCCGCACTACGCGGGCGGAACACGCTTCGAAATGGGCTACAAGGCCCGATTGCAGGGCGACCCGAAAAAAGTCTGGGACCAGGTGGCCCGTATCGGCGGAGAGCACGGCTGGTATTTCGGCGACCCGTTATGGCGGCTGCGCGGCTTCATCGACCGGCTGCTTGCCGGACCGGGGATGCATCGCGGCCGCCCGCACGGCGACGACACCCCGCATGTGGGCGACGCCCTGGACTTCTGGCGCGTGATCGCCTCGGACGAGGGACGGCGGCTGCTCCTGTTGGCCGAAATGCGTCTGCCGGGCGAGGCGTTGCTCGAATTCCGCATGGACTCCCAGTGGGACAATGCCGTGGACCTGTCCATGACCGCCAAATTCCTGCCGCGCGGCCTGACCGGCATTCTCTACTGGTACGCCATGTACCCCTTCCATGTGCTGCTGTTCAAAAACATCGTCGAAAACATCTCCGACCTCGCGGGGACCATTCTCTACGAACCCGCCAGAAGAGTCCGTTAATCATGGAAAAACCGCTTCGAACCGGCCGGACCACCGGCACTTGCGCCGCGGCCGCGGCAATGGCCGGAATTCGTTTTCTGCTCACGGGCGAACGGCCCGGCGCCGTAGACGCCCCTCTACCGCCGGGCGGCTTTCTGACCGTGCCCATCGACCGCATCAAGCCCGAGGGGGACGAGATGCGTGTTACCGTCATCAAAGACGGCGGCGACGACCCGGACGTCACCCACGGCCACGAAATCCAGGCCGTCGTCCGGCTGGACCGCGACGGCCCGACGCCGCCCGCCGTGACGGTCGACGGAGGCCGGGGCGTGGGCCGCGCCACCCTGCCCGGCCTGCCTGTGAACGTAGGCGAAGCGGCCATCAACCCCGATCCGCGCCGACAGATCGAAGAGGCGGCCCGGCTGGCCGCGACCGGGCTTGAGTCCGGGCGTATTCTCGTCACGATCGAAGTCCCCGAGGGCGAGGCCATCGCGCAGAAGACCATGAATCCGAGGCTCGGCATCGTCGGCGGCATCTCCATCCTCGGCACCCACGGCATCGTCAAGCCGTACTCGCACGCTTCCTGGATGGCGACCATCGACGAGGGGCTGAGCGTGGCCCGCGCCCAGGGGCTCGATCTGGCGGTCATGACCACGGGCCGCCGAAGCGAACGGCTTTACCAGGAAACCCGGCCAGGCACGCCGGAAACGGCCCTGATCCAGGCCGCCGACTTCTTCGAATTCTCGATGCGCGCCGCCGCCGATCACGGGTTCGGCCGCGTCGCCTGGTCCGTGTTTTTCGGCAAGCTCGTCAAGCAGGCGCAGGGGTTGCCGTACACCCACGCCCGGACGTATCCCGTGGACTTCGGGCTGCTGGCCGAACGCTGCCTCGAAGCGGGCTGCGCCCCGGCCAGCGAAACGACCATTCGCACGGCCAACACCGCGCGGCAGGTCCTCGACCTTCTCAAGGACGACCCGGCCCGCCCGGCTCTCATTGCCCTGCTCGCCTCGCACGCCAAAGAAGCCGCCGAAGCGTTCTCCGACGGCCGCATTTCGGTCGAATACCTCGTGTTTGATTTTGACGGAGAGCGGTTGTTCTAGAAGGAGGGGGCTTCTTTTACCTTTGATTTTGCAGCTCGGGGAATAGTGCCGCGCTTCGCGGCTGGCGGTGTTCGTGATCCTTACGTTTATGTGGGAAGTAGTGCGGTTGGGATTGCCGCGCTTCGCGGCGGACGGTGCGCGTCATCCTTACGCTTTGTTTCGCCTTTACGGCGACTTCCTTTTTTGCTGGCGCAGAAAAAAGGAAGCAAAAACTGCGCTTTTTGGCCCTGCGTGCTCCCGCGCAAGCGAGGTCCTGTCTTCCAACGCGGAAAGGCTCATTTGGGTTCTTCGTTCTCGAAGGAACTTCCATGAGCGCGCCCCTCTTAAATGGAGCTGTGCGTCACTTGGTTCAAACAATTCCAGTCATTGATGAGGAAAAAGTAGCGCGGAGATAGTGCCGCGCTTCGCGTTCGACGGTGCGCGTCATCCTTACGTGTTATTTCGCCTTTACGGCGACTTCCTTTTTTGCTCGCGCAGAAAAAAGGAAGCAAAAACTGCGCTTTTTGGCCCTGCGTGCTCCCGAAAGCAGTGGCCAAGAGCCTGTAGCGGCTTTCGCTGCCCAACAGGATGTCTGCCTCCGGCAGACGCAGTCGGCCCACGCTTCGCCGCTTCAGACAGGCTCTAGGCCCCGGCTTTCGAATGTCTTCCGCGCAAGCGAGGTCCTGTCTTCCAACGCAGGAAGGACCTATTTCAGGCTCTTCGTTCTCCCCAAAACAAACCAAGGCGACCGCACCCCTCAAAGGCTCGACGAGCACTAGCCCTGGATCAGCGGCGTAGAAGCCGACCGCGAGGGACGGCGGCTCCTGTTACGAGCAAGAAAATGCTATCGAAAATGGGGAGCGGCCCACCAGAGAAGGCCCTATACTTTTGATCGGGTGGAGCCGACCCGAGCGGATCGGATTCTTGCCGAAGATCCTGCGGGCGGCCAAGCTCGCGCAAGGCCCTTTTCTTTCGTCTATTTCTTTTGGGCCAGCAAAAGAAATGGACCCCGCCGGGAGGGCATGGAAGCTGAGGAGGCAAAGCCTCCACACTGGCTCTCACAGCCTCAACAAGCTGGCGCACCGTCCGGCAAAAAGGCCCCTCTCCCGCAACCAAGCTCCTGCGGAGAATTACCCAACCCCAGCCCTGGATCAGCGGCGTAGAAGCCGACCGCGAGGGACGGCGGCTCCTGTTACGAGCAAGAAAATGCTATCGAAAATGGGGAGCGGCCCACCAGAGAAGGCCCTATACTTTTGATCGGGTGGAGCCGACCCGAGCGGATCGGATTCTTGCCGAAGATCCTGCGGGCGGCCGAGCTGGCGCAAGGCCCTTTTCTTTCGTCTATTTCTTTTGGGCCAGCAAAAGAAATGGACCCCGCCGGGAGGGCATGGAAGCTGGGGAGGCAAAGCCTCCACACTGGCTCTCGCGCCAAAGGCGCGCCTGCCTTAACGAGCCGACACACCTTCCCGCAAAGAAAAATACGTGCCGCCTTCCACCCTCAACATAATAAACAAATAAAAAAGCCGCCCTGTTGGGCGGCTCTCCGATTCCCTGTTGTTTATACGCTTTTCTGAAACGCTTCCCAATCGGCAAGGAAGGTGGCCAGCCCCTTGTCCGTGAGCGGGTGCTGCATGAGCTGCATGATCGTCGCATACGGCAGGGTAATCACATCCGCTCCGATGAGACCGGCCTCAAGCACGTGCAGGGGATGCCGCACCGAGGCGACCAGAATCTTGGTGTCGAAGTCGTAATTATCGAACATGGTCCGCATCTGGTCCACGCCCTCCATGCCGGATTGGCTCAAGCCGTCGAGCCTGCCGACAAAGGGCGAGACGTAGGTGGCTCCGAGCTTGGCGGCCAATAGTGCCTGCGTGGGCGAAAACACCAGCGTCACATTGGTCTGGATGCCCCGTGCGGTCAGCTCCTTGAGGGCCTTGAGCCCCTCGGGAATCATGGGAATCTTGACCACCACATTGGGGCCGAAGGAAACCAGGTCCTTGGCTTCCTTTATCATCTCCTCGTGGGTCGTGCCGATGACCTCAAGGGAGACCGGGCCGTCCACCAGTTCGCAGATGCGCGCGGCCTGCCTGCGCCAGTCGCCGCCCTCGCGGGACATGAGCGTGGGGTTGGTGGTCACGCCGTCGAGCAGGCCGAGCTCGCCCACTTCACGAATCTGGTCCAGGTTGGCGGTATCGAGAAAGAACTGCATGTTTCCTCCTAGGTGGCGGGGCGGAACGCTCCGGGGTTTGCAGGGCTGTTCATAACATAAACAAAATTAAGTGAAAACCATCCACAAACGTTTTCATTTCATGCGCATTGTCCTTCCCCCCCGGCTTTGTTTCGTTTACATTGCGGCAATGAGCAAGATTAAACCCGTCCGCATCATCGGGCTGCCGCCCGGTTCCCTGTCCCTGTCAAAGACCGCAGCCTCGGCTCTTGCCGAGGCCGATCTTGTTGTGGGCGGCAAGCGGCTCCTTGCGGCCTGTCCGGACGACTTGCTTCAGGCGCACGCCCATCGGCTGGCCATCACGGGTTCGCTCAAGCCGATAATCGAAACCATGCGCAAGGCCGCCCGCAAGGGACGCCAGGTAGTGGTCCTGGCCGACGGGGACCCGCTCTTTTTCGGCATAGGAAAACGGTTGGGCGAGGAACTCGGCCGTGAGAACCTGGTGGTGGAGCCGAGCCTGTCCACGATGCAGTTGGCCGCGGCCCGGCTGGCCCTGCCGTGGCAAAAGATGGACTTCGTGTCCCTGCACGGGCGCGACGACTACGCCCCGCTGTACGCGGCATTGGTCCGCGCCGATCTCATCGCGGTCTTCACCGACGCCGAGAACTCTCCAGCCGAGGTGGCCCGCGCCCTGCTTGAACGCGGGGCCGACTGTTTCTCCATGACCGTACTGGAAAACCTGGGTGCGCCGGACGAACGCATCCGGCCCCTGGCGTTGTGGGAAACCTGGGGCATGGATTTCTCGCCGCTGAACCTAGTGGTCCTGGAACGGCAGTACCCGCCGGAGATAGGCCTTTCCCTGGGCATTCCGGATCATTTCTACCTGCATCAGAAAAACCTGATTACCAAATTGCCCGTACGCGCTGCCGGACTGGCCCACCTGAACGTGGCGCCGGATTCCACGGTCTGGGACCTCGGCGCGGGCTGCGGCTCCGTGTCCATCGAGGCGTCCCACCTGGCGAGACGGGGACGGGTCTTCGCTGTGGAGCGGAACAAGACCAGGGCGGCCATGATCCGCGAGAACATCCGACGCACCGGGGCGTGGCTGGTGGACGTGGTCCTCGGCGAAATGCCAGGCTCGCTGGAAGGCCTGCCCGAGCCGGACCGCATCTTCATCGGCGGGGGGCTGGGCGGGGAATCCAACCAGGACACAGTCCTGCTGGAAACGGCCTGCCGCAAACTCAAACCGCGCGGCCGCATCGTGGTCCACTGCATCCTCCTCGACTCCCTGCACACGGCCAAAGCTCATTTCCAAGCGCACGGCTGGCACTTCGGCGTGACCCAGCTCCAGGCGTCCGCCACGGACTCCCTGGCCGGAGACCTGCGCTTCAAGGCCCAGAACCCGGTCTTCGTGCTCTGGGCCGAAAAGCCCTAACGCGACTTGCCGCCCGCCACGCTCTCGGAAACATAGGCGGCCGCAAGGCGGCTGTAGGTCCCGTCGGCCCTGATTGCTGCCAACCCCTCATTGAATCGCGCCATGAGCTCGCTTGAGCCGGGATATGTCTTTGAGACCATGAGGCATAGAGGCGCAAGATACCACGGGGTCGGAGTTGAGCCGAACTGGTCGACGCGTTCGGGATAGACTCGCCTGATGAGTTCCCAACCCGCCAACTCGTCCTCGGCGAACAAGGCGCACCGCTCCTCCCAGACCTTCCGGATGCCCGAGTCCTCACTGGAGGCGTAGTCCATGCTGAGCCCCTTTTCCTTGAATAGGTCCTCGTAGTGATGTCCGGATGTTCCGGCGATGGTGAACCCTCGCAGGTCGTCAAAGGAAGTGAAATCATACTCGCCCAGCCGTCCCTTGAGATAGAAAAAAACGCACCGGCTGGTCCAGATCGTGTCGCTGAACCAGGCGTATTCTCCACGCTTCTCGGTATAGGTGAAGGGAAAGGCCGCAAAAGCGTCGCCCTGGCGGACCATCATGGCGCAACGCCGCCAGGGAAGGAACAACACGGTCGTCTTCACTTCGCTCCGAGCGAATGCGGCCGCGACCACCTCGACCAACAGACCGGGCCGGTCCGTCCGGCTCATGACGTACGGGGCGTATTCGCCGGCGACGAGCGTGACGGACTCCTCAGCCCGAACGGAAGGAACTGTCAACAGCATCAGGAGAACGAAGATCGCCAGAATTCGAATCATAGTCCCCATTAACACGCCCGGGTTGATTCCGCCTCCCTTTTTTCCCATATGAAGACGGCTCTGTGGTAGCGCGTCGGGAGCGCATGTATTACCCTGCGCTCCATGTCCGACTCCAGCACCCGACGCACAACCCCGTCCCGCGCGCTTCTCTCCTGGGCCCTGTACGACTGGGCCAACTCCGGCTTCGCCGCATTGGTGCAGACATTCGTCTTCGCCGCCTATTTTGCCAGGGCCGTAGCCGAAAACGAAACCCTGGGCACTGCCTTGTGGGGAAACATGATGGGCATTGCCGGGTTGGTCATCGGCCTGGGAGGCCCGGTGCTCGGCGCACTGGCCGACCGCGCCGGTCGGCGCAAGCCGTGGCTCGCCGCCTTCACCGTCCTGTGCATCGCGGCCACAGGGCTGCTGTGGTTCGTCCGCCCGGACCCGTCCCACGTCTGGCCCGCTCTCGCCCTGGCCGGAATCGGCACCATCGGCAGCGAGTACGCCATGATCTTCTACAACGCCATGCTTCCGGACCTGGCCCCACGCAAACGCATGGGCCGCTGGTCGGGCTGGGGATGGGGACTGGGCTACGCAGGCGGGCTGGTCCTGCTGCTGATCGCCCTCTACGGCCTGGTCAGGACGCCGGGCTGGTTCGGCATCCCCTCCACTGACGCGCTGAACGTGCGCGCGGTCATGCCCCTGACGGCCCTGTGGTATCTGATCTTCTGCCTGCCGCTCTTCCTGTTCACCCCGGATGCGCCCTCCGCGAACATTCCGCCGAAACGCGCGGTGCGCGAGGCCGTCGCCCAGTTGCGGGATTCCCTGAAAGACCTGCGCAAGCACCGGGCCATCGCCCTGTTCCTGCTCGCCCGCATGTTTTACAACGACGGCCTGACCACCATGTTCGCCTTTGGGGGAATTTACGCGGCGGCGGTCTTCGGCATGTCCCCAGGCGAGGTCATCGTCTTCGGCATCGGACTAAACGTCACCGCCGGGCTGGGCGCGGCCGCATTCGCCTGGCTGGACGACCGCCTGGGGCCGCGCCGGACCATCCTCCTCTCCCTGATTGGCCTGGTTGTGCCGGGCACGGCCATCCTGCTGGTGCAGAGCAAAACCCTGTTCTGGATTTTCGGGCTGGCCATTGGTATATTTGTTGGTCCGGTACAGGCGTCGAGCCGCTCCTGGCTGGCCCACGCGGCCCCGGCCGGGAAGCGCACCGAGATGTTCGGCCTCATGGCCCTGTCCGGCAAACTGACCTCGTTTCTCGGGCCGTTTCTGGTGGGCTGGCTGACGCTGGCCACCGGCAGCCAACGGCTCGGCATGTCCTCGGTGATCGCCCTGTTCGGCATCGGCCTTGCGGTCATGCTGTTCGTGCCCGCCCCAACCTGCAAGGAGGAGTGAATCATGTCGGATTTCCGCTTCGAACTGACCGACGAGGAAAAGCAATACCTCAAAAGTCTCGTGGTCATGGCCATCTCTTCCGGCCTGGGGATCGGCGACGCCCCGCACACGCCGCCCGAACCGCCCACCCAAAAGCTGCGCGAACATCTCGGCGCCTTCGTGACGCTCAAGCTCCACAACAGCCTCCGGGGCTGCATCGGCAACGTCTACGGGACGGGCGAACTCTACCGCACGGTCTGGGACATGGCCCTGTCGGCAGCCTTCCGCGACCCGCGCTTCCCGCCCCTGACCGAGGGCGAGTTCCATGAAGTGGAATACGAAATCTCCATCCTCGGCCCCATCGAGCCGTGCCTGGACCCGGCCCTTGTGGAAGTGGGACGCCACGGCCTGATAATGCGCCGGGGAGGACGATCGGGACTGCTCCTGCCCCAGGTCCCGGTCGAGTGGAAATGGGACCGCGAGACCTTCCTGGCCCAGACCTGCGCCAAGGCGGGCCTTCCCCGCAACGCCTGGAAGGAGCCGGACACGGAGATATACTGGTTCGAAGCCGAAGTATTCTAATTTCAACCCTCTCGACGGGAGAATCTCCTATCGACAGTGGTAGTTATTATCGTGTATAGATTTCTTCCATAAACAGGCGGCCCGGCATTACCCAGGCCGCGCAATTTGCCGCGCGCAAGGTATTTCATGTCGGAGAAAGCCGAAAAAGAGACAAACAACGCGACCGCACCTCCCGAGAACAAGGTCGTCAAAATTCCGGGAGTGCAGTTGAGCGTTTCCCCCGGCAAGGACGTGGTCATCCGCGTCCCGGGGGCGGATCGCTCCTACCGGGGGCGCATCGTGGGTTACGATCCCTACGAGTATCTCATCGCATCGGTCCGACTGCCGGGACGCATTCGCAGGGAACTTGCCCTGGGCGGCCAAATCATCGTCAAATATATACATCAGGGCACGGTCTACGGGTTCAAGAGCCTGGTGCACAACGCCATCACCTCACCGACCTCCCTTCTTTTCTTCGATTATCCCTCGGTAATGGAAAAGGTCGAACTGCGCCGGGACGCCAGGACCAAGTGCAACATCGACGGAATGCTCCAGGCCGAGGACGCGGAATACGAATGCATGATCGTCAACATCAGCGCCACCGGCTGCAAGGCCTCGGTCCGCGCCGGAGCGCGGGAACCCATTGCCCGGGTTGAAGTGGGCGACACCCTGGTGGCCATCGTCAATCTTGGGACAGAGGGCACGCTCAAGCTGCCCATCGTGGTCAGAAACATCCAGCGCGAACAGGGTATTCACACCCTGGGCGCCATGTTCCTTGACCTCAACAAGGCGGAAGAGGAAAAAATAGGAAACTACCTGGAAAGAATGCGCCGGTTGACCCGCTAACCAACGGACTCGCGACATGATTAAAAAAATCCCCATCGAAGACCTGAAGCCAGGCATGGAAGTGGTCCGGGTGGCCAAGGAAATGTGGTACCACCTGCCCTACCTGTATGCCGACCCCGGCATCATCGAATCCGAGGAGGAGGTGGCCCGCCTCCAGGACCTGGGCTACCGGGAGGTCTTTGTCGCCGTCGACGAGGAGGGGGACGAGTCCGACGATACCCGCCTGAGCCAGTTCGCCGCCGCGCGGGAGGACGCCCCGAAACGGCCGGCGCGCGTTCCGTTCCAGCAGGCCATCTCTTCCGCCATGGTCACTTACGAGGACGCCATGGCTCACGCCATGCGCATTGTCCACGACGCCAAGCTGGGGCGCAAGATGGACTATGCCGCGTCCCTGGAGACCGCCGGAGCCATCGTGGAATCCGCCGTGTCCAACCCGGACACCCTGATCTGCCTCGCCAAGCTGTCCGAATTCGACGACTACACCTATACCCATTGCATCAACGTGGCCGCCATCAGCGTGGTCTTCGGCGAATACATCGGCATGTCCCGTGAGGAACTGGTCCTGCTCGGCGTGGCCGGAATGATGCACGACCTGGGCAAAACCACGGTCCCCGCCCGGATCATTAACAAGCCCGGCCCGCTAACCTCGGCGGAGCGGGATGAGGTGCGACGCCACCCGGAATACGGGCACGATCTTCTGCGGCGCAACAGCGACATCCCCGCCAAGGTCCTCAAGGCCGTGCTGCACCACCACGAGCGGTACAACGGCTCGGGCTACCCCGACAGCCTCCTCCGCAAGGATATCCCGGCCTTCGCCCGCATCCTCTGCCTGGCCGACGTGTACGACGCCCTGACTTCCGACAGGTGCTACAAGAACGCCATCCTGCCCAATAAGGCGCTGGGCATCATGTACGGTATGCGCGACCAGGACTTCGACCCCACCGAGGTCCAATTGTTCATCAAATGTCTGGGCATCTTCCCGGCGGGCAGCTTCGTGCGCCTGAACACCGGCGAATACGCCCTGGTCTTCGAGAGCAACTCGCGTGAACCGCTCAACCCGAAGATCCGGATCATCATGGACGCGGACATGAAACCCATCCGCACGCGCGATGTGGACCTGACCCAACGGTTGGACCGAGGCAAGGCCATCAAGATACTGGAATGCGCCGATCCTTCGGCCTACCGCCGGACCCTGATGAACTACCTGGCCCCGAACTGATTCGTCCCGCCGGAGACACTTGATGCTGGACATGGACATTTGGCTTGGCGTGATCGTGCTGACGATCCTGCTGTACGGGATCAAGTGGTGGCACGGCAGTCGAAGGCGGGTAAAGGTCTACCGGATTTCGCCCGAATCCCTGAAACGGGCCAAAGAGGTGCTGGTTCCCGTCCTGCCCCTGGTGGAGGATGGGGAAAGCTACCCCCTGGACGAGCGGCAGCTCGCCTACCCGAAGGAAGACATCAAGAGCGCGGCCAAGATCATGGCCTACTATTTCTGGAAAAAACGCCGTAAGGAAGAACTTGCCCGAGTCAGGAACTGCTTCGTGTCCCTGTCACGGTTCCAGAACGGCGATCTGGACCTGGAAGCCCAGGAACGGCAGGCCACACGCGAACGCGGCAGGCTGGAACGCGAATTCAGCCACTACATGACCCACTCGCCCTTCAACGCAAAACGCCGCGCCTGACCCTTCACTTCTTTTCGGAAGCCGCCCCGCGAATCTCGGCGAAGCGCGCCTTCAGCCGACCCAGGATATGGTCGTATCCCTCCGGGGTATGCGGAATGAGGCAGTTGGTGCAGTCTTTTACGCCCGAATCAAGGACAACGTAGTTGCCTCCGCACTCCTCGAAGAAATAGAGCGGGCAGTAGCAGAACATGCAGTTGAAACGCTCCGGCCGCCTGGTCTTGTGGCAGGGGAAATACTCGCAGTCCGTGTTGCTGAAAAAGCGATGGCTGTTCTTCATGTCAGCGGAACTGTACCTGCTTGGCGGACGGCTCGCAATCCCCGTCCTCGGGGAACGGGGCAAAGGGGAAAGGCCGCCGGTTGTCGTTCAGGGTGGCGTAGCGCATGATCCTGTAGCCGTACTGCGACAGGTTGTTGCACATCCGCCTGAGGGGTTCGCTCCGTTTCCTGGATACGAGCAGGTAGCCGTATTGGAACAGGGTCGCCACCTCGATTATCAAGGTCAGAACCTCGAAAAAGATGAGGCAAACCAGGGTGACGATAAACCGCTTCAGTATTTCACTGCGGCTGACGGTGGTCGCTCTTGCTTCAGTGGACATGGGGCACCTTCCGGGTTGACGTTCGCTCAGAGTCAGCCTACCCCATCCGAGACGTTCCGCGCAACCGCTCCTTCCGACACAGGGCTGGACATCTTCGGCATCATCGCGCAAACTTCGACTTTCGTTCATGTGATCAACCATCTACCGAGCCACGTGGCCCTATCGGACGAACGTAGCCAAAAAGGTGATAATAGTAACTATGAGATTCAATAATCTATCAGTCAAACTCCGGCTCGCCATCGGATTTTCCCTTCTTTCCATCATCTTCATCGCCTTCGCCCTGTTCCAGAGCCGAGCCATGAACAACCTTTCCGCGCTCCAGGACGCCGAAGTCGAGGCCACGCGCGAGATGACCGCCCTGCTGGAAATGGATGTCCGGCTCGAATCCCTTGACGCTGATTTTTCCCGCACCCTGCTCCGCCCCGACGCCGAGGCATTCAAAACCAAGGTCGCGGGACTGCGCGAAGAGGGCGCGCAAGACCTGAAGATCGCCCGGTCCGTTGCCGCAAAGCTCGGCATGGAAAACCGCGTGGATCGGCTGGACAAAGCCTACCAAGACCTCCTGGGACTCATGGAGAAGGATCTCCCCGAGCTGCTGAACAGCGGCGGCGCGGACCAGTCAAGCCTCTATGCCCTGAGCGGCCGCATGGACGAACACTTCCGCATGGCCAAGGAACAAGTGGACGCCCTGCAAGCCAAACTCGACACGCTCATCGAACAGGAGCACGACGCGTTCATTCAAAGCCGTGACGATCTCTCGACCACCACGGTCATCATCACCGTGGTGGTGGTGATCGCCGCCATCCTCCTCTCCGTATTCATGGCAGCGGGCATCGCGCGTCCGACCAACAAGGCACTGGCCTTCGCCCACGAAATCGCCAAGGGGAACTTCGACGCCAAGCTCGACGTGCACCAGAAGGACGAGATCGGTCGGCTGTGCGCCACGCTGGTGGACATCACCGAAACGCTCAAGGTCATGTCCAGCCGGTTCAAGGAGACGGCCGACGCCATCGTGGTGGGTAAATTGCGAACCACGGCCCCGGCCGACGGACTTGAAGGCGAATTCGCCGGTATTCTCGGCCACAGCAACGAGATTGCCGAAGCCCTTGTCCGGTACCTCGACGCCATCCCCCTGCCGGTCATGACCATAAACACCAAGCTGGACGTGCTCTTCCTGAACGAAATGGGCCGAACCCTGGGCGGATTCAAAGATCACGGCGCTTACAAGGCCGTCAACTGCTACGACATCTTCAGGACCTCGGACTGCCATACCCAGAAGTGCGCCTGCACCACCTGTATGCGCACCAACAAGATGGAAACCTCGGAGACCGACGCCCATCCGCAGGACATGGACCTGGACATCAAATACACGGGCAAGCCCATCCATGACGCCGAAGGCAAGGTGGTCGGCGCGGTGGAGATCGTCGTGGACCAGACCGAAATCATGACCCTGCAACGCCGCAATGCCCGCCTTTCCCAGCGTGCGGCTGACATCTCCCGGACCCTGGCCGATTCCTCCGCCGACCTCAGTGCGCAGGTGGAGCAGGCCACCCAGGGCTCCCGCATCCAAAACGAACGGACCACCGAGACCGCCACGGCCATGGAAGAAATGAACGCCACGGTCCTGGAGGTAGCGCGCAACGCCAGCCGGGCCGCCGAGAACACCAGCCAGACCCGTACCAAGGCCGGGGAAGGCGCGGATGTGGTCAACCAGGTGGTCAACGCCATCCGCGAAGTGCAGCAACACGCCGACCAGCTCAAGACGGACATGACCGGGCTGGGCGAACAGGCCGACTCCATTGGAAATATCATTGAGGTCATCTCCGACATCGCGGACCAGACCAACCTGCTCGCGCTCAACGCCGCCATTGAAGCGGCCCGCGCGGGCGAGGCTGGCCGGGGCTTCGCCGTGGTCGCCGACGAGGTGCGCAAGCTGGCCGAAAAGACCATGACCGCCACCACCGAGGTGAACAACGCCATCCGCGCGATCCAGGAATCCAGCCGGGCCAATATCGCCTCCACCGACACGGCCGCCGAAGCCGTGGCCGAAAGCACCCGCCTGGCCGACCAGGCCCTGGCCATGCTCGACGAAATCGTGGCCTACTCCGACGACTCCTCCGGCCAGGTCCAGTCCATTGCCGCGGCCTCGGAGGAACAGTCCGCATCGGCCGAGGAGATCGCCCGGGCCACAGAGGACATCAACCGCGTCTCGGACGAGACCAACCAATCCATGACCCGCGCCGCCGGGTCCGTGGGAGATCTCCAGCGCATGGTCATCGAGCTCGACGAGCTGATCCAGCAGATGGTCGCCTAGACGCGACAAGCCTTCCAAAGACACCACTCGAACAGGGGGCGGCAACACCGCCCCCTGCCCTTTCCCCGACGCCGCGCGGGCTCCCGAACCACGTCAAGGCCACATCCCTTCACGACGACAGCGGCGGCCAACCCCCTTATCAATCGATTTATTTTTTATTGACTATTTTATCACCCGCCTGAAATATCTCCGTATCATGTATACGAAGACCGCCCCGTCGCAGTTCATCTCCGTTCTCCTGGCCTTGCCGCTGCTCATTTGGCTGGGTTCCTCCCGCGCACTTGCCGCGGATGTCGACACGGGCGAAACAGGGACCGGCTTGTATGCCGAGGCCGGGGTATCCCTCTATGTCATTGATCTTCCCGAATATCTCCCGCTCTGGAACCGTATCGGCCTGCAAAAAGGCGATCGCCTGGCCACGTTCGACGAGCCGGTAACCGCGCCCATGACGCAAATTTCCCTGGGGTGGCGGAACAGCACCGGCATATTCGTGGAAGCACGGGGCAGGTTCGCGGAATCAAATCCTGTCGAAAAGGGGGAATATTCACCCCATGGAGACTACACGAGGGTCGGCTATTTCCCTGTTTCCGGCAGTGACTCCGGCTTCGGCGGAGCCGGTACGACAGGCACGGCCTACACGCGAACCGAACTCCATTTCCGACAATTGGGCGGAGAGCTGATTGCTGGAACGCACTGGGACGCAGCGGGGGCCGGGCTCACGCTATTTGCCGGATACTGGGGGATGAAGCTCGACCAGGAGTATTCGCTCGACTACCGCTCCAGCACCGGGGACGTGATGTCCCTTTCCGACAATGTCGAAGCCGCTTACAACGGCGTGCTGGTCGGAGTTCGGTTGGAGCGGCGGGCGGGGCCAATGAAACTGACCCTGGAGACCACCCAGGGAGTGGGCGCCGTTTCCGCGAAATACGATTCAAGGATGAATTCCCAGGCGCTCGGAGGCAAGAACTCCATCACACAGACCAAACACGACATCGCCTACCGGGGAACCCTGGAAGGGACCGTTTCCGCGAATGTTTGGAACGGACTGGACATCGGCCTGAAGTGCGGCCTGCAATATCTTTCCTACGTGCCCCAGGTCCGGGGCAGCGGGCAGGGGTGGTCCGCGAAAGAGCCGTCCTATGGACCGGCCGGTCCGGCCCATATCAAGGGAAAACCCTCGGTCGCGGGCAGTCTCGGCCTGAACCTGGCCTATTCGTTCTGAGTGGCGGCAGCTCAGGAAGCCAGGAACCGCACCCAGAGTTTGCGGGTCCTGGGGCCATCGAACTCGCAGAAGTAGATCTTCTGCCAGGTGCCGAGCATGAGGTCGCCGCCTTCGACGATGACCATTTGATCGCAACCGAACATGCTGGACTTGATGTGCGCGTCCGAGTTGCCCTCAGCGTGGTGGTAGTCGCCGCGATACGGGACCAGCTTGTTCATGTTTACGGTGATGTCCCGCACCACGTCTGGATCAGCCCCTTCATTTACCGTGATGGCTCCAGTGGTGTGCGGACAATAGAGCAGCAGCGCACCATCGGACCACTCGTTCTCATTGATGAGATGGCGGATTGCCCGAGTAACATCGACCATTTCTTCCCGGCTGTGGGTCTGAACTTGCAGCGTTTCCATGATCAATCTCCTTCCGGGTATTGCATGTCACCCATCTTGACGGTCACTGCGCCCGTGGTGTGCGGGCAGTAGAGAAGCAGCGCGCCGTCGGTCCATCCGTTTTCCCGGACGGCCTTGCGCACGGCCCCGGTGACGTCGATCAGTTCCTCGCGTTCGCGGGTGCGGATTTCCAGAATCTCCATGGCGTCCTCCCGCCGCGTCAGGCGCGGTACATGTGCTTGAAATCCTTGTCGTAGAGCAGGGAACGGGCCTTGCCCGCATCCTCACGCCCCTGTCCGGGCATAACCAGAAACACGGTCTGTCTGGTGAAGCCGTGGGCGCGGGCCGTTTCTGCCAGGCCGCCCAGCTCGGTCTCAACCAGTTTCTCGTCCGGCCAGCCCACGCGGAAGGCCATGACCACCAGGGTGGATTCGGCCAGCCCGCCTGCCAGCAGTTCCGCCTGCACGCCATCGGGATCGCCCGCCGAAAGATATATGCACATGGCCGAGCCATGGGCCGCCAGCTTGCGGAGGCGTTCGCCCTCGGGCACCGGCGTCCGCCCTTCCAGACGCGTGAAAATGAGCGTCTGGGTCACCTCGGGCACGGTGTACGACCGCCCGGCCGCCGCAGCCGCCGCGAACCCGGCCGTCACGCCCGGCACCACCTCGTAGGTGATCCCGGCCTCGTCGAGCAGGGCTATCTGCTCGCGGATGGCTCCGTAAAGCGACGGGTCCCCGGTATGCACTCGGGCGACCGTGCCGCCCGAAGCCACTGCCTCCACCATGAGCGCATGGGTTTCATCCAGGCTCATGGGCGCGGAGTCGGCCACGCGGGCGTTCGGCCCGGCACCGGCCACCACCTCGGCGGGCACCAGCGAACCGGCGTAAAGCACCAGATCGGCCTCCGCTATGAGCCGCCGCCCCTTGACGGTCAACAATTCCGGATCGCCCGGTCCGGCACCAATGAAATACACGTCCGCCATCACAGCACCTTGCACAAATAATCGGGGTTCTGGCGCAGGCCGTTCACCGCGATAAGCGCGCACGCCTCCGCGTCCGAAGCCGCGTTGTGGTGATTCAGCTCGATGCCCAGGAACTCGCACACGCTCGGAAGCTTGTTCGAAGCCAGCTCCCAGGTCTTGCGGGCCAACTGCACCGTGCACAGGAAAGGCTGCACCGGCGCGGTCCGGCCCGCCTCACGGCAGCAGGTTTGCAACACGGATTTGTCGAAGGCCGCGTTGTGCGCAACGATAAAGTCCGCCCCCTCGAAAAACGGCTCCAGCCTCGGCCAAAGCTCGCCGAAACTCGGCTCGTCGCACACGTCAGACCAATGTATCCCGTGCACGCGCACGCAAAATGGATTGAATTGGGCCCTGGGCGGCCGAATCAAGCGGTAATCCCGGGCCACGATCTCGCCCCGGTCCACCACCACGATGCCCAAGGCGCACGCCGAATCCCGCTTGGGGTCAGCCGTCTCAAAATCAATGGCCACAAATCGCACGTCATCTAATGTTGGCATTAAGAGCCTCCGGCGGCCGGGGGAAGGGGAGAGGGGACCCCTTTGTAAAGGGCTTCCCCTCTCCCCTTCCTCCGAACCCCCATCCCCTTTCCCTTCCTAAACTTTTTATGCCGCCTTCGGCGGGGTGGGCACTGGGGATGAGTTGCATTCAAATAGGTTATTACCAAATATCTTCAAGGCGCTCCCTTTGCTCCCGGCTTCAACCCGCGAAGCGGCGCCAAAAAGTTTGGGGATTCTCAAGGCCCTTTTTCAAAAGGTTCTTGAGCAGGGTCCAGGGCAGCGCCCCGGCCGTCGGAGGCACTCCTCTTAGAAGCCCTCTTCCAGCGGCGGCCAGACAAGGGCCTGCGTTTCCACGCCCATGTCGGACGCGGATGCGCCGGCCAATTTCCGCTCGCCCGGCTTAAGGTGCACTATCCTGCCGCGCGTTTCCAGACGGCCTTCGGCCAGCCACTGCAAGGCCTGGGGATAGATGCGGTGTTCCAGCTTGAGGATGCGCGCCCCAAGCTCGTCGCCGTCTTCCCCCGGCTGGCAGGGAACGGCGGCCTGGACGATGACCGGACCGTGATCCATCTGTTCGTCCACGAAATGCACGGTGCAACCGGAAATCTTGACCCCGTATTCCGCAGCGTCGTCCTGGCCATGCACGCCGGGGAAACTCGGCAGCAAAGCGGGATGGATGTTGATGACGCGGCCCCGGAACGGTTCGAGAAAAACCGAGGTGACGATGCGCATGAACCCGGCCATGACCACCGCGCCGGCCCCGTTCACGCCCGATTCCCGAAGGACCCGGACCAATTCCTCGTCAAAGGACTCACGGGAATCGAAATCCGTGTGCAGCAGCACGCGGGTGGGGATGTTGTGATTACGCGCCCGGGTCAGGCCGTAGGCGTCCTTACGATTGGACACCACGACCTTGATTTCGGCGTCAAGCGCACCCGCTTCGATGCGGTCGATGATGGATTGCAGATTGGACCCGCCCCCGGATACGAGGACGGCGATGGGCATTGCCATGGATGCTCCCTTGGATGGTTGAAAACGGGGGGATTGGCCCCGCCCCAGAACTTGGCCCAAAGCGCGCGCTTTTTCAAGAACGGATTTCCCGCCTGGGCGCCGCATTGCTTTTTCGGCCCGCGATCCTTATATTCCGCCGAATTCGACCCGATACTCCCAAATCCCCCTATGAAGCGCCTGTTCATTCCCCTGATTTTCCTTTTGCTGCTCGGCCCCGATCCGGTTGCGGCCAGCGACCTGCTCGTCATCACCGAGTCCAACCCGCCCTTCACTTTCAACGAAACCGGCGGCCCCGCCGGGATCGCCACGGACCTATTCCTGCTCATGGCCAAACGGGCCGGACTCGATGTGAAGAGGTCGGACATCAAATTCTGGCCATGGGCGCGCGGATACCAGGAGATACGGGAAAAGCCCAACGTGCTCCTCTTCGCCACCGCCCGGACCGGCGAACGGGAGGCGCAGTTCCGCTGGATAGGTCCCATCGCCACCCTGCGCAGCGGGCTGATCGCCTTGAAGTCCAGACGTCTCGTCATCACTGACCCGGTATGGGGAGCGTGGCGATACCGATACGGCACCATACGATCCAGCGCCTCGGAGCAGGAGCTGACCAGCCAGGGCGTACCGCCAGCCTGGATGGAACGCGTGCATGACCGCGCCCTGAACATCCGCAAACTCGTCAACGGCCATATCGACGTCCTGGTGGGCAACGAGACAAACACCTACCACACCATCCGCCGTCTGGGACTGGACCCGAACGACTTTGAAATGGTCTACCAGCTCATGACCACCAACCTCTACTATGCCGCCAGCCTGGACATGGACCCCGACGTCGTGAACAGGCTGCAAACCGCCCTGGATTCCCTCAAAGCCGACGGCACCGCCTCCCGCATCGCCGCACAATACCGATAGAACCGGCGAAGACACCTCCTTCCGGGAAAAAGCGCCGACCCGCGCGATAATCGCCGCCGGGCGGTAGCGTGATCGCCCAGAGTGTGATACGGATTACCATTACCGAGTTCACGTAGGCGTTTTCCCGGCGGATAGGCGCGCGGCACGACGCCTCCGGCACACCCAAGGAGATTCCCCATGGCAGGAAAATACGAAAGGAAACAGGCAAAGGACGGACAGTGGATGTTCAACCTCAAGGCCGGAAACGGCGAGATCATCCTGACCAGCGAACTCTACACCACCAAGGGCGCGTGCGACAACGGCATCGCAAGCGTGCAGAAGAACAGCCCCCTGGATGAACGCTATGAGCGCAAGGAAGCCAAAAACGGCAAGCCCTATTTCGTGCTTAAAGCCGGCAATCACCAGGTCATCGGCAAGAGCGAAATGTACTCTTCCAAATCGGCCATGGAGAACGGAATCAACTCCGTGAAAACCAACGGCCCGACCACGAACATCGTGGACGCCTAACCTTTCCGGCTGATGATGAAAAAGAGGACCGGCGCGCATGAACTGCGCGCCGGTCCTCTTTGTTCGTCTTGTGCGACCGGGCCTATTCGGCGGCCGCGTCCGTAAGAAGGGCGTCCACCAGTCCGGGAATGGTGTAGTCGCCCGGCTCGATGTCAGGAGTCAGGCCGAATCCCCTGACCGTCTCGGAGGTGATGGGGCCGATGGAGGCGATCTTCACGCCCGGGCACGCCTTGAAGGCGTCCGCCGGAACGAGCTCGAAGAAGTTCTCCACGGTGCTCGACGAGGTGAAGGTCACATAACGGATCTCGCCGGAGGTTAGCGCCTCCATGATCTCGTCGCCGCTCGCCTGACCCAGCCGGGTCTCGTAGACCGGCAGGACCGTGACATTGCAGCCCGCCGCCTTCAACTCGCTAGGCAGGACCTCGCGGGCCACCTTGGCGCGGGGAATGAGCACGTCCGAGCCCTGGATGCCGCGTTCAAGCAGCCCCTTGACCACATGCTCGGCCACGTATTTCTCCGGAATGAAGTCCGGCTCGATGCCGCGCGCCCGCAGCTCGTCGGCCGTGGCCGGGCCGATGGCCGCGACCTGCATTCCACCGAAGATGCGCGCGTCCAGGCCGATGGCCCGGAGCTGCTGCCAGAAATATTTCACGCCGTTGACCGAGGTGAACACCACCCACTGGTAGCGGGCCAGTTGCAGGATGGCGGTCTCGACCTCGGCGTAGTCGTCCAGGGGCTCCACCGAAATGGTCGGGAACTCGCGGACGCACGCCCCGTGTTCGCGCAGGACGTTGACCAGGCCGGATGCCTGCTCGCGGGCGCGGGTCACGATCACGCCCTGCCCGAGCATGGGTTTCTTCTCGAACCAGCCCAGCTTGTCGTGCAGGCTGCACACGCCGCCCACGATGATGATGGACGGGGCCTTCCACTGCCGGACCTTGGCCTCTTCGGCCACCCGGTCCAGGGTGGACACGAACGAGGTCTGGTTGCAACGCGTGCCCCAGCGCACCAACGCCACGGGGGTATCGGCGGCACGGCCGTTGTCCATGAGATTCTTGGCGATCATGGGCAGGTTGCCCACGCCCATGTAGAAGACCAGGGTGGAGGTTGACCGGCCGTACACGGCCCAATCGTGCCCGGATTCGGACTTGGTCGGGTCCTCGTGTCCGGTGATGAAACAAACGCTGGTGGTGAAGTCGCGGTGGGTCACGGGAATGCCCGCATAGGCCGGAGCGGCCACGCCCGCGGTGATGCCCGGCACCACCTCGAAGTCGATGCCCGCCTCGACAAGCTCCTCGCCTTCCTCGCCGCCGCGTCCGAAGACATACGGATCGCCGCCCTTCAACCGGCAGACGCGCCGCCCGGAACGGGCCTTGTCCACGATCAGGTCGTTGATCCTGTCCTGCGGCAGGGTGTGGTCGCCGCCCTTCTTGCCCACGTACAGAATTTCGCAGTCAGGCTTGCACCACTTCAGGAATTCGGCGTTGGCCAGATAGTCGTAGATCATCACGTCGCAGGTCTCGATGATCTCCTTGGCCCGAAGGGTGAGCATCCCCGGATCGCCCGGGCCCGCTCCGACGAGAAACACGTTTGCCATAAGTTTGCCTCCTGCGGCCGGGAAACCTTTCAAGAAGCTCCCCGGACCCTCCAAAACATTTATCGCGACGCAGGTCCGTTGCGCGAAATCCGCAATCCGCTGCGCCGTTTCAGGGCCTGTTCGTTGCCCGGGACGCTAGCCCATCACCGACTCAAGGCGCGCCTTGAGCTGGGTGAGCTTGGTCTTTTCCTCTTCCATTTCGGCGAGCTTCTTCTTCTCGCCCTCGACCACCTCGGCCGGAGCGTTGTTGACGAAGCCGGGATTCTTGAGCTTGCCCGCCACGCTCTTCATGGTCTTTTCGAGCTTGCCCAGATTCTTGTCCAGACGCGCCAGCTCGGACTCGAAGTCCACCACGCCTTCCAGCGGGACGGACAGCTCGTTGCCCTGGACCACCGCCGCGCCCGAGGCCTTGGGAGCCTTGACGTCCGGTCCGATGGTCACGTTCTCGATGCGGGCCAGTGCCCGGATCAGATCGAGGTTGGCCTCAAGCACGGACTTGTCGCCGTCACTGACGGTCTTGATGAGCAGGTCGAGCTTCTTGGCCGGTTCGATCAGAAGCTCGGTGCGGATGTTCCGGGTGCCGGAAACCACGCCCATGAACAGCTCCATCTCAGCCTCGGCCTTTTCGTCCAGGCAGCCGGGCCGCTTTTCCGGGAACGGCAGGGTGGCGATGTCCTCGGAGCGGTCGTCGCCCGCGGGACGAGGCAGCACGGACCAGATTTCCTGGGTGATGAACGGCGTGACCGGATGAAGCAGGACCATGGTCTCGGACAGCACGGTCCACAGAACCCGCTGCGTGTCCGCCTTGGCCTTTTCGTCCTCGCCGTACAGGGCGGGCTTGATCATCTCCAGATACCAGTCGCAGAACTCGGACCAGATGAACTTGTAAAGGGTCTGGGCGATCTCGTTGAACCGATACTCCAGAGTGGCGGCCGCGATGGACTCCTTGACCTCCTCAAGCCGATGGAGAATCCAGCGGTTGGCCAATCCCTCGGCCTCGGTCACTTCCACATCGGGAATCTCGTCGGGCAGGTTCATCATGGCGAACCTGGTGGCGTTCCAGACCTTGTTCATGAAGTGCTTGTAGCCCTCGATGCGCTGCTCGGAGAGCTTGATGTCCCGGCCCATGGCCGCGAAGCTGGTCAGGGTGAAACGCAGGGCGTCAGCGCCGTACTTCTCGATCATGTCCAGGGGGTCGATAACGTTGCCCGTGGACTTGGACATCTTCTTGCCCTGCTCGTCGCGGACCAGGGCGTGGATGTAAACATGATGGAACGGAATCTCCTTCATGAACTGAAGGCCCATCATCATCATGCGGGCCACCCAGAAGAAGAGAATATCGAAGCCGGTGACCAGGCAGGAGGTCGGATAGTACTTGGCCAGCTCCTTGGTGTCGTCGGGCCAACCCATGGTCGAGAACGGCCACAGCGCCGAGGAGAACCAGGTGTCGAGCACATCCTCTTCCTGGACGAGCTTGGAGGAGCCGCACTTGGTGCAGACGGTCGGATCTTCCTTGGCCACGATAAGCTCGCCGCAATCCTCGCAGGTCCAGGCCGGGATGCGGTGGCCCCACCAAATCTGACGGGAAATGCACCAGTCGCGGATTTCGTCGAGCCACTGGTAGTAGGTCTTGGTCCAATGCTCGGGGAAAATCTGCGTCTTCCCGGGAACCGCGGCGCGCGCCTTTTCGGCCAGAGGCTTCATGGACACGAACCACTGGGTGGAAACATGGGGCTCGATGGTGGACTTGCAGCGATAGCAGACGCCGACCGAGTGGTCGTGGTCCACGATCTCGCCGAGCAGGCCCTCGGCGTCGAGGTCTTCGAGCACGGCCTTGCGCGCGTCGGTCACGGACAGGCCCCGGTACTTCTCGGGGGCGTTGTCGTTGATGAAGCCCTGCTCGTCCAGGATGGAGATGACTTCAAGCCCGTGCCTGCGGCCGATCTCCCAGTCGTTCATGTCGTGAGCCGGGGTGACCTTCAGGCAGCCTGTGCCGAACTCGACGTCCACGTAGGAGTCGCCGATAATGGGCAGCTCGCGGCCCACCAGGGGCAGAATGGCGGTCTTGCCGATAAACTTGTTGAACCGCTCGTCGTCCGGGTTCACGGCGATGGCCGAGTCGGCCAGCATGGTCTCGGGGCGGGTGGTGGCGATCACGAGATGGCCGGAGCCGTCGGCCAGGGGATACTTGGCGTGATGGAGCTTGCCGGGCTTGGCCTCGTGCTCGACCTCGTCATCGGCCAGGGCGGTGTGGCAACGGTTGCACCAGTTGATGATGTAGTCGCCCTTGTAGATCAGCCCCTGCTCGAACAGGGACACGAAAACCTCGCGCACGGCCTTGGCGCGCTGATCGTCGAAGGTGAAGCATTCGCGGGTCCAGTCGACGCTCGCGCCCATGCGGCGGATCTGGCTCAGGATGTGGTCGCCCTTCTCCTTCTTCCATTCCCAGACGCGCTCGATGAACTTCTCGCGGCCCAGGTCGTCGCGGGTCAACCCCTCTTCCTTGAGCCTGCGCTCGACCACGTTCTGGGTAGCGATGCCCGCATGGTCGGTGCCGGGCACCCACAGAACGTTCTTGCCCTGCTGCCGATTGAAGCGGCAGAGGATGTCCTGGAGCGTCAGGTTCAGGGCGTGGCCCATATGCAGAACGCCGGTGACGTTGGGCGGGGGAATGACGATGGAATAGGACTCGCCCGGACCGTCCGGGTCAGGGGTAAAGGTCTTGCTCTCTTCCCAGTGGGTCTCCCACTTGTCTTCCACATCCCACGGTTCGTAGGCTTTGGCTAACTCTTTCCGGGCCATGAAATTCCTTCCTTTATGCCTGCTGCCGGTACCTGGCGACCGACGGCCTGAGATCTCGTATGGTTACGCTTGCGCAAGTGGTTGCGCCTTTGATAGCGTCGGGCTACCCTTGTCAAGAGAGCCGCATATGTCAAGCATACATATATATTGGGACGAATCGCACTTCTGGGGGCTGTTGGCGGCCAGAGCCCTGTCCGCCTGGGCCATCCCCCACCGTCTGGTGCGCGGCTCTGAAATAGCCGATGGCGCGCTCGCTGGCAAGCTCGGCGAGATTCCGGCCGCGCTCCTCGTGCCCGGCGGACGGGCCAAAGGAAAGGCCGACCGGCTCGGCGTGCGCGGCATGGACGCGATCTGCGAATACGTAAACTCCGGCGGCGCCTACCTCGGCTTCTGCGGCGGTGCGGGCCTGGCCCTGACCGGCCCCTACGGCCTGGGACTCTCCCCCTGGACGCGCAAGGGGTACCGCAACCGGCTCCATCATTTCCTCTCGGGGCATGTGGAAGCCCGCCTGGACAGCGCCAGCGACCTGGTGCCGGACGGCATGGACGAAGCCCTGCTCCCTGTCTGGTGGCCGGGCCGGTTCGATCCCGCCGACCCGTCGGTCCAGGTTCTGGCCCGCTACGGCAAGCCCGGCCCCGACTTCTGGGTGGCGGACCTCAACCTGTCCACCCTGCCCAAGGGAACCATGGCCGATTGGGAGGCCCTCTACGGCGTGAACCTGAGCCCGGACTTCATGGAGGGCTCCCCCGTGGTGGCGGCCAACCGATTCGGTGAGGGACGCGTCGTCTTGAGCTACGCCCACCTGGAGACCCCGGCCTCGGAACAGGCAAACCGATGGCTCTCGCACCTCCTGGGCCGAGTCCTCGACGAGCCCGGCTCGGCGGCGGCAAACCGCAGGCCGGTCCCGGCCTGGGACGTGGCCGCCCGCCCCATCGTCTGGGAGGACGCCACACTCATTCGCGCCCGGCGAACCATGGAAGAGATCATCCGCACCGGGTCCGACCACTTCCTGCTGTTCTGGCGCAACCCCTGGCTGCTCGGCTGGCGGCGCGGCATCCCGGGCGCGGGCATCAACACGCTCTATTCGCTCATCTGCGAATCCCTGGCCTCCGAACCGTCGGACGAGGCCCTGACCTTCTGGCGCGGGATGCGCGACCGCTTCCAGGTGCTCATGGACCTGCTCGGCAACGGGCTGACCGGCTACCTCCTGGCCGAACGGCTGTCCATGACCGTGTTCCACTCCGATTCGGGCGCGGTCTCCAAGGAGGGACTCAGGGAGCAGCGGCGCGCCCTGTTCGGGCTGCCTCCGGAACCGGGCGGCATCTATGCGGACCTGGCCGGGATGCTGGAAGAGCTATACTGGCGCCTGTCCCTTTCGACGACTCCGTAACTATTCCTGAATCAGCCGTTTTTCCAATGGATTGCCAGCCCCGATGTCCCGTGTTAATTAATGCCGGAGAATACGCCTCTCCCCCCGGGACGGTCCGGCCGGGGCGAATTCCCCTTTCACTCCTTATCCGATCACGCGGTGGACCATGCAGGATGAAGAGGCCCTGAAAAACAGCCCGGACGCACAATTTCGCTTCTGCATGTCCGAAGACGGCATGAAGCTCGGCGTTAACCGCTACTTCCCGCCCAACGGTGGCACGGAGCCGAGCGTGGCTCTGCTCAAGGCGCAGGTGGCCGCCTGCGGAGTCAGGCTGCCCGTAGACGAAGAAGCCGCCAAACGCATCGTCGACGCGGTCCTTGCGGGCGACGAATTCCGGGGCATCCCCCTGGTCCGAGGCATTCCGCCGAGAGAGCCGAGAGAGGCCGTCCTTGCGGCCCTGGGCGACCTGCAATTTCCCGTGTTTCCGGAAGACCGTTTCCTCCGCTTCCGCCCCGCCGCCACAGCGGCCAACGGCGAATCCATCGACGGGCGCACCATCCGGCCCAACGGTTCGTTCTCGCCCAAGGCCGTCAAGGTCGAAGCGGGCGAAAACGTGGACTGGGACCCTTCGGCCGGGGCGTACTACTCCCGGGTCTGGGGCATGGCCAAAATTCGCGACGGCGTGGTCTCGGTGATCCCGGCCGCCCGCATTACCGACGACGAGGTCGAGGTCGTCGGGACCATCCATCACCGAGATTTCCGGGGCGAGCCCATTACCGTCGAGCGCATCGAAAAGGAACTGCGCGACATGGGCGTGCTCATCACCGTGGACCTGGAGGCGCTCGCGGCCAAGCTCAATCAGGCCCGTGACATGAATATGCCCCTGCCCAACCAAATCCTGGTCAAGGGCGCGCATCCCGTGCCAGGGCGCGACGGCTGGCTGGAATCCCTGGTCGCCACCCGCGACGAGACCGGCACCGAGGACGCCTCGGGCAGGCTCGACTTCCGCGACCGGGGGGCCTATCCCATGGTCGTCACCGGCCAGATCATCGGCAGGCTCCACCCGCCGACCGCGGGCGAAGGCGGCATCGACATCTACGGCAAGACCATTCCGGCCAGCGCGGGACGGGAGTTGAAGATCGTCCTGGGCGAAAACGTCCTGCTCCAGAACGACGGAAAGACATACGCCTCCAAGGCGCAGGGCGTGGCGGTTCTTGAGCGGAACACCCTGTCCGTGACCCAATGCCTGATCGTCAACGGCAACGTGGACCTCAACTCGGGCAACGTGAAGGTCGAGCACGGCTCGATCAAGGTGCTGGGATCGATTCAGGCCGGATTCTCGGTCTCGGCCCCGAAGCATGTCCTGGTGGAAGGGTCCATCGAGAGCGCGACCGTCTACGCGGGCGGTCTGGTGGAAGTCAAAGGCGGCATCCTCATGCCCGACGGCGGCGAAATCGTGTGCGACGGCAGGGTCGTCGCCAACTTCGCCGTCAACGCGCGCATCCGGGCCGGACACGACGTGGTCATCGCCAACGAAATCCAGAACTCGTCCATCCGCACGGACGGCAGGCTCATCGCCCTGTCCGGCAAAGGCACGGTCCTGGGCGGCGAAGTTGTGGCCCGCAAGGGCATCGAGATCAACGAGCTCGGGTCCGAACTGGGCGTGGCCACGTCCGTGGGAATCATCGTCGAGGACGCCGAAGACGATGATCTGCGGGAGGAGCGCATCCGGGTGACCCAATCCATCAAGAAAATCGACGCCACCCTGGGCACCGAACCGCCCGAGACGCTCCTGGCGCGCACGCCCGAAGCCAAACGGCCAGCACTGATCGAGGTCATCAAGCACCGCGAGGCCCTTGTCCGGCGGCGCGACGCCCTGAGCGACAAGATCAACCGCCGGGTCATCCGCCATCAACGCGAACTGGAGGGCCTCACCATCCGGGTGAAGAAGATGGTCCACCCCGGCGCGATGATAGGATTCTGCAACGTCAGGAAAAAGGTCGAGAAGCGGCTCGAAGCCACGCTTTTTTACTGGGACGCGGAAAAACGCGACATCCTCGGCCGCTGATCGTCAACTCCCGTATTCGACCCGCATCAGGGTCAGCCCCTGCGGCGGGACCGTGGCCGGCGCCAGGGTTCTGTCGCCGGATTCGAGAAGGGCGCGCACGTCGTCCGGCTCCATCCTTCCCCGCCCGCAAGCCACCAGGCAACCAACCAGGTTGCGCACCATCTGCTTGAGGAACCCGTTGGCCGAAAACCGCCAGGCCGATTCGAACTCGGTCGGGCCGGGATGGCGCGAAATCTCGGTCACGGTCCGCACGGTGGACTCGACGTCCGTGCCGACGTTCTGAAAGGCGGCGAAGTCATGCTCGCCCGAGAGGATCGCGGCGGCCTCCTCCATACGCGCGAAGTCCACCGGCCCGCACGCCCAGACGAAGCGGCGTCGCTGGGGAAGGCAAAAGGCCCGCTCGTGCCACAGGCAGTATTCGTAGGTTTTGGAAACGGCCCCGTACCGAGCATGGAAATCGTCGGCCGCCCAAGCGGCATCGAGCACGCGCACGTCCTTCGGCAGGAGCGCGTTCAGGCTGCGCTGCCAAGGGAAGTTGGGGCGGTCGTCCGGGCAGTCGAAATGAACGGTCTGCCCCAGGGCATGGACCCCGGAATCCGTCCGCCCCGAACCGTGAACGCGGACCGGCCCGCCCAGGATGGTCTCAAGGGCGCGCTCCAGCTCGCCCTGCACGGTGCGGTCGGCGGGCTGCACCTGCCAGCCGCAAAATTCCGTGCCCTCATAGGCCAGGATCATTCGGACGCGCGTCATGGGCCTGCTATACGTGAAGGCGGCCCGCAGTTCAACGCCGGACGGCAGCAAAAAAGGCGGGCGGCCGTCAGACCGCCCGCCCGCAATTATCGGGGTTGCCGAGTCTAATTCTCGAAGGGAATCTGCAACCTGGTCAGCTCCTCGGAAAGCTTGGCGGCCTTCTTGGATTCCACGAAGGAGAGAATCTCGCCCGCCTGCCTGCCGCGCATTCCCGACAGGACCTTGACGGCCAGATCGTCGTCCATGGACTGCAATATCTCGGCGGCCTTCTTGGCCTTGGTGTTGGAAAGCATGTCCACCAGCTTCTTGACGCGCTGGTCCTTGAGCTGCTTGGCCTCGGCGAGCATGGACTTGATCTCGGCATGGAGTTTCTCGACCCGCTCGGCCTCGGCCTTGATGGAGGCCTCCATCTCCTTGAGAGCGCGCTCCTTGGCGGCCAGCTCGTCTTCCTTGCGCTTCAGGGCCTTCCACTCCTCGGGCAAATCCTCTTCGGTGCGCTTTTCAGCGGCGGTACGGTCCAGGGCGGCCTCGGACTTTGCCGCGCGGTTGGCCTCGGAATCCGCCTTGTCGGCGATGGGCGTGGAAGCAGCCGCATCGTTCCGGGCGGGGGCGGCGTTGTCCTGGGCAGCGGCGGTTTCGCCGGACAAAACGTCGGGCAACACGTTTCCGACAGCCCTAAGCGTCATGGAATCGACGCTCAGAAGGCCGAACACGGTCAGCTTCAGCAAGGCCAGAAAGACGAGACTGACGAGGACTTTAGTGATCGTGAGATTTGAACCGGAGCGTTGCCGTTTCATCGTTTTCCTTTTCTTCGCGGGCGTTTTCTCGATCATGATGCCTCTTGGCTTGCGTTTGCTTGAGCTTCTCCAGGAGCTTCTTGTCCCTGGAACGTTCCACAGCTTCCGTGCGGCATCGTTGCAATTTGAGTTCCAAACCCTGCAAATCCACCCTGGCGATGGCCACGTCCTGGGACAAGGCGTCCTTGTATTGCCGCCACAGCCACATGTCGTTGGCCGAGCCGTGCGACTCCGCCTCGGCTGCCAAATGGGCCTCCAACCGCTCCTCCAGGCCGCGCAGGACCTCTGCCTGAGCGTCGCGCGCAGCCCTGGCCCGGGCGAGCGCGCCCCTGGCCTGCTCCTCAAGCTGCTCGCGGTAGTCGAGCACCTTGTCGAGCTTGAAACGGAACGGTTTGGACACGATTCGAAATCCTTTCGAAAAAAAGGACGGCGGCTAGGCTTCGGCCCCGGCGGGCTTACCGGCCATGCCGCAGTACCCGACGCCCTGCTCGCGGTCCACCCAGCGCCACATCATGCACTGGGCCACCTGGCACATCTTCATCTTGTCGTCATGGGTCATGAGCAGGGGGCAGAACAAAAATTTGGCGTCATCCACGTGAACGAGCATGGGGCTTCTCCTTGCGGCAAATGAAAAACGGCGCGCCGACCGATCGGCGCGCCGTCAATATAGCGTGTATCAACTCCGCTGACTAGCTGCCGGGCACGGTTTCGCGCTGAGCCACCTCGGCGGCCACGGCCTGGGCCTCGGCTACCGGGGCCTCGGCCACGGGCTGCGGGCTCTCCCCGCCCATGGAAACAAGGGTCTCCATGCCGAGCAGGGACTTGAGCTTTTCGAGCGCGAGCACCGAGCGGCGGGCGTTCTCGTCCAGCACCTCGGCGTAGCCGCCGTCGCGAATGACCTTGGCGTAGTCGCCGTCCTGAAGCTTGGGCTCGTTCTTGAACCGGGCCTCGAAGTTGCGGGCGTACTCTTCGATGAGCTCGTCCACCCGGGCCTCCGGCATGGACATGACATCCTGAAGTCCGTTGGCCAGGAACTCCGGGGTGAGGTCGCGCGACTCCACCACTTTGGAGAAGCTGCGCACGTAACGCAGGGTCCCGTCATAGATGTGCGACCGCTGTACCACGTTCATGCCTGCCCAACCGGCCTTCAGCCACTTGAACAGGAAAACCGTGCTGCGGGGCGCTTCGGCGTCCTGCTCCACGAATATCTGGACCGAACCCGAAGCGTAGGTGAAGGTGTCCATCCAGCCGATCATGCCCTTGTTGAGCCCCTCCAGGCCGGAGTAGAAATAGTCCCAGCGCTTGTCGTCCAGGATAGCGCCCTTGCGCCCCACATCGGACTTGCCGTCCTGCTCGGACACGGAAATAAGCACGTTCTTGCCCTGGAACCGGGTCAGGATGATGAGCCGGTTCAGGTCGTAACCGTAATACGCCTCGGCAAATGAGTCGGGCGTGGTCACCTCGTACTCGCTGCCCCGGACCACCACGGGCCCGTTTTCTCCGAGCGAAGGCAGCTCCTCCCACAAACCGTTCGGCCGGGCGAGAAACTCGCTGTCCTTGTGCCATCCCGACATGCGCAGAACCGCCGGGCAGAGCAGATGATTGGGGATGTCCGGGTTGTAGAAATACTTGAGGATGCGGGCCAGGTCCGTGGACACGTCGCGGCGCAGGCAGATGCCCCGGCCGTCGAACCGCTTGGCGGGCTCGATGTCCTTGGGGTCGGCCTCCACGTTGACCACGAAATCGAGCATGGGTTGCAGCTCGGCCACGGACAGGGGGGTGGATTTGTCGTCAAGAACGGCGAAAAGATGGTTCAATCCCTTTTCCACGTCCCCGGCCAACGGCGCGGTCTTGGCCGCGAGGTCCACATCCATGAGTCCCTTGGGTTCTTCTTCGGCCGACGCTCCGGCCGCGAACAGGCACGGCGCGATCAGCGCAAAGGCAAGAACCAGGAGGCCCCTAAAACAGGGCGACATCTTGTTTTTCATAATATTCCGAATGGTTGACATCCTTAAACACTCGCCTGACGGCGAACCTTTTATTCATTGCAATATTTCTATGTAGTAATCTTCCTCAGCTTTGGCAAGCTGGAACCGCCAAAACCGCACAGGACTGGTCAATCGGCGGAATTGGTTGGTTTTTTCTTGAAGCCCAGCAGGTCCACACGGGTCACGGCCTTGCCGCCGAATTTGCGCCGGACCTCGTCCACGGCCCTGTCCAGCTCGCTGGTCGACTCCATTTTCTCCGGCGATTCCTCGAACAGATTGACCTGGCGGACGCGGGCCTCGAAATTCGACACGCCCACGCCGATGAGCCTGACGGCGCGAGGCAGACGTACCTGCTCAAGCAGGCCGCAGGCGGTCTCGAAGATGACCCCGGTGTTGTCCGTGCGCGCGTCCAAACTCTTGGAACGAGTGATCTGGGTGAAATCGGAATACTTGATCTTGAGCGTCACGGTGCGCCCCTTGTAGCCGTGGCGGCGCAAGTCCCCGCCCACCCGTTCGGACTGCGCCAAAAGCCATTTGCGAAGGAGCGTCCGGTCCGTGGTGTCCTCCCGAAAGGTGTTCTCCGCACTACAACTCTTGGCCGCCTCGTGGGGCGTGACCGGCGTAGGATCGATGCCGCGCGCCCGATCGAACAGGGCCGCGCCATATTTACCCAGCCGCTCCTCCCAGTATTCGCCGGGCTTGAGCAGGACATCGCCACAGGTGCGCACGCCCATCCGCTTCAAGACCGCCAGCAGCTTGGCCCCCACGCCCGGAATTTTGCCCACGGGCAGAGTGCGCAGAAACTCCCCGACCTCCTCGTGCCGGACGATGAACATGCCGTCCGGCTTGTCCATGTCCGAGGCTATCTTGGCCAGGAACCGCACCGGGGCCGCCCCAACCGAGCAGGTCAGCCCGGTGGCTTCCTTCACACGCGCCTTGATGCGCCGTCCCATCTCGTCGATGGGGCCGAACAGCCGCTCCAGTCCCGTGCCGTCCAGATACGCCTCATCCACGCTGGCCTGTTCCACGGTCGGCGAGAACTCCCTCAGCGCGTCCATGACCTGCCGCGAGACTTCCTTGTAGCGTTCCATACGGCCCGGCACCATGATGATCTCCGGACAGAGCTTGCGCGCCTTGACTACGGACATGGCCGAGCGGACCCCGTATTTGCGCACCTCGTAGCTGGCGGCCGAGACCACGCTGCGGTCCGACGTGCCGCCCACGGCCACGGGCTTGCCCCGCAGTTCTGGGTTGTCCATCTGCTCCACCGACGCGAAGAACGCATCCATGTCGATATGAAGAATCCACGTCCGCATCTTGTGTCTTCTACCCGGTCGGCTCTCGTTTGTTAAGCGGAGAGAGCCCCGGCGGCGGGACGAGGGAGGACCGAGGAAGCCCGGCTATCGCAAATCCCTGCCGACTTCGATGCACGCCCGCACGAAGGAGCGCGCGATCTCCGGGTTGGAGCCGAAATGGAGATGAACGTAGGAGCCGAGGGTGTTTTGGGTGACGAACCCTTCGGGAGCGTCGATGGGCCCCTTGCGGCCGGACATGGAGTAGACCGGACGCAGGGAGTCGGACGAGCCGTCTTCCTGGAGGGACGAATAATGGAACTCGTGCCCGCGAGCGACAGTGCCCGCGGGACCGAGGACAGTGGCCTCGCGGGTGGCGATTTCACGGTAGCCCAGGGCGCGGAATCTCTCGTTCATCTCCGCGCGTACAGGGTAAACGCCGGTCATGGCGTAGCGGCCCCGCCCGGTGACAATGTCGTTCATGAGCAGCATGAACCCGCCGCACTCTGCGTAGACTGGTCGGCCGGATTCGCAAAACTCCTTGATGTCGCGACGCATACGGGTGTTCTGGCCGAGTTCGAAGGCGTAGAGTTCCGGGTAGCCACCGCCCAGATAGAGGCCGTCCAGGTGCTCGGGAAGACGCGCGTCGGCGAGGGGGGAAAACTCCACCAACCTGGCCCCGGCCTCGCGAAGGAGACGAAGATTTTCCTCGTAATAGAAACAAAATGCGTTGTCCCGGGCCAGCCCGATGGTCACCCTGGGGAGTTGGGGCACGGGCTCGAACGGGGGCACGGCCACGATGTCGGGCAGCCGGGCCAGAAGCGCGTCGGGGTCCAGTCCTGTCTCCACCCAGTCGGCCAGCCGCTGGTATCGCGACAGGTCCGGGGAGTCCTGCTCCGGGGTGACGAGGCCGAGATGGCGCGAGGGGGTGGCGATGGACTCGTCGCGGCCGAGCACGCCGAGCACCGGCACATCCGGCACCAAAGTCATGGCCTCGCGCAGCAATTCCGCATGGGACGCACTGCCCACGCGGTTGAAGATAACCCCGGCGATGGTCACCTCGGGGTCGAAGTCCGCATATCCGGCCACCAGGGCGGCGGCGGACCGGGCCATGGACCGGGCGTCCACCACCAGGATGACGGGCAGGCCGAGAATCTTGGCCAACTGGGCCGTGGACCCGGCTTCGCCCGTGCCGGAAATGCCGTCGAACAGGCCCATGCCCCCTTCGATGATGGCCACGTCGCTGTCCGCCGCGTAGCGGTTGAAGATGTCGAAGTTGACGGCCTCGTCGAGCATCCAGCCGTCGAGATTGTGGCTGGGAACGGGCGCGCCGTCCAAGGCGCAGGCCAGGGAGTGGTGACCGGGATCGATGAAGTCCGGGCCGCTCTTGAAGGGCTGCACCCTGACGCCGCGACGGGCCAATGAGGCCATAAGCCCCAGGGAAATGGAAGTCTTGCCGCACCCGCTGTGCGTTCCGGCGATGACAAAGGCTTTGACCGCGCTCATTGCCGCCCCCTAGATCAGACCTTTCTTGACGAGATGGTCCATCATCCGGCGGCCTTCCTCGTGGCCGGGGGCCAGCTCCAGGCACTTGGCCGCGGCCTCGGCGCAGGCGGCCCAGTCCTGCCGTTCGAACTGGGCGCGGGCCAGGTTGTACCAGAGGTTCTCGTCGTCTCCGGCAAGTTCCAGGGCGCGCCGGTAGTAGTCGACGGCCTGGCCGAAGAGCCGCTTCTTGCGCAGGGCTATGCCGTACTCGTTGAAAAGATGCTTGTAGTCGTCGGAAAAGGCGGTATCCAGGCTGAGGATGCGGTCGAAGACCTTCTTGGCCTTTTCCTCCTCGTCCCGGGCCAGAAGACACAGGCCGATCCCGAAATTCGCGCGCACGTTCAATTCGTCCAGATTCAAGGCGTTGGCGTACTCGTACTCGGCGGTAAAGGTTTCGCCCCGCTTGCGGTACTTGTCGCCGCGGGCCACGGATTTCTGCACCGCGCGGAGATTGCCGAACACCTCCTTGAAGAGTTGCGGCACAGGCAGGTAGTCGGCCAGCAGCTCATCCCTGGTGATGACCTCGACCGGCCCGAAGGGCACATTCCGGCTGTTCAGGCCCTGAAGCTCGACATTGCCGTTCTCCGTTTCCCTGGCGTAATACAACGCGCTCTGCCCAACCCGCCGGGAAGTGGTCCCCGTGCCGATCCGGGTCGTGCGTTCGATGGAGAAGACGCCTTCGATCGGTCCTTGTTCGCTCATCATTATCGGATGCCTTGTGTTTTTTGAAAGAAATCGGCCGCATTCACCCGGTGAACGTACACCGTATCCCGCCCGATAGGAAGTGTTCTACGACTCGGGCGGCTCCCGCCTCGGGGCGGTGCGCAGGACGAGAAAGCCGCCCACGCCCGCTGCCAGCGACGCGCCGAGTATGGCGGTCTTGGCTCCGGTGAGCAGTTCAGGCGAGTTCCCGAAGGCCAGGGTGGCGATAAACAGGGACATGGTGAAGCCGATGCCGCCGAGCATCCCCGCGCCGATGAAATGCTTGAGGGTCACGCCGCGCGGATACCCCTCTGAAAAACGGATTACGAGCATGACCATGAGCACGATGCCGATGGGCTTGCCGAGCACCAGCCCGATGGCCGTGCCCAAAGCGGCGGGGACCGCCTGCGCGTCGATGCCGCCGGACAGGACCACGCCCGCGTTGGCCAGGGCGAAAATGGGCATGATGACGAGGTCCACCAGTGGATGCAGGGCGTGTTCCAACCGTTGCAACGGCGTCTGGGCGCGGGTCACGACGTGCTGCATGGCCAGCAGTACCGAGTGCATGTGCTGGTTGGTCAGGACCGATCCGTCCGACTCCACGGACTCGCGGTAGTCGTCCAGAAGCCGGGTGGCGTTGAAGGAAAAGGCCTCGGCGTCGCATCGGGTCCGGGATGGAATGGCGAAGGCCATGAGTACGCCGGCCACGGTGGAATGGACCCCGGACTTGAGTACGAAGAACCAGAGCAGACAGCCAGTCAGGGCGTAGAAAAACGGCGAACGCACACCCAGACGGTTCCCGACGAAGGCCAGCGCCAGGCAGCCCGCGCCCGCAAGGAGCATGGCGAAGGAGATGTCCGCCGTGTAGAACAGGGCGATGACCAGGATGGCCCCTATGTCGTCCACGATGGCCACGGCGGTCAGGAATATCTTGATCTGGTAGGGGACACGGTCGCCCAGCAGGGCCAGGATGCCCAGTGCGAAGGCGATGTCCGTGGCCATGGGAATACCCCATCCCGAAATGGACGCCTCGCCCATATTGACCAGAGCGAAGATGGACGCGGGCACGACCATGCCGCCTATGGCCGCCGCAATGGGCAGCACGGCATGACTGCGCGTGGACAGCTCGCCCACCAGAAATTCCCGTTTTATTTCAAGTCCCACGACGAAAAAGAAAAGGGCCATGAGTCCATCGTTGACCCACAGGATGACCGGCTTGGACAGGGTGGCCGCACCGAAGCCCACGGTGAACGGAGTCTGCCACAGCGCCATATAGGAATCGGCCCAGGGCGAGTTGGCCCAGACAAGCGCGGCCGCCGCGCCCAGAATCAGCAGGATGCCGCTGGTGGACTGGGACCGGAAAAACACCTGGAACGGCATGAGCACCTGCTCGATGGGTTCCACCCCGCAGCTTATGTAATCGCGTATCGCCATGATTTCTCTCCGCTGACGGCGGATATCAGCCGCGCCGCTGTCCTTCGAGGAGGCTGTCCACCTGGGACACGGACATCGGCTTGTAGAAGAAATACCCCTGCACGAAGCGGCACCCCTCGCGCTCCAGGAAACCGAGCTGGCCCGCCGTCTCCACGCCCTCGGCCACGATCTTGAGCCCCATAGACTCGCCCAGGGAGAAGACCGTGCGCACGATGGCCTGACTGTCCTGGTCCTCGTCCACGGCGATGATGAAGCTCCTGTCCACCTTGACCACGTCGATGGGGAAGCGTTGGAGGTAGGAAAGCGAGGAATAGCCCGTTCCGAAATCATCGATGCAGATGTGGATGCCGAGCTCCTTGAGCTGTTGCAGAATCTCCTCGGCCACCGAAGGATTGTCCATAAGAGCGGACTCTGTGATCTCGATGTTCAGGGACCCGGCGGGCAAACCGGAATCCTCCAGGGCGCGGGATATCTGGCCAGCCAGCATGGACTGGCCGAAATGCTTGCCCGAGACGTTGATGTTGACGCTCAAGTCCGCGCCCGGGCCGTCTCCGGCCATGGTCTGCCAGCGGCGCACCTGAGCGCAGGCCTCTTCCAGCACCATGTTGTCGATGGCGTAGATCAACCCGGTGTCCTCGGCCAGCCCGATGAAGTCGCTGGGGGCGATGATGCCGTGCTCGGGATGACGCCAGCGAACCAGGGCCTCGAACCCGCACACGCGCCGGGTCGGCACCTCGACGATCGGCTGATAGACCACCTCGAACTCCCGCAGGTCCACTGCGCGCCGAAGGTCCGTCTCAAGCTCCATGAGCTGAAGGGCCTGGTCGTGCATCTTGCGGTTGAAAACCTTGAAGCGCGACTTGCCGAGTTCCTTGGCCCGGTACATGGCCGTGTCGGCATCGCGCAGCAGGGCCTCGGGCCGGTCGTAGCCGTCGGTCTTGAGAACAATGCCCAGGGAGGCCGAAGTGAAAACCTCGTTGCCGCCGATGTTGAACGGCTGGCGCACGCCTTCAAGGATGCGCCGGGCAATGGCAATGGCGTCCTTTGGCGCGGAAATCTCTTCCTGGAGAATGGCGAACTCGTCGCCGCCGAACCGGGCGATGGTGTCCACGGAACGGCCGCACTGCTCAAGCACCCTGGCCACCCCGCGCAACAGCTCGTCGCCCGCGTCGTGGCCGAGGGAATCGTTGACCACCTTGAAGCGGTCCAGGTCCATATAGAGGACCGCGAACATATGCTTGCGCCGCCGGGAGCGTTCCATGGCCATGCGCAGATGGTCCAGGAACAGAGCGCGGTTGGGCAACCCGGTGAGCGGATCGTGAAATGCCTGGCGCTTGAGCTGATCCTCGGCCTTCTTACGCATGGTGATGTCTTCGATGGACCCCTCGAAGCAGACGACGGCGCCCTTTTCGTCCACGACCTTGCGCGCGTTCTCCGCGATCCAGATGATCCGGCCGTCCCGTTTGCGCACCTTGGACACAAAATTCTTGATCTCGCCCCGCTCCTCGGTGAGACGCAGGAACTCCTTGCGTCGTTCGGGGTCCACGTAAATCTGGGTGCCGATGTCGTAGACGGAACTCATCAGATCCTCGGGCGACTTGTACCCGAGAATGCGCGCCAGGGCCGGGTTGGTGTCCTGAAACCGGCCGGACAGGGACGACTGGTAGATGCCCTCCACCGCGTTCTCGAAGATGGCCCGGTACTTCTTCTCAGCCTTGCGCAGGGCGTCGCCGATGACCTTGCGCTCGGCGATCTCGATCTTGAGCTGCGTATTGGTGCGCATCAACTCGCCGGTGCGCTCCTCCACCTTCTGCTTGAGGGCGTCCCGGGCTTCCTGAAGCTCGTGGGTCTTCTGCCTGACCCGTTCCTCCAGGTTGCCGACCAACTCGGATATCTGGCCTGTCATGGCTTCCATGGCCTTGGCAAGTTGTCCCACCTCGTCGTTGGAGTCGATGGCGGGCACGTTGCCGAAATCCTTGACCGCCACACGCCCCGCGTACTCGGTGAGCTGTTTAAGCGGCTTGGAAATATTGACCACGAAGAGAAAGACGAGAAGAAGGCTTGCTCCGAACAGAATGAGCATGACCACCTGCTGCTCAAGCACGGCCTCATGTATGTTCTTGTCTATGGCCGTGTAGTCCATGCCTATGTGCACGTCCCCGGCCAAGCCGGAGAGGATGGGGCTCGACACGTGCAGGTACCGCTTCCCGTCCAGGATCACGTCGCGCATGATGTGGTCCTCGCGGGTTTCGAGCTTCGGCGTCTCCGCCACTAGACGAAGGATTTTGGGCGGGATGACCGGAACAAAGGTATGAGCGAGGACTTTGCCCTTCTCATCGGCCACCAGGACGTAGGACACGGCGTTGATGGAAAGGTATTGGTCGATGCGCCCCTGCAGGGACCCGGCATCCTGGCTGAGGATGGTGGCTATGTCCGATTCGGCCACGGACCGGGCCAGGGCCAGGGCCTTGGACTCGTACTCGCGGGTCAGCTCGCGGCGGAGCTGGCTCGAAAAGGTCAGGGAAGTGACCACGGCGATGATGCCGAAGACCACGACCATCAGCAGGAGCGGCTTGACAAATAGCTTGGGAGCCTTCATTTCCGCCACCTCTCCCAACTCTCGACGGCCCGAAAATGTCCGTCCCGTACGGTGGTCAGGTAAATGGCGTCAAGCCCCTGGTGGCGGCCATGGCCGAAATGCGCGTTGACCCCGATGCCCAAATCGAAGTTCTGAATGGACTCCATCACTGCCGGAATACGCTCCCGCGACGGCTCATCGCCCATGCGTTGGACCATCTCGCCCAACAGAATGCCGTTGAGGAATCCCTCGAAGCTGACGAAGCTGAACCGGCGCGGGGAATACGCCTCGTCCGAAGGGGGATTGCCGCCCTCGTACCCGGCCATGACCTCGCGGTAAAAACGCACGCCGGGCAGGCCGGTCTCCTCGTAGCTGGGGACCACCTGGGACTGAATCAGGTCGAGCGTGTAGTCCCGCCCCCTGCGCCCGCCCTCCTCCTTGAGCAGGTCGAGCATCTTGTCGCTGTCCGCAAAGGAAAGACCGGCGATGGGCTGAGTGCACCCCAGGTCGCGGGCATCGCGGATAAAAGCCGCCTGCGAGGCATAGGTCCCGACGACAATGACGGCGTCCACGTCCGCATCCATGAAATGCCTGACCTCACGGGAGAAATCCTGAGCAAAAGCGGCCCCCCGGTCATAGGCGGCCTCGGCTTCGATGTGCAGCCCCTGTCCGGCCAAGGCACGCCGCACGCCGTCCCAGCCCGTGCGGCCATAGGCGTCGGACTGATAGAACACCCCTATGCGGGTGCGGCCCACGGCCAGGAAGCGGTCCACCAGTGCCCTGGTCTCGTCGAAATAGGAGGCCCGCAAGTTGAAAACGTATCTGCCGAAGGGCGCGGTCCGCAGGGGCTGCGCGCCGGTGAAGGGGAAAAGCAGACATATGCGCCGATCCGAGAACCGTTGCAACAGGGGGAGGACATGCGAAGTCGTGGGCGTGCCCACGTAGGCGGCCAGTGCGAAGACATCGTCCTGAACGATGAACTTGACCGTATTCTGGAAGCAGGGGGCGGGATTGTAGCCGTCGTTAGCGGGCTTCACCCGAATGGTCCACCCGTTTTCCCCCACCCTGGCGTTGTAATATTCGAGGTAGGCCATGAGGCCCCGGTAATACTCGATGCCAAGCTCGCCGTTGGCGCCGGTGAAGGCTGCGGACATGCCGAAGACCAGCTCCCGCTTTCCTTCGGCCCAAGCCCTGCCGGGACAGAGCCACAGAACGGCGAAAAGCGTGAACAGAACGGCAACAAGCAGTTTTTTCCTCAGTTTATCCACGGTAGATTCATGCCATTCCCCAAGCAAAAGTGCAACAGCCGTACAGGATTCTTCCGGCTCTCGAAGCGAAAAAGGGAACTTCCGTAACGGAGCGCGGCCGAGAGGCGGCATGGCAGGGAAGCTGGAGGTCAGCGGACGTCTACGAACTCGCACCGAAGTCCGCCGTCGTCGTCGACACGGACAATGGCCAGGGAGCCGCTTTCGCCCAGCGAACCGGGGTTTACGAGGCGGACACCCTCGACCACGGACCAGTCCCGGGCGTGAGTGTGTCCGTAGCAGACGAGGTCGTAGTCCGGGCCAAAGGCCTGGGCCACCTTGACCGGCACCTGGGAGCGAGGTCCCCATCCGTGGGTCACGCCCACCTTGAGCGGCCCCACCTGGGCGGACAGCATCGGCTCCAGCCGGTCGGCCAGTTCCGGGTCCCAGTCGCAGTTGCCCCGGACGCAGAGAAAATTGTCATGTTGCAGGAAATAGGACCAAGTGGACGCGGAGGTGATGTCCCCGCAATGGATGAGCATGTCGGACGGGCCGAGCCAGCGGTCATAGACCTGGTCGAGCCACGCGGGCGGAGTTCCCATGTGGGTATCCGAAATAATTGCGATCTGCATGGGCCGAAAACCGGAGGAAGGGGCTACTCGGAGACCTTCTTGGCCCGGAAGCGGATGTAGGCGTCGCGGACCGCGGCATACTTGTCCACCGCGCCGGTGGTCAGAGTCTCGTACTCGTTGCCCTCAAGCTGCAGGGAAAGCTCGTTCAGATTTTTGAACGCCCGAATGCCCATGAACTCGATGAAGGTGAACCGGCCGTAGGTCAGCGGGTCGCAGTAGGCGTCGGCCAGCCAGCCCACCGAGCCGCGCACGGAACTGGGCCCGACAAAGGGCCAGACAAGATAGAAACCCGTGCCGAAACCGGCCTTGCCCAGGGTCTGGTCGAAACCGTCAGCCGTGGGCCGCTCGGGCTCCCAGTTCTTTGGCATCCCCTCGGTAACGTCGCCCAGGCCGAACACTCCGAAGGAGGTGTTGGCCACGAACTTGGAGGTCTCCATGTAAGCGGCGTCGAATTTGCCGGTCAGGATGTCGTTGATGAAACGAACCGGGAAGAGCAGGTTGGTGAAAAAGTTGGAAACCCAGGTACGGGGCCGGGGCGGAATCACCCAGGCATACCCTTGGGCCAGGGGCCGGAACACGCCCCGGTAGAGACTGTCGTTGACATCGAACCAGAACCGGTTCCACCCCTCAAGCGGATCGCTCACCAGAGGCTGATCCGCATAGGCGGCGTCGAATTCGTCGAATTCGTCGAGGCTGTCGGCGCTTTCGTCCGCGGCGGCGGGTTCACCCCCGAACTGGGCCACACTGAAAGACTCACCTTGCGGTGCGGCAGCAAAACAGACCCCCGTGACCCCCAACAGGAGCACGGCGGCCAACAGTACGGCCATAAGGCGAAAACCCGTTTCTTCAGCCCTCATCACGATGCCGGTTGTCCTTCTTTGCCTTGATTGATTTGCCGGATTCGATCCTGAATCGCCTTCAGCAAATCTTCGCCGGTCCCCTTGTTCAGGACCTCTGCAAACTGGCTTCGATAATTCATCACCAGGCTCACGCCTTCGGCGACGACATCATAAATCATCCATCTCCCTTGAACTATTTTCAAGCGAAATTCAACGATTATTTTCTTGTCCTTGTCCGTGACAACCGTTTGCACCTTGGCGTTGCTGCCGGAAATGTCCTCGCGTGTGTACTGCACATCCTGGCCACCGTAGGCAGGAATCGTCTTCAGGTAGGAATATTCGAGAAGCTCCATGAAGGCATCCTGCAACCGCGTGCGCAGATCGTCGGACATCTGAAGCCAGGGCCGTCCAACCGCGAACTTGGTGACCAGTTCGAAGTCGATATACTCCTCGGCCACGTGAAGCAGCCGCCCAAGGGCCTCATCATGCCGAGCGGGGTCCTGCATCACCGGATCGGACAGCGTCTCGATGATCCGGTCGACCCCTTCGTGCACTCGCTCGGAGGGGGACTGCCCGGCCACGGCTGCCGAAGCGACGACGGCCGCCAGGCAAATCAGGACAAAAGCCAGTATAGTTCTCTTCAAAAACATATGCGGTACCTATCCATGGTGCGCGTTTATCCGCCCTAGACCGACCCGAAAGCGAACTTGCTTATCAGGTCCTCCAGATCGATCGCGGGCTGCGTGTCGAACAACGTATCGCCCGGCTTGACGGGTTCGCCAAGCCCTCCGGGCACAATCTTCACATACTTGTCGCCGATCAGGCCGTTCGTCTTGATCGCGGCGATGGCGTCGTCCGTGAGTTCCACTTCCTTCAATACCATCATGGAAACCTCGGCCACAGCCTTTTCCTGGTTCAGTCCGATCTTGCTGACGAACCCGATGTCCACGCCGTACATCTGCACCGGGGCGTTGACCTTCAGCCCGGAGATGTCGGTAAAATTCGCCTTGATGACGTAATACTTGTCCGAAAACAACTGCACGTTGCCCAGCTTGACGCTCATGTAGACAACGGCCAGCAGTCCCATGATGACAAATATCCCCACAGCGGTTTCTTTCTTTATTTTGAACATCGGTCATCCTTCCGAATGGTGTTTTTTCCGCCCAGGACGCTGGAGCAATCGATCTTCATCATGGCCGGATCTATGGGCGGCATGGTCAGCCTCGGGGCGTCGCGCTCCTCGGCGGCACGGTCGAGGAACCTGCGCAGGTACGGGTCTTCGGTCCGCTCCAGCTCCTCGATGGTCCCCTGGAACAGGCAGCGCCGTTCGCCCAGAATGACCACGAAGTCGGCCAGGCTGCGCATACTCGCCAGATCGTGCGTGACCACGACCATGGTCATGTCGAAGCGGCACATCATCTCCAGCAGGAGCTGATCCAGCTCGGCCGAGAGCACCGGGTCCAGCCCGGAGGTGGGCTCGTCGCAGAAAAGCATCTGCGGGTCCATGACCAGCGCGCGGGCCAGCCCGGCCCGCTTGCGCATTCCGCCGGAAAGCTCGTTGGGGAAAAGGTCCAGGGCGTGTCCCAGGCCGACCATGTCGAGCCGATCCTGAACGATGCGCATGATCTCCGGCTCCTTGAGCCTGGTATGCTCGCGCAGGGGCAGGGCCACGTTGTCCTTGAGCGTGAGCGAGCCGAGGAGCGCACCGTCCTGAAAGAGCACGCCGGTGCGCTGACGCATACAGCGGGCCTGCTTTCCAGTCATCCGCCCCAGATCGCGATCGCCTATCAGAATGTTTCCGCCCATGGGCGGGTACAGACCCAGAATGTGCTTGAGCACGGTGGACTTGCCGCATCCGGAGCCGCCCACGAGCATGGACAGCTTCCCCCCGGGAAATTCTATGTTCAAGTCGGAGACCACGGGCGTTTTGCCGTATCCCACGGTCACGTTTTCCAGTTTTATGCTCGGTGCCGTACTCATTTCGAACCCTACCACAACAGCGAAGTCAGAATATAGTCCGCCGCCAGGATGACAACGCAGGATTTGACCACGGCGTTGGTGGTCGACTGGCTCACGCCCTCGGGCCCGGCGTGACCGGACCGCTGGTGGGTGTAGTAGCCCTCGAAACAGCAGATGGTGCAGACCAGCACCCCGAAGACGATGGACTTGAGGAACCCGCCCTCGATGTCATCCCAGTCGAGCGATCCCTGGACTCTCGACCAGTACACGCCGGCGTTGGCTCCCAGCAGCTTGACGCCGGTCAGCCAGCCGCCCCACAGGGCGATGAGATTGAAAAACGCGGTCAGGATGGGGAAACTCACCAGGCAGGCGGCCATCTTCGGAGCCACCAGATAGCGCATGGGGTTGACGTCCATGATGGAGAGGGCGTCGATCTGCTCGGAGATGCGCATGACCCCGATCTCGGCGGTCATCGCCGACCCGGCCCGGCCGGTGAGCATGATGGCGGTCAGCACGGGAGCCAGTTCACGGACCATGGACAGGGCCACGCCCGTGCCCAGGAAGCCGTCCGCACCGAACACGGACAGCGCATAGTACAGCTGCATTCCCATGACCATGCCGGTGAACAGCCCGATCAGGGCGATGACGGACACGGATTGCACGCCGATGAAATACACCTGGCGGACGATCTTGGGGAACTGCCCAAGGCCCGCAAAGACAAGTCGCAACGAATCGACGAGAAAGAGAGTCAGACTCCCGACCTCGTCCGCCGCATCGCGGAATATCCTCCAGGGAAACAGGTGCAACGCCTTTCCGCGCGTTTTCTCCGCCATATAAACGACTCCACGCCCCGGGGAATTGGCTCGGGCCTACTCCCCCTTAGACCATATCCGCCGCCCGAAGGCGGCCGATAACCCATTATCCAATTTGGAATCTTTACCTAATATAAACCTAAACGGCAAGACCGTTAGAAAACTAATCATTGTGCCGGGACAGGTTTTCCGCCCGGCCTGAATCACTCCCCGGACTTGCCGTTCTTGCGCTCCCACCAGTCCCGGTCTGGGCCAAGGTACCACCACTCCTTGTGATCGGTTTTCATGATGGTTTCGGCCAACTCCCGGCCCCACTGCGTGCGGACCCGATTCACCGCGCTCTTGAGCCATTCCCCGGCATATTTGTTGCCCTGGTCCAGCTCCTCCTTGAGATTCAGGATGAAATCGAGCTGGTCCGCGTCCTGGGCGAGCTTCGCCTCCAGGGTCTCGGTCTCCTCCAGCTCGCTCCAGTAGCCGAGGACATCCTCGGTCAGCCCGGTTCCCTCGGTGGCGTGTTCGAGCACCCTGGTGCGCTCGGACTTGTTGTAGATGTGAGCCACATAGTTGAAGTCGCCGGTGCGCGCCTCGTGCAGGTCATGGAACAGGCACATGTATGTGGTCCGGGCCACGTCCGCGTCGGCCATCAACGCCAGCACATGGCCGATGACCGCCGTGCGGTACGAATGCTCGGCCACGTTTTCCGAGCCCGAGCCCAGGAACTGGTACCCGGTCCTCGGCGTCTTGCGAAGCATTCCGCACTCGTTGAAAAAGTCCACTATCCTGGTCAGCCTGCCGCGCTCTTTCATTTTAGACATATGCCGTCCCCGGCCCAACCCCTCTCCCTTCCTGAACCGGTCAGGCCGCCTGCGGCGTCGGGAGCGGGTATTCGGCGCGTTTTCGTTAGCTGCGGTAGTCCGCGTTGATGGACACGTATTCCTTGCTCAGGTCGGAAGCCAGCAGCATGGAGGAGCCCGGGCCTTCGCCCACGCTGATGTGAATGACGATGTCCCGTTTCTTCATGATCGGATTCAGCAGGTCGTCCATATTGCCCGGCTCGGGCGTGCCGTTGCGGAAGACCAGCACCCCGCCGATCTTGAGAACCAGGTCCTCGGCCTTGAAATTCGCGCCCGAGTAACCCGCCGCGCAGATGATCCGTCCCCAGTTGGGGTCCGAGCCGAAGAGCGCGGTCTTGACCAGAGGCGAGTTGCCCACGGCCCGCGCCACCTTTTCGGCGTCCGCGTCGTCCCGCGCCCCCGAGACCTCTATGAAGGCCACCTTGGTGCCGCCCTCGGCGTCCATGACGATCTTGTAGGCCAGCTCCTCCAGCACGGAAAGCAGGTGCTTGCGCAGCAGGACGTAGTCGTCCTCGGACTCGATGGCCACCCCGGATTCGCCGTTGGCCAGGGCCATGACGCAGTCGTTGGTGGACATGTCGCCGTCCACGGTCACCCGGTTGATGGTCAGGTTCACGCAGTCGGACAGCATGACCTGCCACGCCTCGGCCGAGATATCCGCGTCGCAGGTCACGAAGCAGAGCATGGTGGCCATGTTCGGGGAGATCATCCCGGCGCCCTTGCACAGGCCGAGCAGCCGCACCTCGCCGCCCTTGAGCTCGAAGGAGCTTTCGGCCAGCTTGTGCACCGTGTCCGTGGTCATGATCGCTCGGGCCGCGTCCTCGGGCGCGGCCTTGCCGAAGCTTTCCGAGAGCGCGGGCATGACGTCGACCCACTTCCGCATGTCGAACTGCGCGCCGATGACGCCGGTTGAGGCGGGCAGCAGCTCGTCGGGAGGAACGCCCAGCGCGCGGGCCGCCAGGTTCAGAGTCTCGCGGCAGTTGGCGCGCCCTTCCTCGCCCGTGCAGGCGTTGGCCTGGCCCGAATTGACCAGAAAACCGGACATTCTCCGGCCGTCGGCCAGCATCTCCTTGCATTGCAGCACGGGCGCGGCCTTGAATTTGTTGGTGGTGAACACCCCGGCGGCCACGGCCGGGGTCCGGCTGACGATTGCGGCGAGGTCAAGTTTGCCGGGTTTCTTGAAGGACGCCGACGCGGCGGCGAAGCTATATCCTACGGGTATTTTCATCGGGTTCTCCGGATGCTGAGCTAGAATTGCACCCAGCCATAACGCAGAGTCGGCCCTCTGAAAAGGGGGAAGTGGTTGCCTCGCCTCGACGCAAGGAGTATGCCGGACCCCATGGACTCGCTCACCCTCGCCCTCGTGTTCGCCACGTTCTTCTTCGCAGCTTTCCTCAAAGGAACCGCCGGGCTCGGTTTCGCCACCAGCTGCCTGGGCATCATGGCCGCCTATCTCGACATGCGGCAGGCCATCCCCCTGGTCATCATCCCTTCCGTGCTTTCCAACACGCTGGTCATGATCGACGCGGGCGGCTTCCTCCCCATCCTGCGCCGGTTCAAGTTCATGCTCCTGGCCACCCTGCCCGGCCTGGCCCTCGGCCTGTGGATTCTGGGCGGCAGCTCCTCCTCCGTGCCCAGGCTGGTCCTCGGCGCGTCCATGTTTCTCTATGGCGGCTGGGGATTATGGGGCGGAGTCCTGCAACTGCGCCAGAACCCGCTCATCGACACTGCGGTGGGCGTGGTCACCGGCGCGGTCAACGGACTGACCGGCTCGCAGATCATGCCCATCCTTCCCTACCTCATGTCCCTCGACATCACGAAGGATCAGCTCGTCCAGGCCATCAACACCTCCTTCACCCTGTCCTCGGTCATCATGCTCGTCGGCCTCAACCGGCTCGGCCTGGTTTCCACGGAGACCCTGATCGTATCGGCGGCGGGCCTGGTTCCCGTGTTCCTCGGCATCTATACCGGAAGCAAAATCCGGCGCAGGCTGCCCGAGCCCGCCTTCCGGCAGATCGTCTTCGCCCTCATCGGCCTGCTCGGCCTCGGGTTGATCGTCCGGGCCTTCGCATAGCCCTTGCCATCCGGTCCGAAACCAGCATATTCTGGGTCAAATCGGATATCCAAGGAGCCCAAGCCATGCGCACAAAGTCCCTTCGCCTGATCATGGCCTTTCTGGCCGTGACCGTCTTCAGCCTGCCCGCTTTCGCCGGACGCAAGCTCTTCGTTTCGAACGGACAAACCGTGTACGTGCCCATCTACTCCCACATCTACCAGGGCCCCAAGGGCAAACCGTACAACCTGTCCGCCCTGCTCTCCATCCGCAACGTGGACCGCAACCAGACCATCACCGTCACCTCGGTCAAATATTACGACAGTAAAGGCACCATGGTGAAGGACCACTTCGCCAAGCCCATTTCCATCGCGCCCATGTCCACCAAGGAAGTCTACGTTTCGGAACGGGATTCCTCCGGCGGGTCCGGCGCGAACTTCACCGTCAAATGGGAATCCGACGCCAAGGCGGCCGTCCCCATCATCCAGGCGGTCATGATCGGCACGGCCTCGGGGCAGGGCATCTCCTTCACCTGCGACGGCGTCGTGGTCGAAGAGGAATAACCGCACGGACGGGAAATTCACCCGAAACAAAAAAGGGCCGCTCCCACGGGGGAACGGCCCTTTCAACATTCAACGGGCGGGCGATCAGGCTTCCAGCTCCTTCATCAGCCACTCCTTGATGGGCGGGGTCAATTCAAGGATGCCCTTGATGCCCTTGATATCGTCGAGCAACTGCTTGGCCAGGTCATCCGGGACCTTCTTGGAACACAGGATGGTGGAGCCGTAATTGTCCATGCGCATGAGCACGACCTTGGGCTCGGCCCAGGTGTCGATGGCGAAATACACGGAATACTCGCCGGAGGTGGTCACCGGCGAACGCATGGCGTCGCGGTAGTTGTTGTTGCCCCATTCCAGGTACAGGGTGACGGCATCCTCATGGATCATGTCCCAGTTCACTTCGTTCAACCACTGCTTGCAGGTGTTGGTGTCGTCGCTCATATTTCCTCCAATGATGTTCATTCTGTCATGTGATAATAAGTCTCATTTGGTTTTCTGTCCACCCTCGTTTCACGGATCGATGCCGCTCTTCCGGTTTTCCCGCATGACGCGCACCAAGACGGCGAACCCGATCAGCAGCATCAAGGTCGCCAGCTCCCGGACCCACAAGGCCCACACGGTCAGTCCGGCCAGGGCGACAAAAACCAGCAGGCGGGTCCACTTCACCCGATTCCACGGAGCGGCCGACCAATTTTTCTCCCACTCCACGCCACGCCGCGCCAACCGGAACCACCGATTGTCCGGCAGGTCGGGGAGCCTCAGCTCGAAGAATCCCGCGCCGAGCAGAATAAGCGACACGGCCAGCAGAAGATAACCGTGCGCCAACAACGCCAGGCAGAACAGGACCAGGGCCGCGACATGCAGGCACCAGTTCCACGGCTGCCGATGTCTCGATACCGCGAGCGCGAACAGGGACGAGGGCGTGACGGTCATGATTCCTCCGGCCCGACCATACAAACGACCTCGCCGTCATTGCAACCCATTACGGCTTTTTGTAAAAGCAGGGCACGGAGGATCGACATGGACACCTATCTCATTTCAAGGGCCGTTTCCGAAGTGGGCGAATGCCTGCGCGCCCAAGACCATTTCCTGGCCACCGCGGAATCCTGCACCGGCGGCCTGCTCGCCAGCACCCTGACGGACACCCCCGGCAGCTCGGAGTGGTTCGCCGGGTCAGTGGTAGCCTATTCAAACAAGGTCAAGAACAGGCTCCTCGACGTTCCCGACGCCACCCTCGAAGAGCACGGCGCGGTCTCCGAACCCGTTGTCCTGGCCATGGCCCAAAACGTGCTCAAGACCATCGGCGCGGACGTGTCCGTGGCCATCTCCGGCATTGCCGGACCGGGCGGCGGCACCCCGGAGAAACCCGTCGGCACCGTCTGGATCGCCTGGGCCTGGCCCGGCGGCTCGCGCGCCCGCAAATACAACTTTCAGGGCACTCGCGATCAGATCAAGAGCCAAACCGTCATGACCGCCATCAACGGACTGCTGGGCGTGACCAAGTAGCCCGCGCAGGCCTCCGAAAAGTAATGAGCCCCCGGCCGTCGATTGCCGGAGGCTCATTGAGAGGAGGTAGGATGGTTTCGGAAAGCGTCATGCCGCGGGGGTCAGCACGACTTCCTTGTTGTCGCCGAAACTCAGCGAATATTTTTTGCCGTATTTGGTGAGAAAGTCCTCTTCGGCGATGAAGGGAACGTCGTCCACTTCGATACGAGCGTCTTCATCCTCATCAGGTTCATCAATGCCCAGACCGAGCACGATCTTGGCGTGTCAGCCTCCGCCGACTTGGTACTCGCGAAGACGAATGCAGCTTTCTTCGTCCTCGTCCTCCAGCATGTCCCGGAGCTTGTCCAGCATCTCTTCGGGAACGGTCAATTCAAACATATTCTTGTCCTCATTCTTGTTGTCCTGGTCGCATCGGCGTCTCTCCGCCCCATGACCGGGTTAATGTCGTTCTTCCGCCGCCTCGGACTCCGCCAATTGACGGGCTTGCCGCCACGGGAGTCCTTGCGCCGAAGCGTTATTCGGCCTCGGGGGTCAGCACGACTTCCTTCTTGTCGCTGAAGCTCAGCGTATATTTCCTGCCGTGTTTGAGGAGGAAATCCTTTTCGGCGATGAAGGGCACATCTTCCACTTGAATGCGCTCGTCCTCATCCTCGTCGAGTTCGTCTATGCCCAGACCGAGCACGATCTTCGAATGACAGCCGCCGCCGGTCTTGTATTCACGCAGACGGACGCAGCTCTCTTCGTCATCCAGCATATCGCGCAGCTTTTCCAGCATCTCTTCGGGAACGGTCAATTCAAACATATTCTTATCCTCACGAGTTCTTGATTCGATTACATCATTGCGGGCTTGAGCCCGTTTCCGCTTGTTCCTTCTGCGCGACGGCCGTGAATCGCCTCACCGTCCCGCCGCTCTGAGGACTCCAGCAGGAGGCGGACACACATCCCCGCCGCGGCCTCCACGTAATCGAGGCACACTCCCTTGGAATCCGAATTCGGATCGCGATCCTTGCTCAGCTCGCGGCAACAAACGCTGCCGTAGCGGGCGAGAAAACGATCATGCAGCTCCTTGGAGGCCTTCCGCACCTGATCGTCGGAGGCGCTCCGGGGAGCCTTGCCCAGAATCAGGCTTTGGGCCATTACCGCGCCGGACAGCGCCCCGCAGATGCAGCCCGCATCGCCGATGCCGCCGCAGAATCCCTTGGCGAGGGCCATCACCAGGTCCTGGGACAGGCCGCCGTTGAATTCCCGGTTGATGACGGCGAGCACGGCCTCGGAACAGCACATGGGACCGTCTCCGTAAAACCGCCGGGCCGTCAGCCCTGATTCGGCGACAAGCCGTTCTTCATCGGGGAAAAGAGGCATCATTGTCCCGCTCCTTAGACGATCACCGACTTGAGGCCGTGATCGACAAAACGCTGCCGGACCACATCCAACTGTTCCGGCGCGTATTCGCCGGACATGCGGTATTCCCAGCCGAGCGCCGCATACTTGTTGCGGCCAAAGGCGTGGCACGGCATTATCTCGATTTCTTCACGGCCGAATTCCTTGAAGAATTCAGCCATGGCCGCGATATTCTCGTCGGAGTCGTTGAGGTTCGGCATGAGCGGCATCCGGATATGCACTTCCTTTCCGGAGGTAAGCGCGGCGCGCATGTTGCGCAGGATGATTCCATTGTCCACGCCGGTCAGCTTCTTGTGCTGTTCCGGGTCCATGTGCTTGCAGTCGAACAGGAACAGGTCCGCCAGCTCTATGGCCTTGTCGAACCGCTCCTCGGGACAGTAGCCGCAGGTGTCCACGGTAACGTGATAGCCCTCGTCCTTGGCCGCCTGGACCATGTCGAGGAAGAATTGTCCGCCCGAGGTGGGCTCTCCGCCGCCGAAGGTCACGCCGCCGCCGGAGTTTTCGTAGAACAGGGAATCCTTGCGCACGACCTCCATGACCTCTTCCACGGTCATGGTCCTGCCGGACAGCTCGCGGGCCTTGCTCGGACAGGAATCCACGCACTCCCCGCAGTTGGTGCACTTTTCCAGGTCACGGCCGAACTTGCCGTCCTTTTCCACCACGGCCCCGTTGGGACATGCCTCGGCGCACGCGCCGCAGCCGACACACAGGTCCGCGAAAAGGAGCAACTGCGGCGACGCTTTCTGCGACTCCGGGTTGCTGCACCACAGGCAGCTCAGGGGACAACCCTTGAGGAAAACCGTGGTGCGCAGCCCGGGCCCGTCGTGAATGGACATGCGCTGTATATTGTAAATCATTCCCTGGCTCATTTTTTCTCTCCGCAGGTGTTTTCCGTTTCGTGATTCTCACAGAGGGCAGGAATGTCCTTTGTGGGAGAGGGAGACGCGGGGCGAGGGGTTGGGACCCTCGCCCCGCTGTTTGCCTACCCTATTTAGGAGCTAGTTTTGGTATTCGGTGCGCTTGATGATCTCGTTCTGCACACCGCAGTCCAGACGGGTGAAGTAGGCGCTGAAGCCTGCCACGCGGACGACCAGATCGGGGTATTCCTGCGGATGGGCCTTGGCGTCCTTCAGGGTCTCGGAGCTGACGCAGTTGAACTGGATGTGGGAACCGCCGAAGTCGCAGTAGGTCTTGATGAGGGAGATCAGGGTACGCGCCCCGGCCGGGCCCTCGATGACCTGCGGGTTGACCTTCACGTTGAAGTGGTTCGCGCCGTAACGGACGGTGTCGATGGCCTCCGCGCCGGACTTGATGAGGGCGGTGATGCCTTCATGGTCGGTGCCGGGCATTGCGGAGACGGAGCCGTCGGTCAGGGCGACGCCCGCCTTGCGGCCGTTGGGCAGCGCGCCCATCATGGAGCCGAAGTAGTTGTGGTAGGACAGGGAGTACGCGTCCAGCGGGGTGCGCTGGCCGAAGCAGTCCGGGCCCTGCGAGCTGTGGATGGTGTCCACGTCGCGGTAGAACCGCTGCACGAACTTCTCAACCTCGGGGTAATCGTTGCCGTGCTTGGGTGCGTCGAAGCACATCTTGCGGATGTCCTCGAACCCTTCGAAGTTGGCCTTGATGGCTTCGAGGAGCTGCTCCATGGTGATCGTCTTGGTGTCGAAGACCAGGTGCTTGATGGCCAGCAGGGAGTTGGCGGCGTCGATGCCAGCGGTCATGATGGGGTTGACCTGCGGGTAGCGGGTTCCGCCGGCCTCTTCGCACATGCCCTTTTCGATGCAGCCGTCGTACATGGCGGAGCGGAAGACGCTCGGCACGACCTGGAGGCGGGCCATCTGGCTGAGATCGGAGTGGGCGCGGGAGATGTGGAACAGGTTGTCCAACTGCTTCTTGGCGGCGTCGTAGAGATCCTCGAAGGTCTCGAAAGTGGTCGGATCGCCGGTTTCCACGCCGACCTTCTTCTTGGTGACCGGGCACTTGCCGTTGTTCAGCACGAGTTCGACAACCTTGGCGAGGCAGGGCTGGTCTTCCTGGGTGATGAAGCTGCCCTTGCCACACACGCCGGTGGACACGCAGCCGTAGTTGCCGCAGTTGCGGGCGTCTTCCAGGGTGATGCCGTCGGGGTACTGGGCGAAGCGGGCCAGGGTACGCTGGACGACCACGTTGTTATTCAGAATCTGAGGCTGACCGGAACCGCCGCGGATGCACTCCACGACCTTCTGCATGTAGGAATCCTTGATCTTGGGATGGTACAGCAGGGTCAGCGTGGGCTGAATGCTCCGCATCTGGATCTGGGTTTCGAGAAGCAGCTCCTCCAGCTCGGTGCAGGCGTCTTCGCCGTTTGCGTCCACGCCGCCGATGGTGATGGACTGGCCGGTGTGGCCGGACAGGGTCAGGGCGTAGGAGTTGCCCTGGTACTCACCGAGTTCGAGATGGCGAATCCACTGGAACTTGAGCAGGGTCAGGACCTGCTCGCGGGTCAGGTTGCCTTCGTCGATGTCCTTCTTGAAGAAGGGATACATGTACTGGCCGTAGCGGCCCGGGGAGACGGCGCAGGCCATCTGCTCGGTGGCGACGCAAAGGTGGAGGAACCAGAAGGACTGAATGGCTTCGCGGAAATTGCGGGCCGGATGCTCGGGCACGCGGCGGCAGATTTCGGCGATCTCAAGCAGCTCGGCCTTGGTCTTGGGATCGGCTTCCTCGGCGGCGGTCTGCTCGGCCAGGTCGGCGTAGCGATGGGAATGGGCGATGACCGCGTCGAAGGTGATGAGCATGGAGCGATACAGGTCGATCCGGTCCCTGTCGGCCAGGGTGGTCGGGCACTCTTCGAGGCGCTTCTTCACGTCGTCGATGAGGTAGCGCAGACCCTTGTTCAGGACCAGGCCGTAGTCGGCGATGCCGGAACCGGAAGCAACGGAAACGTTCTCGTAGTACATGCCCGCCTTGGCGTACTGCTTCGGGTTAACGCCGTACTTTTCCTTGTACATCTGGTTGTTCTGGTCGATGCAGGTGCGGCCTCTCCAGAGCTTGTAGGTCTTTTCGAGCAGCTCCTGGGTCTCGGCGGGAATCTTCATTTCGCCCAGGGAGGCCATCTTGGCCATCTGCATTTCTTCCTTGATCCAGGAAACGTTCCACTCGGGGTAGGCGTAGACGCCCGCGCGGACGCCGGTCAGGGTGCCGACCAGGGGGTTGCCGTCCAGGAATATCTTCTTGCCGGTCAGGACGCGCTCCAGCAGCTTGGCGCGGATGTAGACAACCGGCTCGCCCTGATGCTTTTCATATACTTCAAGAAGGAACTTCAGACGTTCGGGGTCCATGATCTGCGGCGCAGCCATCAGGTAGTCCTTGAGTTCCTTCGCCCGCTTTTCGGCGGTGTCCCAATTGATGCCGTAGCCCTTGGCCTCGGCCTGATTGTCGGTCGTATTCACAACGGAAAAAGTCGTCATTTCCATCTCCTATTCTCTTGATGATGTTCTGAATCGGATTAATGTGTGAAGTTCGTTCGCTTGTTCTTTTTCGCACTAGCACGGGGTGTGCCAGAACACGCTTGTCGCCGACAACAACAATCAAGACACTGAATTATTAAGCTTTTTATTTTCTTTATAGCGCGAGAATCGGAGTGAAAAAATTAATTTATAGAAAAAATTTTTTCTATTTGGGAAAAAATTTTTCTCTTTCTAAGGTGCCGCCAATGTGTTTATAGGCGATCTTGACAAGCCGCAGTCCTTTTTGCGGGGGGAGGAAACCTTTGTATTTTTCCAAAGAAAAGTTCGCCGACGTCAGCCGGGAAAGCGTCCTAACCCCGGCCATGACCGCCATATGGGACGACCTGGGCGTCGGTGTGGCCGTGGTAAACGCCAACGGCATTTGTGAATATATGAACCCCATCCAACGGCGCGCCGACGGTTTTATCAGCATCCCGGTGGAGGGGCAGCACATCACCAAACTATATGTGCCCCACGAGCTGGACTGCATCCCGACCATCGAATGCCTGCGAAACAGCAGGCCCATCCTGAAAAAGTGCTACTTCTACAAGACCACCAACAATTACCTCGCCAGCACGGTCTCTGATTTCTTCCCCCTGTACGATCGCGGAAAAAAAGACGGCGTCATCGCCTTCACCATCTGGACCGGCTCGGCTTCGCTGAACGATCCCAAGCGGCGGCCGAAAAAAACCGTCAAACGCCCCTACTCCTATTACACGTTCGACAGCATCATCGGTCAGGACGACGGCCTGGCGGACGTGCTGACCGAAGCCCGTACAGCGGCCAAGGCGTCGTCCCACGTCATGATCTGGGGCGAAAGCGGCACCGGCAAGGAGCTGTTCGCCCAGGCCATCCACTCCGGAAGCGACCGCCACGACCAGCCGTTCGTGGCCGAAAACTGCGCCGCCATCCCGGAAAACCTGCTGGAGGCGATCCTCTTCGGCACCTCCAAGGGCGCGTACACCGATGCCCCGGAAAAACCCGACCTGTTCGAAGAGGCCAACGGCGGCACGCTGCTTCTGGACGAGCTGAACTCCATGCCGTTGGGACTCCAGGCCAAGCTGTTGCGCGTGCTCCAGGAAAAGCGGGTGCGCCGCCTCGGCTCCAGCAAGGAGATTCCGGTGGATGTGCGGGTCATCAGCATCCTGAACGAAACGCCCCTGGTCGCGGTCGGGAACGGCATCCTCCGCAGCGACCTGTATTACCGGCTCGCCGTGGTGGGCCTCGCCGTGCCGCCCCTGCGCGACAGAAAGACGGATATCCCCCTGCTGGTTCGCACGTTCATCGAACGCTCCAAGCAGGCGAGTGAAGGCTCGCTCATCGACGTGACCCCCGAAGTCCTCCGAATGTTTCAGGATTACGACTGGCCGGGGAACATCCGCGAGCTGCAACACGTCATCGAAGGCGGCCTCGCCCTGCTCGGCGACCGGGACGTCGTCGACTGCCAATCCCTGCCGCGCCACTTCCGCGAAGCGTGCGAGGCCACATGCGCCTCCGAATCCACGGACCCCATGGCGGAGATGCCGAGCCCTGGCGAGGACGTGGTGCCGGGACGGAACTATTTCGATTACCGGACGGTCAAACGGAACAGCGTCATCCCGCTCAAGCAGTGTATGCACCGGTACGAGGCTGAATGCTTGTGCAACGTGTTGCGGGTCACGGGCGGCAATGTTGCCAAGGCCGCCCGGATTCTGGAGATCACCGCGGCCGGATTGCGTTACAAGATCAAGCAGCTCGGCATCGCGGACCGCTTCTAGGACGCGGCCCGGCCAAGCGACCGGCAGACGGCATCGCGCGCCGGTCGAGCCGGATCAGAGCAGGGACCGCACCAGGCAGACGACGCCTGCGAGCGTAATGATGACCAGAAGCACCCGTCGGAACGTGTCCTGATTGACGTGCTTGGTGATGGGAAAGGCGCACAGGGTGCCCAGCATGGTCGCCGGAATCCCGTACATCGCGTATTCGAGGACGTCCGGGGTGTAGAGCCCCGCTCCGGCCTGCAAAACGCAGGTCATGGTGCCCCGGATCAGGAAGAACACGCCAAGGGTGCCGAGAAAGACCCTGGGGGACCAGCCCACGTAAAGCCCGTACGCGCCGACGGGCGGGCCGTCGAAGGATATGGCCGTGCCGAGCAGCCCCGCGCCGAATCCGGCCGCACTGCCGCGCGACCACGATTCCCGGCGGACCTCGGTGACGCGAAAGGTTCGCTGCCAATACACATAATAGAGCAGCAGCGCGCCCACGGCCCCCTGCAGGATGGTCCCGGGAACGAATTTGAGGATGAAGAGGCCGACAAAGGCCCCGGGCAGGGACCCGACGAGCATGGGCCAGAGCGCGGACACGCGGCAATGCCGGAAATGCGCTCCGGCGATGCAGCCGTCCATGACCACGTTGAGGATGCAACTGAGCGGAATCAGCTCGTGCATGGGGATGAACATGGCCGCCGCCGGAACCGCGACCATGGCCCCGCCGATGCCGCTTACGCCGGAGACGAAGCCGCCGACGAGCCACAGCCCGAATACAAGCAGATGGTTGGGATCGAACATATGGAGAAACCTGCGTGGAATCAGTGGTGCGCGAGGTTGGCCTCGCATACGGCCAGAGACTCGTGACCCAGCTTGCGCATCAGCAGCTCGTAGCGGTCCCGCACCAGATTGCGGCGCTCCCGCCGAGCGGCTTCGACGCACTCGCGATAGGCTTCCAGGGTGGCCGGGGAATAGGTCTGAAGCTCGGACCCGAGGTAGAGGCAGAAACCGGCGTGGCCGTCGGGATGAATGCATCTCGGGAATTGGGCGGCCACTTCCTTGCGCCACTCGCCTTCCGCGACAACGATATCCCTGATGACCGGGGAATCGCTGAGGGGCGGAATCAGCCGCTCCATGAGCGCGTATTTCTCGGTCATGAAGTTGCGCCCCTGCTCGGCGGCGGCCTTCAGGTCGGCCAGATAGGATTCGAGAAAGGCGTCGGACAAAACCCCATGGGAGATTTCCCGCATGAGGCGAAAGGATTCCGGGCGCTCCTGGCACTGCGATGTACCGCCCCGGTTTTTGACCGCGAGAAACATTTCCAGTTCGCGTTCAATGATGCCGTTGATAAGTGTCTCACGGTATTGCTCGTTCATCATTCCTCCCATTGTAATCGTTAGGGAAAAGGGCCGCAATCAGGCAAAACCCATGCCGTTTCCGCAAATGAAAAAAATAACGAGCAGAACAGTGCAAAGGCGATGCCGATTTTCCAGCTCGCCCGCACTAATGATAAACACTTGCATTTATGCAATAACGTCCCGGTTTTTAAGACAAATCATATTTGACACAAATCATCAGCCAACCTCCATTTCGCCTCGGGCCATTGAGGGCCGAGACAAGAGAATTTTGCAAAAAATAAAAATTTTTACAAAAAAAGATAAATTTTTACCCGTCAAAGACATCGGTACATAAGTAAATACTCTTTCGATCATAAGCTATTTTAATGAGTTAGTTAGATGGTGAAGAATTTCACGTATTGGCACCCAATTTGCTTTTCTTTGAAGCAACAACACGTGAGGTTGTTTTCAGGAGGTTCGGATTAGTGATGCAGAGGTTTCGTTCGCCCTCTGTAGTTGCGGATAAAGCCGCGCTCGGCCTGATAGGTTTCAGGAAAAGCGCGGCCCGACAGGCACCGTGAACTCACGATGCGGAGCCATCGGCAGGGGCCTTGCGGGCAGACGCTACGAGGAAAAGCGCGCTGCCGGAAAGCGGGTCCGCCCCGAACTCGGGGCCAAGGCTGCCGAAAACTCATTAAATTTGAGAGATGATCTATGTCACAAGAACAGTTGGAACTGAATAAATCCCTTTCCCCCGCCCAGGTTTGGGCACTGGCCCTCGGGTCTATCGTCGGTTGGGGATGTTTTGTACTGCCCGGAGACATGTTCCTGCCGCAGGCCGGCGTTCTCGGCACACTCATCGGCTTCACGGTCGGCGCCTTTCTCATCTGTTTCGTGGCTGTCTGCTACAGCTACATGATAAAATACGCCCCGGTCGCCGGCGGCGCTTTCGCATATGCCTACGTAGGGTTCGGCCCGACCGCGGCCTTCATCTGCGGCTGGGCGCTCGTGCTCGGCTACGTCGCCATCATCGGCATTGACGTGGCGGCGCTGGCACTGATTTTCCGATTCCTGTTCCCAGGGGTCTTCGAATTCGGCCCATTGTATTCGATCGCCGGATGGGACGTGTACACCGGCGAAGTCCTGCTCATGACCGCGGCCACACTGCTGTTCGGCTGGATGAACTACCGGGGAACCACCTTCGCGGGCAAATTCCAGGTCGTTCTCACCTTCCTGCTCGTCGTCGGCATCTGTTCCCTGTTCACGGGAGCCGCTTCCCTGGAAACCGCCCAACCGACCAACCTGCTGCCGCTTTTCGCCGAGCACCGCTCCGCCTTCTCCTGCGTCCTCATCATCTTCGCCATCTCCCCCTTCCTGTTCGCGGGGTTTGACACCGTGCCGCAGGCCGCCGAGGAATTCACCTTCGAACCTTCCCGCGCCCGCAACCTCATGATTATCGCCATCCTGTGCGGCCTGGTGCTCTACGCCCTGGTGACGCTGGCCGTCGGCATCGCCATCCCGTATCCCGACATGCTGGCCAAGATGGACGCCATGCGCGCCGCGGGCGGAACCGCCTGGGCCACCGGCGAAGTCGCCTCCATGGCCTTCGGCAAGCTGGGCGCCGTGATCCTGGCCTGCGCCGTCATGGGCGCGGTCTGCACCGGCATCAACGGTTTCTACATCGCCACCTCCCGCCTGCTGCTCAGCATGTCCCGAGGCCGCATCCTGCCCGCATGGTTCGGCGACATCCATCCCAAGTACCGTTCGCCCTACAAGGCCATCCTGTTCACCATCGCCATCGTGCTGCTGACTCCCTTCGCGGGCCGCTCCGTCATCGTCTGGATCGTTGACATGAGCTCCGTCGGAACCGGCATCGGCTACCTGTTCTCCTGCCTCGCCGCACGCCGCGTCATCCTCGGCAGCGCAGGCATCGAGAACCGGGCACTGAGCCTGTTCTGCTGTACCATGGGCACCATCGCTTCCGTACTGTGCATCGTGCTGCTCCTCATTCCCGGCTCCCCCGCCTACATCAGCGAGGCATCCCGCTGGTGCATGGTTTCCTGGGTCGGCATGGGCGTCTTCTTCTACTTCTCCAACAGGGGCGAGTGGGCGAAGCTGTCCGAATCCGACCTGCGCGAAAGCATCCTCGGCCGCAAGGACATCCCCGTGTTCTTCAAGAGCCGTTCCCCCGAAGTGGAGGTTCAGGCCCAGGCCGACTAACCACTGTCTCCTCCTCGGCACCTCTCACCCTGCCAAACAACACCGCCCCCGCCTGCGTAAGCAGACGGGGGCGTCGTTATTTGTCCAGGACGCCTCCTCCGGGAAACGGCGTCACAACATGCAAGGCGATCTCATCAAGGACGGCCGGAAAAAGAGCGGTCTCCGGCTCCCGCCCGGATGGACGGCTACCGAATGCGGGAGGATTCGCTCCGCCCTCGGGCGGCGGTCCCTACTCCATCCCTTCGTCCTCAAGCAGATCCCTGCCCGAGGCGGCGTTTCTGGCCAGATCGTCCACGCGCTCGTTGAACAGATGGCCCGCGTGACCCTTGACCCAGTGAAAATTGACGTCGTGTTTTTCAATTAGCGGAAGCAGCTTCCGCCAGAGGTCCTGGTTCTTGACCGGCTTTTTCGCGGCGGTTTTCCAGCCGTTGCGCTGCCAGTTCTTGAGCCAACGTTGGGTGATGGCCTGCTGGACGTATTTGGAGTCGGTCCAGAGGTCCACGGTGCAGGCACGGGTAAGGGCGGACAGCCCCTCGATAACGGCGAGCAGCTCCATGCGGTTGTTGGTGGTCCGCTTGAAGCCCTGAGCAAGCTCCTTGTAGTTGTCGCCCTTTTCGCCCTTGTATTCGCCGTGGATGAGGACCGCGCCGTAGCCGCCGGGGCCGGGATTGCCCAGGCAGGAACCGTCCGTATACATGGTCACGCGATCACTCACTGCCATTCTCCTTGTTCAATGAATCGAGTTTTTTGATTATTTCAACCAGCACTTCCTGAATGGCCATGGGCCATCCGCCGTCCTTGAAGGAAGGAAGCAGGAAGGTGGTCCTGAGAGACTCTATGAATTCCTTGCCGAGAGCCTTGCGCACGATCGGGGGAAACCGCAGCTCGACCACGTCAATTGCGGGCGCGAGCCCGATGTACATGGTCTTGTCGTCCAGGTGCGGCACCACGAAATCACCGGCGTAGACCTGTATCCGGCACTCAAGCCCCCACTTGTCGCGCAGGGCTCCCGTGAAGGACACGATCATCTTCTTCTCGTCCTTGGTCAGGACGCCCGTTTCATCATAAACGGCGCTGGCCTGATTGAGCACCTCCACCACGCGCTCATTGTTCTTCATGAACGCCCATATCACGGCGACGAAGACAAGAATCAGCGCAAGGGAGCGGACAAGCTTCTCCTTGGGTGTAGACCCATGCACTCTGGGGATATTGATACGCATGGCTGCTCTCTATCGTCTGGGCGGCATTGAGGCAAGCACGGAAGCCGGGCTACCCCTCGCCGCGAAGGGCCTGGATGGGATCAAGCGAAGCGGCCTGCCGGGCGGGCTTGAGGCCGAAGACCAGCCCAACGGCCTGCGATCCGGCCAGGGCCATGAAAAACGCCTTCCAGGAAAACTGAATGGTCAGGATGTCCAGCCGCGACAGGAATTGGCCGAGCCCCAGCCCGAGGAACAGCCCGAGCACGCCGCCGAGCATGGTCAGGGCGCACGCCTCCACAAGGAATTGCAGCATGATCGCCGAATTGCGCGCGCCCATGGCCTTTTTCAGACCGATCTCCTCCGCCCGCTCCGAAACCGATATGGAAAAGAGATTGGCCAGGACGAAGCCGCCCACCAGCACGGCGATGCCTGCGGTCACGCCCAGAAAAATGGTCAGCCCGCCCTTGAAGATGGCCAGGAACTTGAGCACCTCGTCGGCCGTCAGGATGGTGAAGTCATCGTCGTCCTCCGGCTTCAGGTGGTGCAGGTGCCGAAGCAGGGAACGCAGGTTCTCGGTGTGCGCGGCCATATAATCCGGCTCCGCGAACTTGACCCGCAACGCCCGGAAATACTTTCGGTCCAGATTGTACCGCTGAACCATGGTGGACAGGGGAATGATGATCCTGTTGTCCACATCGCCGCCTCCGCCCGAGGTCACGCCCCGGTAGGAAAGCTTGCCCACCACCTGAAACGGGATGCCCGAGACATACATGACCCGCCCCACCGGCGAATCGTCCCCGAACAGCTCCCGCGAAGGCGTCTCGCCGATCAGCGCCACCTTGGCCCCGATGCGCTCGTCCTCGGCCGAAAGGTCCCGTCCCTCGCTCAGCGGCCAGTTCCACGCCTGGGAGTAGTTCTCGTAGGTGCCCACGATAACCACGTCCTGACAGCTCCGGTTGCCCGCCTTCACCGTCTGGCTGCCCCGAGCCCGCATGGGCAGCACCTGATACGCGCCCGGCAGCGACGCCCGGATGCGCTCCGCGTCGTCCCGGCTCAAGGTCAGCGTGCGCATACCGACCGCGCGCTTTTGGAAATTGCCGCCGAATACCAACGCCGCGTCCGGCCCGAACATGTCCACCATCTCCAACGCCTTGCGGTTCGCGCCGTCCACCGCCGTCACGATCAAAGTCAGCGAGGCGATTCCGAAGGCAACGCCCAAAATGACAAAGATGGACCGCAACTTGAAAGCCCAAACAGCTTCCAAGCCCATGCTCACCACTCTGGTCAAGGTCCGCATCATTTTTTTGGTGCCTCCGGCGGCCGGGGGAAGGGGAAAGGGCAACCCTTTGAAAAGGGCTTTCCCTTTCCCCTTCCCCCGAACCCCCATCCCCTTTCCCTTCCTAAACTTTTTGGGCCGCTTCGCGGAGAGGGAATGATCCGAGTTTTTCGTTTCGATCTATACGTTGTTTATCCGGGCCATTTCGTAAAGACGCGCCTTGCGTGTATCCTTCCAGCCATTGCGCCCCCCCCGCCGAAGGCGGCACAAAAAGTTTTGGAGGGTCCAGGGAACCTTTTTCAAAAGGTTCCCTGGCGGGGTCCGGGGCAGCGCCCCGGCCGCCGGAGGCATTTCTTTTCCAGTTACACCGTCACATCCTCCGCTATGCGCCCGTCGTGCAGGCGGATGATGCGGCCCGCTTCACTGGCCACGTCCTCGTCGTGGGTGACGAGGACGATGGTTTGTCCGGCGTCGTGCACATCGTGGAAGAGCTTCATGATGTCTCCCGAGGTGGTGGAGTCGAGCTGGCCGGTGGGTTCGTCGGCCAGGAGGATGCGCGGTTTATTGAGCATGGCGCGGGCCATGGCAACGCGCTGCTGCTGGCCGCCGGACAGGCGCGAGGGCTTGAAGTTCATGCGGTCGGCCAGTCCCACCCGATCCAGCAGCGACTCGGCGCGGGCGACCAGTTCACTGCGCGGCCTGCCGGAATAAAGGCCGGGGAGGATGACGTTTTCAAGCGCGGTGGCATAGGAGATGAGGTAGAACGACTGGAACACGAACCCTAGGGCCTTGTTGCGCAGGTCGGACTGTTGGTCGTCGTCCAGATGCGATGTGTCGTGGCCGAGAAGATGATAGGTTCCCGCCGTGGGCCGATCGAGCAGGCCTATGATATGCAACAGGGTGGACTTGCCCGATCCCGAGGTGCCTTGCAGGGCGATGAACTCGCCTGAGGCGACTTCCAAGGTGATACCCTTGAGGACCTCGATGCCGGGCCGGGTCTCGTCGTCCTTCCCTTGGAAGAAGGTCTTGGTGATCCCGTCGAGGGAGATGGCCGAGGTCATCACATGCCCTTTTTGCCGACCTTGGCGCCGGGCAGGACGAGCTGTGTGGCGACCACGTCGCCCTCGGACAGCCCTTCGGTGATCTCGGAGTTCTCCAGGCCGATGAGACCGAGCTTGGGAGCGACCTCCTCGGGTTCCCGGTTCGGATCGGTCACGCGGAAACAGACCTGGCGGTCCTTGACCCATTTGAGGGCGTTGTTGGGAACGGTCAGGACGTCGTCCTTGGTCTGAACGATGATCTTGCACTGGGTGGTCATTTCGGGTCGCAGGAAGTCGGCCTGTTCGCGGGTGACCTCGACCAGGGTGCGGTAGTAGACGATGTTGTCGCGAATTTCTGGCTCGGGGTAGATGCGGTCCACCACGCCCTCGAACACCTTGTTCCGGTATGCGTCCACGGTGTAGCGCACGGCCAGGCCCGGCTTGACGCGGCCCACGTCGGTCTCGTCCACGTATATCCACATTTCGAGCTTTTCCGGGTTGAGCACGGTGATGAGATTGGACACGGACAGGCCGGACACGATGGTCTCGCCCTCCTGCGCGGCCACCTGGCTGACCACGCCGTCGATGGGCGAATAGATGCTGGTGTAGGAAAGCTGGACCTTGAGGGTATCGAGCTTCGCCTTGGCCGCCGCAACGCTGAAGCGAGCCATCTCGGCGTCCTGCGTGGCCACGTCCAGGGAGTCCTGCGCTTCAAGCCGCTTCTGAACCAGGGTGCGCTTGCGCGGGAGATTCTTCTCCATGTATTCGAGCTTTGCCCGCGCCAGGTCCAGATTGGCCTTGGCCTCGGCGATGCGCGCCTTAAGCTCGCGGGCGTCGATCCGGGCGACAAGCTCGCCCTTCCTCACATGCTCGCCGACCTTGACGGGCACGGATTCGAGCACGCCCGTGGCCTGCGCGCCGATCTTGACCTGCGCGCCCACCTGGGCCTTGACGATGCCGGTTGCCTCCAGGACCTTGGAGACGCTCCCACGTTTGACCGTATCGGTCTTGAGAACCTTGATCTTTTCGGCGGATTGGCCCGCAGTAAAATACCAGACGCCGCCTCCGGTCAGAATCGCCGCAATGAGAATGAATATGAGTTTTTTCATTTCCGGTTGTCTTGTTCCTGTTCGATCTCCCGGCGCAGGGTGGCGGAGAAATCGGAGGGTTTGAGCGGTTTGCGGCCAAGTAGCACGTCGCGAAACGTCACGGCCCTGTAAGAGTAGCCGCACCCTTCGAGAGTCCGGCCGCCCTGGTAATATAGCGATTTGGACGGATAATTTCTACATAAAGAGAGACGGGACCCATGACGGATGCAGAGATTGTCCTCGCCGAGCATGGTGCAGTCGAAGGTCAGGAACCCCTGCTCGTCACGCTTCAGGGGGACAAAGCGGCCCAGCCCCGGGGCCTCGATCACCAGCCTTTCGAACTCGGAAACATGCCGCAGCCAACGGCCTTCCTCGCTCAGGCGGATGGACCGGCAACACCGGCCGCAACAGAGGCAATGCCCGACCACCTCCACCTCGCGGCGGAGGACGAAGGACCGAAAGCGGCGAAAGAGGCCGGTCAGGCGATCAGCGAGGGCCATGCGCCCAGGCTCCTTTTTTTGTCCCATGTACCGTTTTCAATGCTTTTTCCTTCGGCTCTTCTTGACCTGCTCACGCAATATGCCTACTTGTGTGTCATTATGAATTGGGATTGGGACAAATTACAAAAGCAGCAACAGGGGCGCCCCGGCGGCAAGCCGCCGAGCTTCGACGATTTTCAAGAGCAGTTCGACAAACTGAAGAAGTTCAAACTGCCCGGTTGGAAACTCGTCCTTCCTATCCTCGTCCTCCTCTGGATCGCCAGCGGGTTCTACATAGTAGAGCCCGATGAGGTCGGCGTGGTCAAACAGTTCGGCAAGTTCAACCGTGTCACCACGGCTGGACCAAATTACCATATTCCATATCCTGTGGAAAGCGTTCTCACTCCCAAGGTGACGCAAATCCGCCGCGTGGAATTCGGTTTCAGGTCCGTTGGACGGCCCCTGACGCAAAGCTTCCAGCAGGGCGTCAGCCGCGAGGTGAAGGAAGAATCCCTGATGCTCACCGGCGACGAGAACATCGTCTCGGTGCAGTTCATCGTCCAATACCTTATCAAGGACGCCGAGCACTACCTGTTCAACGTCAACGACCCCGAACAGACCCTGGCCCATGCGGGCGAAGCGGCCATGCGCGAAGTCATCGGCAACGGCAAGATCGACGACGCCCTGACCACCGGAAAACAGGAAATTCAGGTCCAGACCCGCGAGCTGATGCAGCGCATCCTGGACAACTACCAGACAGGGTTGTCCGTGGTCGCGGTACAGATGCAGAACGTGCATCCGCCGGATGAGGTCATCGAGGCGTTCAAGGACGTGGCGAGCGCGCGCGAGGACAAGAGCCGCTTCATCAACGAGGCCGAAGCCTACCAGCGCGACATCCTGCCCAAGGCGCGCGGCGAGGCGTCCCGCATCGTCAACGCCGGCCTGGCCTACAAGGAGGCCAAGGTCCGCCGCTCCGAAGGTGACGCCGCCCGGTTCCTGGCCGTGCTGACCGAATACCAGAAGGCCAAGGACATCACGCGCGAACGACTCTATCTGGAGGCCATGGAGGCAATCCTGTCCAATCCCGACACGGAAAAGCTGGTCATGTCCGAAGACGCCCTGAAGCAATCTGTACCCTATCTCCCCCTGGACAAGCAGCCCCGACGGGCCGCTCCCAAGGAAGCTCAATAAGGGGAGACTCGATATGAAAAAAACGACCATCATATTCGCCGTCGCCATCATACTCGGCGCCTTTGTGCTGACTTCCGCGGCCTTCACCGTGGATCAGACCCAGCAGGCCATCGTCATCCAGCTCGGCCGTCCCATCGGGGACAAGGCCCTCGACCCCGGCCTGCACTTCAAAATGCCCTTGATCCAGACCGTGGTCTTCTTCGACGCGCGCATCCTGGACTTCGACGCCAAGCCCGAAGAGATCACCACCACGGACAAGAAGTACATGAACGTGGACTCCTACACCAAGTGGAAGATCATCGACCCCCTGACCTTCTACACCAAGGTGCGCACCATCCAGGGCGCCCGCGCCCGGCTGGACGACATCGTCCGCTCGCAGCTTCGCGTGGCCCTGGGCCGCTACACCCTGATCGAGGTCGTCTCGCACAAGCGGCAGGAGATCATGGACATGGTGACCGCACGGTCCAAGGAACTGCTCATGCCCTACGGCATCGAGGTGCTGGACGTGCGCATCAAGCGCACCGACCTGCCCGCCGAAAACGCCCGGTCCATCTTCGGACGCATGAAGGCCGAGCGTGAACGCCAGGCCAAGCAGTACCGCTCCGAGGGCCAGGAGGCCTCCGCCAAGATCAAGGCCAATGCCGACAAGGAACGCGCCATCATCCTGGCCGACGCCGGAAAGCAGGCCGAAATTATTCGAGGCGAAGGCGATGCCCAGGCGACCAAAATCTATGCGGACGCTCTGGGGCAATCTCCCGACTTCTACGAATTCACCCGCAGCCTTGAAGCCTACCGTAACGGATTCGGTAAGAATACCAGGTTCATATTGACGCCAAAAAGCCCATTCCTAAAACACCTTCAATGATAAAAACACCCCCCTGTTAATTGAGGATGTGGTCACACAACGGCCACATCCTTTTTCTTTTGCCAAAAATAACCTTAAACGATATCATTGACATTATCGGGAGATTCTCCCTACTCGTCAAAAAACGGCGAAACCTATTGTTTGGTACGGGGGATGCCCCCCATTGAAAAAATATCCTGGACGGCATACAGAAGCTACGTTACTCCGATAATAGGGGGAGAGTCTCTTCATGCCGCCATCATTTGTTAAGGAGCAACTATGCCCAAGAAGAAACGGAGATGTGACGAAGCGCAACTCAAGTGGTTTGAGGAAGCCCTTGAGCGCATCAAGAAGGCGACCGGGGCACGTACCCAGGTCCAATTGGCCGAGGTGCTCGACGTTCGCCAGTCCAGCATTTCAGACGCCAAGCGCCGCTGCTCTATCCCCGCCGACTGGTTCCTGAAACTGTACCGCAGCCACGGCCTGGACCCCGACTGGTTGTCCGAAGGCGTGGAGCCCGTCTACATCAACGCAGACAAGGCCAAGGTCCCGGCCGACACCCTGCTCCGCGAGACCCCGGCCCCTTATGGCCGGATGAACTCCCGCGGCCGCCTTGTCGCCGTCTCCACCATGGCGGGCGCCGACAAGGACGCCGCCGAGTGGGAACCGAAACCCATTGAAGAGCTGTCCGTGCCCGAATCCTTCTGCCGCCCCAAACTGCTGGTGGTGAAGGTTGATTCCGCGAGCATGGATCCGGTCATCACGCGCGGCGCTTTCGTCGGCATCGACCGCGACCAGAGCGAACACCCCGACGGCGACCTGTGCGCGGTCCACTTCCCCCATCAGGGACTGACCATCCGCCGGGTCTTCCATCAGGGCGACACCTTCCTGCTCAAGGCCGACAACGAACAGTATTCCGACCTGACCATTCCCGCTGAAGAAATGAACGACCGCACCGTCGGTCGAGTCATCTGGGTGCTCCAGAACCTCGCCCCCATGTAAATACGGGCCCAATCCGCACCAAGCAAAAAAAGACCGCCCGTTCGCCGGGCGGTCTTTTTTTGCGGTCTAAGCGCCGTTGGCCTCTACGTGCGCACGCCCCCCTTGACTTGGGGCCGCAAGCGGCCCTACTCTCCGGGCCATGACTACCTCAGAGAAGACCACCACACCGGCCAAGGCCAAGCCCGTCACCGCCCCCGTCATCCAGGGCATGAAGGGCGGAGCGAAGATCTGCTGCATGACCGCCTACGATTATCCGTCCGGGCTCATCGCCGACCAGGCGGGCGTGGATCTCGTTCTGGTGGGCGACTCCGTGGCCATGGTCGTGCTCGGCCGCGAGGACACCCTGTCCGTGACCGTGGACGAGATGGTCCACCACACCAGGGCGGCGGCAAGGGGCGTCAAACGCGCGTTGCTTGTGGCCGACATGCCGTTCATGTCATTCGCCACAGTGGACCGGGCACTGGACACCGCCCACCGTCTCATGAGCGAAGGCGGTGCCAAGGCGGTCAAACTCGAAGGCGGCCGAACCGTGGTCCCGCAAATCACCGCCCTGACCGAAGCGGGCGTGCCGGTCATGGCCCACGTTGGCCTGACCCCCCAGCACCTCGCCAGATTCGGCGGATTCAAGGCCCAGGGCAAATCCGCCGAGGCCACCCGCGTGCTCGTCGAGGACGCACAGGCCGTAGAGGCCGCCGGAGCATTCTGCGTGGTCCTTGAGGCCATGCCCGTGGAGGCGGCCCAGGTCATCACCGAGGCCGTGACCATCCCGACCATCGGCATCGGCGCAGGCAACGTGACTGACGGCCAAATTCTGGTCTACCACGACGCACTGGGCCTGTTCGACAGGTTCACGCCCAAGTTCGTCCGCCGCTTCGCCGAACTGGGCGAGGCGTCGCGCAAGGCCGTGGAGCTGTATTGCGCGGAAGTCCGGCGCACCACCTTCCCCGGCGACAAGAACACCTTCTACATGCCCAGCGACGAGGTCGCCCAGGTCCGCAAGATCAAGATCAAACCCAGAAAGAAGTAGATGACCCTCGACTTCTCCTGGCCGGTGCTCTGGAACGGCCTGTTCTGGCCGCTCATCAGACTGACGTTCTATATCTCCGTGGCCCTGATGGTGGGCATCCTCATCGAGTCCCTGCGCTGGACCCGGTATGCCGCCAAGCTGGCCGATCCGCTGGCGCGGCGCGCCCGGCTCAAGGACATCTCGGCGGCGAGCTTCACCATGGCCTTTTTCTCGGGGCTCACGGCCAACACCATGCTCGCCGAAGCCCATGAAAAAGGCGAACTGTCGGACCGGGAGCTGGTCCTCTCCAACCTGTTCAACTCCCTGCCCACCTATTTCCTGCACCTGCCGACCATATTCTTCATCGCCAGCCCGTTCATCGGCTCTGCCGCCTACACCTATGTGGGCCTGACCGCGCTCGCGTCGGTGCTCCGGACCATGGGCATCGTCTTCGCGGGCAAATTCCTGCTCCCGCCCCTGCCCGAAGGGTGCCTGCCGTGCAGGCTTTCCGAGATCAACGACCAATGGAACAAGTCCGGGACGAAGATCACCTGGCGGGCGTTCCGGCGGCGGCCCGTCAAGGTGCTGCTCATCGTCCGGCGCCGCCTCTCGGCCACCCTGTCCAAGGCACTCAGGCAAGCCTGGCGAAGGTTCACCAAACGGCTGCCAAAGATTCTCTATCTCACCTGCCCCATCTACACCCTGTTCTTCGTGCTCAAACAGCTCGGCATGTTCGCCTGGATACAATCGGCCATGGCTGACGGCATCCCGCTGTTCACCTTCCTGCCGCCCGAAGCCCTGTCCATCGTGGCCTTTCACATGGCCGCCGAGTTCACCGCAGGGTTGGCCGTGGCCAGCGCGCTCATCGCCGACACCAGCCTTACCCAGGTCCAGGTTATTCTCGCGCTCATGCTCGGGAACGTGCTCTCCTCGCCCGTACGCGCCTTCCGCCACCAGTTTCCCTACTACGCGGGCATCTTCCGTCCGCGCATGGCCTTCAAGCTGATTCTCTACAATCAGGTTTCCCGCAGCCTGACCATCGCCCTGGTGGGTACTGTCTACGCCCTTATAATGAACTGATCCCCGTTCACATTGTGCAACGCTGCACATTTTTTTGTGCAATGCACATCACATTGCACAAATGTTGAATATGCAACTACCACCCAACTACCTATAATTATTGACTTTGGAAGTTTGGCACGCCCTGTGCTTAAAGCAAGTCATGATTGATGCAGTTACCGTCACTCTCATCATCCTGGCCGTCGTGTTGTTGCGGCGGCCCCTCCTCACCGACCCGGACGCCGCCCCCGGCGTCCGGGAAGACGGGGAAGACAACGGCTTTACGGCCCGTGTTCCCGTGCCCGTCCGGACGACAAACCCCCATCCCGTCTGGATCAAACGGCACGACGATCAGGCCTGATAGCATATACCATACCTCCCTTGAAAAGCAGTTTCTAACCTCAAAACCCCTCCTCAAAAGCAGACCTCCAACCCCTGAAAGGGCCGCGCAAGCGGCCCTTTCACCCTTTCAGGGCCAGCGTACTTCCGTTCATCGCGCCCACTTTTCTTGTCAGAATAGCCCCAAACGCGTATGTATATACCAAATCGGCATACTCAAAACCGCCCGGACGTACGCATGAACGATCCCAACAACCACGACCCGAACGACAGCCTGCTCGATCTCACCGATGACGAGCGCCTTGCCCTCGTGGTGGAACGCATCGAGGCGAAATTTCTCGACTACAACGGGTACGACTTCTCCCGGCGGCAAAACATCGCCCTGAACATATTCTTCGAACTCTCCCAGGAAATGCGCGGCCGGGAAATGTTCTACGCGGTCTGCATGGCCATCCCCCACGCCCTGTTCAACCTGGAATCGACCATGTACATCCTGGAGGACGAGGAGACCTTCGCCCTGGCCGCCTGCTCCTCCGGCAAATGCGACAAGGAGTCCGTTCAGCCTTGGAGCGACGTGATGAACCACCGCCTGACGATCAAGGGCGAGGACATGTACATCCCCATCCGGGGAAACCCTGAATACAACGACATGCTCGCCTTTGAACCGCCCCACAACGTCCTGGGCAGCTTTGTCATGCGCCCCTCCTCCGGCCTCCCGGGGCACATCCGCCTCTTCCTCGAAAAATACGTCAACCGCGTGGGCTACCAGCTCCACCATCGCATCATCCGGGCCCGCAACCGCGAGCATATCGCCTTCATCAAATCCATGGTCCAGGACATCGGGCACAACGTCATCGTGCCCAACATGTACTTCAAGCTCTATTTCAACCGGCTCAAGCGCAAGATCGAAGAGTTGCACCTGACCACCACATCCATCCTCGCGGGGATGAACAGAACCGCCGACCCGGAACAAATCCGGGAGGGCAACCGGCTGGCGCAGATCGTCGGCGGCATCGAGGCCCAGTACCAGGAAATTTACAGCCACTACGAGTCCACTTCGATGTTCCTTGAGACCCTGCTCAGGCGGCAGCATTTCGAGGAAGGACGCTACGTGCTCGACAAGCGGGACGTGAACCTGCGCACCACGGTGGTCGACCCGGTGGTCGAACGGTTCCGCCACCGATTCGACGAGCAAAACATCCGCTTCTCACTGGCCCGGGAATGCGCCGAGGATCAAGTCATCCGGCTGACCCTTGACCGAGGACTCATCGCGCAGGTTCTGGACAATCTGTTGTCCAACGCTCTCAAATACACCGAAGAGACTTCGGTCGACGGCAGCGGAAAAGAGCGGCACGTGTCGTACGGCTGGAAGGTCGTCGACGATTTCTTTGGCCCGGACAAACCCGGCATCCGCCTGTGGATAGCTTCCACGGGCAACCCGCTCGACCTCAAGGAGCCGCTGGAGGTCTTCAAGCCCGGATTCCGCGCCAAGAACGTGGCCAGCAGGCCCGGCACCGGCCACGGCCTTTACTTCGTCCGCCAAGTGGTTGAACTGCACGGCGGCAAGGTCTCTTACACCCATACCGACGAGGGCAACGTATTCTCGTTCGTCCTCCCGTTCGAGCGGTCCTAGGCCAGCGCAAACCGCGAGGGCGTCCCGAAGGCAGGCAGCGCGGCTTGACAAAGGGCCTGCTCGTCCTGTCAAATTGAGGATCGATTCTCCCGCAACCACGGAGCCCGTATGGATTGGAATACCTATCTGGTGTTTCTGGCCGCCACCGTGGCGGTGCTGCTCATTCCAGGTCCCACCGTGATGATGGTGGTGGGCAGCGCGCTGGCGCAGGGCAGGCGCGCCGCCGTACCGCTCGCCCTCGGCGTGGGACTGGGCAATGCCGTGGCCGCAGGGGCTTCCCTGGCCGGGCTGGGTGTGCTGCTGGCCGCTTCCGCCGAACTGTTCACCCTCTTCAAATGGGTCGGGGCCGCCTACCTCATCTACCTGGGCGTCAAGGCGTGGCTGGCCGATCCGGACACCGGCACGGAGCAGAAGCCCGTCCGGCGCGCAAAGGGCCGAACCCACCTGCTCAACGCCTGCGTTGTCACGGCCACCAACCCCAAAGCCATCGTGTTCCTGTGCGCCTTCCTGCCCCAGTTCATCACCCCGAACCGCCCCTATCTGGCCCAGTTGCTCATTCTGGAGCTCACGGTTCAGGTCCTGACCATGCTCGTGGCCCTGTTCTACGCCCTGCTCGCGGTCCAGGCCCGCCGCCTCGTCGCCGATCCGGGCTCCATGCGGCTCATAAACAGGATCGGCGGCACCTCGCTTATCGGCGCGGGCATTCTCACCGCCGCCCTCAAGCGGACTTAGCCGTCAACAACGCCGTTTCTCCGGCAAGACGCGACCAATTCGCCCCGTCCCTGCATGAGACGGAGTGAACAAGGCCGTGCCGGAACGCCAAGCGCCCGGCCGACGCGTCACTCCGTTTCGGAAGGCGGCCGTGAAGCCGTTTCGACCGCTTTCTCGGCCAGGAGGCGACGATAATAGGAGAGGCAGAGGCAGGTCATGGGCAAGGCGATCAAAAGCCCCAGGAAGCCGAGGAGCCTGCCCCAGATGGACAGGGAAAGAAGAATGAGCCACGGGGAAAGCCCCAGGCTCTCACCCTGGATCTTGGGAACCAGCACGGCGTCCTGAATGACCTGGACCACGGCCATGACCGCCACGGCTAGGCCGATGCCCACCCAGACGGACTCACCCGCCTCAAGCGAATCGAGCCCGGCCAGAAACAGCACCGGGACAACCCCGGCCACCCCCAGGTAGGGGGCGATGTTCAGGATGCCGATGAGCATCCCCATGACCAGGCCGAGGGGCAGGCCGATGAGCAGGAAACCGATGGACATGAGCACGCCAACGATCAGGCAGACGATGATCTGACCGCGAAAGTACAGGCCCATGGTCTTCTCGAACTCGCCCAGAAAACCTGTCACGCTTTCGCGGTACCGGGCGGGCAGATAGTCCTGCCACCCAGCCTTGATGCGCCCGAAATCGGCCAGCAGAAAAATGACGTAAAGCAGGATGACAAACACCCCGAAGATTCCGGCCACGGCATTGATCGCGCCCACGGCCACGCCCCGAATGCCCGGGACGACGTTTCCGGCCACGGCCTTGGCCGCGTTGAGCGCACCCTGGGCCGTGAACAGCTCCTGCACCTCCGGCGTTTGCACGGTCTCCCGCACCCACGCCCAGATATCCGGCGGCAGGTGGGCGGCCACCTTGTCGGCCAACTCCGTGTTGGAGACCAGCCGCGACAGGACCTGGCCCATGTGCGCAAACTCATTCACCATCATGGGCACCACCAACAGGATTACGGCGGCCGAGACAACGACCAGCAGAAGCATGGTCAGAAGCACCGCCACACCCCGGTTGCCCACGCGCTTTTCAAGGGAACACGTCAGGGGATTGAGCAGATAGGCCACCAGCAGGGCCGCAACGAACGGCACGAGCACGCCAGACAGATAGCCAAGCAGCCAGACCATGCCGATGAAAAAACCGGCCCCCAAAACCATCCGCACCACGGAATCCAGGGTGTACGGTTTGTCGTTGTCGAACATGGCCCCTCCTGCATATTCTGTAAGAATTCGAATCTCCCCCGTCCTTATCAGCCCTCCCCCATTTAGACAACGACCACTTCCGTGACGATGCCTCGGACGGCGACGGTCCTGCGTGGATTCTCCGAAATATCGTCGCATCAGTGATGGAAAATCTGACTGAAAAAGGAGAGAGGGCAACCCTTTTCCAGGGCTGCCCTCTCTCCTTTCCCACGCTTTCCGGCGACTACAGCACGTCGCGGGAGCGCATACCGATGAGGAACAGAATGGCGTCGAGACCGAGGGTGGAGATGGCCTGCCGAGCGCCCTGCTTGACCTTGGGCTTGGCATGGAAGGCGATGCCCAATCCGGCGAGATTGAGCATGGGCAGATCGTTGGCGCCGTCGCCCACCGCGATGACCTGTTGCAGGGAGATGCCCTCTTGGGCGGCGATGGACTGGAGCAACTCGGCCTTTTTCTGGGCGTCCACAATATCGCCCACGGCCCGGCCGGTGAGCTTGCCATCCACGATTTCGAGTTCGTTGGCGTAGACGTAGTCGATGCCGTAACGCTGGCGCAGAATTTCCCCGAAATAGGTGAAGCCGCCGGACAGGATGGCGATCTTGTAGCCCACGTTCTTGAGGTTGGAAATGAGCGTTTCCGCGCCCTCTGACATGGGCAGGCGGTCAGCGACCTTTTGCAGCACGGATTCGTCGAGACCTTCGAGCAGGGAAAGGCGCTTGCGCAGGGACTGCTTGAAGTCCAGCTCTCCGCGCATGGCGGACTCGGTGATGGCGGCCACCTGATCGCCCACGCCCGCTTCCTTGGCAAGTTCGTCGATGACCTCGGCCTGAATCAGGGTGGAGTCCATGTCGAAGGCCACAAGGCGGCGGTTGCGGCGGAAGATGTTGTCCTCCTGGAAACCGATGTCGACCATCAGCTCGGAGGATATCTCCAGGAATTTGGCGCGTAGTTCGGCAACGTCGCGGGGGGTGCCGCGCACGGTGAATTCCACGCAGCCGCGCGAGCACTCGTAATCGTTGCAATCGAGGGGAACGCGGCCGGAAAGACGGTAGATGGTGTCGATATTCAGCCCGGCCTCGGAAACCACCTTGGTGATGGCCGAAATCTGCGCGGCGGAGACCGAACGGGACAGCAGGGTGATGATGTAGCGCGGCCGGTGCGCCTCGCCCACCCAGGAGTTGTATTTCTCCTCGTCCAGGGGGTGGAGCTTCATGGTCACGCCCAGCTCATGCGCCTTGAAAAGCAGGTCCTTGAGCACCGGCTGGGAATTGGCAGGCAGGCGAATCAGGATGCCGAGGGTCAGGAAGTTGTGGATGACCACCTGCCCGATGTCGAGTACATCCACTTCGTAGCTTGCCAGGACGTCGGACAGCTCCGCCGTCAGGCCGGGCCGGTCGCCGCCCGTCACATGCACCAATATGATCTTTTCCATGAAGAGAACTCCCGTGCGAACTTGCGCGGACCTTCTCACATATCGTCCGCGAGGTAAACCTCGTTGGGATGGGCCCAGCCGGGGATTCCCGGCCTCGCACGGCCTTCCTATGCCCGAAAAACGGCCGGCCCGCAGACGCAAATGCGTCGGCGGGCCGATCATTCGGGCAACCGGAACGAGCCGGCTACTTCTTGTCGTTTTCGGGCTTGATTTCGCGGATGTACGCCGTGCCGTCGGTGAGAGAACGGATATGGCGCTGCCGAATCAATTCGGCCTCACGAACGTCTTCAGTGGTGAACGAGACGTATTCCCTGCCCATGGTTTCAACAACTACTTCAAACATCGTAAACCTCCATTAGGCCCCGCCGTCATCGGAGCCGGTCTTGGCGACGTCAGGTTCGCCGGCGGCGGGCTCTGTGGCGCTGCCGCCAAAATTCGCGGACACGACCTTGGGCTTGGAGGCCAAACCCTCCGCGCCGGTCATGTGTATGGCCCCTTCGACCAATGCGCCCTGTTCCACAACAAGCACCGAAGTGTCAAGACTCCCCTTGAGCACGCTGGTCTTTTCGAAAACGGCCTTTTCCTTGACGTGCACTTCGCCGCGAATCTCGCCGCAGGAGTTGAGCTGTCCCACGCGAACGATTCCCTCGATGTAGGCTTTGCGGCCCAGAATAAGCACGCCGTCAGTGGTTATTTCGCCTTCGAACCGGCCGTCGATGCGGACGGTGCCGACGAATTCGAGTTTACCTTTGTATTCGGTACCCACGCCCAGAAAGGCGTTCAATTCAGAATTTTCCTTGGCTTTCTTTTGAGAAAAGAGGCCCATATATATTTTCCTCGCACGTTACCGGGCGGCAGGGCCGTCCCGTGTTGCGTTTATAGCATCAGAGCAGGTCCTTCCTATATACCCGGCCGATGCCGAACGCCACCTATTTCTGTTACGGGGAATATTCCGGAGCCGCGTCAGCCGCGGCTTCCTCTTGACGTGGACAACCGGCTCACCTAGATAGACAACATGAAACGCAGCGAAATCAACGCCCTTTTACGGGACGCCAAGGAATTCTTCGCGTCCTTCCGATTCGCCCTGCCGCCGTGGGCCTTCTGGTCCCCGGAGCAATGGAAGGGCAAAGGCGCGTCCGAAGTGGTCCAAAACCAGCTCGGCTGGGATTTGACAGACTACGGAGCCGGAGATTTCGAGCACAGAGGGCTGATCCTGTTCACCATGCGCAACGGCAACCTGGCCGCCAACCACCCCAAGAAGTATGCGGAAAAGATCATGATCGTCCGAGAGGATCAAATCTGCCCCATGCACTTCCACTGGTCCAAGACCGAGGACATCATCAACCGGGGCGGCGGCAACCTGGTTATTGAGCTGTACGGCTCCACGTCCTCCGAAGACCTGGCCCGTGAGCCGCTGGCCGTATCCGTGGACGGTTTTACCCGCATAGTCCAGCCCGGAGGCAAGATCGTCCTCACGCCCGGCGAATCCATATTTCTCGAACAGGGCATGTACCACCGCTTCTACGGCGAGCCCGGCAAGGGCAAAGTCCTGGTGGGCGAGGTGTCGTCGGTGAACGACGACAATACCGACAATCGGTTCCATGAACCGCAGGCCCGTTTCCCCGAAATCGACGAGGATGAAGCTCCGCTTCACCTGTTGTGCACCGACTATCCGAGTTACGTGTAGGTTTCTTTCCATCGGATGGAAGGGGAAGGCCGCCTGTATGGGCGGCCTTTATTTTTTTATAAGGAACGGAATGAATTCGGCATACCTGCTATGAACGCTGACTCTTTTTTGGGGAAGGGGCGAGGACGCGGTGACGTAGAACTGGAGAAGTTGCCGCGCTTCGCGTTCGACGGTGTAGGTTATCCTTACTTTTTGTTCCGCCTTTACGGCGACTTCTTTTTTTGCTGGCGCAGAAAAAAGGAAGCAAAAACTGCGCTTTTCGGCCCTGCGCACTCCCGAAAGCAGTGGCCAAGAGCCTGTAGCGGCTTTCGAATGATCTTCCGCGCAAGCGAGGTTCTGCCTTCTGGCGCGAGAAGGCTTATTTGAGGTTCTTCGTTCTCGGAAAGGGCTTCCATAAACGAGACGAAAACCCTCGCAGAGGCGAGTATGATGTAGCGCGAGAATATTAGCGCGCTTCGCGTTCGACGGTGTTGGTTATCCTTACTTTTTGTTTCGCCTTTACGGCGACTTCCTTTTTTGCTGGCGCAGAAAAAAGGAAGCAAAAACTGCGCTTTTTGGCCCTGCGTACTCCCGAAAGCCGGGGCCAAGAGCCTGTAGCGGCTTTCGCTGCCCGACAGGATGTCTGCCTTTGGCAGACGCAGTCGGTCCACGCTTCGCCGCTTCAGACAGGCTCTAGGCCCCGGCTTTCGAACGTCTCCCGCGCAAGCGAGGTCCTGTCTTCCTAATCAAAAGGGCTTATTTCAGGCTCTTGGTGCTCCCCAAATTAACCAATGGCGACCGCGCACCTCCAGAGACCTACAAGCACTAGCCCTGGACCGGCGGCCTAGAAGCCGACCGCGAAGGGGCGGCGGCTCCTGTGACGATCGAGAAAGTACTACCGAGAATGGGAAGCTGTACACCAGAGAAGGCCCTATACTTTTGATCGGGTGGAGCCGACCCGAGCGGATCGGATTCTTGCCGAAGATCCTGCGGGCGGCCAAGCTGGCGCAAGGCCCTTTTTTGGTTCTTTTTTGGGCAAGCAAAAAAGATCCGCCGCCCGCGCAGGGCATGGAAGCTGGGGAAGGCAAAGCCGACCCCACTGGCTCTCACAACCCTAACAAGCTGGCACATCCTCCAGCAAAAAAAACCCCTTCCAAAAAAGAGAGGGGGCCATCGCCCCCAAAGACAATCCCCCCTTTGACTAGCCACACGGAGTGTGAAAATATCCCCCCATGTTCAATGTGACGGCAATCATCGCCGAAGAGCACATCCGCAAAGCCCAAAACGAGGGCAAATTCGACGACCTGGACGGCATGGGGCGCCCCCTCAAGCCGGACGAGGCCGCGAACCTGCCGCCCGAGCTGCGCATGGCCTATCGAATCCTCAAGAGTTCCGGGCACCTGCCCGCCGAGATTCTCGAAGAGAAGGAGATCACCTGCGCCATCGACCTGCTTGAACATATGGAGGACGAGCAGGAACGATACCGGCAGGTGCAAAAGCTGAACATCATGATAATGCAAATGAACGAACGTCGCCGCCGTCCGGTGACTCTGGACGCGTCCAGCGACTACTACCGCCGCATCGTCGAAAAGGTGCGCATCGCCGAGGAACGGTTCGGCAAGCCTGAAAAGAAACACAACTAAAGGTACTATATGCACAAATTCGGCATGATAGCCCTGATCGGTCCGCCCAACGCGGGTAAGTCCACCCTGATGAACTCCTACCTGGGACAGAAGGTGGCCATTGTCTCGCCCAAGCCGCAGACAACGCGCAACCGCATCAGCGGCATCCTGACCACGGATGAGGCACAGCTCATCTTCCTGGACACGCCGGGCATCCACCGGCTGCGCGGCAAGATGAACCGGTTCCTGCTCGAATCGGCCTGGAACGCCCTGGCCTCGTCCGACGCCGTGGTGGTCCTCCTCGACGCGGCCCTGTACTGCGCCAAGCCGCAACTCCTCGACAAGGAAATCGCTCCGCTGGTCAAGCCGGTAAGCGAGGCGGGACGGCCTGTGCTGGTGGCGGTGAACAAGATCGACCGCATCAAGGAAAAGGACCAGTTGCTGCCGTTCATGGCCCGGCTTTCCGAGCTGTGGCCCGAAGCCGAGTTCGTGCCGGTCTCCGCGCTGCGAGGCAAGGGAACGGACGAACTGCTGGAACGCATCCTGGCGCACACACCCGAGGGACCGCAGATGTTCCCGGAGGATCAAATCTCCACCGTGCCCCTGCGGTTCATGGCTTCGGAGATCATCCGGGAAAAGCTGTTCTATTCGCTCAGGCAGGAACTGCCCTACTCCACGGCCGTGGAGATCGAGCTGTGGGACGAGGATTCGCGTGAGGACATGGTCCTCATCAACGCGGTCATCTACACCTCGCGCAAGGGCCACAAGGGCATGATTATCGGCAAGCAGGGCGCGAATCTCAAGGATATCGGCACCAAGGCCCGCCAGGAAATCGCCGAGCTTATCGGCTCCAAGGTCCACCTGGAGATGTGGGTCAAGGTCCGCGAAGGATGGACCGAGGACCCGGGCTTTCTCCGCTCCATGGGCCTCGGCGAGTAACCCGGAGCGACCGTTTCAAAACGACGAAGGGGTGCCGTCCGTCATGGACAGCACCCCTTCGCCGTTTTGGAAGGAACGGACTACTCGTGGCTCTCGAACCCCTGGCCTTCCTTGTAGGCCTCCCACTCCTCGTGGGACACCGAGCCGTTCTTGTCGCTGTCGGCCTGGTCGAAAACCGAGGTGTCGCCATCGGAAAAGGCCACCAGGAATTCGCCTTTGGACATGCGACCGTCCACATCCACATCCAAGGACTGGAAGCAGACGTTGTAGTTGGTCTTCGCCGCCACGGGCTGGCAGAACAACAAAGCGAAGGCCAAAGCCAAAAACAATTTCTTCATCAGGTCACTCCATGTAGTTCGGCTTTTCAGCCTTCAATGAAGCCGGTAACCACGGAGATGAACTTGTCCAGGGCCTCCTTGGCATCCTGGCCGCTCTCCACGGACTCGGCATAGCACTTGAGCAGATAGCGCTTGAGAATCAGCTTGTTGGCCGATTGCAGGGCGGAACGCACGGCCCGGACCTGAACCAGGATATCCTGGCACTCCTTGCCGGACTCGATCATGCCCTGGATGCCGCGCACCTGCCCTTCGATACGCTTCATGCGCGACAGCACGTTTTTCTTGATGGCCAATTCTTCGGCCGTCATGTGTTCGCCCATCTTGTTCTCCTTTTTCTCAACCCATGTTCCCATTGCCCCGGCACGAACTTTACCGTACTGTCGTAGGGTATTATTCACAGCATATCCGGAGGATTGCGCCATGTGTCTTTCCATGTCTAAGCTGTTTCTGCTCAATCTGATGGAGCTTGGCGTCACCGTGTTTCGGGGACCGGATGAAGGGGTGTGGGCCGAACTGGCCACCCATGCATTGCCCGAACTCCTCGATCGTGTCCAGAAAATTTCCACATTCCCGGCCGGGCCGGTCAGGGAACTGGCCGATACGCTGGCGTCCCGCGCCCATGCCGACGACTTCTCGCCGCTCGAGACGGAATATGTCCGCCTGTTCATCGCCGGACCGGGCGGCATTCCGGCCCCGCTTTATGAATCCTGCCATCAGGAGACCGAATCCCGCACCATGGGCCGAAGCGCCCTGGCGATGCGCGACCGCCTGGACCAGGCCGGACTCGTAATCTCCCTCGACTCCAACGAGCCGCCCGACCATCTCACCCTGGAGCTGGAATACCTCTTCCATCTCTGCGCCGGAGAATGGTCCGGGGAGGCCGAACCGGAGGGACGGGGAGCCCGGTTCGCCGCCGAAGTCATGCTCCCTTGGGTGCGCCGCTTCCGCGAAACCCTTGCCGACGCCGATCCCGATCCGGTCTTCCGCTTCACGGCCGACATCGTCGTCGACCTGCTTGAGGCCGTGGCCCGGACCTAATCCCTCGGCGGCCGCTTCACCGCCGACCGGAGCACATCCATGAACTGCTCGTCCGGCTCGAAATAGCCCCGCTTTATCAACTCGATGCGCCAGGTTCCGTCGCCTCTGGACCGGACCAGGTAGGCCAATGGCAGCTCGGCCTGGCCCAGGCACTCGAATATCTGGCCGCTCTTGTCGGAGAACAGAGGATAGGCCACGTCGTAATGCCTGCGGAACCGGACCACGGACAGATTGGAGTCGTAGACCCCCAGCCCGATGATCTTGAGCTGTCCGGCCAGCTCCGGGTCCGCCTCCACCCTCTTGAAGAACCGCGTTAGCATCTTGGTTTCCGCTACGCAGTCATTGCACATGGTGTTGTAAAGCTGGATGAGGACGAAGCTCGCCTTGAGTTCCGAAAGTTGCAGGAACTTGGCTCCTTCGGGCAGGCCGAGATATTCCCGGTCATCGTCGCCGTTGAGGACGGCCACCCGGCAGGTGGGGAAGTCCTCGCCCACGGCCAGAACGTGCACCTTTTCGGGCTTGCCCACCACCATGTCGGGATGCCTGTCCCGCCAGCCGTGAAATCCCGCCGGATACCTGTATATCCGGGAGTAGCCGAGACGCGCTGCCCAGCGCGCCGCAATGGAGCTGCGCAGTCACCTGAACGAGCGGCAGTAGATGACCAGCATCCGATCCTTGTCCTGCCCCATGAGGGCGGCCAGGGCCTGCCGCTTCTCGGGTGAGAGTTCAAGGTCGTCACCCAGGTCGAATTCCATATTTACCGCGCCGGGAATGTGCCCGGCCTCGAACTCGTAGTCCGCCCGAGCGTCGAGCAGCACCATGTCGCCGCCCGCATCGATCAGCTTCCTGAGTCCGTCGTCGTCGATGAGGGTGTAGCCGTCCCGATCCGCCTCGGTCACGGCCGACGCCCACCAGACCTCATTCTCATCGGCCAGTGCGGGCATGGCCGAAACGCACAAGGCGAGGAGCAGCCATGCGAAACAGTTCCTTATTCCGTGCATATGCGCTCCCCGCCTTTCGTTTGAAGGCGCGCCGGGAATTCTCCCGGCCGTCGACGGCTCATCCCCTACTTGTTGGGATGAACCTCATAACTGTTGCCGTCACCGAACTCGTTGGTGGCCTCAAGATAGAAGACCTTCTCCACGTCGGGACGAATATCCTTGAACAGATAGTATGCCTCGCCAGCACGCGCGCCCGTGGCGCAGGAGAAGACGATGGGCTTGTCGACAGGAATCTCCATGGCCTTCTTCTCGACCATGTCCACCGGCATGTTGATGGCGCTCGGGAAGTGGCCCGCGGCATACTCCTCGGGATCACGCACGTCGATGAGCAGGATGGAATCCGGGTTTTCCTTGAGGGTCGTGAGGAACCATTCGGTGTCCACGGCCCCTTCGGCCTCGCCCGCGACCACAGCGGTGTCCGCGCCGCCGTAGAGTTCCTTCCAGCCGGGATAACCGGCTTCGGCCACAAGCACGTGCTTGTAGCCCAGGTAGCGCGCCATGACGGCGGACTTGTGGGACAGGGCGCAGGCGTAACCGCCGCAGTAGAAGATCAGCGTGGTGTTTTCCTTGTCCGTGGGCAGCAGGCCGCGCTTGTCCGCGAAGTTCCTTTCGGGGATGCCGATGGCGGACGGGATGGCCCCTTCCAGGAACTTCTTGTAGGGACGGGAATCCACGAGCATGTAGTTCTCACCCGCGCTGATGCGTTCGTTCAGATTCTCCAGGCCGATGGAATAATACGGCGCGTGCTTCTTCCAATCCGGGAATCCGGCCGCATAGACCTTGACGTTGGTGTAGCCCAGGGCCTCGGCCGCAAAGGCGGACTTGTGGGACAGCGGGCAACTGAAGCCGCCGCAATAGAAGATCAGGAGCGTGCTCTTGTCCTCGGGCAGCTTGTCGGTCATCTTTTCGAACTGGCTGGTCGGAATGGACACGGCCGTTGGGATGTAGCCCTCGACGTACTTGGGCTTGTACGGCCTGGAGTCGATTATCATGACCCCCTTGGGCTGGGGCATTTTGGCATACTCGGCCACGAACTTGTAATCCACAATGGAGTGGAACTCCTTGAACTTGGCCTTTTCCTGGGCCATGGCGGGCATGGCGGCCACCGCGACAAACGCCAGCAGGACGGCGGCGGCAATCAATTTCCTGTACATGAGACACTCCCTTCCTAAAGGATTGTTTTCCTCCCCGCCCGATGCCGGACGGGTCCTCTATCTGTTTACTCCGAGCCCTTGCCGGACTCGGTCCTGACCTTTTCCCACCACAGCCGGTGGTGGTGCTTGGCGTAGTCGCCGGGGACCACACCGGTGAACATGGACTTGAACCCGGGCCGCTCGTCGGGCGAGATCGCCGCCATGTAGACGTGGACCAACAACCCGGCAAAGACCAGCCCCACCGCGATGAAATGCAGGGTCACGGCCCAGCCGATCATGCCCGTGGACTCGGCCCCGAAGGTCCGGTCGGACAGATACATGATTATCCCGGTCGCGGCGATGACAACGCCGCCCACCACGGACGCCTGGGCGAACGCCTTCTGGCCCATGTTGTAGTACCCCTGGTCCGGCAGGTCGGGATTCGCGCCGACCATCTTCAAGGCCTTGGGCCCCAGGGTCATGAGAATCATTTTCTTGAACATCCAGGCCATGTCGCGGGCCGGGCTAACCGCGAATATCTCGGCCAGGAAGAACTTCGCTCCCCGGAAATTGACCAGCAGATAGAGAACGAAGCCCGCCACCCAGACGAGGCCTATGCCCTCATGGATGGTCAGCAGGTTCGCCCCGCCGCCCACCACGGAACGCAGCCAGGCAGGATAGCCGGACCCGAAGGGGTCGATGGCCGGATTCTGGATAAGTCCCACGCCGGTGAGCAAAAGCAGCAACCAGCAGGCCGCGTTGAACCAATGGATGAAGATATCGGAGCGGTCGTGCCGCTTGTAGGTCTTATCAGGCATCGGTGTCCTCCTTGTGATCGGAACCGGAACCCGCGAAGAGCTGGCGGCCGAGCATGGCCAGGACGCCGAGGCCGGACAGGGCCACGATGCCCTTGATGAACGGGGCCGACTCCTTCATGGCCACCATGGAAGCGGGCACCACGGCCTCGCGGCCCCACGCGCCCGGTCCGGGATCGCCGATGTAATACATGTTGGGCTTGGTGTCGGTCTTGGCCGCCACCCTGGCCAGCCTCTCCTTGTTCTTGCGGAACAGGATGCCCGCCGCGCTCTGCGGATCATTGATGTCGCCGAACACCCGCGCCTTGGTCGGGCAGGTATCCACGCACGCGGGCGGCAGCCCGGCGGCACGCCGTTCGGGGCAGTAGTTGCATTTGTCCGCCTTGCGGGTGACCGCGTTGCGGTACCGGGCGTCGTAGGGACAGGCCGGGATGCAGTTGCCGCAGCCGATGCACAGGGCCTCGTCGATGACGACGATGCCGGTCTCCTCGTCCCTGTAGGTCGCGCCCGTGGGACAGGCGGCCACGCAGGTCGGATTCTCGCAGTGCATACAGGCCCCGGGCTGGAATTTGGCAGTGCCGTTCGACGGCCCCGGGCGGACCGGAACGTCGGTGGGCTTGATCCAGTTGCGGAACTGGCCCTCGGGCACCTCGTTGGCCACCTTGCAGGCGGCCACGCACCCCTTGCAGTCGATGCACTTGGCCGCATCGATGACCATGGCGAATTGCTGTGCCATTACGCCACCTTCCTTGTTACGGTGACAAACGTGGTGTGCATGGACGCGTTGCCGGTGATGGCGTCGTAGTCGTCGTCCAGCAGCTCGTTGATGGAAGCGCCGTTGCCGTGGGACAGGCTCTGCATGGTGGACAGGGTGTTGTAGCCCGAGAGCATGAACACGGTGTCCGGACGGATCTTGTCCGTGACCTCGGCCTTCAGCTCCTGCCTGCCCACCGGGCTCGCGACCTCGACAAGATCGCCGTCCGCGATGCCCAGGTTGGCCGCCGACTCGGTATTGAGCCACAGGGTATTGCCGGGCACGAACTCGTGCAGAAGCGCGTTGTTGGCCGTGGAGGTCTGGGTAATCATGGCGTTGCGGCCGATGACCATGCGGAACTGGTTCTTGGGCGGCCCGGCCGGAGGGGTGTAGTTGGGCAGCGGATCAAGCCCCATCTGCTCGTAACGCTGGTTGTACAGCTCGACCTTCTTGGACAGCGTCTTGTAGATGCGCCCGTCATAGATGCCGTACACCTTGGACGGGTTGTAATACACGCCGTCGCGATCCATGACGCCCAGCGCTTCGGGGATTTCGCGGGTCTGCATCTCGCGATATTCCTCGATGGTGAAGTCGAAGAACTCGCCCAGGTCCATACGGCTCGCGATGCCCTTCATGATGTCGAACAGGGGGCGGGACTCGTACAGCGGCTCGATGACCGGGTCGCGCTTGACCACGCAGGCGCAGGCCACGGAACCCTGAAGGCCGGAACACGGGTCCGTGCGCTCCAGATAGGACTGGGAGGGCAGGACCAGGTCGGCCATCCAGGCGGTGTCGGACATGGCGATATCCACCACGGTGACGAAGTCCATCTTGTTCATCATCTCGATGGTCTTCTTGCGGTTGGGAGCCGTGCCCATGGGGTTGGTCTTGTAAACGAACCATCCTCGGATCGGATACGGATCGTCGGCCAGGACCGAGTCGCGGGTGACGAGGAAGGAACCTTCGTGCTCGAACATCATGGGCACCTTGCCCGCGTCGATGCGGTCCTCCTGGTTCTCGTCGTACCACGGAGCGTCGTAGGGCACGCCCTTCAGACCCACCTGACGCGCGGCCAAAAGCCCGCCGGGCTTGTCCCAATTGCCGAGCAGGCCGTTGACGATGGCGAAGCTGCGGCGAATCTGGGTGGAATCCTCATAGTCCGAAGTACGGCGGCCGGGATAGACCATGGAAGCCGGAGCGGCCGCGGCCAGCTCGCGGGCCATGCGGGCGATGTCCTCGGCAGGAATGCCGCACTGCTCGGCGGCGAAGCCGGGGGTATACGGCTGCACGTGGGCCGTGAGCTGCTCGATGCCGAAGGTCTTCTCCTCGACCCACTGCGGATCGTAGAGATTCTCGTTGATGATGACGTGGGCCAGGGCAAGCATGAAGGCCATGTCGGTTCCGGGCCTGACCGGATACCACTCGTGGGACAGGGCCGCGGTCTTGGTGTAGCGCGGATCGAGCGTGACCAGCTTGCAGCCGTTCTCGTGGATGGCGGTCATCAGGTCGATAGAGTCCGGAGTGACCAGCGCCTCGAAACGGTTGGCCCCGACCATCATTATGTATTTGGAATTGAGCACGTCCGCGAACGGGACCTCGCCGAAGGTGTCGAGAAAGGCGCGGCTGCCCGAGACCAGGCACAGGGACTCGTGCGAAGTCACGTTGAACGAGCCGTAGACCTCGGCGAACCGGCTCACGAACTGGGTATGCAGGTCGGTCCCGGCCGTGAAAAGATGCCCGCAGGAGGTATACTTCTCACGGACTTCGACCATCTTTTGGGCGGCCATGTCCAGAGCCTCGTCCCAGGGGATGCGCTGCCACTTGCCTTCGCCCCGCGCTCCTTTCCTGAGCAGGGGATGCTTGAGGCGGTCCGGGTCGTAGACCTGGGCTATGCCCGCGTTGCCGCGCGCACAGAGCATTCCTCTGGACTTGAGAAATTTAGGATTGGGGTCGAGCTTTTTGACCACCCCGTCTTCAACGCGGGCAATGAGGCCGCACTTGTTGAAGCATATGTCACAAACCGAAAACCTGGAATCCCAGGCGGGCTTGGCCGGCGATGCCGCGCGGGCCTTCTTCAGCCCGCCGAGCAGGGCCGGGCCGCCCACAGCCCCTGCCGCGACCAGGCCGGAAGCCCTGAAAAAATCGCGACGGGACATCGTCTGCTTTGCATTGGACACTGAGTACCTCCAAAGGTCCGCTCTGTTGTCGGACAGGAATCCGCCCGGGCCTGGATGCGGGGGCGGAAGAAAAACGGTTGAATAGGGCCGCGCCGAAACCTTCCGGCGCGGCCCTCGCCGCTCTGCGCTAGCTGCACTTGGCCGGGGACGGGGAGTCCTTGGCGTAGTCGTGCAGGTAGGTGAAGATGTCGTTCAGGTCGCTCTCGTTGACGGTCCAATCCGGGCTGCACTTGATCTTGGACGTATCGGAGAACAGGGCCTTCCATTCCGCCTGGGTCTTGTCCGCCGGGCTGATGTCGCTGGCGGTCGAACCGTGACAGGAACGGCAGTTCTTCCGGTACAGGAACTTGCCCTTGCGGGCGTTTCCTTCGCCCATTGCAAAGGCCATGGACACGGCGAATACGGTAATCAGGGCCGTTGCCACGGCCAGGACGAACTTGCTTTTCATACTCCCTCCAACGTTGACTTGTTGCACGTCAGGCAAACGGTTTTCACACTCTTGCAGACCTTATGGCCTGTTAAAATTCTTGGACATTATAACCTGCACCCTGTATCAGCCTTCAATTTCCATATACCCATACGGGGTATAGGTGTCAATAGGACCATATGGAAATTTTCGATAAAAAAGGTCCGGAATTGGCTAATTTTTCGATAACTATAATTATTAAAATCAGATAGCCGCATAAATTTTCTTTTTCACCGTCAAAAGGCACGGTCAAAAGCCGCCTTGAGCGTCCCGCGACCGCAAAACGGCCCTGGCCGAAAACAACGACAGCCCCCGCGCACAGGTGCGCGGGGGCTGTCGTTGTCGCGAGAACGAACGCCCTACCAGAGACGGTCGGCGAAGGCGCGATGGAAGCCGTGGGACAGGATGAGGTCGGCGGTCTTTTTGATGTCGTAGGGAATGAAACGCATGGTCAGGACGCCGGTTTCAAGATCGAACACCCCGTACTTGGCCCGGTTGTCCCCGTCGCGCGGCTGGCCCACAGACCCGATATTGACCAGATGCCGGACAGCCGGTTGGAGCAGGGTTTCACCCTCGGGCAGGGGGAACCGCTCAGGCTCGCCCCTGAGACTGACGAAACGCATGAGGTCGTGGGTATGGCCCACGAAGCAGAGGTCCTCGGCATAGCCGGAAAAAACAGGAGCCATCTCCTTTTCGTGTTTCCAGAGATATTCGGTGATGGAATCCGGCGGCAGCCCGTGCACGAAACGGCAGCCGTGAGCTACCAGCGACTTGGGCCGGGAGATGAGCCAGTGGAACGTCTCCTCGGAGATCATTTCCCGCGTGCGCCGCAGGACGTCGGCGGCGGGCTGGTTGAAGCCGCGCAGGTAATGAATGTTGATGAGCCCCTGCTCATGATTTCCCATGGTGCAGTGGACCCCGCGCGCCCGCAGCAGGTCCACGCATTCGGCAGGCTGCGGCCCGTACCCGACCATGTCCCCCAGACAGTAGGCCGCGATCACGCCCTGTGTATCGAGGTCGGCCAGGACCTCCTTCAGGGCCTCGAAATTGCCGTGTACGTCGGACATGATGGCGATACGGGTCATATTGATAATCTACCCTTTCCCCAGCCGCCGCGCAAGACGACGCTTGCAATCCCCGCCCTGCTGGGCTGTACTGCCCGGACGCCGCAAAGGGAGGTCATATGCACAGAAACACGATCACGGAGACCGTGGAGGCACTGTCCGGAAATGGATTCAAGGCTTATTCCGTGCCTGACGCGGCCGAAGCGCGGGAACTCATCCTCTGCGAGCTGCTGCCTGACATCGCGCCCGGCGTGGTATCCTTCGGGGACTCCATGACCCTGACGGCCACCGGGGTGCTGGACGCCCTGCGCACGGACCCGTCCCTGACCTTCATCGACACCTTCGAGCCGGGTGTGGACCGCGCGGAAATTCTCCAGCGGCGCAGGCGGGCGCTCCTGGCCGACCTGTTCCTGACCGGGACCAACGCGGTGACCAAAAGCGGCAAGCTGGTCAACCTGGACATGGTCGGCAACCGGGTGGGCGGTATCGTGTTCGGCCCGGAGCACGTCATCATCACTGTGAGCGCGAACAAGATCGTGGACGACGAGGCGGCCGCCGCGCGCCGAATTCGCGAGATCGCGGCCCCGCAAAACGCCGCGCGCCATCACGCCAAAACACCCTGCGCCAAGACGGGCCGGTGCGCGGACTGCAAAAGCCCGGACCGCATCTGCAACGTCTGGACGATCACGGAAAAGAGCTGGCCCAAGGGCCGCATAAAGGTCGTCCTCATAGACCAGCCCCTCGGCCTCTAGCCCGCAGTCACGCGGACACCGCCCTTATCCCCTCGCGGAGGCGCGGAAAAAACATGGGGATTTCCGGAAAGTCCCCTTCATCCGGGGAACTCCCTCTTCTTCAACCCGCCCGTCGGGCGTCAATCCTCGTCGAGCCCAGTCAGATCGCCGATCTCGAAACCGGATTCCTCGGCCTTGAGCACGCGGCGCATGAGCTTGCCGGAACGCGTCTTGGGCAACTTGTCGCGGAACTCGACGGACTTGATGACGGCCACGGGGCCAAGCTCGTTGCGGATGGTCTTCTTGAGGTCCTTGATCAGATCGTCGCCGGGGGCGAAGCCCTCGTTGAGCATGACGAACGCCTTGGCGGCCTCGCCCTTGATCTGATCGGGAACGCCGATGACGGCGCATTCCGAAACCGCCGGATGCACCCCGAAGGCGGCCTCCAGCTCGGCCGAGCCGATGCGGTGTCCGGCAATGTTGATGACGTCGTCGGCCCGCCCCTGTATCCAGAGGTAGCCGTCCTCGTCGCGGCGGGCCACATCGCCCGCGTAATACATGCCGGGGATGCGGGACCAGTATTCCTTGTAGCGGTCGTCGTCGTTCCACATGCCGGTCATCATGGACGGCCAGGGCGCGGTGACGACAAGCAGCCCGCCCTTGCCCGGCGGCACGGGATTGCCGTCCCGGTCCACCACATCCACCTCCACCCCGGGCAGGGGCTTGGTCACGGAGCCCGGCTTGAGCACCGAGATGGGCATGGGCGAGATCATGAACATGCCGGTCTCGGTCTGCCACCAGGTATCGAGCACCGGGCACTCGGAGCGGCCCACGTTTTTGTAGAGCCATATCCACGCCTCGGGCGAAATGGACTCGCCCACGGTGCCGAGCAGGCGCAGGCTGGATAGGTCGTGCTGCTTGGGGTACTGGGTGCCGAAACGCATGAGCATCCGGATCATGGTCGGCGCGGTGTAAAAGATGGTCACCCCGTACTTGGCGACCACGGACCACAGGCGGTCGGCCTGGGGATAGTTGGGATGCCCCTCGTACATGACCGAGGTGGTCCCGGCCATGAGCGGGCCATAGATGCCCGCCGAGTGGCCGGTGACCCAGCCGGGATCGGCGGTGCACCAGAAAATGTCCGTGGGCTTGATGTCGAAAACCGTGGTCAGGGTGCGGTGGACGCCGACCATGTAGCCGCCGTGGGAATGAATCACGCCCTTGGGCGTGCCCGTGGTCCCGGAGGTATAGAGCAGAAAGAGCGGGTCGTCGGCATCCATGACCTCGGTGGGGGCCTCGTTCCGCTCCTGGCGGACCAGGTCCTCGTACTGGAAGTCGCGGCCGTCGACCATGTCCACGCTCAGGTTGCACCGCCGGACCACGACCATGGCCTCCACGCAGTCGGCGCACGCCCCGATCAGGGCCTCGTCGGCGGTGTCCTTCAGGCTGATTATCCGCCCGTTGCGGTAGAACCCGTCGGAGGTGATGACCAGCTTGGCCTGAGCGTCGTTGATGCGCTTGCGCAACGCCTTGGCAGAGAACCCGGCGAAGACCACGGAATGGACCGCACCGATCTTGGCCGAAGCGAGCATGGCGATGACCGTCTCGGGCAGGGGCGGCATGTAGATGACCACGCGGTCGCCCTTGCGCACTCCCAGCGAACGCAGGGCGTTGGCGAAGCGGTTGACCTCGCGGTAAAGCTCGAAATAGGTGTACTTTCGCTGATCGCCCGGCTCCCCTTCCCAGATGAGGGCGAGCTTGTTCTTGTTGGCGGTCTCGATATGACGGTCGAGCGCATTGTAAACGATGTTGCAGCGCGCGCCTGGAAACCAGCGGTAGAAGGGCGCGTCCTTGTCGTCCAGAACCTGATCCCACTTCTTGAACCAATCCAGCTCGTCGGCGGCCTCCTCCCAGTACCCGGTGGGATCGGCGGCCGCGAACCTGCGCGCCCCCTCCAGCTCCTGGGGGTTGACGTTGGCCTCAATGACCAATTGCGGAAGCGGACGGAAAACCCGTTCCTCCTGCAATAAACTATCTATCGCGCCTGACCGGTCCATATGCCCTCCTCGCAGGGTCGACCGGGGGAACCCGGTCTTGCGAGTCTCACTCATAGCATTTTCGTCCCGCAACTCCCGGCTTATTCGGCCAGCGGTAGCAGCGGCGGGTTAAACGGTCGGGCCGCGGCCCACGGCCCGGCCCGGGTGCCAAACTATCCCCTCACAGCCCGATGATCTTCTTCAACTCGGCGATGCGCCTCCTGCTGATGGGCAGCTCGATGCGCGTGCGCCCGGCGGTGCGCAACATGAAGTTCGAACCGGGCATACTGGCGATCTCGGTGACCATGTCCAGGTTCACCAGGTACTTGCGGTGCACGCGGAAGAAACGATGCGGGCCTAGCCGGTCCTCCAGGTTCTTGAGCCTGTAGGACGAAAGAAATTTCTGGGTCGCCGTGTGCACGTAGGAATAATCCTCGAACGCCTCGACGAAGATGATCTGATCGTATGGAATGAGGATGGTCCGCCCGTCCTGGTTCACGGCCAGCTTGTCGATCTCGGGCCGTCGGCCCGTGGTCTGGTCCCAGGCGGCCTGTAATGCGGCCAGGAAGGTGTCCTGTTCCTCCTCGGGCAGGGGCACCTTCACGGTCTGCTCGCCGCCCTCCCCGGAATCGTCGTCCGGGTCGTCCGGATACGGCACCGGCGGCGGCACCTCCCGGAACCGGGTCTTGAAGGTCTGGAGGCGGTCCATGGTCCGGGCCATGCGGCCGGCCGCTGGCGGCCAGAGCAGATAGTCCGTGGCCCCCAATTCGAAGGCGGCATAGGCCTGATTCTCGGAATCGGAAATGAACACCAGCGCGGGCTTGTTCCTGCGCCCTGCGAGCATCTGGGCCATCTCGATGCCCGAAGTCCCGCCCGGCAGATCGACACCCACGAAAAACACCCCGTAGGGAATGGCCTCAAGCATCTCCAACGCCTCGAAGGCCGAAACCGCCTCGCCCAGAACCTGGACGAAAGGCACCTCGTCCAGCGCATCGCGCAGGGCCGTTCGGACCTCGGGGTCTGGATGGATCAACAGGGTTTTCAGCTTGGGCATGGCGTGTCCGGTCCGTGTTGCGAGACGAAAAACTCCAACTCGTTTAATCTCTACCCATATTCCGCGCGCTTCGCAAGACGCGGCCCGCTCCGCCTCGAAAAGGATGTGCCGAAAATTGCATCTCCCTTCTTGCCCGAAAACCCGCTTTTCTCTACATTCGATTATTATGCGCAATCCCTATATCAAGCAGCTCGTAGCGTTTCTGCGGTCCCACGTGCTCATGTCGCTCCTGATCTATGGTGCGGCGGCGGGCCTGCTCGCCCTGGCCCTGTGGGTCACCTTCCAGTTCGTCAAGCCCTTGCCGCCTGACAAGGTAACCATCGTCACCGGCGGCGAGAGCGGCGCGTATTACGCCTTTGCCGCGCGCTATGCCGAGTTCTTCCACAAACACGGATTCGAACTGGAAGTGCGCACTTCCAACGGGTCCATGGACAACCTCTCCATCATCGATGATCCCGAATCCGGGGTACAGGCCGCATTCATGCAGGGCGGCATAGCCTCTTCCGAGGAACACCCGGACCTGGAAAGCCTTGGCAGCCTCTACTACGAGCCCGTCTGGCTGTTCACCACCCGGCGGTTCAAGCCCAAGACGCTGACCGACCTCAAGGGCCGCAAGATCGCGGTCGGGCCCGAAGGCAGCGGCACCAGCCACCTGGTCCGCCAGCTCCTCGACGCAAACGGCGTCACCCCGGAAACCGCCAACCTGCTTCCCCAAGGCTCCGCCCAGAGCGTCCCGGAACTGCTCGGCGGCAGGATCGACGCCCTGTTCGTCATAGCCGGGGTAAACTCCAAGGACGTGCGCACCCTGTGCGAGGCGTACAAGACCGTGACCCCATACTCCTTTGTCCGGGCCGAGACCTACGCGCGCACCCGCCATTTCCTCGAAAAACTGACCCTGCCCCGGGGCGGCGTCGACCTCATGCTCGATCTGCCCGCTCACGACGTGGCCCTGCTCGCACCCACCGCCAACCTGGTGGTCCGGGAAGACCTCCACCCGGCCCTCAAGTACCTCTTTCTCCTGGCCGCGGCCGATATACACGGCCAGGGCGACATGTTCGCGGCCACCGGGAAATTCCCAAACGACAAGGCCCTGCTCTTCCCCCTGAGCGACGAGGCCCGAAACTTCTACAAGTCAGGCCCGCCCTTCCTCATGCGCTACCTGCCCTTCCAGGCGGCCATCACCGTGGAACGGCTCAAGATCCTGCTCATCCCCCTGCTGACCTTGCTCTTCCCCCTGTTCAAGATCACCCCGCCCGCCTATCGCTGGCAGATACGGCGGCGCATCTTCAAGTGGTACAAACAGCTCAAGCGGCTGGACATGGAAGCCTTCGATCTGACCGACCCGGACAAGGCCCGCGACATGCTCGCCAAACTCGAAGAAATGGACCGCCTTGTCCTCGAAACCTCGGTACCCCTGTCGTATACGGACTACATCTACTCCCTGCGACTGCACATCCGCATGATCCGCCAACGCCTGGAGCGCATCGCCGGGTACGAAGTCCAGGACACCGGCCACCCGATGGATTGATTGACTAAGAATGCCTCCGGCGGCCAGAGGGGTAACTTTTGAAAAAGTTTCCCCTCTGGACTCCCCTTCAAAACTTCTTGTCGCCGCTTCGCGGGATACGGCCACCGCGCCAGTCTCAACCTCTCAACAGACGTTTGTTTAAACCTGCCCAGATATAATGCGTTGCTGGGTACTCCCCCCCTGTTTTACCGCGAAGCGGCATAAAAGATTTGGGAAAAGGAGGGGTTGGGAGTCCGGGGGAAGGGGAGGAAAGAACCCTTTTCAAAGGGTTTTTCCTCCCCTTCCCCCGGCCGCCGGAGGCAAAAAAAAGAAAAAGCCCCCGCACCTAGGTGCGGGGGCTTTTTCTTACAGCGTACACGCCGCAGCCCGTTACAGCAGGCGGTCGGCGATGGCTTTTGCGGCCCGGCGTCCCGCGCCCATGGCGGAGATGACGGTGGCCGCGCCGGTGACGATATCGCCTCCGGCGAAGACGTTGGGGATGGAGGTTTCGCCGGTCTCGGGATCGGCCTCGACATAGCCCCATTTGTTCAGCGCGAGTTGCGGGGTGGCTTCCAGGAGGATGGGATTGGGCCGGGTGCCCACGGCGATGACGGCCATGTCGCAGGTGATCTGCTCGGTTTCGCCCTCAAGACAGACCGGGGAGCAACGGCCGGAATCGTCGGGTTCGCCAAGGGCCATTTTCTGCACGGTCATGGCTTTGATCCTGCCCTGGTTGTCTCCATGGAAGGACAGCGGCCCGCACAGGCAGCGGATTTTGACGCCCTCTTCCACGGCGTGTTGGATTTCCTCGCGGCGAGCGGGCATTTCGTCCTCGCTCCGGCGGTAGACGATGGAGACTTCCTTCGCGCCCATGCGCAGGGCGGTGCGGGCCGCGTCCATGGCCACGTTGCCCGCGCCGATGACGGCCACGCGCCGGGCCTTGTAGGCCGGGGTGTCGTAATTGGGGAAATCGTAGGCCCGTCCGAGATTAACGCGGGTCAGATACTCGTTGGCCGAGAACACGCCCACCAGATTTTCGCCCGACACGTTCAGAAAACGGGGCAGTCCCGCGCCCACGCCGATAAACACGGCGGCGTATCCCTGTTCGAACATGTCGCGGACGGTGATGGTCTTGCCCCCCACCCAGTTGGTGCGGAAGGTCACACCGAGCTTGCGCAGGCCGTCCAACTCGCGGGCAACCACGGCCTTGGGCAGACGGAATTCGGGGATACCGTAGAGAAGCACCCCGCCCGGTTCGTGCAGGGCCTCGAACACGTCCACCTTGATGCCGCGCCCGGCCAGATATCCGGCCACGGTCAGAGAGGAGGGGCCGGAGCCGATGCAGGCCACCTTGATATCCTCGCGCTCAAGCGCGCAGGTGGAGAGGTCGGTGACTTCCTCGCAGGCGGACCGGGCCGCGTAGGTATCGGCCACGTAGCGTTCCAGCCGTCCGATGGCCACGGGCTCGTGCTTCTTGCCGAGGACGCAACTGCCCTCGCACTGGTTCTCCTGGGGACAGACCCGGCCGCAGACAGCGGGCAGGGAGTTGGTCCGGCGGATGGTGTCGAAAGCGCCTTGCAGGTCGTCGTCCACGATGCAGCCGATGAAGCTCTTGATGTCGATGTTTACCGGACAGCCGTCCTGGCAGGTGGGCTTCTTGCATTGCAGACACCGCTCGGCCTCGATCAGGGCCTGCTCGCGGGAGTAGCCCAGGGCCACTTCGTCGAAATTTCCGCCCCGGACCATGGGGTCCTGATGGGGCATGGGGGTACGGCTGCGAATTTTCTTCTTTTTCTTATCGGCCATGGCACTGACACTCCTTGCTGAACAATTCCATGGATTCCTCTTCCTGCTCCTTGAACTGCCACAGCCGGGTCTTGAGCTCGGCGAAATCCACCTTGTGGCCGTCGAATTCCGGCCCGTCCACGCAGGCGAAAAGGGTCTTGCCGCCCACGGTGCAACGACAGGCGCCGCACATGCCGATCCCGTCCACCATGATGGAGTTGAGCGACACCGTGGTCTTGACCTGGAAGGGCAGGGTCACGCGGCAGACCGCCTCCATCATGGGAACCGGGCCGATAGCGACGACCTCGGCGACCTCGTCCTCGGTCTCCAGGATGTCCTGCAAAACTTCGGTGACGAACCCCTTGTGGCCCTCGGAGCCGTCGTCCGTGGCGATGCGCACCTCGGGGCAGAACGAAGAAAGTTCGGAGCAGAACAGGAGGAGGTTCTTGGAGCGCGCGCCGATGATGGCGATGACGCGATTGCCCGCCTCCACGTGGCCCTTGGCGATGTGGTGCATGGCCGCGATGCCGGTGCCGCCGCCGACGCAGACCACGGTGCCGGACTTCTCGATGTGGGTAGGCCGCCCGAGGGGGCCGCAGACGTCCAGGAACTCGCCGCCCTCGGACAGGGTGTTCATCTCGGCCGTGGTCTTGCCGACAACCAGATAGACTATTGTTATAGTTCCTTTTTCCCGGTCACAATCCGCGATGGTCAGGGGGATGCGCTCGCCGTGGGAGCTCACGCGGAGCATGACGAAGTTGCCGGGCTTGGCCTTGAGGGCGACCTGGGGGGCCTCGATGACCATCATGGTGGTCTGGCCCGGGATCAGCTCCTCTTTTTTCAGAATCTTGTAACCCATGTGGACTCTCTCGTTGTTGGAATGACAAATCCCCATCCCTTCGGGACACCGAAAAAAATTCAGCGGCAGGGTCTAAGCTAGTAGCTCCAAACGGTCAGACTTGTCAAAATCGGGCCAAAAGACTATGGTGAATTTGACTGATCGATTTGGATTTGCCAACTCCCATGGACGGGAGACGGAAAACCACGGGTCCCTCTGGACAGAGCGTGACATGGGTCACAGGGACGGCCGGGCTGCCTTATGCAATGCCTCGGCCTTTTTTTGTCGCCAAAAAGAGGCCGGACACGGGAGACGGGCATGAGGATACCCTCGCAGGCTGCCGAACAATACCGCAAGACCGATTCCCTGGCCGAACGCCGGACGGAACGGAAGACGGTGCGCCCCCAGGCCAGGACGACGACAACGTCGTTCGGCTTCCGGCTGGGCAGGTTCGGCCTGGACTACCGCGAGGAAACCACGGTCCTCGACCCGTCCCTGTCGCGCTCCGTGCGCGAGCAGGAGCAGAAGGCGCGGGCTTTCATGACCGAGGCCGAGGTGGAGAACCTGCGCGCCGAGATCGGCGTGGACGGCGCCGCCTTCCGCGACCGGGAGACGGACGGCGTCGGCAGCGGCGCACCCTCGCCCGGCCGGATCAAGTCCGCCCTGGCCGCTTATGCCAAGGCCAGAGCCCAAATTCTTCCGCCGCCGGGCAACATGCTTACCGGCGTGGTCTAGAAACAACGAGGCCGCCCCTGACGGGGCGGCCTTTTTTCATGAAACGCTTCCTAATTTCCCGCATCCGGACCGCCCCCGTCCGCCCGGGTGCGCAGCCGCCCCTTGGCAGACATGAGCACGCCCAGCGCGCTGAACACGGTCAGGGCGATGAAGGCCGTATACATGGCCCTGATGAACACGTCGGCGTTCTCGGCCGTCAGGGCCGCCGGGCCGATGATAACGGCGAACACGCCGCTGATGAAGACCAGGCTGACGGTCATGCCCGTGGTCCGCATGGCCGCCACCACCGCCGAGGCCACGCCGTAGTTCTCGCGGGTCACAGCGCCCATGATAACCGCCATGTTGGCCGTGGCGAACATGGCGCTTCCCGCGCCGCACAGAGCCAGAATCAGGGCCGTGAACCACAGCGACGGGAATACGCCCAGAAAGATGGCCGCGCCCAGTCCCGCCGTGGCTATGCTCATGCCGACCGTGGCCACGAGGTGGGGGGACCACCGCTCGCACCACTTGCCGCTCACGAGCGAAAGAATGACCTGCATGACCGGCTGGACCATAAGGAGAAGCCCGGCGTCGCTGGCGGTCATGCCCTGTGCCACCTGGAGGTACAGGGAAAGCAGAAAGGTGATGCCGTAAATGGCCGCGTAGCTGATGAACTGGGCGGCCGATCCCAGAGAAAACGCCGGGTTGCCGCTGAACAGGGCCAGGCTGAGAAGCGGCGCCTTGGCCCTCCCCTCCCAGAAGACGAAGCAGAGAAGGAAGAAGATGCCGCCCACGAGCATGAGCGCGCCGCTCGATCCGTCCAGGTGCGAACCGCCCTGGGAGAGCAGGATCATGCCCAGGGCGATGAAGATCGCCCCGCCGAAGTCGAAGCGCACGCCGCGCCTGATGACCGGCTTTACCGGCAGGGTTCTGATCGAAAGGAACAGGCCGACGGCGCAGGGAATGGCCCCGCCGTAGAATATCCAGCGCCACCCGAGGTGGGTGACGATGAGCCCGCCGAGCCACGGCCCCATGGAAAGCCCCAGATAGACCCCGGCCGAAGCAATGCCCATGGCCTTGGCCCGTCCCGGACCGGGATACATGTCCGCGATGAGGGCCAGGCCGGTGGAGACCATCATGGCCCCGCCGCAGCCCTGGAACACGCGCAGGACGATGAACTGGGAAATGGTGTTGCTCAGGGGCAGGATCATGCTCACGACCGTGAACAGCCCCATGCCGAAGGCAAAGGTGCTGCCGCGCCCGATCTTGTCCGACAGCCGGGTCACCGGAAAGAGGAGCATGGCCACGGCCGAGATGTAGCCCGATTCCACCAGGCCGAGATGGGACGCGCTGGCGCCGAACTCCCGGCCCAGGGCGGGCACGGCCACGGCCACGGCCGAAAGCATGAAGACCAGGGCGAACTGGGAGACGGTGATGGTGTAAAGACCGGCGGTCCTGTCGTCGCGAGTGAATTGAAACATATGCGCGGAGTATCCCGAAGGTTGAATGGTGGCGGACGAAGCGGCGGCACGGCGGCCCCGGGGCCTCGCACAGTGCCGGAGAATAGAGAGGATATACATGCCCGCCGCCCCTGGCAAGGGCGGAGAGGGCCCGCGCCCCGGTTGGCCGAACGCGGCGTCGTCACGGGATCGCCCCCACGCCGAGGCATTGCCATCCCCGCCCCTTTGCCCTAGGTTGACTCCCCATGTCCGGTTCCGCTCCCACCCCACGCGACGTCCTCTCCTCGGTATTTGGCTTTCCCGCCTTCATCGGGTTGCAGGAGGCCGTCATCGACCACGTCATGAACGGCGGCGACTCGCTGGTGCTCATGCCCACGGGCGGCGGCAAGTCCCTGTGCTACCAGATTCCGGCCATCCTGCGGCCCGGCGTGGGCGTCTGCGTCTCCCCGCTCATCGCGCTCATGCAGGACCAGGTCCAGGGGCTGACCCAGATGGGGGTGCGCGCCGCCTGCCTCAATTCCGCCATGGACCCCGGAACCGCCCGCGACATCGAGCAGATGGCCCTGAACGGGCAGCTCGACCTGCTCTACGTGGCCCCGGAGCGACTGTGCAAGCCCGGCTTCCTCGACCTGATCGCCCGCTGCAACCCCTCACTTTTCGCCATCGACGAAGCCCACTGCGTGTCCCAATGGGGACACGACTTCCGGCCGGAATATACCCGGCTGTCCGTCATCGGGGAACGTTTCCCGGACGTGCCGAGGCTGGCCCTGACCGCCACCGCGGACGAACCGACCCAGGCCGACATCGTGCACAACCTACGCCTGGAGAACGCGCGGGTCTTCGCCACGGGATTCGACCGGCCCAACATCACCTACACAGTGGTCCCCAAGAAGAACCCCACGCGCATGTTGAAACGGTTCCTCGACGAGAACCATCCGGACGACGCGGGCATCGTCTACCGCCTCTCCCGGAAGAAGGTGGAGCAGACCGCCGAGTTCCTGTGCAACAACGGGTTCAACGCCCTGCCCTACCACGCCGGATTGTCCGCGACGGAACGGTTTGAGAACCAGGAACGGTTCATGCGCGAGGAAGGGGTGATAATGGTCGCCACCGTGGCCTTCGGCATGGGCGTGGACAAGCCCAACGTGCGCTTCGTCTGCCACCTGGAGCCGCCCAAGTCCCTTGAGGCGTACCATCAGGAAACGGGCCGCGCCGGGCGTGACGGCCTGCCCGCCTCGGCCTGGATGTGCTACGGAATGCAGGACATCGCGGTCCTGCGCTCCATGATCGACGCCGGAGAGGCGGGAGAGACGCGCAAGCGGCTGGAACACGCCAAGCTCGGTTCGCTCTTCGCCTACCTCGAAACCGCCTCGTGCCGCCGTCAGGCCCTGCTGGCCTATTTCGGCGAACACATAGAGCCGTGCGGCAACTGCGACAACTGCCTGACCCCGGTGGAAACCTACGACGGCACCGTGACCGCCCAGAAGGCCCTCTCCAATATCTTCCGCACCGAACAGCGGTTCGGCGTCGAACACCTGGCCCAGGTCCTGACCGGGGCGCGGACCGACCAGGTCATCCGCTTCAATCACGACAAGGTGTCCACCTACGGCATCGGCAAGGACCTGAGTCGAGACGAGTGGAAGTCCGTGTACCGCCAACTGCTGGCCGCCGGGCTGGTCTCCGTGGACCTCGACAGGTTCAACGCCCTGGCCCTGAACGAACGGTCCTGGCCCGTGCTCAAGGGCGAACGGCCGGTGCGGCTGCGCAAGGACCCCGTCCTGCCTTCGCGGACTCGCAAGAAGAAAAGCCGAAAGCCGGTCCTGGCCGAGGACATCCTGACCAGTTGGGAGGCCGAGACGCTGTTCGACCGGCTACGCGAACTGCGCCTGTCCCTGGCCGAGACCCAATCCGTGCCGCCTTACGCCATCTTCGCGGACAAGACCCTGCTTGAATTCGTGCGCTACCGGCCCCGCGACCTGGAGGAGTTCGGCTGCATGTCCGGTGTTGGCGCGAGCAAGCTGGAACGATTCGGCCAGACGTTCCTTGAATGCCTCAAGGCCCATGAGGAGGAACACGGCAGGCCCGCGAACATCCCCGAAATACCCCAGGACGTGCGCGACGCGCGCAAACGGGAGGCGGCGGAGAAGCCGGATTTCACGGCCACGGCCCAGGCCACCCTGGACCTCTTTCTCGAACTCGGCGATGTCGAGGCTGTGGCCGAAAAGCGCGGTCTCAAGGCGTCGTCCATCTGGCGGCACCTCATCCTGGCCGTGAACATGGGCAAAATCGACTACCGCCGCGCGGCCAACCTGCCGGACGCCGAACTGGAAAAGGTGGAATCGACCCTGCGCGAGTTCCGCTCCAAGGGCGTCTCGGCCCTCAACCCGGTCTTCGAAACCCTGGAAGGCGCGGTTCCCTACGACCTGCTTCGACTGGTCAAGGCGGGCCTGGACCGGGCCTAGCCCGTCCGCACAGGTCCTTCCGCCCTGCTTTTTCATCGGCCCGTCCGACGCGTCGACCCGCATCTGGCGGCATCCTTCATCTGGCTTTCCCCGCGCCCGCCATCAAACGGCCACAAAGGGCGCTGACAGCGCAAACCGCCCCGCCCTGACGTCCCAGTTCCCATTCCCCCTTGCCAAACCCGGCCCGAGTGTCCATATTGGGTCCACCAATTGAAAAAGGTTATCAACATGAAGAAAGCATCGGCACAGGTAAAGGGAATGCACTGCGCGGCCTGCTCGGCGCGCATCGAAAAGGTGGTCGGCAAGATGGAGGGTGTGGACGAGGTGTCCGTGAACCTGGCCGCCGAGACCATGGAACTCTCCTACGATCCGGCCGTCGTGACCGCCGAGCAGGTGGGCGAGCGGATAAAAGGGCTCGGCTTCGAAGCCGAATTCCGGGATGAGCCCGAGGCCGAAGCTGGCGGCTTGTCCACCCTGGACCTCGATCTCGGCGGGATGCACTGCGCGGCCTGCTCCGCACGCATCGAGCGGGTGGTCGGAGGTCTGGGCGGCGTGTCCTCGGCCTCGGTCAATCTGGCGGCCGAGACCGGCAATTTCGTCTTCGACCCTTCCCTGGTCTCCCGCCGGGAAATTCGCGAAGCCATCTCGGGCGCGGGCTTTTCTTCCGAGGTGCGCAGCGAGGCGTCCGACCTCTTCGAAAAACGCCGCCGCGAGGCCGAGGAACGGCTGAATGCACAGAAGCGGGCCCTCATCCCGGCGTTCTGCTTTGCCCTGCCCCTGCTGGTCCTGTCCATGGGCCACATGTGGGGGATGCCCCTGCCCGCCTTTCTCGACCCCATGCACTCCCCGGCAACTTTCGCCCTGGTCCAGCTCCTGCTGACTCTCCCGGTCGTCTGGTCGGGCCGCAACTTCTACCTCCAGGGCATCCCGGCCCTGCTGCGCGGCGGTCCGAACATGGACTCCCTGGTAGCCATGGGCACGGGCGCGGCGTTCCTCTATTCCCTGTGGAACACCATCGCGCTCCTGCTCGGCATGGGCGATCCGCACGTCCTGGCCATGGACCTGTACTTCGAATCCGCCGCCGTGCTCATCGCCATGATCTCCCTGGGCAAGTATTTCGAGGCGCGAAGCAAACTCAAGACCTCGGACGCCATCCGGGCGCTCATGCAGCTCGCCCCGGACACGGCCACCCTGGTCCGCGACGGCGAACAGATATCCATTTCCCTCGACGAGGTGGAGCCGGGCGACCTGCTGCTTATCAGGCCCGGCGAACGCATCCCGGTGGACGGCACCGTCACGGAGGGACGTTCCTCGGTGGACGAATCCATGCTCACCGGCGAGCCCATGCCCGTCGGCAAGCAGCCGGGCGACACCGTGGCGGGCGGCACCCTGAACGCCTCGGGCGCCTTGACTATGCGCGCCGACCGCGTTGGCAGCGACACCGTGCTCGCCAGGATCATCCGGCTTGTGCAGGAAGCCCAGGGGTCCAAGGCCCCCATCGCCAGTCTGGCGGACCGCATCAGCTATTATTTCGTGCCCGCGGTCATGCTCACCGCCCTCGCTGCCGGACTGGCCTGGTACTTCATCGGCCAGGCGGGCTTCCCGTTCTCCCTGCGCATCTTCGTGGCCGTCATGGTCATCGCCTGCCCCTGCGCCATGGGACTGGCCACGCCCATGTCCATCATGGTCTCCGCCGGGCGGGGGGCGCAGCTCGGGGTGCTCATCAAATCAGGCCGCGCCCTGGAGGAGGCGGGTTCCCTCGACACCGTGGTCTTCGACAAGACCGGCACCCTGACCCACGGACGGCCCGAGCTGGCAGCCATCACCATGGTCCGGGGGACCATGGCCCAGACCGAAGCCGTCTACCTCGCGGCCGCCGCCGAAAGCCGGTCCGAGCATCCCCTTGCCCGGGCCATCGTGCGTTATGCCGAGGAAAAGGGCCTGGATTTCCCCGACCCGGACGACTTCGAGGCCATCCCCGGCAAGGGCATCAAGGCCAAAATCGACTACCGTGAGGTCATGATCGGCAACTGGACCCTCATGCGCGAGCACGGGCTCGGCTTCGGTGAGGACGGCTTTGCCGAGGAGGCCGTAGGCCATTACGAAAAGCAGGGAGCGACAGTGGTCTACTTCGCCTCGGAGAATAAACTCAACGCCCTGTTCGCCATTGCCGACGAAATGCGCGACGAGACCCCCGAGGTGGTGGAGGCCCTGAAACGGGCCGGGATCGCCCCGGTCATGCTCACCGGCGACAGCAAGGTCAACGCCGAGGTCATCGCCGAACGCGCGGGCATCGAAGAGGTCGTCGCCGGGGTCCTGCCGGACCGCAAGGCCGAGGAAGTGGCCCGGCTCCAGGCCGAAGGCCGCAAGGTGGCCATGGTCGGCGACGGCATCAACGACGCGCCCGCCCTGGCGCACGCGGACATCGGCATCGCCATGGGCTCGGGCATCGACGTGGCCGTGGAATCCGGCGACGTGGTCCTGATGCACTCGGACCTTCGCGCCATTTTGACCGCCCTGAACCTGTCCAGGGCGACCATGCGCAATATCAAGGAAAACCTGTTCTGGGCCTTCGCCTTCAACGTCATCGGCATCCCGGTGGCCGCAGGCGTCCTGCACGTCTTCGGCGGCCCCACGCTCAACCCGATGATCGCGGGCACGGCCATGGCCATGAGCTCGGTGACCGTGGTCACCAATGCCCTCAGGCTGCGCTTTTTCAAGGGATAAACCTCAGCACAAAAGGAGTCGTCATGACAACTGTGAAAGTCAAAGGCATGAGCTGCCAGCATTGCGTGAAGTCCGTCACCGAAGCCATGGAAAAACTGGGCGCGGAAAACGTGTCCGTCGACCTGCTCACCGGCAACGTGACCTACGAGGAACGGTCCCCCATCGACAAGGACGCCGTCAAAGACGCCATCGACAAGATCGGTTTCGAATACGTGGGGTAGAAGAATGCCTCCCCTTCCCCCGAACCCCCATCCTCTTCTTCTCCCAAACTTTTTATGCCGCTTCGCGGTGAAACAGGGGGGAGAGTGCCCAGCAACGCATTGTATCTGGACAGGTTTAAACAAACGTCTGTTGAGAGGTTGAGACTGGCGCGGTGGCCGTATCCCGCGAGCGGCGACAAGAAGTTATGAAGGGGAGTCCAGAGGGGAAACTTTTTCAAAAGTTTCCGCTTTGGCCGCCGGAGGCATTCTCCTATTCCAGCCCGGGCAAAAGGCCCTGCTCCGCACCTTCGAGGCGGAGCAGGGCCTTTTTCATTTCAATACCGCCCGAGGCGGAGAAGCCCGTCAGGGCTCCACCCGCACCGACCACGCGGTGGCAGGGATAGAGCACGGGGAACGGATTGGCGCCCATGGCCCGGCCAACGGCCTGCGCCCCGCCGGGCCGGCCGAGAATGGCGGCCATTTCACCGTAGGTCCGAGTGGTCCCGGAAGGGATGCGGCGCAGTTCCTCCAGGGCGTTCCTCAAAAAATCGCTCATGCCGGAAAAATCCAGCGGCAAATCGGGCCAGTCCGGATTGAGCCGCGCTTCGTAGCGCAGCAGGGCCGCTTGGAGTCCGGCGGCCGCCTCGGACAGAGGATCGGTCTCCCGAACATCTTCGGCCCAGGCCGTTTCGATGCGCACGACAAGGCCGCCCTCCCAACGCAGGCACAGGGCTATTTGAGCGCCGCGCACCCATTCGCTCCGGAAACCACTCAAGAGACCCCCTCCCCCGACACCTCGGCATCGAACCACTCGGGCGGCCCGTCCTCGGCCCCGTTCAGCCTGCCCTGCCAGATGTCCTCGCGCTCGAAATGATCGCGGATTGCGTTGTGCACCTTGCGCATGTTGCCCGCCCAGGCCGGGGTGACCAACTCGCCTTGGGCCGGGTTACCGTTCAGGCGATGGAGGACGGTGCTCGGATCAAGCCGCATGACCGCCTCGCCGAGCCAGTGCAGGTATTCCGCTTGCGTAAGCGGAATGTATCGTCCCTCGTCATGCCAGCGGGCCAGCCGCGTGCCCCGGCAGACGTAGACGTTGTGGAATTTGACCCCGCCGACCGGCAGGTCGTTGACGAACGCCACGGTGTCGAGCAGCTCGGGGAGCCCCTCGCGGCCGTGCGGCGCAGGCAATCCGGCCATGACGTGCGCCACGACGGTCAGGCCGCGTTCGGCGGCGGCTTGCGCGGCCCGGGCAAAGGCGGCCGCGTCGTGACCCCGGTTGATGTGGCGGAGCGTTTCGTCGCTCGCGGTCTGTAGGCCAAGCTCCAGAAAGACCTCGCCCAGCCCGAGCCGCTCCCGGCTGTCGGCCAGGAGGTCGAGCTTCTCGTCGTCCAGGCAGTCGGGCCGGGTGCCGATGGCCAGGCAGCACAGGCCGGGCAGGCCGGACAGCCGGTTCAGGACGTCGGCCAGCCTGGCGGCCGGACCGTGGGTGTTGGAATAGGATTGAAGATAGGCGGTGAACAGGCGCAGGCCGTGCTTCTTCACATGAATGTCACGCCAGAAGGCCCATTGCTCGGGTATGGAGAGCCCTCTGTCGAGCAGGCCTGAACCCGAGCCCTGCGGATTGCAGAACACACACCCTTCGCGGGACAGGGTTCCATCCCGGTTCGGGCAGGAGAATCCGGCATCCAGGGGGATTTTCTGGACCCGCTCGCCGAACCGCCTCCTGAGGTAGGCAGAAAGTCGATGAATGCGAACCATGATTTTTTAGAAAATCTCAAGAAAAAAATGGCAACCCAGTGCTGGCATGTTGCTAGACCCGGTTTCATTTGGTACGAATCTGCAGTTCATATTGTACGCTAGCGCACTTCTCGCCTCTTGGAAAGCGCGTTTCTCGCATAGGCTTCTGACATATTTTCGAATTTCGAACGGGGGGTACATGGGTAACCTGCTCAACAAAATCATAGGCTCATTTTCCAATGACCTGGCCATCGACCTTGGCACCGCCAACACGCTGGTCTACGTCAAGGGCAAGGGCGTCATGCTCTCCGAGCCGTCCGTGGTAGCGGTCAAAAAGGACTCGCGGGGCGGAAAGACCGTCCTGGCCGTTGGCGGCGAGGCCAAGAAGATGCTCGGCCGCACGCCCGGCAACATCGTCGCCATCCGGCCCATGAAGGACGGCGTCATCGCCGACTTCGAGGTCACCGAGGCCATGTTGCGCCACTTCATCTCCAAGGTGCACAACTCCCGCCGTCTGGTCCGTCCCCGGATCATGATCTGCGTGCCCACCGGCATCACCCAGGTGGAAAAACGGGCGGTCAGGGAATCGGCGCAGTCCGCCGGAGCCCGCGAGGTGTATCTCATCGAGGAGCCGATGGCCGCGGCCATCGGCGCCAACCTGCCCATCACCGAACCCACCTCGAACATGATCGTGGACATCGGCGGCGGCACCACCGAGATCGCGGTCATCTCCCTGTCCGGCATCGTCTACGCCCGAAGCGTCCGCATCGGCGGCGACAAGATGGACGAGGCGATCATGCAGCATGTCAAACGCAAGTACAACATGCTCATCGGTGAATCCACGGCCGAACAGATCAAGATTCACATCGGCTCGGCCTATCCCTTCGGGGACGAGGAGCCGATCATGGAGGTCAAGGGCCGCGACCTGGTCACCGGCATTCCGCAGAACCGCCCCATCACCGCCGAAGAGGTCCGCGAGGCCATCAGCGAACAGGTGGAAGGCATCGTCCAGGGCGTGCGTATCGCTCTGGAGCAGACCCCGCCCGAACTGGCGGCGGACATCGTGGACCGTGGCATCGTCCTGACCGGCGGCGGCGCGCTGCTCAAGGGCCTCGACCAGCTGTTGCAGCACGAGACCCAACTGCCCATCACCGTGGTAGAGGACCCGCTCACTGCGGTCGTCCTCGGCTCGGGCAAGGCGCTCGACAATATCGACCTGTACAAGGACATCACCACCGACTAACGGCACGACATGATCCGATACCGGTTATCCGAAAGCGCACGATTGCCGAAAGCCGCAATTGTGCGCTTTCATAAGTTTGCGGGGAAGGACGCATGAGAGGGAAAAAGAAGATCGCCATCCTCGTCGTGGCCAGCCTGTTCGTGTACCTGTCCCTGTTCACGTGGAACCTCAGGACCGGCCATCTGGACGCCCTGTCGTCCCACACCGGCCTGGACATCTCCGGCATCGTCCTCAAGCCCGGCATATGGGTGACGGAGCAGGTCACCGGCTTCTGGTACAGGTACATCTACCTGGTCGGCCTGAAGCAGGAAAACGACAGGCTCAAGGCCGAGGACGCCGAGCTGCGCCGGACGAACATGCTCCTTGGCTCGCAGGCCCGATCCGCCGCGCGTCTTGAATCCCTGCTCGATTTCCGCCCGCCCGAGAAATGGGCCTTTTCCGGGGCGCGGGTCATCGGCCATCGCATGGGTCCCGCTGCCGCGCTGAACACTTTGGTCGTGGACAAGGGCAAGGCCCTGGGCGTGACCGACGACATGCCGGTCGCCTCCCTGAAGGGCGTGGTCGGACGCATCCTGCGCTCGGGCGCGGCCACTTCCACGGTCCTGCTCCTGACCGATTCCAACAGCCGCATCGCCGTTATCGGGGCCAACAACCGCTCGCCGGGAATGCTCTCGGGCCAGGGATACGGCAAGCCGCTGAATTTACGCTACGTCAACCAGAACGCGACCGTGGACCCCGGCGAACTGCTGCTCTCCTCGGGCCTGTCCGGCATCTATCCCAAGGGACTGCCCGTGGCCCGCGTGACCAAGATACAACGGTCCGACATCTCCCTGTTCCTGACGGTTCAGGCCGAGCCCCTGGTGGACATGGCCGGACTTGAGGAAGTCCTGCTTCTCAGCCTGGAACCGGGCGAGCAGGCCGCCCCCGCCGCCAATGCCGCGGACTCGGAGGCCGGAACCGAAACCGCCAAGGAGGACGCGAACGGTGCTGCCGACCAATAGCGCCCTGTCCCTGCTCTGGTGGGGCGTGTACACCATTCTCGGCATATGGGCCCAACGGACCGCGCCGGGCATCGACTTCTTCGCTCCCGGGTTCATCGTCTCCCTCCAGGAGCAGAGTCCGCAGCGCACCGTGCTGCTCGCCGTGCTCTGGATTCTGCTCGCCGAGGGCGCAGGCAACCTGCCCTTCGGCTACGGCCTGGCCCAGTTCGGCCTGCTGACCGCTGCCTACTTCATGGGGCGTAGTCTTTTCGAAGCGCGCTCATACCTGTTCATGGCCCTGCTCGGCCTGTGGACGGGCGCGATCCATCCCATCCTCATCTACAGCGTGTCCTCACTGGCCAACCTCCAGGTGGACATGCGGCCCGTGCTCGTCCAGGGTGCCGTTCAGATGGCGATCTTCCCGGTCATATGGTTCCTGACCGACCATTTCTTCCCCGAGAGGTTGCGCCAGGATGTCCGACCTTTATAACGAATCCGAACAGCAGGCCCCGCGCTCGGGCCTGGTCCTGCTCCAGGCGCTCATCCTGGGCTTGTTCTGTCTGTTCGCCATCCGGCTGTGGTACCTGCAAATCCACCGGGGCGAGGACTACAAGATTCAGGCTCTGGAGAACCAGTTGCGGCAGGAGTCCATCCCCTCGCCGCGCGGACTGATCCGCGACCGGAACGGCGACCTGCTCGCCGTGAACGAACCCGCATACGCCCTTGGCATCATCCGCGAGGACTGCCCGGACGTGGACCGGCTGGTACACCAAATCGCGACCTGGACCGGCAAGGACTATTTCGAGCTCAAGACCCTGTACAACAAGAACCGCAAACGGGTGAAACCGTTCGAGCCGCTCATCATCGTCCCGGACCTGACCTTCGCCCAACTGGCCGTGGTGGAGACAAACAAGCTGCGCTGGCCCGGCCTGGAGATTCAGTTCCGGCCGCGCAGGCTGTACCGATACGGCACCCTGCTCGCGCACGTCATCGGCTATGTGGCCGAGGCGGACGAAGAGGACATGGGCAAGCGTCCCGAACTCGCGCTGGGCGACTATGTGGGCAAGCAGGGCATAGAGCTGATGCTCGAAGACCGTATGCGCGGGGCCAAGGGGCTGACCCAGTACCAGGTGGACGTCAACGGCAGGCGGCTCAAGGAGCGCGTCCTCAAGCACCCCCAGGCCGGTCACGAAATATCCCTCTCCATCGACCTGGGCCTTCAACAGCTCTGCATGGACTGGCTCTCGGAAGAAGCGGGCGGCGTGGCCGTGATGGACGCCGACACCGGCCAATTGTGGGCCCTGGCCACGGCTCCGTCATACGACTCCAACGACTTTTCCTCGGGCCTGAGTTCCAAGCAGTGGGCCAAGCTCCGCGACAACCCCCTGCACCCCATGCAGAACCGGGTCATCCAGTCGGTCTATCCTCCCGGCTCCATCTTCAAGCACGTGGTGGCCGGAGCCGGGCTGCATTACGACATGCTCGATCCCAATGAGACCGTGTTCTGCTCCGGGTCCATGAAACTCGGGCGCAGGGTCTTCCGCTGCTGGAAACACTGGGGTCACGGCAAGGTGGACCTCAACCGCGCCCTGGTCGAATCCTGCGACGTGTATTTTTACAAGCTCGGCAAGAAACTCACCGTGGACCGCATGAGCGAATTCGCTCACGCCGTCGGATTCGGACACAAGACCGGAATCCGCCTGCCGCACGAAAAGGCGGGCAACATCCCCACCCGCGAATGGAAGCTCAAGCGGTTCGGCGAATCCTGGCAGGGCGGCGACAACCTGAACATGTCCATCGGCCAGGGCTTCACGCTGGTCACGCCCTTGCAGGTGGTCCGATTCTTTGCCGGGGTAATCAATGGCGGCAGACTGCTCAAGCCCCTGCTGCTCAAGGACGAAAACCCCGTGGTCCAGTCACGGATTCCCCTTGACGACGCCCGTCTCGAATTGCTGCACAAGGCCCTTGTCGACACCGTGGAGGACCGGCACGGCACCTGCCGCCGCATCCGCACCAAGGGTGTTGTCGTGGGCGGCAAGACCGGCACGGCCCAAGTGGTCCGGCTGACCGACGAACTCAAGGAACTCAAGGACGACGAAATTCCCTACAGGTTCCGGGATCACGCATGGATGGCCGCCACCGCCGAAAAGGACGGCAAACGGTTCGCCATCGCCTGCCTCGTTGAGCACGGACTCCATGGCGGCTCCGGTTCCGGCCCCATCGTCAAGGCGGTCATCGACTACCTCTTCAACGGCAAGGTGACGCCCAAGCCCGAGGAACGGAAAGCCAAGGCCCGCGCCGTGCGCGCCCTGTCCCTCAAGCACAAGGAGAAGCCACGTGCCAATTGATCGCAGGCTGCTTTTGTACATCAACTGGCCCCTCTTCGGCCTGGCCGTGATCCTCTTTCTGGTGGGCGTGCTCAATCTCTACTCCGCCAGCGGCACCCGACTGGAGGAAGGCATGAACATGGCTCCCTTCTACCACCGCCAGCTCCTCTGGGGCCTCATGGGCATGGTCGGCATGGTGGTCTTCATGCTCTTCGACTACCGCCACCTAAAAACCCTGGCCTGGCCCCTGTTCTGGACCACGGTGATCCTCCTTGTGGCCGTGTTCTTCATGGGCAAGACCATCTACGGCGCGCGGCGCTGGCTCGACCTCGGATTCATGAACTTCCAGCCTTCGGAACTGGCCAAGATCGCCATACTCATCGTGGGCGCACGCATTCTCTCCAAGGAGCGGGAGCCGCTGAACTTCATTCGGCTGGCCTATGTCCTGGGCGTTGGGCTGGTCCTGGCCGGACTCATCATCAAGCAGCCCGACCTCGGCTCCGGGCTGTCCATCCTCATGATCCTGGGCGGAATGACCCTCTTCCGCGGCGTGACCCCCCGGGTCTTCAAGACCTGCCTGTTCATCATCCCCTGCCTGCTCCCCCTCTCCTGGTTCTTTCTCCACGACTACCAGAAACAGCGGATCATGACCTTCCTGGACCCGACCACAGACCCGCTCGGCGCGGGCTACCACATCATCCAGTCCGAAATTGCCATCGGTTCCGGCGGGTTCTGGGGCAAGGGATTTCTGGAAGGCACGCAGTCCCAGTTGCGCTTCCTGCCGGAACGCCACACCGACTTCGCCGTGGCCGTCCTGGGCGAGGAATGGGGGTTTGTCGGAACCATGGCCCTGCTCACCCTTTTCTGCGTGTTCCTCTACCAGATGGTGGTCATCGCCAGGGACGCCAGGGGCCTGTTCGGATCCTACCTGGCAGCAGGCGTGTTCTTCTATTTTTTCTGGCAAATCCTGATCAATACAGGTATGGTCCTCGGGCTGATGCCAGTGGTCGGCATACCCCTCCCGTTCATCAGTTACGGGGGCAGCGCCACCCTGGTAAACTTTTGCCTCGTCGGGCTGGTACTCAACGTATCCATGCGTAGGTTCATGTTCAAACAATCCTGATCCGAACGCTACAAGCCCATTTTTTCACAACCCGGTTTTTTTGCAGGAGCAGGTTTTCATGGCCAGAGATGAGATCAACGCGTTTTTGGGGGCAGGAACCAACTACCACGGAAAGTTGCATTTCCAAGGTGCGGTGCGCATCGACGGCAACTTCCAGGGCGAAGTTGTTTCCGAAGGAACGCTCGTTGTCGGCCAGGAAGCCTCGGTGGACGGCCAAGTCAAGGTCGGCCAACTGGTACTCTCCGGCAAGCTCAAGGGCGAAGTGGAAGCGAGGAACAAAGTTGTCCTGCACAAGACTGCGAATTTGCAGGGCAACATCAGGACTCCGGTCCTGGTCGTCGAGGAAGGCGCGGTGCTCCAGGGTGAACTCGCCATGGGCAACATGGACGCCGCTTCGAGCGCAAAGCCGCAGCAGGACGCCGAATAGTCCTGACCGGTTTTGAATGCGTGAATTCGCGTAGGTTCAAAGAGAAAAAGCCTTTGACACAACCCGCGAAATTGGGTAATTCGCAGTGACTTTGCGCCAAAATTCACAACCTCATCGGGGGCATATGGTATGGTTTTACCTGACAAAACAATTTTTATCCAAGGTCTGAACTTCGTTGTCATGATCTTCTTGCTGAATGTCGTGCTGATCCGCCCGGTCCGCGAAATCATCAAGAAGCGCAAGGGCTTGATGGCTGACCAGCTGGAAAAGATCGAAGGGTTCAATGCAGGCGCTGAAGAAAAGCTGGTGGACTATGAGACCCAGCTCACCCAGGCGCGCAAGGAAGCCGGAGATATCCGCAGCGCCGCCAAGGACGAAGGCGTGGCCCAGGAACAGGCCATTCTTTCCGAAGCAGGCAGAGAGGCTTCCGACCGGATCAAGGCCGCCCGTGCCGAGATTCAGGCCGAGGCCAAGGTCGCCATGGAGCAGCTGTCCAAGGATGTGTATGACTACGCTGAGCAGGCGACAGGCAAGATCCTGGGCCAGGCTTAGACGAGAGGAGGGGTTGATCTTGAAACGTACGTATGTGTTTTCTGCGGTCCTGATGACCGCCCTGGCTGTCTCCTCTGTCGCCTTTGCCAGCGAGAGCGGGGGCCATGCGCTCTTCACGGCCGAAAACCTCAAGGACTACGGCCTGCGCATCGCCAACTTCATCATCTTCGCCTGGGTGCTCTACAAGTTCGCCGGGGCCAAGGTGAAGGAGTTCTTCGTCGGCCGCCGCGACGGCATCAAGCAGGATCTGGACGACCTGCAGACCCGCAAGGTCGAGGCCGAGCGGAAGCTCAAGGAAGTCGAGACCGGCATCGCCAACCTGGCGCAGGAGAAGAAACAGATTCTCGAAGACGCCGCGGCCCAGGGCGAAGCCATCAAGACCGCCATCATCGAGAAGGCGAAACGTGACGCCGAAGCTCTCACCGAACAGGCAAAGCGCACCGCTTCCAACGAAGCGCAAGCCGCCGTCGAAACCATCCGCGCCGAAATGGCCGAAATGGTCGTCGCGGCCGCGGAAAAGATCGTTGCCGAGAAGCTGAGCGCCCAGGACCACGACAAGCTCGTGGATGACTATTTAACAAAGGTGGTGCTCAATTGATCGGTAACGTAGTTTCCCGCCGTTACGCCAAGGCACTCTTTGCCGTCGGCGCCGCCAAGGGCGAGGCCGAACAGGCGAAATACGGCGAACAGCTGGCGGCCGTCGCTTCCTCCATCGAGGAGGCCCCCGAAGCCATGGCCTTCTTCAAGAACCCGGCCTTCAGCGCCGAGGAGAAGAAAGCCGTCGTGACCAAGCTGGTAGAGAAGTTGTCGCTGGACACGATGGTCAGGAACTTCTGCGATCTGCTGGCCGATCGGGGCCGGGTCGAGATGCTCCCCGCCATCGCCGCCGACTACAAGGCTATGATGGACGCCGTGTCCGGCGTCGTCACCGGTGAACTCGTCACGGTGAGCGAACTCAACGAGGAAAGAAAATCCGCAATCCAGACAAAGCTTGAGAAGCAGGCCGGCAAGAAGCTGGAGCTGTCCTTCTCCACCGACGAGTCCATTCTCGGCGGTATCGTCCTCAAGGTCGGGGACAAGGTCCTGGACGCCAGCCTCAAGGCTCAGCTGCAGATTTTGAAAGAAAATATTAAAAGGGGTGAGTAGGGCAATGCAGATCAAAGCAGAAGAAATCAGCAAAATCATTCAGGACCAGATTCAGAATTACGAATCTCGTGTTGAAATGAGCGAGACCGGCACCGTCCTCTACGTGGGCGACGGCATCGCTCGCGTGCACGGCGTCGAGAACGTCATGGCCATGGAGCTGCTGGAGTTCCCCGGCGGCCTGATGGGCATGGTCCTCAACCTGGAAGAGGACAACGTGGGTGTCGCCCTGCTGGGTTCCGACACCGGCGTTAAGGAAGGCGACCCGGTCAAGCGTACCGGCCAGATTTACTCCGTCCCGGTCGGCGACGCCGTCATGGGCCGCGTCGTCAACCCCCTGGGCCAGCCCATCGACGGTCTGGGCCCCATCGACGCCACCGAGGTTCGCCCCGTTGAGTTGAAGGCCCCCGGCATCATCGCCCGTAAGTCCGTCCACGAGCCCTGCTACACCGGCCTGAAGGCCATCGACGCCATGACCCCGGTCGGCCGCGGTCAGCGCGAACTGGTCATCGGCGACCGCCAGACCGGCAAAACCGCCGTCTGTGTCGACGCCATCCTGGCCCAGAAGACCACCGACGTGCATTGCTTCTACGTGGCCATCGGCCAGAAGAAGGCCTCCGTCGCCCTGGTCGCCGACGTGCTCCGCCAGCACGGCGCCATGGAATATACCACCATCGTTTCGGCCACCGCTTCCGAGCCTGCCCCGTTGCAGTACATCGCGGCCTACACCGGCGCGACCATGGCCGAGTTCTACCGCGACAACGGCAAGCACGCCCTGATCTGCTACGATGACCTTTCCAAGCAGGCCACCGCCTACCGCGAAATGTCGCTGCTGCTCCGCCGCCCCCCGGGACGTGAAGCTTTCCCCGGCGACGTCTTCTACCTGCACTCCAGGCTGCTTGAGCGCGCCTGCAAGGTCAACGATTCCCTGGGCGCCGGTTCCCTGACCGCCCTGCCGGTCATCGAAACCCAGGCCGGTGACGTGTCGGCGTTCATCCCGACCAACGTTATCTCCATCACCGACGGCCAGATCTACCTGGAGCCCAACCTGTTCCTGTCCGGCGTCCGCCCGGCCATCAACGTCGGCCTCTCGGTCTCCCGAGTAGGCGGTTCCGCCCAGATCAAGGCCATGAAACAGGTTGCGGGTACCCTGCGCCTCGACCTCGCCCAGTACCGCGAGCTGGCGGCATTCGCCTCCTTCGGCTCCGATCTGGACAAGGCCACCCAGGCCAAGCTCAACCGCGGCGCCCGCATGGTCGAGCTGCTGAAGCAGCCCCAGTACCAGCCCCTGACCGTTCAGGAGCAGGTTGCCGTGCTGTACGCCGGAACCCGCGGCTTTGTCGACGACGTTCCGCTTGAGGCCGTGGTCAGGTTCGAAGCCGAGTTCCTCGAATTCATGCGCAACGCCAAATCCGCCGTTCTCGACGCCATCGCCGAGAAGGAGAAAATCGACGACGCCGTCGAAGCCGACCTCAAGGCTGCCATCGAAGAGTTCAAGAAAGGCTTCAGCGCTTAACCAAGGGGTAGTTGAATGGCTTCGTTAAGAGACGTCCAGAACCAGATCACTGGCGTCAAGAAAACCAAGCAGATCACCAAGGCCATGAACATGGTGGCCTCGGCAAAACTGCGCAACGCACAGGAGCGTATCGAACGCTTCCGTCCGTATGCGAACAAGTTTTATGAGATGCTCGGGGACTTGGCGGCCGGTGCTGACGAATCGGTACATCCGCTGCTGGAAGTCCGGGACGAAGTGAAGACCGTGGGCATCATGGTCGTCACCTCCGATCGCGGGCTGTGCGGCGCGTTCAATATCAATATCATCAACACGGCCAAGAGGCTGGCAGAGGCCAAAGCGGCCGAGGGTAAGACTGTCAAGCTCTGGTGCATCGGCAAGAAGGCGCGCGACGCCTTCCGCAAGCACGATTTCGAAATCGTGCGCGCAGAAGCCGACGCCATGACCCACTTCGACTTCACCCTTGCGGCCAGCGTCGGCAACGAGCTGATCGCCGGGTACATCGAAGGCGAGCTCGATGAGGTCCACGTGTGCTTCGGAGAATTCCAAAGCATGGCCAAACAGCCGCCCGTCGACCTGACGGTGCTGCCCATGGCGACCCACGAAGAGAGCGGAGACGAGGAACAGTCCGGGTCCTCCGGGGACTATCTGTACGAACCGTCCGTGGAGGGTTTGCTCGCCGAACTCCTCCCCCGGTTCATCAAGGTCCAGGTGTACCGCGGCCTGCTGGATACTTCCGCATCCGAACACGCAGCCCGCATGGCGGCAATGGACAACGCCACCAAGGCTTGCGACGAACTGACAAATACGCTGACCTTGCTTTACAACAAGACGAGGCAGGCCGCCATCACTGGCGATCTCATGGACATTGTCGGCGGCGTGGAAGCGCTGAAAGGATAAAAGGGGGCTATGAAAAATGGCTAATACTGGTAAAATCGTTCAGGTAATCGGCGCCGTCGTCGACGTCGAATTTGCCGAAGGGAATCTTCCCAACATTCTGTCCGCGTTGGAGATTAAAAACCCCAACAATACGGACGCACCCGATCTGATCTGCGAAGTCGCCCAGCACCTGGGCAACAACGTGGTCCGCACCATCGCCATGGACGCCACCGAAGGCTTGGTCCGCGGCATGGACGCGGTGGACACCGAGTCGCCCATCACCGTGCCTGTGGGCTCCGGTTCCTTGGGCCGCATCATGAACGTCGTCGGCAAACCCGTTGACGAAATGGGCGAGGTGCCCTGCGAAAAGCGTCTGCCCATTCACCGTGAGGCTCCCGCTTTCACAGACCAGTCCACCAAGGTCGAACTGCTCGAAACCGGCATCAAGGTCGTCGACCTGCTCATCCCGTTCCCCAAGGGCGGCAAGATGGGCCTGTTCGGCGGCGCAGGCGTCGGCAAGACCGTTATTCTCATGGAGATGATCAACAACATCGCCAAGCAGCACGGCGGTATCTCCGTGTTCGCCGGTGTTGGTGAGCGTACCCGTGAGGGCAACGACCTCTACCACGAAATGAAGGAAGCCGGCGTTCTGGAGAAAGCCGCGTTGGTCTACGGCCAGATGAACGAGCCTCCGGGAGCCCGCGCTCGCGTCGCCCTGACCGCTCTGACCTGCGCCGAGTACTTCCGCGATGAGGAAGGCCAGGACGTGCTTCTGTTCGTCGACAACATCTTCCGCTTCACCCAGGCGGGTTCCGAGGTGTCCGCACTGCTCGGCCGTATGCCTTCGGCGGTTGGTTACCAGCCGACCCTGGGCACCGACCTCGGTGGCCTGCAGGAGCGCATCACCTCCACCAACAAGGGTTCGATCACCTCGGTCCAGGCCGTTTACGTGCCCGCCGATGACTTGACCGACCCCGCGCCGGCCACGACCTTCGCGCACCTTGACGGTACGCTGGTTCTGTCCCGCCAGATCGCCGAGCTCGGCATCTACCCCGCGGTTGATCCGCTGGACTCCACGTCCCGCATCCTCTCCCCGGACGTTCTGGGCGCGGAACACTACAACACGGCTCGTGAAGTCCAGTCCGTGCTCCAGAAGTACAAGGACCTGCAGGACATCATCGCCATTCTCGGCATGGACGAACTGTCCGACGAGGACAAGCTGACCGTTGCCCGCGCTCGTCGCGTCCAGCGTTTCCTGTCCCAGCCGTTCCACGTGGCTGAAGTCTTCACCGGCGTCCCGGGCGTGTACGTCAAGACCGAGGACACCGTTAAGGCGTTCCGCGACATCCTGGACGGCAAGTACGACGACCTGCCGGAACAGGCCTTCTACATGTGCGGCCCCATCGAGGAAGCCATCGAAAAGGCCAAGCAGTAAGCGAGGTACCTCATGGCCACATTGAAGCTTGAAATTGTCACTCCCGATCGGAAGGTTCTTTCCGAGGACGTGGAATACGTGGGCGCGCCCGGCATCATGGGCGAGTTCGGCGTACTGCCGAACCACGTGCCTTTCCTGTCCGCTCTCGGGATCGGCAATCTTCACTACAAACAAGACGGCAAGGCGTTCTACGTCTTCGTCTCCGGTGGCTTTGCCGAAGTCAGCAACAACCAGGTCACCATCCTGGCTGAGGTTGCCGAAAAGGCCATCGAGATCGACGTCGATCGCGCCATGAAGGCCAAGGACCGCGCAGAACAGCGTTCCACGGCCTCCAAGGAAAAGATCGAGGCCGCCCGCAACCAGGCCGCTCTGAAACGCGCCATCTCGCGCATCAGTTGCAAGTCCAGCGGTCAGAACGCAGGCACCTGCTAACCTCGACCTCCCCACTCACACACAACAAAGGGGCGGTTCCGCAAGGAACCGCCCCTTTTTATTGCTCCCGGCCTTATCCGATAAAACATCCCGGCCCAAACGGCCTTGTATCCCACTTCGACTGAAGCCTCGCGCTCCCGTCCACAGCGACCGATTTTTCGAGGGGAATAACGCCGAGAAACGCAAACGTCCTATGGGCATGAAGCAGATAAGTGATGGGAATTGGCCGGAGCAAACAGCGACCTCAGCAAGGCTTGCCCGTAAATCCGCAAGAAGGGTAAGCCCTGCCCATACGGACAAGTCTTCCGCACTGTTTTCTGCCGACGCACGTAAAGAATACGCCTAAGGCTCATGAACAAAAAAGCGCGACCCTCTCGAAAAAGGCTCGCGCAAATCGGATCGGCACTTTCCCCCAGGCCCGAAAGGGCCACCTAGGGCCAGAGCTTTTTTCTCAGTTCGGACCAGACCCGGTCGGGGGTCAATTCCTTCATGCACCGGAAATGGCCCTTGGGACATTTCCGAGGTCCGTGCAGTCCGCAGGGGCGGCAATTCAACTCGGTTTCAAGAACCGTCGAGTTCGCGCCGCGCGGGAAGAAGCCCAGGGACTCCACGGTGGGACCGAACAGGGCCACCAGGGGCACGTCCTGCGTCCAGGCCAGGTGCATGGGGCCGGAATCGTTGGTCAGGTAGGCGTCGAGCTTACCGAGACAAGCCGCGAGCTTGGGCAGGGACAGCTTTCCCGCGAGGTTGGTCACGTGGTGCGGAGCGACTTCGGCCCCGTCGATGATCCGCTCGGCCACCTCCTCTTCGCCCGGACCTGCAAAGACGAGCACATGCGCGCCGCCGTCCGAGGCCCTGCGCACGATCTCGCTGAAATATTCTTCGGGCCAGCACTTTGTCGGCCAGGTGGAGCCGGGATGAATGCCGAGCACCGGCCGGTCGGCGTCGATGCCTCCCCGGATGCGCTCCGCCGCGCGCATGGCTCCGCTCGGCAAGACAAGCCGCGCCTCGGGCGCGGGGCCGTCGATGCCCAGCGGCCGGACCAGCTCCATGAGCCGCTCGATCTCGGCAAGCTCGTCAAAGCGACGGTCCACGGTCTCGGTGTACGCGAAACGGTTATACCACGGCGCGCGGTAGCCGATACGCCTGCTGATGCCGGTGGCTCGAGCCACAACGGCCGAACGCAGGCTCGCGTGAGCGGAGATCCACAGATCGAAGCCTTCCCGGCCGAGATCCCGCCCGATACGCACGGCCGCCTTCAGCGACTTCTGCGCCCCGCGCTTGGCAAAGGGACGCACCCGCGCGATTTCTGGCTGGCCAGTGAACACGGGCTCCACCCCGGCTCGCACGAAGAAATGAATCTCCGCGTCGGGGTAGCGGTCCTTGAGCGCCCTCAACAGGGGCAGGGTCAACACGGCGTCGCCCAGAAAAGCGGTCTGCCAGACGCCGATTTTTTTGTATTCGCGCATGGGGTGTACGTGTATCCTGTCGCGCAGGTTGAGGCAACATCTTGATCTGCGGCCGCCCAACAGATACTCTGGCCGAACAAAAGGAGCCATTCATGAAGTACATCATGTTCGAAGACTTTTCCGGCGCGCCCGTGCCCATCATATTCCCCAGCCGCATCAACTTCGACGAGATGCGCGAGCAGATGCCCTACACCAGAGCCCTGTCCGCCGGGTATATCACCCTCACCCATGAGGGGGTGCGCTGCCACGGTCAGTCCAAGTCCCTCCAGCTTGAGTCCGGTCCCGAAGACGCGGCCGTCATCCAGGCCAGGTTCGAAGACGCCGAGAGCTAGCTCGGGCTCGCCCCTGGCGGCCCAGCCAACATCCCACGGGAGAGTCGCACAGCCCCGTGCGGCTGCCCGTCGTCAGCTTTGCCCTCAACGGGTTGCAGGCCAAGTCCGCAACCCGTTTTTATTGCAATCTCGACATGTTGCCAGAACAAACGCCCTCTCCTGCACCGCCGACATATCCACTCCGCCCATCCGGTCGAATACGCCAACCAGGAACGCGAAAACCCGCCGGCTCAAGGTAGCGCAGCCCTTCCGCGTACGGCTTTCCTTACACAAACCAGTTTAAGACCGATTCGAATGGACCATTCGTCCGCCTTTCTCTATACTTGGATCGGACTATCCAGCCTGTAGGGAGAGAGCATGAAATTCACCGGCGTCAATCTGCTGGACGAACTGGCCAAGAAGGAGTTGAAGGAACTCCGGGACTTGTTCAATGCTCGTTCTTATACCGGCGGGACCATCATCTACACTCCCGAAGAAACGGCGAACCTCGTTTTCATCGTGGCCAGCGGGCGCGTGCGCGTCTACCTGGCCTATGCGGAAAAGGAATTCACCCTCGGCATCCTCAATCCCGGCGACGTCTACGCCACCCATGCCGAATGCTTCGTCCAGGCCCTGGACGACGTCGAGCTGCTCACGGCCCCGGTTCACGCGGTCAGGCGGGTCATGGACACCGTGCCCACCTTCACCCGCACCATGGTCCGTGTGCTCGGCCACATCCTCAAGAACTCCTTCCTCATCATCGGAGGACTGGCCTTCAAGGACATCTACTCCCGACTCATGGACTTCATGCTCGCTCAGGCCCGCCAATCAGGCGTGCCCGAGGAGGACGGCCTGCGCCTCTCGCTGGACCTGACCATAGAGCAACTGGCCCAACACATGGGGGCATCCCGCCAGACCGTGTCCACGCTCATGGGGGAACTGGCCCGCGCCGGGCTTGTGCTCAAGCGGGCGCGCGGGGTGTACTTCATCCCGGACATGGACGCCCTTGAGCGGGCCGCCGGCGCGGAACGGTGACCCAACAAAAAACATTCCGCTTCCAACTGAACCTGTTTTTGATTTTCATACGCCAATTGTCGGTTATCTGACATACGCAGCCTCCCCGTTATTCTATGGATGGTTTTACGTGGCGTTTTGTCCCGCCACCTGGATGAAGCGGTCCAATTCTCGAAACATGCAAATATCAGGAGGCCACATGAGCAAAGAGCCGAAACCAATCGACGAACTGACTATTTGGGATGACGCCAAGGCGATGATCCGCAAGGGACGCGCCGAAGGCATCGAGACCGTGCACGAACGGCTCGCCCAGCAACACCCCTGCAAACTTTGCGAATTAGGAACATCCTGCCGCAACTGTACCATGGGGCCGTGCCGCATCACCTCGAAAAAACCGCGAGGCGTCTGCGGCGCTGACGCGGATGTCGTGGTGGCACGCAACTTCGGCCGATTCGTGGCGGGCGGCGCGGCCGGTCACTCCGATCACGGCCGGGACCTCATCGAGGTGCTGGAAGCCATCGTGACCAACGAGACCGATGATTACCGGATCACCGACAAGGACAAACTACTCCGGCTGGCCGGGGAGCTCGGCGTCGAAGTCGACGGGCGCGAATTCAACGAGGTGGCCGAAGACGTGATGGAGTGCTGCTTCGCGGACTTCGGCACGCGTAAGAAGTCCGTGGGCTTTCTCGCCCGCGCGCCGGAGGTCCGGCGCAAGAAGTGGGACGCGCTGGGCATGACGCCCCGAGGCGTGGACCGAGAAATCGCCGAAATGATGCACCGGACCCACATGGGCTGCGATAACGACGCGCCCAACACCCTGATTCATGCGGCCCGGACCGCCCTGGCCGACGGTTGGGGCGGCTCGATGATCGGCACCGAGCTGTCGGACGTCATCTTCGGCACGCCCACGCCCAAACGGTCGACGTGCAACCTGGGCATCCTGAAGGAGGACCAGGTCAACCTGCTGGTCCACGGCCACAATCCCGTGGTGTCCGAGATGATCCTGGCCGCCGCCCGCGAACCGGAAATGCTGGCCCGGGCCAAGGAGCTGGGCGCGACCGGAATCAACGTCGGCGGACTCTGCTGTACGGGCAACGAGCTGCTCATGCGTCAGGGCATCCCCATGGCCGGAAACCACCTGATGACCGAGCTGGCCATCATCACCGGCGCAGTGGAAGCCATTGTGGTGGACTATCAGTGTATCATGCCCAGCCTCGTGCAGATAGCGGGCTGTTACCACACCAAGTTCATCGACACGGCCAACAAGGCACGTTTCACAGGGGCCATCCACTTCGATTTCCAGCCGAGGACGGCCATGAAGCAGGCGCGCGAGATCGTCTCCCTCGCGGTGGAGAGCTTCGCCGAGCGCGACCAATCCCGCGTGGAGATTCCCTGCGAGCCGGTGGAGATCATGACCGGTTTTTCCAACGAGGCGGTTATCCAGGCCCTGGGCGGCTCCCTGACCCCGCTCATCGAAGCCATCGTCGCCGGAGACATCCGCGGCGCGGTCGGCATCGTGGGCTGCAACAATCCCAAGATCAAACAGGACTCCCTGAACGTCGGCCTTACCCGGGAGCTCATCAAACGCGACATCCTGGTCCTCGTCACCGGCTGTGTGACCACCGCCGCTGGCAAGGCCGGGCTGCTGGTCCCCGAGGCCATCGAACAGGCCGGACCGGGATTGAAGAAAATATGCGGCGCGCTCGGCATCCCGCCCGTGCTGCATTACGGCTCCTGCGTGGACAATGCCCGCATTCTCCAGCTCTGCGCAGCGCTGGCCAATGAACTGAAGGTGGATATCTCGGACCTGCCCGTCGGCGCCTCCTCGCCGGAGTGGTATTCCGAAAAAGCCGCCGCCATCGGCCTCTACGCCGTTGCGTCGGGCATCTACACCCACCTCGGCCATCCGCCGCACATCCTGGGGTCCGAAACGGTGACCAACCTCGCCCTTTCCGGACTGGAGGACCTGGTCGGCGCGACCTTCTTCATCGAGCCCGATCCGGTGAAGACGGCCGAGATGTTCGACACGCGCATCAAGGCGAAACGCAAGGCTCTGGGCCTCGGCGAGTAGGCTGCGCCCTGGCCGGGGAGGCCCTAAAGGGCCTCCCCGAATGGAAAAAGACAAAAAGGAGAGGTGGCATGAAGATAGCCATGGCAGGCAAGGGCGGCGTAGGCAAGACATCGCTGACCGCATGGCTGGCCGACCGGCTGGCCCGAAACGGCAAGGACGTCTGGATGGTGGATGCGGACACGGCCCTTTCCCTAGGCCAGGCATCCGGCCTTTCCCCGGAAGCGCTTCCCGTCCCGCTCATCCGCCGCGACGATCTGATCCGCGAACGCATTCACGCGGGCGGCTTCCTTGACCTCAACCCGGACGTGGGCGACCTGCCCGAATCCCTGGCCGTGGATATTCCCATAGCCGGGCCGGTTGCTCCCGACGTAACAGCGGGCCGCAAACGGCTGCTGGTCATGGGAGCCGTGACCAACGCCGGAGGCGGCTGCGCCTGCGACGCGAACGCGCTGCTCAAGGCGCTCCTCGCCCATGTGGTCATGGAACGAGACGCCTGGGTCCTGGTGGATTTGGAGGCCGGAGTGGAGCATCTGGGACGGGGCACCGCCGCCCACGTGGACGGTCTCGTCGTGGTCTCCGAGCCGAGTATGCGCAGTCTCCAGACCGGCGCGGAAGTCGGCCGCATGGCCCGCGATCTGGGGGTCGCCAACCAGGTCCTTGTCCTCAACCGCCATGAAAACGGCGTGCCGCCTGCCCTGGACGGCCTGCCCGACCGACTCGTGTCCATTCCGCCCCTGCCCGGCCTCATGGGACGGCAGATGACCGACGCCTCGGTCCTCGGCCTGCCCGAAACAGCCATGGTGGACAAATTGATGGACGGGCTCCTCGACATGCTTGCCCGGGGCCAAAGCGCGGCGTCCTGAAACAATCACATTTTCGGCTGATACGCGCCGATGGCGGCTTCCTTTCCCGATTTCAAAATGAAGGGAAAACCTCACGCGGGGGACGGCGTCACCGGCGGCCGCGATCCGATTCGGGTCAGGCGAACCAGGCGGGCACATAGCGGCCGCCGCGAGCGACCTCGCGCTCAAGCCGTCTGTAATCAGGCTCGAATCCGGCCACAAAGGCCCAGTACACCTCGGAGTGGTCCAGGTGGCGGGTATGGCAGAGCTCGTGCAGCAGCAGATGGTCCACCAGCTCCGGGGGCAGGAACAGCAGTTTGGCGTTGAGGGAAATGGTCCCCCGAGACGAGCAGCTCCCCCAGCGGGTCCTCTGGCTGCGCACACGCAGGGCGGAGTAAGTCAGCCCGGTCCTCCGGCCGACCCGATCGAGCCACGGCAAAAGCGCTTCCCGCGCCTTCCTCACCGTATGGCGGCACAGGGCAGCGACGACCGCGTCCCTGTCCGCAAGCGGGCCGGACACCAACAGCCTGGCCGCGTTCTCCGTGACCCGGACCTTGCCGGGCCGGTCCAGGTAGCCCACCCGGACGAGCCGGTCCACTGCGCGGTACTCGATGGTTTCCGGCGGCTCCGGCGGTTCGCCCGAGAGATCAACCCCGGCGGCGGTCATGCGGTCCCGGGTGCGCTCGATCCACGACCGCTTTTCCTCCAGGATGTCCGCCACCAGAGCCCTGTCGAACCTTTTTGGCGTGACCACCTCAAGCCCCCGACCCGGCACCAGCTTGACCAGCACCCGCCGAGCGCGCGGGTTGGCCTTGACGACCAGGGGCAGCCCCGCGAATTCCGCGCTTTTGCTCACCCGGCCAGCTCCTCCTCGGTGCGCACGGCTATCCCGTTCTCCTTGAGCAGACGGGCGAAAACCCCGTCGCCCGGGACGCGCGTGGAAGAGAACGTGCCGTCATAGACCTCGCCCGAACCGCAGGACGGGGAGCGCGCCTTGAGAATCGCCTCGCGGCAGCCCGCAAGCCGGGCCAGCCGAAGCCCTTCCTCGGCCCCGCGCCGGAACTCGACGGTGCGGTCCACGCCATCGGCGTCCACCACCCGGTCGCCGAGAATCTCACACGCCCTGCGCGGTGTGGGCAGGCCGCCGAAAGCCTCCGGGCAAAAGGGAATGGCGCGGCCCCGGCGGATCAAATCCACCACAGGCTCGAACGGCTGGGCCTCGCCGTTGTATCGACAATAGATGCCCGCCAGGCAGGCGGACACGATGATAGGTGCGTCTTTCATGGGCCGACTCTACACTTGATCTTTGCCGGGTCAAAGACCTATTGTCTTGCTCCCCGCAACCAAGGACCTCCATGACAGACGCATACAAAAAACGCCGGATGTACCTTTTCCTTCTGGTTCTGGTCATCTGCTCCGGCGCGGCCTTCCAGGGCTGGCGAACCCTGCTCAACAACTTTGCCGTGGAAGCCGCCGGGCTGGACGGCCTGGGCATGGGCGTGGTCCAATCCGTGCGCGAAATTCCCGGCTTCCTGGCCTTGCTGGCCATCTACATGATCCTGTTCATCTCCGAGCACCGGCTGGCCGCCCTGTCCGTGATCGTGCTCGGCCTGGGCGTGGCCCTGACCGGGCTGCTGCCGTCCCTGACGGGCCTGGTCTTCACCACCCTCATCATGAGTTTCGGCTTCCACTATTACGAAACCATGAACCAGTCCCTGACCCTGCAATACTTCGACAAAACCGAGGCGCCCGTGGTCATGGCCCGGCTCAGGAGCATCACCGCCCTGACCAACATCACCGTAGGCGCGGTCATCTATTTCCTGGCCAAGGCCCTGGGCTACACCGAGATGTTCGCCCTGCTCGGCGGGGTAGCCGCGGTCGCGGGACTATGGGCCCTGACGCGCGACCCGTCCCGCCCGGACCTGCCCCCCCAGCTCAAGAAGATGACCTTCCGCCCGAGATACTGGCTCTTCTACGCCCTGACCTTTCTGAGCGGCGCTCGGCGGCAGATTTTCGTGGCCTTCGCCGTGTTCCTGCTGGTCTCCAAGTTCGGCTACTCCATCAAGCAGATCACCATCCTGTTCGTCTGCAACAACGTCATCAACTACTTCGCCAACCCGATCATCGGACGGTCCATCAACAAGTACGGCGAACGCGCCGTACTGACCGTGGAATACTCCGTCCTGACCTTTGTTTTCCTGGGCTACGCCCTCACCGACAGCGCGGTCCTGGCCGGGGTCCTCTATATCCTGGACAACATCGTCTTCAACTTCGCCATCGCCATCAAGACCTTCTACCAGAAGATCGCGGACCCGCAGGACATCGCCTCGGGCATGGCCGTGGGCTTCACCATCAACCACATCGCCGCCGTGGCCGTGCCGGTCACAGGCGGAATCATCTGGCTGGCCGACTACCGGCTGGTCTTCCTGTTGGCCGTGGTCCTCTCCCTGATCTCCCTGGGCCTGTCCCAACTGGTCTCGGGACAAATCCGCGCCCGCTCCGAAGGCTGATCCGCCCCCGGCTTCGTTTTTTCCGCATCTTTTTTTGCCCCCTCTGCGCCCCATTTTCCCCATCCATGGGGCCATCTTATAATTCTCCTCCCGCGTGAATTCGTTTACGGTGTATTGAAAAACATGCACCCCTCCCCGAGGGGGCCAGCACCCGAACAAGGATCGCCATCCAATGACAAAAATACGACTGCTCTTCGTGGACGACGAGGACAACGTCCTCGCCGCGCTGCGACGCATGTTGCGAAACAAGAGAAACGACTGGGACATGACGCTGGTCAATTCAAGCCCGGCTGCGCTGGAGGTCCTGGAGAAGGCCCCCTTCGACGTCATCGTGTCCGACATCAAGATGCCGGGCATGGACGGAGCCGAGCTTCTCACCAGGGTGAAGGACCGCTACCCCGGCACCATCCGCATCGCCTTGTCCGGCCAGGTGGACCTGAACGAGGTCATCCGCTCCATCCGCTCCGTGCACCAGTACATCTCGAAGCCGTGCACCGCCGATGTCCTCATAGCCCGCATCGAGGGCGCGCTGCGCTCCAAGGAGGTCCTGACCGACCGCAAGATGCTCAACCTGGTCACGGAGATCGAGGCCCTTCCGGTCATCCCCAAGATATTCCAGGAAATCCGGGACGAGCTGTCCAAGCCCGAGCCGTCCATAGACCGCATCGCCGCTTCCATCACCCGCGACGTGGGGCTCATGGCCAAGATTCTCAAGCTGGTCAACTCGCCTTTTTTCGGGCTGCCGAACCGCATCGATTCCATGCACAAGGCCATCACCATGCTGGGGCTCGAAACCATCAAGGCCCTTATCCTCTCCACCCACCTGTTCACCACCTTCGACGCGCACGCCCTGTCCGGCCTCAAGCTGAACCTGCTCTGGGAGCATTGCTTCCGGGTGGCCAACATCGCCCGGCTCATCGCCGAATGCGACAAGGCGGACAAGAACGTCATCGCCAACTGCCGCATGGCCGGGCTGCTGCACGACGTGGGCAAACTCATCCTGATAAACTATTTCCCCGACAAGTATGCACTGGTCCTGGATTCGGTCCGGAGAAACGGCGGCCCGGTCTGCGACATCGAGCGCGAAATATTCGGCACCACCCACGCGGAGATGGGAGCCTACCTCATGGGGCTGTGGGGTATGGCCGACGACGTGGTCCACGCCATCGGCTACCACCACGGCCACAGGCTCTCCGACGGGTACATCCCCCACGTGGTCACCGCCGCCAACGCCATCGACCACCACTGCGTGGTCTTCCATAAGGACTACTCGCGGATCAGGATATGCAAGGCATCGGCCCCGGACCTGTTCGACGAGAAGCGGCTGCACCTCTGGCTGGACTACATCGCGGACCGCTGGCAAACCATTGACGACTTCGACCTCGCGGACGAGACCGTTCTCGGCGAGATACTGGACAGGGGGTAGCCATGAAACCGAGAATTCTGCTTATCGACGACGAACCCAAGGTTCTCTCGGCCCTGCGCCGCCAGTTGCGCGAACTCTACGAAATAGACGTCCACTCCGATCCTGCCGAGGCATTGAAGGGCATAGACAAGACCAGGCCCTACGCGGCGGCTATCTCGGACTACCGGATGCCCGGCATGAACGGCATCGACTTTCTCAGCAGGCTCAAGGAGCTCAGTCCGGACACCACCCGGCTCATGCTCACCGGCTACGCCGACCTGGACAACGCCATCCGCGCGGTCAACGACGGCAACGTCTACCGCTTCCTGACCAAGCCCTGCGAACGCGACGGCCTGCTGGGCAACGTGGCCGACGCGGTCCGCCAGCACGAGCTGGTCACGGCCAAGCGGGTCCTGCTCGAAAAGACCCTCAAGGGCAGCGTGGACCTGCTCGGCGAGATCACCTCGCTGGTCAACCCTGAGGCGGGAGAGCGCATCAACCGGGTGCGCCGCTACGTGCGCTACTTCGCCGAGCAGAAAGGGGTCAAGGATCTCTGGCGATACGACATCGCGGCCATGCTCTGCCAGCTCGGCACGCTCATCCTGCCGCCCGGCACCCTGGAAATTCTCGAGAAGGGCCGCAAACTCACACCCGAACAGACCCAGTTGTGGGAGATGCACCCCGCCGTGGCCCAAAGCCTGGTCGCCAAGCTGCCACGGCTGCAATCCATCGCGGACATGATCGCCTACCAGCTCAAGGGGTATGACGGATCTGGCACCCCCAGGGACGGCGTCAAGGAGGACGACATTCCGCTGGGCGGGCGCATTCTCAAGATATCCCTCGACTACGACCTGGCCCGGCAGCGCGAAAAGACCCCGCAAAAGGCGTTCCTCAGCCTGGAAAGGGACCTGGACGCCTACGATCCGGAACTCATGTACTATTTGGAAGGGATGCTCGGGGTGGAGGCGCGCTACGCCATCCGCACCCTCCCGCTCGAAGGGCTCACCCCCGGCATGGTCCTGCACGAAGACGTGTCCTCCAACCAGGGTGCCCTGCTTCTGTGCAAGAGCGTGGAGCTGACCAAGGACAAAATCGACCGGATGCACATGTTTGCGCACACGGTCGGCATCCCCAAGACGTTCACCGTGCTGGTACCGGAGACCCTGAGCTGACGGCTGACGGCCGGGCTGGTGCGCGGTCGAAAAAAACGGCGTCTATCCCGCCGGGGGCTCCTCAAAGGGCAGGCGGACCGTAAAGGTCGCGCCCTCGCCCTCGGCGGTATCGATTTCGATGGCCCCGCCGTGCATTCCGACCACCACGCTCCGGGCGATGGCCAGCCCCTGGCCCGTGCCCTTGCCCACCTCCTTGGTGGTGAAGAACGGGTCGAACGCCTTGGCCGCGACTTCCGCCGACATGCCCGTGCCCGTGTCCCTGACCTCCAGCACGGCGGACTCCCCTTCCGAGAAGGTCCTGATGTAGATGGTCCCCTGCTGGTCGCCCCCGGCTACCTTGGCCTCGATGGCATGGGCCGCGTTGACGATGAGGTTCAGGACCACCTGGGCGACCTCTCCCTTGAGGCAGAACACCGGGGCCAGAGATTCGTCCGGGACGAACTCCATGCCCGCCACATACTTCCATTCATTCGTGGACACCGTGATGGCATTGCGCACGATCTCGTTGAGGTCGTGGAACGCCTTGGTCAGCTCGCCGGGATGGGCCAGTTGCCGAATGGAGCGGACGATCTCGGCTATGCGCTTGAGCCCGGCCGAGGATTCCTCAAGGGCGCTCGGCACGTCATCAGCCAGGTACTCCATCTCCTCCTCGTCCAGGGCGTTCCCAGCCCGCTCCCGGTACCCTTCGTCCGGGAACAGATCCGGCCGCTCGGAGACCATGCGCGCCAGCTCGCGGCACCGCTCGATAGTCCCGGCATAGGTCTCGAAGGCGTCGCTCAAAAACTGGAGGTTGGACGTCACGTACTGAGTCGGCGTGTTGATCTCGTGGGCGATGCCCGCGGCCAGCTCGCCGATGGATTCGAGCTTTTGCGACTGGCGAAGCTGCGACTCCACCGCCATCTGCTCGGTGATGTCGCGTCCCACGCCCACGAACCCGATAAGCTCGCCCGCGTGGTTGCGGATGGGGCCGATGCTCGATTCCAGGGTGTACCGCTCGCCGTTCTTGCGCCGGTTGACGATGCGCCCCTTCCAGACCCTGCCGCCGGTGATGGTCTCCCATGTCTCCGAAGAAAAATTGCCGGTGCGCTCCCCGCCTTGGAGCAGACCCGATATCCGCCCCACGGCCTCGCTCCGGGAATAACCCGAAACCACCTCGAAGGCCGGATTCACATAAGTCATGATCCCGTTCAGGTCGGTCATGACGATCATCTCCGCCGCCTGGTCGATGGCCGCGGTCAGGCGGCTCATGGCCATCTGGGCCTCCTTGATCTCCGTGATGTCGGTAAAGGTATGGATGTTCCCGGAAGGCTCGCCCTTGAGGTTCCCCATCTCGACAACCTGCCACAAGGCCCAGACGAATTCCCCGTTGCCGGACAGGAGCCGCAGCTCGACCTTGTCCGTGGCCGGGCCGACCCGTTCCAGCCAATGCTTCCAGACCAGCTTGCGGTCTTCGCGATGCACGCTGTTGAGCCACCCCTGGCCCGCCAACTGAACCTCGGTGGCCCTGGTCATCTCATGCATCTTCTCGTTGGCGTAGAGCAGATTCCCGGCGATGTCCGTGATGATGATGGCCACGGGAGATGCCTTGGCCAGCCCGCGAAAACGCTCTTCGGACTCCCGCTGGGCCTTGTTCGCCTTGTGGATGCGGGTGGCGTCGTTGCCGATGCACAGCAGCTCGGCGGGACGCCCCTGGTCCATGACCAGCTTGACCGTCCAGGAAACATATCCGTCCCGTCCGTCCGCCATGCGCACGGGAATCTCGTTCTGTCGGCCTTCGCCCCCGATGAGCTCCACCACCGCCTCCAGTCCTTCGCCGGCAGCGTCCAGCATGAAAAAAGGCATGAGCTTGCGCCCCAGAAGCTCTCCGTCCTTTCCGGCCAGAAAACCCCGGGCAAAGGAGTTGGCAAAGGTGATCTCGCCCTCCTCGTTGATGCGCAGGATCAGATTGTTCGCGCCCTCCACCAGATCGCGGTAGCTTTCCTCGCTCACCTCGATGTCCCGAATGAACGGCTCGCTGACCTTGAAGAACAGAAAGACGCCGAGCACGGTCAGACCCACGCCCACGAAAAACACGTTCAGGTTGGCCCGAATGAAAGGCGCACGGATTTCGTCCAGGTCGATCTGGGCCACCAGACCGAACCGTTCCCCGCCCAGGGGCAGAGGCGCGTAGGCGGCCAGCACTTCGCCGCCCATACGGTCCGGCCCCACAAAAGTTCCGCTTTCCCCGGACAAAGCCCGCATCAAGGGCTCCACCCCGGTCGCTGCCGGGGACACTCCCGTGCCGGAGGCGAACTCGCTCACGCCCTTGCCGTTGACCAACAGATAGCGGACATTCCCGCCGTCGAGCCTGGCCACGGCGAACTCGCCCGACCGGCTCTCCAGCCCGAGGCGGCGCTGGGCGTGCGCCAAACGATCGAGAATGGCCTCGCGGGTGACGACGGAACCGTCCGGATTTCCCCCCGCCGGTGTCATCCTGCTCATCTCGACGACAAGGGCGACCTGGCTTCGGACCACGTCCTGAAGCCTGACTCCCTCCTCCTTCATGGCCGTATGAAACAAAAGCCGCGTTCCATATATGGACACCGCCGCCACCAGCGCCACCATGATGAACGACAACGACAACACCCTGCGATTCCGTCCCCGCATCCGTCTACCTCCACGATCTCGGGCTTCCCGGCAGGATGTCACACTTCGCGTCATTATTCCTTTATTATTTGGAATCCTGACGAATCAGGGCTACAACGAGCATTGGTCCTACGCCGGGCGGTTGACTTCCTGCACAAAAATGAAGCATTTTAGATCATGATGAACCGGGGGCCGCGCCCCCGAACCGGAGAGGCGAATGAATACAATGGGGCCGGGGCTGCCCAGGGTCTTTTTGCAGACGGGCGACTGCTTCATCGGGGTGCAGCCCACCCTGGTGACCACCATTCTCGGGTCGTGCCTGGCCGTGACCATCCACGCGCCCGGAATGGGCATCGGCACGATCTGCCACGCCTTTCTGCCCGACAGCACGGCGTCGCCCCACCACCCCCATGGCGCGGAGCCGCAAATCTGCCGGTTCGTGGACACGGCCTTGCAAAACATGCTAGAAACAATGGACAAAATCGGCGTGCCGCGCAGAGACCTGGTCATCAAGATGTTCGGCGGGGGCCAGGGAGTGGCGATCGGCAACGTGGAGCCTCCGGGCTCCTACAACGTCGGCAGGCGCAACATCGAGATGGCCAAAAAGCTGCTCAAGTTCGCCCGCCTGGACATCCGGGCCCAGGACATCGGCGGACCGCAGGGGCGCAAGCTCATGTTCAACACCCTGACCGGCGACGTCTGGGTCAAGAAACTGGCCAAGGCCCAATTCTCCGGCGACGGCAACGGCCCGACCGGCTCCGGATTTTGATCGGAGCGAATCGATAACGTCTCAGTCATCAAGGAAGCAAGCCGACCATGCGCATTCTCATGTTCGCCATCAACGATCCTGCCGGAACAGCCATTCAGTTCTGCAAGGCGTTGAACCGTTACACCGGGCACTCCGCCCGGCTCGTCACCCTGGAGACCCGCTACACCCACGGATGGGAAAAGGATCTGCACATCCCGGACCTCGGCCCCGACGGCATGGAAGAGGTCTCCATCCTCATGCGCGAGGCCGACGTCTTCCACTTCCACATGACCTGCGACGAGAACCAGTCCTTCGGCGGCCTGAAGCCTGCCGATCACATCAAGGGCAAGGCCGTGGTGCACCATCACCACGGGCACCACGACTTCCGCTCCAATCCCGATTCCTTCCGGGAGAAATACCGGCGGCTCAAGCGGACCAACCTCCTCGTGTCCACCCCGGACCTGCTCAAGCTCCTGCCCGAGGCGCGCTGGCAGCCCAACCTTGTGCCCATCGACGACCCGCTGCTCAAGCCCATGTGGGGCCGCTTCGACGACCCCGGCCAGCTCAAGGTCTGTCACTCCCCCACCCGCCGGGACCTCAAAAACACCGAGGAATTCATGGCGGCGGTCAAATACGTCAACCGGCGCAACGTCTATCTTTCCGTGGACCTCATCGACGACGTGCCCAACCAGGATTGCCTGGCCCGCAAACGGCGCTGCCACGCCCTGTTCGACCACATGCAGGGCTACTACGGCGTATCCAGCCTTGAGGGACTCTCCCAGGGGCTGGCCGTCATCGCCGGACTGGACGACTGGAACCGCGCCCGCATCGCCGAATTCGCCGGGACCGGGGACCTGCCCTGGCTGACGGCGACCGGCCAGGACGACCTGGCGGAACTCCTGCTCAGGCTGGCCAAGGACCGGGAATTCTGCGAACGCACCGGCGAGGAGAGCCGCGGCTTCATGGAAAAATGCTGGTCGGACCGGCGCATAGCCCTTGAGCTGGCCGCCTTTTACGACAGCCTCAGTTAGGGGCCGGCTTTGCCTTTGGACGACAATTCCAGTATAGCCCTCTAGAGTTTTCAATCAGCGAGGGGTACGCATGTCCAAAACGTTCAGGCACTTGTTTCTTTTCCTGGCGGTCTGCGCCGTGACCGCGCTTGCCGCCGAACTCCTTTCCGCCCGGCAGGGCCTGGCCGAAAACGCCGCGCGCCACCAGGTGCGCATGACCGTCGATTTCACCGTCCTGCCCATGGTCATGCCCGACGGCAGCGAATTCCCGGTCGCGCCCGGCCTTTCCCCTGACGCATCCGCTACCACATCCTCCGTGAAGACAGAGGAATCAGCCTCCGCCGAAAATACCGAAAAGCCCAAAGCCGAACCGGCTCCCGCCCCCGCGCCCGTGGTGGGCGAGACCCCGGCTTTGGCTCCTTCCGATGGCCCCGGCCTGATCCGTGCCGTGAGCCTGAACGAGACCTCGCAGGGGTTCGGCATCGTCGTGGTCGCCGATCGCGCCCTGGGCGATACCGCCATCATGAACCTGAACGATCCCAACCGGCTGGTGGTCGACATCCTGGGCACGTGGCGACACAAGGGCGACAGCGTGATCCGGTCGGAAGGCGTCGTCAAACACTTGGTCATGGGCGAACATCCGGACCGCTTCCGCATGGTCGTCCACTTCCGCACGCCGCCGGAGGAACCGGTTCGGCCCGACATCCAGAAAGCAGGAGAGGAGCTTCATGTGCTGGTCGCCCTGCCCTGAACCCCGGCTGTTACGCAATTGTCACAAACGGGTCATTGACTCGTAACTCCATCGGGTTACTCGTGTTGCGTTACGCCACAAGCGGAACACATCTTTTTTATTTGCCACGGAGCACGAACAATGACGACGACCATAAAAGTGTCTTCCACCAACCTGGATTTCCACTACGGAGACTTCAAAGCGCTGGAAGACATAAGCATCGACTTCGAGTCCAACAGGGTCACCGCACTCATCGGACCGTCCGGGTGCGGCAAGTCCACATATCTTCGCTGCATCAACCGCATGAACGACCTCATCCCGGGTACCCGGGTGGACGGCAAGATGACCCTGGACGGCCAGGAAATCTACGCCCCCGGCCTGGACGTGGTGTCCCTGCGCCGACGCATCGGAATGGTCTTCCAAAAGCCCAACCCCTTCCCCAAGACCATTTTCGAGAACGTGGCCTACGGCCTGCGCGTCAACGGCGTGAAGGACAAGCAGTTCATGGAACAGAAGGTCGAGGAGAGCCTGCAGGGCGCGGCCCTGTGGGACGAGGTCAAGGACCGTCTGCACACCTCTGCGCTGGGACTGTCCGGCGGCCAGCAGCAGCGGCTGTGCATAGCCCGCGCCCTGGCCGTGGAACCCGAGGTTCTGCTCATGGACGAACCCGCTTCCGCCCTGGACCCCATCGCCACCCAGAAGATCGAGGACCTGATCCACGAGCTCAAAAAGGAATTCACGATCATCATCGTCACCCACTCCATGCAGCAGGCGGCCCGCGTGTCCGACAGGACGGCCTTCTTCTACATGGGCAAGCTGATCGAGGTTGATGACACCAAGACCATGTTCACGAACCCCGCCAACAAGCAGACGGAAGACTATATCACGGGCCGTTTCGGTTAAGCCCGGACGGCAAAGGACGCAACGCATCATGGAACAACGCGCACATTTTTCCAAAAAGCTCGAAGACTTGAAGGTCATGGTCCTGCGCATGGCGGCCCTGTCCGAGTCTGCCGTGCACAAGGCCATCCGCGCCTATCTCGAAAACGACGCGGATCTGGCCGAATCGGTCATCGTCGGCGACGAAGCCATCAACGAGATGGAAGACGACATCGACAACTTCAGCCTGGAACTCCTCGCCCTTGACCAGCCCATGGCCGTCGACCTGCGAACCATCGTCGGCGCGCAGCGCATCACGGTCAACCTGGAGCGGCTCGGCGACGAGGCGGTCAACCTGGCCCATCGGGCCATATTCCTGTCCACCAGGCCACCCATGCCCCACAACCCCAAAATGGAAGACCTGGCCAACACGGCGAAGAAGATGCTCTCCGAATCGCTCAAGGCCTACGTGGACGACGACGTCTCCCTGGCCGGACAGGTCTGCCGCATGGACGACAAGGCCGATGACCTGACTATCGCCATCCTGCGGCAGATGGTGGCCGACATGGTCGCCGAATCCCGCATCGTGGAACGGGGCGTGCACGCCATCATCGGCGCGCGCCACCTGGAACGGGTCGGCGACCTGGCGACCAACGTGGCCGAGACCGTTGTCTTCATCGTGGAAGGCACCAGCATGAAACACAACTGCCGGGGCTGATCCTCTCCCGCATCGCAAGAAAAAAACCCGCACGGTCCCAAGCCGGACCGTGCGGGTTTTCTTTTCTCGAACAAACCTGATTCAGGCGCGGTCCAGCTCTGCCAGCAGTTCGGCGGCCCGCTCTTCGAGACAGGCCAGCATCCCGGCGCAACGCGCGCACTCGCCAGCCTTGGCGCACCGCTCCATATCGATGGCGGCCTCCCGGACGGCTTCGGCGCGCAACGTCGCGACCACGCTCTTCAACGTGTGGCTGTTCAGGGCCACCGCGCGCAAATCCTCCTCGGCCACTCCCTGCCGCACGGCATCGAGCCGAATCCGGATTTCTCCGGCCGCCTTGGCCAGCAGGGGAGCGAATTCCTCAAGGGTGAGCCCCAAGGCACGGCTGGCTTCGGCCGGATCAAAAACGGCTCCATTCCGGGCCGGATTTCCTTCGCGTCTGGAAACATCGTTCATAAGTCTCCCCCTTACTCTCAACCATACCCCACCGCCTACCGCGAGAAAAGGGAAATCCCCTCGCGCTCCGTTCCGCTCTCGGACGGCCGCTCCGCATACCACTCCTCATACCGCTCGCCCCAACGGCAAAGGTAGCCGATGACCGGCATGACGCTCTCGCCCAACTCCGTCAGGGAATACTCGACCTTGGGCGGAACCTGCGCATACACCTCGCGCCGGACCACGCCGTCCGACTCCAGCTCGCGCAACTGCTGGGTGAGCATCTTCTGGGTGATGTTCGGGATGGACCGCTTCACCTCGCTGAAACGCATGGTCCCCTCGGACCCCAACCTATGTATGATGATCGGCTTCCATTTGCCGCCGATGACCTGAAGGGTCAGCTCCACGCTGCAATAATACTTTTTTTCGCCGCAAACCTTCAGGGAACACGTCTCGCCCATGATCCTTCTCCCGGCCCGACGGACCCCCTCGGAGTGGCCGTCGACCTTATGGTATATTTTTGGTTACTATAGAACTTCGAAGTGCGTACTTGAAATTTTTTCCCCAGTAGCAGAAAACATCACTAAGATAAACAGTACCGCCCACCCCGAACCCGGAGGATGAATATGGATACCCTGGAAGCACTGTGCACCCGGCGCAGCGTACGTAAATTCGAAGACAAGCCCGTCCCCGAGGAAATGGTCCGCCAAATCCTCGAGGCCGCCATGATGGCCCCCAGCGCGGGCAATGGACAGCCCTGGCAGTTCATCGTCATCAACGAACGAGAACGGCTCGACGCCATGGCAAACCTGCACCCATACGTGCAGATGGTCCTGCAAGCGCAGGTGGGCATCATCGTCTGCGGCGACCTGAGCAAGGAAAAATACCCGGGCTACTGGGTGCAGGACTGCGCCGCCGCCATGCAGAACGTGCTTCTCGCCGTCCATGCGCTCGGCCTGGGCTCGGTCTGGACCGGCATCTACCCCAAGGAAGAGCGCGTGGCGGGATACCGGGCCATGTTCAACATCCCCGAGCACGTCATTCCCCTCGGCTTCGCCCCCATCGGCTGGCCCGCGCAACGGCCGAAATCCGAAAGCCGCTTCAACCCCAACAGGGTTCACTACAACACCTACTAGGAGACGCCCATGAAAGTCGTCGCGTTCAACGGGTCCGCCCGAAAAGGCGGGAACACCGCCGAAATGATTAAACGCGCCCTGGCCAAGCTGGAAGCTCAGGGTATCGAAACCGAAATGATCGAACTGTCGGGCAAGAAAATGCACGGCTGCATCGCCTGCTACAAATGCGCCGAGAACAAGGACCGCCGCTGCGCCGTCAAAAACGACTTCCTCAACGAATGCATCGAGGCTATGGACGCGGCCGACGGCATCATCCTCGCCTCGCCCACCTACTTCGCGACCATCACCACCGAAATGAGCGCGCTCATCGACCGGGCGGGCATGGTCGGCCTGGTCAACGGCAACATGTTCGCCCGCAAGGTAGGCGCGGCCATCGTCGCCGCCCGGCGCGGCGGAGCCATGCAGACCTTCAACACCCTCAATTCCTTCTTCTTCATCCAGCAAATGATCGTTCCAGGCTCCCGCTACTGGAACATGGGCTTCGGCCGCGAAAAAGGCGAAGTCCTCAAGGACGAGGAAGGGATGCTCACCATGGACATCCTCGGCGAAAACATGGCCTGGCTCATGCAGAAAATCCACGCGTAACGCCAAACGAATCCGCCCGGTAGACTCTTCCCACAGAGATGCCTACCGGGCGGTCTCCTTCGAATAATCCAAGCCCCTTCCCTATCGCTGCCGTCCACGGCCCCAATAACAAACAAACTGGATTCAAGCCCCCTCCCCCCGCGAAGCGGCACCAAAAAGTTTAGGAGAGTCCAGAGAACCCTTTTCAAAGGGTTCTTTGGCGGGGTCCGGGGCAGCGCCCCGGCGGGTTGCAGGGCAGCGCCCTGCCCTATTGCGGCAGAGTGATGATAACGCGGGTCTCGCCCGGCGCGCTGGTCTCCACGGTGATATCGCCGCCATGCGTGCGGGCGATAAGGCGCGCCGAGTAGGTGCCGAGGCCGGAGCCCCGGGCCGGGCTGGAGGTGGAGTATTTGTCGAAGAAGGTTTCGCGCACGGACAGGGGGACTTCGCCCTGGTTTCGAATGGAAATGGTCAGGCCGCCGCGCTTTTCAATGACGATAGACACGGACCCGCCTTCGGGGGAGGCTTCGAGGGCATTGGTCACAAGGTTGGAGAGCATGGAGCGGAAGAGTTCGGCGTCGGCGGAAACAGGCAGGATACCCGCCACTTCGCCGCCAAGAACCTCGATGCCCACGCTGATCCCCTTTCCGCTGATATGGGGCAGGGATTCGGCCTTGATCTGCTCAAGCACGTCGAGGACATCCACGGTGGTCCGATCGAGGACATAGGTGCCGCACTCCATCTTGTAGAGATCCAGAGAACGGTTGATGAGTTCGAGCATGGACGCGCCCGCGTTTTCGATGGTGGCGAGCATGGTTTCCTGCCCCGCGTCGAGATTGCCGCGCTTGCGTATCTCTTCGGGCAGGCCGATGACCGCACCCAGCGGCGTCTTGAGGTCGTGGCGGGCCATACGCTCCACGTCTTCGCGCAGGGCCTCGGCCAGCTTGCGGTCGGTGATGTCGCGGCTGACGCCCTGTAGGCCGATGCTCTCGCCTTCCTCGTTGAAGAGGATGCCGAGGTGGGATTCAAGCCAGACGGAGGCTCCGTCGAAGCAGGTGAATTCCAGGTCCTCGGTCACGGAGGTAAGGGGGCCCTGGGTGTCGGCCTGGTCGTCGAGCACCCGAAGGATATCCTTGAACCGGGTTTTGGAGGCGGGGGTGAGAAAATCCTCGATATGACGGCCCAGAACATCGGACCGCTTGAAACCGCGCACGACCTCGTCCGAAGGGCTCACGTAGGTGAAGCGGTAGTCCGCATCCAGCCCCCAGATGATATCCGTGACGTTCTCGGCCAGAAGCCGATACTGCTTTTCGCGCTGGCGCAGGGCCTCTTCCATGAGCTTGCGGTCGGTGATGTCGGTTCCCACGCAGAGCAGGCCGATGGTGGCCCCATCCTTGGAGCGGACCGAGTCGTTCGCCCAGGCGACCCAGACGATTTCGCCATTGCGGCGCAAGTTCATGGTTTCGTTGAAGGGATGAGCCGAGGGATCGAGAAGCAGCCGGTCCAGGTAGCGGCGCATGGAGCGTCCTTCCAGGGCCTTGCGCGGAACCAGGGTGCCCACCAGAGGCTTGCCGAGGAGTTCGCCGGGCGCGTAGCCGTAGAAGTCTTCCGCGTACTCGTTGCAAAAAACGATGTCACCGTCCATGTTGATGCGCAGGATAATGGACTTGGCGCTGTGCACGAGCTGATAGTAACGCTCCCTGTCCTTGAGGCGGCCCATGACGATGACGACGATGGCCCACAGCGAGGCAGGGAGAATCACCACGGCCAGAAGCCCGGTGATGAGGATGGCGTTGCGGTGGGGGGAGACCCGCCAGCCGCCGCCGGGGGCACCGGCCAGAAGCCACTCGCCCGACGGAACCGAGATGCTCCGGACCACGGGGGTCATGTCGAAAACCACGGGATCGCCCGCGAGTATGGGGTTCTGTCCTTCCTGAGGGGTCTTGTCCCGCAGGGCGAGGAGGACGCCGCCCGATACGCCGATGCCCGCGCTCCGAAACAGCGTCGGGGCGTCAAGGTGAACGCAGATAACGCCCCAGTAGTTGGACGGGGCACCGTTGCCGGGGAGAAACACCGGGGCCAGAATGACTATCTCCTCCGGCTCGAAGGCGCGTCCGTCAGGGATCAGGACTTGCCGCCGACCGGAGACCTTGGCCCGCTGGATCAGCGTCCGCAAGGGTTGAATCTTGGTCAGGTCCGTTCCGATCACGCCGTTGGTGTTCCAGAAAGGATAGGTATGGGAAACGACGTCGTTTCGGGCGAGTTGCAGAGATCGCACCGCAGGCATGTTTGCCAGCAACGCCTCGGCCAGCACAACGAATTGGGCCTGATTCAACTCCGGGGAGACCTTGAGAAACGCCTCCATGGCGGAAGCCAGATGGATACCCGTGCCGATGGACGCATCCAGGCTCGCCTTGCTCTCGTTGATGGTCTGAACCACCTTGCCGCGCACCCTTTCGGTATGATTGTCCCGATCCGCGCGATAGCCGACGTAGACAAACACGGCCACGAGAATGCCAAAGAGTGGGGGGATGAGGTAGGAGACGCGTCTGAGCATGGGAACAGTTATCCGTTATTGCAGCCGTTTTCTGCGCAGCATTGTTACAAGCATAGCAAAATGGCGGTCGAAATGAAACGGATCGCCCGATCCCCGCGCGGCTAGCTCCCGACTCGTCCCAGAACGGGCTGTCCGCTGTCCGCGAGAGGGCGCTGAATGGAAAGCAGGTCCTCGTCCGGAATGAACTGCTCCACGGCCTGCCGCTTCATGCGCATCTCGCGCACCAGGCGGAGATTGCCGCTGCCGATGGGGTCGAAGGACACGGCCGGGGAACCGTCGAGCTCGTTCAGGCAATCGAAAACCAGGTTCTCCGAAAGGGAGAACATCTCATTCAGCCCACGGTTGACCCGCGAGGAATGCAGAAGGCGATCGGCCAGCCGCAAGGAGCCGGTCCAGGACTTGCGCCCGGTCAGGGAAAGGCTTCCCTTGAGCAATTGCTTCTTGACCAGGAAAGGCAGACGGCGGCGATGCATTGCCGAAAGCAGGGTGTCGTCCGGAGCGCGGTTGGGCATACGAAGCAGGGCCAGGGCGGTCTCGTGTTCCTGACGGAATCGACGGTCGGCCTGGGCTTCCACGTAGACATGGGAAAGCTTGGAACCGGACCGCATGTCGGCCAGGGTATTGGGCACGAAATAGTTGTGGGCCACCACGTCGGCCGCCAGATGGGTCAGGTAGCCGTAGGCATAGGCCGTGACGCGCGGGTCCGGGGCGGACCTGAGGAGCTTGAAGCCGGTCACCCAGTTATGGCTGTGGCCGGGCTTGATCCGGGTCCCCTTGCCGATGAAGATATCGGCGGACAGGCTGCCGTAGAGGAACGCCTCGCGATGGCGCGACAGGAGCGCGGCCAGCAACGGCGGCAGACAGCCCAGGTTGCCAAGCACGACATTACCCAGGGCCAAGTGAACCCCCGGTCCCCAAGCTAGAGCCTGATCGGGCAAAAGCGCCACGAACAGGCAAGAAAGGATCAGAATCAGCTTCATCTGCGAATGTCTCTCCGAAGGAGAAACTAAGGGTCTGCCCCGAAAAGTCAACGATAATCGGGTGCCGATTTCCGCCCGGCGGGCCGGGATTCGGACAACCTCCCGACCTCACTGAACAAAGGCCGGCAAAGAAAAAATGGGATCAATCCCCGTGCCGGTCCCCTGCCATGCCGCCCTCTTCGACTTCACTAATGAAGGCCTCCACCAAAGCTGCGTCCAAAGTGGCCCCGGCCAGGCTGCGAAGGATGCCAAACGCGTCCTCGGCCGAGCGGCCACGCTGATAGGGACGGTTCGTGGTCATGGCGTCGAAATAGTCGACCACGCAGAGGATGCGCGCGCCCATGGGGATGGCCTCCCCTGCCAGCCCGCGCGGATAGCCCGAACCGTCCATGAGTTCGTGATGCGCATAGACGTATTCCAGGGCCGGGCCGAGGAAATCGAGATTCTTGAGAATGTCGCGGCCCCACTCCGGGTGCCGGTGAATTTCGTCGACCATCTCCCTGGTCAGGGGAGTGTCTTCCCCGGAGAATATCCGATCGCTGAAGCCGATCTTGCCTATGTCGTGCAGCGTCCCGGCAATGCGGATGCGCTCCACCTCGTCGGGGGGCAGCCCAAGCCGCTGGGCCAGCCGCCGGGCGTAGATTCCCACGCGCTCGCCATGCCCCTCGGTGTAGGCGTCACGCGCGCCCAGGGCGTGCGCCACCGCCGTGATGGTGTTCACGGTGTCGCTCCGGATCTTGGCCAGGAGCTGCTCCAGCCGGTCCTCCCTGGCCTCGATCTTGGCCAGCATCACGGCCACGGCCTCGGCCAGCTCCTGGATATCCGGGTCGTACTCCGGGCCGGTCAGGGCGTGGATTCCGTTCGCCGAACCACCCGCCGAGATGGTCCGGATGATCCGAAGCAGCTCCTCCCGCCCCTTGCGCCCGGTCATGCTATCTCCAGGCGTCAGCGCGCTCTTCGGCAAAAGCCGCGAAGGGCCTCGCCGGAACGCCGGTCAGGTATTCCACGGCCTGGGTCACGTTGCCCATCATGCCGAGCTTCACCACCCGGCTCAGGCTGACCAGCATGTTCCGATTCCATTCGGGCACGCCCGCCGCATCAAGGCTACCGATATACGCGTCCTCGTCGGCCGGGACGTATTCCACCTTGATTCCGGCCGCTTTCGCGATGGTCGAAGCCACGTCCGACAGGGTCAGCCCCTCGGGGCCGGTCATGGCGTAGAAGCCGCCCGTGAATCCCTCGTTGTCCCGGAACAACCGGGCCGCACAGGCCGCCACGTCGCGCACGTCGATGTAGCTGACCTTGTAGTCCTCCTCGGGCAGGGCGATAGTCCCGGCCTTGACCATGGTGGCGAGGAACGTGCTGAAATTCTGCATGAAAGTGTTGGGGCGCAGGACCGTGAACGGAATTTTGGAGTCCTCCACGAACTGGTCCACCATGCCCTGCTCCCGTCCCAGCCGCCAGTGGGCGTCGGAGGACGCACCGTACCGGCTGGACCGGACGATATAGCCGATGCCCGCCTCCTTGGCCGCGTCCACGGCCAACCGTCCGAACCGGGCCAGCTTCTCCTGCATGGGAATGACCAGGAACATGCGGTCGCACCCGGCCATTGCCGCGACCATGGAATCCTTGTCCCCGAAGTCGAAAACCCTCGCCTCCACGCCCTTTTCGGCCAGAAGCCCGCCCTGTTCCGGGGAGCGCACCCCGGCCACGATTTCGGACTTGTCGGCAAGTGTATCGATAAGCGCCGAACCGAGATTCCCGGCAGCGCCGGCTATGAATATCCTGCTCATGGAAACGCTCCTTTTCAAGCGGGCCGGATCGGCTCGCGGTGATTTTTCTTGTGACTCCCGCACGCTACACGAAGAAGGCAGGGAAAGGCAAACGGCGCGCCCCGAACTTCCCATGAAAACGAACCGTACCATTCCCCGCCCGGATTCGACCATTTACCGAATGGATGCTTGCGCACCGCGCCCAAGGGAGTTACCTCGAAAGGAAGCCTGAACAAATACGGAGTGGAAATGTTATTAGGAATCGACGTGGGCGGCACCCACACGGATGCGGTCGCCATCGACCTTACGGACGTCCCTTCGGTGGCCGCCTCATGCAAAGTGCCCACCCGGCATGACGACCTGCTCTCCTCGGTCACCGAGGCCCTGGCCGCCATCCTCGGCCAGGTGGACAAGGACGCGGTTACCCAGCTCAATCTGTCCACCACCCTGTCCACCAACGCCATCGTCCAGAACAAGACCGAGGACGTGGGCGTCATCGTCTCGTCGGGGCCGGGCATAGACCCGCACAATTTCATGCCCTGCAAGGATTTTCACGTCATCGAGGGGTCCATCGACCACCGGGGCAACGAGGTCCGCGCGCTGTCCACGCGCCAGCTCGCCGAGGCCGTCGACCGCTGCCGCGAAAACGGCGTGCGCGTCTTCGCCGCGGTATCCAAGTTCTCCACCCGCAACCCGCGCCACGAGAACCTTATCCGGCGCACGGTCTGCAACTGCAAGAGCGTGGACATCTGCGAGCACGCCGACTTCGTCACCTTGGGGCACCAGCTCGGCGGCGCGCTGAATTTCCCGCGCCGCGTGGCGACCGCCTACTTCAACTGCGCGGTCTGGCGGATCTACAACGAGTTCGCCTCCGCCGTGGAAAACGCCCTGGCCGACATGGGCCTGGCCAAGGTCAAGGTCAACATCCTCAAGGCCGACGGCGGGACCATGCCCCTGCCCCAGTCCCGGACCATGCCCGTACAGTCCATTTTTTCCGGTCCGGCCGCCTCGGTCATGGGCATCATCGCCCTGACCGACATCTTCCACGACTCGATCATCCTCGACATCGGCGGCACCACCACAGACATCGCGGTCTTTGCCGACGGCGCGCCGCTCATCGAGCGCGAGGGCATCGACATCGGCTCCCACCCCACCCTGGTCTCCGCGCTGAAGGTCCACTCCATCGGCATCGGCGGCGATTCGGCCATTTCCGTGGCCGGAAAAGACGTCCGCGTCGGTCCCAACCGGCTCGGCCCGTCCGTCTGTCTGGGCGGAGAACACGTCACCCTGACCGACGCCCTGAACTGCAAGGGCGCTTGCGCCGTGGGCGACGTCCAGGCTTCCCGGACCGCCATGGAAGCTTACGCCTCGGCCCGCGGCCTGAGCGTCGAGAAACTCGCCGGAGACGCCGTGACGTACGCGGCCCGGACGATCCAGAACGCCACCCGCGACCTGGTGGAGGAGATCAACTCCAAGCCCGTCTACACCATCCACGAGCTCCTCGAAGGCAAGAAGATCGTGCCCAAAAAGGTCTACCTCATGGGCGGACCGGCCGAAGCCCTCAAGGACGAACTCCGCGACTGCTTCCAGCTCTCCACCGAAGTGCCCGCCAACTTCGACGTGGCCAACGCCATCGGCGCGGCCCTCACGCGGACCACCTGGGAACTGGAGCTCTTCGCGGACACCCAGCGGCACGTCCTGTTCATCCCCACCCTTTCGTACAGGGAAAACGTTCCCTCCAGCTACGACCTGGAGGACGCCAAACGCGACGCCGTCAACCAGCTCACCATGCAGCTCGACTCCATGGGCGTGTTCCTCAAGACCGAGAACGCCCAGATCACCCACGCGTCAAGCTTCAACATGGTCGAAGGCTACGACCAGGTGGGCCGGAACATCCGCGTCAAGTGCCAGGTCCGTCCCGGCGTAATCAAGACTTTCGGGGAGGGGCGCTAACCCATGCTCAAATCCAAGAACACCCTCGGCATCATCTTCTTCCCGGCCTTTGACTGGGCCATCTCGCCGACCCACCCGGAACGGCAGGAGCGACTGCTCTACACCCAGGACCAACTGCGCGAGGAAGGCCTCTTCGACATCGAAGGCATCAGCGAATACAAACCGGACGTGGCTTCGGTCGAAGACGTCGAGCGCGTCCATTTCTGCTTCCCGGACGTGCCCTCCGTGGCCACGCGCTCCCATCTCATTTCGGCAGGCGGAGCCATGAAGGCCGCCGACCTGATTATGGAGGGCGTCTGCGAACGAGCCTTCGCCATGGTGCGCCCGCCCGGCCACCACGCCATGAAGGTGGTCCACGGTTCGCGGGGCTTCTGCACCATCAACATCGAAGCGATCATGATCGAGCGCATCCGGGAAAAGTACGGCCGCAAGCGCATCGCCATCGTGGATACCGACTGCCACCACGGCGACGGCACCCAGGATATCTACTGGCACGACCCGGACACCCTGTTCATCTCGCTGCACCAGGACGGCAGGACCCTCTATCCCGGCACCGGCTTCCCCCGCGATCTGGGCGGACCGAACGCCATGGGCCGCACCCTGAACATCCCCCTGCCTCCCGGCACCTCGGACGAAGGGTTCCTCATGGCCGTCGAGCGCGTGGTCATGCCCATCCTCGAAGACTTCAAGCCCGACCTGATTATCAATTCCGCCGGGCAAGACAACCACTACACCGACCCGATCACCAACATGAACTTCTCGGCGGGCGGCTACGCGGCCATGAACGACATGCTCAAGCCGGACATCGCAGTGCTCGAAGGCGGCTACTCCATCCAGGGAGCCCTGCCCTACATCAACCTCGGCATCTGCCTCGCCATGGCCGGAGTGGACTACTCCCACGTGCGCGAGCCCAACTACAACGCCGAGCGCATCCGCCAGGACGCCCGCACCACCGCCTATATCGACGAACTCTGCAAGCAGCTCCCGAAGCTCTACTTCGATCCGCCAAAATTCGTCTCCAAGGACGACAGCCGCCAGGGCGTCATCTCCGGCGACAAGTTCATCCGCCACAAGCAGATCTACTACGACACCGACGGCATCAACGAAGTCCAGCAGGAGTCCGTCACCCTGTGCAAGCACTGTCGGGGCCTCTACAAGGTCGAAACCCGCGCCGACTCCGGCCCACTGTGCCTCGGCGTCGAAATTCCCATCGACGCCTGCCCGCACTGCCGGGACATGGGCTACAAGGCCATCGAGGACGCCCAGGTCAAGGGCGCCTACCGATACACCCAGCTCATCAACCGGCTGGACAAGGAATACGTCCGGTACGGATTCTAAAAACATTCCCGGCGGCCGGGAGGAAGGCGCAAGCCATTCCTCCCGGCCCCGCCATCCTTTCCCGATTTCCCGACATCGCCTAACGAGCGTGCGACCCAAACGGCCATTCGCGGCCGCCCGGAAGACGACACCTACTCCGGCGGCACGTCCAGCAGCCCCAACCTGCGCATCTTGCTCCGCAGCGTGCTCGGATTGACATCCAGCAGCTCGGCGGCTCCCCCGGGACCGCTAATCTTGCCGCCCGCGCGTTCAAGCGCCGCCTGGATGGCTTCCCTGACGGTCTCGGCGAGGGGGCGCACCCCGACAGCCTCGGTCGGAGCTTCGGCGCACTGGCCTGCCTTGCCCCTGACGCCGTGCAGCGAAACGAGATGCCTGTCCAATGCGGCCTGCACGCGGGCGTCGATGGTCTTCTCGAAATAGCTCGGCTCCTCTTCCGGGGAGAGGTACCAGCCCTCGTCCTCCGGGAGAAGCTTGTCCAGAAGCAGGGGAGCGCCCGGGTTCATGGTCACGCCGCGTTTGACCAGGTTTTCCAATTCCCGGACGTTCCCTGGCCAGGAGTACTGGAGCATACGCTGGAGCGTCTGGGTGGGCACCACGGGATACCCCTTCACCCCGAGCTTGGCGTACGCGCGTTGGGCAAAGAAATGGATCAGCTCCGGCAGGTCATGCGGCCGGTCCCGGAGCGGCGGCACGCGCACGGGGTAAACGTACAGGCGGTAATAGAGGTCCTCCCGGAACGTGCCCTCCTGCATCATCTGTTCAAGGTTCCGGTTGGTGGCAGCGATGATCCGGACGTCCACCGCAATGGACCGGGTGCTGCCCAACCGGACGACCACGTTGTCCTGAAGCACCCGCAGAAGGCGGACCTGCACCGACATGGGCAATTCGCCTATTTCATCCAGAAACAGCGTGCCGCCATGCGCCTGCTCGAACTTGCCAGGCCGGGACGCGATGGCTCCGGTGAACGCGCCCTTCTCATAGCCGAACAACTCGCTGTCCACGAGCGTGTCCGGTATGGCCCCGCAGTTTACCTTGATGAACGGCTTGTCCTTGCGGGGCGAAATACGCTGGATGACGTCGGCGATAAGTTCCTTGCCCGTGCCCGTCTCCCCGAGAATCAACGCCGGAATCTCGCTGCCGCGCAGTTGATAGACCGTATCCATGGTGGCCTTGAGCCCCGCCTGCTCGCCCAGAATGCGCTTCTCCCGGAAGCAGCCCGCGTCCGATTCCGGCCGGTCTCCCCCCGAATACAGCTTCTCCTGAAAATAAATGCTCCGCTTGTCCTTCAACAGGTTCGCCATGACCAGAGTGAACGGCTTGACCAGCAGGGCCAGCTTTTTCAGGTGTTCCTCGTTGAAACAGCCCACATGCGCGCCCATCAGGCACAGGTGGCCAATGACCTCGCCCTCGGACTGCATCATGGCGATGAGATAGGCCCGGTCCTTGTAGGGCAGGAACGATTCGAGCGCCTTGCTGTGGGCGTAGGTCACCGCATTGTCCCGGTTCACCGGAATCGACTTGAAAAGCTCCAGCCCCCGCTGATGCAGTATCTGTATGGGAATATGCGCCTCGTCCACGGGAACCGTCGTTTCCACGAAATGGAACCGGCCCTTGGTAATCAGAAAGAAGAGCTTCAGGCTTTTCAACGGCACGGAATACTGATGCAGGGATATGGCGTCGATGGGGAAATACTTTTGCAGATGGCCGAAGGTGTTCACCAGGGCCTCCGGGATATTCAGGCTCCCGGCCATGCAGTCCATCGTCTTGCGAAGAAAGGCGAGATCGTCGGAATTGGTCCAAACCACGTCATGAACTCCTTTGTGAATAATAGATCACATATCGTCTTATATGACGTTATGCCGTGAAATACCACAAGGCAATTCGCTACATTTCATGCTTTTATCTCCTTATACGACGATCTATTCTTACAATACACTGTATTTATTGATTATATTTTATGGCATGTTGTTTGTTAATACATTCACAGTGAGGAGACGATGCAAACACTTCAATCATTTATTGGCGAACAACGATTCGGTGAGGCCGTCCAAAACTTCAAGTCGCGGCGGGACTTCGCCGGGTTGGCGGCATATCTGTCCGAGTCCCTGGCCTCGGACGACATGCCGACCGCAACGCAGGCCAAGGCATACAACGAGCTCGGCCTGGCCGAGCTGCAACTGGAAAAACCCGCCGAAGCGGCAAGGGCCTTCCACACCGCCATCGAGCGCAACCCGCAGAGCGTGAATCCGCGCTTCAACCTGGCCAACCTCGCTCTATACGCCCGCAACTATATCCGCGGACTGGAGCTGTTCCGAAAAATTCTCGAAATCGACCCGGCCCATGCGGGCGCGCTGCACCACGCCGGGCTGTGCTGCGCCATGCAGGACCGGTTCGAGGAGGCCCTGCCGTACTTCGAGCGCAGCGCCGAGGCCGCGCCCGGCGTCATGGGGCCGGACTTCTGGGCCGGGGAATGCCTTGTCCGGCTCGGCAACTTCGAACGCGCTCTCCCCCATTTCAGGCGCGCCCTGGAAATCATGCCCGACCACACGGAATCCATCCGGGGGCTGGCCATCTGCCTGTACGAGACCAGGGAATACACGGAGGCGCTGACCGCCTGCGACACGCTCATCGCACAGGGCGGCGGGGCCGAATACCTGGCCCTGCGCGTCAAGGGCGACGTGCTCCTTGCTCTGGGCCAGGGCGAAAAGGCCGCATTGTGCCACCTCGGCATGGCCGAACTCGACTTCGACGCCCGCGAATACCTGCATCTCCGTTCAAGGGACCTTGCCGAACAGGGCAGCGATCAGGCGGAGATATACGCCAAAACCATCGCCGACCATCTCCGGGGGATGGACGCCGAATTTCTCGAACTGCTCCCGGAACAACAATAGAACTTCGAACGCAGAGATGCCGACTTCATTTTGCCCAGGAGGTACGACATGGCAAATGAGCACAACGCATTGGATATCATCAACGACCCGAAAAACCGCGTGACGGACGCCGGCAACGCGGGAGCCGGGGAAAACGGAAACGACGTCGGTGAGCCCGGCGGGGAGAACAAGGGGGTCTCCCGACGCAACTTCCTGAAATTCGGCGGCGTGGCAGCGGCAGCGGCCACCATGGCCGGAGCCGCCGGCGCGGGGTTCGCGGTGGGCCGCTCCGACGACGCCTACACAGGGTACGGGCGCACCTTCCAGGGCGGCGACCAGTTCTTCAACCGCGAACCGTTCCGCTGCGATGTCCCGGTGATGATGGAGCCGGTGGGCAAGGTGGTGCGGCCCGAATGGACCGAGTATCTCTTCCTGCGGCTGCGGGCGCTGGTGGACATCATCAAGAGCGGAAAGTGGACCCCGGACATGGGCGTTGAGGCATTGCCCGGCCCGGTCGGCGACCACTACCGCGCGCGCCCCGGCGAGCTGGAGATCATGCTCGAATCCCTCCAGCGCAACGTCAAGCGCGCCGAAGCGTGGAAGAAGGGGAAGAACAAGCGGTACGCCCTGGCCGGAGCCTACAACATGGCCCTGCGCCTCGGCGGCATGGAGTTGCCCGGCCACGTCCAGCGCATCCCGGAGGACCCGCATGACGAGCACATGCGCACCGGCAAGCCCATTCCGCCCGAGGACTGGGACTACCGGGGCATCTGGCGCGAGAAGCCGATGGAATTCAAGTCGCCCAAACACGCGTCCGTGCTCATCAAGCGCATGGCGCACCAGTTCGGCATGTCCCTGGTGGGCATCACCAAGTTCGACCCGCGCTTCATGTTCAAGGGCGTCATGCGCGGTATGCCCGACAAGGGACACTACACCTGGGGCGACAAGGTGCCCGAACACTGGAAGTCCATCATCATCTTCGGCGTGCCCATGAACTGGGACGGCACATACGCGGCCGTGGGGTATTCCACCTCGTTCGACGCGTACTTCCGCTCTCGCGTGGCGGCAAGCCTCATGGAGCGGTTCATACGCGAACTCGGCTACCCGGCGCGGGCGCAGTTCCCCGGCTCCAACTACGAGATCATGATGAGCCCGTACGTCCAGCTCGCCGGTCTCGGCCAGTACAGCCGCGCGGGCGTGGTCATGGTGCCGGAGCTGGGCGCCAACTTCCGACCGGCCGCCATCGTGACCAACATCGAGTTCGAGTACGACAAGCCCATCGACGTCAAGATGGCCGACTTCTGCAAGAAGTGTAAGATCTGCGCAGAGCAATGCCCGTCAGGGGCCATCCCCTTCGACGACGAACCGCAGACCGTGGTGCGCGGCTTCAAGCGTTGGAAGCTCAACGAAGAGAAGTGCTACCAGCAGTGGGCCAGCGGTCCCACCCAGGACGGCCTCGGCTGCCGCGTCTGCATCGGCGTCTGCCCGTATTCGCGCAAAAACACCTGGATTCACGCCATCTCGCGCGAGATGGAGCCCCGCGACCCCACGGGACTGGTTTCCCAGGGGTTGCTGGCCATGCAGAAGAACTTCTTCAAGTTCCATGAGGCCGAGGACTACCGCTCCGACTGGGACGGCGGCAAGGAAGCCTCGTACCACAATCCGCCGTGGTGGATGCGGGCCGAAAACTTCCTCGAAATCGAAAAGGATTGGGAATACCACGGGATGGAGTAGGCCGCAGGGCTTCCATCTGGACGAAATCAACAAGGAGTCAACATATGTTTCCCGGAACCACGATGCTCAACTACATATTCTGGATGGTCATGGGCGCGTTGCAGGTCCTGATTGTCATGGGACTTGTGGAGTGGCTCAAATCCCGCGGCCGCAAGCCGGTCTGGTGGCAGGTTGCCCTGCTCTACGCAGGCTTCGCCTTCCTGTGCGCCGTCGTCGCTGGAGGCACGACCCTCATGGGCGAATTCGAAACCATCGCGGGATGGTACTTCATCGGCGTCCTCGGCCTGCCGGTGGTCATTTGCCTGGCCATCGCCGTCCGCCTCTTCGTCATGAAAAAGCCGACCCAGGGTTAGAACAACACAACCGGCGGCCCGCCACTCGTGCGGGCCGCCGACATTTTTCCAAGGAGACGCGAGATTGTCCGCAAAGACCGTCGAACGCATATCGGCCATCGCCGCCCTCATCATCCTGCTCGCGGCCTGGATCGCGGGCGGGGTGCGCTCCAAGGGGGCGACCCTGGAGCGCATCGGAAACATTTCCGAGGAAATCGTCGACGTCAGGCAGGTCGGCCCCTCGGTCTACGAAGGACACCGCCGGGGCGACGCCGGGGACAAGCTCTGCATCGCCGTTGCCGAACATCCCGGCTACGGCGGGCCGGTCCAGGTCGCCGTGGTGATGAACTCGGCCGGGATAATTGAGCGGATAGCCCTCGTCGACACCACCGACACCACCACCTACGTCAGCCGCGTGCTGGACGCGGCCGTACTGGACGCCTTCCTCGGCACGAGCGCGTCCCGGCCGCCCAAGGTCGACGCCGTCACCGGCGCAACCCTGTCCTCCACGGCCATGATAAAAGCCGCCAACAAAGCCGCCGCGCACATCAAGGGCACCGTCGGGGAAAGCGGCCCGGTCGCGGTCTCTCCCGACGAAATGGTAAAGGCGGGCCTGACCGTTGCGCTGTTCCTCGCCGCATTCCTCATCTCCAGCCGATTCTTCCGCTGGAACAAGACATACGCCCGGCTGGGCCTGCTGACAGCGGCCACCGTGATACTCGGTTTCCTGTACGGTACCCAGCCGTCCCTCGCCTCCCTCGCACTGCTTCTGGCCGGTTTCTGGACCAAGGGGTTGGCATCCTATACGGCCCTGATCTGCCTCGTCCTGGCCTTCGTCGTGTTCTTCGCCACGAAAAAGAATTTGTACTGCGCCATGATCTGCCCCTTCGGCGGCCTGCAGGAGGGACTGGGCAGGATCACCAAACGCTCACCGCCCGAGAGAACCGCCTGGATGAAATGGATATCGCGCGGCTTCGCCTTGACGGCCCTGAGCGCCGCGCTCTACTTCCGCAATCCGTCCGACGCCGAGTACACGCCGTTCGGGATGGCCTTCTCCTTCATCGGCTCCACGGCGATCTTCGCCCTCACCGTTCTGATCCTGGTGGCCTCCCTCGTAGTGAAGCGGCCCTGGTGCGCGCTCCTGTGCCCGGCCACGCCCGTGTTCGATTACCTCGCCTTCATGCGCAACTGGCTCACGCGCGGCAGGAAGAAGGAGAAACAGTCATGACTTTCAAAAAAGTGTTCAGCCTGGCGATATTCATCGCCTTTGTCGGCCTCTGCGGCTTCGAGCTGACGAACCAAATCAGGGAAAGCGCGGAGCGGGACCTGGCGAGCGTTCGCTATGTGCGCGGCATCGCCTCGGAAACGGACGCTCCCGCACAGGGACAGGCTCCATCCGGCGCCACGCCGAAAAAAAACCAGGATTTCAACTTGGATGACATCTTGAAGGAGACCGATCTCGATGGTTAGCAGACGCGGATTTCTCGGCGCGATCGGCGCACTCGGCGCGCTCGCCTGCGCCGCCCCCATCGCCGGGCTGACCAGCGCGGCCCAAGGACGGCCGCTTCACAAACGCACCGAAACCCGGTTGATGCTGGGCACCTATGCGGCGATTTCTGCCCGCAGCGAAAGCCGCGCCCGGCTGGACGAGGCGATGGAGCGCGCCTTTGCGGCGATGAGCCGCGCAGAGACGCTGTTCACCCGTCGCAGCGGCTCCTCGCCGCTGGGAGTGCTCAACGGCCAGGGCATATTGCGAGACGCTCCCGAGCCCGTGGCCGAACTGCTCAGGCACGCACTGCGCCTGTCGGAGCAAACCCGGGGCGGATTCAATCCGGCGACGGCTCCCGTCCTCGAAGCCCTCGCGGCTTACGGCGCACGGACCATCGAGGAGCTTCCCGCCTCGGTGCGCAAGGGCGTCGGCGTCCTGGCTTCCCCCAAGGGCGTTATCATGGACGAATCGGCCATCCGCCTGGCTCAGCCCGGCATGGGCATCTCGCTGGACGGCATCGCCAAGGGGCACATCGTGGACATGGCGGCCGAGGAACTGGAGAAACACGGCGTAACCGACTTTCTGGTCGACGCGGGCGGCGACATGCGAACCGGCTCGGCCAACACCCATAGGGGTTGGGCGGTGGGCATCCAGGACGCGTCCGATCCCGTTCTGAATCTCACGGCCTTCCGCCTGAGCTCGGGCGCGGTCGCGACATCCGGCAACTACGAGAGCCGTGCGTCCAAGGGATATGACCATCTGGTCCCGGTCGCTTCCGACACCGCTGCGGCGCGCGCCGTCACAGTGGTCTCTCCCTCCTGCGTCCAGGCGGACGCCATGGCCACGGCCCTGTTCGCCATGGGCAGGACAAAGGGCGACGCGTTCATCCGGCGCAACCCGGAGTGCGGATGTCTGTGGCAAACGGGAAAGGGGCTCGCCCCGTCGGGGAACTGGCCCGTCGGGGCCTGACGCCCCTCGCCGCCGGACGACCGGCTTATTTAAAGGAGAAGGTCCAGCCCTGCTGAAGGCTGGAGGTGAGATCGATCTTGAGGGCGCCCATAAGTTCCCGAACAAAGGATTGTTTGGTGACGGGGCCTTCGACGAGAGCGGCGCGGCCTTCGATGCCCGCTTCCCGCTTGAGTTCGGCGATGGCGTCCGACTGGGTGCCGATGCGGTCCACGAGCCCCAGGGAGAGGGCCTGCCTGCCGGTGACGGCCCGACCGTCGGCAATGGCGGCCACGCGGGTCCGGTCCATACCACGCGCCTCGGCGACGTGATCCACGAACTGATCGTGAAGGTCGTGCATGAGGTCGAGCATCTGTTCACGCTGCGCGTCGGTCAGATTCCGCAGAGGAGTGCCTGCGGCCTTGTACTTGCCTGTGGTGAGGACTTCCGGCTTGATGCCGAATTTTTCCATGGCGTCCGCCACGGTGACGAACTCGGCCATGACGCCGATGGAGGCGGTGATGGACCCGGAGTTGGCGTAGATGATCCGGGCCGGACAGGAACAGTAATAGCCGCCGGACGCGGCCATGGAGCCGTAGGAAGCGATTACCGGCTTGATGGCGTTCAACTTCTTGACCGCCGCGTATATTTCCTGGGAGGGCGCGATGGCCCCGCCGGGTGAATCGACGCGCAAAAGCACGCCCTTGACGGAATCGTCATCCTCAAGCGTGCGGATGAAATCGACGACCCGCGAAGAGTCGAGGATCATGCCGTCCACATGGACGACGCCGATCTTGTCGCCGGACAGGGCGAAGGAGCCGGGCATCCACCCCATGGCGCGGAAAAAGGCCATGACCCCCGTTATGAGGGCCATGGCCAATATAATCATCATCACCCCAAACAAGAAGGGGTGGCGCTGGGAGAAACGGTCTTTGGTTCCTGCCATGCGCATGACGCTTCAACCTACTTGGTTTCTTCTTCCTCGGCCGGAGCCTCGGCTTCGACAACCTCTTCGACTGCAGCGGCTTCTTCCTTTTCGGCAGCGGCCAGAGCATCGCCAGCGGCTTCCTCAAGCTTCTCGCGGAGCAGGTCGCCCAGGGTGGAGCCAGCGCTCACGCTGTCGCCGCCAAAGGACTTGGACTTGCCGCCGCCGGAACGGACAGGCTCTTCCTTGGTCTGCTTGATGGACAGGCCCAGACGACGCTCGTCGGCAGACACGTGGATGACCTTGGCTTCGATGGTGTCGCCTTCCTTGAACATCTCGGAGGGGGACTTGATCTTCTTGCGGCTGATCTCGGAAACGTGAACCAGGCCTTCGATACCTTCCTCGACCTCAACGAAGAGACCGAAGTCGGTGATGTTGGTGACAACGCCGGAGACCTTCTGGCCCACGGGGTACTTGGCCGGGACATGGGTCCACGGGTCTTCGGTGAGCTGCTTCACGCCCAGGGTGAACTTCTCGTTCTCCTTGTCCACGGTGAGGACCTTGGCCTGGACGGAATCACCGACCTTGTAGACCTCGGAGGGGTGGCGGATCTTCTTGGTCCAGGAGATGTCGGACACGTGGATCAGGCCGTCGATGCCTTCCTCGATGCCGATGAACACGCCGAACTCGGTGATGTTCTTGATGGCGCCCTCAAGGACGGTGCCCTCGGGGTACTTCTCGGCCACGACATCCCACGGGTTCGGGGAGATCTGCTTCATGCCGAGGGAGATGCGCTTCTTGTCCGGGTCCACGCCGAGGACGACAACGTCGACTTCCTCGCCGACCTTGACCATCTGGGACGGGTGACGGAGCTTGCGGGTCCAGGACATCTCGGAGATATGGACCAGGCCCTCGACGCCGTTCTCCAGTTCGACGAACGCGCCGTAGTCGGCCAGGTTGGTGATGACGCCGGTGAAGCGGGAACCCTCGGGGTACTTCTCGGCGATGTTCTCCCACGGATCGGGAACGAGCTGCTTGAGGCCGAGGGAAACCTTCTGGCCTTCACGGTCGAAGTTCAGGATCTTCAGTTCGAGATCGTCGCCCAGGCCGACCATTTCCTTGGGATGCTTGATGCGCTTCCAGGACATGTCGGTGATGTGCAGCAGGCCGTCGAGACCGCCCAGGTCGATGAACACGCCGTACTCGGTGATGTTCTTGACCTTGCCCTGCACAACCTGACCCTCTTCGAGGGTTTCCAGCAGCTTCTCGCGCTGTTCGCTGCGCATCTCTTCGAGAAGCACGCGGCGGGACACGATGACGTTGGAACGGCGGCGGTTGATCTTGAGGATCTTGAAATCGAATTCCTGGTTGACCAGGGCGTCCATGTCGGGGACGGGACGCAGGTCGACGTGGGAACCGGGCAGGAACGCCTCGACGCCACCCAGGTCGACGGTGTAGCCGCCCTTGATGCGGCGAATGATCCGGCCGACGACTTCGCCGTCCTTCTCCTGGAGTTCTTCCAGTTTATCAAAAAGCTGCATCCGCTTGGCCTTGTCGCGGGACAAGTAGATGGTGCCTTCGGCTTCGTTCTTGCGGGCGACGAAAACGTCGACCTTCTCGCCGACGGACACGGTCACGGTGCCGTCAGCCTCGGTGAATTCGGAAACGGGGATTTGTCCTTCGGACTTGAAGTTCACGTCGACGAGCACGTAGTCCTTGTCGACCTTGACGACTTCACCGGAAACAATAGTCCCTTCGTCCAGATCACCGAAATCGGAATTCAGATACTCGTCAAGAGCATCAGCGAAATTCATCTCCATTTCGGGCATTTCAACAGATTCATTAGTTTTTTCCATGGGTTACCTCCACAACGGACCTCGGGCAAAGTATTATTAACGTATATTTTCAAGATGAGGGTCCCGTGCTGGCGGGTCATCGTTTCCGAGGCAGGCGAGCCCCGTTCGCACGGTCGGCACTTGCGGCCGATCCCGACATCCTTACGTTCTTTAATAGGAAAACCTGCAATTCAAACAAGTTATAAAACAGTCATTCTCCCATTATAAGAAGAGCCATGTACGTATCGGAAATAGCGCACCCTGTAAACCTTTTTTTGACAAGGTTCCGGCACACGACAACCTTCCGGACACGCACCCTTTGCCTAACCGGGGCGAGTCATGTAATATACCGTCCTAACGAGATATGGAGGCCGGAATGTCTGACGATCAATTTCAAATCTTCCTGACCGAAGCGCGGGCCGGATGGCTGGAAGCCCGCCTGGTTTCGGGCGATTCCCATTTCGACCTGAGCGTCAACTCCAATTTCTCCGAGCCAATCAAGGACCTCTTCCGCTGCCTGTGCGACGTCCACGGCCTGGACGCGCCCACCGATATGGAAGTGGACTATCGGCACACCGAATTCGAATGGGGCGGCGAGGGATGGCTCTACTACTGGATCATCACCCCCAGGCCAAACGGCGTGCTCGACATCGCGGTTGATTTCAAGGGCAAGCGCGAAGTCGGCGGCGAGGAATACCCGGTCTGGAAGATCGAGACTTCGACCACCTGGAACGAGCTTGCCGCGCAGGTCTTCACCCAGGCCTCGGAAATGCTCTGGATGTACGGCTTCACCGGCTATTATGCCCGGTGGCAGAAGGATTTTCCTGCCGGGGACATGATGCGCCTGGGCCACCTGCTACACGACCGTTCGGTCGACACCAACGACTTTTCCCGCGAGCTGGGCTACCTGGCCGAGACGAGGTAGCGCCTCCTTGCGGCTGTGGACCCTCCATCCCCGCTTCCTCGACACCAAGGGGCTGACCGCCGTCTGGCGCGAAGGACTCCTCGCCCGCAAGGTCCTGCACGGCGGGACCAGGGGCTATACGAGACACCCTCAGCTCATCCGTTTCCGCGCCCACCCCGACCCGTTGGCCGCCATCGACGCCTATCTCGCGGGCATCCTCGGCGAGGCTCGCGAACGGGGCTACAACTTTGACGCCTCCAAAATAGATGAATGCGCCCGCGCGATCCCCATTACGGAAACCACCGGACAGCTCGACTACGAATGGCGGCACCTGCTCGAAAAGCTCCAGCGGCGCGACCCGGACCGCTTCGAGGAACTGCGCGGCCAGAGCCCGGCACCCCACCCCCTCTTCGTCCTCGAAGCCGGAGACGTGCGGGACTGGGAGATCCGCTAGCCCCCCAACACCGTTCAGGCCGTCGCGGCCATGACAATTCCGTCGAAAATGCGAAATTCGTGATTTTCGCGCTTTTCACATAGCCCATATCGACGGCTAATGATCGAAATTGTTGCACGTGAAACGGAAGTGAACTATCACGTGACAAAATGCGGCTTGCCGGAAATCCGGGCCGATACGTGCATAGAGGATTTCCGGCGACGCCCTGTCGTGAGAATTTCTCGACCCGAACGCCCTGGAGGGGGATACTATGAAACGCATTGTCCTGTTGGCCTGCGCACTCGTTCTCTGTGCTTCCACCGCCTTTGCCGGCACACCCGTCAAAGTGGCCCACGCCACCTGGGTCGGCTACGGCCCGCTCTACATAGCCAAGGAGCTCGGGTGCTTCGACAGGGAAGGCCTGGATGTGGACATGGTCATCATCGAAGATGAGGCCCAGTACGCCGCGGCGCTCGCCTCCGGCAACATCGACGGTTTGGGCAACGTGCTCGACCGCGAGGTCATCCACTACGCCAAGGGCACTCCCGAAATAGTGGTCTTCGGCATGGACGAGTCCTCGGGCGGAGACGGCGTGATCGCCTCCGGCGAGATCAAGACCGTGGCCGACCTCAAGGGCAAGACCGTGGGCATGGACAAGTCCTCCACTTCCTATTTCTTTTTCCTGTCCATCCTCGCCAAGTACGGCGTGGACGAAAAGGACATCACCATCATGGAAATGGGCGCTTCTGACGCTGGCGCGGCTTTCGTGGCGGGACGCATCGACGCCGCCGTGACCTGGGAGCCCTGGCTGGCCAACGCTGGCCAGCGCGAAGGCGGCCACGTGCTCGTCTCCTCCAAGGACATGCCCAAGACCATCGTGGACGTCTTCGTGCTCAACGCCGACTACGTCGCCGAGCACCCCGAGGTCCCGGCCAAGATGACCAAGTGCTGGAACGAAGCCATCGCCTGGTACGCCCAGAACCCGGAAAAGGGCAACGAAATCATGGCCAAGGCCATGGGCCTCAAAATCCAGGAAATGGCCGACATGGCCGCGGGCGTGACCTTCATCGGCAAGGACGACAACAAGGCCTTCTTCGACAAGACCAAGGCCAACAGCATCTACGAAGTCGCCGAACGCGCCATCTCCTTCTGGAAGTCCAAGGGAATCATCACCAAGGACGTGAGCGTGGACAAGCTCATCAGCGCCGACTACGTCAACGCCGATTAACATGAGACAAAAAAATCCGGTGCGGACAGGGGCGTGGCTGGCGGCCGCGTCCCTGTCCGCCGTCTTCTGCATCTGGGCCGGCCTGGCCTACACGGGTTCGGTCAAGCCGCTATTTCTTCCGCCGCCCCACAAGGTCTTCCTTTCCTTTGGGGAAATGTTCGACGAGGGGATTCTCTTCTCCTACACCTGGGACAGCGTGTATCGGGTCATGGTCGGCTGGTCCCTGGCGGCCGTGACCGCAGTGCCCCTGGGGCTGTTTATCGGCACGTCGCGCCGGGCCTCGCACATGATCGCCCCGGTCATGGAATTCGCCCGATACCTGCCGGTGGTCGCCCTGGTGCCGCTCACCCTGCTCTATTTCGGCATCGGCGACGCCCAAAAATTCGCCATCATCTTTTTGGGCACCTTTTTCCAACTGGTCCTGATGGTCGCGGACAGCGTGGCCTCCGTGCCCGCCGACCTGAGCCGGGCAGCGGCCACCCTCGGCGCGAACCGGATGCAGACGTACCGGCTGGTCCTGTTCCCCGGCGCGCTGCCGGGCATCATGGACGACCTGCGCATCACCGTGGGCTGGGCCTGGACCTATCTGGTGGTGGCCGAACTGGTAGCCGCCAACTCGGGCCTGGGCTACATGATCCTGCGCGCCCAACGCTTCCTGGCCATTGACCGGATATTCGCCGGACTCATCATCATCGGCGTGCTCGGCCTGCTGACCGACTACCTGTTCAAACTGCTCGGCCGCATCATAACCCCCTGGAGCGACAAGCAATGACCATGCTCTCCATAACCAACCTGGGCAAGGTCTTCGACTCCAACAAGGGGGTCGTGACCGCGCTTGAAGACATCAACCTGACCGTGGACCGGGGCGAGCTGGCGGTCATCGTCGGACCGAGCGGCTGCGGCAAGTCCACGCTGCTGAACATCGTGGCCGGACTGGAACACGCCTCGTCGGGCGAAGCCGCGCTCGAAGGCAGCCCCATCACCGGGCCGGGCGCGGATCGGGGCATGGTCTTCCAGTCCTACACGCTTTTCCCCTGGCTGACCGTGCAAAAGAACGTGGAGTTCGGCCTGCGCCTCAAGGGAGTGCCCACGGCCGAACGCGCCCAGACCGCCAGACGCTATATCGAAATGGTCGGCCTGTCCGGGTTCGAGAACTCCCTGCCCAAGGAACTTTCGGGCGGCATGAAGCAGCGCGTGGCCATCGCCCGCGTATTGGCCAACAAACCGGCCATGCTGCTCATGGACGAGCCGTTCGGAGCCCTGGACGCCCAGACCCGGCTGCTGCTTCAGGAACTGCTCCTTGACGTCTGGCGCCAAGAGTCCAGCACCATCCTGTTCATCACCCACGACATCGACGAGGCCATCCTGCTGGCCGACAACGTCTACATCATGTCCAGACGGCCGGGCCGTCTCAAGGCGCGCGTCCCCGTGAACATTCCGCGCCCCCGCGACCACAAGGCCTCGCTGACCCCGGAATTCTCGCGGGTCAAGTCGCAGATCATGGAGCTTCTCTGGGAGGAGATCGCCGCCGGCTAACCCGCCTCCCCGGCTGTAGCCGCCAAAAACGGCTCCGGGCCGGGATCACAGGCGGGCACCTCCCAACGAATATCCTTGACCTCAGCCGCCCCCCTTGATTATGGAATGTCCCACGCGCGCCAGTAGCTCAGGTGGATAGAGCATCGGCCTTCTAAGCCGACGGCCGTGGGTTCGAATCCTACCTGGCGCACCAAAATTTAAGCGGTTACGACATTCTGTCGTAACCGCTTTGATTTTGCTATATATTATCTGCGTGCAAACAGACTGAAGAAGCTTCAAGAAATACTTTTTAGGACCTTTCGATTTGTCAGGAGAACTCCTCCCGAGGTTAAATTGAGACGTTCAGCCATCCTTTTAAGCATCATTCTGCTGCTACCCCTCAACGCCTGGGCGCAGTCCATCCTGCCGCTCTCCTGCTCCGACGTAACCAAAATCGAAATATGGCGTTTGCGTGGCGAGGCTTGGCACCGCCCCTTCAAAGAGGGGTATAGCTATGCCGTCATCGTCTACCTTACGAAAGAGGCGCAGGAACGAATGGCCAAGGTCTATGCATCTACCGAGGAGACGCCGTTCATGGTTGATGGATGCCGTTTCATCATCAGGCATGTGCAGATATCGGCTAACGGGAAACCCATCCGAAGCGACGCCCCGGCCTCGGACAACTTCCAGGGAAAGCAGGCCATCATAAGCAAAAAGACAAAAGCAGCCGCCTTTGAGGCAGCCAGCCAAATCTGCTCTGCCAAGGTGCCGGAAACCTTGCTCACAGATGGGAGCTGACACGCGCCTGGAAAAGGAGAAAGCCCTCACAGGACTTCTTCTCCAAAAATCCTCCCCCGCCGAGGCCTAACCACTGGACAGGCCCGGCAAAGCGGGTACAGACTCATTTCCCTCCGGGGCAGGTCCCGGAGGGGATCGAGACGATCATCTTTTTTCCGTATAGAATCCAATCCCTCCACCCAATATAGCCAAGGAGTCCGTATGAGTTACGATGTTGTTTTTCATTTCGACCATGACCCGAAGGCGTTGAAGATATCCTTCAACAACATCAAGAACTACATGGCGCATTTCACCGGGGCCAAGCCTGCGGTGTCGCTGGTCGTCAACGGCCCGGGCGTGCAGCTCCTGCTCAAGGATGGCGAATACGCCGGGCAAATCCGTGAGGCCCACGAGCTTGGCGCGGAAATCAAGGTCTGCAACAACGCCCTGAACAGCTTCAAGATCGATCCGGAACAGCTCTGTCCCGAGTGCGTTGTGGTCTCTGCCGGAATCGTGGAGATCGTGGAATTGCAAGACAAGGGCTTCAAGTACATCAAGCCGTAACGGCACCGCGCGGCCAGGCGGCCCGCTACGGCCCCGCCATGCGATCCCGGACAAAACTCCCGCGAAGAATATTCCGGGGGTTTTCCGCTTTTTCGGGAACATTCTCTCCCCTCCTTCATGACGGCGCTGCCGGTTCGGACCGCGCGGGTCGCCGGAACTGATGACGCGACGCGCAGGGGATGCTATCGTGCGCGGCATGGATGAATACGGTTCCATCGCCGCCCTGTACGACCCTATCGTGGGCCCGGCCCTGCTCCCGATCCATCGGGCCATGGCCGAACGGCTGGCCCCATGTGGCGGCCCGGTCCTGGACCTGTGCTGCGGCACGGGGCTGCTGGCGGCGCAGGCCCTTCGGATGGGACTGGCCGTGACCGGCGTGGACATCTCGCCGCACATGCTGGCCGTGGCGCGGAGGAAACGGCCCGGCGCGTGCTACATCCTGGCCGACGCCTCGGCCCTGCCCCTGCCGGACAACGCATTCGCCTGCGCGACCGTGAGCTTCGCTCTGCACGAGAAGCCCCTCTCCACCGCCCGCGCCATCCTGGCCGAAGCGCGCCGCGCGGTCCGTCCGGGCGGCTTCATCCTCGTGGCCGACTACCTGCCCCCCGCGCCGGGCCGGTCCCTGCTCACGGGCGCGGCCATCCGCATTGTCGAACGGCTGGCCGGACGTTCCCATCACGACCTGTTCCACCGGTACATGGACGGCGGCGGCGCGGTCCCGCTCCTCAAGAACGCGGGGCTTTCCGCCGGTTGCGAGCGGACCTTCATGGGCGGCTGGGTCGGACTTTACGCGGCGGTCCCGGCCCGAGCGCATTGATTTCGCCATCGGCTTTCTTCATAGTTGCGGCATAACAACCCACGACCCGAGGGAGCGTCATGTTCGAAGGACTCTGGACACTGGAAAACCTTATCGCGCTGATTACCCTTTCCGGGCTGGAGATAGTGCTCGGCATCGACAACATCGTCTTTGTTGTGGTGGTCACCAACAAGCTGCCCGAGGCATCGCGGGACACGGCCAGAAGGCTCGGCATCGGGCTGGCCATGCTGACCCGTATCGTGCTCCTGCTGGCCATCTCGGCCATCATGGGATTGACCGCACCGATCTTTTCCGTCCTCGGCCACGTGGTCTCGGGCCGCGATCTGGTGCTGCTCACGGGCGGCCTGTTCCTGCTGGCCAAGGCCACCCACGAGATTCACGACAAGCTCGAAGGGCCGCCCCCGGGCAAGGGCGTGGCCAAGGCCGTGCACTCCTACGCAGGGGCCATCGTCCAGATCGTGCTCCTGGACGTAGTCTTCTCCCTCGATTCCGTCATCACCGCCGTGGGCATGGCCCAGCACCTGACCGTCATGATCGCGGCCATCGTCATCGCCGTGGGCGTCATGCTCATCTTCGCCGGGCCTGTCTCGGACTTCGTCTCCGCCCACCCCACGGTGCAAATGCTCGCCTTCTCCTTCCTGCTCCTGGTGGGCATCTTCCTTATGGCCGAGGGGATGCACAAGCACATCGACCGGGGCTACATCTACTTCGCCATGGCGTTTTCACTGTTCGTTGAATTCCTGAACCTGAAGGTCCGCAAGCGGCGGAGGGCGGCCTCCGGGTCTTAGCCGGCGCGGAGAAAGACAGGGAAAAGAAGGAAGCCGATTTTGGCGTGGTGTCGGGTGACTTCGCATCCGGCGGACGCTTCCCGCCTTGTTGTTCAAGCGCAAAAAAAGACGCGGCCCGCAATGGACCGCGTCTTGATTTCGCGTTGCCGCGCCGAACGGCTAGATAACCTTGTTCAGCGGATATTCAATGATGCCCTCGGCACCGAAGCTGACCAGTTTCGGGATAAGCTCGCGAACGATCTTCTCCTCGACCATGACCTCGACGGACAGCCAGTTGGGGTCCTGCAACTCGGCCACGGTGGGCGAATTCAGGGAAGGCAGGGTACCGTTGAGCTCGGCCAGCTTCTCCTTGGGCAGGTTCATCTTGAGCCCGACCATCTTGCCCGCGCGCAGCGCGCCCTGGAGGAGCATGTTGATCTCCTCGATGAGCTGACGCTTTTCCGGGTTGGCCCAGGCTTCCTTGTTGGCGATGATCTGGGTATTGGTCTGCATCAGTTCGGCGATGATCCGCAGCCCGTTGGCCTTGATGGTCGTGCCGGTCTCGGTGATCTCGACGATGCCGTCGCACAACCCTTCGACCACCTTGGCCTCGGTGGTGCCCCAGGAGAAGGAAACGTCCACGTTCACGCCGATGGACTCGAAATACTCCTTGGTGAAGCCCATGAGCTCGGTGGAGATCTTCTTGCCTTCGAGGTCCTCGGGCCGCTTGTACGGGGAGTCGCCGCGCACGCACAGGACCCAGCGGGCCTTGCGGTTGGAGACCTTGGAGTAGATGAGGTCGTCGACCACCACCACGTCGGACTTGTTCTCGCGAATCCAGTCCATGCCGGTCAGGCCGACGTCAAACGTGCCGTTTTCGACGTACATGGACATTTCCTGGGCACGCGCCAGAGAACATTTGATGCGGTTGTCGTCGATGTCGGGGAAGTAGTTGCGCTCGTGCAACTTGATCTTCCAGCCCGCCTTTTCGAAGAGCTTGAGGGTCGCATCCTGAAGGGAGCCTTTGGGTACGCCGAGTCGAAGGAACTGTTCACTCATTATTTATAAACCTCTTTGGGGTCGAAGACGAGGGGCGAGCACAAGCTCTCCTCGCCGTCCTTGAGTTCGCGGTAGAAGCAGGAGCGGTAGCCCTTGTGGCAGGCCGCGCCGCCGATCTGTTCGATGAGAAGTACCAAGGTGTCGTCGTCGCAGTCAATGCGGATGGACTTCACCTTCTGCGTATGGCCCGAGGTACCGCCCTTATGCCACAGCTCCTGTCGGCTGCGGCTCCAGTAATGGGCCTCGCCGGTTTCCAGTGTTTTGTCCCATGACTCTTCGTTCATGTAGGCCATCATCAGGACCTCGCCGGTTTCGGCGTCCTGAGCGATGGCGGGCACAAGCCCATTCATCTTTTCGAAATCTGGTCTGATCACTTGCGGTACCTCGTATCAGATAGTGTTTCTGGGCCCGGGATTGGGCCGGTGGGCTATATAGCCAATACCGTGCCAAAGCGCAACCGGCGCGCCCGGACGTCACCCGATTGTCATTTGCCGTCCCGGTTCCGGAGCAGTCCGGCCGTCAGCTTGCCCATGCCGCGAGCCGCGAATCCGAGGCCGTAGACGAAAAAAATCACGGCCACGGCGAGAGATATGCTGGACATGGGATCGCCCGGATTGCCCAAATGGGCCGCTCCCGCCAGGGCGCAGAACACGCCCACCAGACACAATGCGGCGAACAGCAGGTCCATGGGGCCGGTCTCGTCGCGGCACGCCTTGAGCCAACGCCGGAAGCGGCTGCGCTTGAGGGCGGGGTCCAGGGTGCGCTGCCTGTTGGGCAAAACCCGGCTGAAACCGAAGCTCGGAGGCGCGTCCTCACGCTGCATGGTCCGCATGGAGCGGGTCAGCACCGCCACGTAGCGGATCAGCACGAACATGACCACGCCGAAGAACACATTCAACCCCACGGTCACGGTTCCCGGAACGGCCACGTTCATGGCATCGGCGGCCCGGAAGGTCAGTGGAACGAAATCGTACAAACCATGGAACAGCACGGCCAGCCCCAGGGCCTTGAGATACCGCCCCGCGCGCTCGCCGCGCGAGAATGCGGCCAGGCCCACGTGGTAGCCCATCACCGCTCCCACCAGCGCGTGGCACGGCACGGCCAGAAACGCGCGCCCAACGGCCACGTTCAAGCCACCGTCCAGGACGTAAAGAAGGTTTTCGGCCGTGGCGAAGCCAAGCGACACGGTCACCCCGTAGACGATACCGTCCATGGGCTCGTCAAAAGCCGGATGATTGACGCAGTACCGCCTGAGCGCGATGAGCTTGAAGCACTCCTCGGGCAGGGCGGCCATGAGAAACGCCTGCCCCGCGCCCATGAGGTAGGGATTGTCCGAAGGCAGGGCCGAGGCTATCAGGGAGAGAAACGGATAGAGCAGGTAGATGCCGAGGACGATGAGAACCCCGAGAAGAAAGGTCGAGATCAACGCCCCGGCCGGTTCGGGATACCTGTCGTTCGACAGGAACAGCCACAGGAGCACGGCGGACGGCACCACGGCCATGAGGAAGAGCAGGATTTCCACGGAGGGCCTCGTCAGGTTTGTTTGCGACCCATATTGGATAGCCGACCGCGCACCGTGCGGTCAATGCCGTTCGACGCGTCGGGCAGGCTGGGGATAAGGCCTCCCACAGACGGTTCGCGCGGGGCCCATCCCCTCCCTTTGCCGGGCGCGTCCCTGCCGCCCGCGACGCTGTCGACATTTACCGCCGAATCATTATCTGCTACAGCTCGCCACACGTAACCCATACAAGGAGAACACGGATATGCCCGTTCGTTCCAAAGATAATTTTCTGGTTTTCGGCGCACCCCGCATAGAGCAGGACGAGATCGACGAGGTGGTGGCTTCCATGAAGTCGGGCTGGATCGGCACCGGCCCCAAGGTGGCCCGGTTCGAGAAGGACTTCTCGCAATACGTGGACGCCCCCTACGCCGCGGCCTGCAACTCCTGCACCGCCGCCCTGCACCTCTCCCTGGTCGCCCTCGGCCTCAAGCCCGGCGACGAGGTCATCACCACGCCGCTTACCTTCTGCGCCTCGGTCAACGCCATCATCCACGCCGGGTGCACGCCCGTGCTGGCCGATGTGGACCCGGTCACCCAGAACATCGACCCGGTCAGCATCCGAGAGAAAATCACCCCGCGCACCCGGGCCATCCTGCCCGTGCACTTCGCGGGACGGCCCTGCGACATGGATTCGATCATGGCCATCGCCGACCAGCACGGCCTCAAGGTGGTGGAGGACTGCGCCCACGCCATCGAGACCACCTACAAAGGCCGCCACGCGGGCACGTTCGGCAACTTCGGCTGCTTCTCCTTCTACGTGACCAAGAACGTCTGCACCGGCGAGGGCGGCATGGTCATCGCCCGCGACGAGGAGGACATCCGCACCGTCAAGGTGCTCGGTCTCCACGGCATGTCCGCCGACGCGTGGAAACGGTTCTCTGACGAGGGATACAAGCATTACGAGGTGGTCCACGCCGGATTCAAGTACAACATGATGGACATCCAGGCCGCCATCGGCATCCATCAGCTCAACCGGGTGGAAGAGAACTTCAAGCGGCGCTGCGAAATCTGGGACATGTATCAGGAGGCGTTCCGTGCCTTGCCCGTGGGCACCCCCGCGCCGGAGGAGCCGGACACCCGCCACGCGCGGCACCTGTACACCATTATGCTCGACCCCGTGGCCTGCGGCATCGACCGCGACCAGTTCCTGGTGCGGCTGACCAAGGAGAACATCGGGGCAGGCGTCCACTACCTGGCCATCCCCGAGCATCCTTACTACCAGGAGCGGTACGGCTGGAAGCTGGAAGACACCCCGCACGCCGTCGCCCTGGGCCGCGAGACCATCAGCCTGCCGCTGTCCCCGAAACTCACCGACGACGACGTAGCCGACGTTATAAAAGCCGTGAATATCTGCCTGGGGGCGTAAAAGCCCCCCGGGCCCCGGCCTGCTACTCGTCCCCGGCCAGCCTGTTGCGTCCGCCCGCCTTGGCCGCGGCCAGATACTGCTCCGCCCTGGCGACCATGGACGCCGCGCTGCTCAGTTCCCCGTTGCCCGCGAGGCCCATGGAGACGGTCACCGTCAGCTCGGGATGGATTTCGTCCCACGGATACCGCTCCACGGCCTGCCGTATGTTTTCGCAGGCAACGGCCGCCCGTTCCCGGGCGGTATTCGTGAACAGAACCACGAAATCCTCGTCACCGTATCGCGCGACCACGTCGCTCTTGCGGGTATGCCGGGAAAATAGCTCCGCGACCTTCTCCAGGACCAGATCGCCCACCTCTCTGGTGAAGGTTTCGTTCAGGGCCCGGAACCTGTCCAGGCTGGCCATCATGACGGACAGGGGCTGATCGTACCGTTTCGCGCTCTCGAAAAACTGCCGCGCCTGCTCGTCGAAATGGCGGCGGTTGTACAAATTCGTCTGCGGATCGGTCACGGCCAGTTCGTCGAGTTCGTCCCGGCAACGGGCCAACTCCTCGTTCACGGCGTTATAGGCGTCGGCCAGCTCTCCCAGTTCGTCGTCCGACATCGCCTCGACGCGATGGGGCTCTCCGCCCTGCTCGCGTCCCAGGCGGACGGCCGCGACCAGATCGCGGGCCGCAGCGGATTGCCGCCATGCCAGGCCCAGACCGAACAGCCCGACAAACGCCGCCGCCACCGCCATGCCCACGCCCATGGACGCGTCCGTCATGCCCAGGAAAGCCGCGTCAGCCTCGGTCAGCCGTTCCACACCAGTTTGCGCGACCAATGCCGCCACGCGCCCTCCCACAGTCACGGGCTCGGCGCGTTCCAGCACTTCGCCGGACACGGTCTGCCCGACCTTGAAGGGACCGGCCGGATGCAAAACAGTGCCGCGTTCATCCATCACAAGAAAACGAAACGGTCCGCCCTGCCACCGCTTGGACGCCCCATCGCGTGGGGATAAAAAAACGCCGAACGGCTCGGCGAGCATGGCCTTGTCGAGCCCGCCGTGCCGGGCGGCATAGTCGGCGAGGTCCGATTTGAACAGCGCGAATTCGCGGGCCGAGACATACTCCGTAAAATCGCTCCGAATAAGCTGCCGGGCGACGAGAATTGCCGCCAGACAGCCTACGAGGCCCACGACTACGTAGCTCACGGTCAATTTGGATTGCATATGCATTAATGAGCCTCCCGGCTGGCTATAGATAAGACTATTCCAATGATGCCTATATTTCACTAATCCCATCAACGAGTCAATAACCACCCGCTTCCCCACAAAAAAGGCCCGGATGACCGGGCCTTTGCGACGATATGTCCGGTCCGGGGGCGTCTAACAGTCGTGGAAATCCTTGTTGATGTAGAAACAGAGGTCGAACAGGTTCTGCACCATTTCATCCACCATGACCTCGGGGCCCGCGTCCCCTGCATCGACGCTGACGGTCTTGTTCACGATCTTGGAGAACAGCATCCCGATGAGCTGGTCATCATACAAGGTCCAGTATTTACTCCCAGAGGGAAATTTCTTATCGAATCCGTGGTAATACATCGTCGCTCCGGTGGTGGCTGAAGGGTTCCTTCCGTTGCCTACTTATCGGCCATGCGGTCCCGTCGCTTTATGCCTTGAAACAAGATTGTCGCCGTATGAATTCAACAGGTTGCTCTTGTCCGTCCATTACGTCCAGCCCCACTCCCACGCACTCCGAACGGGTCCCCAAAGGGCCACCAAGTTGCGAAATTGTTGCCCACATGTAACACTGAATGTTACAGACATGGGGTATAGCAGTCCCAATCACACCGAAAGGAGCCTACAGTGTCAGCCCAGAAAATCCTGGTGGTCGAAGACCACAGAGACACGCGAGAACTGCTGAAATACAACCTCACCGCCGCCGGGTTCGACGTGGCCGCCGCAGAAGACGGTCAACTCGGCCTCAACCTGGCCCACGCCTTCAAGCCCGACATCATCCTGCTGGACCTGATGATGCCCGGCACCGACGGCCTTGAGGTCTGTCGCCAGCTCAAAGGCGATCCTGCCACGGCCCGCATTCCCGTCATCATGCTCACGGCAAAGGGCGAAGAGGTCGACAAGATCGTCGGCCTGGAGCTCGGTGCCGACGACTACGTGGTCAAACCCTTCTCCCCGCGCGAACTCGTCCTGCGCATCAAGGCCATCCTGCGCCGCTACGGCGCGCCCGAGCCCAACGCTCCCAAACTCTGGGAACGCGAAGGCCTGCGCATCGACTTCGAGGCGCACCAAATCACCATCGACGGCGAGGAAACAGCCCTCACCGCCACCGAATTCAAACTTCTGACCGTCCTCGTCTCGGGCGCGGGCAAGGTCCAGACCCGCGACAACCTCCTGGACACCGTCTGGGACACCCATTTCGAGGGCTACTCCCGCACCGTCGACACCCACGTTCGACGCCTGCGCCAAAAACTCGGCCCCTACGCCTCCTGGATCGAAACCATCCGCGGCGTGGGCTACCGCTTCAAGGCATAGCCCGAACCGCGACCTTTCATTGCCAAGAACAAGGCCCCCGCAAGCAACGCTTGCGGGGGCCTTGTTGTGCCGTCGGCGACAGGGAAAAACGAGAGGGACACCCATTTCTTGCCGGGATCATGTTTTGCACAAAGGTCCGAAAGGATCTCGTCTAGCTTTCCCGTCATCGACACCTTGCCGGAGTAGTCCAACAAGCACGGGGCAGTCCATATATTCGGTGACGGTTTGGATGTCTTGGACGCCGAAATTGCGATCTCAAAAGGCACAAAATTTGCTTTAAACAACATGGCCACCAGGGCCGCTCCAAACCGGGTTGTGTTGTTACCAGTGGGGTAAAGAACCATGCGCCGGGGAAAAACAGGAAGCACCCTGCACAGGGTGGCTGGATAGCAAGGAATTTGCCAAACAGCCTCGCAGAGGCATCATTTTTTACCCTAGACTACTGTTTGTGAGAGGCTTAACTTAGATTTTTCAGGTTTACCATTTACATCAATAAATGACACATTCCCCCCTTAAAATAAGGGCTTTTATGACTGTAAAAAAATATTGGTCACAAATTATCGAAACGTTTGATGAGGCTGTTTCCATTAGTGATCCTGACGGGATCATCCTATATGCCAATAAACGCCATGAGGAGTTGACCGGCATCCCGAGGCAAGAACTCATCGGCAAATCGGTACATGATCTTGTGCGACGCGGCCTGTTCGACGTCGTCCTTAATCCAGGCATTCTCCGCAGCAAACAGCCGGAAACCCAGGTCCAGGAACTGGCCAACGGGCAGAAACTCGTCCTGGAAGGCCATCCCGTTTTTGACGAGGACGGCAATGTCGCCCTTGTAATCACCTATCTTCGCGACGTCACCAAGCTCTCGGAACTGCGAGAGCAGTTGTCGTCCCAACAGGAACTGCTCAAGGCCTTTCAGAAAATGCAAGGCCTCGACATGACGGCGGATCACATGCCGATCATGGTCCAAAGCAAGACCATGAAGCAGCTCTTCGGCCAACTGAGCATTATTGCGGAAACCGATGCGACGGTGCTGCTTTTGGGGGAAACCGGAGTCGGCAAGGATGTCTTTGCCAGGCGACTGCACAAGCTCAGCCCCCACGCGGACAAGGCCTTCATCAAGGCCGACTGCGGCAGCATGCCGAAAAATCTTATTGAGACCGAACTGTTCGGCTATGCGCCCGGCACATTTTCCGGTGGCAACAAAGGAGGGAAGATAGGCCTTATCGAGGCCGCTTCCGGTGGAACTCTTTTTCTCGACGAAATAGGCGAGTTGCCATTGCTCATGCAAACCCGGTTGCTGCGCTTGTTGCAGGACCGCGAGATTGTGCGAGTGGGGGCGACGGTTCCCCAAAAGGTGAAGGTCCGCATTGTTGCCGCCACCAACAAAAATTTAGAAAAGGAAGTCGAAGCGGGCCGATTCCGCAGTGATCTATATTACCGGCTCAAGGTTGCCGTCATCGACATTCCGCCGCTCAGGAAGCGCAAGGTGGATATTCTGCCGTTCGTCAAAACCTTTCTGAAATTCTTCTGCCAGAAGTATCGGCGTGAAATCACCTTTTCCCAGGAAGCCGAAAATGCCCTGCTCAAGCATTCCTGGCCCGGTAACGTCCGGGAGCTGGAAAATCTGGTGCTCGGTTGCGTGGTCACCTCCAAGAAAAACGTAATCGACGTGGCGGATCTCCCCTTTTCCCCCTCCACGAAGATTTGTGTGGGAGCCAAGGATGGGCTCACGGGCATGGAGGTTTCCGGAAAATCCATGAAGGAAATCCTGGGCGAAGTGGAAAAAGCCATAATTCTGAATGGCATGAAACGCGTTGGCAATATTGCCAAGCTGGCTGAGGAGCTGAAACTCGACCGAACCACGGTCTTCCGCAAGCTCAAGAAATACGAAGCCGAAAAGATTTGACGAACCACTCAAAGCAGTGTGCCCCCGGGTCTGATCGAACCGAGGGCACATCTGTTTAGGGGAGGAGGCTATCCTCTGCTACCGCAGGGGTTAGTTCTTGTGCATTTTTAAATCGTTCGTTGGCTTCCCGTTCCAGAACACGCAACCTTTCCATCACGCCCTTATCGAGCGCCTTGCCCTCATAAGGATACTCCATGCCCAGGTAGGAGTACTTGGGCTGCCCCATGCGGTGATAAGGCAACAGTTCGTATCTGATGTTGGACTGCACAGGGATAAAGTCAACAATGCCGCGAATCTCTTCCTCGGTATCGTTGAATCCGGGAATGACCGGCGTGCGTATCAAGATGGGTTTATTGGGGAACTCAGCCACTACGCATTTGATGTTTTCCAAGATGCGCTGGTTGCTGACCCCGGTGCCCTGCTTATGCTTTCCGTCATCAATGGCCTTGATGTCCATGATCAATTCGTCAAGATACTCGCAGGCGGCCTTCAGATCGTCATAGTGCGCATAGCTGCATGTCTCCATGGCCGTCTTGATACGATGCCTCTTGGCCTCCTTGAGCAGAGCCACGGCAAACTTGGGCTGGGACATGGCTTCGCCGCCGCTCAGCGTCATCCCGCCGCCGGATCTGGCGTAGAAGGCCGCTTCCTTTTCCACCTCGCGGATGACCTCCTTGACGGTCATCGTCTTACCATAAACATTCAGCGCATTTGCCGCGCAATGCTCAGCGCAGGTGTGGCACCGGACGCATTTTTCCGGATCCATGGCGATAAGGCCGCCTTCCGCGGGGGAAATGGCTCCCTGGGGACAATTATCTATGCAACGCGTACACTTATCGGTGGTCAGGCACTTCATCGGGTTGAAGCCCAGCTGGGGCTTCCTCATCTGCGATTCAGGGTTGCTGCACCAGGCGCAACGAAGTGGACATCCTTTCAAAAAAACAATGGTACGAATGCCGGTGCCGTCGTGGACGGAAAAATTCTGGATGTTGAAAACGATACCTTCATTGGCGCTCATTGCGGGGTCCTTTGGAAAAGTTGTGAATTGAAAGAGTCGTGTTCGTGAAATGCGGGGAACGGGAAATCCCGTTCCCCGCGTGTTTTTCACAAACTACATATGTTCGTGTTCAGTACGGTTGATGATGTCGTTCTGCAGGTCGCGGGACAGGTCGCAGAAGTATGCGGAGTATCCGGCGATACGAACGAGCAGGCTGCGGTACTTGTCAGGATCTTTCTGAGCGGCCAGCAGGGTCTGCTTGTTGATGATGTTGAACTGAATGTGCCACAGATGCAGGTCGCACCAAGAGCGGATCATATCCACGATCTTCTGGGTGCCGGCCTCGCCTTCGACAACCTTCGGGGAGAGCTTGACGTTCAACAGGCGGGAAGCACGGTTTTTCATGCCGCGATTCTTGGAGTGGTAGTTGGACATCAGGACGGCAGTGGGACCCATGTGGTCGGCACCGTGGGAAGCGGAGGAACCATCGGAAAGAGCGGTCCAGGCTTCGCGGCCGTTGGGCAGAGCGGAAACGACCTTGCCAAAGGGAACGTGGGAGGTGATGGGCACGTAGCGCACATCCAGGTTCACGCCGCGCTCCTTGGAGTACTTCGCGGCGTAACGCTGGCAGACCGCGTCGATTTCCTTGGCGATGGCGTCGGCGTACGGATCATTGTTGCCGTAGCTCGGAGCCGAACGCAGGATCTCGCGGATGTCTTCGTATCCATCGAAGTTGGCGGTGATGGCCTTGAGGACTTCTTCCATGGTCAGCTTCTTGTCTTCGAAGACGACCTTCTTGATGGCGGACAGACAATCGACCACGGTACCGTAGCCCAGGAACTCGAAGTAGGAGTACTCAAGGCCGCCGGGAATGAACTGGTTCTGGAGGTCCAGACCTTCCTTCATGCACAGGTCGTGCAGGACGGAAGCCAGCGGAGTAGCGAAGTGCTCGGGGCGCAGGGAGTCAACGATGTACTGCTGGCGGAAGGCCTTCACGAGCAGGTTGTTGTGCTGCTTGATGTAGGCGTCGTAGAACTCGTCCCAGGTCTTCATCTCAGTGACGTCGCCGGTTTCAAGGCCGATGACTTCGTCACCGTACTTGAGCATACGTCCGTTGTGCATGGTCATTTCAACGGCCGTGGCGAAGTTAACGTACACACAACCGGAGGTGTAGGTCTCGATGTTGGGCATACGGGCTTCGGTGCAGCCGGAGACGGAGTAGTCCATGGCCTGGTCGTAGGGAGCACCCTTGGCGGTGTACAGGGGAATGACTTCCTCATCGTTGATCAGCTTCGGGAAACCGGAACCGTCCTTGATGGTCTCGGCTATTTCGGCCAGGAACCGCTCCGGGGAACAGGAGTGGATACGGGCGGCCAGGTCGGGGTAGTTCAACGGAAACTCACGCTTGGACTCCAGGAAGAGGTAGGACAGGTCATTGGTGGCGTCCTCGCCCTGCGGGGTCTGGCCGCCGATGGTGACGGCTTCCCAGTGGGCATAGCCTTCATTGAACTCATTGCCGGTGGGGTTGATGTAGAGGTCGATGAACTGAGCCATCTCAACCCACATCATTTCCAGCAGCTCCTTGGCCTGTTCGCGGGTCAAGGTACCGGCTTCGAGGTCCTGCTCGTAGTACGGGAACAGGTACTGGTCCATGCGGCCGTTGGAGATGATGGCGGAAGCCTTCTGCTCGATGCGGGAGAACATCTGCACGAACCACTGGGACTGGATGGCGTCGCGGAAGTCCTTGGCGGGCTCGGCGGGCATACGCTCACAACGGTCCGCCATGGCCAACAGCTCGGCCTTGCGGATCTTGTCGGTCTCCTTGGCGGCCAGATCGCGGGCGAGATCGGCATGGCGGCGGGCCCACAGCGTGATGGCATCGCAGATGATGACCATGGCCTCGTAGAAGGGACGCTTTTCCCACATCTGGACCGGGCTCTGATCGTCGAGTTCGGCCAGATGTTCCTCGGCTTCACGCTTGATGTCATTGAAACCGCGCTTCAGAACCTTGTCGTAATCGTGGACCCACTGCAGGGCGGAGCGGTAAGAGGAAGTTTCGGAGACAACGAACTTGGACTTCAGGCCCATGTCATCGTCGTAAGTCACGCCACGCAGGTCGTCGGGCATGGCTCCGTTCAGGTGCTCGTGGTAGGTCTTGCCCTTCCAGAAAGGAGCGATTTCGTTGACAACGATATCGACTTCCTCAGGAGTGATCTTGAAGGGGCTCTTTTCGCGTTTGTCCAGCTCACCGAGGATGGAATAGAAGTCGCCGTCGATCTCCGGGTACAGGATGCCGTAACGGCCAAGCTTGCCTGCACGACCGGCGATCAGGGAGCCGGGAGTAATATATACGGTCATTTTCTCAGCGCAGTTCATCAGAGCCTTGGCCCAACGAAGGACCATGGGCTGGCCTTCGGTGGCCTTCATGGACTCGGTGAAGTACCGGGCGCGCTCAATGTCGATAAAAGGCGTGGTCATGTGGAAAGAATCAAGAATTTCATAGATGCGTTCGCGGCCGGCACGGGTGTCGACGCTGTTCGCAATCCGTGCCTCCTGGGGCGACAGGCAGCAGTCACAATTGGTCATTTCAGTACTCCTAAATAATGAATGTTAGCTGGTGCTTATTCTTAAAATAATGGTTGTGGAGCCACGCGCTCAGAGCGCACTTCACAATAAGCATCGATCATGCCAAACACTCAACATGCTGTTTTTACTAACCTATCCGCTTAAAACTCCTATTGACGGGAAAAACAGCAAACCAGCCATCTTGTTGCGCACCGACAACATAATCAATTTTTATTCTTTTATTTCATCGGATTACCAAGACTGTTGCATCTGCGCACAAAGTCGCTTGTTGCAATTGAGCACAAAGTCCCGACTTGCTTTCAACATGAATTTTCACTTCGTCAGAACGCTTTGAGCTTTCTTTTAAGAAATGGGCACGGTGTTCCACCGCCAGACATTCTCGATTTGCCAGCGGCCTGCTTCATAAACCGCGCCTTGACGAGAAAAGTCATGGCACTGCCTTTGCAAAACGGGCTGGAACAATCGAACGCACTCGTTCAAAGGAGAATACTCGTGCAGATTATCGATTTTCGTTTTCGGCCGAATACCCAGGCCACCATTGACGGTTTTACAAACAGCACCATGTTCAAAGGCATGTTTGCCAAGATAGACCTGACCCGCCTCGTGGCCCAGGAAGTCCCTGATGTTGTGGAAATGATCAAGAAGCACAATATCGTAAAGGCCGTCATTACCGGCCGGGACTGCTCCATGACCTATGATGCGGCAGCCAACAACGCCGGAGTCATGTCATTCGTTAAGGAATTTCCCGACATGTTCCTCGGATTCATGGGCGTAGATCCCCACAAAGGCATGGACGGCGTTTACGAGCTGACTCGCCAGATCAAGGAAGAGGGGATGCATGGCGCGGCCATCGATCCATACCTGGCCAAAATTTTTGTGAATGACGCCAAATATTATCCGATCTATGCCAAGTGTTGCGAATTGGATATCCCCATTGTCGTCTCCACCGGCCCGGGCACGCTGGTGCCGGGCGCCGTCATGGAGCACGCCGCCCCCCGTTATATCGACTACGTCGCGCGCGATTTCCCTGAACTGAAGATTGTCATCAGCCACGGCGGATACCCCTGGGTCGAAGAGGCCATCATGGTCACCGAGCGCAATGAGAATGTGTACATGGAGTTGTCCGAATACGAGCGCCATCCCGGCGGAGAAGCGTACGTGAAGGCAGCGGCCAATCTTATAGGCGACAAGCTGCTTTTCGCCAGTGCCCATCCCGGAGCCGACTTCCGCGATGCCATAGCCATGTACAAGGGTTTCGGCCTGCCTGATGATGTCTTTGAAGCCATCATGTTCAAAAACGCCAAGAAGGTGCTCGGCCTATAGAGGCCAGCACCCACCCCCACTATCCAAAGGGACGTGAAAACGTCCCTTTTTTGTGCCCGAAGCAAAGACAAGCAATCCGGGGTCGGCACCTGCATCCATGTGAAATTTGTCTCAGGAAAGGGGTAAAGTTGCTTGCCCAGCCTGAGTCTGATACGCCAAAATTCTAGCTGTCTGTTGCTGCTGCGCAACCGTTTCCGCCGTGCAACATTCCAACATTTTATTCCTTAAAAACAGCAGGATACAACTTAGTTTCCGGGCAAAAAAACTATTTGTTGCACTGCGGAAACATACGGTCGCCTTTGCCTTTTTCAAATTGTCTTACAATTCACAAATGATGATTCTGGACGATCTGAAAAATTGAAAAAATTTATTAAAGCCATGTAAACTACTTTTCTCATTCATAGTCTAAGTCTTTTAGTATGTTGTAGAAATAAAGCCTGTAGTTATCTTTATCAGCTATGCTCCAGCCACACACTTTGTGCAATCTATTGTTCTTGTTTTCACAAGAGAGGCACCCTCCTTGCAAATTTATAAACCAGTTCGTGCGGGTGAGGGTTCTGCCGAACTGGAGTTGCCGTCGTATCCTCAATTGGTGTGGAGCCCAATTCAAGACGCGACTCTGACCATAGCTCAGTATGGCTACTGGTAAGTTCTATTTAAATACAGTCAGATTGTGATTTTACAGCCTTTTCGAAAATCAAATGTAAAATCGTCAACCAATGAAACGACTGGATGGCCCGCGATGCCCAGGCATCGCAGCCAAGGGGCTTTTCCATAAGCCCGCTCAAAACCTGTCAATCTGGAGCCTATAATGAAAAAAACATTGATCCTGATTATGACCGCAGCATTGTTCGTATTTTCCACCTCAGCGTTTGCGGAAAACTACAAGGGAACCATGATCATGGCCGCTACGGCCAATCCCTCCGGAAGCCTTCATACCGTCGCATTGGAAAAATTCAAGGAAATCGTTGAAAAAGAGTCCGGCGGCAAGGTTCGGGTAAATCTATTCCTGGGCGGCTCCATGGGATCGGAACAAGCGAATGTGAAGCAGCTCCGCGACGCCGAGCTCCACGTTGCAGTCCTGGCGGCAGGCAACCTGACCCCCTTTGCGCCCGCAGCCACCATTACCATTCTGCCCTACCTCTTCCCCCAGATTGAAAATGCATACAGCCTCTTCAGAAATGACGGCTTTGTTTCAGATCTGGGCGACACGGTCGCCACTCAGAGCATGACCCGCCCCTTGGGCTGGCTCATCGGCGGCTACCGCGTGCTGACCAACTCCAAGCACGACATCACCAAGATTGACGACCTCCAGGGCCTCAAGATTCGGGTGCCCAAGGTGCGTATCCAGCTCGACTCTTTCCGCTCCTGGGGCGTAGAGCCGCATCCGTTGGCGTGGTCTGAGACCTTCAACGCCTTGCAGCAAGGCGTTGCCGACGGTCAGGAAAATCCCCACTCCATCAACCAGGACCAGAAGTTTTGGGAAGTGCAAAAGTATATTACCGACTTGCATTACATGCTCTGGGTGGGCCCCCTGCTGGTTTCGGAAAAATGGTTCCAGCGCTTGCCCGCCAACACCCAGGCCCTGATCAAGAAGGCCGCCAAAGAAGCCTGCGAGCATGAATGGGAATGGGTTGCCCTGCAGAACAAGACCGCTCTGGACAACTGCCTCAAGCACGGCATGGTCCTCAAGAAACTTAGCGACGAGGACGTATGGATGAACAAGGCGCGGTCCTTGTGGCCTGAATATTATGAAACCGTGGGTGGAAAGGACAAGATCGACAACGCATTGAAGATCATGGGCCAGGACTAGACTTGAAAGCAAACGGGCGGGTTGCGGCCCGCCCATAATCTCCCCCAATGGTAATTCGAGAATGTCTATGATTAAAAAATTCTTTACCAACTTTGAGGAAGGCGCCTGCATGATTTTGATTGCGACAATGGTGTTTGCCCTCACGTTGCAGGTCTTTATGCGTTTTGTACTCAGTTCGTCCCTGGCATGGACCGAGGAGTTGTCCCGCTACAGCTTCATCTGGTCCGTGTACATGGGGGGCGTACTGGCCGTAAAACATTCCCAACACGTACGCATCAGCGCCCAGTTTATGGTCCTACCGCCCAAGTGCAGAGTGGCTCTCCTCATGTTCACGGACACGCTCTGGATGGTGGCAAACTTCTTTATCGCTTATCAGTCGGTTCTGGTTCTCCGTGATGCCTTCGCGTTTCCCGAGGTCTCCCCGACACTGGGGATCGTCAAGGGCTATGTGGAAGCCATGCTGCCCGCCAGCTTTTTGCTGATGAACGTAAGATTGATCATAAAGTATTGGCACCTTATCAAAAACCATGAATTGATGAGCCTCGCTAAAATCACTGGAGGGGATGCGTAATGTCCACTCTCTCCATAACCATCGTGTCTTTGGTTGCCTGTTTCTTCATCGGCATGCCCATCTTCATGTCGTTGATCATTTCAGCCATCGTCGCCATCATGACCTGCGGCTATCTCCCGCTGTCCATTATCCACAACTCGCTGTTCGACGGCGTGAACCTGTTCCCGCTTCTGGCTATTCCCTGCTTCGTCATTGCCGGCACTCTCATGGAGCACGGCAACATCACCAAGCAGATCATCGACGTGGTGAAGCAGCTTGTCGGACGCCTCCCCGGCGGCCTCGGCATCACCACCATCATGGCCTGCACCTTCTTCGCAGCCATCTCTGGCTCCGGACCGGGAACCGTGGCAGCCATCGGCACCCTGATGATTCCGTCCATGGTGCGCAGCGGGTACACACCGTCTTATGCCGCTGCTTCGGCATCATCGGGCGGCACCATCGGCATTTTGTTGCCGCCGAGCAACCCCATGATCATTTTTGCCATTCTGGCCAACGTGTCCGTGACCGCCATGTTCACGGCGGGCATCGTTCCCGGCCTGATGGTCGCCGTCTTCATGACCTCCATGGCCATGATCAAGGCAAAGCTTGAAGGCGTCAAAGTCGACGAGGAACAGCCCCCGTTCAATTTGAAAGTCTTTTTGAAAAGTCTTTCCAAAGGCGGCTTTGCCCTGGCGACTCCCTTCATCATCCTGGGGTCCATCTATTCGGGCATGGCTACGCCTGTTGAGGCTTCGGTTATCGCCATCGTTTGGGCCCTGTTTGTCGGCATAGTCATCAACAAGGCCCTGAGATGGAAACATATAAAGCTGTCCCTGCTGGAAGGAGCCATGCTTTCCGGTACGGTCCTGCTTATCGTGGGCGCATCCACTCTCTTTGGAAAGATTCTGACCTACGAGCAGGCTCCCCTGCGCCTGGCAAACATGGTCCTCGGGGTTTCCAAGGACCCGGCGATCGTCCTGCTGATGATCGTGGGCATCCTGTACTTCCTGGGCATGTTCATGGAGACGCTGTCCACCATGATTATCCTGGCCCCGGTGCTTCTCCCCATGGTGACCGGCCTCGGCATCGACCCGATCCACTTCGGTGTGATTATGGTCATCACCAACGAGGTGGCCATGCTTACCCCGCCATTGGGCGTTAACCTCTTTGTGGCCTCACGTATCGCGAACCTGTCGGTGGAAAAGATCTCGCTGGCCGTTCTGCCGTATCTGCTGGTCCTGACGATATGCATCATTATCGTGGTTTACTGCCCGTTCCTCAGCACATGGCTCCCAGCAGCCATCGGCGCAGGGCAGTAGCCTTATCCGTCTATGATTACAACCGGCTCCGTCAGTCTCTGGCGGAGCCGTTTTGTCGAGGTCATCATGAAATACATCACGTTGCATACGGGAGCGAAAATGCCCGCTCTCGGTCTGGGAACATGGCAGGCAGCCAAAGGTGAAGTCGCCCGCGCCGTGACCGAGGCTTTGCGCATCGGCTACCGGCACGTGGACTGTGCCCACGTATACGGCAATGAAAACGAAGTCGGCGAGGCCCTTGCCGCAACGCCTGTTCCGCGAAGTGAGCTTTGGATCACTTCCAAGCTCTGGAACAACTCCCAGTGCCCGAAGGATGTCCGGCCAGCCCTGGAGCGGTCCCTTGAGGCTCTCGGTCTTGACTACCTGGATCTTTATCTCATCCATTGGCCCGTGCAGCTTTCACACACGGTCATGTATCCTCAGTCCGGGAATGATCTTATAGCCTGGACCGAAGAACACGCATTGGAGACGTGGAGCGCCCTGGAGGACTGTGTACGTGCGGGACTCGTGCGGCACATCGGCACATCCAATTTCAGTATGAAAAAGATTCAGGTTCTGCTGGACAAGGGCTCGATTCAGCCAGCCGTCAGCCAGGTGGAAATACATCCCTATCTCCAGCAAAACAAGATGCGCGCCTATTGCCAGGCCAACGGCATGGGCATCACCGGCTTTGCACCCTTGGGGTCCAAGCACCGTCCGGCCCACCAACACAAAGAAGGAGAGCCGGTGCTGCTCAATCATCCGGATATCCTGACCATGGCGGAAAGACTCGGCACCACGCCGGCGTCAATACTGCTCGGCTGGGCCGTCTCCCGGGGAACGTCCGTCATTCCCAAGTCGACAAATCCTGAGCGGCTTCGGCAAAACCTTGCCGCCGCCGATCTTGAACTTGCCGAGGCCGACATGGCCATCATTTCGGCTATGGATATGAACTACCGTTTCCTTGATGGTTCACACTGGATGCTGAAAGGGTCGCCCTACACCCTTGAAAACATCTGGGACGGAGAATAGCCGTTTTATCCGCACCTGCCCTGCGGCCAGGAAAACGGCTGCAAGGCAGGTGCTTTTTTCTCTCTTATAATAGCCGACGCCCGGTCGATGGTCACAAAAAAAATGCTGTTTCCGAAACAAGCTCGGGGCGGCCTTCCAATTTGTCACGCGCTCACAGTTGTATCAAATCACTCAATATACAGAATATTGGATGGCCAGCCGTGTACGCCAAGAAGCGAGTAGTTCTGCAACAGAGACAGCCCCATCGTACTTTTCACCCGAAAAGTACGCTCCAGGCCGAATGGCCCTTTTCAGGATATTAACATCGGCCTACATCAAATGTTTCTTCGCACCATAAAGACCGTCATGGCCGCGTTGAGTTAACCCGAAATGAGGTCCACACGACCATGCGTGAACGAGGGGTATTTTCAGAAGGTATGTGTAAATTACGCATAGCTCCGTTTGACTCCCCAATAGGTCAAAGGTGACTGCCCGCTTCCTTCTTGAAAAGTGAGCGTAGAAACGTGGTTGATACCCTTTGAAAATGGCTATACCTCGCATCTTTCCCCAGTCCCCTGTTTCTTCTCCCTTCCCATCCTTGTTGGTGCCGCTCTGCGGGATGGGACCGCGGCGAGAAGATATTTCATTACATTGCAGCAGGGGAATGTCGGGCTTGAGGGCTCAGCCGCGTGACGGCTCTCCCCAAGCATGAGGACCAAGCATGAGATTATCCAGGACCTCTGAAGGGGCCGTGTTAGTCGGACACGGAGCGCAAGGCAAAACGATGCCTACAGGAGTCCAGCGCGAGAAGGAGCGACAATCCGCGAAATGAACGGGCAATGGCAACGCCCGTGACAGGCACATACCTGGCGCAAGACAATACAATGCCTATGGACCAGGCCGCATGGCGGCCCTCCACAAACACAAGACGCCTGCCCCGCTGTCGAGACAAACTCCTACAAAGGAATGGGTGTCTTCTACCCTAATCGCTACCGAGCGTTATCTGGAATGCAATGGAGTATAGGTGGTCAAAAAAGTCTACGTACTCGACGGGGATGTGCTTGGGCACATTGATCCTCGACGGCGCGAAGTTGATGATGCCGCGGATGTTGGCCTCCACCAGGTGGTTGGCCGCACGCTGGGCGCGATCCGGCGGCGTGGCGATAATGCCGATCTCGAGGTTCAGCTCGGGCGCACGTTCCTTGAGGTGGGTGGGGCAGACGATCTCCATGCCCTCGAACTCAAGCCCGATCTTGTCCGGGTCGCAGTCGAAGGCCGCGCAGATCTTGAACCCGCGCTTCTCGAAATCATGATGCCGAAGCAGGGCGCTGCCCATGTTGCCCACGCCGATGAGGGCGCACTTCCAGAGTCGGTCGATGCCGAGCGACTGCTTGATGGAAGTAATCAATTCCTGAACGTAGTAGCCAACGCCGCGTACGCCGAATTCACCGAAGTACGCAAGGTCCTTTCGGATCTGGGAAGAGTTGACCGAGCAGGCCCGGGCCAGGCGCTCCGAGGATACGACATCGTTGCCGTCCCGAAGGAGGTTTTCGAGGACCTGAATGTAGACGGCAAGCCGTCCGATGGTTGCTTTAGGGATGTGTTCGCTTTTCATAACTTTGGGCTCTTTCCGGTCAAGAGGCTTTCCGGTATGTGAAATTCTTAACATGAAAGAGGCTGAAAAAGGGAGGCCGAAGCCTCCCTTTGAAAGGACTCCGTAAACCTGAAACTAGACGACGAAGAGCAGGATCAGGTTGACGACCAGGGCGTAAATGGCCAGGGACTCGATGAAGGCCAGGCCGAGAATCAGGGTAGTGGACAGCTGACCACCGGCTTCGGGGTTGCGGGCGATGCCTTCACAGGCGCCCTTCACACCCATGCCCTGACCGATACCGCAGAGACCGGCGGCGATGCCCATGCCGATGGCGGTGGCGTAGGCCTTGGCGGACATGACGGGATCGGCACCTTCAGCGGCGAAGGCGACGGACGCGACCAGAACCATTGCCAGGGTGGAAAACAGAATCTTCGCGATTTTCATGTTAATCCTCCAAATGGATTACGTAATATTGTTGTGGTCCAAGGACCATTTCCCCAAATTAAGCAGACTTCTTCTAGTGAGCGTGCTCGATGGCACCCTGCAGGTACAGCATGGTCAGCATGAAGAAGATGAACGCCTGGATGGTCTTCGCCAGGATGAACAGGAAGTACATCGGCAGGGAGCCGAGGATCGGCGCCAGGAAGAACATCAGGATCAAAACGATTTCCTCGCCGCGGATATTACCGAAAAGACGAAGAGTCAGGCTGAGCGGACGGGCAAGGTGAGAAATGGGCTCAAGGATAAGCATGAGCGGAGCCAGGAAGCCGACCGGGCCCATGAAATGCTTGATGTAGCCGAAGCCCCATTTCTTGATGCCGACGAACTGATAGAAACAGAACACGATGATGGCCATGGAAGCCGGCGTGTTGATGTTCGCGGTGGGCGCGTCGCAGCCCGGCACGAGGCCAAGCCAGTTCATGCCCAGAATAAAAATGAAAATGGTGCACAGCAGCGGCATGAACTGACGGCCTTCCTCGCCGAGGTTGGCGACGACAAAGTCCTCCAGCCCCCCGATGATCGTCTCGAAGACGTTCTGGAGGCCGCCGGGAACCAACTGCAGGCGGCTGCGGACCATCAGGCCCAGACCCAGGATGATGGCCATGACCAACCACATGTAAAGCACGTGGTTGATGCTTTCCACGCCGAGAGCGTGTTCAACTTGGGCGCCCCAATGGCCGATGCTTTTCAGCATGTCCATGTACAAGAGAGGATGCGGCAATCCGCCCGAAAATCCCATATCAAAGCCTCCTTAAGCAGTTCGGCTATTTCTTCCCCAACTGACTCAGGCCGGTCGCGGTGATGTTGATCACCACGGTGCCGAGCCCCGCAATCAACCCCCAGTGAGGAACTCGTTCGACTCCGATCAGCCACCACAGGGCCAGCCCGCTCAGAGTCATCTTTCCCATGAATATGACAAACAGCAGATATGGTCCCCTCTTCTGGTCGTAGACCAACGACTGGGTCACGCGGGCGAGTGTCCAGAAGTTGACCAGGGCGATTACCGCCCCCGCCAGATAGGCCAGGGACCACCGGGAAAACAGTGTTGCCAGCATGATCACTAGAGAGGTCCCCAGCGACACATAAATCTGGTTGCGGACAACGATGCGCACATCCGGCTTGGCGAAGCCGCTTCTGACAAGCAGCCGTTCAAGCCCTTGGTTCATCCTGCCCAGCACTCTTTTCTCCGTCCTGTTTCAAAGAACCAGCTCTTTTAGCTTCTTCACGCCTCTGGAGACGCCTGAAATCCTCGAAAACCATCTTGAACCCGGCGATAATCCCCAGAAAGAAAAAGATCATTATCAGCCAAGGCCTGGTCCCGAAGTATTTATCCAGAAAATACCCGAAGGTCAGGCCGACGACGGTTGCCGATACGATGTGCAGCCCCATCGTTCCGGCGGTGCCCCCCAGCTGAGTGATGTTCACCCACCGATCGTCTTTTGAAAAGAACATGTTTACACCTCGCAAAGGCTGGGATACGCGAGCGTCGGCAGTGGCTTGCCACCCCGCTCAGGCATTTCGTGCAATCCTTCACAAGTGGAGGAGGAGTAGCATACGCCGCCAATTCCCGTCAACGTCTTTTTCAGAAACGATGACCCTTTTTCGAACTTTCCGCAACAGCTAAAAAGACCTAAAATCCGGCAGCTTGGGGCATACGCATACCCTATATGTGAAAAATATCCCGATTTTTGTAACGAATCCATGAAAAAGCGGATGGAGTGGCGTATCCATCCGCTGAATCGTCCGTTTCTCAAGGCTCGGACTCCCCTATTTCGGGTCGCTCACGTCCATAACCTTGACCAGGAACTCCTTGACCCCTGCCGGGGGTTCGAAGAATACGGCCATGAAGGGCGTGGACGCGCCGGGCCTGATGAACGTGTTGTTGGAGAGAATGCCCACATCCGAGGCCAGCCCCTCCTTGATCTCATTTTCGCTCTGCACCTGAAGCTGGAACTGCGACAGCACATTGCCGCACAGGAGCGACTGGGAGGTCAGGACGTTGTTTCCCGCGTCGTAGAGAACCACCTCGACCTCGACCCTTTCCTTGGGCTTGGAAAACTTGTTAACGGCCTTGCCCTCGACCACGAACAGGTTGCCCACCTTTTCGTTGGCCACGTAATACTGCTTGACGTTCTTCAGTTCGATCTTGCGAACTCGCTCGGCCGGGGACTCGCCCGGAGCGGGCGCTTCGCCGCCGTTGTCCTCCGCGAACAACTGTCCCACGAAGGGCACGTCCTTGAGCATGGCGCCGAGGTTGACGCCCGCGAAGGTCCAGACCCGGAAATAGATGGCCGCGCCGATGGCCACGGCAAGGATAAGCAGAACTATCAAACAGCCCAGGGACTTATTGCTGCCGGGCTTCGACTTCTCGTCCAGCTCCAGGCTTCCGCCCAGGTCGGCGGCCGTCTCGTCCCCCTCGTCCTCGGAAGGGAAAAGCGCCCGTGAATCGTCGATTTCCGCCTCGTCGGCGTCCTCGAACAGGTCGCCGTCATCCTCGTCGCCCTCGTCCGCGAACAGATCGTCGCCGCGTTCGTCCTCGTCGACGAACAGATCTTCGGACTCGGCGTCTTCCACTGCTTCCTCTTCGGCGAACAGGTCGTCGGATTCTTCGTCCTTTCCGCCGCCCAGGTCGGCGAACAGGTCGTCCTCCGCTTCGGCCGGAACCTCCACGCCATCGTCGGCGGGAGCTTCCTCTTCGAACAGATCGTCCGTATCGGGCATTTCCTCGACGATCTCGTCGGCGGCATCAGACGCCGGGAACTCGTCCTCATCGGGCGCCCCGGCCACTTCGGCGGCTTCGGCGGCGGCTTCGGCGTCACCGGCGGCAACGTCGTCGAACGTCTTGTCAAAATCCTCACCCGCAGCGGTGTCCACACCGCGCTCCTCGTCCTCAAGCAGCGCCTCGACCTCTTCCTCGGGAGTGGCCGGAGGCAACTCCACCTTGAATACGTGCGCGCACTTTGAGCACTTGACCTTGGCCCCGCCGGCCGGAACTTTTTCATCGGGCAGGTTGTAGCTGGTCTCGCAATTCGGGCAGGTGACGATCATAATTCGATCTCCAGAAAGTCCGGTTGGTTGGCTCTAAGATTCGTTGGACAGCTCGAAGATGCCGCCCAGTTCCCTGTACCGCTCGGCATAATCCAGGCCATAGCCGACGATGAACCCGTCGTTCAGCTTGAAACCGGCGAAATCGACGGTCACGGCCTTTTCCCGTCGTTCCTGCTTATCAATAAGCGCACAAATTTTCAAACTCTTTGGATTTCTACGCTTGAGCACATGAAGCAGAAAGTCCATGGAATGCCCGGTGTCCACGATATCCTCGATGACCAGGACATCCTTCCCCTCAATGGAAATTTCCAAGTCCTTGGAAAAGACGATGTCCTCGGAGCGGGAAGTGGCCGAGCCGTAGCTGGCCAGCCGCACGAAATCGATCTCGATCTCGCGTTCGATACGGCGGATGATGTCCGCAAAAAAGAGAAACGCGCCCTTGAGCACGCAGATGCAGACCAGCGGACCTTCGCCGGAGTAGGACTCGGTGATTTCACGGCCGAGCTCCGCATTGCGTCCTGCGATCTGCTCGTCGGTGATGAAAGGTTTCAGTTTGTGTGCCATTGCGCTGTTCGGGTTACAGGTTGATTGTCATGGCCACCTCGTTGCAGAGGTCGGGGAACCTCGGGCAGTTGAGACAGTCCAGAAATATCTTCTGGTTCAGGTTGTCCATTTCCTCGGGTTCGAAGCCCACCCGCTCGAAAAAGCCGGGCACCTCGGTCAGGGTGTACACCCGGTAGATGCCGAGGGTCACGGCTTCGGACAGGCAGGTCTCGACCAGCTTGCGGCCGAGCTTCTTGCCCCGATGGGAGGATTCCACCACCAGGGAGCGGATTTCCGCAAGGTTGTCCCAGATGATGTTCAGGGCGCAGCAGCCGATGACCGTGCCGTCATCGTCCAGGGCGATCACGAAGTCCCGCAGATGGGAATACAGTTGGCTGAAGGAGCGGGGAAGGACCAGGCCGTCATGCTGATCGGTCAACATGAGCAGCCCGTGGATGGACTTGACGTCCTCGATGCGTGCCTTGCGTATCATGACTTCCTGCTAGTTCAGCTTGTCCACCATGGCTCCGAGCATGGAGCCAGGGAAGACACCGGCCTGGGAGAAGATATGCTTGCCGGTCTTGTCGAAGATCACCAAAGTCGGGATGGCCTCGACGCGAAATTCGCGCGCCAGCTCCTGGTCGCCCAGGTAGACGGAAACGTCCATGGGGTTCTTCTCCAAATACCGCTCCAGCGCTTCGACGCGCTCATCCATGGACAGGGCGATGATGTTCACCTTGTCTCCCCTGACCTTGCGCAACGCCTCCAACTCGGGAATCTGCTGCTTGCAGGAGGGACACCATGTGGCCCAGAAGAAAAGCATGGTGGGCCTTTCGGCATTGTCCTTGAGATACTGGTCAAGCTCGGCCCGTCCCATGAAGGGGATGGAGCCGGAGTCCGCCGGAACGCTCTTCGCGGCGGAGGACTGGGCCTGGCCGCCCGTCTTGTCGGCATCGTTGCCGGATTCGCCCGAACACGCCGTCATGGCCAAAAGACCCAAAGCAAGGGCGAAGGAGAGCCACATTCTTTTCATGAAACACCTCGGAAGTGAATTTTCGGCACTCTAGCAGAGTTGAATGCCAAATAAAAGCGAGAGGCCCTCTCTCAAAACACTTGGGGCGGCAGAGGTCAAGAAACTTTCACGCAACACAACGCCGACCGAACGAAATCCACCCGGCTCTCCCCATCCTTCCCGCCGACCAGCTTTGGGCCGGTCCGACGGAAATGATCCGCCATACGGGAGGGATGGAACCGGGAAGCAGACGGAAACCCCTTTCGCAAAGAGGCTCAGCCGCCCTTCCCGGGCACGGGGGCTACTGCGTCAGCCGTTGCGCGAGCTTGACGGCGGCCACGGCGTCCGTGGACCAGCCGTGCGCGCCGATGGCGTTGCAGAACTTCTCGGTGACCACGGCCCCGCCGATGATGACCTTGGCGGAGAGACCGCGTTCGGCGACCATCTTCACGGTGTCCTCCATGCGGACCATGGTGGTGGTCATGAGCGCGGACAGCCCGATGAGGGCGGCGTTGTGTTCCTCGGCAGCGTCCACGATCCTGGCGGCGGGCACGTCCTTGCCCAGGTCCACGACCTCGAAGCCGTAGTTCTTGAGCATGAGGCAGACGATGTTCTTGCCAATGTCGTGAATGTCGCCCTCCACCGTGGCCATTATCACCACCGGCCGCTCTCCAGCCCCGCCGTCCTCCTCAAGAAGCGGCTTGAGCCGCTGAAAAGCGGTCTGCATGGTCTCGGCGGACTGCAGGAGCTGGGGCAGAAAGTATTCCTTGGCCTCGTACTTGTCGCCGACCACGAGGATGCCGGGGATGAGCAGGTCGTTAACAATGTCCATGGCGGTCATGCCCTTTTCCAGCTCCCCCTCCACCAGCTTGACGACATTGTCCTTGTCGCCCTTGACCACGGCGGCCTGGACCGGCGGCAGGGACGGCTCGCCAGGCTTGGCGGCCGGAGCCGAACCGGCTTGCGCCCCGCCTCCCCCGACCCAGCCGGAGAACTTGTCGATGTAGCGGGCGGCCTGGGGATCGCGGCCGAGCAGGACTTCGGCGGCGTGCAGGGACTCCTGAATGCGCGCGGAGTTGGGGTTGGAGATGAACGAGCACAGCCCCGCGCCCATGGACAGGGCGAGGAAGGTGGAATTGAGCAGCTCACGCGCCGGGAGGCCGAAAGAGATGTTGGACAGGCCGATGGTTGTGGGCAGGCCCCACTCGTCGCGGCAATGGCGCATGACATCCATGGAGTGACGAGCGGCCTCGGGCTTGGACGAAACGGTCAGGGCCAGGGCGTCGACCATGATGAGGCGGCGTGGAATGCCCAGGGCGTCCGCCCGGGCCAGGAGGTCCTCGATGACCTTGAGCCGTTCGGACGCGGTCACCGGGAGCTTCTTGCCCACGATGGGCAGGAGAATGAACGGCGCGCCGAAGAGCTTGCACAACGGACCAAGCCTCTCCATCTTGCCGGGCTCGCCGGAGATGGAGTTGACCAGGGGGGAGCCGGGATAGGCCCACAGTCCGGCCTCGACTGCCGCCGGATCGTTGGAGTCGATGGAGAGCGGCGCGGTCGTCCGGCCCAGCAGGGAGACGATCAACTCGGGCAGGAGCTGGACTTCGTCGACCAGGGGCGCGCCCACGTTGACGTCGAGCACCGGCGCGCCCTGCTCCACCTGTTCGGCGGCGAAACGGTGCGCCTCGGCGAAAATGGAATCCTGAAGCTCGGCGGTGAGCTGCTTCTTGCCCGTGGGGTTGATGCGCTCGCCGATGATGACGCCGGGGTGGTCAAAACCGATGGGCACGGAGACGGAACGCGAGGTGAGGACCAGTTGGGCGTTGTCGGTCTTCTCGGGCCGTTGCCAGCGGACGTCGCCGACGCGCTTGCGCAAGGCGCGGATATGATCCGGGGTGGTGCCGCAGCAGCCGCCGATGAACTTGACGCCCAGTTCCGCGAACCCGGCCGCCTGCTCGGCGAACGGTTCCGGTTGCAGACGGAATACGGTGTTGCCGTCTCCGTCCAGCTCGGGCAGTCCGGCGTTGGCCTCGGCAAAGGTCGGCGTCTCCAGCCGGGGAGCCCAGGCGCGCAGGGTGTCGCGCATCTGCTCCGGCCCGGCGGAACAGTTGGTGCCGATGAGGTCCACGCCCATGTTCTGCATGGTGTCCACAAAGGTCTGCGGCGAGGTGCCGGTCAGGGACGCTTCACCCTCGAAGGTCATGGAGACGGCCACGGGCAGGTCGCAGACCATGCGCGCGGCGATGACCACGGCCTTGGCTTCGGCCAAGTCGAAAAGGGTCTCGCCCAGGATGAGGTCCGCGCCTCCGGCCACGCAGCCCTTGATCTGTTCCTTGAAGATTTCCACCAGCTCGCGGAAGGTCATGTCGCCCAACGGCTTGACAAAATGCCCGGTGGGGCCGATGGAGGCCGCCACAAAGGCGCGGTCGCCCGCCACTTCGCGGGCGATGGCGGTCATGGCCCGGTTCAGCTCGAAGGGATCGGCGTTCAAGCCGAGCTTGGGCTTGGACCCGCCAAAGGTGTTGGTGGTCAGGATGTCCGCCCCGGCCTCCAGGTAGTCGCGATGCACGGAGCGGATGACGTCGGGCTCCTTGAGTCCCCACAACTCGGGGGAAAGCCCGGCGGGCAGCCCCCTGCCCTGAAGCAGCGTGCCGTAGCCGCCGTCAAAGTAATAAATTCTGTCGTCGTCGAGTATTGACCTGAAATCGCGCACTGGTACCCTCCGCACGGGCGGGATGCGCAGAGATTGCGCCCCGGCCGATGTATTCATATATCAAGATATCTCGATATAGCGGCGACCCGTGCGGAAATCAAGCCTTTTATTGAGGCGTAATTCAGTGTTTTCCGGCTACGGCTGCGCAGGGTCTTGCACAAGTTGCGCTTCCCTGAAAATCATTGATAAGGTCGGTCAAAATCTATAGTGTGGCCTTCTTGCTCTTATAATTTGTATTGAACCGTGCGCTTCGGCGCCGAATCCATAATTTGCGATGACATCTGAAAAAACGACCGAGGTGGTCGAACCGGAAATCGTCGAAGAAGACGATTTCGAAGAGACCGACTTCAACGAAGACGACTTCGGCGACGACTACGAGGACGTGACGGCCGACACCCCCTCCAGCCCTCCCGCCAAAGTCGATGAACGGAGGAACAAGCTCCCGGCGCTGAATCCCACCCCTTCATCCAAGGCGGTGCGGATTCGCGATCCGTTGCAGCTATACCTCAAGGAAATCGCAAGGTTTCCCATGCTGGCCCCGGAAGAGGAATACGCCCTGGCCAAGCGAGTCCAGGAGGACAACGACCAGGACGCGGCCTTCAAGCTGGTGTCCTCGCACCTCCGCCTGGTGGTCAAGATCGCCATGGACTTCCAGCGGCGATGGATGCAGAACGGCCTCGACCTCATCCAGGAGGGCAACGTGGGGCTGCTCAAGGCCGTGACCAAGTTCGACCCGGAGAAGGGGATCAAGTTCTCCTACTACGCGGCCTTCTGGATCAAGGCGTACATCCTGAAGTACATCATGGACAACTGGCGCATGGTCAAGATCGGGACCACCCAGACCCAACGCAAGCTGTTCTACAACCTGAACAAGGAGCGTCAGCGCCTCCAGACCCTGGGGTTCGACCCCTCCACCGAGGCCCTGAGCGAGCGGCTCGGCGTGTCCGAGGCCGAGATCGACGAGATGGACCAGCGGCTGTCCAAGAACGACATGTCCCTGAACACCCCGCTGGCCGACGACTCCGACGCCACCAAGATGGACTTTCTGCCCTCTCTGGCGCCGGGTGTGGAGGAATCCATCGCCAACGACCAGATCGTCGAGCTGCTCCTGAACAACATCAGGGAAATCCGCTCGTCCCTGAACGAGAAGGAAGTGGCCATCCTGGACCGCAGGCTGCTCTCCGACGATCCCGTGACCCTGCGGGAAATCGGCGAGGAATTCGGCGTCACCAGAGAGCGCGTCCGCCAGATCGAAGCCCGGCTCATGGCCAAGATTCGCGAGCATCTGACGGACAAGGTCAAGGATTTTTCCAGCGACTGGGTGCTGGAACACGATTAATCGGCGGCGACGCCAACCGGGACGGACGGATGAAACGACTTTCTAGGCATGACTCTCACACCGCACTGGCTGCCCTGGCGCTCCTCGCGCTCCTGACCGTCGCCGGATGCGCCGCCGGAAGGCACACGGCCGAGCCCATGCCCGCGCCGCCCATGACCGAATCGGCCCAACTCGACTACGATTATCTGGTCTATCAGGACCTCCTTCATCAGTTGCAGCGCCGCGCCCAGGAGGGCCCCCGCAGCACCATGACCACCAAGGAGGCCGCCGAAATCCATGCCCGGGCCGCGGCAGCGCTGGACCGCATCCTGGCCCAGGCGCCCTCCCCCCAGCTCTATGTGGAAAAAGCGGGCCTGTACTGGAACCATCCCGACGGCACGAGCCGGTCCCGCGCCGCCCTCAAGGAAGGGCTCGACAGGTTTCCGGACAACCGGCTGCTGACCCTGTACCTGGCCAACTCCTACGTCGCCGACCACCGCGCAAACGACGCCATCTCGATCATGGACGGCTTCCTCGCACGCCACCCCGACGACCTTGAGGCCCGCGAACGGCTGGGCCAGATGCTCATGGACGCGGGACAGGACGCCAGGGCTTTGGACGTGCTCACGCAGATTCCCGAAAAGGAACGCTCCGCCGACGCCCTCTACGCAATGGGACGGGTCCAGGGCAACCTGGGAATGCGCAATGCGGCCATCGCCAACCTGAAGAAGGCCGTGGCCATGGACCCGGAGTTCACCGAGGCCATGGTGGAACTGGCCTACCAGTATGAGCTGGCCAAGGACTACGTGGCCGCCGAAGACATTTACGGCACGATCCTGGAACAAAGCGATTCCTTTCCCGAGGCGCGACTCCGGCTCATCAATCTAAACCTCAAGCTGAACGACCCGGACAAGGCTCTTGATCTGGCCCTGTCCGGCCCGCCCTCCAAGAGCTTCATCCTGGACGCGGTGCTCATGTTCATCAACGAGGGCTTCTTCGCCCAGGGCTCCACCGTCCTCGACATGCTCACCGCCGGCGGCACGGTGCCCGCCGAATACTACTTCTACAAGGCGGTCATCGCCGACGAGGGTGAAAACGATCCGGCAAAGGCCATGTCCTACCTCGGCGAGGTCAAGGAGACGGACCGACTCTACCCCCACGCCCTGCGCTTCAAGGCGCAACTGCTCGCGGCGCAAGGCAAGACGGACGAGGCGCTCGCCGTGGCCGCCAAGGGCAAGAAGCTCTATCCCAGGGCCGAAGTTTTCTACATCCTCGAAGCCGGACTGCGCAGGCAGACGGACGACCTGCCCGGTGCCGAAGCCTCTCTCAAGGAAGGGCTGTCGCTGCTTGAGGGCAACCCCGAGCTGACCTACGAGCTGGCCATGGTCTACGAGGCCATGGGCCGCCGTCCCGAAGGGATGGCCCTGATGGAAAGCCTGATCCGCACCCACACCGACCACGCCAATGCGCTCAACTACGTGGGCTACACCCTGGCCGAGGAAAACCGCGAGCTGGACCGTGCCCTGGTCCTGGTGACCAAGGCCTCCTCCCTTGACCCCGAGAACGGCTACATCCTCGACTCCGTCGCCTGGGTCCAATTCAAGAAACGGAACCTGGAAAAGGCCTGGGAGTACATCGGCTACGCCGTGGATGTGATCGAGAAGGACCCGACCATCTGGGAACACTACGGCGACATCGCCGCGGCCCTTGGCAAGACCAAGGAAGCGCGCAAGGGGTACAATTTCGCCCTGAAATACCATTCGCCCCAATCCGACGCCGTCAGGGAGAAGCTGAAAAAGCTATGAGCCGACTCGGATCGACGCACGTTCCGGCGGCGACCGTGGCCGTCCTGATCCTGACGGTCCTCTCGGGCTGCGCCACCAGGATACCGCCCGGCATGGAGCTGGACACTCCCCGAGCCGCCTGGAACGCCTTCCGACAGCATTACTGCGTCCGGCCGGAGGGCGAAGCGCTCAGAGTTCGGGCCAGCCTGCACTATTCCAGGACCGAACCCATCCGGCGAACCAACCGCACCCTGGTCTCCCTGTGGGGAGACTTCGACGGCCCCATGCGGCTCGACGTGTCCGCCTCCATCGGCAAGCTCCTGGCGCATATCCGCGAGGACGGGGACGGCCTGCTGGTCTTCTATCCGGCCGAAGGCGAGGCATACGCGCACCGCAACCCGGTTCTCGGGGCCACCCGCCTGGGGATGCCCTTTCCCTTTTCCCTGTCCCGGCTCGCCCACGCCGTCATGGGCGACTTCTCGGGACTGGCCCCGCGCCGCTATGCGCAGGCCGCACAGGACGGCGAACGCTACGTCTACGAATTCGACAAGGGGACTGTCCGCCGCATCGAGCTGGACCGCCTCGGCCGTCCGCTTCGGCTGGAAGGGACAACGAACCAAGCCGGCGGGGAAGTCAGGTGGTCCTTCACCCTGGACCGCTTCGAGGACGCCGCGCCCGGCGAAATCGCCCGGCCCGACAGGCTGACCCTGTCGCTGGATAACGGGGAGCAGGGCGTCTTGCACATAAAGAGCCGGGAGCTTATGCTTGCCTCCTGGCCTGCCCGGTCCCTGGCCTTAAGACTGCCCAGGGACATCACCCCCATCCGACTGGACAACGGATACACTGACGAAAAAACAGGGGAACTCCCCACTATCCGCGAGGACGAGCAATGAGTACACAGCCGAAAGAAACGGTCTTGGACATTTTTCTGCTCGGCCTGAAGACGTGGCTTGCCGAAATGAAATGGCTTGCCCGGTCCATCTCGGGCCGCTTCGAGGTCGGCAGGCTTGAAAAAGAGCTGGATCGGGAATATGGCATCCTCGGTCGCATCGCCGAGGCGCCCCGCGGCAGAAAGGACGAAAAGGAACTCTGCCTCAAGCAGATCAGCTTCCTCAAGGAGGAGATCGCGGCCCTCAGGGAAGAACTGTCCAATGACCGCGAAGAACGCATGAAGCGCGTCCGCCGGGAAGGCGACGCATCCCAAGGGGGAGAACTGTGAGCAAGACCATCGTCATCGGCTCCGATCACGGGGGCTATCATCTCAAGACCGCCTGCATCAAGGCACTCAAGGAATGGGGCTTTGCCGTGGAGGACGAAGGGCCGGACTGCCTGGACTCCTGCGACTACCCGGTCTTTGCGGCCAAGGTGTGCAACAAGCTCAAGGCGGACGACGAAAAGCTCGGCGTGCTCATCTGCGGCACGGGCCAGGGCATGACCATGACCGCCAACCGCATGGGCGTCCGGGCGGCCCTGTGCACCAACGAATTTCTCGCCCGCATGGCCCGCGAGCACAATGACGCCCGCTGCCTGTGCATGGGCGAACGCGTCACCGGCCAGGGCCTCGCCCTGGAGATCCTCAAGGTCTTTCTCGACACGCAGTTCGGTGGCGACCGGCACAAGCGGCGCATCGACCTCATCGACACTGTCTCCCAATAACCTCACTAAAAAAAGGTATTCAACAATGACACAGACGGACAAGACCATCGCCGTGGTCAAGGGACTGATCATGGACGGCGTGGCCAAGGCCAACTCGGGCCACCCGGGCGGGGCCATGTCCTCGGCCGACTACGCCACCATCCTCTTTTCCGAATTCCTGAACTTCAACCCCGACGATTCCCAGTGGTTCAACCGCGACCGCTTCATCCTCTCCGCCGGGCACGAGTCCATGCTGCTCTACAGCCTTCTGCACCTGAACGGCTTCATCTCCATGGACGACATCAAGAATTTCCGCCAGTTCGGTTCCCTGACCCCGGGCCACCCCGAGGTGCACCTGACTCCCGGCGTCGAAGCCACCACCGGCCCGCTGGGCCAGGGCCTCGCCATGTCCGTGGGCTTCGCCTCGGCCGAGGCGTACCTGCGCGACAAGCTCGGCGCGGACGTCATGGACCACTACACCTACGTGCTCTCCTCCGACGGCGACCTCCAGGAACCCATTGCCATGGGCGCGGCCTCCCTGGCCGGTCTGTGGAAGCTGGGCAAGCTCATCGTCTTCTACGACTCCAACAAGATCCAGTTGGCCGGTCCCACCTGCAAGGCGGACTGCACCGACCACCGCAAGGTCTTCGAGGGACTGTGCTGGCAGGTCCTGGAAGTGGACGGCCACAACCACGATGAAATCCGCGAAGCCATCAAGGCCGCGCAGCTCGAAACCGGCAAGCCCACCCTGATTATCGGCCACACGGTCATGGCCAAGGGCTGCGCCTCCCTGGAAGGCAGCCACAAGACCCACGGCGAGCCCCTCAAGGCCGACGAGATCGCGGCCACCAAGAAGAAGCTCGGCCTGCCCGAAGAGTCCTTCCATGTCCCCGAGGACGTGGTCGCCTCCTACCGCGCCCGGTTCGACGGCCTGCGCAAGAACGCCGCCGACTGGCAGTCCATGCTGGACGCCAAGCTGAACGACACGGCCTTCGCCGAGATGTGGGCCCACGTAATCCGCTCCCGCTCCGAGCTGTCCATCGACTGGCCCGAGTTCACCCCCGGCGAAAGCATGGCCACCCGCAAGGCGTGGGGCACCTGCCTGGACGCCGTCATGGACTCCCTGCCCACCCTGGTGGGCGGCTCCGCCGACCTCGACCCGTCCAACCAGACCGCCAATTTCCGAAACACCTACGGCGACTTCGCCGTGGACGGCTACGGAGCGCGCAACCTCGCCTTCGGCGTGCGCGAGTTCAACATGGCGGCGATCATGAACGGTATGCAGCTGCACGGCGGCCTGCTCCCGTTCGGCGCCACCTTCCTGACCTTCTCCGACTACTGCCGCAACGCCATCCGCATGTCCGCCCTGCAGGAGCTGCCCGTCCTGTACGTCTTCACCCACGACTCTTTCTGGGTGGGCGAGGACGGTCCCACGCACCAGCCCATCGAGCATGTCAGCTCCCTGCGGCTCATCCCGGACCTCATCGATCTGCGTCCCGCCGACGCCAACGAGACCCGGACTTGCCTGGACATCGCGCTCAAGCAGGAGAAGATGCCCTCCACCCTGTTCCTGACCCGCCAGGGCCTGCCCATCCTCGATCCGGCCGAATACCCGGCGCTTGCCGACGGCCCGCGCCGCGGCGGTTACGTGCTCAAGGACTGCGAAGGCACCCCGGACCTGATTCTCATCGCCTCCGGCTCGGAGGTCTCCCTCTGCCTCGAAACGGCCAAGCTCCTCAAGCGCAAGGTCCGCGTGGTATCCATGCCGTCGACCAAACTGTTTGACGATCAGCCTGAATCGTATAAAAATGAAGTTTTGCCGCCGGAAGTCACCGCACGCGCCGCGGCCGAAGCCGGACGGACGACCCTCTGGCACAAATATGTCGGCCTGGACGGCGTCGTTCTCGGCGTTGACCACTTCGGCGCCAGCGCCCCCGGCAAGATCCTGTCCGACAAGTACGGGTTCACCCCGGAGAACTTCGCCCGGATGATCCGGGAGAAATACTAGGAGACGAACATGGAAGCCCCACAGAAAAACCTCGCACTGGACCTGGTCCGTGTCACTGAAGCCGCTGCCCTGGCCTGCGCCCGCTGGCTCGGCAAAGGCGACAAGATAGCCGCCGATCAGGCGGCCGTCGACGCCATGCGCCTGTGCTTCAACACCCTGGAAATCGAAGGCGAGATCAAGATCGGCGAAGGCGAGAAGGACGAAGCGCCCATGCTCTACGCCGGTGAAAAGCTCGGCCTGGGCATCGGCCCCAAGGTGGACATCGCCGTGGACCCGCTGGAGGGCACCAACCTGCTTGCCAACGGCCGCCCCAACGCCATCTCCGTCGTGGGCGTCTGCCCGGCGGGCGCCATGTTCGATCCGGGCCCGAGCTTCTACATGCAGAAGCTGGTCGTCCCGGCCCACGCCAAGGACGTGGTGGACATCGAAGCCCCCACCGGCCACAACCTCAAGCTCATCGCGCGCGCCCTGGACAAGGACGTGGACGACCTGGTCGTCTTCGTGCTGGACAAGCCGCGCCACAAGAAGCTCATCTCTGAAATCCGCGAGGCGGGCGCACGCATCCAGCTGCACACCGACGGCGACATCACCGGCTCTCTCATGGCCATCGACCCGCGCAGCGAGGTTGACGTCATGATGGGCACCGGCGGCACCCCCGAGGGCGTGCTCTCGGCCATCGCCATCCGTATCATGGGCGGCGAGATGTTCGCCAAACTCGACCCGCAGAAGCAGAAGGAAAAGAACGCCCTGGCCGAATTCGGCATGGACATCCGCCGGGTGCTCACCGTATCCGACCTGGTCAAGTCCGAGGACCTCTTCTTCGCCGCAACCGGCATCTCCGGCGGCACCTTCCTCAAGGGCGTCACCTACCACGGCCACGGAGCCGAGACCTCTTCCCTGGTCATGCGCGGCAAGACCGGCACCATCCGCTACGTCGAAGCCATCCACAACTGGGATGCGCTGATGCGCTTCTCCGCCGTGGAATACGACTAGGCCGCATTCGACAAGACATTAAAAGGCCGGACCCTGTACGGGGTCCGGCCTTTTTTTGCGAACTTTCCCGGCCGCATTCCGCGCGCGGAAGCCAGCGACCTGGGGAGCCGCCTGTTCGAAGAGGCAACTTCCGAAGCGGCTATGCCATAGTGCGGGCTATTCCGATTTCGGGGCCGTGGGGTTCCTGCTCTCGCACGGGACCTTGACCTGGCACAGGCCGCAACTGTTGACGCGGAAGCCGAGTTGATGCTCCTCCACGTGCGCGGCCGTAATGGTGCGGATATACGCCTTGCACTTGGCCTTGTCGTGACCTTTCTCGGAAATGGCTCCGGCCGGACACCGCTTGATGCACGCCCGGCATTTCCCCTTGGCGTGAAAAAGACACCATTCGTTGTGATGGGTATAGGTCCGGGGCGTGGGATTCAGCCGGGCCTGCACGATGACCGAACCGACGCGGATGGCCTTTCCCCTGGCCGTAATCAGGCCGTCCGAAAGACCGAAGGTGCCCAGCCCGCACACATGGGCCGTGTGCCGCTCGGACCAGGTGGAAGCGAATCCGTATTTGGGGGATTCGGCACGCGTCCATGTGGGCAGCAGCGCGGGCGCGCAAGCGCGCACCCCTTCCCCTTCAAAAGACCGGACCACGAACCGGCGCAACGCTTCGTTGACCTTCTCGCCGTAATGACGGGCGCGGCTCCACTCGATGCTCGGAAACTCCTTGTTGAGGGCGTGCGCCTGACGGGTGTTCTTCGTCTGAGGCAGCACCCAGGATACCACGCTGAGATCCGCGCCGGTCGCTCCGGCCTCGGGAAAAGCCAGGGCAAAGGCTTCCGCCGGGGTCCAGTAGAAATCCGGCCCGATATCCCGCTTGAGGAAATCGAAAAGCGAATCGTCGCCTGCGGCGCACCCGATCAACGGGGTGTCGAAGGCGGGCAACGGCATTCCGGGGGCGATGGAATTGTTCCCAGGGACGGCCATCCACTCGGCAACAATGGAAGAAAGTTGGTTGATATTCATGACTTCCAATAAAACCGATATCGAAAACTAGTCAATCATTCATTGATACGATTGAGCCCCCAACGACTGTTGTGATATGATCCGCCAAGAAAGGAGAGCCGCATGGACAGCAATAAACGGCGCAATACCCGCATCGACGCCGGTTTCGAAGCGTACATCACCGTCGGCGACGTGGTCACCCCCGTGTCCACCCGAAACCTGAGCCTCAAGGGCGCGCTCCTCGACGGTTGCGGAGACTGCGCCGAGGGGACCGCCTGCGAACTGCACCTGCCGCTTTCGCCGGGCATCCGCATCGTGGTGTCGGGTAAGATCGTCCGCGCAAAGGGAGACTCCGCGGCCATGTCGTTCAGGGAGATGGACGAGCTGAGTTTCACCTTCCTGCACCGCCTGGTGACCCTCAACGCCGAACGTCCCGAAGAGGTGGACGAGGAGCTGCTGCGCGTGTTCGAGAGGCTTTAGACCGCAGGTCTCTTGTTCATGGCGGCGGCCCGTTCGCGCACGCCGCTGCGCCCGAGGGCCAGCACGCCGAAGATGATGAGCGACCCTCCGCCCACGGTCCAGAGGTCGGGGATTTCGCCCAGGAAGAGCATCCCCCACGTGGCCGCAAACACAATTTCCAGAGTGGACACGCCGCTGATGCGCGCCGCGGACTCGATGGCATACCCCTTGGTCATGAAGAACTGGCCGATGTTCATGAACACCCCCACCCCGACAAGCACGCCCCATTCAAAAGCGGTCGGCATCACCCAGCCGTCAATGAAAAGCGGCGCGAGCAGGCTGATGGCGATGGGCGGATAGAGCATGACCACCGCCGGAGGCTCTGTCTTGGCCAGCACCCGCACGGACAGAATGGCCCAGGAAGTCAGAAACACGCTGACAAGAGCGGCCAGCAACCCCAGAGAATCAAGCTCCGGAGCCCCGCCGAACAGGAAACCCGGCCGACAAACCAGCGTCACGCCTGCCAGGGACATGATGATCGAAAACATGGCGCTCTTGGACAGCCGCTCGCCCATGAGCGCCCAAGCAAGCAGGGCCACGGTCACGGGGTGGGAAAAGATCAGCACCAGGGCGTCCGCAAGGGGAAGATGCACGATGGCGTAAAAGTCGGCAAACATGGCTCCGAACCCAAGGATACCGCGTGCGGCAAGCAGGATTTTCCGTTTGCCGAACATGCCCGCCCCGGACTTGCGCAGCATGATGAGGCAGAGCACCACGCCGACAAGCCCGCGCACGAAGAGCACCTCCATGGTGGGCAAACGGCTTCCGGCCATCTTCACGAACAGTGAGCCGACGGAGAAAAAGAAGGTGCCGAGGAGCATGAGCCTCATGCCCGGAGTAAGGAAATTCATGAGCGCACACTATGCCTTTCCAACCCCAAGTCAAGCGAAGACAAGGGGCTGCGAAGACGGGGCTAGAGACCGAAGAAGCGGCGGGCGTTGTCACCTGCGGTGCGCCACACATCCTCAACGGGACGGCCCTTTATCTGGGCTACACGGCGGGCCGTGAAAACGCTCAAAGCCGGGTGATTTCGCTTGCCGCGCCAGGGCTCGGGGGCGAGGTACGGACAATCGGTCTCCAGGAGCAGCCGCTCGAACGGGATGCGGGCCACGGCGGCCTGAACGTCGTCGGATTTCTTGCGGAACGTCACCGGACCCGGGATGGAGATATGCCAGCCGTTCGCGACAATCCGCTCGGCCAGTTCGATACCCGCGCCGAAGCAATGCCACAGCAGCGGATATTCCCGAAAGCCCTCGGCCTCCAGAATCTCCATGGTGTCGCCGTTGGCGTCCCGCGAATGGATTATCACGGGCAGGGAAAGCTCGCGGGCCATATGCAGTTGCCGGACAAAGGCGGTCTTCTGCACCTCGGGCGGCACGCGGTCCCAGTAATAGTCCAGACCGATTTCGCCCACTCCCTTGAGGCGCGGGTCCGCCTTGAAATGACCGCGCATCCGCTCCTCGATCTCGTCGGTAAGCTGGTCCGCGTCGTTTGGGTGCACGCCCATCAGGAAACTGATCTCCGGGTGGGCGTCGAAAAGCCCGCGTCCGCGCTCGTAGGCGTCGGGCCCGAGAAAAACATTGATGATCCGGCTCACACCGGAATCCAGGGCGCGGCGAATAAGGACTTCCCGGTCCTCGTCGAAATCCTCAAGATCCAGGTGGGCGTGGGAATCCACCCCTACCGGGGGCAGCTCCAGCGATTCGGGTTCGGGACGATTGGTCTTTCCCATCAGTATCGACTCACAGTTGTTCCCAAAGGTCGAGAACGGCCGTCCTCTGAGCCTCAAGGGAATAGGCGTTGGCGGTTTTCTGGCCTGCGGCCAGGGCGGCCACGAGGGCCGGGTCCTTGTCCTGGAACATGCGCACGGCGTCGTCCAGGCAGAGCGCGGCGTCGAGCACGTCGCTGTCGGCGCACCACAACCCGTTGCCGCCCCAAGGGACCTCGCGCAGGGGAATCCACGGAGTATGACGCGGCGCGGCCTGGATCTGGCGCATGTAGTCCCAGCCGCCGAATCCGGTGAAACCTACTGGCAGACAACCGCAGGCCATGGCCTCCAGCGGCGGCAGGGGACACCCCTCGGGGAACCCCGTAACCAGAAATATGTGGGACGCGCGCAGGGTCTCGGCCACGCCGTTCGCGTCCATGCCGTCTATAGGCACCCAGTCGACCTGGCTCCCGCCACAGCGATGCTGATGAATGGCCTTGATCTGCTCCACCAGCGCCTTGTTCTTGCGCGGCATGTAGGCCACCCGCACCCGCCCGCCGGGCTTGGCATCGGGCATACGGAAGACGGACAGGTCTATGCCGGGCCGCAGGATCGGGGCGTCCTTGCAGGTGGTTTCCTTGACGAACCGCGAGACCGGATCGGACACGGCCAGGAATTCCACGGGCAGGCTGTGCCAGTCGACGCCGTCGGGCATGGAGGAAAAAAGATAGGCCCAATTCTGGACGTAGCTGAAGCACTGGGCACTCGCGTACAAGCCGGGAGCCAGGGCGTTGATCCACCCCTCGGGGACCACCCAGGCGTCCGACCCGGTCAGCTTCAAGGCTTCCCACTCCAGCACCGGCGCGGCGTCGGCCAGCCCCTCAGGACGCCAACTCCCCTTCTCCCTGGCCACGAGGTAAGCCTCGTGACCGGCCTGATGGAGGATGTCGGCCATCCGTCGAAGCACGGTGACGCCTCCGGTGGGTTTGGATACCGGCGGCAAAAAAATAAATGTACGCATGATCGCTTTCTGTGAATCACAAACAGGCATGTTTGGCAAGGAGAGGCTGCGGAGCGGGCTGTGTGGGAGGCCCGCCCCGCAGAGGAGGGAAGGAGTTCTCTTCCGTGCTGGCTGAATGGTTTCTACCCTACGCCAGGGTGACAAGCCTTTCAGCCCCATCACGAGTTGGCGACAATCAAGTCACGTGCGGGGATAGTGCCGCGCTTCGCGTTCGACGGCGCGCGTCATCCTCACGTGTTATTTCGCCTTTACGGCGACTTCCTTTTTTGCTGGCGCAGAAAAAAGGAAGCAAGAACTGCGCTTTTTTGGCCCTGCGTACTCCCGAAAGCAGTGGCCAAGAGCCTGTAGCGGCTTTCGCTGCCCGACAGGATGTCTGCCTCCGGCAGACGCAGTCGGCCCACGCTTCACCGCTTCAGACAGGCTCTAGGCCCCGGCTTTCGAACGTCTTCCGCGCAAGCGAGGCCCTGTCTTCCAACGCGGGAAGGCTCATTTGGGTTCTTCGTTCTCGAAGGAGCTTCCATAAACGAAACAAAAAACCTCGCAAAGGCAAGTATGATGTAGCGCGGAAATATTACCGCGCTTCGCGTTCTACGGTGTAGGTTATCCTTACGTTTTGTTTCGCCTTTATGGCGACTTCCTTTTTTGCTGGCGCAGAAAAAAGGAAGCAAAAACTGCGCTTTTCGGCCTTGCGTACTCCCGAAAGCAGTGGCCAAGAGCCTGTAGCGGCTTTCGCTGCCCGACAGGATGTCTGCCTCCGGCAGACGCAGTCGGCCCACGCTTCGCCGCTTCAGACAGGCTCTAGGCCCCGGCTTTCGAACGTCTTCCGCGCAAGCGAGGCCCTGTCTTCCAACGCGGGAAGGACTTATTTCAGGCTCTTCGTTCTCCTCAAAACGACTCAAGGCGACCGCCTCTCTCAAAGGTCCTACTAGCACTAGCCTTGGATTGGCGGCCTAGAAGCCGACCGCGAAGGGACGGCGGCTCCTGTTACGAACAAGAAAGTGCTACCGAGAGTGGGGAGCTGTCCACCAGAGAAGGCCCTATACTTTTGATCGGGTGGAGCCGACCCGAGCGGATCGGATTCTTGCCGAAGATCCTGCGGGCGGCCAAGCTCGCGCAAGGCCCTTTTTTGGTTCTTTTTTGGGCAAGCAAAAAAGATCCGCCGCCCGCGCAGGGCATGGAAGCTGAGGAGGCAAAGCCTCCACACTGGCTCTCGCGCCAAAGGCGCGCCTGCCTTATCAAGCTGTCGCACCTTCCCGCGAAACCAACCTGTCATCAATAAAAGAAACAGCCTGTCCCAAACAAAAAAGCCGCCCCGAGGGACGACCTTCCGCTTTCCAAAAGGCGATGAAAACGCCGCCTACGGCTTCAACTGACTCAACACCATGCCGCCGAGCATGAGGGCGCAACCAACCATCCCTCGGGTGGTGAGCACCTCGCCGAGCATCATCCACCCGCCAACGGCGGCGAACACCGATTCCAGGCTGAGGATAATGGCAGCATGGGCGGGCTGGGCGTCGCGTTGGGCGACCACTTGAAGGGTATAGGCCACGCCCACAGACATGAGGCCGCCGTACAGGATGGCCGGGCCCGCGCCGAAGATGCCCGCAAGGGTGATTTCCTCGGTGGCGACCGCCCCGATGAGAGACAAAATCGCACAGGCGGCGAACTGGATAGTGGACAGCTTGATGGCGTCCACCCCGTCCAGGCCGGGCGAAAGCTTGCCCACGAGCAGAACGTGCCCCGCCCAGAAAAACGCACCCACGAGAACAAGCATGTCGCCGAAGGAGATGGTCAAATCGGCGGAGACGGAAAGAAGATACATGCCGACCACGGCCAGGCTCGCGCCCACCCAGGTGCCCCAGCCGGGCCGTTGGGCCAGGAGCAGGCCGAAGATAGGCACCAGGACCACATACAGGCCGGTAATGAAGCCGGCCTTGCCTGCGGTGGACGCCTCCAGGCCGAACTCGGCCAACTGCGGACCGGCCAGCCCGATCTGTTGCAAAGAGGCACCAATGAACAACGCCAGACCGAGGAATATTCCGCCCACGGCCATGCGCTTGCGATCGGCCACGGCGGTTCCGGGAACGCGCCTGCGCTCCATGGTCATGGCGAGAGGAATCAGGGCCACCGCGCCCAGGGCGAAACGGATGCCGTTGAAAGTCAGGGGGCCGACGTGCTCCATGCCGACGCGCTGGGCCACGAAGGCCAGGCCCCAGATGGCGGCGGTGATGAAAAGCAGGACGTCGGCGCGAAATGCGCGAGTGTTCACGGGGAAGTCTCCTTACGGGAAAAACTTACCTCGTGTACTGTATTCGGTGCCGGGCGGCAAGACCGGCAACCCACTATTGATCGGGCTCGTCGCCCCGCTCCGCCTTGACAGCCTCAGCCTCGGCGTTGGCCTTGGCCGCCAGCTTCTTGAGCAGTTCCAGAAGGTACTCCTCGGCTTCCGGGGTCCCTTCTCGCGGCGCCCAGTCGGGCACGTTCTTGTCCGAATCCGCGGCATAAGGCCCGGTCTTGCATTCAAAGACCAGGGTGTCGGGCTTGAGGGGAACGAACGTATGATAGACATGCGGGGCCACGTCCACCCCGAAGGTTTCGGTGCCGGGCTGAAGAAGAATCTGGTCGGCGACTTCGCCGTCGTCAGTGAATTGAATGAAAAGCATGGACCCGGCCATGACCAGAATGGTTTCGTCCTTGGCCGGTTCGAGATGCCTATGCGGCATGATGTAGGTGCCGGGCTGCATTGCGTTGAACATGCGGTGCGCCGGAGCGTCCAGGGACTTGTGCAGCTTCTGGAGCATCCGCTTGCGCGGGCTTTGCCGCGAACGCGCGAGGAGTTTCCCCACCAGGCTGAGGGTCAGGGAGACGACGTCGCCCGAAGGCGCTTCCAGGGCCGTGGGATGGCTTTTTTCTTCACTCATGCCCCGTTCGTACCCTGCCGGGCCGTTCAGGGCAAGAGCGGCGGCTAGTCGAGCTTGAGTCCCAACAGGGATATTTCGGAATAGGCCAGATCAATGTCCTCGGGCTGCACCCGCTTGGACTTGTAGAATCTCGGGCATTTGATGACTTCCACCTCGCCCTCGGCATCGCCGTCCACGAATCTCCGGTCTGCGGCCAACACGCATTCGTCGTCCGGCAACAGGGCCTCGGCGATATCATGGACACGCTTGGTGAACATGGCCGGATTGGAGCGGTAGAGCACGTCGTAGTAGACCACACCGTCGTGCTTGACCGCCCGGGACAGGAAAAGCAGGCACTGGGTGCACCGGGTCATGACCAGAACCGGAATGACCGGCAGCTCGCGATGGTCGTCGAAGACGCGGATATCGCCAAGGTCGCAGCATTGCCGAATCTTCACGGGGTCGCTGACCAGTTCGAGATTCTCGTAGGGCTTGCCGGTCTTGCGCCACAGGAGCCGCTCTTCCTCAAGCACGTTCATGCCCAGCTTGCTGAAGAAGTCGATTCGTTTGGGGGATAGGGAAAAGACCGTGCAGGTCACATCGGGGTCGGAGGTGGCCATCTCCACCATGGCCGAGCCAAGACCTTGCTTGCGGTATTCCTTGAGAATGTACCAGGAAGAAAAGTTACGGAACCGCTCGCGGTGGCCGTCGATGACGCGGTAGGAACAGACATGCCCATGCACGCCCACAATGCGTCCATTGTCCTCGGCGACAATGCCCATATCGTGATCCGCCCCGCACCATGAGGGGGCGAAAAGAGCCTTCCATCGCTTCAGGGTGAAATTCGGGTTCATGTGGTCGTGCAGCAAAGTGCAGACGGCATCGACATCCTCAGGCATCATCCGGCGCAGTGTAGCGGTCATGGCAGTCCTCTGGGAAATGGTTCGAAGGGACGGTAGATCGTTCGCCCGCCGTGTGCAAGCAAAAACCTACCGTTCAGGTGCCGGACTGCGAAAACCGAACGCCCACGGGGCCGGACTCAGGCCCCGGCAGGCCAAATCGAGGCTGGGGATACCCACTCGGCCGACGAATGCGCCGTGGTCGCCTCGAACAGCGACTCCACAAAGGCCCAGGCATCGGCGTCCATGACCATATGGTGGGTCAGCAGACAGGTAGGCTCATCCGGGGAAATTTCGCCCGTGCGCTTGTCCTTCAGGTGCTCCACCAACGATTTCAGGCACTTTTCCGCTCCGGCAAAACGCACATGCGGCTTGTCCTTCCAGTGAAGCACGTCGCAGCAGGCGTCCGCAACGCGCAATTCGGCGGGCGGCGCAGGCCGGTGCTTCTTGTAGCTGGCGGACAGCCCACGGTAACCCATCACCGGCAGATAGGGGAGCAGTTCGGGATCGATACGATTCCACGGCGGCACCAAAACGGGCACGAACCGGGTCTTGAACAGCTGGGTGAGCTTGACCATGCCCTGCTTGAGCTCGTCGAGGATCACGGACTTGGGCCGATGATGGCCGAGCTCCCATGCGCCCGCGCCGGACGGGGCGTGGTTCACATGGGCGAAGCCGTGCTGCAGCACCCACAGATTGTGGGCGTGGGACACGCTCTTGCGCAAAGGTTCGCCAGCCTTGGCCGGAACGGCGGCCAGGCCGCAGGGTACGCTGAACCTATCGCTCAGGGCGATGAGACGGTCCAGGGCCACGGTCGGTTCGGCCGCGTCGTCGTCGCGCCACCAGAACTCGGCGGTCTTACCCGCGTCCTTCCAGGCGTCCAGCTCACGCAGCAGCATGTTCATAGAGTCAACTGTCATGGGACGATGGTTGTAACAGAGCTCGTAAATAAAAGCCACTACCCCCACTGGCATTTTTATCGACATTGTGGCAGGACCTTCCACGGAGGACTCATTGCCATGATCGTTCCCAGCAATTCCATAATCTGGAATATGACGCGGAAATGCAATTTCCGTTGTGAATATTGTTACTTCCCACACGACAACACCCCGGTGACGGAGACCTTGGACGCCCAGCGCATCAAGGACTTTCTCGACGCCACAGGCAAGACCTGGAAGGTCGGCCTGACCGGCGGCGAGCCGTTCATCTATCCAGGCATCGTCGACATCTGCGAAACCCTGACCGAGAGCCACATCATCGGTATCGACACCAACCTGTCGGCATCCTCCAGGGTGCGCGAATTCGCGGAACGCGTCGATCCCGCACGGGTCCACAACCTCTACGTCGCCCTGCACATCGAAGAGCGCGAGCGGGTCAAGGGCGTGGACGCCTTCATCCGAAACGCCCGACTGCTTCTGGACAAGGGTTTCGAGATCATCGTCAACTACGTGGTCCACCCCACCCTGGAAAAACGGTTCCACGAGGACGTCGCCTTCTTCGGCGGCCACGGCATCAAGATCACCCCGCGCCCCTTCCGGGGCACCTTCGACGGACGCCGCTACCCCGAGGCATATGGAGACCGGGCCAGGTCCATCTTCGCCGACCACCCGGAACAGGGCAAAAAGGTGGCCTTCAATTTCGAAGGACTGCCCTGCTCGGCGGGCCGGACCCTCCTGCGGATGGAGCCGGACGGAACCATCTTCCGATGCCCCGGCGACAAGACGGTCCTCGGCAACGTCATGGACGAGGTACGCCTCTACGAGGGATATCCTCCCTGCACCAAGAAACGCTGCCCCTGCCGGGGCCTGGACCACGTTCGGCTGACCGCCGCCCAGGCGGCCCTGGTGGAAGGCGTCCAATTCGCCGTGGTGGCCGGGAACGATGCCGCCAAAACCGCTTTCCTGCGGGCCGACGAGACGGCTCCGGGCAACCCGTGCGGCGAGAACAACCTCGGCGTGCTGGCCTGGCGGAACGGCGACAAGGACGAGGCTGTCCGGCACTTTAAACGCGCTGCGCAGGCCCGGCCCGACAACGGGCTCTACACCGAAAACCTGAACGCCGCCCGCTCCGACGCGCCCGGCTTCGACCCCGGCATCTGCCTGGACGTCAACGCCGCGTCATGACGAGTTTTCAAAAACATATCATCGGGCATGACCGATTCTGGACATAACCCCTGCAACCCTATACGGTGAAGACGTTAATGGAAATGACTGCCCGTTCGGTGTGTTGCGACTAGCGAAGGCCTATGGAATCAAAAGCCTACAACATCCTCATGTACTCCCACGACACCTATGGTCTGGGACATATCCGCCGCACAATGGCCATCGCCCGGAACCTGGTCGGGCCGGAGGTGAACATCCTCATCGTCACCGGCTCCCCCATCGTCGGCCGCTACTCCATGCCGAAGGGCATCGACTTCGTGCGCATTCCCGGGATGATAAAAAAAACCAACGTCGTCTACGTACCCCACTCCATCAAGGTCGACCCCAAGATCGCCATTTCCATCCGCACCCAAATCATTTCAGCCACGGCCAAGAGCTTCAAACCGGACCTGCTCATCGTGGACAAGGTCCCCACCGGGCTCAAGCGCGAGGTGCTGCCCACCCTCAAATGGATGCGCAAGCACCGGCCCTGCTCCCGGGTGGTCCTCGGCCTGCGCGACATCCTTGATGACGCCGAGTCCACCCGCGCCGACTGGAAACGAAAAAAATTCCCCGATGTACTGCGCGACCTCTACTCGGAGATATGGGTCTACGGCGCAAAATCCATGTACGACCCGATCACCGAATATGCCTTCCCCGACGACATCGCCGCCAAGACCGTATTCACGGGCTACATCCCGCGCTTCGTGCCCAGCACCCGCAAAGCCAAGCGCAAGCACAAGCAGGTCATCGTCACCATCGGCGGGGGCGGCGACGGATACGTAGTCCTCGACACCTACCTCAAGATGCTCGAAACAAACGGCTCAGTGGATTTCAAGACCCTCATGATAACCGGCCCGTTCCTCTCCCCCGAAAGGCTCGATGAACTGGCTGACCGCGCCCGGTCCCTCAAGGTCCAGATCAAACCCTTCGTGCGCAACATGGAAAAACGCATGGCCAAGTCCGACCTCGTGGTCTCCATGGGCGGCTACAACACCATGTGTGAAATTCTCTCCCTCAAGAAGCCCTCGCTCATCATCCCGCGCGACACTCCGCGCCAGGAGCAGCTCATCCGCGCGCAGGTCTTCAAGGAACAGGGGCTTTGCGAATTCATCGAATGGAACAAAATCTCACCCGAAACCATGCGCGAAAAAATCAATGCCCTGCTCGACGATCCGTCATCCTGCACCGCCGCCCTGAACTCCTTCGCCATGACCGGATTGGACGTCATGCGCGAACGCCTCCAATTCTTCCGCGAGAACTGCTGATATGACCGAACATCCCGCCAACAAGACCTTGGGCATGGTGCTCAAGGGCTACCCCCGCATTTCCGAAACCTTCATCTCCAACGAGATCCGCCTGCTCGAAGAGATGGGCTTCAAAATCCACATCTATTCCATGCGCGCCCCGCGCGAAAATTTCTCCCACGAGTCCATCAAACAGATCAAGGCGGGCGTCACCTACCTGCCCTCGTCCATGATCTGGGGACTGCCGACCCTGCTCTATCACAACATCCGCCTCTTCCTGCGAATGCCCAAGAGATACCGCGAATGCCTCGGCTTGATGAAAAAACGATTCCGGCTCGCCCCCAAAAAGCACACCTGGGTCAAGCACATGCTCCAGGCCGGGTATATCATGCAGAAATCCGTCATCGACGACGGCGTGGACCTGGCCCACCTGCACGGGCACTTCGCCCACACCCCGACCACCGTGACCATGTACGCCGCCTGCCTTGCTGGAGTCCCCTTCTCCTTCACCGCCCACGCCAAGGACATCTATACCCAGGACCCGCGCCGCATACAGGACAAGGTGCAACGCGCCAAATTCGTCGTCACCTGCACCCGGTACAACGAACAGTACCTCCGCGAGCACGTGGCCAACGGCAACCCCATCCACTGCGTCTACCACGGCATCAACCTCGACCTTTTTTCCCCCAACGGACGCTCGCCCGAAATCACGCCGCCCTATCACATCCTCACCGTGGCCCGGTTCGTGGAAAAGAAAGGCCTCGACACCGTGCTCAAGGCGCTGGCCGAGCTGCGCACGCGGGGCGTCGAGTTCCGCTACACCCTGGTCGGCGAAGGCAAGGCGAAATTCAACCGCAAGATCAAGGACCTCGTCCACAGCCTCGGCCTCGACGACGTCACCACGCTCCCCGGCACCATCACTCACGACGAAGTCATCAAGCTCCTCGGGGCCGCCGACTGCTTCACCCTCGGCTGCCGCACGGCCAAGGACGGCGACCGGGACGGCATCCCCAACGTGGTAGCCGAAGCCATGGCCACAGGCGTGCCCGTGGCCGCCACCGACGTTTCCGGCGTGCCCGAACTGGTCACCCACGAGCAAACCGGACTCCTCTGCCCGTCCAACGACCCCAAGGCCCTGGCCGACATTATCCAGCGCGCGCTCACCGACAACGACCTGCGGCGAGCCATCATCCCCGCCGCCGTGAAACAGGCGCACGCGCTCTTCAACAACAAGGTGCTCATCCGCAACCTCGGCGAGATCTACAAAAGCCACGACGTGCCCTGCGGCCGATAAGCCCCGGACGGGTCTCAGACCGCGCAAACAACCCAACCTTCCGCCATCCCCCACCCGCGCAACGGCGCCATAAAATTCAGGAGAGTCCAGAGACCCCTTTTCAAGGGGATCTTTGGCGGGGTCCGGGGCAGCGCCCCGGCCGTCGGAGACGCCCGGCCGACGAGGCCGTTACTTCGACCACGCCCCCTATCGGGCCTGGCCGAGCATGAAGACGCCGAAGGTGGCGAACAGATTGGGAAGGAAGTTGATGACCTTGCCCTGTTCGTCGTGGTGATGCGTGGAGAGAGCGAGTTCCTTGACTATGGGCACGCCGAGATGCTTGCAGAAACGTCGGAAGTCGATGATGGGGATAACCCGAATATTGGGGGTATTGTACCACTCGTAGGGAAGTTCCTTGGACATGGGGGCGCGTCCGGTAAAGAACATCTGGAAGCGGTTCTTGTAGTGGGTGAAATTCGGAAACGAGACGATGCCGAGCTTTCCGACGCGGAGCATCTCGCGGATGAGGGTCTCGGGATCAAGGACCTGCATGAGGGCCTGGGAAAGGATTACGTAATCAAAGGCGTTGTCCGGATAATCCTCGATTTCCTCGTAGATGTCGCCGTGGATGACGGAGAGACCCTTGGCGATGGCGCGGCCCGCGGCGTCCTCGTCGATCTCGATGCCGGTGCCGATGATGGATTTCCTTTCGGCGAGGTGAGCGAGCAGCGAGCCCGTCCGGCAGCCGAGGTCAAGAACGCGGCTGCCCGGCTCGATCCAGGAGGCGATGACTTGAAGATCATATCTCATCATGGGCTCCGATACGGCAGTGCAGGCAGATTTTGTGGAGAAAGCCGGAAAGCAGATCGCTGAGGCGTTTGTTGGGCAGCAGGAAGGCGTCGTGTCCCCAGGGGGCTTCGATCTCGCAAAAGGAGACGTCGAGGCCGTTCTTTTTCATGGCCTTGACCATGTTCTTGGACTGGTAGGTTGGGTAGAGCCAGTCCGAGGTGAAGGAGACCACGAGATAGCGGCAGGAGGCGCGGGAGAACGCGGCCACCAGCGAGCCGTCGCCGTAGTGGTTTTCGAGATTGAAGTAATCGGCGGCCTTGGTCAGGTAGAGGAAGGAATTGGCGTCGAACCTGTCCACGAACTTGTTGCCCTGATAGCGCAGGTAGGACTCCACCTGGAAGTCGGCCTCGAAGTCGAAGGAGAGTTCCACGCGATCCTGAAGCCTGCGGTCAAACTTGTGGCGCATGGATTCGTCGGACAGGTAGGTGATGTGTCCTACCATCCGGGCCACGGCCAGCCCGTGCTCGGGCCTGCCGGTTTCGTAGTAGTCGCCCCGGTTCCATTTGGGATCGGCCATGATGGCCTGGCGGGCGACCTCGTTGAAGGCGATGGCCTGCGCCGAATGCTTGGTGGTCGTGGCCAGGGGTATGGCCGCATGAACGCGGTGCGGGTAGCGCACGGACCATTCCAGGACCTGCATACCGCCCACGGAGCCGCCGACCACGGCGAGCAGCGTGTCGATGCCGAAGGAGTCGACGAGATGCCGTTGCGCGCGGACCATGTCGCCGATGGTGACCACGGGGAAGGACGCGCCGTAGGGTTGCCCGGTCGCGGGGTTGGCGGACGTGGGGCCGGTGGAGCCCATGCAGCCGCCGATGACGTTGGAGCAGATGACGAAATACTTGTCGGTGTCGATGGGCTTGCCCGGCCCGACCATGATGTTCCACCAGCCGGGCTTGGGCTCGTTCCCGGAGTAGACCCCGGCCACGTGGGAGTCGCCGGTCAGGGCGTGACAGACCAGGATGGCGTTGGTCTTGTCCGCGTTGAGGGTTCCGCAGGTCTCGTAGGCCAGCGTCACCGGCCCGAGCCTGCGCCCGGACTCAAGCTCCAACGGCTCGTCGCCGCCGAAGGTGAAGAACCGCTTCTCCACCAGCCCCACGGACTCGCCGGTCTCGATCTGATCGACATATTCACTCATGGCGGAGAAAATAAGGCAGGGAACGGGTGCGGTCAATGGCGCACTCATCGGGATGCCTTATGGGGGGGATGGACAAGGCTTAGAACTGGGCGTTCATGGAGACCAGGCAGCGCAGGAGGACCTCACGGTCCTCGGGGGAACAGCCCGCCAGCAGCTCCTCGGTGAGGCGGAGATGAAGGCGGTCATGCTCCTCGAACAGGATGCGGCCCTGATCGGCGAGCTCCACGTTGATGGACCGGCGGTCCGTGTCGTGCGGAACCCGGCGAACGCACCCCTTGTCTTCGAGACGGTCCACCAGCACGGTCAGGGTGCCGGTGGTGACGCCCATGGCTTCGGCCAGCTCCTTCATGCGCATGGACCCGTGTATGCCCAGCACTTCCAGGGTGTGCATCTGCGGCAGGGTCATGCCCTTTTCCCGGACCACGTCGTGCTCCCAGGATGAAAGCTTCTCGAAGAACTCAACTATGGCGTGATTGATTCCGTCGACCATTCCGTCCCCCCTTTTTAGATGGACACATACAGGCTGTAGGCCCCGAAGGCGATGGTCATGACCCCGGCGGCGCGCATGACCGCCGGTTCCACCCAGTCCCGGGTCAGGGCGCGCATCAGCCCGGCCGCCTTGTAGATGGCGTAGATGACCGCGCCCAGCGTCAGCCCGGTGCTCACGGCGTAGACGGCGAAGACCGCCGTACCCTTTAGCACACTGCCCGAATCGAGCGCGTAGGTGTACATGAGCGCCACGGTCGGGCACGGCACGATCATGTTCACGAACCCGATGGCGAACAGCCCCCAGGCGGTCACGGACCGGGCCGACGGCATACAGGCCCGGCCGGAGCAGGCGCGGCCGCGATCATCGTGGTCGTGGTGATGATGATCGTGATCGTGCTCGTGGCCGCCGTGATCGTCGCGGTCATGGTCGTGATCGTGATCGTGGTCATGACTGTGCAACAGGTGCGGCCGGACGATCAGAATCAGCCCCAGGACGAGCAGAACCGCGAAGGTGGCCACGTCCACGTACAGGGCGAACGACTCGGGGATGGCCAGAGAGACCGAGCCGAGCGTCAGCCCGATGAGCAGACAGGCCAGGGTGGTGCCGGTGATGAAGGAGAGGGTCAGGGACAGGACCCGCCCCCCGCGCTTTTCGCCGTACACGAACGGGGCCAGAACCAGCCAGGAATGGCCGCACGGATTGATCCCGTGCACCAGCCCGAGAAACACGCTCGATTGCAGGGCCACCTGAAATATGGAATCGATTTGCATTGTCCGTCCTGCTTGCCGATGGCATTATTGTTTGACTTTCAAACTTTCTACCGACGGTATAGTTTGATTGTCAAGATAAAATGCCGGACGGACGAGGCGCGGCTCACTCCGAGGGGGAATACACGGCCAGCCGCTCGTCCAAGGTGCCGGTATGCAACTCGAAAAGATGATTGTCGTGATCGTGGAAGTAGAGGGAACGGCCTTCCCCGGCGATCCGGGAACGGCCCACTCGGACGGCTACGCCCTGTTCGCGCACGCGCCGTTCATAGGCGTCGAACTCGCTGTCCGGAATCTTGAAGGCCACGTGGTTGTAGCTCCGGCTCTCCAGCGGATCGCCCTCCATGGTCGCCACCCAGACCCCGCCGATGAGAAAGAACCGCTCGCGGGACAGGGAGTGCGTGTCCGCCCCGCTGTCATAGACCCGCTCGGCATCGAAGATCGCCCGAAGGAACGCCTCCATGCGATCCAGATCACTCACGATGAAGGTGATATGGCTCAGTCCCTCGATCATTCGCCCGACTCCGTGCCGCCGCCGATGAGCTTCCAGGCGGACATGCCCCAGGTGAGGTTCTTGACGTCGCTGAAGCCGTCGCGTTGCAGGTGGACCGCGGCGGGCTGGGAGCGGTGGCCGGTCATGCAGACCACGACCACGGGCCGCGCCGGATCGTCGAGGGCGTTGGACAGGGCTTCGGAGGTGAAGGGATACGGCAGGTTGACCGCGCCGGGAATGTGGAAAAGGCGGTATTCCGCCGGGGTGCGCACATCCAGGACGGTCGGGGCGGGGTCTTTGCGCAAGGCCCGGTGCAACCCCCAGGGACTCATGGGGCGCACGCCACGAAGCAGCAGCCAGCCCACTTCCCACAGAACCAGAACGGCGAGGGCGATGAGGATGGCGGCCAGGATGCGCATGGCTATTCCCCGCTTTTAACGGACCCGTCAGGCGAATCGTCGGACGTCCCGGGCTCGGTGCCCCCCCCTTCCCGGGCCACGGTCACGGCCAGGGCGGAACCGGCCTTGAGCAGCACGTCGCGTTGCGGGAAAGGAAATTCGATGCCGTTCTCGTGGAAGGAATTCCAGATGCGCAGCAGGACCTCGCTCTTGATGTTGGACACCCCGTCGTTGGCGTCCGCTATCCAGGCGCGCAGCTCCAGGTTGACCGAACTGTCCCCGAACTCAATGAGCAAGGCGCGCGGCTCGGGCGAAGTCAGGATGCGCTTGAGCCCATGGGTGGATTCCTCCATGAGGCGCATGGCCTTGTTCACGTCCGAACCATAGGAGATGCCCACCGGGATGCGCAGCCGCACATCCGTGTCCGAGTAGGTCCAATTGATGACCTCGTTGGTCACGAAGTGCTCGTTGGGGATGAGATATTCCTTGCCGTCTCGGGTCTTGACCGAGGAGAACCGGCCGTAAACCCCGCTGACCACGCCGTACACCCCGCCGACCTCGATGGTATCGCCCGGCTTGATGGATCGGTCCGTGAGCAGAATGACCCCGGCCACGTAGTTGGAAATGATGGTCTGAAGGCCAAAGCCGATGCCCACGCCGAGCGCGCTGGAAAAGATGGCCAGACTGGTCAGATCGATGCCCACCCCGGACATGGCCAACAGCACGGCCAGGGTGAACAGGACCACCTTGACCGTCTTGCCGAGCAGCTCCTGGCCCGAAGGCGAGACGCCCTTCAGACTGGAGATGCGGTTCGCCGCAAAGCGCGACAGCATGGACGCGGCCTGGAGCAAAACCACGGCCAGGACCAGCCCCTTGAGCGCGCCAAGGGCGGTGAACCGGGTATCGCCCAGGGAGAAGGAGAGCTTTTCCAGGAAATTGGTCAGGGGAGTGAGCAGGCCGAGGATTTGCAGGGAGACGAAGACCCAGACCACGGTGGCCGTGCCCCGCGCCAGGACCTTGTTGGGCATGGCAAAGGACAGCAGCCGAAGCGCTATTCCGGCCGCGGCGAGCTGGCTCACGGCGTCCAGCACCCAGGGCGAATACCCCAACAGCTCGAACGCCCCGCCGCCCGCCTGGACCAGCGCGATGAACAGGAACATCCAGCCCGTGCTCTCCAGGCCCGTAAGCACGGCGCGGCCCAGGGCATTGCCGCCCGGCCTCTCCCGCCACCGGGCAAGGCTCGGCCGGACGATCCGCCACACGGCCAGGGACAGGAGCAGGGCCACGACTGCGGCGGCCCACTGAACGGCGGTCTGCCAGGTCAGGACATTGGCGCGGAACCATCCTTCCAGGAATCGGTAAGCTTCCGAAAGCTTGTTTAAAACCGGCTCAAGCTGTTCCTTCATCGCGCCTCCAGGTCGTCCGTTCATCAGCTCCCGACGGCCAGATCGACCACCGTGGCAACGAACAGGACCACGGAAATGACCCCGTTCATGGTGAAGAAGGCCACGTTCACGCGGCTCATGTCGTCAGGCTTGACCAGCAGATGCTCGGCCATCAGGGTCACGCCCATCAGGGCGGCAACCGTAAAATAAATCCCGCCCAAGCCGGCCGCCCAGCCCGCAAGCAGGAAGAAGGCGGCAGCGGCGGCGTGGCTCAGGGTCGAAATGCCCAGGGCCGCCGGGATGCCCAGCCGTGCCGGGATGGAGTGAAGCCCGCGCTTGCGGTCAAAGTCCGCGTCCTGGCTGGCGTAAAGCAGATCGAACCCGGCCACCCACAGGGTCACGCCGCAGAAAAGCAGCACCGAGGGCAGGGAGATGACCGGCTCCACGCAAATCCAGCCCGCGACCGGGGCGAGCCCGAGCACCGTGCCGAGCACGAAATGGCACCAGTAGGTGAACCGCTTGCAGAAGCTGTAGGACGCGGCCATGACCAGGGCCACGGGCGACAGCTTGAGGCACAGCGGATTCATCAGTCCGCAGGCGAGCACGAAGACCAGGGCCGTGCCCCCGATAAAGACCAGGGTGAAGCGGGTGGACAGTTCGCCCGTGACCAGCTCGCGCTTCTGCGTGCGCGGATTCTCGCGGTCGATGTCCAGGTCGGCGTAGCGGTTGAAGGCCATGGCGAAGGAACGCACGGCCACCATGGCCACGGTCAAAACGACCATGTTGTACAGCCCCGGCCACCCCCCGGCGGCCAGGAACGCGCCCATGTAGGCGAACGGCAGGGCGAAGACCGAATGCTCGATCTTTATCATCCGGCAAACCGTGGCCAGATTCTTGGCGAAACTCATCGTCTTTCCTCTCTAATACTTGTTGACCAGCATGGCTCCGGCCAGGAGCAGAACGACTCCCAGGATGCGGGGCCAGGACACGGTATGCACCTGATAACTGAGCAGCCCGTAATGGTCCAGCACCAGGGCGGCCGAAAGCTGACCCGCCAGGAGCCACGCCATCATGGACGTCGCTCCTATCTTTCCGGCCAGAACAATGGTCGCGAAGACGAAGAACGCCCCCAACGCGCCGCCCGTCCAGGACCAGACCGGAGCCGTCCCGGCCATGGCGAGGGAAGGCGCTGGCGCGCGCACGGCCAGCAGATAGCCAAATAGGACCAGGGTCCCGACGCCAAAGGAAACCGCCGCGGCCCAAACCGGGTCGCCCAGGGAACCGCGAAGACGAAGATTGATGCCCGCCTGTACCGGCATCAATGCCCCGGCGAGCAGGGCAAACAGTACGAATATCCACTTCATAGCAATAATCCCTTTCTTCATCTGGAGTTTTTCGAGAGTTATTCTGGAATATCGCCGAACCGAATCTGAATGGTACCGGTCTTTGTCAACGGCGTCCACGATTTCACGAGTATTGAATGCACGTAAATGTCGAAAGCCCGTCACCGGAACGCCACCCATGGAATTGGCGGAGGGTCTAGGAAAGATCAACTCGAACTCCAACAGCCGGAGGAAATCATGACCCGAAACCAGATCAGGGAAATACGGTCCCATCTTATTCAGGGACTGCACAGCATCAACGGCCAATTGGACAGCGGCAGCACCGTTCTCGAGAACTGCCCGGACGACACCGACTTCGCAGCACAACTCGCCCAGCACGGGCTCAACGTGGCCATGCAGCGGCGCCACGTGACCCGCATCCGCGAGCTCGAAGCGGCCCTCAAACGCCTTTCCCATTCCGACTACGGCATCTGCGAGGAATGCGGCGAGGAGATCGGAGTGGCCCGGCTCAAAGCAAACCCATCGGCCCGCCTCTGCGTGGCTTGCCAATCCGCGGAGGAGGACGGCCTGAGTCGCCGTTGCGCCTAGGCCGCCGAACGCATTACCACGCGGCCCCGAGCCGCAACGGAGAGACCCATGGCTGACCCCATGTTCAAGGTGGACATGCATGTCCACTCCCGCTATTCCACGCGCCCGTCGCAGTGGATTCTGCAAAAGATCGGCTGCCCCGAGAGCTTCACCGAGCCGCGCCGACTCTACGACATCGCCATTGCCCGCGGCATGGACATGGTTACCGTCACCGACCACAACACCATTGCCGGGGCGTTGGAGATCGCGCACCTGCCGAACACCTTCATCAGCGAGGAAATCACCACCTACTTTCCCGAGGACCGCTGCAAGCTCCACGTTCTCGCCTACGACATCACCGAGGCCCAGCACGAGGACATCCAGCGTTGCCGCGAGAACGTCTTCGAGCTGGTTCCCTATCTTCGCGAACAGGGCATCGTCCACGTCCTGGCCCACCCCCTCTTCGCCGTCAACGACCGCCTGACCCCGGCGCACTTCGAACAGGCCCTGCTCCTCTTCAACATCCTGGAGGAGAACGGCACGCGCGACGCCCGGCAGAACAAAACCCTGCGAGACATCGTCACCCGGCTGACCCCGCTCGACATCGATCGGCTGGCCAACCTGCACGGCATCGAACCCTGGGGCGACGAACCATGGGAGAAGGGCCTCACCGGCGGCTCCGACGACCACAGCTCGCTGAACATCGCCCGGATGCACACGTTGTTTCCCGGCCGTCCCACCCTGAACAACATCCTGACCGGGCTGCGCGACCACACCTCCAGGCCAGCCGGGACCCCGGCCAATCCCCGGACCATGGCCCACAACCTTTACGGCATCGCCTACCAGTTCTACAGGTCGCGCACGGGCTCACTCGCCCCCGAGGTCTCGGAGCACCTCTGCTTCCGGTTCATCAAGTCCGCCCTGGCCCCCGGCGCGGACCCCAAACCGTCTCTCTCCTCCCTGCTCCAGCGCATCATCGGCCGGGGCAAGGCCACCCTGCACAGGGAATACGGCCCCACCGACTCGGTCCAGGGACTGCTCCTCAAAGAGGCCGCCGACATCATCGCCCACGACCCATCCCTCCTGCGTATCGCCAGGGGCAAGGTCGACGACGTCGTCACTCTGGAACGCGAATGGGCCCGTTTCGTCTCCCTGGCCGCCAACCGCGTCCTCGCCCAGTTCGCGGACCGGACCCTCAACTCGGTCCTCGGGGCCAACCTCTTCGACGTCTTTCACTCCATCGGCTCCGCAGGCTCCCTCTACACCCTGCTCGCCCCCTATTTCGTGGGCTACGACCTCTTCTCCACCGAGCGGGCCTTCTCCAACTCGTGCAGCGACAGGTTCCGCAAGAAAAACACGCGAACCAACGACGACCTCAAAATCGCCCACTTCACCGACACCTTCGACGAAATCAACGGCGTCGCCCGAACCATCCGCCAGCAGTTGAAGATGGTCGCCCGCCACGGCAAGGACATGACCGTCATCACCTGCGGCGCCAAAGCCGACGTGCCCGGCGCGGTGTCCTTCGAACCAGTGGGGCGCTTCGACATCCCGGAATACCCCGAAATTTCCCTGGCCTACCCGCCCTTCCTCGACATGCTCACCCACTGCTTCGAGCAGGAATACGACTGCATCCTGGCGGCCACGCCCGGCCCGGTCGGCCTGGCGGCCCTGGCCATCTCCAAGATTCTCAAGCTCCCGTTCCACGGCACCTATCACACGGCCTTCCCCGAGTACGTCGGGGCGTTCACCGAGGACGCGGCCCTGGAAGACGGCTGCTGGCGCTACATGTCCTGGTTCTACAACCAGATGCAAATCATCTACGCGCCGAGTGAAGCCACCAAGTTCGAGCTCATCGACCGGGGCATCGATCCCGGCAAAATCGTCACCTATCCGCGCGGCGTGGACACAGAGCGGTTCCACCCCTCCAAGCGCAACGGATTCTTCAACCAGTTCGAAGTGGGCGGCGGCGTCAAGCTCCTCTACGTGGGCCGAGTGTCCAAGGAAAAGGGCCTCGACGTGCTTACCGAGGCGTTCCGCAAGGCGTCCCGTATGCGCGACGCCATCCAACTGATCGTGGTCGGCGACGGTCCGTACCTGCCCGAAATGCAGCGCGCCCTGCGCTCCACGCCCACGACCTTCACCGGCGTGCTCAAGGGGGAGGCCCTGGCCCAGGCGTATGCCAGCGCGGACCTCTTCGTCTTCCCCTCGGCCACGGACACCTTCGGCAACGTGGTCCTCGAAGCGCAGGCCTCCGGACTGCCCGTCATCGTCACCGACAAGGGCGGCCCGGCCGAAAACGTCCTGGCCAACGAAACAGGGCTCATCGTCCCGGCAGGGGACCCCGACTCTCTGCTCCGGGCCATCCTCCACATGGTCGACAGCCCCGAGCGCATCCAATACATGCGCCGCAAGGCCCGCTCCCACGTGGAGAAGCGCACCTTCGACGCCACGTTCCTCAAGACCTGGGAAATCTTCGGCTCCCACGTGGCCGCCTAGGCCGACGCGGATCGGAAATAGCCCGGGAGCCATCCGCCTTACAGAGCAACCCGTCGGAAAAAACGAAGCCCCCCGCTTCGCCCATGGGGCGCGGCAGGGGGCTGCGAAATGTCGAGCGGATCAGGAAGACAGTCCCTTTTCCCTGTCCGACCAGTGCGTCTTGATGTCCACGATGTCCTTTTCGGCGGCGCAGAACGCCTCGGCCAGCCTCGGCTCGAAATGGCCGCCGCTGTCGCGGATGTATTCCAAGGCCCGCGCCACGGGCCACTCTTCCTTGTAGGGCCGCTTCATGGTCAGCGCGTCGAACACGTCGGCCACGGCCACGATCCTGGCCGCCTCGGGAATGGCCTCGCCCTCCAGATTCTCGGGATAGCCGCCGCCAGCCCACCGCTCGTGATGGTACAGGGCGATCGCCCCGGCCATATCGAAGAGGGGCGAGGTGGCCACGGACAGAATCTTGTGCCCGTATACCGTGTGCTTCTTCATGATGGCCCACTCGCTCTCGTCCAGCTTGCCGGGCTTCTTGAGGATGCTGTCCGGAATCCCGATCTTGCCCGTGTCGTGCATGGGAGCCGCCAGAACGAGCATTTCCTGCATGTCCACGGGCCAGCCTATCTCCTTGGCCAGTCGCTTGGCGTAATTCGCCATCCGCCAGATATGAACGCCCGTGTCGTCGTCGTTGTAGTGCCCGGCCAGACCGAGCATGTGGATGGCGTCCGTCTGGCCCCGGCGGATCTCGTGAACCTGCTCCTCCACCTGATTGCGGCACATGCGGTGCTGCTGGGCGAGATGCAGGTGGTTGGCCACCCGGACCCGGACCATGTCCGGCGAGATGGGCTTGGTAATGTAGTCGATGGCCCCGAGGGAGAGCCCCTTGGTCTCGTTGCCCACATCGTCCATGGCCGTCACGAATATGACCGGGATGTCCGCCGTGCGGGCATCGGCCTTGAGCCGCCTGCACACCTCGTAGCCGTCCATTTCGGGCATCATGATGTCGAGCAGGATGATGTCCGGGAGGTCCTCCAAGGCCGTTTCAAGGGCGGTTTCCCCGTCCAGGGCCACCAGTATCTCGTACTGGTCCTCCAGGGTCTCGACCAACACGTCGATGTTGGTCGCGATGTCGTCCACGATCAGAACGGTCGGCTTGTCGTTCAGAGGCTTGTCATCCAGGGGCATGTCTACTCCTTGAGCTTGTCGTCCATGCTTTCCACCAGCGAAAGCGCCGCCTTGAAATCGTATTTCCCGACGAGCGTCCCGACTCGGGAGAACTCCTTTCGGAGGGATTCCGGCCACTGAAGCGCTTGCATCCTCTCCAACGCCTCGCGGCACAGTCTCGGCTTCCGGGTGCGCAAGGCCTGCCGCATCTCCTCAAGGGCCTCGATCAACATCTCGAAGGAAGCCGGAAGCGCGTCTTTGCCCGCCTCGTCCCCCGCGTCCGGGATCGCGGCGAGAGCCCGCACGGCCTCGCCAAAGGCCTCGTCAAAGGCGTCCAACTCGGCGGTGAAATCCGTTCCCGCCGTGGCTGCCGCCTCCACGGCCCTGGCCGTCTCCTGAAGCCTTTCGGCCCCCAGGTTTCCGGCAACGCCCTTGAGAGCGTGCGCCAGGTGCGACGCTTCCGGGAAGTCGCGGTTCGCCAGAGCCTGCCGAAGCTCGCCAGGGGTTCCGACATAATCATTACGCAATTCGAGCAGCAATTTCCTGTATAATTTCTCGTTGCCGCCGACCCGCGCCAGTCCGGCATCGAGATCGAAGCCCGGCAGACTATCGGGCAAACCGGCCCCGCTTTCGTCCGAGGCAGCTTCGGGCAACGCCTGTTCCGGCCCGCCCTTGCCGCGCACCCACCGGATGAGCGCGCCGTACAGCTTGTCCACATCGATGGGTTTCGTCAGGTGGCCGTCCATGCCCGCCCTGAGGCTCTTCTCCTCGTCGCCGCTCATGGCGTGAGCGGTCATGGCCAGAATCGGCGTGTCGCTGTTCCGCGCGGACTCGCGAATGATACGGGTCGCCTCGAAGCCGTCCATCTCGGGCATCTGGATATCCATGAGGATAATGTCGAAATCCTCGCGCCCGGCCATCTCCACGGCCTTTCCGCCGTTCTCCGCAACGGACACGAAAAGGCCCGCCTGCTCCAGTATCTCGGTGGCCACCTGCCGGTTGACGGAGTTGTCCTCCGCCAGCAGGACCCGCGCGCCGCCGGCCTTTTCTCTTGCCTCGGCCAGCATTCCCCCGCCCCTTGTCGCGCGCGACTCCACCTGGAAGGATTCGCCGAACACTTCCATGATGGTGTTGAACAGCACGGACTGGCTGACCGGCTTGAGCAGGATGCCTTCCAGGCCGAGATTGTCCGCCTGCTGCATGACCTCCTCCTGTCCGTAGGCCGTAATCATGATGATCGTGGGCGTGTCCTTGAGATGCCGGTTCTCCTTGATCCGCCGGGACGCCTCGATGCCGTCCATGCCGGGCATCCGCCAATCCATGAGCACCAGCCTGTAGGGCGGTTCGGCCGCCTCCAGGCGATCCAGGGCCTCGGCCGCGCCGGACACGGTGTCCACCTTGAAGTCAAAGGACCTGAGAATGCCCGACAGAATCTCACGAGAGGTCAGGTTGTCGTCGACCACCAGAATCTTCATGCCCTTGAGGGAATCCCTGACCTTGAACCGCCTGAGCGGCTTGTCGAGCAGGCCGAAGCGCACCGTGAACCGGAACGTCGATCCCACGCCCTTTTCCGACGTCACCCCGATCTCGCCCCCCATCATGGCCACGAGCTGCTTCGAGATGGTCAGACCGAGCCCGGTGCCGCCGAACTTGCGAGTGGTCGAGACATCGGCCTGGGTAAACGCCGTAAACAGCTTCTCCATCTGCGGGCCGGTCATGCCCATGCCGGTATCCCGGACCTCGAAACTGAGCAGGACATCGTCATCGGACGATTCCACTTCCTCCACACTGATGTGGATTTCCCCGCTCTCCGTGAACTTGACGGCGTTGCCCGCCAGGTTGGTGAGAACCTGGCCGAGGCGGAGGGGATCGCCCACCAGATTCTCGTGCACGCCCGGAGCCACGGAGACCAACAGCTCCAGTCCCTTTTCCTGGGCAGGGACGCCGACCAGATTCACCAGGCTGTCGAGCACCTCCTCCAGATGGAATCCGGTTTTCTCGACCTCCAGTCTGCCCGCCTCAATCTTGGAAAAGTCCAGGATATCGTTGATGATCCGCAGAAGCGCCTTGGCCGAGGAATCGATCTTGCCTAAATAATCCGCCTGCTTGGGCGACAGCTCCGTCTGCATGGCGAGGTGGCTCATACCCAGGATGGCGTTCATGGGCGTGCGGATTTCGTGGGACATGTTGGCCAGGAAGTCGGACTTGGCCCGGGTGGCCTCCTCGGCGAGATTCTTGGCCTCGACGAGCTCCCGCTCCATCCTGCGGCGGCCGGTGATATCCGTGGCGAGGACCACCAGCTTGTCCACCTCGCCGGTCTCGTCCTGCAACGGAACCTTGGTAGTCAGATAGGTGTGGACCGTGCCGTCCGGGTGCGGCACCTCCTCCTCGCAGACGCGCATCCGTCCGCTCTCCAGGACCTCCCGGTCCACGGCCATGAGCGGACCGGCCGCTTCGGGGGGCAGGCTCTCGGCGTCGGTCTTGCCCAGCACCGCCTCCACCGGGACGCCGACGGCCTCCTCGAAGAATTCGTTGACCATCAGATACCGGCCCTCCCGGTCCTTGAGGGCGACCATGCTCGGCAGGTTGTCGATAATGGCCCTAAGCTGACGCTGCTTCTCGCGGAGCGCCTCCTCGGCCTGCCTGCGCGCCGTGATGTCCTGGAAGACCAGGACCGCCCCGATGGTCATGCCGCCCCGCCGCATGGGCACGGCTGTGTACTCCGCGGCGAACCCGGTGCCGTCCTTGCGCCACAGGCATTCGTCGGCCACCCGGCAGTTGCGTCCCTGGGAATAGGCTTCCCGCACGGGACAGAGTTCCGCCGGGTACGGGCTGCCGTCAGGGCGCGAATGATGGATCGTCCTGTGCAGGTCGGCCCCCATGAGCTCGTCCTGCCCGTACCCGAGCAGCTTCAGCCCGGTCGGGTTCACGAAGATGATCCGGCCCTCGGCGTCCACGCCCATGACGCCCTCTCCCACGCTTTCGAGAATGAGCCGGCTGTCCTCCTGGGCCTCGGCGAGCGCCTGCTCGGCGAGCTTCCGATCGGTGACGTCCTGCTTCACGGCCAGGAAGCTGGCGATGTTTCCGTCCTCGTCCTTGAGCGGGGAAATGGTGGCGTTCTCCCAATGCAATTCGCCGTTTTTCTTCCGGTTGACGATCTCGCCGGTCCATATCTCGCCGCGGGTGATGGTCTCCCACATCTTGCTGTAGAATTCGGCGTCGTGCCCGTCGGATTTCAAAATACGCGGGTTGCGGCCGATCACTTCCTCGGCGGCGTAGCCGGTAAGCCGAGTGAAATAAGGATTCACGTATTCGATTTTGCCGGAGGTGTCGGTAATGAGGATGGACACTGGGCTCTGCTCCACGGCGTTGTAAAGCCGGGTCAACTGCCTTTCGGCCTCCTTGCGCCGGGTCAGGTCCCGGATGGTGCCCACCGCATACCAGCCGTCGTCCAGGCGGAAGGACGACACCGCCAGCTCGGCCGGGAATTCCGTGCCGTCCCCCCGGATGGCGACTATTTCCCGGAGGCTGCCGACAACCGGCCCCTGTCCGGTTTCGCGGAAACCGGCCAGCCCTTCACGGGCGGCCTCGCGGCTCCATTCGGGGCCGACGAGATCATGCAGATCGCCGCCCAGGGCCTCTTCGGCCGTGATGCCGAACATCTCCTCCGCCGCCAAGTTCCAGTATTTGACCTCGGCCTGGCCGTTTATCATGACCATGGCGTCGTGCACCGCCCCGCTCATGGCCTGTAGCTTGCGCTCCGCCGCCGTGCGCTCGGCCACCTCGCGGGCCAGCCTGCGGTTCCAGGCCAGGACGGCCCACAGGACGGCCCCGCCCACGGCCGCCACGCCGAGCACGATGAGCCATACCCGCAGCCAGTCCACCTGCGTCTCCACATGCACATTCACCCAGCGGTCGAAGAAACTGCGCCGCTCGGCTTCGGGGATGGTCTTCAACGCCTCGTTCAAAATGCTCACCAGCTCCGGCCAGTCCTTGCGCACGCCGAAGGCCAGGTTCAGCTCGTACTCGGTGGTCGCGGCAACGATGAGCCCCTTCATGTCGTTGAGCTTGATGGCGTAGGTGATGGCTCCCAGATCGTCCATCATGGCGTCCGCGTCGCCCTCCCGCACGGCCCCCAACGCCTCCTTCAGGGTTTCCCGGGGCAGAACCGATATCTTGGGATGTCCCGTCCGAAGATACTCCTCCGTCACCCGGCCTCGGACCACGGCCACGCGCTTGCCGCGCAGATCGTCCAGGCTGCGGATGAACAAGGCTTCATCCCTGGTCACGAGCACGACCGGAACCTGAAGAAAAGGCTTGGTAAAACGCAGATACCGCTGCCGCTCAGGAGTGGGCGTCACTCCCGCCACGACGTCGAGCTGCCCCTTGGCGGCCATGTCCATGGCCGTTTGCCAGCTAATGCCGGTGGCGGCGGTCATCGAAACGCCCAACTTCCCGGACAGGGCCGAAACATATTCGGCAAGGACTCCTTCGAACCGTTCGCCCGCGACGTCGGAGTAAGGCATCCAGCCGGGTTCCACGCCAACCCTGATGTCGCCGTGGCTTTCCAGCCACTTGGCCTGCTCCGCGGTCGGAACGAACTTGCGAAGGTTCGCATCCGCTCCGGTCCACCGCCGCTGAATAAGCAGCCAGTCGGCCGGGGTCATCGAATCCAGCGCCTTGTCGAGGATGGAGACCAGAAGCGGCTCGTCCTTGCGGAGTCCGATGGCGAGGATCGATCCGGGTTTCCTGAGCTTGCCCTGGACCTGTAGATTCGTCAGCAGTTCCTTGGCGATCAGGTAGGTGGCGACCGCCCTGTTTCCTGCATAGGCGTCCGCCCTGCCCGTCGAAACGGCGGCAAGGCACGCGCTGGTGTCTTCGAGCTCCAGAATCTTCACCCGGGGATGATGCTCGCGGAAATAGGCCACGTTGCCGAACCCTTTTTCCAACGCCAGCACATTCCCGTCGAGCAAGGACTCGTCATAAAAATAGTCGCCCCCGGCCCGACCGATGATGACGTGCGGAATATTGAGATACGGCTCTGTGAAATTGAGGTAGACCTCCCGCTCCGGCTTGGGCGTCACATCCATGAGACCGTCCAGCCGTCCTTCCCGCACCGCGTCCAGATTGTCGCCGAACGCGCCGCCCCGAAGCTTCACGTCCAACCCGACACGCTTGGCCAGCAAGCGGATGACGTCCACCCCTATACCGGCGGGACGCCCTTCGTCGTCCACGAAATTCAACGGCGGCCAAGCTGCCATGACCGCGATGCCTATTTCAGGATGGGCCGCGACCCATGCCTCTTCCTCGGTCGTCAGTTCCACGCGGCCCTGGCCGCTCCCGGCCCCGGCCTCCTTCCGTCCCCGACTCTGGATTTCCAGCGCCACGCCGCGCGGAATGGCCGCGAGCGCCTTGTCCAGAATGGTGGCCAGCTCGGGCAGATTCTTGCTCACGCCGATTGCCAGGCCCTGCGGCGCGTCGGCCAGGGGAAAGGCCACTTCCACGTTGCCCAGGTTGTACTGATCGACGATCCATGTAGCAGTGGAAAGGTTGTCCACCACCACGTCGATCTCGCCCGCGCTCAGGGCGAGAAAGGCTTCCTGGGCCGATGGATAAAGAATGGGGTAGCTGTCCTTCATGGAGCTGACCCAAATGTGATTCAGCGAGGAGTCCTGGACGCCCACGAGGAGATTGCCCATCTCCTCCTCGGAAGCGGGACGCTTGCCTCCCTTGCGGGAAAAAACCACCTGCGGAGCGGTCAGATACGGCCGGGTGAAAAGAAAAAACTGCCGCCGCTCCTCGCTGACGCCCACGCAGGCGAGCCCGTCCAGGTCCCCGGCCTTGGCCTTGCGCACCGTCTCCCGCCATTCGCCGCCCGACTCGACCTGAAATTTCACGCCAAGCATCTTCCCGAGAAGTTCCAGATACTCCATGACGATACCGCGATAATTGCCGTCGGCGTCCAAATACTCGAACGGAGCGAACCCGGGATCGCCGCCAAGACGGACGACCGGATGCGCGTCGAGCCATTGCCGCTCAAGAGCGGTGAGTTGGGGAGACGCCGGAACAGCGTCATCGGACAAAGCCCTTCCCGGCGAAACGAAAAGAGGCAGCAGACAGCAGACAATGCAGAGCAATCGGCTAAGCGGCATGGTCCCCCTGGCGATAGGGTTCATGGACACCCGGCAAGGAGCCTGCCCGAAACAGGCGGCTCGCGCGGAACGGGCGCATTGGCCCCGGCTCGTCAACGGCGGAAAGGTCGTCCGATCACCCGATCGACGAGCAGCGTCCGGAACGATACATAGTATTGATTATATTGGATTGGAAAAGGAGAAAAGTCAAACCGCGAGTAGGGTCGAATCCCCCTCGAAACGAAAGCGGGAGCCCCGGCCGGAGCCCCCGCGTCACGCGCCATGAATGCACGGCGGGACGGCGCGAACCGTCCCGCAAAAACAATTGCAACGCTCCGGCGTCCCAAGGACGCCAGGACGATTATCCCCGCACCTTCTCCAGGAAGGCGGTGGTGGAGTATCCCTCAAGCAGCGGCAGGCTGTGCACCTCGCCGCCCGCCTTGGCGACCACGTCCGCGCCGACGATCTGGTCCACGGGCCAGTCGCCGCCCTTGACCAGGACCTGCGGTCGGCACGCCTTGATAAGTTCCAGCGGAGTGGATTCGTGGAAGATGACGATGAAGTCCACGCAGTCCAGACCGGCGAGCACGAAGGCGCGCTCCTCGGCCGTGTTGAGCGGGCGGTCGTCGCCCTTGCCGAGCATCCTGACGGACTCGTCGGAGTTGAGCCCGAGGATCAGGGAGTCGCCCAGGGCGCGGGCGCGCCGAAGCAGGTCCACGTGACCGGGATGAAGCACGTCGAAGCACCCGTTGGTGAAGACGAGCCGATGGCCGGGAGCGAACTCCGCCTTCCGCTTGAGGAAGGTCCGGATGCTCATGAGCTTGGAATTTTCGGGCAGGGCCATGTTATTCTCCTCCGGGACGGACGCCCTTGCGGCGCAGGGGCACGTTCTTGGGCTTGAGCTTGGTCATATCCTGGAAGAGCACGAGCTCGAACCAGTCCATGGCGAAGGACAGGGCCACGTTCTCGTTTTCGAGAATGGCCTTCTGCCGTTTCTCGTCCACCTCCACGCGCTCGAAAAGCTGCATCTTCTGGATGAAGCCCTGGAATTCGTCGATCTTGTAGAAGGCGAGAATGGCCATCTGGCTGAGCTTGTCCGAAATGGGATGGCCGAGCTGACGGGTACGGGACAGGATGTTCATGTACCTGTCATTGAAGGCGGTGTAGTCCTTGAAGCCCTGGTCCTGTTTCCAGGATTCGCCGGTCCATTCGTCCTTTTCGAGGAATCCCCTGCAATGGTCCTCGCGCACGATAAAGAACTGTTCCAGCACGCCGCCCTTGCCGTCGGGCCGGGTGGCCCGGCCAAGCGGATACATGCGACATGCGCCGGGCCGGTCCTCGTAAATCCGGCATCCCTCGGGAGTGACGAAAGCGCAGGAGCGTTTGGCGTTGTCCAGCATCTTGAACTTGAACACGGGGAAATTGGTGTCCGGCGCATGGTGCCCCACGGCGTGGACGCGCAGGAAGTCGAGGGACGACATGCCCAGCGCGGCCCGCATACGCAGGATATCATAGGGGGTCAGAACCATGTCCAGGTCCGAGCAGCACGCATTGAAGCACTCGATGCCCGGGTAACACTTGAAACAGTATGTCTTGCCCTCTTCCAGTTCAGGAAGAGAGTCCAGAAATTCCTTGGTCTCGTCGCTTTCCATGTTGTTCTCCGGGGATGTTCCCATTTTCGTCCGCCGAGCGGCGGCGGGCGTGAGTCCTCCTAGCACTTGAGGGGAGGAAACGCAAAGGAAGGGCGGGCTTCCGCCACATGGTGGAGGCCGTCCTTCCTTTGCGTTTTTTTGGGGGAGGGGTAGCGCGATTGGGGTTGCCGCGCTTCGCGTTCGACGGCGCGCGGCATCGTTACGTTTTGTTTCGCCTTTACGGCGACTTCCTTTTTTGCTGGCGCAGAAAAAAGGAAGCAAAAACTGCGTTTTTTTGCCCTGCGTACTCCCGAAAGCAGTGACCAAGAGTCTGTAGCGGCTTTCGAATGATCTTCCGCGCAAGCGAGGTTCTGCCTTCTGGCGCGAGAAGGCTTATTTGAGGTTCTTCGTTCTCGGAAAGAGCTTCCATAAACGAGACGAAAACCCTCGCAAAGGCGAGTATGATGTAGCGCGAGAATATTAGCGCGCTTCGCGTTCGACGGTGCGCGTCTTCATCACGTATTATTTCGCCTTTACGGCGACTTCCTTTTTTGCTGGCGCAGAAAAAAGGAAGCAAAAACTGCGCTTTTTTGGCCCTGCGTGCTCCCGAAAGCAGTGGCCAAGAGCCTGTAGCGGCTTTCGCTGGCCGACAGGATGTCTGCCTCCGGCAGACGCAGTCGGCCCACGCTTCGCCGCTTCAGACAGGCTCTAGGCCCCGGCTTTCGAACGTCTCCCGCGCAAGCGAGGCCCTGTCTTCCAACGCGGAAGGACCTATTTCAGGCTCTTCGGCCTCCAATGAACGCCCAAAGGCGACCGCATACCTTCAAAGGTACTACGAACGCTAGCCCTGGATCAGCGGCGTAGAAGCCGACCGCGAAGGGACGGCGGCTCCTGTGACGATCAAGAAAGTGCTGCCGATAGTGGGGATCTGTCCACCGGAGAAGGACTTATACTTTTGATCGGGTGGAGCCGACCCGAGCGGATCGGATTCTTGCCGAAGATCCTGCGGGCGGCCAAGCTGGCGCAAGGCCCTTTTTTGGTTCTTTTTTGGGCAAACAAAAAAGATCCGCCGCCCGCGAAGGGCATGGAAGCTGGGGAAGGCGAAGCCGACCCCACTGGCTCTCACCGCCTCAACAAGCTGGCGCACCATCCCGCCAACACACTCCCTCCCCCGCAACCAAGCTCCTGCGGAGAATCCCCCAACACTAGCCCTGGATCAGCGGCCTAGAAGCCGACCGCGAAGGGACGGCGGCTCCTGTTACGAACAAGAAAGTGCTACCGAGAATGGGAAGCTGTACACCAGAGAAGGCCCTATACTTTTGATCGGGTGGAGCCGACCCGAGCGGATCGGATTCTTGCCGAAGATCCTGCGGGCGGCCGAGCTGGCGCAAGGCCCTTTTCTTTCGTCTATTTCTTTTGGGCCAGCAAAAGAAATGGACCCCGCCGGGAGGGCATGGAAGCTGGGGAAGGCGAAGCCGACCCCACTGGCTCTCGCGCCAAAGGCGCGCCTGCCTTATCGAGCTGGCACACCTCCCCGCAAAAAATCCCTTCAAACCCACCCTCAGTCCGCAACAAACATTGCAAAAAAGGGGAAGGCGGCCGCTTCGCGCCCTTCCCCTTGCCGCCACGCTCTGATAGGTAAGGAATGCAAGGAGAAGACATGGAAAAGTTGAAACTGGTCCAGATGGTCAAAGCTGCGGGCTGAGCGGCGAAGATCACTCCGGGGGACCTGGAGACAGCACTTTCGGGCCTCAAGGTCCGACCTGACGACCGCGTACTCGCCGGTGGCCCCGGCGACAACGAGGACGCTGCCATATTGTCTTTTCCCCCGGGCAAGGCCCTGGTCCAGACCGTGGATTTCTTCACTCCGGTGGTCAACGATCCCTACAAGTTCGGCCGCATCGCGGCGGCCAACGCCCTGTCCGACGTCTACGCCATGGGCGGCGAGCCGTGGGCGACCATGAACATCGTCTGCTTCCCGGCTGACAAACTGCCCATGTCCGTGCTGGCCGAAGTCCTGCGCGGGGGCAACGACGCCGTCGAGGAAGCGGGCGCGGTGCCCAGCGGCGGGCACAGCGTGGACGACCCCGAGATCAAGTACGGCCTGGCCGTGTCCGGGGCCGTGGACCCCGGCCGGTTCGCCTCCAACCGAGGCGTCAGGCCCGACGACGTGCTGATCCTGACCAAACCCGTCGGAACAGGGGTGCTGGCCACGGCGGTCAAGGGCGAGATGCCCGGCTGTGAGGAAATGGAGGACCTGCTCTTCCAAACCTGCGGCAAGCTGAACAAGACCGGCGGCATGATTATCCGCGAGCTCGGCCTGACAGGAGCCACGGACATCACCGGGTTCGGCCTGGGCGGCCACATGATCGAGCTGGCCGAAGCGAGCGGCGTGACGCTGGAACTGCGCATGAAAGACGTGCCGCTGCTGCCCGGCGCACTGGACATGGCGTCCATGGGGCTTTTACCCGCCGGGTCCATCTGCAACCGCAAACACTACCTGCCGAAGGTCAAAGTCGCCGACGGCCTCGACCCCATCCATTTCGATCTCATGTTCGACGCCCAGACCTCGGGCGGTCTCCTGCTGGCCGTGCCGCCGAAGCTCGTGGATCGGGCGTTGTCCATGCTCGAAGCCGCCGGAGAAACCGGAGCCGTTGTGGGCCGAGCGCTGGCCGCGCTTCCGGACGCCCATCCCCTTTCCGTGATCTAGGATTCGGTCCGGCCCAGGACCCGCTCGATTTCCCGCTTCAAGCCGTCAATCTCGAAGGGCTTGGCCACGTAGCCGTTCATGCCCGCTTCGATGAAACGGTCCCGGTCCCCCTGCATGGCGTGCGCGGTCAGGGCGATAACCGGGATATCCAACCCCAACTCGTTGCGGATGACCTGTGTGGTGGCCACCCCGTCCAGGCCGGGCATCTGTATGTCCGTAAGGAAAAGGTCGAAAGACCGCCCTCTCAGAATTTTGATGGCCTCCTCGCCGCTTCCCGCGCACTCGACCCGATGACCGAGCTTTTCCAGAATACGCTGAATGACCACGCGGTTGACCCGCTCATCCTCGGCGACCAGAATGGACAACCCGTCCTCGGCGGATGTCCGGCATTCGGAATGGCCCGCGCCGAACCTCGGCTCCACGCTTCGGCTGTCGATGGTGAAGTAGACTGTGGTTCCCACTTCCTCCTCGGTGTCCACGCTGATATACCCGCCCATGAGATGAACCAGCCGCCGGACGATGCCGAGTCCCAGGCCCGTCCCCTGATACTTGCGGGTCGAGGAGCCGTCCACCTGGGTGAACGGATCGAACACGGTACCCACCTTGTCGGCCGGAATGCCGATGCCCGTGTCCGAGACCTCGAAAAGCAACCGGACGGTGTCGGTGTCCGCGACCGGCTGAAGCGGATAGGCGCGGACCTCGATGGACCCGGCCGGGGTGAACTTGACCGCATTGCCCACCAGATTGAAGAGAATCTGGCGTAGCCGCCCCTTGTCGGCCATGAAATGCCGAGGCAACGTCTCGTCGATCTCCCATGTCATGGACACGCCGCGCTCCTCCACCTCGTGGCGGAAGGTGGCGACCACCTGATCCAGCACCTCCCCCAGTTCGAAGGGGACCGGCTCCAATTCCAGCTTGCCCGACTCCACCTTGGAAAGATCAAGGATGTCGTTGAGCACCTGGAGCAGACTGCGTCCGGAGTTGAGGGCCGTTTCCAGATAATCGCGTTGCAGGGGTTCGAGGCTGCTGAGCTGCATGAGCTGCAACATGCCGAGCAACCCGTGAAGGGGCGTGCGGATTTCATGGCTCATGTTCGCCAGGAACTCGTTCTTGGCCAAGCTGGCCGCCTCGGCCTTGGCCATGGCTTCCTTCAGTTCGGAGGCCATGGTCTTGAGCTCCGTGATGTCCGCGGCCATGTGCATGTGCACGAGCCTGCCCTCAAGCCAGCGGATGGCCCGGTCATGGTTGAGGTTCCAGCACTTCTGCCGTTCGTAGTACCGCTCCGTGACCAGAGTGCCCACCGGCACACCGTTTTCGTCCACCAGCCTGGGCTTGGGGCAGTGGGGACAACGGCTGTCCAAATTCCGAACGAGCTTGTGGCAAAGCATTCCGTTCTTGATGGGACCGTAATGCCTGCCCATCCTCGCGTTCATGAACAATATCTCGTCGGTCGCGAAGTCGGTCACGTAAACGTCCGCGCTGATCCCGTCCAGAATGGTCAACAACCGCTCGTGGGCCCGCTTGACCTCGGTGATGTCCGCGATCATGGCGAACACCCCGAGCAGTCTGCCGTCCTCGGCCATGAGCGGCGTGGACGAGACCATGCCCCAAACCTCGGCCCCGTCCCGCCGCAGGAAACGCCGCTCATATCGCTCGCGCTTGCCCGACAGGCGCAGCTTGAAACGTTTTTCGCTGTCCTCCAGCTCGGCCGGAGCCACGAAATCGAGAAGGTTCCGGCCAATGAGATTCTCCACCTTGCAGCCGAAAAAGTCGGCCACGATCTTGTTGGCGTAGGTGACCATCTGGTTCGCGTCCAGGCCGAGGATGCCCTCGTTGGCCGTTTCCACGATGAGCCTGTATTGCTCCTGGGTCTTCTTGCGCGCCTCCTCGGCGAACCGCGCCTCGGTCACGTCCCGGCCGTATACGGCGATGGCCGTGATCTCGCCGCCGTCCATCACGGGATAAATGACGCCGTCGAGAATCTTGCCAGACCAGACCACCTGCTCGGTCAACGGCTTGCGCGTCTCCACTACCTGTTGAAAAAACCGGCGGATAAGGGGCTGAAGGAGCTGGGGGATGAAGTCGAAGACGCTCTGCCCGGCGGCCTTGCCGGACAGGCCGAAAAACCTGGCCATGTTCTTGTTCATGGCCAGGACCGTGCCGTCCACCTTGAACAGCCCCACCGAATCCTCGGTGGCGTTTATCATGGCCTGGAGGAAATGCTCGCTGGTGCGAAGCCGCTCCTCGATCCGCTTGCGCTCGGTGATGTCCCGCGTAATGCCGATGTAGCCTTCGGGAATGCCGTCCGGCCTCAAAAGCCTCCGGGACATGGACTCGCCCCAGATTCTGACGCCGTCCTTCTTCAGGAAGCGCAGTTCGAGCCGAATGGTCGGCGACGAGCCGGGAAGGCGCTGCATGGCTTCGTCGGCTTCCTCCCAGAGCGCCCAACTCTTGTCCAGGGATTCGGAGCATACGGCCTCTTCGGCCCGCATCCCGATCATCTCGTCGGGCTTGTATCCCCGAATACGCTCCACGGACGGGCTGACGTAGGTGTACCGGCCCTCGTTGTCCATGGTCCAGATGATGTCGGCGGCATTTTCCGCCAGAAAACGATACCTCTCCAGACTCTCGTTGCTCACTCCCCCGGCCGGACGGAGGTCGGTGATATCGCGGAAAAGTCCCCACAGAGCCACGGCCTTTCCCGACCGATCGCGCTGCGGCCGGCAACTGACCCGGACCAGCAGCTTCCTGCCGTCGCGGGAGATCAGCCCCTTCTCGAACTCCCGGGACTCGCCGTCTGACTCAAGCATACCGAGGATCATCTCCTCCTCGCCCGCCCGTTCGTTCTCAGGGGTGAAATCGAGCACGGTCCGACCGATCACTTCGCTCCGATCATAGCCTATCAGGGAGCAGAAAGCGGCATTGGCCTCGTGGATAACGCCGCAGAGATCGGTGCCGACCACGCCGTCGCCCAGGGCGCCGCACAACCCCACAAAGCAGGCGGAATCGACAAACGGCTCGTCCCGCGCGCCGGGATAAGACGAATCCTTGGAGGGCTCGGCAGCCCATTCGCTCGTTTCAGGATCGATCATAGGCTCGTTCCATTTGACAGTATTTAGCATTTACCGGAAACCACCGCTTTTTTCCACTTGAAACAACGTATTTCTTCCAATCCTGGTTGAACGCGCGGGAAATGAACGGTACGTTTCAAGAGCCCTTCTCTTCGCAGCGGGGCTCCCGAGAACCTCAACCCGCGAGGAACGCCATGCAATCAGACCGCTTCATCCTGCTCGAAGACGAATTCGGCGCACACAACTACAAACCGCTCGACGTGGTCCTCGAACGCGGACGGGGCATTTGGGTATGGGACGTGGACGGGAAAAAGTACATGGACTGCCTGTCCGCCTATTCCGCCGTGAACCAGGGGCACTGCCACCCGAAAATCATGCAGGCCCTGACGGACCAGGCCGAGAGGCTCACCCTGACGTCACGCGCCTTCCGCAACGACCAGCTCGGCCCGTTCTACAAAGAGCTCTGCGACCTGACCAAATCCCACAAGGTTCTGCCCATGAACTCCGGGGCCGAGGCGGTGGAGACCGCCATCAAGGCCGTCCGCAAATGGGGCTACCAGGTCAAGGGCGTGCCCGAGAACGAGGCCGAAATCGTCGTCTGCCGCAACAACTTCCACGGCCGGACCATCTCGATCATCTCCTTCTCCACCGATCCGGTGTCCACAACAGGCTTCGGCCCGTTCACGCAGGGCTTCAAGATCATCGACTTCGGCGACGCCGAAGCCCTCGAAAAGGCGATCACCCCAAATACCGTGGCTTTTCTCGTGGAGCCCATCCAGGGAGAAGCCGGGGTCGTCATTCCGCCGGACGGCTATCTCAGGGCTGTGCGGCGCATATGCAGCGAGGCGGGCGTCGTGCTCATCCTGGACGAGATCCAGACCGGGCTGGGCCGAACCGGCAAACTTTTGGCCGAGGAGCACGAAGGGATCGAGGCCGACCTGACGCTTATCGGCAAGGCTCTGTCCGGCGGATTCTACCCGGTCTCGGCAGTCCTCTCCAATACCGAGGTCCTCGGGGTGCTCAAGCCGGGCGAGCACGGGTCCACCTTCGGCGGCAACCCGCTGGCTTGCGCCGTGGCCCGGGCGGCGCTCAGGACGCTCACCGAAGAGGGGCTCATCGACAACGCCCGCGTCATGGGCGAATACTTCATGGAAGGCCTCCGGCGAATCGACAATCCCAAGATCAAGGAAGTTCGAGGCCGGGGCCTGCTGATAGGAGTGGAATTCCACGCCGACGCGGGCGGCGCGCGCCGCTATTGCGAACGGCTCAAGGAAGCCGGGCTCCTCTGCAAGGAGACCCACGAGACGATCATCCGCTTCGCCCCGCCCCTGGTCATCGCCAAGGAGGACATCGACTGGGCGCTGGAACGGATAGCGCCCGTACTGTCCGAATAGCGCGGCCCCTGGCCGCTCCCCCGAAAAAATCCGGACCGGGAACCGGGCGGCCGCCGGTCTCCGGTCCGGCTTCATGCGGGCACAAGCCCCGCGCGGGCGGTCCGGGCCGCCCTAATCCAGTCCCATGCCCGGATGGTGAACCGGGTCCTCCATGCTCTCCACGTGACAGACGGTGCAGGTTCCGCCCGCGCCGAGCGCCTGGGCCTCGCCCATGTACTGCATGGGCTGCATGTTGTCGCGCGGCGAAGCCGGATAAACGGCATGGGGAGAACCGTGGCACGCGCCGCAGTTCATGGCGTCCATGTCGTCGCGCCGGGCGGCGAAGAGTCCGTCCGCGTCCTCGGTCCAGGCGTTGAAGGACGAATCGGTCTCGGGCGGCGCGAAGTCCACATGGCAGGTCAGGCAGTCGGGCTGGTTGACCCAGGGACGGCGCGGCTTGATGGCCTCGCTGTTGGTCATGGTCCGCGGCGTGATCCGGGCCAGAAGACGGTCCGCGCCGGGGACGCCCCGTTCCTGTTCCGCCTTGAGCAGGGAAACGGCCAGGTCCTCGATCTCGCCGTGGCAGTCGGTGCAGGTGAAGCCGAGCAGCTCGTGCTGGCCCCGCAGGGTGGACTGGGGATGGCACTTGAGGCAGGAGCCTTCGGCCTCGCGCCCGGCCATGTAGACGGCGTGCACACCGTGTATGGCTGCGGACAGATTGGGCTTGTCGGCGTTGTTCTCCACTCCCTGAATGGAATCGTCGTGGCAGGAGACGCACTCCACCACGCCCTTGGTCTGCGCCAGCTTGGTGGAATTCATGCGGTCATGGGTGGCCAGAATGTTCTCCACCGTGGCGGAGGCCATGCCGGACCCGTCATGCATCATTCCGCCGCTGTGGCAGTTGAAGCAGCCCATCTGGTCGGAGGTAGGCGCGGCGACCATGGTTGTGGCCAGAACCGCGCCGGAGCCGTCCTTCGCGGTCAGGGTGACCACGGGGAGCGGATTGTATTCGCCCTTGGCGTAAGGCGGGATGGACACCCTTGCCTCGAAACGGCCCGCGTCCGCGTCGGCTTCAAGCGTGCCGGTCAGGGCCGGGGAATCCTGGTCCGCCTCGATGGAATAGGTGATGGTCACGCCGTCCATGACCCGCTCGGGCGCGGGGTCGCGCAACACCAGTTGGGCGCGGATGACGTTGGACGGCGGCAGCAGGGTCCACTTGTCGTTCTGCGAGAAGAAGCCCATGCCGCGCGCGCACCAACCCACCAGGACGTATTCCGAGGTATCGGGATCAAAGGGCGCGGACGGCGGCTCGGCCATCTCGGGCATCGCAACGGGTTCCTCTGGGGCGTGGCCGTTCAGGTCCTCGGCAATGTACCGGGCCAGAAGCATACGCTCCTCGGAATTGCCTATGAAGGGCGGCATGTATTTGTTGAGCTTGCCCATACCGGTCAGGAAGGCGTCCATGCCGTCCACGTTATACTGGGCGGTGCGCGCCGTGATCTCGTTCATGGGGCCGTGAATCGAATGACAGGCCGAACATTCGAGCTGGAAGAGGAACGCGCCCGCGATCTTGGCGTTCTCCTCGGTGATGCCGTCGGCCAGCTCGGGCGGAGCCCACTTGGCCGAGGCGATGGCCCCCTGCTGGTTGATTACCGGCACGCGGGCCTTGAGGATGGAGGAGGAATAGACCGTATCCCAGATGAGGTACGGCTTGCGCCCCGCCTCGCGGATGAACTCGAAGGAGCCGAACAGCCCCTGGCCGACCACCAGGACCACCAGGGCCAAGGCAAAAGACATGCGACGGGGCGTCTTCACGGCCAGGAGCAGACCGCCGACCAGGGTGGCCGCGCCGAATATCCAGAAATACCGCATGAAGTCGGACACGCGGTTCGACTTGAACACGATCATCTCATACTGCTCGGGCGGCATGGCGGCCACGTACCACCAGCCGGACAGGAACACGGCCAGCACGCCGAGCACGGTCCAGGCCGAGCAGACGCGGACGGTGCGCAGCCGGGTGGCCTCGTCCTTGATGCGGGTGGCCGTGACAAAGCCGAACAGCCCCGCGCACACGGCGGAGAAGAAAGAGCGGAAGACCAGCGAGGGCCAGAACGACGGGTTGAAGAAGCCGTCCCAGAAGCTCTTGGTCTCGATCCACCGGCCCGGGGTAAGCATGAAGCCGACGATCCCGTTGATGAGGAAGAGGGACAGCCAGCCGAACAGGAAATAGAGCCAGCCCACGGCCATATGGTCGCGGCGGTCCATGGAATCCCAGGCGTAATAGTAGATGATAAGGGCGACGATCTCGCCCAGGAAACAGACCCACTCGGCGGCCCATCCGAACACGAACTGATGGATGAGGGTGATGGTCGCCTCCGGCGCGAGCAGGGCCACGGTCAGCCAGATGGCCACGCCGGACACGCCGCCGAAGGCCATGGTCAGGAGCAGGAAGAAGCGGGTGTGCTTCTTGGCATACTGCAACAGATGAGGGTTATTGGACTTGTAGGCCGCCCGCTCGGTCAGAACCAGGAACAGGCCGCCGCCCACCGCGAAGTGGGCCACGTAGACATGCAGGGTGGCGATGACGGCGATCCAGAAGCCGCCGCCCAGAGTGGTCAGTTGCCAGATGGGATATTCCATGACTTACGCCCTCCCCTGCCGCGATTTGAAATAAAGCTTGAGCATGTAGGCGACGAGCCCCCCGCCCGCAACGACGAATCCGAGAAAGAGATAGAAGGAGCCGTACTGGTTGGTCACGGGCACGGTCTCGATCTTGAACCACGGCTCCAGGTACAGCGTCCGCACCCAGTGGCGGGCGCAGGCCATGAAAAACACGGTAATGACGGCCCAGGCTACGGTGCGCCGGGGATCGGCCCGGAAACCCGCCACGAGCATGACGCCCGCCGAGAGGACTCCGGCGGCCAGGGTCAGGGTGGCCGGGAGGGAACCGCCCATGAAGGCGAGAAGCACCCGGGTCGGCAGCGCTGCCAGGAACCAGACGCCCACGGCCAGGTTGACGATGGTCGCCCGGGTGAACCACCACATGCCGGTCTCGACGAACTCTTCGTTCCCCTTGTGCCGTCCGAGCAGGGCCGCGAACAGGCCGCCCACGGCCACGGTCCCGACCATCATGTGCAGAAAGCGGGGATAAATGGCCGGATCGCGCCAGTTCAGGAAGCCGCCGTGGCCGTCGAAATACGGCTGCCAGCCGTCGGGCCGGAGCATGAGGGTCATGTTGTTGGAGAACATGAAGGCCACGTAGAGCAGGCCGAGCACGGACGAGCCGAACAGGGCCAGGCGCAGGGTCTTGCCCATGGCCTCGTATTTGAACTTGTACAGATAGAATCCGTAGTAGGAATAGAGCAGCACGAAAACCACGGCCAACCACCAGCCGCCCATGAGCACGGAGCTGACGTAGTCGAAGTTGCCGTAGTTGACCTGGAGGAAGAGGAGCGGGGCCACGCCCAGGTTGATGGTCAGGGCGAGCAGCGGGGGCAGTTTCATGCCCACGGCGCGAATGAGGGAATCCCGGCCGCGCGCCGCCTGCGCCAGGCCGATGACGGCCGAGCCGAGCATGGCGTTCATGAACAGCACATGGGCCGTGAAGGTCACGATGAGCAAAACGTCGAACCAGGCCCAGTGCACGGGTATGGGTTCGGCCAATGGTATGAGGGAAGCGGGATTCACGACGTCACTCCTTGTGAAGGGCTTATATGACTTCGCCGTTATAGGTGATTTCCCCAACGGACACAACTCAACCGATCTCTTCCCCGGTTCCGCGCCGAGATCGTCCGCCACATTATAATTGACCGCCGCATCGCCCTTGCTACGTTTTTTCCCATCATTACTCATTCTCGCAACCAAAGGAATACCAATGAAAATAGGCCCAAAGCTGACCTTGCTCGGAACCGCCCTTGTGGGCACGACAGTGGCGTGCATTCTCGGCATTCTCCTGTGGCAGAGTTCCAAGGTCTCGGAAACCCTTTCCACGCATTTCGACCTCCAGGCCCAGGCGCAGATGACCCTGGCCGTGGACGACGCCCGCAACCTGCTGGACACCCAGCACGCTACCCTGGTCAAGCAGCTCGAAAACGACATGCGCGTGGTTCTTGACCTGGAACGGCGCGGCGGCGGGCTCAACCTCCTTCCCGAGACAGTGGAATGGAAGGCGGTCAACCAGATCAGCAAGACGACCTCGGCCGTATCCCTTCCCAAGCTCGCCCTCGGCTCCACCTGGCTGGGACAGAACAGCGCCCCGGGAGTTCCCACCCCCCTGGTGGACGGCATCATGAAGCTGACCGGAACCACCTGCACCGTTTTCCAGACCATGAACGACAACGGCGACCTCCTGCGCGTGGCCACCAACATTCTCAAAACCGACGGCACGCGGGCCGTTGGGACCTATATCCCCGGCTCCTCGCCGGTGGCCCGGGCCATCAAGTCCGGCGAGACGTTCCGGGGCACGGCCTTTGTGGTCAACGCCTGGTACCTCACGCAGTACCGGCCCATCCGCGACTACTCGGGCAAGGTCATCGGCTGCCTGTACGTCGGCATCCTCCAGGAGGGCGTGGAGCAACTGCGCCGCGCCTTCAAGGAAGTCCGCCTCGGCGACACCGGCTTCCTGACCGTGTTCGCCGGGTCCGGGCCGTCCGCGGGCGTCATCAAGATGCACAAGGACAACAAGCTCGAAGGGACCGACATCCTGTCGCGGACCAACGCCTCGGGCGAGGCCGTGTACAGGGATCTGGCCGCGAAGGCCAAGCAGGTCGACGGCAAGGTGGTCACCATCGAAACCGGCCTGCCCTCTGACGGCGGACCGCGCACGGCCATCCTCAGCGCCGTGTACTTCGAGCCCTGGGACTGGGTCATCCTCGGCACCGGCTATCTCGACGAATTCATGGAAGGACAAAGGGCCACCGAAAGCGCGCTGGCATCCACCAAGTGGTGGACCGTGGGCATCGGCGTGGTCATGCTCCTTCTGGGCGTCCTCGCCTTCATTCTCTTCGCCCGAAAGATGAGCGCGGCCATCGGAAGCACCGTGACGGTCATGGCCGACATCAACGAGGGCAGCCTCGACGTGCCCAGGCTCGACGTGCGCAAAGGACGTATGCGCGACGAGATGGACGACCTCGGCGAAGCGGTCAACGCCATGGGCGAACGGCTGCGCGAAGTGGTCTCCCAGGTCCAGGCCGCCGCCGAGTCCGTGACCATGGGCAGCGCCGAGCTGACCAACACCTCCCAGGCCCTGGCCGAGGGCGCGTCCAGCCAGGCCAGCTCGGTCGAGGAGGTATCCGCCTCCATGGAGCAGATGACCGCCAACATCGAGCAGAACTCGGCCAACGCCCAGCAGACCGAACGCATCGCGCGCCAGGCGGCCGACGACGCCAAGGAGGGCGGACGGTCCGTGACCCAGACCGTGACGGCCATGCGCCAGATCGCGGACAAGATAGCCATCATCGAAGACATCGCGCGCCAGACCAATCTCCTGGCGCTCAACGCGGCCATCGAAGCCGCCCGCGCGGGCGATCACGGCCGGGGATTCGCCGTGGTCGCCGCCGAGGTGCGCAAGCTGGCGGAACGAAGCGGCGTGGCCGCCGCCGAGATAAGCGAGCTGTCGGCCAACTCCGTGGCCATCGCCGAACAGGCGGGGTCCATGCTCGACAAGATGGTCCCGGACATTACCCGCACCGCCGAACTCATCCGGGAAATCTCGGCCAGCTCCGACGAACAGAACGCGGGCGCGACGCAGATCAAGGATGCGGTCCTGGAGCTTGACCGGGTGGTCCAGCAAAACGCGGCCGAATCCGAACACGTGGCCGCCGCTTCCCAAACCCTGTCGGGACACGCCATGCAGTTGCAGCGGATCATCGGATACTTCCGCCTGAGCGACGCCGCGGGACAGCCGCCGGCCAGGGTCACGGTCAAGGCGGTCCGACCCGAGGCCAAGCCCCTGCCCCGCCGCCCAGCGCCCGCTCCAGCGCCTGTCAGTCCCGCCCCCTCCAACGGCGGCGTTGACCTGAACATGGACGACGACAACGACTTCGAACGGTTCTAGCGGCCCGCACAGCCGCAGGCCCGCGCCCTCCCTCCCGGGCGCGGGCCTTGTTTTTTGCTCCAAAAAGGATAGAACAGCCCGCAGAGGAGACACCTATATGGGCAAAACGCTGCTGTTCGACGCGGGCAATACCAACACCAAGCTCTGTCTGGCCGACGACCAGGGACTGAACGAGAGCTACACCCTCCCCACCCGTCCGGCCAACACCGACGACGACTGGGGCCTCAAGATCGAATCCATCCTCCTGCGCGAGGGGGTCGCCCCCTCGGACATCGAGGCGTGCGTGATCTCCTCGGTGGTCCCGCCCCTGGACCCGCTCTTCCGCAAAATGGCCGCCCGCTTCCTGGATTGCGAATGCCTGTTCGCGGGCCGCGACCTCCCGCTCGACATCGACAACGAGTACGCCCACCCCGAACAGGTGGGTGCGGACGTCCTGGTGGGCTGCTACTCCGCGCGCATGACCTACGACGACAGGAACCTCATCATCGTGGACTTCGGCACGGCCACCACCTGCGCCTGTGTCCGGGACAACGCCTTCAAGGGGGGCCTCATCTGCCCCGGCCTGCTCTCCTCGGCCTCGGCCCTGGCCTCGGGCACGGCCAAGCTCCCCAAAGTGGATCTCACGGTCAAGAGCGATGCCCTCACCTGGGGCCAAAGCACTGCCGAATGCCTCAATCAGGGCTTCGTCTTCGGCTTCGCGTCCATGGTGGACGGCCTGGTCAAGAAACTCTCCGCCAAACTTGAAGACCCCTTCGTGGTCGCTACCGGCGGCCTGGCTCCGACCATCGCCCAGGTCTCCGAAACCATCAACGAGCTGCGCCCCGATCTCGTCATGGAAGGGCTGTGGATGGCCTACTACAACCGATAGGCCGCCCGGCTCCCGGCAGCGGAGCGGAACAGGCGTCCGAGGCCTGAACGAAACGCCCGTCGCCGAAAGCGAAAAGCCCGCTTGGCGCGCAACGGCGGATGATGCCGAGGAGCGGCCCTGTGCCGTTTCCGTGTCGGTCTTCACCCCCGCCGAAAAATAACTGCCCATTGCCGCGCATCCGTAGTAAGGAATTGAGCATCGGGGGAAAATCCTCTAGACTCCGCCCGTTTTTCACTGTTTGCAACGTGTACAACCCTGATTTCAAGGAGATCGATATGAGCATCATCACCGGCGTCTGGGCGCGAGAGATTCTGGACTCGCGCGGCAACCCCACCGTGGAGTGCGAAGTGGTTCTGGAATCCGGCGACATCGGCCGGGCAGCCGTGCCTTCGGGCGCATCCACCGGGTCCCGCGAGGCCCTGGAACTGCGCGACAAGGAAGAGCGCTACAACGGCAAGGGCGTGCTCCAGGCCGTTGAAAACGTGCGCGGCGAAATCGCCGGCGCGGTCATCGGCATGGACGCCGTGCGCCAGGTGACCCTGGACAACGCGCTCATCGACCTCGACGGCACCGAGAACAAGGACCGCCTGGGCGCCAACGCCATCCTCGGCGTGTCCATGGCCGCGGCCCGCGCCGCCGCCAGCTTCATGGGAATGCCGCTCTACCAGTACCTCGGCGGAACCAACGCCAAGGTGCTGCCTACGCCGATGATGAACATCATCAACGGCGGCGAGCACGCCCCCAACAACCTGGACATCCAGGAGTTCATGATTATGCCCGTGGGCGCGGAGACCTTTGCCGAAGCCCTGCGCATGGGTGCGGAAATCTTCCACAACTTGAAGTCCATCCTGGCCAAGGACAAGCACGTCACCTCCGTCGGCGACGAGGGCGGCTTCGCCCCGAACCTCGCTTCCCACGCCGAGGCGTTCCAGTACATCATGCGCGCCTGCGAGGCCGCCGGGTACGAGCCCGGCCGTGACGTCGCCCTGGCCATCGACGCAGCCGCGTCCGAGTTCTACAAGGACGGCAAGTACGTCCTGGCAGGCGAGGACAAGATCCTGACCGCCGCCGAACTCATCGACTTCTACGACGACCTCGCCTCCCGCTTCCCGCTCATCTCCATCGAGGACGGCCTGGCCGAAAGCGACTGGGACGGCTGGGAGGCCCTGACCGACAAGCTCGGCGACCGCCTCCAGCTTGTGGGCGACGACATCTTCGTCACCAACCCGGACATCCTTGCCGAAGGCATCGACCGGGGCATCTGCAACTCGATCCTCATCAAGCTCAACCAGATCGGCACGGTCTCCGAGACCCTGGACACCATCGAGCTGGCCAAGACCGCCGGTTACACCAACGTGGTTTCCCATCGCTCCGGCGAGACCGGCGACCACTTCATCGCCGACCTGGCCGTGGCCGTGAACGCGGGCCAGATCAAGACCGGCTCCCTGTGCCGCTCCGACAGGCTCGAAAAGTACAACCAGCTCCTGCGCATCGAGGAAGAACTCGACGAGGATGGCATCTACTACGGTCCCGTCCTGGCGAGCAGCTTCTTCGAAGAGTAGCCGTCTCCACGAATAAACGAGGGGAAGAGGAAAGCCCTTTTCAACAAGGCGCTCCCTCTTCCCCTTTCTTGTGCTCCCATCTCCTCTCCCCTCCTGTTTTTTCCCGCCGCTCCGATGGATAGCCGGAGCGTTTCCGCATCCGGCCGGTCCCCGGCGGTCCCTGAATATCATGCCCGCGGCTTGCCTTCCGCGCCCTTTTTCTCTACGTAGCGACCAGCGCTAGTACGGCATTCCAATATTTCAAACGCGGAGAGAGACATGATTCTGCTTGACGGAAAGGAAACGGCCGCGACCATTCGCGCCGAAATCAGGGAAGAAGTTGAACAGCTTGAGGCCAAGTACGGCCGCAAACCCGGACTGGCCGTGGTGTTGGTGGGCGAAGACCCGGCCAGCCAGGTCTACGTGCGCAACAAGGAACGCGCCTGCGCGGACTGCGGTATCCGGTCCATTCCCCATCGGCTCGAAACAGCCAGCCAGCACGAGCTGGAAGGGCTCATCCAGGAACTCAACCGCGACGTCTCGGTGGACGGCATCCTGGTCCAGCTGCCCCTGCCCAAGGGGCTCGACTCCCAGAAAATCCTCGACCTGATCGACCCGGACAAGGACGTGGACGGCTTCCACCCGGTCAACGTGGGCAAGATGTCCCTGGGCCTGCCCGGCTTCAAGCCCTGCACCCCGGCGGGCGTCATCAACCTGCTCAAACGCTACGGCCTCGACCCCGCCTGCAAGAAGGCCGTGGTCATCGGCCGGTCCAACATCGTGGGCAAGCCCCTGGCCATGATGCTCTCCCAGAGCGGCCCCTGTGCCAACGCCACCGTGACCCTGTGCCACTCCCGCACCGCCAACCTCAAGGCCGAATGCCTCGAAGCCGACTACGTCTTCGCTGCCATCGGCCAGCCCAACTTCGTGACCGCCGACATGGTCAAGGAAGGCGCGGTCGTGGTCGACGTGGGCATCAACCGCACCGACGAGGGACTGGCGGGCGACTGCGACTTCGAAGGGCTCAAGGACAAGGTTCACGCCATCACCCCGGTCCCGGGCGGCGTCGGCCCCATGACCATCGCCCAGCTCATGGTCAACACCCTCCAGGCTTTCAGGATGCACGTGGGCGCGGAATAGACGCGGTCCCAAGCGCATTGAATCATCGGGAGGCCGGAGTAATCCGGCCTCTTTTTTTTTGCCTCCGCATTGCAGCTCCCCGCCATGTTGCGGCGCAATTAAACATGGACATCCGGTGGGTTGGGCAATACCCGACCTTGGAAGTCTGTTTTTTTGACTTTTCGGAAATCACGATATAGAAAGCAGTAATGCGAATCGTTCCGAAAATGGCGCTGTGCCTTCTCCTCATCGCCGGGTTGCTCGCGTATCCCGCAGCGTTCGCGAAGACCGTCCAGGCCGGGGACACGGTCTGCTCCGGTCAGGCCGGATGCGCCCATTGCACCAAGGGAGATTCGCCCGGCCCCATGCCCATGCATGGGAAAGCTCCGGTTCCGGCCGGGCCCTGTTGTCCCGTGCCTGTCATGGAGCCGGTCGGCGTTGACGGGGATTGCATCTGTTCGCACACCCCCGGGACGCCCCTGACGAACACGGACGGGTTAGTGCCCGCGCCCACGACGAAGCAGCTCGTCGCCCACCACGAGGCGGCCGACGCCCGGAACGCCCGCCGTGCGGACGCCTCTGCCCATCAGGACACCGTCAGGCCCGCGCGAGGCGCTCCTCTGCCGCGTCTTTTCCTCTTCCTTCGCATCATGTCCTTCCGGATTTAGACTCCCCGCGTTCCGACGCCACCACTTTCCTTTCCGATTCATTGCCCGTTTCCCGTCCGAATATGATGGGAACCGCTTGATTCCCTATCGGGACCGACCGTTTTCGCGCAGGCAAACCACTGCGCGCAGACATGCGAGGAGCTACAATGCAAACTTACCGATTCACTCGAAATATCGTCTGTTGCCTGGCCGTCTTCATGGCCGCGATCCTTTGGACTTCCAACAACTCCTTGGCCTTCAGCCTGTTCAGCGACGGCTACGAGAGCGTCACCCCCAAAGGCGGGGCCGTCATCATTCCCGTCGACAAGGTCGATGACGGCGACATCCACTTCTACAAACTCGCCGACAACGGCAAGGACATCCGGTTCTTCCTGCTGCAAAGCAACGACGGCGTGGTCCGCGCGGCCTTCGACGCCTGCGACGTGTGCTACGAATCCCGCAAGGGATACAGCCTGGAAGGCGATTTCGTGCGGTGCAACAATTGCGGTATGCGCTTTCACTCAAGCCGCATAAACGTGGTCGAAGGCGGCTGCAACCCGGCCCCGCTGAAACGAACCCGGGATGACGGCTCCGTGCGCATCCAGACGGCGGACATCCTGTCCGGCGCCCGTTTCTTCTAGGAGCGGCCATGAACATACTGACCATTCCCTTGAGGAATTCCCGACGCAAGCCATGGCGTACCGGGCTGTTGGCGCTCGTCTTCACCCTGGGCGTGATGAGCGTGGTCTCCCTGGACGACGTGTCGCGCGTCATAGGAGACAGCCTGGAAAAGAAACTGACGGCCTATGGCGCCAACATCCTGGTGGCCCCCCAGGTGGAGACCCTGGCCGTGTCCTACGGAGGCTTCACCCTGGGCGCCATGAACATGGGAGAGCACTCCCTGCCCGGCGCGGAAACGGTGGAGGCCATCCGATCCATAGGCCTGAAGGACCGCATCGCGGCAATCGCGCCCAAGTTCATCACCTCAACGGTGATCCGGGATCACCGCGTGGGCGTCGTGGGCGTCCATTGGCAGGAGGAGCTCGGCATAAAGAGCTACTGGGCCATCGACGGCGCGTATCCCGAAGCGGAAAGGCAGGTGCTCGCTGGATCGGTGGCGGCCGCGCGGCTGGGGCTCGTCATCGGCGACGCGGTGCGGCTCGGCCCCGACGCCTACACGGTCACCGGCATCCTGCACCAAACCGGCGGCGACGACGACAAGATGCTCATCACGGACCTCGCCTCGTTGCAGCAGACCATGGGCACGCCGGACCGCATCCACTTCGTGGAGGTGTCCGCCCTCTGCTCGGGCTGCCCCATCGAGGACATCGTCGCCCAGATACGGGAAGCCCTGCCGGACATGCGCGTCAACGCCCTCCAGAGCGTGGTCAAACAGCGCATGTATTCCGTCACCTTTGTCAAGGATCTCGCCATGATCGTCAGTCTCGTCATCCTCCTGACGGCCTCGGCCATGGTCGGCGTATCCATGCTTTCCGCCGTGAACGAGCGAAAGAAGGAAATCGGCATCCTGCGTTCCCTCGGCTATGCCAGGGGACAGGTCTTCGCCATCTTCTGCGTGGAGGCCTTTTTCATTGGGGTGCTGGCGGGGGCCGCGGGCTATGTCGCGGGCTACGCCGTCTCCTTCCGCATACTGGATGTCCTGGACGTGGCCGCCGATGCGGACATCGCCTTCGACTGGCTGCGATACGGCGGCGTCTGCGCCGTCATGGCCGGCCTGTCCGTGACCGCGGCCCTCATTCCCGCATGGAAGGCTGCCAAGGTGGAACCTTCCGAAGCCCTGCTCAGCCTGTAGGAGGCGACATGCTCAAAGCTGAAAACATATCCAAGACGTTTTATGGCGAAGGGACCCCGACAAAGGCTCTGGCGAACGTCTCCCTCACCGTGGCAGAAGGAGCGTTCGTTTCCATTGTCGGAAGGTCCGGCTCCGGGAAAACTACCCTGCTGCACATCCTCTCCACCCTGCAAAAGCCCGACTCCGGCAGCGTGTTCTACGACGACGCCGACATCGTGCGGATCGGGGACGGAAAACTGAACACCATCCGGCACAAGGACTTTGCCGTGATCTTCCAATTCCACCACCTGCTCCCCTACCTCTCGGTGCTGGAAAACGCGCTGCTCCCCTTCATGAACGGACTGCGCCCGGTGGCCCGTCGTCATGTCGAGGAAGCCAAACTATGCCTTGAGCGTGTCGGCCTGGGCGGCAAATGGGACCGCCTGCCTTCCATGCTCTCGGGCGGAGAGCAGCAGCGGGCCGCCATTGCGCGGGCGCTTGTCAAGCAAGCGCGTTGCCTCTTCGCGGACGAACCCACCGGCAGCCTGGACAAGCGAACGGGCGAGGAAATCCTGACCCTCCTGAAGGAACTCAACAACGAGGGACTGGCGGTGGTGATGGTGACCCACGACCAGCAATACGCGGCCTATGCGGACACCGTCATCGAAATGGAAGACGGCTCGATCAGGCGCATCGCCAAACAGTAGGACGCCGTCAAGGCGGGCGGTTTCACCTGCCGCCCGACCCCATCAAGAAAGGACGTAGCCTGTCCGACAAGCGGCCCCTGCCCGGTCTTCCGGGCAGGGGCCGACCGCCGTAAAACGCGATGAACCGTTTTTTTGATAATGGAGGTATAAAGAATTCGTCGGGGACACCGATAAGAGGTGCATGATTATCTCCGGCGCACATATGAACTACGGGTTCATGCACAAGCTCAAGACGCGGGCCGACCAGGGCGAGGACCTGGGGAACGCGTCCAAGCTGCTGGACGACAGCCATGGGCTGCGCCTGGGACAGATCGCCGTGTCCAACCCGGCCAAGGACGGACTTACTCCGGCGGCCAGGGCTTTGGCCCATGCCCCCGGACAGGCGGACAAGCAGTCGGGAGATTTCCCCCGCACGCTGGGTAAGACCTTCGCCAACGAGATCATCCGCCGCATGGGCGATGTCACGGACGAAAACGGCGAGGCCAAGGACACCGACGGGCTGCGCGACCAGCTCGCCTCCACCATGGACTGGCTGCGCGAACGGTTCGGCGACGACACCGCCGCCGCGGCCGCCGGAATGATCGTCCAGGCCACCTCCTCCGGCGTGAACGAGGACACCCTGGGCAACGGCCTGCTCAACGTCCTCAAGTTCATCGACCGCAATTTCGGCGTTGCCGCTGGCGACGCGGCCATCTCTCAGTTCAATTCCGGCATCAATACGGCCCTGAACGAGTTCTTCGACAACGGCCAAAACGAGATTTTCCACGTCGCCGAATCCTCCGGCGGCGACTCAGCCACCCAGGACGTCAACGCCAGATTCTTCCTCAAGGCGGCGCAAGACTCGAACGAAGCCGACACCGACCCCCTGGAAGATCTCAACAATCTTCTGGAGCAGCTCAAGGGCGAACTCGACAACGTGGCCCAGCTTCAGGACCTGACCACCCGGCTTGAAGCGCGGTTCAATCCAGCCAAGGCGAGCATGAACCAAGCCCTGGAAGCCTATCAGGCAGTGCCCGGTTACGCCGCCCCGCAGCTGGCCAGCATAACGGTCTAGACCCCACCCCGCGCTTTTTGCAAGCCGACTCGAAAGGGTCGGCTTTTTCCTGCTACGCCCGAATTCCGTATCAATACAACATTCCTCCGCGCCCCGCCCCTACCGCCCGACAATGCGGCAATGAAGACGCAAGCGGTCCCACCCCTGTCCGCCGGAGGCGAAATCACCCGGTATCCCGAAGGCGGCTCCAACGTCCGCCCTTGCACACAAAAAAAACGCCCCGGCCGACGATGCGGCGGGGCGTTTTTCATTGGGCTTGGTACAGGCCTAGTACAGGCGGTGTTCATCCACATAATCCAGGACGAACCGTTCGGCCTCCTCAAGGGTGGCCACGTCGTCGCGGACCTGAGCCTCCAGGAGCTGATCGCGGATCTTGCCGATGGCCGGACCGGGCTTGAGCTTGGCCAGCTCCATGATCCGGTTGCCGTCGAGCAGCGGTTCGAGTTCGAGATCCGGGATGTCGGCGCGCTCGGCCATCTTGAGATTGTGGTTGAATTCGCGCCAGGAGCCGTTGCGCGCCTTGATGTCGGCGCGGACCATCTCCATGATGCGCGGGTATTCGTCCAGGGAGCGCAGCCGCCGGATGCCCTTGTCGGTGAGCATGAAATGGGGGCGCATGTGGTTCTGGACGAGCTCGCAGATGAGATCGATATCCTGCTCCTCGAAGCGGAGACGCTTGAGGACCTTGCGGGCGACCTTCGCGCCCACGCGGTGATGCTGGAGGAAATTCCAGCGGTCTTCGTAGAATTCGGCGGTGTAGAGCTTGCCGATGTCGTGGAACAGACAGGCCACGGTGCCGAACCAGTCGAAGGGGAGCTCCTCGGGATAGGCCTTCATGACGTCCAGGGTGTGTTCCAGAACAGTCTCCTCGACGCCCTCCTCGGCATTCTTGATCTGCCGGACGCGGGACAGAGCCGCGATCTCCGGGATAAGCCCGTGCAGGAGCATGGAGTCGAAAAGCAGGCCGAAGAACTTGTGCATGGATTCGGCCTCGACCTTGCGCCATTCGTCCAGGAAGTCGGACATGGGCACGTAGTCGAGCACACGACGGGAGTTGCGCACGATGGCGATCCAGGAGTTGGCCTCGATTTCCTTGTCGAAATTGGCCGCGAAACGCATGGCGCGGTAGGCCAGGGAGTAGTCCTTTTTCAGGGCCTGGTCGGGCATTCCCTTGAAGCGAATCTGTCCCTCGGTGAAGTCCGCGAAATCGGCGTAGGTCTCCTTGGCCCGGGGAATGAACGGGCAGACGGCGGACAGGGGAATGTCGCCGCGCCGCTCAAGCCGCTTCATCAGCCGAGGGGTCATGGTGGAGACCTCCTCGTCCGTGTAGGCCGCCACTTCGGTGGACGCGGGGTAGAAGTAATAGGTCACGCCCCCTTCCACGAGGGTGCCGAGGATTCCCTTGTCGCCGGACTCCTCCATGGTGGGGAAGTATTTCTTCAACTCGTCGAACGTGGCCTCGGTGCAAATGTCCAATTCCTGCTCGCTGCCCGTTTCGTCCAGGGTAAGCGCCTGGAGTCGGGCATTGATGATATATGCGTCAAACCCGTTGCGCATGATGGTTTTGCAAAAGCCGACAGCATCTTTGAAAGGCTGGCTCATATCATTCCTCTCTCGGCCGTCCCGACAGGCTCGAAACGGACGGCCTCACTTTGAATCGTTGGCTGGCCGCGTCGCAAAAAATGGCATCGCCCCGACGCGGCTCCCGGGCCTTATAGGTTACCGGGAAATCCTGCTATACAACCTTTTTGCCCGCAATGAAATGGGTTTTTACCCGTCCCTTCAGAACGGAGCCGAGCAAGGGAGTGTTCTTGCCCTTGGAATGCAGGGTGGCCGGAGAGACGGTCCAGTCCTCGTCCTCGTCGAACAGGAAGAAGTCCGCCGGGTCGCCGGGCTTGAACGCGTTCACCGGCAGCTTGAATATCCCGCACGGGGCCGTGGTCCAGGCGCGGAGAAAGGCCTCGCGCGTGAGCACGCCGTCGCGGACCAGTCCCCAGGTCACGGAAAGCGCCGTGTCCAGTCCGGTGATGCCGCAGGGAGCCACGTCGAACTCGGTCTCCTTCTCGTAGCCCGCGTGGGGCGCGTGGTCCGTGGCCAGGCAGTCGATGGTCCCGTCGTTCAGGGCCTCGATCATGGCCTGCCGGTCGTCCTCGGTGCGCAAGGGCGGATTGACCTTGGCCAGCGCGTCGAATTCCGTGGCCTCGGCTTCGAGGATGTTCTCGGTCATGGTCAGGTAATGCGGCGTGGTCTCGGCGGAAATCTTCACGCCGCGCGACTTGGCGAAGCGGATGAGGTCCGCGGACCGGCGGCAGGAGATATGCGCCAGATGAATGGGCAGGTCCAAATATTCGGCAAGCAGAATGTCGCGCGCCACCTGCATGGCCTCGGCCACGTCAGGCTGGCCGGGCAGGCCCAGGCGGCTGGACACCTCGCCCTCGTTGACGCCCGCGGCGACGCCCAGATACGGGTCCTCGCAATGGTCGATGACCACGCGGTCCCAGTCAGAGGCGTATTCCACGGCCAGACGGAATATTTTGGTGGACTCCACAGGCACGCCGTCATTGGAAAAAGCAGCGCATCCGGCCTCGGCCAGCTCGGCCATGGGCGCAAGCTCCTTGCCCTGCAACCCCTTGGTCAGCGCGCCGATGGGGAACAGCCTCGGGCCGTCGGGCCAGTGCTTGCGCGCCTTGTCGAGCATGAACTCGGTGACCGCGCCGTTGTCGTTCACCGGCTTGGTGTTGGCCATGCACATGATGTTGGAGAACCCGCCCCAGGCGGCGGCCCGCAGGCCGGACTCGACGTCCTCCTTGTATTCGAACCCCGGCTCGCGCAGATGCACATGCACGTCGGTCATGGACGGCAAAAGAGTCAGCCCGAAGGCCTCCTCCACCACGGCGTCGCCCGCTTCGAGGGTCTCGGCCGAGGGTTTCACTTCCGCGATCTTGCCTTCGGAAACAAAGACGTCCACATCCTGTCCGTCCAATTTGGCTCGTCTGACAATCAAATCTATCTTGGCCATGTCTGCCTCCTGTATATGCCTCCGGCGGCCCTGCCGGGGGCCCCTCCGGGGGCCCAAGAACCTTTTGGAAAAGGTTCTCGGGAATCTCCAAAACTTTTTGTGCCGCTTCGCGGGGTCTGCCGTCCGCGAAGGGATTGCTTTTCCAATGAACGACTTCGCCGGAGGCGGTATTCTACTCTTCGCCCTTCCTGGTCATGTACAGGAACAGCAGGGCCATGCGCACGACCACGCCGCTGGCCACCTGATCGAGAATGAGGGAATTGGCGGTATCGGCCAGCTCGGAGCTGATTTCCACCCCCCTGTTCAGGGGCCCGGGGTGCATGATGCGCACATCCGGATTGGCCAGCTCGACATGCTTCATGCCCAGCCCGTAGGTCCTGGCGTATTCGCGTAGGTCGGGCAGCAGACCGTCCTTCTGGCGTTCGAGCTGCAAACGCAGGCACATGACCGCGTCCACGCCTCTGACCGCCTCGTCCAGGTCCGAGTAGACCTCGACCGGCCAATTCCTCACCGCCGGAGGCAGGAGGGTGCGCGGACCGCAAAGCCGGACCTTCGCGCCGAGCATGTTGAGCAGGATGACGTTGGAACGGGCCACGCGGCTGTGGGCGATATCACCGAGAATGAGGATGGTCCTGCCGCTCAGGTCTCCCCACTCCTGGTGCAGGGTGAAGGAGTCCAGAAGGGCCTGGGTGGGATGGGCGTGCCGCCCGTCGCCCGCGTTGATGACCGAGCAGTCCAGCCGGTCCGCCATAAACCGGGCCGCGCCCGAGCACCAGTGCCGGATGACGATGGCGTCCGGGGCCATGGCCTGGAGGGTCAGGGCGGTGTCCTTGAGGGACTCGCCCTTGGTCAGGCTGGATGAACTCTTGGCCAGCGAGAACGTATCGGCGGACAGCCGCTTCCCGGCCACGTCGAAGCTCGTCTTGGTGCGCGTGCTCGGCTCGGCGAAGAAAAGCACCACGCTGCGGCCCTTGAGGGTGGGCACCTTCTTGACCGGCCGTTCCTGCAATTCCTGAAAACGCCCCGCCGTCTCGAAGATCGCCATGACCTCCGCCTTGGAGAGCTGGGACACGTCCAGCAGGTCCTTGTGTAACCATTTCATGTCGTTTCTGCCTCCGACAATCCTAGAATAACGCTTGTAGGGTATCCGGCACCAGAGCAAAGGAAGCGACCTTGCCCGGTTCCAGCGTGCCGAGGGTGTTGCCCGCGCCCAGAATGCGCGCCGGGTTGCGGGTCACCATGGCGAGCACGTCCTCCAGGGACAGCTCGCCGTCGAAATTTTTCTTGATATACAGCGCCTCGTTCCACAGATCGAGGTCATGGTTGGAGGCCAGGGAGTCCGTTCCCAGGCAAAGGGGCGTGCCCGAGGCGAACCACTTCTCCCACGGGGCGCGGCCCACGCCGATGAACTCGTTGGAGCGCGGGCACAGGCATACCGTGGCCCCGGTTTCGCGCACGGCGGCGATGTCCTCGTCCGTGACCTTCACGCAGTGCACGGCCAGGGTGGTCTCGTCGAGCAGGCCGAGATCAAGGGCCTGCCGGACCGGCCGCTTCCTCGGCGGCTCGAAGTCGAGCAGACGGCCGCGCGCCTGGAGCAGATCCAGGAAGGCGCTCGGCTCGCCCGCCATGATGGCGACCTCGTCGTCATGCTCGGCCAGGTGCAGGGAAAAGGGCAGCCCCCGTTCCCGGCTCTCCTTCTTGGCGGCCCGGAGCACGTTCCTGTGGGTGGTGTACAGGGAATGCCCGGCCACGGACAGGAACCCGGCCTCGAACTCGCCCGAGGGAATGAACGTCCGCTTCGGAACGGTCTCGCCGATGGCTTCGCAGAAAACCGCGAAAAAAAGGCCGGATGCGGCGAGCATTCCGGCCATCTCCTTGGCGAAACGGGTGGCGATGTCCCCTACCATAACGGTCCCGGTCCGCTTCAATTCCTTGACGGCTTCGTCCAGGGCGTCGGGTTCGAGATCGAATATGGGCTGCTTGAGCAGATCCTCCACCCAGACGACGAATCCACGGCCCGAAGGGCATTTGCCCCGCAGGTGCGCCAGTTCCAGATGGGAATGGGCGTTGACCAGGCCGGGACAAAGGAAAACGTCCCCGAGATCGAGAACGTCGCCAGTGTGGGCCTTACCCAGGGAAGCGAACGTGCCGACCTCCCTGATTATCCCCTGATCGACGAGAATGGCCGCGTCCTTGATGACGGGCGTGCCGGGTATCATGGTCGCGGCTTTGGCCGCACGAACGAGTTCAACCATCCGGTTTCGCGTGCTCCCCTGCTTCGGTTTGATGTCTTCGGTGATGTGTCCGCGCACGGACTGAAAATATCTCGTAGTATGTTTTGCGGTGAAGGTCCACACATATCAGACGGGTTCCGGCGGCGGCGCGTTGCGCAAACACACCAATGACTGTAGAGGTTGCGCCATACCCTGACCGACAAACCTTTTTTACCTGCGCGGTTAAACGGCCATGACGGTTCGAGGCAAAGAGGAACAATGTTTGCACGAACATCTGGTCACCGTCACAAAATGATCAGCAGGAGGATGGTGTGCAGAGATCCGCCTCGATGGGATATAACCGCATCGCCCAAAAATACGCCCTGATTCCGGCCAACCGGGATGTGAGCAACGCCGCGATCGCAGCGGTATGCGACACGGTAAAGGAGCGGGTGCGAACGCTCGGTGATTCATATGCCCTGCCTCTGTTTACAGACGCACACGAGATGATGCGCACCGCGCCGGTCTATTTCGAGGCGGAGATCGGCGGATTCGCCGTCAACGAAAGAACGTTCAGGAATTTCGGGGCGCGCCTTCCCGGGGATAGGAAGGCGTGGACCCGCTACCGCGCCAATCCTCTGCACGTCTCGGGCCTCGCCCCTGTCGCCTGCCCGGAACATTTGGTCAACGGTATCGAACAGACAACCGACGGGCCGACCGCCCTCCATGGGGCCTCCCCCCGGCACCCCGCCACGGCCCGGCACGCGAGGTATGCATGAGGATCATATCCATTACGCCGGATATCGACAGCGGGGGCGCGGCTAAAAGTCTGTTCGTCCTTGCCAGGGCGTTGGCTGAACAAGGCCATTCCCTGTGCATCATGAGTATCGCAAAACCTTCCAGGACCAAGCGTAAGGTGGAAGAACTCACAGCCATGGGCGTTGACGTCCGGTTCTTCAACATCCCCTATTTCCCCATAAAGCTGATCGCCTGCCCCATACCGTTCTGGAAGAACGTCGGTCGGGCCCTCGCCAGACTGGGCGAATTCAAAAGGCTGGCGGCGGAGGTTCGGGCGTTCAATCCGGACGTGATCCACTACAACAGCTACACAACGCTGCACATAGCGTCCCTGCTGAAAGGCTACAAGGCCGTCCTGCACGCCAGGGAGGTCCTTGTGGAACCTGCGGCATCGCTCCCGCTGACAAAGCTTATCATGAAGTCCAGGGTGGCGAGGGTAATCGCTATCTCTCCCGAGGAAAACGAACAGGCAAGTCGCCTTTTCTCCCTGCCGGTCAGCACGGTGTTCAACTCTCCGTTGGGGCCGTTGCGCTACGCGCCCCTGCCAGAGGGCCACTCGCTGGTCTACGGAGCTTTTTCCCACATCACCCCCATCAAGGGGCAGATGGAACTGGTAAAGGCGTGCGCGGCGGCGGCCGGGGAGTTGCGCGCAGCGAATGTCCAGGTCCGCATCTGGGGAGGAGCCGTGGGAATCCACCAAGGCTACCATGACGCCGTGGCCGAGGAAATCGAACGGAGCGGCCTCAGGGAAACCGTCGTGTTCAAAGGCTTCACGGACCAGCCGGAAGAAGAGATGAAAAAATGCCACCTGATCGTGCGCCCGGACGCCGCGGGCCAGCCATGGGGCAGGGACGTCATCGAATCGCTGAGCATGGGACGCCCGGTTCTGGCCACCGGAAGCAGGCAGACCTTCATCCGTTCCGGTGAAAACGGGATGCTTGTTCCGCCCAGGGACGTGGACGCCCTGGCGCGCGCCCTGGTCCGGTTGGCGAACCACCGCGTGTTGCGGGAAATGAGCGAGGCCGCCTTTGACTTCGCCCGCAGGAACCTCGATCCCGGGATAAACATCGGGAAAACCATAGACTGCCTGCGGCTGGTGACCGGACAGGCGGAATAGCCCGCTTCATCGGCGGGACGCGGCCCGGTTTCGCTAACGCGCGCGGCATCACATTATACTTGGGCTGACGGCAGCCGGGCAACGAACAAAGACAAGGAGCAATTCCTCATGGCATATACACTCGAGGACTCGCAACGCCACATCTCACAGACATATTTCAAGCACGATCGGGTCAGGGCGGAGCAGTACGGGGAATACATGTCCGGCCCCCACGACAAGACCGTGGTGCACATCCCCGCCCGGGCAGGCTCCACCCGCATCGCCCACAAGAACATCCGGGAAATATGCGGCGTCCCCCTCATCGCCTACACCATCGCCATCGCCAAGGCGTTGCCGGTCGATCGTGTCATCGTCAATACGGACAGCCGGAAATACGCCAGGATAGCCGAACAGTACGGCGCCGAGGCGCCCTTCATCCGCCCTGCGGAACTGGCCAGCGACGACGCGTCACCAGGCCTGGCCTCCTATTACGCAAAGCACTTCCTGCTCACCGAGGGATATCCTCTCGGGGTCTTTATCGATCTGTATCCCACCTCGCTCTTCCGCAACGTCAAAACCATGACTCGCTACGTCGAGATGACCCGCAAGGCGGGCTGCTGCTCCACCGCCGTCATGCCGGATGTGGACCTCAACAGGCTGTTCACGGAAAACGACAGGATCGAGCTGCCGCCCTGCACACGCCGGGACGAACTCAACCTGTATTGCCGACTCCTTGGAAATTTCGTCGGGGCGAGAGTCCTCAACCGGGAAATGCGCTGGCTCCACTATGAGCTCATCGACAACCCCGTCGAGCTCATCGACATCGACGAGGACGAGGATTTTGCGCTGGCCGAATACATCATTGAACATGAACTCTACGATTTCGGGGTGTCCATATGAAGGCGTTCCTCTCCTTCGGTTTCTACGATATCCGGGAGCAGCAGCTTGTCTCCTCGGCCGTGATTCTGAAGCACCTTGTCGAAGTGGCCCGTGACGCCGTGGCCCAATGCCCGGGGCTTGAAATGAGCGGGATTCTGACGCCTCACGCCCTGGATTTGCAGGATGACGCGGATATCCCCTGCCACGACATCCGGCCCTGCGATCGCTTTTGCGCAGAATTCGAGGCCATACGCGCCCTCACGGCCGATTTGGACGACACGGACCGCGTGCTCGTTCTGCGCCCGGGCCAGGGGGCGCTTTTCCGCTCTCGGGTGCGCCATTTTCATGAGGCCGTGCAGGGACGCGGGGAGCCGCTGATCGTCTCCACTATCCAATGCACCTCCACGGTGCATCCCATGTGGAATCTCAGGGTGGCGGACCGGCGCTTCTTTTCCAGGACTGCGGTGCGCCATCCCCGCAGCGGCACGAACTTCGTCCAACCCCTGAGCACAGTCTGCCCGGAGCTCTGGGAGGCCGTGGGCAAACAAACAGGCGACCGGCCCACGGGTTCCCAACACCTGGACCCCCTGTACCGATACGACGGTGCGCTTTACGGGATCTCGCTCCGGAGCATGGACAACACGGACGGAACCATGCCCGAAATGCACCCAGTGCCGTGCCCCGAATCCGGAGGGGCCAAGGAAAACCTGCTGCTCCGGCTACCCGTTTTCCAGATGAGCCGGGAGACGGTCATCAACATTTCCACCCTTGAGGCCCTGCTCATCAAAAACCGGGAAAACGGCGGGAATCAACTATAACCGCCCCACCGGGCGAGGCTGTGTCATCCCGCCGGGGGGGCAGCCTCTTCCTGCTGCCTGAGTTCACCCCAAATCTCATAGTCGCGGTCCTGGTACACTTCGACATGGTTGCGCTGCAACGCCTGGTACAAGGGTATCGCCTTCAGTTTAAACTGCTCGATATCAAATTTCCAAAAAACAAAGAATGAGATGTTGTTTTCCCGTATCAACCTCTCCACATGCTCTATGGTATCGGCTCGAAGCAATGGGAAATACGCTTCCGAAAAAAGGTACGCGATCCGATGCGACAGGAACGGAGAGGGGAAGCCGGTATTCGAAACCGCGATGGAGCCGTCCCAGGGAGCATCCTTCTCCATCTCTTCAAACAGTTTCATTCCCTTGAAAAAGGGATCCTTGAAATCGCAAAAGAGCGCCCCCCATCGCTTGAATGCCCTCATCGCCGTCCAAAACGCCAAAATCACGACAAGCGTGGCAACGCCCTCCCGCAAGACCGGCCCATTGCCGGGAGGCGTCAGCAGGGAAGCGGCCGAGGAAGCCGTTATCATGGCTATGGGGTACCAGTGGAGGGGATACCGGATGTTGGAAACGAAGAAATCGGAGAACTGGTATGGCCCGATGTCGAGGACACCGGTGAACGGCAACAACAGGATCAAGGAAGTCGCCGCCGTGAACATGACTCCGAAAGGAACGGCGTGATGGCGGGAAAAGGCGCAGATACCGACAGAGGCGAGGACGCCCAGTGCGGTCATCGGCAGATTCCCCTTGAACACATGGAACAGCTTCCTTTTCCAACTGGTCGAATCGGAAGGCAGGCGGCAATTAAAGGCTGTTTTCATGTACGTTTCATGCGGCGTTCCCTTGAAGGCGCATCTGCGCCATATATTGCCCATGAACTGCCCGGTCTTCAAATATGCATGGATGTACTTCCTCAACGACAGGAGCATTCCCGCTCCACAGCTCAAGGAAGCCAGCACAAGCATGGGCGTGGAGGCGAGAGAGTCCCCGCTGAAGACAATCGCAACGATCCACCCCAAAGCGGCACAGCCCAGGAGCAGCACGTTCAACGCATGAGCGTCGCCCACAAGGTAGCAAAAAACAAACAGGGCGATCACATAAGGAACGGCATTGTCCACGGTCATGAGCGTGGGCGCGCTCGCAAGAAAAACCAGCAGACAGGCAGCCATGTTGAGGCGGTAGGCATCCCGGCTAAACGACTGGACCGCATAGTGGAAGCTGCGTGGGACAAAGGCCAGCATGACCACTCCGCAAGCGGCCCAGACCGACCCCGAGATGACGAGTCCAGCCGCAAACGCCGAAAGAAAATAGAATATATTGTTGAGTTGCAACGCGCTGTTGATGGTACATTGCCTCTCTAACATAGTCCCTTCCGTCATGAAATTCTGGGCGAACGCGAGATAGGCCGGATACGATGCGCCATGGGGCTCGCTCACGAAGTTCGGGAATATTGAGGTTATATTGCAGAGCGACCGCACATCGCGATTTTCACTGATATATCTGGCCATATCCATGTACGCGTTCGCGTCATGATGGATATTGTTGGTCCTTGCGTAGGCAAAGAACATCCGGCATCCGAGGAGGAAGACGATGCCTACGGCGCAGAGTCCCGCGTAATCGCCGAAGGCCAACCTCGGCATCTGAAAATGAACACCACCCGCATAGAGCCGTCCCCCTCCCCAAAGTCCCGCAACCAGAAGTGGAACGGCGGTCAACAGCCACGGCGTCCACTTCGGGCGGATTTCGGTGAGAAGCAGCGTCCAAAAGCCCAGCACTGTGGGCGTCAACGCCGCGCCGACGAGGAACAGGACGACGGAGGAAATGTGCAACGTCGCCGACAGGGAACTCAGGACGGCTCCGAAGCTCGCGGCCAGCAGCGTCATATAGCCGATAAATAAATAGCAATTCACTTTGGGATTCATAAGCTTTCTAACGTGCTCAGCCCTCAATACATTGGTGCATTCGCCATGAGCGGACGCCATGCGATTGATCTTTTCCATGACAGAACCGGGTTGCGACCGGCTCAACGAAAGACCTTCATTCTCTTCAACAGATGGAAGGCCCGGTAGACCAAGAGATAAAGCGGCCGATTCAACGTCAGATAGTATTCAAGCCTGTTCATCACCCTCCTTTTGACGGGTTGGGAACGATCGTATTTTCTCGCTATTACCTGGAGAGAAACATCCTTGTCGCGAAACATCGCCAGCAACTTTTCCGGTGCGGTTTTCCGCTTCGCGATGACGATGGAAGGCGTCGTTTCCTCCAATTTCAGCCGAGAAGCGGCTTTTGAGACGAAATCGAGGCCCTTTTCCGTAAACGCGGTGATTTGCGACAAACCACGCTTCCAACTGTCGCTGGTAACCAGGGTCATCTTGTGCCACGCATCTTCGAGCCTGATGTCGGCTTCGGAGGCATTCTTGAAATACACGCAGGAATGGCATGTCTGGTGCACACAGCCGTAGACGTTGAATATGCGACCGAGCAGGTCCTTATAGCTCGTTTTCGCGTAGACGCCCCCGTCCTTGAACTCGACTCTGGGCCCCCACGCCTTCCAGCTGATATCCTTGCCCCGGAAGTTGAGAGACTTTATCCCGGACGGATTGATCCCTTCAAGATACCGCACATACTTCTCCAAGGCCAAATATCCCATCGGCCCGAAGCATTTCAGGTCCGCGTAGACGAAATTCTTGTTCTTGTAAGCCTTTCGCAGCGCACTGATCTGGCATGGGGTTGCGATGACCAACGCCTTGTCGACATCCTGCAAAGCCGAGAACGCGTCCAGCGTGTAGCTGGGGAAATACTTTGATCCCATGATGCGTCCGATCTCGCCCGGGTCCGTGATAAACACGTGCTCGACCCGCATCGTGTCATAATTCATTTCCGCGCCGACAACGGTATAGCCTTCCTCCAGCGCGGTCAGGACCAAAGCGCTGGCGACGCCTCCGGAGGAACTGGAAAACCTGATCGATTCGTCCAAGTTGTACCCGACATAACTTTTCAATGCGGGGGGCGGCGTCGAGCGCTCCTGAAACTTATAGCAAACGTCGACGCACTTGCCACAATCAACGCAAAGATCGCCGTCAGCGACGGCCACGGGATAGCCGTCTTGATCCCTTTGGATCGATATGCACGATGCGGGGCACACGATGGCGCAGACCATACAACCGCAACACGCGCGCTTACCTTGGGCATTAATATTCATTTTTTATGATGACCCCCTGTCCTGACGGTAAGGAAATGATCCTACACGCATTGTACTCGCAAAATTCGTCAGCGGCTTCTTTGACGCCGACGTATGAAACAAACCCGTACTCCTCAATAAAATGGCCCGCCGCCGGCGCAATACGAGGATAGCCATATTGCAGGGCGTCCTTTGCGCCTTGATACGGGTTCAGGCGCGCATGGACAAAAGGCCACACCGCGCTCCCGATGCGTTTCTCCCCTGCCCAATGCAGCCTTGATTGCTTTTTTTATCGAAAACACCACACACACTCCTTGCGCGTCAGAGCGACCCCAGCAGTGCCGCGACCAACACGGCGTTCTTCCTGGCCTTGCCGATGACCTCGGGAAGGCGTTCCCCGATCGCCTTCCGGCGGGCTTCGCGCTGCTCCCACAGTTGCGCGACCGAACGCGCCAGGCCGTCCCGGGACATGTGCTCATGGGAAATGACCATGTCTTCCTGTCCCACCATCCGCATCATCTCGCGATACTTGTGGCTCCAGGCGATGGCCAGAGAGGGAACGCCCGACGACAGGGTAGCCACCAGAAAATGAAAACGGGAGCCCACGGCGATCTCCGCCCCGGCGCATATGCCCTTGGCGAGCTTCGGATCACTCACGGGCGGCACCAGGTGGCAGCGCGACGAATCGGCCAGGGCCGCCGCCACGGCTTCGCACACGGCATAGTCATCCTCAGCGTCGTTCTTCAGTTCGTGCGACAGCAGGACGACGTGTATGCCCTCCTTTTCCAAGACCCATTTAGCGGCCTGGACAAGACTTTCAACGTAGAGATTCCTTTCGGAGGCGTCTATGTAGCTGTTCACGATGTGGCTCGGGCCCAATATGCAGTACCTGGCGTCCTCGGGCAAACCTATCCGCGCGAGCAGCGCCCGCACTTCCGCGTTTTCCGCGGGGGCCAGCCCAAAGGCGGAATCCGGCAGTTGCCGGACGTCCCGGCCGGGCAGAAGCTCTTTCACATACGATTCGCTGGCCGCGCCCCTGGCTATCAGCAGGCGCATACGGGACAGAAAGAATTTCGAAACGCGACGGATATAGCCCGTTTCGAACGGCCCCATCGCCTGGGAGGCTTTGATAATCGGTATCCCCGCGCCCAGCGCGGGAACGAACCAGAGGCAATTGATGAGCAGCCCCAAGCCGGGCCGGTAATCCGTAAAGGAAATCCCGGACATGTCGACAAGCACGTCTCCCGTCGCGTAGGGCGCGAAATCGCCGCGAAACACCCAGCGGTAGGGCAGCTTCATCAGCCGGAGCAGCCATCCCGCGAGGCCGATGGGCACTCCGGGGAGCAGTTGGCGCACGGTCCGCATATCTTTCATCTCCCAGCCGCGCTCCCGACAGAAGGCTTCATCGCCCTGCGGGTATTTGGACAAGACGGTGAACCGGACGCCGGAAAGATGTTTTTGCGCCTCCTCGGCAAAGGAAATATACAGGGCCGGTCCGCCGATATTGCCCGACATGCAGGCGCCGCAAAGTACGATTTCCCGATTGTCCTTACGCATTTTCCCCATCCTAAATTCCAATCTCCAACAACAACGTGTGGCAAAGCCGGGGGAACCTGCGGAACAGCCGGTCCATGGGCAAGAACCGTATTTCCCCGATGACCTTGCCATACGCCGCCAACTCGTCCACGGAGTATTGGGTTACGATATTTTCCTGATCCCACCAGCCGTCCATGCCCGCCAGCTTTTTCAACCAATCCCACGGAGAACGCCCGTTCGGGACCAGCAGCAGGATTCTCCCGCCCGGGCGGGTCACTCTTTTCAACTCGGCCACGAAGGAATCCAGATGCAGGTACTGGGCGACGGCACATGCCCAGACACCGTCGAAACTGTTGTCCGCGAAGGGCAAGGCGCTACCGTCGCCGCACACCTTTTCCCCATGGCGCAAGCTGCCAAGGGCCGGGAGGGAAATATCGAAGACCACGGGCCTGCTGTCGACGAAATACGGAAGATATTCGCCCAGCCCGCCGCCGCAATCCAGAATCCTTCCCCGCAGGCTTGCGGCCGCGGCGATGCGGCAGGGGCTGAGAACGGACTTATGCAAGCTTTCGTTCCTGATCCCGGAAGTCATGACAAATCCCCCTTCCTCCAATGCGACGCTATCTTGCCCATGGTGCTTATCCAAGCGCCTTGCCGACGCGCTTCGCACAAAACGTCCTTGTAAAATCCCAGCCGCTCTGGAAACAGCGTGGCGTTGCAAACGCATTGATGCCAATCCAAGGTGACGACCCCACCCTGCCCGGCTATATCTGCAACAACCTCTTCACTCCGTCTGCGGATCGCCGGGTTTTCAAGCCCGATGGTATCCATCAGGGTAATCGGCAGCTCGACAACACCGCTTCCCTCAGGGGTATACGGCATGACGCCGTATCGCCCGTCATACGGCTTATGCGAATAGCCCCGCGTCGAATCAACAGTAAGCCCCAACCGGTCATACAAAGCAAACGTCACGCCTTCCTCCAGGCGAAGATAGTGCTGCCTGCCGCTGACCACGGGATGCCCCACGATCCGCTCCAGCCGATCCTTTTCCTGTTCCAGCAATGCCGGGGAGTTGTAGGAAAAAAGCGAGCCATGCAATCCTATTTCCCAGCCCCCGGCGTCGAGCTCCCGGATCACGGAGGCGACTGACGGGTCGGCGAAGCGGTACCGCCCCCAATACTTGGGGCCGAACCCCTTAGCGGTCTCATCCAGAAACAGGAAAGTGGAGCGCACCTGATACGCATCTTCCAACTCGGCTAGCCGCTCAAAATTCCAGGCCGAGCTTCGTCTCCCCAAGGTCGCCGCCGTGTCACGGAATTCCCTAAGGGCCACGGCCGGACCGCACCGGGCGCCACGCCAGAGCCGCTGATAAAGACGGCGCGTCACATGGTCCACATCATGCGTGAGGCACAGGGCGTAAGGAGCGTTATCTGGCCATGCGGTCATCCGGCGTCCTCCCGTATGGCGCGCAGCGTGGCGTCATGGATGATACTGGTCAAATCGTCCATGTCGGACAGCATTGCCCGCCGGAGGCCCTGATACTTTTGGTTGTTCTCCTCATGCATGACGAAGTCGATCAGCTCCAAGGCCGATCCGAAATCGGATTGCCTGTACAGCAGGCCATAGCGTTCCTGCGCCTCAAGCGTCCCCGCTGACAGCGGGTTGGTATAGATTGCCGGCACACCCAGCATCGCGGCCTCAGAGGCCATGGTCGCCCCTTCCCCGACGTACAGGCGGGCGAATGCCAGGACGTGATGTATGCTTTCGGGAGGCACAACCACGCACTTGGAGCGCAGTTCCCGGGTGAGCGGGGCCTCGCTGGTCAACACGACCTTGCCGAAGGAGGACAGCCGGTCCACCAGGGCCGCCTTATCGCTGTTTGACATGCCCCGGCGTCCCAAGTCGTGCGTTGCCTGCCAGGAAACGAAACGGGCAACACTGTAGGGGCGGGTGGCGGAAAGCCCCAGCGGGGATATGACCGCTTCATCCGGGGCAAACACGCTCGGATGAAGGTAGGCGAGTTCATGAAAGCCCTTGTAGCGCAGTTGTTTTTTTCCCAAGTCCCGCCGAAAGGCCGTCGAGGTCAACACATACCGGGTGAACGGAAGATAGAGCAGAGCCTGCTCCGTGGAATGCTCCGTGTCCTCCAGAGCGATATGGGGCACGCCGAGTATCCTCGAAGCCCACGCCGCCGGAGGGGAACCGAGGCTGACGATCGCCTCCGGCCTGAACTCCCGCGCCCGCTTGACTATCGCCCGGGTCTTGACGAGCAATTCCCACAGCAGGGAAACCATCCCGCCCTTACGCGTTGAGCACATGGCGAAGGGAAGCTTCCCCGCCTCAAGCAGCTTACGGGTCACGTCCTTGTCCCGCGCAGTGATAAACACCGCCCCGCCCTCGCCGATAATCCTTTGCGCCAAGGGAGTGAACAGATGGACCTGACCGGGGTGATTCACGTCAATGAGAAGCCTCATGCCACCTTCCTGGCCGCCACGAAAACCAGCGGGCTATATTGAGGCAGGCGTTCCAGCCCCAAGCCTCTTTCAACGGCCCCGCACATCCTTACCAACGGCGCATTGTCGCAGTCACGGGGAAGCATGTTCCAATTGTAGCCCCACACATGGTCCACGGCAAAGGGAAACGCCAGCAATTCATCCAAACACTCGGAAAGGGTCCTTTCATAAAAACGGGCCACGGCCCGGCGATTCTTGTAAGCCAGATAGCGTTTGTATATCAGTCCCTTGAGACTGTTCCTGTTGGTCATAGTCACCAAAAACAGGCCGCCAGGCCGCAGAACGCGCCACACATCCCCGAAAAAAGCCGCCCGATCCTGGAAGTAGTCCTGAACCTGCACGGCCGAGACCACGTCAAACGCCTCGCTTTGGAAAGGCAGGTGCTGGCCGTCGCTCTGGACCACCTTCGCCGCAGGGTCGCGCTGAAGGAAAATCGAAAGCGGGGTCCGGTCGTATTCCAGTCCGACCGCCGAATACCCCAGCCCCTCCAACACGTGGACGAACTTCCCCGCGCCGCAACCTATATCCAATGCCAACCCGCCGCGCACGGGCCGCAAAACCCGATGAAAAAAATCGATTTCCCGGGAAGTCAGATACTGGCTAGTTGCGGACATGCACGCATCGTCCCACGCATAAGGAGAAGCGCCTTCCATGAAATCCACCTTCTCGTTTTGTTTACTCTCCGATGCCGTCCGCCGGGCCGAACCGGCTCCCTGCGGGCGCAACCGGACCTCACGCAAGATATTTAAAAAGACGGCCGCTGCACCAGGCCAACACGGAAAGCGGCATTCTGCGGATGCAGGCGGAAGCCACGCGCCCCGCAACCGTCGTCCGCGGATCGCTCTTCAATGAGGACACGGGGCGGCGGCTCCAGACGACATGCTCCAAGGGTTCGGAAAGACACCCCCACTTCTCCTTGAAACGTAGAAGATCGGTATGCCAGGCGGGCGTCAATCCGAAATCCAAAACAGCGGCATCCTCCTCGGCAAGTCGGCCGATCACATAAGAAAAAAGTCTATCGGCACCCCTGAGCGCATATGCCTGCGCTGTGGAGCCGCCGTACATATATATGCTGTGCCCGCCCAGCGTCAGCAAAACCACGACCGAAACAGGCTCCCCCTTGTACTCGGCAAAAAAGAGACGCGCCCCGGGGTGCCGGGACAAAGCCGCGAACAGGGACGCCGGATAGGACGGAACGCCCTGCCTCCGCCGGGTTTCCAGCAGAATCCGATAAGCGCCCATATAGGCGTCGGACCCCGTGCGCTCCACAGCGGCCACTCCCAGCCTGTCGGCCTTCCGAGCGTTCCTTCGGGCCGTGGACTTGAACAGCCGTTCGCCCTCGGCCCGGTAACGATCCAAGTCCAGAACGGACACGTATTGCCCGCCGCGCCGATGCCAATGCCCGGCCACGCCGTCCGAACGCGCCTTCCCGGCCAGCCCAAGGTCATCAGCCGAAGCGTGAAAAGCCGCCTTGGCCGCGCCGGTCCGGCTGGCCTCGACCGCCAATTTCATGGCGAGCAAGGATGCTATTTCCGACGACTCCGCCAACGGAGGCGTCAAATGGCTCAACGGCAACGCATGAATTTTCACGCGCCCCGCCAGGGTGCGCCCCCGCATGGCGGGCAGGAGGCCAACCAGATGGTCTTCCTCCCAGGCCGCCACATGGCACGGCCGCCATCCGTACACCTCGCCCAGGAGAACGCTCCAATCGGGATGCAGATAAGGCGACTGGGCCGGGCGGCCCGCCAACAGCCCTTCCCATGCCTCGACACGAGCGCGGTCAAGGGAGTCCCATATCTCAAGACTGGGCATGGCGCACCTTTTTCAACATAAATTTGATGAGATTGCACACGGCGTCCTGCATGGCGCCCATACGCTGCGCCGCCACCCCTTCCGGCCATCGCTCCGGGTGAAAAGACAAATACAGGACGGGATGCCCTCCGTTCGCCATTTCCGCCATAAGCTGCTCGGTCGTCCGGATTTCCCTTGCCCCGAAGGGGGGGGCACCGGCTTCGGAAGGGCGAGCATGGCCCGGAACCATTCTGTCGCGCAAGTTGCAGGCTCCGTCACACCATGTCCGTCCGGTGTCGTTCAGATAGGGGATACCTGTTTCGCGGAAGAACAGATAGGCCTCCCCGGCCAAGCCAAAGTCCTCCAGCGAGGCATGGTTCCAAAAATCCAGCTCGCAATACGACGACAACGGACGGCCGTGCATGGCGGCCGTGGCGACCGGGACCACCCGCCGCATCGCGGCGATGTTGGCGGCGAAAAGGGCTTTGGCCGCGTCGATGTCCCCCGCGCTGTCTGCCAGGACCTCGTAATGGTATCCGACCTCATGCCCCAAAGCATGGATCTCCGCCGCCATCTCCGGAATGAACACCCTGCGCTTGTACCGGAAATAATACGTTGAACGAACCCCATAATGGCTTTCTATCCGCGCAAGCTTCAACGCGCGGCCGGGAAAGCGGTCGACGTCGTGGCGCAGGATCACGGCCTTGGGGGGCCGAATCCCGGAGCACCAGTCCTCGAGCGCAAGCGCCTGATACCCGTCCTGCCGCATCGCCAACAGGAACCGAGCGTACATCTGGCAGGAAAAATCACGCATCCACCGCTCCACCATACAACTTGACGCGCTTGTATGGCAATCTGATATATAAATGCTTGTTTTCTTCGTAGTCCATCGCAAACGCATTCAGCAGCAATTGGTTCGCCAATATACTAAACGTGCTCAATATGATTAATGCGGCGATGGACAAGTTCCCGGAGACACAAGCCACAACAACCAAATATGCGAATGTTAAAACGGCAAGAATGGAGCTCATGATCCCGCAGCCGTAGCAATAAATCAGCGGATGGCCATCCAAATAAATATGCTTACGGTATATGCGCGTCATGAACAGGGAAAAGAGCAGGGCCAGAAGCGGCCCGGCGATTTTCCAGACTTTCATCTTGGAAGCCCAGCTCTGGCCGTAACGAGCGCACACGGGAACCTCCGCCACCCTGGCGTTGACAATGTTCAGGCGAGTCAGAATGTCGTTGGGACACCCGTAACGGGGGTACACTTCGTCCCAGTCCACATAATCGAGAAACTTCCTGTTGATGGCGGTATACCCGCATTGGGTGTCGGAAATATGCCAGTAACCGGACACAATCTTCGTCAAGGCCGAAAGGGCCATATTGCCCACAAGCCGGACCGGCGGGATAGCACCAACGCCCACCCGATGAAAGAAGCGGTTCCCCTTGATGTAGTCGGCGGAGTCATCGACCAGCGGGTTCAACAGCTCGGGCAGATCCGCCGGGTCCATCTGGCCATCCCCGGCCATGACCACAGCGATATCCTCCCCACTCTTGAGCACTGTTTTGTACCCTGTAGAAATGGCCGCACCGACGCCGCGATTCTTCTCGTGCTCTATCAGAACGAACCGGCAATCCTCCCGCGCCCGCCTGCGGACCACCTCAGCCGATCCATCGGTGCTGCAATCGTCCACGACATATATTTTATCTATGTACTCAGGCACTTCTTCCAGCATGGGGCCGATTTTGCTTTCTTCGTTGTAGCAGGGCACAACGACCGCGACTTTTTTTTCTTTGTACATAACAGCTCCAGCCCGCCCGCATCAAACATGCCCGACAGGTTTTTACGGCAATAGTTTCAATCCAACATCGGCCGATCGGGCCGCACGAGCAATCCGCTGCGCAGGGGTGCCGGATAGCACTCGATGCTCGGGATCACTGGACGTCCCCTGCACCGGCGGCCGAGGACAAGCCGGAGGACGCCTCGCTACCCTGCGGGGGAAGATGATCGTACTGTTTCCGGCAAGCCGGGCATTGCCCGTCGTCGTCCAGCTTGTTGCCGCACTCGCACATCCACCCGTGGATGCGGGCCGGAGCCCCCATCACCAGGGCATGGTCCGGCACATCCGAAGTCACCACGGCACCAGCCCCGACAAAGGCAAACGAGCCAACGTTGTTCCCGCAGACGATGGTGCAATTGGCCCCCAGGGTGGCCCCTCTACCGACATGGGTTTCCCGCATCTCGTCCATGCGCCGGATGTTGGCCCGGGGATTGAACACGTTGGTGAACACCATGGACGGGCCGCAGAAGACGTTCTCCTCAAGCGTCACGCCCGGATAGACGGAAACGTTGTTCTGGATTTTGCAGCCGTTCCCGATGGACACGCCTGCACCCACAAACACATTTTGTCCCATGTTGACATTCTCGCCGATGGTCACCCCATTCATGATGTGGGTGAAATGCCAAATTTTGGTACCCTGGCCGATCGTCGCACCCTTGTCGATCACGGCGGTCTCATGCGCAAAATAGGGCGGCTTTGCCGCTGTCTTGGCCTTGTCCGACAGAAAAACCCGCTTCCCGTCGCCGTTCAATGACTGTTGGCTCGCATTGAGCACCTTGAGAACGGCAAGTCCTTCCTTGCCGTCGGTCCTCGGCCGCTTCCCTTCGGCTATGCAATCAAGAAAATGCTGGCATTCGAGCTTGAGGGGTTCGGCGTGGCCCAGCTCAAGTCGATAGCCTTCCGCCTTGGAGGGAACAGGAATACCATTTTCCCATCGTATCTCGTGAGGATACAGCAGCAACTTCTCGTCCCAGGGCAAAGTGTCGTCGAAAACGGCCATCTTCTTTTCCCCGACGACGACGAGCTTCTGCTCCTTGAACGGATGCAGCCAGGAAACGAATATGTGGGCCCTCATCCCGGAGGTGAATTCCAGGTGGGTCGTCGTCACATCGGCAATCTGTTGGTGAAGGTAGTTGGCTCCCGTTGCGATGACGGACTCCAGCCTGGAGTCGGCCAGAGAGAGGATCATGGAAATGTCGTGGGGGGCGAACGACCACAGGATGTTCTCTTCCCTTCGTATTTTGCCCAGGTTCAGGCGGTGGGAACAGATATAGTTGATCTTGCCCAACTCCCCTTTGCCAACAAGCCGCTTCAATTCCAGAAAGGCGGGATGATACTGGAGCAGATGCCCCACCATGAGCACAAGCCCACGGGAGTCGGCGAGCTCAATGAGCGCCTCGGCCTCGCCTTCGTCGAGGACGATGGGTTTTTCCACGAAAACATGCTTGCCCGCGAGCAGGGCCTGTCGCGCCTGGCCGAAGTGGGCGACCGCGGGCGTGGCGATGACTATGGCCTCGACATCCTTGCAATTGAGCAGGTCGGAAAACTCCGAGTGGCAGGAAACGCCGGGGTACTCGGACCGGAAGGTGTCAAGGGCGGCCGCATTGGTGTCGCAGATGCACTTAAGCACCCCCAAATCATTCAGGTTGCGAATAAGATTTTTGCCCCAGTACCCCGCGCCAATAACGCCAACATTTGTTTTTCCCATCGTTCAACTCGTTGTTGTCACATTTTTATCATAATATATCAAAATGTTATGCCACAAAAACCCTTACGCCACAAAACAGCACCTCACCTCTCGCTCCCGACCTACTCCTTATCGACCATTCACCCACTGACTTAATGCTTTTCGCAAAAGCCGGACCCCAGGTGATTTGAAAAAAGGGGGGGGGTACCGTACTGGCCGGAGGCGAGAAAAGCAGCGTTGCATGCCCGTCCCGGCAGACTTCCCGTTCTATTGCCCGTTCCGGCCTCGGCGACGGAAAATTGTACTGCGGAGACAAAATTGCAAAAAACGATCCAATGTTCACTCGCCTATTGATTTTTTTTGCCCCGGGAGGGGAAACGGCGACCAATGGCCGGATCAGCGAACAGGAGCTTGCCGCTTAAGCCAGGCGCGAGCTTTCAGGGTCAGCTCGACCGAGCAGGCCAGCAAGCTGTTGAAGGCGGAGGGGGCATGCAGACCAACCTCTCGATCATGGTGGGAACGCACGCTGTACAGGGTCTTGGGGATGTGCATGAACCGCGCGCCGTTCATGGCGAAGCGGAGATAGCATTCGTGGTCGTCGGCTTTGGCTTTTTCGTCGTAAAACCCGAACCGTTCATGCAGCGAGCGTTTGTAGAGGGTGGCCACGCCGCAAAGATACCAATCCGCGAAGCTGCGCTTGAAGTCGTAATCCGGCAATTTGAATTCGCGCAGGATTCGATGGGCGTCATCGATCACGAACATATCCGCATAAACGAAATCAGCCTCGTCGGCCTCCAGCGGCGCCGCCAGGGTGGAAAACATCTGCGGATGGCAGATGTCGTCCGAGACGACAAAGGTGCAGAACTTTCCCGTCGCCTCACGGAATCCCCGGTTATAGGTCCATGTGGACCCCATGTTCTTTTCGTTGAAGATGGCTTTGACGGTGCGGCCTTCCTGGGGGTAGCGGGCATAACTGTCCCGCTCCACCGTCCGCGTCCGTTCATTGTACCGCGCGGCATGGGAAGCGGTCTCGCAGGCAAGCCCGTCCAGGTAGTTTGTAATGACCCGGCGCGAATCATCGGTGGAGCAATCGTCCACGATAATCAGCTCGATGTCGCCGTAGTCCTGGAAGAGAATGGAGTCCAGGCACGCCTCTATGTATTGGGCATGATTGTAGCTCGGAACGATGACGGATATCTTTTCCATGGTTCCCTCCAAGGTTCGTCGACGGCCCGGACGGATGCGCCGCACCATGCCGAAGTGTTCCATTTGGGTAGTTGATTTGCTTCTTTGCTGTCAATAAATCCCGCCCGCCGTGGTCCTGGCACGGCCCTGCGCGCAACACTCATGCCAGGGTAAAATTCGCCGTGTCGGCAAAGCGCACCGCATTTCGGGGCAGTCCGAGCGCGGCGTAGGCCGGGGCCAGCTCGTTGGCCTGGCCGAAGAACTCTCCCTGGTAGCGGCGTGGCGCGATAAGGGAAACGGGCGGACGGCCCAGGGCGGCGACCTGTTCCCGGATGATCCCGAGAAGCGCCAGGGAGCGGGCCGACTGGCCCAGTGCCGGGTGCCATGGCCCGGCCAGAATGGATTCCGCCAAAGTCCCCTCCGGCGCGAGTCCTAGGCGGATGGCCCGCACCCCCCGCGCCCACAGGGCCGGCAACGCCTCGGCCAGCTCGGCCTTGGCACGGTCCATGGTCCAGGGAACGTATCCGCCCCGCCGCCAGGCCTCGGCCAGGGCCGTGCCCTCGATGACCAGACAGGGATAGAGGCGGGCGGTCTCGGGCCGAAACGCGGCGGCCTCCCGCACATCCTGAAGGAAAAGCCCCTCGCGGTCGCCGGGCAGGCCGGGCAGGAGCTGCACGCCAAGGGCGAGCCCGCTCTCCGTGACCCGCTCGCACCCGCGCCTGGCCGCGTCCCCGTCGTAGCCCCGGCCGGAGGCGACAAGCGCCGCGTCGTCAAAGGACTGGATGCCCAGCTCCACAAGGTCCAGCCCCAGGGCGCGGCAACGGTCGAGGACGTCGGGAGCCGTGCAGTCGGGCCGGGTGGAGCAACGCACGCGGGTAATCAGGCCGCGTTCCCTGTACCGGGCGGCCAGGGCGAGAAAGGTTTCGGGCCACGGCTCGGGCAGGGCCGTGAAGGTGCCGCCGTAGAAGGCCAGTTCGTACGGGCCGCGACCGGCGGACAGGGCCCCGTCCAGATCGTGATCGAGCTCGGACAGGACACGGGACAGGGCCGCGCCGTCCCGGCCGGTCTGGCGGTCCTGGGCGCAGAACAAACAGCGGTGCGGACAACCCGCGAAGGGCAGGAACACGGGCCAGACCCGCGTGGAGGCGGGGGCGGGTTCGGGATGGGCGAAGACAAGCGGTGCGGGCATGGCCGCACCCTACACCACAACCCTCCGGCAGACCACCGATTCCCCGCCACCCGGCCGGGAAACGGTTGCCCGGCGTCCGGCTTTGGCGTATCACGGCCCCATGAAAATAGGCGTCCTGCAACTCAATCCCATTGTCGGCGATCTCGACGGCAACGCGGCCAGGATTCTGGCCGCCGCGCGCCGGGCCAAGGACCTCGGCGCGGAACTCTGCCTGACCTCGGAACTCGCCCTGACCGGCTATCCGCCGCGCGACCTCCTGCTCTACGGCGGATTCGTGGACCGCGCGAGAGAGCGGGCCGAAACGCTGGCCCGGGAGCTGGCCGACTGTCCTCCCCTGCTCCTCGGGGCGGTGGAACGCAACCGCACGGGCCAGGGCAAGCCGGTCTTCAACTGCGCCCTGTGGTGCGAAAGCGGCGAGATCAGGCAAACCGTGCGAAAGACCCTCCTGCCCACCTACGATGTGTTCGACGAGGCGCGCTATTTCGAGCCCGCCCCGACAGGGGACCCGGAGGCCAACCTCATCCGGCACAACGGCCACACCCTGGCCGTGACCATCTGCGAAGACGCCTGGAACGACAAGGACTACTGGGACGCCCGGACCTATGCCCGCGATCCGCTTGAGGAGGCCGCCGCGGGCGCGCCGGACATCATCCTCAACCTGTCCGCCTCGCCCCTCTTCCTGGGCAAGCAGCAGCTCCGCGAGGACATGCTCGGGGCCGTGGCCCGCAAATACGCCGTGCCCCTGGTCTACGCCAACCAGACGGGCGGCAACGACGATCTGGTCTTCGACGGCCGGTCCTGCGCCTTCGCCCCGAACGGCGAGCTCCTGGCGCGGGCCGCCGGATTCGAGGAGGATGTGCTCATCGTGGACACCGCCGATCCGGCGGCCAATACCGTTTCCAATGACGATTTCAGCCGCGAATCCGAAACATGGCACGCCCTGGTCGCGGGCACCCGCGACTATGTGCGCAAGAGCGGCTTCTCCACGGCCCTGGTGGGACTTTCGGGAGGCATCGACTCGGCCGTGACCGCCGTGGTGGCCGCCGAAGCATTGGGCGCGGAGAACGTGACCTGCGTGCTCATGCCCTCGCCCTATTCAAGCCGGGGCTCCATCGACGATTCCCTGGAGCTGACGAAAAATCTCGGGGTGAAGGCCCTGACCCTGCCCATTGAGCCGATCATGCGGGCATTCGACGCAACCCTGGCCGAACCGTTCGCGGGGTATGCCGAGGACACGACCGAGGAGAACATCCAGTCGCGCATCCGGGGCAACCTGCTCATGGCCCTGTCCAACAAATACGGCGCCCTGCTCCTGACCACGGGCAACAAGTCCGAGCTGGCCGTGGGCTACTGCACCATTTACGGAGACATGTCCGGCGGGTTCGCGGTCATCTCGGATGTGGACAAGACCGGGGTCTTCAACCTGGCCAGGTGGTACAACGCCGAGGTGGCCCCGCACATTCCCGAGGCGATCATCACCAAGCCGCCGTCCGCCGAGCTCAGGCCCGACCAGAAGGATCAGGATTCCCTGCCCGACTACGCGGTGCTGGACGCCATCCTGGCCCTGCACGTGGAACACCAGAAATCCCGGCGGGAAATCATCGCGGAAGGTTTTGACGCGGAGACGGTCGGAAAGGTCCTCAACCTGGTGCGGATCGCCGAGTTCAAACGCCGCCAGGCCGCGCCCGGCATCAAGCTCACCCCGCGCTCGTTCGGCACGGGCTGGCGTATGCCGCTGGCCTGCCGCCGCAACCTCTAGACGGATTCGAGAGCCCGCTTCAGCAGGCCGAGGAACTCGCCGCTCATGGCGAAGACGTTGCGAAAATAAAGGCGCAGCCCTTTTCTGCGGTCCGCTTCGTCCCCCTCGAAGACCAGCCTATAGAACTGCTCGTTCCAGAACCCTTCGCGGCGTTCCGTCAGGTAAGTGACGTTGTTGGCGTCCAGCTGATCGAGGATGGCCATGCCCTTGGCCGTCATGGCCGGGCTGTCGTCGGCCAGCAGGGTCCGGGCCGCATCCCGCACGCTGGACCACAGCCGGATTTCGCCGCGCAGCCAGCGGGCCGCGCCCGCGCGGTCCACCCTCGGCGGCTCGGGCCGATACAAATCCTTCATGAGCGGCGGTGCGCCCTGCGGTTCCGGCTCGTCCTCGTATTCGATGCCCTCGCCATAGAGGATGCTTGCCCTGGAGGTGTTCACGCAGCGCACCCCGGACACCCGGATTTCCTCGGTCAGCCACAGGGCCGCGTCCAGGAAGTTGAGGGTGGTGTAAAGCCGTTCCCCGAAGGGCGTGTCCACCGGCGCGAGCTGGGGGAACGCATCGGTCAGCGGCCGCTCGACGGCCTCGGCCGGATTTTTCAGCGTTCCCTTGGAATAGCCAAGGCTCCAGGGGTTGTCCGAAGCGAGCTGGGCGCCGATGAACACACAGCGCGAACAACCGAGCAGCCGGGCCAGGGAAAAAGCCGTGGAGATGACCGAGCCGTGCAGGCGCAGGTCGTCCCGGGGGCCGAACAATTGCGGCAGCAACGAGCCGAACAGGTATTTCCGGCGGAACCTGTCGCCGCCCAGATCGGAAAGGCAGTGGCCCACCAGGATGGTCTCGGGCAGCTTCGGGATATGCTTGAAGACCTGGCCCGAGGCGATGGAGGTGTCGTTGATGACGACGAAATGCGGTTTGATCCCGGCCTCGACCAGCGGCTTGACCGCGTTGTTCACGCAGATGATCGCGACCCGGTCCCGGACCCGCCGTAGATAGTCGAACCGGGCGGGCAGATCCGGCCCGGCGGCCACCAGCACGACGTCGGTCCCGCAAAGCGTCTTGCGCAACGCCGAGACGGGCGGCGCGTTCAGATAGTCGGGCACGTTCTCGTAGGCATGAACCTGCTGGTCGTACAACAGCCCCCGATGGATATTCCGCAGGGGGCGGGAGCGGGACAGGGCCTGGCCGGACAGCCCGTAGATGGCGTGACGGTAATGAAGGGTCTCCAGATACTCGACAACCCGCCCGGCCCATTCGCCGTAAAGGGCGCGAACCCGTTCCGTCAGGAAGAAGGCCGGAACGCCCATGCGGAACATGTCGGCGGGCAGCAGTTCCTGAAGCGGCGGATTGAAGGAGCGCGGGTCGCCGGTGAAACAGAACAGGTTGGGCCGGTTCAGCCCGGCCAGCTTGAACCGTTCCAGGAATTGAATGAGCACGCGCTCGTCCGGCTCGAAGACGACCACCACCGTGGCCCGGGAGGCCAGTGCCAGGCGCAGCTCGGGAGAATCGGCCGCGCCGAGCAGAATCACAAGACGAGTGGCCATGATGGCCGACGCCATGGTCGTATCCGGCGGCAGAGGCGCAAAGGCCTCCTTCGAACGGTCGCCGAACGGGCGGCGGAAGGCGGGATTCTCGAAACGGCACAACTGGGCGTGGTCCGAAAAGCGGTGCGGGCCGGGATCGGCATGGTCGGGACCCACCGGCGCCACCTGCTCACCCCGGCACAGGATGCCCAGTTCCACCAGGGCGGCTATCTTGCTGTTCTCCATAGGTTCGGTCATGGTTTCACCACTGTGGAACTTGGCCCCGGCCCATATTTTTGTCAAGGCGACCGGGCTTCTCCGGCCATTGACGACAGGCGAGGCTTTTTTCTTCCGGAATTTCATAGTATACGGTTCCACGCGAAACACGGCTTTTCAGGGGGAAACGCATGAACGGGAAGCGACGGCGCGACAAATCGACCGAATGGGCCAGGAACATTCTCCTGATCCTGGCAGCGGCGGCCGTCGTCTACGTCTTCTTCAACCTCGACATCGTCCGCAAGGGCGAATCCGTGTTCTCCAACACCGCCGCCAAGAAGCTCAAATTCGCCGGCGCCCTGGGGCAAAGGGACTACACCGACCGGGAGATAGCGCGCATCCTGAAATACATCGGCGCGCGCAATACCCTCTTCCGGGAGGTCAAGATCAATGCCTCGCCCCAGGACAGCTACCGCGAGGTCACGCCCTCCACGGATATAGTCTATGAGCTTCACGTGGCCCTGGCCGACGGGTTCACCTTTTCCACCCCGGCGCGCCGCGCCGCCAGACGCGATCTGGTGGCCGGCCTGCTGAACAAGCTGGACAAGGACCTGCGCGCCTACCAGAAGATGAAGAAAGAGGGGCGCAACCCCTCATCCATGATTAACACCATGTGATCGCCTCCCCGGGTACGCGAACGACATGAACAAGACCTTCGACACCATCGTCTGCGGCGGATCGCTGGCGGGCAGCGCAGCCGCCCTGACACTGGCCCGGCAGGGCCGCTCAGTGGCGGTTCTCGACAAGGCCACCTTCCCCCGCACCAAGCTCTGCGGCGGGCTGCTCACGTGGAAATCCGTGCAGCTCCTGGACGCCCTGTTCGGCGAGACGCCCCGGTCGCTGGGCGAAGCCGGGATCGTCCGGGACATGGCGGACCACTACTCCATCCGCACCTTCTCCGCCGACCTGGCCGACGGAAAGCTTTCCTACCCCTTCCACTTCGTCGACCGGACCGAGCTGGACTCCAGACTGCTGGAACACGCGCGCCGCGCCGGGGCCACGATCTTCGAGAATGCCGAAGTGGCGGGCTGCGACCCGGACAGCGGCGAGGTGCTCCTCAAGAGCGGCGACACCTTCCGGGGGAAATACGTCATCGGCGCGGACGGGGCGCACTCGGTGGTGCGCGCCTCCTTCCCGGAGGTGGACCCGCACCGTATGCGGCGGCTCACGGCCGCGACCATCGAGGTCAAGATTCCGGCCCGGGACTTCCCTGTCCCGGTGAACGCTCCGATCCTCTACATCGGCTTTCTGGACGCGGGCTACGGCTGGGTCTTTCCCAACGGCGTAAACGTGCTTCTGGGCATCTGCGGACTGCGCGACCGGGATACCCACTTCGCCAAACTGTTCCGGGCCTATCTCGACGCGCTCGGCGTGGCGCCGGACGCGCTCTCCTGTCAGCGGGGCCACCCCCTGCCCTACGGCAGCTACCTGCACGATCCGGTGCACGGCCGCGCCCTGCTCGCGGGTGACGCGGGCGGATTCGTGGAGCCGCTCTTCGGAGAAGGCATCTTCTTCGCCATGTGCACGGGCATGTACGCGGGCCAGGCCGTGGCCGACGCGCTCGCCGGTGGCAACGACGCCTGCGCCGCCTACACCGAGAGGCTCCACCGCATGATCCTCCCCGAGCTCAACGGATCGGACAGGCTGCGCTGGCTCCTCTTCCGGGCCATGCGATGGTTCGGCGCCGGGGCCATCCGCCGGTTCATCACCCTCGGTGCGGGACCGCTCGGCGACATGGTCCACGGCAAGCGGTCCTACAACTGGCTCCGAAAAAAGACCTGGGATTTCCCGACATCGCGCGCGTAACGCCGGGACCGGCTTGAATCATCGGGCCGGGTCATCTATACTAGGGGAAGGCGCAACCGTATCCCCACCACCTTGCAAGGGAGCAGCCATGGCCGCAAAAATCCTGATTATCGACGACGAAGAGTCCATCCGCCTCTCCCTGCGCGGCATCCTTGAGGACGAGGGTTTCTCCGTGGAAGAGGCCGAATCCGGCGAGCAGGGCCTGGAACTGCTCGGCATCGACATCCCGGACCTGGTCTTTCTCGACATCTGGCTGCCCGGCATGGACGGTCTGGAGTGCCTGGGGATCATCTCCCGCGATTACGAGGGACTGCCCGTGATAATGATCTCGGGACACGGGACCATTGAAACCGCGGTCAAGGCGTTAAAGGAGGGAGCCTTCGACTTCATCGAGAAGCCGCTCTCCCTGGAAAAGGTCGTGGTCTCGGCTCGCAACGGCCTGGAATTCTCCCGTCTGCGCCAGGAAAACCAGGCCCTCAAGACGCGCATCTCCTCGGAGCAACCCGTCACCCTGACCGGCGAGTCCTCGCCCATCTCCTCCCTCAGGGAAGTCATCGGCCGCGTCGCCCCCACCGAATCCTGGGTGCTCATCACCGGCGAGAACGGCACCGGCAAGGAGATCGTGGCCCGGTCCATTCACGAGCAGTCGTCGCGGGCCGAACGCCCCATGGTGGCGGTCAACTGCGCGGCCATCCCCGAGGAGCTCATCGAATCGGAACTTTTCGGCCACGAAAAAGGGGCCTTCACCGGCGCGAACAAGGCCCAGGAGGGCAAGTTCGAATTGGCCGACGGGTCCACCCTGTTCCTGGACGAGATCGGCGACATGAGCCTCAAGACCCAGGCCAAGATACTGCGCATCCTTCAGGAGCAGGCCTTTGAACACGTGGGCGGGCGCAAGACCATCAAGGTGGACGTGCGCGTCATTGCGGCCACCAACAAGGATCTGGCCAGGGAGATCGAGGCCGGAAATTTCCGCGAGGACCTCTACTATCGACTCAAGGTTTTCCCCCTGGAGCTGCCGCCTTTGCGCGACCGCACCGAAGACATCCCCCTGCTCATCAACGACTTCGTGAACACCCTGGTCCGCCAGCACGGCTTCAAGCCCATCGCGTTCGCGCCCGAGGCCGTCGCCGTGCTCAAGCAGTACCCGTGGCCGGGCAATGTCCGCGAGCTCAAGAATTTCGTGGAACGCATGTTCATCATGTACGCGGGGGAAACCGTCACCCCGGACCGGCTGCCTCCGGAATTCAAGCCCGCCCCGAGCGCACCGACGCGGGATGCGCGGCCCGCCGCAGAAAATGGCGGCCTGGACGACCTCATCAACCAGGGCCCGGCCGATCTCAAGCAGGCCCGCGCCGACTTCGAGGCCCGCTTCCTGGAAGCCAAGCTCAGGGAGTTCGACGGCAACATCTCGCAGCTCGCCAAGGCCATCGGGCTCGAACGCAGTTCCCTTTACCGCAAGCTCAAGGCCTACAACATCCAGACGGACTGAGCCGCCCGCTTTCGCCTCCGGGAGGTTTGTGCCGCCCCACTTTTTTTCGCCGGGTCATCGCCTTCATATTACTGACAAAGTCCGCCCACATCCGCGTCTTTTAGATAGGAAGGTACCTTTTCATCTTGACAGACCGAAATGGGTCGCTATATTCGATTTTAAAGGGAAGGTACCTACATAGTTTGCGACCTACCTGCAAACAAAGGAGAAACGCCATGTTTGGTTGGAACAATGATTTCGATTTCGGCAGAGGCAACGGACGAGGCAACCGAGGACAAGGCCGAGGCCAACGCGGATGCGCCGGACCCGGCGGCGGCTTCGGCGGAGGATTCGGCAACCGGCGGGGCAAAGGCTTCAGACGGTCCGGACAAGGTGGCGGCGGACAGGGTTTTGGCCAGGGCGCAAGGCAGGGCTTTGGCCAAGGCGCAGGACAGGGCTTTGCCGGGCAGGGCTATGGCCAGAGGTTCGGACAGGGTTTCGGACAGGGCTTCGGACAGGCCGGTGGCCGGTTCAACGATTTCGGCCAGGGCCGGATGGGGCGCGGACCGTGCGGCATGGGAATGAACAAATTCCAGCCCGGCAGGGGCGGCGCGTTTCGATCCTCCATGAACGCCGGGCCCGCCGACGGCTTAGGGCCGGATGCCGGAGTCTGCCCCCTGTGCGACCAGCACTGCCCCCTGAGCGCCCCGGCCTGCCCTCGCGGCCAGGCCTACGCGGCGAGGATGGGCTAGCATGACCTCTCCCGCCAAACCTGTGAACAACGCCGAGTTGGCCGGGCTTTTCCGCCTGGCCTCCCGGCTCATGGCTCGCGTCTGTCACGGTCTCGACCAGGCGCACCACGCCCAACAGCGAGTTCTGTCCCTCCTGCTCGAAAATGGCCCCATGCCCCAGGGCGAGCTTCTGGAAATCCTCGACGTGCGTTCCTCATCCCTGAGCGAACTGCTGCGCAAACTCGAAGACCGGGGGCTGATTCTCCGGGAACGCAACGAGGAGGATCGGCGCAGTTTCATTATTTCCCCCACGGACGAGGCCAGAGCCCTTGCCCGGGACGACGGCGGCGCGGACGGCCAATTCGACTGCCTGGACGACGAGGAGCGCGAACAGTTGCGCACCATCCTCGGCAAGCTCGTGGCCTCCCTCAGGGAAGCCCCCATGAGCGGCGGCCCCGGACGCGGCTTCGGCCCGGGTGGGCGCGGCGGACGAGGCGGGCGCGGAAACGGCTTCGGACGCGGGCGCGGATTCGGCAACGGCCCGGGCGGACGGCGCGGAAGAGGCTAGGCGCGCCGATCCGTTCACACGGTCATCAAACGGACATCCCGACCCGGTTCCCATGCGGGACGCGGACGGACTCTTGTTCGTTTCGTCCAACTTTCCCCAACCCCCTATTTACAGAGGGGGCCATGATGGTCATACTTTTGGGGAAAGGACGAAACAAGCAAGGACGCCGACATGACCTGGGACCCGGACAGATACGAAGCATGGTTCGACACCCCCGAGGGGCGCTACGCCCTGGACCGGGAGGTGCAACTGTTGCAGGCGATGCTGGCCGGATGGCCACGGCGCAAGCGCAAGCTCCTGGATATCGGCTGCGGCACCGGCCTATTCCTGGAGCCGCTGTATCAGATGGGTCTGGACGTGACCGGCATCGACAAGTCCCAGGAGATGATCCTGGCCGCGCGCAAGCGATTCGGCAGCCGGGCCGAGCTGAGCGTGGGGAACGGCGAGCATACGGGCTACTCCGACAACGAATTCGACTACGCCCTGCTCTGGTCCGTGCTCGAATTCACTGAAGACCCCGAAGCCATGCTGGCCGAGGCTGCCCGCGTGGCCGAAAAGGGGCTGCTCATCGGTTTCCTGAACAAGAATTCCCTATACTACTGCATGAACGTGCGCGGCACCGGCTCCTCCCTGAGCAAGGCCCGCTGGTTCACCTGGTGCGAGATGCAGGACCTCATCCACGAGGCCACGGACTTCCGGCCCACCGTGGCCCGCTCGGCCCTGGCCGGTCCCATGAAGACCTGGAAGTCCACCGGCATCTCCAATCAGATCAACGCCCGCTTCCTGCCCCCGGCCCTGGGTGCGTTCGTGGCCGTGCGCGTTGATTTCGTCAACATGAAGCCGCTCACCCCGCTCTTCGCCTGGAAGTCCGAGCCCGAAATGGGCTGACCCGCACATGACCGAACCCCGTTTTTCCCTGTCCATCGTCATCCCGGCCTGGAACGGCTGGCGGCTGACCGAATGCTGTCTCCGCTCACTGGCCGAGCATACCCCCGGCGACGGGTTCCAGGTGGTCCTGGCCGACAACGGCTCCACCGACGGCACGGCCGAGGCAGCGCCCGCCCTGGGCCGGTCGCTGTTCGGCGACCGCTTCGTCCACCACCGGCTCGAACAAAACCTCGGCTTTGCCAAGGCCTGCAACGCGGGCGCAAGGGTCAGCTCCGCCGACCTGCTCCTCTTTTTGAACAACGACACCACGGTCACGGAAAACTGGCTGCCGCCCCTGCTCGACGCCCTCAAATCGGACCCGCGCATGGCCGGTGTCGGCCCCCTGCTCCTATTCCCGGACGACCGCTCCGTGCGCTCGGACCGCGTCCAGCACCTGGGCATCGCCACCTCCGCGAACATGGAGTTCCGCCACCTCTACGAATATTTTCCCCGCTCCCATCCGGCGGTCATGAAACAGCGCAAACTCCGCGTCATCACCGCAGCGGCCCTGCTCATGCCCGCCGCGCTCTTCAAGGCCGAAAACGGTTTCTTCGAGGGCTTCGTCAACGGCATGGAGGACGTGGACCTCTGCTGCCGCATCAACCGGCGGGGCGGCCACTTCTCGGTCATCCCGGAAAGCGTGGTCATCCACAGCGCCCACGGCACCGAAGGCCGCTTCGACCACGAATCGGCCAACCTCCGCCTGCTCCGGTCCCGCTGCCGCGACGCCGGGGAGGACCTCTGCGACCTGATCCTGGCCGACGGCTTCGAACCGGGTTTCACCCCGTGGCTGGATCTCGTCGTCCGCCTTCCCGAATCACGGACCCGCGAACTGGACCGGGAATTCAGCGACGCCGACGAGACCGTCCTGCGCGATCTTCTCGAACGCGAACCGCTGTGGGATACCGGCTACAAGGTCCTGGTCCGCCGTCTCGAAGCCCAGGCGAGACCGGCCGAGGCCGCGCCCGTGGCCTACCTCCGCACCCTCCTCTGCCCCGGCCCCGACGCCTACCGGGACTGCGAGCGCGTTCTGCGCCAGGCCGGGTCCGCTTCCATGGCGGACCGCTACAAGGCCCTGCTCGCCAACGTCCGCCGCGTCCTCGCCGACCGGAACGCCCTGGCCCGCAAAACCCAAGCCCTGGCCGGGTTCACGCGACACCCGGCAATTCGGGCCGCGTTGCGCAACCGGTTCGCCTAAAAACAAAAAACGCCGCAAACGCGACGTTTTCACTTTCTCCCCCCTGCCGAAGACACACAAAAAGTTCGGGAAAAAGAATGGATGCGGTGCCGGGGAAAGGGGTTTTCCGTCCCTTCCCCCGGCCGCCAAAGGTTTTGCTACAACACCTGCTCGATAGCCAATCCGAGACCGCTATTCTCCATGGCCAGGGCGTCGCCAAGAACGCAGATGCGGCCTTTTTCCGCCACGACGCGCACGGCTTCTGCGAGTTGGCGGAAGTCTTTTTCCGTGGTGGCCAGGGCCTGTTCGCGGACGGTTTGCAGGTACTCGTCATCCTGGCCGGTCAGATAACGCCCGAGGGCGGTGAAACCCTTGGCGTCGGGCAGTTGATAGGCGTCGATTTCGCCGATTGCGCCGATGATGGACTTTTCCAGTTCGTCGGCGTCGATATGCACGGTTTCAAGGTAACCGGCCAGGTTGTCGAAAGCCTTGACCGTGTCGGCGACGTTGGGGTCGCGGTAGGAAACAAAGGCCAACGCCCCGGCGAGACGGTCCATGATGCAGAACGCGCCGTAGGCTCCGCCCTGGACCCGGACCTTTTCCCAGAGATAGCCGGTGCGGATGAGCTTGTTGACGACCTGCGCCGCTCCGGTGAGTTCGATACCGCTTCCTTCAAGGCCGCACCCCTTGCCCACGTAGTTGACCTGGGCGGGGATGGCGAGACCTTCACGGACCGGAAGATCAGGAAGCGCGCGCTCGGCGCGGACCGGGCCGTCACCGGGCAGGACCTCTAAGACGGCCGCCGCCTCGGGCTCGGCCAGGGCGAAGAGATCGGCGTCCATGGTAGCGTTGACGATCGCTGTATCGCGGTTGAGAAGCAGACGGCGGAACCGTTCCAGGTCCTTGGCCACCTTGCGGAAATCCTCTTCGACGCGCTTTTCCAGATCGCGGAGGAACAGCAGGTTGGTCAGGCCGGTCATGGCCTCGTCCATGGCGTGGGCCGCGTGGGTCCCGGCGCGCAGGCGGGTGGCCACGACCATGTGACCGGACGGCACGAGCCGCTGCTCGGCCCTGGCGCGGGCCTCGGCCACGATGCGGGAGATGCGTTCCTTGTTGTCGAGCTGCGCCGAGGTCAGGATCTCGGCGACGATTTCGCAGGTGGGCGCGATGCGGTCGCCCGTGGCCTTGGTGCGCAGGAAAAGCCATGCCGCGGCTTCGGCCGAATCGCGCACGGGCGAAGCGAAGGGCTGGGCCCAGATGCCGCCGGAGGTCCGAGCGATGCGCTGGGAGAGGTCCACATAGTCGCGCTTGGCCGTGCCGGACTCGGTCAGGGCGCGGCCAAAGACACCCGCGTAGGGCAGCAGATCGTCGGGAATGACGGACAGATCGAAGCCGAAGTCGAGGTAGGCGATGCCGTTGGTCGGCAGGTCATGGAAGAGCAGCTTGCGGCCCTTGAGCTCGCGGACCTCGGACGGAATGGGCCGGTTTTCGGCGGGCAGGTCGGCCACGGAAAGGCGGGGAATGGTCCTGAGAGCCTCGGGCGAATCGGGCGCGGCCTGGAGCCGCTTGAGCTCGGCGGCCTCGTCCATAACCGCCTGGACCTGCTCCGGGGCCATGGCGTCCTTGGCCGCCTTGAGCCGGTCGGATTCGGCCTTGGCCTGGGACCGGGCGAGCTTGTGGTCCGGTTCCAGAAGCACGGTGGTCCGATGCGGATTGTGCAGGAACAGCCGGGCCAGCAGCTCTTCGAATATCTTGTCGCCGTTGGCAATCCACGTCTTGATGTTTTCAAGCGGCTTCTCGAAGGGCAGCAGGGCCAGGGGATCGCCCTCGCCCTCCCCATCGTCGTAAAGCCAGGTGGAAAGGGCCTGGAACATGAGGGACAGGCCGCGCGGGTACGAGCCGGTGTTGTTCTCGCGCAGGGAGAATTCCACGGAGTTGACGGCGGCCTCTATGTCGCGCGCGTCGATGCCGTTCTCCACCAGTTCCTTGATGGTGTGGAAGATGATGGACTCCACCTTGATGGCGTTGGACGGATGCATCCCCTTGAGGCCCACGGAGAAGAACATCTGGCGCATGTCGGCCTCAAGCCCCACGCCCGCGAGGTCGTCGCCCAGGCCCGAATCGGTCAGGGCTTTTTTGAGGGGCGAGCTGGGAAGCCCGATGAGAATGTGCTCAAGAATGTGCAGAGCCAGGTTCAGGTTGGCGTCCGCAGTCTCGGCCAGCAGCCAGTTCACCGTGAACATGCCCTTGGCCAGCCTGTCCGAAGCCGGGTACCCCTTGCGCACCGCCCGGGCCTCGATAAACCGCTCCTGCAGGGGGATGCGGGTGGAGGCCACGTCGATGGGGTCGTATTCCGAGAAAACCTTGTCCAGAATCTCAAGCCGCTTTTCCGGATCGTCGTCGCCGTAGAAGAAGGCGTAGGCATTGGACGGATGATAGTGGTCGCGGTGGAAGGCCATGAACCGCTCGAAGGTCAGGTCCGGGATGACCGCCGGATCACCGCCCGAATCCAGGCCGTAGGTGGTGTCCGGGAAAAGGGATTGCTGGGAATGCTCATAGAGCTGTGAGTCGGGCGAGGAATACGCACCCTTCATCTCGTTGAAGACCACGCCCCTGTAAGTCATGTCCCGCTCGGGCGACTCCAGCTCGTAGTGCCATCCCTCCTGCTTGAGGGTGTTCTCGGTCAACCGGGGGTGGAAGACCGCGTCGAGATAGACGTCGATGAGGTTGTAGAAGTCCTGCACGTTGGCCGAGGCCACGGGATAGCAGGTCTTGTCCGGGAAGGTCAGGGCGTTCAGGAAGGTCTGAAGCGAGCCCTTGAGCAGCTCGACGAACGGCTCCTTTACCGGGTACCTGTCCGAGCCGCAGAGCACGGAGTGCTCCAGGATGTGAGCCACGCCCGTGGAATCCTCGGGCGGCGTGCGGAACGAAATGCCGAAGACCTTGTTCTCGTCGTCGTTCATCATGGACAGGACGCGCGCCCCGGTCTTGTCGTGGCGGTAGATTACGGCCGTGCTGGCCAGCTCCGCGATTTCCATTTCCCGTATCTTGGTGAAGCCGAAAGTCATATGCGCTCTCTTTTCCTTTTTTTATCGTTCATGCGCAGGACGCCCGAACCGGACGGCCCCGCGGGAAGCCCCGGTATACACTACCGCGCCCCGCCGGGCAAAGCGGAGAAAAAAGCAAAAAAATCTTGACGCCGGGCCCGGTCCAATTTAGTTTATTGAAAACGGTAATCATTCCTACAACGATAACGACACCCGAAAAAACAAGGGGAATTCCGATATGAGCAATGAATTCGATACCACCGACACCATGCCTGATTTCGCCAAAGTGGGCCAGCCCGTGCCCGAATTCAAGATGGAGGCCTTCGATCCGACCGAGGGCGGCTTCACCGAAGTGGACCTCGGTGCCCTGCGCAAGGAAGGCAAATGGACCATCCTGTTTTTCTATCCGGCGGACTTCACCTTTGTCTGCCCCACCGAACTCGCCGACCTGGCCACGCGCCACGAGGACCTGAAAAAACTCGGCGCGGAGGTGGTCTCCGTGTCCACGGACACCAAATTCACGCACATGGCCTGGAGGGCCGACGAGCGGATGCTGGAGAACGTCAAATTCAAGATGGCCGCCGATCCCACAGGCGAGGTCTCCCGCTTCTTCGACGTCTGGGACTATGAGACCGGCCTGGCCCTGCGCGGCACCTTCGTCATCAACCCCGAGGGCGTGCTCGTCTCCTCCGAGATCAACTTCTACAACGTGGGCCGCAACGCCGACGAGCTGGTCCGCAAGGTCGAGGCCAACACCTACCTCATCGACCACCCCGCCGAGGTCTGCCCGGCAAAGTGGACCCCCGGCGGCAAGACCCTGACCCCCAACGACGGTATGGTCGGCAAGGTCTACGAAGCCCTTATCGACATCGACTAAACGGCAGCGACCTCACACTCTCGCTTCGCCTGTTGCATGAAACGCCCCCGCCGGATGGTCCGACGGGGGCGTATTTTTTCGTGCGCGAAAGAACCGGCTCCCGGTCTCGCTCGGCTATTTGCTGATCCACAGCGCGGTCTCCTGCAACTGGCGCAAGAGATTGACGCACACGGAGCTGGGGAAAAGATGCTCCATCCGGGTCTGGCTGCCCACGCCGCGTCGGCCCACGGCCACGGCCGCATACCGCCCCGCCCCGGCCTCCTTGAGGATGGCCTTGACCGGATTCCGCCCGGTGACCATCTTGATCTCGATGCGCTCGTCCGGCACGCCGTGCTCGGCCAGGATGGCCAGGGCCTCGTCGAAAATGCGCGCGGCCCTGGCGTCGCCGTATCCCTTCTGGGCCACATGAAAAAGCGTGAAGGAGTGGCGCGGCTCGTCGGCAAGCATGTACCCCGCGTGATCGGCCATGCGCAGGGAGGCGTCCGAGCCGTCCAGGCAAAGAAGGAGATTGCTGCGCGATTTTTGGGACGGCCGCTTGCAGACCCAGATGGGGAAATCGATGTCCTGCCAGAGAAGCTCGTGGCACACGGAGTTTTCGAACACCTCCTCAAACCAGGTGAATCCCTTGCGGCCGAGAACAAGGGCGTCGTACAGCCCTTCGCGGGCCTCGGCCACGAGTTCGCAGGCCGTGCCCTTCCGTGAATGGACAACCTTGGTACGCACGTTGGACCCGTCGCACCCGGCGATGTCCGCGATCCACCGCTCGGCGTCCTGCAACGCCTTCTTGCCCTTGCCCTTCTTGTGAGCCACGATCTCGTCCACGGCCGCCTCGGAAGGAGGCATCCCGGTGTCCAGCCGATCCCACAGGGCCGAGCGCGGAGCCGCATAGAACAGGGTCAGCTTGAGATCGCAAAACGAAGTGAAAACGTCCTTGAGAAACCGAAGGTTGTAGGAGGCGGCGCGGTCGTCGCCGATGGCGAGGAGCAATTCTTTCTGCACGGGAAACTCCTTTGGCGAATGGATTCCTGTCCAAGCCATAACGCGCCCGCGCGGGAAAAGACAAGACCTGGGCACTTGTTCTTTAAAACGGGTGCTGATACATCCTCAAGGATAATGCGCACCCATGACAGCCTTCGGGCCGGATTGCTTCCGGCCTTCATCCTCCTGACCGCCCTCCTCATGGCCGGCGACGCCCTTGCCCAGAGCCTCAGCCTGGTGGCCCCGACCCTGGCCAACGTGCACGGACGGCTCACCGCGCTCTTCGGCATCGTGGTCGAGGAAAAACCGATCCTCAAAGGAGAGCTGGAGGAAGGGGCCGTCCTGGTGCTCAAATGCGAGGTCAACCTGCTGGAACCGAGCGACTACTGGCTGGACCGGAAGATTTCCGAAGTCCATTTCAAGAGTCGGTTGAGTTTCGACCCGCTGACCAGGGAGTTCGTCATGACCCTGCCCGCCAGGGACAACCCCCTGCGCAACAAGGACCTGGGCAAACTGCTGGACGATGGATGGGGAACCATCGAGGCGTCCCTTGGGTCCTGGGCTTTGCTGGACAAAGGGAAAAAATACTCGCTACGCCTGCATACCTCCATGAACGAGGAAGGAGCCCCCGAGGGGTTCATGCGCTTCATCTATTTCTGGTCCTGGGACGCCGGGGCCGACAACGCCTTCCAGCTGGACTTCACCTTCTAGGAGGGCCGACTCGTGACGCCCGACCCGATCCGCATCAGTTCCACAAGCCGCAGGGACCAGAGGCGGCACCGGCGCGAGTACATCATCGCCCTGGTCTTCATCGTGCTCATCGCCGGGCTGACCTGGGCCGAGCTCAAGTACCTGAGCGGCGACTACTATCTCATTCTCAACCTGCTCATCCTGAACGTGGTCTTCCTGCTGGCCATGCTTTTCTACGTGGCCCGCAACGCGGTGCGGCTGATCCTCGAACGCAGGCGCAGAGTGCTGGGCTCCAAGCTGCGCACGCGGCTGGTGCTCGCCTTCATCTCCCTCTCGCTCATCCCCACCGCGCTCATCTATCTGGTCTCGGTGAAGTTCGTGCAGACATCCGTGGATTACTGGTTCAAGGGCCAGGTGGAAGAGTCCATGGAACAGGCCCTGGAACTCGGGCGGGCCTTTTACGGTTCGGCCCAGGACCGTCTCGAACGGCGCGGCGCAGTCATGATTAAAGACATCATCGACTCCCAGTTCGCATGGGGCGGCAAGGCCATGGACCGCTACCTGAGCCGGAAGTTCGACGAATACGACCTGAGCCTGGTGGGCGTCATCACCCCCGAGGGCAACGAACAAAACACCCACGCCACATCCCAATGGAGCCAGGCCTGGCCCGAAATCAAGGAGAAGATCGACTGGCAGTCCCTGCGCGCCGACCCTCGTTCCTGGACGACCATCATCCCCAAGCCGGGCTCCGACCTGGTCCTGGGCGTGACCCCGGTCGACGAGGGCAGAACCGGCTATCTGGTCGTCGGCGAAACCGTTGGCCAGGGACTGCTGCACCGTCTCGACCAGATCGTGCGCGGCCTCGACGAATACAAGAAGCTCAAGACCCGCAAATACCCGTGGAAGATGAACCTCTATCTGACACTCGGGGTCATGGCCCTGCTCATCATCCTCGGGGCCATCTGGTTCGGGTTCCGGCTGGCCAAGGAACTTTCCGCCCCGGTCCAGGCACTGGCCGCGGGCACGGAGCGCATCGGGCGGGGCGACCTGTCCGTACGTCTGGAGGACCGCTCGGACGACGAGCTAGGCTTCCTGGTCCAGTCCTTCAACCGCATGGCCGAAGACCTGGAGCAGAGCCAGAACTCCGTGCAGCAGGCCAACGAGCGGCTGGCCCAGCAGAACCAGGAGCTGGAGCGGCGCGGCCAGTACATCGAGGCCGTGCTCAACAACATCACTTCCGGCGTCATCTCCATGGACGCCGAAGGCCGCATCGGCACGGTGAACACCGCGGCCGAGGACATTCTCGGCATCCCCGGCGAATATCTCATCGGCAAGGTCCCGTTCCGCCTCCTGTCCGGCGACTTCTCCAACATGGTCGAAGAGGCCCTGACCCAACTGTCCAACAAGCCCGGCGGGGTCTGGCAGCGCCAGCTCGACCTGCCTGTGCGGGGCAAGCTCATCAAGGTCCTGGTCAGCGTGGTCTCGCTCAAGAACGTGGGCGGACGCGACGCTGGCCACGTGGCCGTGTTCGAAGACATCACCGAGCTTGAAAAGATTCAGCGGCTCGCCGCCTGGCGCGAGGTGGCCCGGCGCATCGCCCACGAGATCAAGAACCCGCTCACGCCCATCAAGCTGTCGGCCCAACGGCTGCAACGCAAATACGGCAAACGCATCGGCGAGGGAACCTTCGACGAATGCACCGGCCTGATCGTCAACCAGGTGGAGCGGCTCCAGAACATGGTCACCGAGTTCTCGGCCTACGCCAAATTGCCCGAGGTCCAGCCCCGGCCCGACCAGCTCGCCCCGCTCCTGGAGGAAGTCACGGCCATGTTCGCCAACACCCACCGCAAAATACGGTGGGACCTGTCCTTCTCCACGCCCATCGATGAATTTCCCTTTGACCGCGAAGGCATCCGCAAGGTGCTCATCAACCTGTTCACCAACGCGGCGGAGGCCCTGAAGGACACCCGGGGCGCGGAAGTCCAGATCACCGCCACCCACGACAAGGACGCGGGCACCGTGACCATCTCCGTGGCCGACAACGGCCCGGGGCTGCCCAAGGATTCCTCGCGCATGTTCGAGCCGTACTACACCGAGAAAAAGGGCGGCACCGGCCTGGGGCTGACCATCGTCCGGTCCATCATCTCGGACCACGGCGGCATGGTCCGCGCCGCCTCCAACCACCCCAAAGGCACTGTTTTCATCATCGAACTGCACGACGCCTGATACCGATTCTTCCCGCCCGGGCGATCTTCACGCCCAAGGACCGCCGAATCCTCCCTGACGATGTTGTTCAGCCAATCAAGGTGTGATATTAAAGTTTCCAAGGACTCGCATGATGCGCGCCCTTCGGAAACCGACAAGGATCACCCGTGCGTTTCATCCTTGCTGCCTTTTGCTGCATACTGCTCCTGACGCCGCGCCCGGCCGAGGCGGGCAAGCCTTTTGTGACGGTGGTCAACAGCTATCACGCCGGATACCTCTGGGTTGAAGGACACAACGACGCCCTCCGGGACAGGCTCGCGGAAACGGCCCGGCTCGCCTTCTTCTATCTCGACACGAAAAGGACGCCGCCCGAAACGCACCAGGCTGCCGCGGAACAGGTCTGGCGAAAAATCCTCTCCGATCCACCGGACGTTCTGGTCCTGGCCGACGACAACGCGGTCAAGCTTCTGGGGCGACGGGCCATGGACAAAGGCATTCCCCTGGTCTTCCTGGGCGTGAACCAGAACCCGAGGGAATACCTCGGCGGACTCGAAGCGGCCACAGGCGTCCTGGAACGCCCGCTGTACAAGCGCTCGCTCATGTTCCTCAGGGAAATCCTGGGGCCGTCCCTCAAACGAAGCCTGCTCCTCTTCGATTCCGGCCAGACCGCGAGGGTCATCCTGGACTCGGTCTTCAAGGACAGGACCTCGCTGCACGTCGGGGACACGATGGCGGACGTCAAGCTCCTCTGCACATTCACGCAGTGGCGGGATGCGGTCCTGCGGTCCAAGGAACGGGGGTACGACATCATCCTGATGGGGCTCTACCACAACCTGACCGACGACGACGGCAACTACGTCCCGAGCGAGGAAGTCATGGCCTGGACATCGGCCCACACGCCGCTCCCGATCTTCGGGTACTGGGATTTCGCCGTGGGCCGGGGCAAGGCCGTGGGCGGACTGGTCAATTCCGCGAGGCCGCAGGGCGAAGCGGCGGCCGACCTGGTCCTGCAGATACTCGCGGGCGCGAAACCGAGCAGCCTCTATCCCGTGACCCCCACGGCCGGGCAGTTCATATTCAGCCGCCACGAATTGCGACGATGGGGCATCAAGCTGCCGGAAAGCCTCATGGAAACCGACACGCCGATCCTGCTCGTGGATTGAACCCGGCCGCTCCGACGCCTCCAACTCCCTAATATTCTTTTAGTGTCTGGCAAAAACAGCCGACACGTGCTAACCTGCTCTGCGGATAGGTCCGACTAACGGCAATTGCCATCAAAGCGAGGAACACGTGCGCGCTATCATCGCCGGGGGAACCGGCTTCATCGGCAGGGAACTGGTCCGCGAACTGCGAGAGCACGGCTGGGAAATTCTCATCCTGTCGCGCAATCCGGGCAAGGTCGCCTCCGTATTCGAAAACGGCGGCGTCATTGGTATGCCTTGGGACAACGGAGGCTGGACCGACGTGATCGGCCCGGACACGGCCGTCGTCAATCTGGCTGGGGAGAACATCGCCGCCGGACGCTGGACCGCCAAACGCAAGCGGCGCATCCTCGAAAGCCGACTCAAGGCCGGTGAACGCATCAATCAGGCCGTGGAGCAGGCAAACGCCGCGCCCGGCGTGCTCATCCAGGCCTCGGCCGTGGGCTATTACGGACCGCGCGGCTCCACGCCCGTGAACGAATACACCGAGCCCGGCACCGGCTTCCTGGCCGACGTGGCCCGCCAATGGGAGGCGTCCACGGCGGGCCTTGAGCAAAAAGGCACCCGCCGCTGCGTCATCCGCACCGGCATGGTGCTCGGCCACGGCGGCGCGCTGCCGAAAATGCTCCCGTCCTTCCGGCGCTACCTCGGCGGCCATCCGGGCACGGGCCTCCAGGGCGTCTCCTGGATACACCTCCGCGACGAAGTCCGGGCCATCCGCTTCCTGATGGAAAACCCCGACGCGAGCGGTCCCTACAATCTCTGCGCCCCGGTGCCGGTCAACTTCCGCAAGTTCGCCCACATTCTCGGCACCGTCCTCAACAAGCCGTACAAAACCCCAGTCCCCGCCTTTGCCCTGCGGCTCCTCTTCGGCGAAATGGCCGACGAACTGCTGCTCTCCGGCCAGTTCGTCCTCCCCGAGCGGCTGACCCAGGCGGGATTCGAATTCGAGTTCCCTGAGCTTGAGGACGCCCTGCGCGACGTGCTTCGCTAGTTTTTCCCGTCCAAAACACAAAAAGGCCCCGGTCCGGCGAGAATACCGGACCGGGGCCTTTCATAAGCGGTCTTCTACAGGCTTATCAGCTCGTACTCGCGGGAGCCCAGGCCGAGTTCCTCGGCATAGGCCAGGCCGAAGTCCTCGGGCACATGCTGATGAATGGCCAGGAACTTGTTCTGTCCGGGTGTGACGCCAAAAGGCAGTTGGCTCGGGTAGAGCGGCGGGGCCTCGCTGACCAGGTCCATGGAGGCCTGGTCCACGGCCACGGGGTCGAAGCTGACGAGCACGCCGATATCCGGACAGATGGGAGCGTCGGTGAAGCCCACGCAGTCGCAGTCCGGCACCACGTCCATGACGAAATTGACGTGCAGGCACGGGGTGCGCTTGGTAGCGAACACGCCCTTGCAGTACTCCATCATACGCTCCAGGAAATCCTGGACGCCCACCTTCCAGTCCACGGCGAGTCCGCCGTGGCGGCAGGCCACGAAACAGCCGCCGCAACCCACGCACTTTTCCGGGTCCAGGGCCACCTTGCCCGTGACCTCGTCCATGTAAAGCGCGCCGGTCTTGCAGGCGCGAAGGCACGCCTCGCAGGCCTGACAGTTGTCGGGATTGATGATCGGGCCGGTGGAGAAATGCTGCTGCATCTTGCCCTTCTTGGAAGCCGCGCCCATGCCGATGTTCTTGAGCGCGCCGCCGTATCCGGCCAGCTCATGCCCCTTGAAGTGATTGACCGAAACCAGGAAATCGGCCTCGGCAATGGCTCCGGCGATGTAGACCTCGTCCAGATGCCTGCCCTTGACGGGCACGGCGGTCTCGAACTCGCCGCGCAGGCCGTCGGCGATGACCACGGGCGCGCCGAGCACCAGCGGGTCCCAGCCGTGCCGGGCCGCGCACATGGAGTGCGACACGGCCTCGCCGCGCTGGCCCACGTACAGGGTCGAGGCGTCGGTCAAAAACGGCTTGCCCCCGGCCTCGGCGATGAAATCCAGGATCGGCTTGACCCACAGGGGACGCAGGAAGCCGGTCACGCCCTCCTCGCCGAAATGCAGCTTGACGGCGGCCAGATCGCCCTCGCCGATCACCTTGTCGGCCTTGGCGGCCTTGAGCACGCTGCGCATCCTCTTGCCGAACGGGGCCTTGGACGAGGCCCGCAAATTCCAGAAATAGACCTTAGAAGCCATGGAAAGACATCCTTGTTGCAGGTTCAACAACATGCACCCTAGCACGCGGGCGCGGCTGTTTGGAAGACCGAATCAGATCAGATAAGCCCAGACCGCTTCAGCTCGCTCATGAGCGCGGCGACATCCGAGGCCACGAAGTCCGGCTCAAGGTGAGCGAATCCTTCGGCGCCGATGCGGCCGGTGGTCACGCCCGCGGCCATGGCCCCGGCCCGCTTGCCGGTTTCGACGTCCATGGGGTGGTCGCCCACCATGAGCGCCCGCCCGGGCTTCACGCCGATGCGCTCCAGGGCTTGCAGCAGGTGCGCCGGGTCCGGCTTGAGCCGGTCCGCGCTCTCCCTGGGGATGAAGACCTGCAAGTGGTCCTCGATGTCGGGAAAGACCTTCTTGATGGCCGCTGAAATATTACGGGAAATGACGCCCGGAGCCACGCCGCGCGCCTTGAGGTCGTCGAGCACAGGCCGGGTGAACTCGTACAGGCAGCCGTCACGGGCCGCGTCCAGCTCCATGGCCGCGATGACCAGCCGCCCGCGCGACAGGAACTCCATGCCCTCGTCGCGGTCGCGTTCCATGACCTGCGCCGAAAGCCGATCCAGCCACTCCAGGGCGGGCGTGCCGTCCGGCACCGGGCGCTCGTCCATGAACACCTCGCCCAGGGCCGCGATCTTGGTCTTCATGAAGTCGAAGTCCAGCGGCACGTCGGCCAGCGTTCCATCGAAGTCGAATATGATGGCGTCGAGTCTGCGCAAACGGATTGCCTCCCTTGTGTCCCGCCCCTTGCTCAACTTTTCCGATCCGCTCCGCGCACGGCGAAGCGATATCCGGGGCCGGTGTTCCGGGTATGAAAGACTATTTTGCCAGTTCGCGCAACAGGGCCAAGTTGCGGACGTCGTCCTGAAGGTCCTCCGCCTTGGGGGTCTCCAGGGTCTTGGGAACGTCCGCGAAACGCGGGTCGCGCATGAGGTTGCGGAACCCCTCCACGCCGATCTCGCCCTGGCCGATGTGCTCGTGGCGGTCCTTGCGGGAGCCGAGCCCGTTCTTGGAGTCGTTCAGGTGGAAGAATTTGAGACGGTCCAGGCCGATGACGCGGTCAAAGGCGTCGAAGGTGGCCGCATAGGTCTCCGGGGTCCGAATGTCGTACCCGGCGGCAAAGGTATGGCAGGTGTCGTAACAGACCCCGATTCGGTCCGGATGGGCAGAGGCCTCGATGACGGCAGCCAGCTCCTCGAAGGTGGACCCGAGGTTGGTGCCCTGCCCGGCCGTTGTCTCCAACAGGATCAGGCCCTTTTTCGTACCGGAAAGCTCGATGGCCCGGTCCAGGTTGGCCGCGTAACGGCGTACCCCGGCCTCGACGCCCGCGCCCAGATGGGAACCCGGATGGGTCACGAGGAACGGAACGGCCAGGATTTCGATACGCTTGAGCTCCTCGGCAAAGGCCAGGACCGAACGATTGAGCTGGTCCTCCTTGTCCGAGGCGAGATTGATGAGATAGGAGTCGTGGGCCGCAATGGGATAGTCGCCCCAACGCGACCAGGCCGTCGCGAACAGTTTCGCGTCGTACTCGGTCAGCGCGGGAATCTTCCACTGCCGCTGGTTGCGGGTGAATATCTGCAGGGCCGTGCCCTCCACCCGCATGATCCGCTCGAAGGCCATGTGCAGCCCCCCGGCGATGGACATATGCGCGCCCAGAAACATGGAACGGAAGGCTCCCCTATTCGATCCAGCCGCCCAGGGCCTCGACGATCTTCTGCGCCTGAGCCTGGGAGGAGATGTTGAACTTGGACTTGGGACGATAGGTGCCGTCGACCTTCTGGTAACGGCGGATGGTATACTTGTCCGGACCGTATTCGCCCTTGGCCCGGTTGAGTTCCTGGTAGCGGAACACGATGGTGGTCCAGGCGCCCTTGGAGAGGATGACCTTGTCCAGCTCCTTGACGATGAGCTGGTTGTCCTCGGAATAATTGATGGTGATTTCGTCCACGGTGGCTGCCATGATGCACTCCTGATATATGATTTCCGCAGCTTTTCGGCGGCTGGCGCTACCCATACCTATGTAGTTGAGGGATGGCAACCCCCGCATTCCGGGCGTTCCCGGATGCCGTTCAGGGCGGGCAAGCCGCGCGGTTCCTACAGAAAAAGCAGGAGCGACAGGGCCATGACGGCCATCCCGCCCACCAGGCCGTAGATGGAATGATGGTGCTCGCCGAACTCCTCGGCGGCGGGAAGAAGCTCATCCAGGGAGATGAAGACCATGATTCCGGCCACGCCCGCGAACAACACGCCGAACACCACGGGGGTGAAAAACGGCAACAGGACCAGATAGCCGATAAGCGCGCCCACGGGTTCGGACAAGCCGGACAGGAAGGAATAGAAAAACGCCTTCCGGCGGTCGCCGGTGGCGTAGTATAGCGGAATGGAAACCGCGATGCCCTCGGGAATGTTGTGGATGGCGATGGCCACGGCGATGGCCAGGCCGAGCGCGGGATCGGTCAGGGCCGCCGTGAAGGTGGCGAGCCCCTCGGGGAAGTTGTGGATGGCGATGGCCACGGCCGCGAACACGCCCGTACGCTTCAGCCGGTCGAAGTCGTGCGCCTCGTTCCGGGGCAGATTCTCCAGCCCCTCCTCCATCTCCTCGATGGAGTGCATCTCGTGGGGGTTCTCGTAGCTCGGCACGAAGTTGTCGATAAGCGCGATGAACGCGATGCCCCCGAAAAAGGACAGGGCCGTCACCCAGGCCGCGCTCACGTCGCCCAGCTCCGTGGCCAGGGCGTCCCGCGCCTTGACCAGAATCTCCACGAAGGAAACGTAGATCATGACCCCGGCTGAGAACCCCAGGGCCAGAGAGAGGAACTTGGTGTTGGTCCGGCGGGCGAAAAAGGCGATGGCCGAGCCGATGCCCGTGGACAATCCGGCGAACAGCGTCAGCCCGAAGGCGTAGACAATGGTTTGCGTATCCATGACGGGTACATATAATAGAACGAGAGCCATTGTCACCCGCCGGGTTTAAGGGTATTTCATACCGAACCCCCAGCCCGATCGAGAAAACAGACCAAAGAAATGCCCAACCGTCCAGCCTATTGTCCCTCCTCGCGAGCTGCGTCAAAACGGTCCCGGAAAATCCCCTGCGGGCGGATCGCCCTGCTTTGCCTTTTCCTCTGCCTTCTGCTCCACCCCGCCGGACCGGCGCTGGCCGAACGCCCCTGCCTGACCGTGGGCGTTGAGCGCATCGACTATCCGCCTTACGGCTCATTCCGGCAGGGCGGCTACGAGGGCTTCGCCCGCGACCTCCTGGACTCCTTCGCTATCGAGCACGGCTACACCATGGTCTACGTGGCCCTGCCCGTTAAGCGGCTCTACCAGGAATTCCTGGACACCCGCACGCTGGACCTGAAATTCCCGGACTGCGAGGAATGGAACAGGTCCAGACGCAAGGGAATCAAGATTTTCTATTCTGTCCCGGTCTGCGAATACACCGACGGCATTCTCGTAAAACCCGAGAACCTGGGCAAGGGCATGGAGGCCATCAAGACCCTGGGGGTCATTGCCGGGCTCAAGCCGTGGCTGCTCGTCCCGCCCGTGGACAAGAACGCCATGAAGGTCTCGGAAAACGTCTCCGTGTCAGGCCTGCTGGGCAAGGGAATCAGAGACCGGGTGGACGGCGTTTACACCAACCTCATGGTGGCGAGCCATCTGCTCAAAGACATGGGGTACAAGGACAAGCTGGTCTTCGACCCCGACCTGCCGCACGCTACGGGGCACTATCACCTGTCCACCATCGACCACCCCCTGATCCTCAGGGAGTTCGACGAATTCATGAAGACCCGCACCGAGCTGGTGGATTCCATCCGCCGAAAGCACGGCATCGACCGCTGACCGGGCCGCCTAGCCCTTCCCGACGGTGTCGGCCTTGAGCTGGCCGCAGGCCGCCTTGATGTCCGCACCCATGGAGCGGCGGATGAAAGCAGTCAGGCCGTGGTCCCACAGCCGCTTCTCGAACGCCTCGACCCTTTCCCGATCCGGCGCGCCGTAGGGCATCCCTTCGGTGGCGTTATAGGCGATGAGGTTGATTTTCCCTTTTTTGCGGTCGATGAGCCTCGCCAACTGGTCCGCGTGCTCCATGGAGTCGTTGACGTCCTTGAGCAGCAGATATTCGAAGGTGATCCGCTCGCGCGGCCGCATGGGATAGGCTTCGAGCGCGGCCATGAGGTCGTCGAGATGGATCTTGGCCGCCTTGGGCATGATCCGGGCGCGCAGCTCCTGGGTGGGGGCGTGCAGGGAGATGGCGGGCAGGGCTATTTCCAGATCGCCCAAAATCTTGAGCTTGTCGGGAAAGCCCACGGTGGAGACCATGGACCGCCGCCAGGACAGGGACAGCCCACGCTCGCACGGCAGGTCGGTCAGAACCCTGATGAGGGTGTCCAGGTTGAGCAGGGGCTCGCCCATGCCCATGAACACGAGATTTTTGAGAGGGTTCATCCCCTGGTCCTCAAGGTACTGGCGGCCCACCAGGATCTGACCCATGATCTCGCCGTAGGTCAGGTTGCGCTCGAAGCCGAGCTGCCCGGTGTTGCAGAAGGTGCAGGCCATGGCGCAGCCCACCTGCGTGGACAGGCACTGGGAGTAGCGGTCCTGCATGGGGATGAGCACGGTCTCGATGAGCTTTCCGTCGCCGAGCCTGAGCAGGAACTTGATGGTCCCGTCACTGCTCTCGGCCACCCTGGCTATCTCGGGCCAGGCAATGCCCGCCATGGAGGAGAGCTTCTCGCGGAGAGGCTTGGACAGGTTGGTCATGGCCTCCACGTCGCGCACGCGTTTCTGCCACAGCCATTGCCATATCTGTTCCGCCCGGTAGCGCGGCTCCTTCAGGTCCTCGGCCACAAAGGCCTCAAGGTCGTTCTTGTTCAGCTCTATAAGATTGTGCATGGCCGTTCCTTGCAGGAGATCGGCAAGCCGTGTCAAGAGCGGCGTGCCCGATGCTGGCCAGCTTCCGTTTGCCAAGGTTCCCCTCTTGAGCTATATTCATGCTAGGCGTTGACATCTCACAATCTGGAGGGACACAAAAAATGCGCAGTAAATTCAGCTCATTGGTATGTTTGACGGTAGTTCTTTGCCTGCTCACCCTGAACGTTGCCTCGGCCAGGGCGGGACTCGTCTCCACCGAGGCATCCATGTCGGCCACCCACAACGTGGAAAATCGCGCTTTCGTCAAGGCGCAGTTGCAGCGTGACGACGTGCAGCGCATCCTGGAGAACAAGGGATTGACCGTTGCCGAGGCCGAACAGCGCGTTGACGCCCTGTCCGACGCCGAGATCAACCGCATCGTGGAACAGGTGGGCGACATGCCCGCAGGTGGCGGATTCTTCGGCGTTCTGATCGGCGCGGCGGTCCTGGTCTTCATCATCCTGCTCATCACCGACATGACCGGGGCCACGGACGTCTTCCCATTCGTGAAGAAGGCGAACTAGCCCGGCCCCATGCCTGACCAGATTTCGGGCGGCGGCCGAAAGGCCGCCGCCTGTCTCGCATTGCTGCTCCTTGCCCTGGCAACGGGATGCAGCCTCTACGGCGGCGTCATGCCGCCCTCGCCATCGGGCGACCCCCTGAACCGCGTCCACGGCGTGCCCTTCTATGCCCAGGAGGAATACCAGTGCGGCCCTGCCGCCCTGGCCATGGCCATGACCTGGAGCGGCCTGCCTGTACTCCCCGACGAGTTGACTTCCCAGGTCTACACGCCGTCGCGCAAGGGCAGCATCCAGCCCGACATGATTACCGCTGCCCGACGCCGCGGACGCATGGCCTATGTCATCCATGGCGCGGACAGCCTTTCCTCCGAAATAGCCGAAGGCGTCCCGGTGGTCGTGCTGCAGAATCTCGGCCTTTCCTGGTATCCGGTCTGGCACTACGCCGTGGTCGTGGGCCTGGACCGGGAAACCGGCGAGGTCATCCTCAACTCCGGGCCGACGCGGATGAAACGCACCCCTTGGAGGGTCTTCGAAAACACCTGGGGGCCGGACTTCTGGGGGCTGCTCGTTCTGCCGCCTTCCCGCCTGCCCGCCGTGGCCGAGGAAAAGCCGTGGCTCGAAGGGGCCGTGGGCCTGGAGCGGGCCGGACAGCCCGCCGCCGCAAGGGAAGCCTATGCCTCGGCCGCGACCCGCTGGCCGAACAGCCACGACGCCTGGATCGGACTGGGCAACACCCGCTACGCAGGGGGTGACGCCGAGGGCTCGGCCGAAGCCTTTCGCCGGGCCGCCGAAGCCAGGCCCGACAGCGGCATCGCCTTCAACAACCTGGCCTTTGTGCTCAACGAACTCGGCCGCCGCGACGAAGCTCTCAAAGCCGCGCGCAAGGCCGTCTCCCTGGGCGGGCCGCAAATCGAAACCTTCCGTCGGACCCTGTCCGACATCGAACGCGCGGCTCCCTGATCGAGCCCCTCCGCCGTCCTTCCTCCTGCCAACTATCCATAAAATCTATAGCTCCAATTTTTTACACACATAGAAAGAATTGGTTCAAGTCGTAGTATTCCTCTATGTTTCATGTCGAAATTGGGGGGCTTTTTTGTTTACATTACGCAAGGAGGAGGTATGACCAACTTTTTTGCCTCGCGGAAAGGCATCATTTCCGTCGGGCTCGTAATCGGCGCTCTTGCCGCGCTGCTGCAATACCTGGGCAACCCGGGCAACATGGGCATCTGCGTGGCCTGCTTTGAGCGCGACATCGCCGGAGCCGTGGGGCTGCACAGGGCGGGCGTGGTCCAGTACATGCGTCCGGAAATCATCGGCTTCGTGCTCGGCTCGCTGGGCGCGGCCCTCGTGGGCAAGGACTTCCGGCCCAGGGCCGGTTCCGCGCCCATCGTCCGCTTTGTCCTCGGCGTGTTCGCCATGATCGGCGCCCTGGTCTTCCTGGGCTGCCCGTGGCGGGCCATCCTGCGGCTGGCGGGCGGCGACCTGAACGCGCTGCTCGGCCTGGCCGGGCTCATTGTCGGCATCGGCATCGGCACCCTGTTCTTCCGTCAGGGATACAACCTGGGCCGCAGCCAAAAGACCTACGCCTCCGTTGGGCTGATAATGCCCCTCGTCATGGCCGGTTTTCTGGTCTTGATGTTCCTCTACCCGCAGGTTGCCGAAGAGCCCAAATCCGGGGTTCTCTTCTACAGCCTCAAGGGTCCCGGGGCCATGCACGCGCCCCTGATCATCTCTCTGGCTGTCGGCCTGCTGGTGGGCATATTGGCCCAGCGCAGCCGGTTCTGCACCATGGGCGCCTTCCGCGACCTGATTCTCTTCAAACAAGTTCACCTGCTCTCGGGCGTCGTGGCCCTGCTCGTGGCGGCCTTTGCAGTCAACCTGGTCCTCGGCCAATTCAACATGGGCTTTGCAGGTCAGCCCGTAGCCCACACCCAGGGATTGTGGAACTTCATGGGCATGGTCCTCGCGGGCCTGTGCTTCGCCCTTGCCGGCGGCTGCCCCGGCAGACAACTGTTCATGGCGGGTGAGGGCGACGGCGACGCCGCCGTGTTCGTGCTCGGCATGATCGTGGGCGCCGGTTTCGCCCACAACTTCGGTCTGGCCAGCTCGCCCAAGGGCGTGGGCCCGCACGGCATCGCCGCCGTGTTCATCGGCCTGGCCGTCTGCCTGTTCATCGGTTTCACCATGCGCAAAAAAGCTGCATAGGGGGATATCATGAGTGAAATAGTCGACGCACGGGGCCTCTCCTGCCCCCAGCCGGTACTGGATACCCTGGCCAAAATAGCGGCCATGGGCTCCGGCGAACTCGAAGTCCTGGTGGACACCGAGGCTTCCAAGGAAAACGTGGCCCGCGCCGCTCAAGGCAAGGGCTGGAAGGTTGAATCCATCACCGAGGACGGCGGCGAATACCGCCTCAAACTGCTCGGGAGCTAGATTTGGCCCTAACCGATCTGTTCAGGAAAAAGAGTTCCGGTCCGCGCCGCCAATCGCGCGCGGACCGGGGCCTGCTCGTTTTCGAGCACACCAGCGAAGTCATCCGGGCCGAAAAGCTGCTCAAGGAGTCGGGCCGGGAAATCCGCGTCATGGGTCCGCCCCCGGAGATTCAGAAGGGGTGCGACCTGGTGGTGGAGTTCCCGCTCATGGAGAAGCTCGACATCCTGCGCACCCTGGCCGAGGCCGGGACCGAACCGCTGGAGACCGTGCCCGTGACCGGACCGCTGCTCGCCCCTGTGGACCTGTTCCAGATCAAGGATTTCGGCGACCACCTCATGGTTCGCGCCGCCAACATGAAACTTACCGTGGAGAAATCCACCCGAACCATCGTCAACGTGTCCGGCGGCGGTTGCCCCGACGTGCCGTACATCGCGGCCCGACTCATCGGCCGCACCCTGGACGAGGCCCCGGCCCCCAGGGAGATCGGCCACACCCTTTGCGGCTACGCCCTGGAGCTGGCCCATGCGGAGATGCTGCGCCTATGCTCATAATAGTCGGCACAGTGCCCGATCCGGCCGTACCCGTGCTGGACGCGTCCGCCATCCTGGCAGACGGTGCGCTCTCGGTGGGCGACCGCGCCCTGCCGCCCGACCGGGGCACGCCCGCGCTGCTGGCCGCCGCGGCCTCGGCCTGCGCCTTCCTCGGCATCGAACCGCCCCACGCCATGCTGGTGGGGGACGAAGGACTCGGCCGGGGAAGCCGGGAGCTCTACCGCCACCTGACCGAGGTCCTGCCCTCGCGGACCTGCACCACCCTGGCCTTTCACTATCTCCAGCCCGACGTGGACTGGCACAACAAGGTGCTCATGGCCGCCCAGGCCATGGCCGGGCCGCCCGCCCTCGTGGCCGACGCCGGATTCATGTACGCGGCCAAGATGAGCGGCATGGCCGGTGAATACGCCCTGTTCACCCCGGACGCCGGGGAATTGGCATTTCTCGCGGACGAAACGGCTCCGCACCCGTTCTACACGCGCGGCTTCATCCTTCAGGACGAGAATCGCGCGCCCGAGCTGATCCGGCGCGCCTACGAACACGACAACGCGGCGACCTGCCTGCTGGTCAAGGGAAGCACGGACCGGATCGCGGACCGCACCGGCGTCCTGGCGGAAATCACTGGCCCGTCCGTAGAGGCCATGGAGGCCATGGGCGGTACGGGCGACACGGTCACGGGCATGGCCTGCGCCCTGATGGAATACGGTCTGCCCGCGCCCAAGGCCGCGCAAATGGCGGCCCAGGCCAATCGGTACGCGGGCGAAGCGGCCCGCCCCACCCCGGCCTCCCAGATCGGGGAGCTGGTCCCGCACATCCCGAACGCCCTCAAGCGCGTCATGGAGGAACTCCCGTGACCCGCCGCATAACCCCGGACATGACCCTTCTGGACGTGGTCCAGCATCACCCTTCCACTGACGCGGTCTTTCACTCCCGCGACGAACAGGCGGGGGAATGCCTTCTCTGCCAGGCCCTGTTCGACACCGTGGCCGAAGCCTCGGCCCGCTACGGGCTGGACCTCGACGCCCTGCTCCGCGACCTGGAAGCGGCTGCCGAAAACGACGCATAATCCCGCAGGGCCGAACCTGACCATTTCCCGACGGTTCTCATATTTCCGGGCCGGAGGCGCACAGCCCCCGGCCCGTCATTTTTTTCGCGCGGCGCGATCGGGAATAGCCCGCCGCCCCTAAATCCTGTTGCCCGGAACGTAGTCGCCAGGGTACAGCAGCTCGAAGCCCTGGTTCACCTTTTTGACGAAGGCGGTGTCGCGCTTGGCCGGGTCCTTGTAGCGCGGGTCCTGCATCATCTCGCGCAGCCGCTCGATGCTCAGATCCTCGCCCCAGCCCCGGGCCGAACCGCGCAGGCCGCTCTCCAGAACCAGGGGCGCGATCTTGGCAAAAGCGCTGATAACCGCCGCCCGATTACCCGCGCCAGTGGCGTCCAAAGCGGCCAGTAGATCCTCGCCGCCCACGGCCTCGGCCGCGCGCAGGGCGGAATCGAGCAGGGACGGAGTGTCGCCCCGGTGCACGTTGCGCAGGGACTGCAACTCGGATTCGCGCAGTTTGGCCGCCTCGGCCTCCATGGCGTGGTGGGTGTCCAGAACCAGGGGCAGAAACCATTGGTACAGCCCGGTCACCTGCCCGGGGGTCAGCCCCAGCTCAAAGGCCTTCTCCCGCAGGCCGCCGACAAGGTCCTTGCGCAGCTCGAAGCCGTCGGGCAGCTCCATGTCCGGCAGTTCGTAGCCGTCCGGCTTGTCCGGCCTGCCCAACGCCCCGTAGAAGGCGGCCCGGTCCTCGGGGGAGTCCCCTTCGCCGGGCACGCGCACGTACCCTTCCGGGGTCTTGCCGAGCATACGCTGGGCATGGACCAGAGCCTTAACGGCCTCGTCCTTGGTGGCGTATTTGGCGAGCGCCGGGTGGTCGCGCAGGGGGATATCCGTCTCGACCCCGTCCTCGCCCATCTGGTGGACGGTCCATTCCTCGGGCAGGGTCATCTGCCATTTCTTCACGTTCTTTTCGATCATCGGTTGTTCTCCTTCTCGATGAAGTTTTCGGGTTCAAGCATGTGCTTCATGTGCAGGACCAGCGACCTGCGGCCTTCGTTGAATTCGGTCCGTCCCCGGTCCGTGGAATAGGTGGGCCGCATGAAGCAGCCGCGCCGCTCCAGATCGGCCATGACCACGCGCCCGTCGGCGGAATCGAAAAGCCGCCTGTAGGCCCGGTGCAGCTCAAGCGGGCTGACCTCAGGCATGGGGGACCTCCTGCTCCACGGGACCGGACTCGACCCCGGATTCGGCTGTAGGCGGAACCCCTGCACCGGCCGAGCCCGTGAGCAGGGACCACACCCCGGTCAGGATGCTGGGATGGTCCATGCGGACCTCGGACAGCGTCTTGGCGATGGCCGCGACATCGGCCACGGTGGCCGCGAGCCGGGCCGAACTCGCGGCCTGGCCTTTCTGCGCCCGCCCCTCGGCCACGCGCTCCTCGGACTTGAGGTAGTCGGAAGGGGTGTTGAACAACTCGGCGACGTGCCGGGCCACCCGGTCCGTATCGAAGTTGTCCATGATGCCGAAGGCGTCCTGTCCACCCACGAGCGGGGCGAGGTATTCCATGACCTGGGAAAGGCCCTGGGCCTCGTACTGCTTCTGGGCACGGGTCACGGGCGAGGTGTAGCGGACTTCAAGATCGTTCGGGGACAGCCCCTCGGGGAAAGGCGGCAGGGCCCCGGCGCGCAACATGACGCGGAAGACCCGCCGGATCAGCGGACTGAGGAACTCGGTTTGCAGCCTGCCCAGCACCGGGCCGAGCACGCGCATCTTCTCCGCCTGGCGGATAACGGCCTCGGTGGCCGTGACCGCCGGGCCTTCCGGGGCGATCTGATCCGACAGGAATATGCGGCGGATGGACTCCCGACGGCCGTTCATCATCTCCTCGGCGGCCCGCAGGTCCACGTTCACGGGCAGCGCCTCGATGCGGTCCGTGGACCCGGCCCGGTAATAGGACAGCCCGCCCGGACCCGAACGCACCGGGCCGAGAAAGCCGTCGTCCGGGACCATGAGCGGCGGATCAGACATCTTTTCCGCGGCCATGAGCGAGGTCCGGGCCATGGCGTTGAGGACCCTGGTGTCGGACAAGGCCGTCTGTCCCGGCCCCCGGCCGTAGGTCTCGCCGGCGGCCTTGGCCCAGCGCGGGACCATGTACGGCAGCTCCAGATAGCCGCTCTCCTCCAGCACATGACTGCCCTTCACCTCCAGATACACGCTGGCATAAGGAAAGTGGGCCGAACCGAATCCAGCCGGGTCGCGGTCCATCCTGGGGAAGACCGCGTGCAGGATCTCCACGGGCTCCTCGGGCCGGTCCTCGCCCTTGCGCAGCGTTTCGTCCGAGCAGGCCGCGCCCCATTCCTGGACCGCCTGCCGGGCCGTAAGCTCGTAGCGGCGGTACACGGTATCCACCTGGCCGCGCGCCGACTCGGCCACGAAGACCTCGCCGAGCGGCCTGGACGAAAAACGGACCACGGTTGTCGGGTCCGCCTCCACGTACATCACCGCCGTGCCGAGCAGGGCCACATCCAGATACAGCTCATGCACATGCGCCTGGAATCCGGTGTCCTCGCTGTTGAACAAGGCCACCATCCGTTCGCGAGACTCCTGCATGAAGGCACGGACCTCGTCCGCATCGCCCGTTTCCCGGTCCTTCACCGAGATGTCGAACCAGGGCAGCGAAGGGTTGGTCAGCAGCCCGCCCAGGGACGAGGCCAGCAGCTCAAGGGCGTGCATGGGCGTGGAATCGAAGATACGCTCGTCCCCCGCCCGCCCCTGCCACGCCGCGCCCGACTCGGACGCGACAAAGCTGTTCTTGCGGGGCAGCATGTATTCCGACAGTTCCTGCCACGCTCCGGTCCACGGACGGCGAGCCTCCTCCAGGCCGGAGAAGCGTTTCAGCAGGGAACGGGCCAGTTCTGTTCTGTCCATGCTACTCCCCCAACTTGGTCTTCAGCGTCTTTGCGGACACCTCGGGGTCGTCCGCCAGCGACGCCGAGCCGAGGGAAAGCGAACTCTCCGACTTGCGCCGGGACTCCAGCTCCCGCGCCTCCAGGATCTTTTCCCGGTCGCGGCGACGCTCATCGGCCTCCTTTTGCTGCTGCTCGCGTTCCCGCGCTTGACGCTCCTCTTCCAACTGGTCCGAACTGTCGGAACTGTCGCTTCCCCCCAGGCTGTTCAGCCCTCCCAGGATGCTTCCGATCAAACTTACGGTTCCTCCCATGACGATAAATCCTCCTGTTGAAGTGTTTGGGAGGAGTATAGGTCCGTTTTTTTCGGCACCCTCGGAATGTCGGCGAATGTATGGAAAAAACGCTTGAGAGGTATAAAAAATCAACTTGACAGGGGACGGGGATCGCGGCCGCGCCATACTCCCCCTCTTCGGCGGCAAACAACGAAAAAGCCCCGCCCGGAAAAACTCCGGGCGGGGCCGTCATGGCGTTATGGGGCCGTCCTACTGGACGGCGTTGCGTGCGGCCGGCTGCTTGTGCCCGGAGACGACGACCATGTTCCGGCCGTTGTTCTTGGCCTGATACAGGGCTTTGTCGGCCTTGAGGACGAGGTCGTCGTCCGTGGAGGAAAGGGAAACGCCTTCCACGGAAGCGACGCCGATGGAGGCGGTAATGGCGAAGTCCCTGCCCTCGAAGCGGAAGGAACAGTTCTCGATGGCGGCGCGCACGCGCTCGGCGAGCTTCCAGGCGCACTCCTCGCTGGTATGGGGAAGCAGAACGACGAACTCCTCGCCGCCGTAGCGGGCCGCGAGGTCGGTCGTACGGAACTCGGTGGACAGAATTTCGCCGACCTTGCGCAGGACCATGTCCCCGGCCTTGTGGCCGTAGGTGTCGTTGACGACCTTGAAATGATCGAGGTCGACCATGAGCAGCGAAAGATCGTGATGATAACGCGAGCGGCGCTTGATCTCGTAGACCAGCCGCTCGTCAAAGGAGCGGCGGTTGTAGAGCCGGGTCAGGCCGTCGCGGTCGGCCTTGAGCTTGACCTCCTTGAAGGCCAGCGCGTTGCGCAGGGCGAGCCCGATGTGGTTGACGGCGGAGCGCAGGGTCTCGACCTGGTCCTTGCCGAGCCGGTAGCCGGATTCACAGAGCAGGGCGAGACAACCAAAGGTCTGGTGCCCGGCGGCAAGCGGCATGATCACGAGCCTGCCCTGGTCGGGAGCCAGTGAATATTCGGGCCTGCGGGCCGGGTCCACGTGGGAAACCTGGAAGCCGTTGACCGCGCCCGCCCCCATGGAGCCGACAGAGGCCATGATCTGCTCGATCCAGGCGGATTCCACAGCCGGAGCCATTTTACCGTTGAGAAATATTTCCACGTCGGCGGCCTCGCTCGCGCCGGAACTCCAAAAGGCGGCATGAAGCATCTTCACGGGCAGAATCAGTCCCAGGGATTCCTTGGCGTTGGCCAGGATGGTGCCCGCCTCAAGGCTTTCGGTGGCCGAGGCCATGAGCTTGTTGAGGAACATGAGCTGGTCGGTCTTGCGGGCCAAAAGCTCGCGCTCAAGCATGATCTCCTCGGTCATCCGGTAAACATCGGAATAGAGGCTCTTGACCTCTCTCGCGCGAAACATGACGTCCTGGACCTTGGGCCGGGTCAGGGGCAGATCCACCACGGTGAGAAACCCTTCGGCCAGGACCTTGTCCATCTCAAGCTCCGCCCCGTTGTCGCGGATGAGAATGCGCTGGGTCTCGTCCTGGTCGCGATACTCCTGCCTGCGGGCCTCGGGAAAGCCGGACCAGACGGACCAGGGAATCCAGGCCGCCGAAGGCTTTTCCTCCTGCTCCAGCTCGCGGGCCACGGGATAGGCCCCGTCCGCGAAATTGCGCACGTGAAAGCCGGGCCCCACGCCCTCCTCGATCTGCCGGACGACCGACTCGGGAAGCCCGAGGCCCCACATGAGTTCCGGCCGTCTGCCGCGCTTCATGGACTGTCTAGGCATGTCTGCGTCACGCTCCTTTACGACGTCAAAACTTTGGCGAATTCTTCCACCGCCAAAAAGTTTGAGCAAAAACGAGGCCATGCCGCGTGTCGAAAAGGAAAAGGTATCCGCTACGCAATACAACTACACGATATAACAGCTTAAAATTTACAGAACTTTGCCAAGGCCCGGAATTTGGACGGAAAAGTCTGCCCGCCAAAGGACGCGGCCGGCCATTGACAAACCTTCCGGGAACGGTTTTGACCTAGATATGACAGGAACAAAACGCATATGGGGAACGCTCGACCCCTTCTTCGAGGGCGGCCCGATCCTGGGCCGGACCGTGGCCAACACGGCCTTTCTGGATGCCCTGCTCCGGGCCGATCCCTATGACGAGTACCATTTCTTCCTGCCCGGCGAACGCGCCCTGGCTCCGCTGAAAAAACACCTGGAAGCCACCGCGCCCGGTTTGATGGAGAGCGCGCGCGTGCGGCTCATGCTCCGGGACGAGCTGCCCGGCAGGCTGGAAAGTACGCATTACCACTGTTTTCACCTGTCGGACTGCATCACGAGCCAGCCGTTCCTTGCGCGGATGCGCAACCGGCTGAGCGAACGGATATTCCCCATCACCGGCCCCAGCCACTCGCTGAGCTACGCGGGCTATCCCAAGGCATTCCTGCAACACCTGTGGCCCGGGGCCACCCGCCGCGACGCCATCGTCTGCACTTCCGAGGCGGGTAAACGGGTCGTGGAAGGCTTCTTCCGCCAGTTGCGCGAGGGGTTCGGCATCGACGAGACCACGCACCCCGGCCCGACGCTCTCCCGCATCCCGCTGGGCGTGGACGCCGAGGACTGCTCCCCGGGCGACGAGCCGAAAGAGGGGCCGGTGCGCATCCTGATCTTCGGGCGGATATCCCACCACTCCAAGATGGACCTGGTGCCGCTCGTGCGCGCCCTGCACCGCCTTGTGGGGGATGGGTTGGACCCGCAATCCGTGGAGCTTATCCTGGCGGGATGGGCCGAACGGGAAACCCATGTCCTCGACACCCTGACCAACCTGGCCGCCAACGCGGGCATCCCGACGAGCGTGGTGCTCCGGCCCGGCGAGGCGCGCAAGCGGGAGTTGTTCCGCAAGGCGGACATCTTCGTATCCATCGCGGACAACCCGCAGGAGACCTTCGGCATCACTCTGGTGGAGGCTGGAGCCTTCGGCCTGCCTGTGGCGGCCTCCGACTATGACGGCTACCGGGACATCGTGGAGCACGGCGTGACCGGCCTGCTCATCCCGACCATGGGCCCGGGGCTGACCCCGGACGTGGACCTGGCCGCACCGCTCACCTTCGACAACCACTACCACCTGGCCCTGGCCCAGGCCACGGCGGTGGACGTTCCGGCCCTGGCCGACGCGCTGAACCGACTCATCCGCGACCCGGAGCTCAGGCGTTCCATGGGAACGGCAGGGCGCGAACGGGTGCGCCGCCTGTTTGACTGGCCTGTCATCATCGCCCGATACACGGCCCTGTGGGACGACTTGTGGACTGAACCGGTCGACGCCGCGCCCCTGCGCGATCTGGCCCACCCCCTGGCCCCCGAATACGGCCGCCTCTTCGCCCACTACCCCACGCGCACTCTGGAGGGAGGCATGAGACTGGTCATCGGGCGCACGGGCGAGGCATTTTACCGAAACCGTGATTTCCCCAACGTGTATGCGGGGCTGAAGGACGCCATAGACCTGGAAACGATCCGCAGGCTGGCCTTTTTCGCCCGCAAGCCGGTTGACAGCGCAACCCTGATACGCAAGGCTTCAGAGGCGACGCCCCACATGGATTCCGGCCGAATCGAAAATCATATTCTGTGGGCGCTCAAACAGGATATTCTGCAAACCACGGAGTGATCCCAACCCGACTTTCCCCGCCCGGAGGCATGACGATGAAAGCTCTCAGAGCAGCCCGCATGGAACGATGCATCGGCTGCCATTCCTGTTCGCTGGCCTGCGCGAGGCAGGTCCACAAGGTCCTTTCCTGGAACAAGGCGGGTATCCGCATTTCGTCCTCGGGCGGCCTGACCACGGGCTTCGAGGCGCGCATCTGCCTGGCCTGCCGCCCCGCCCCCTGCGCGGCGGCCTGCCCGACGGGCTCGCTTTCCCAACGCAGGGACGGCGGCGTGATCCAGAAAAAGGACCTGTGCATCCGCTGCGGCCAGTGCGCCGAAGCGTGCCCGGTCGACGCCATCTTCCTGGACCACCAGGTCAACCCGTACGTCTGCATCCACTGCGGCCAGTGCGTGGCCTATTGCCCTCACGACTGTCTCGAAATGGTCGAGCTGCCGCGCGCGTCGGCGAAGGAGGAGGGAAACGATGATTAGGGACTTCTTCCGCGTCATGGTGGTCAACCTGACCACGGGCAGGACCAACATCGAAAACATCCCCGGCCGGGACGAATTCCTGGGCGGCTCCGGCCTGGCCGCCCGGCTGTTCGAAATATACGGCTTCATCGACCGCGACTGGGACGACCCCGAGCAGCCCCTGATCTTCACCATCGGCCCGCTGACCGGCTATTTCCCGCTCATGAGCAAGACCTGCTGCGCCTTCCGCTCGCCCTACCACAACCAGTACACCGAGAGCTACGCGGGCGGAAAATCCGCCCTGTCCCTGCGCTTCGCCGACCTGGACGCCCTTGTCGTCATCGGCCGGGCCGAGCGGCTGACCGCCCTTTGCGTGGGCTCGCGGCGGGTGGAGACCCGCGACGTGGAATACCTGCGGGGCTTCGACGCCCTCCAGACCGGCCGCGTGCTGCGCAAGATATTTCCCGGCTCGGGACGCCGCTCCATCATGCGCATCGGCCCGGCAGGGGAAAACCTTTCCGCCTACGCCTGCATCAACGTGGACACCTTCCGCCACTTCGGCCGCATGGGCGGCGGCACGGCCATGGGCGTCAAGAACCTGAAGGCCATCTGCATCCTGGGCGACCGGGGCTTCCCCCTGCCCGAAGGCAAGGCGTACCCCAAGCTCTACAAGCACATCTACGAGCAACTGACCACCACCGAAATGATGGCCAAGTACCACGGCCTGGGCACGGCAGTGAACATCAACCCGCTCAACGCGCTCCAATCCCTGCCGTGGAAGAACCTGCAACAGACATCAAGCCCGGACGCCGTCAAGATTTCGGGCGAGACCTTTGCGGACGACACCCTGCTGCGCAACGCAGCCTGCGCGGGCTGCCCGGTCGGCTGCATCCACGTGGGCTTCGTGCGCGAGCAGTTCCAGACGAACAACCAGTATCTCTACCGCCAGGTGGGCTATGACTACGAGCCCATCTTTTCCTGCGGCGGGATGCTCGAAGTTACCGACGCCTCCGAAGTCCTTCGCATCCTGGACGTCATCGAGAAGGAGGGGCTGGACTGCATGTCGGCGGGCGTGGCCCTGGCCTGGGCCACAGAGGCGCTGGAAAAAGGCGTCATCACCGAGAAGGAAACCCTGGAACCGCTCAAGTGGGGCGACTCCGAGACATACATGCGGGCCGCGGAGCATCTCGGCCGCCCGGACAACGACTTCTATCGGCTGCTGGCTCAAGGCACCATGAAATGCGCCCGGGAATACGGCGGCGAGGACTTCGCCTGCGTCCTGGGCCAGGAGATGGCGGGCTACGCCACGGGCGAGGTATTTTTCGTGGCCGAGGGGCTGGGCTTCCGCCACTCCCACCTGGACGCGGGCGGCTACGCCTACGACCAGAAGCACGATGAGAAGGACGTGGACAAGGCACTGGGATTCCTGCTCAAGGACGGCCGGGAGCGGATCGTGCTCAACTGCATGGTCGGCTGCATGTTCTCGCGGGGCGTGTACAAGGAGGACCTGCTGGCCGAAGCCCTGGCCTCCATCGGCTACGGCGAGCTGAACGGCTCCCTGGACGACATCGGCAAGCGGGTTCAGCGGATGCGCTGGCGGTTGCGGCTACAGATGGGCTACCGCCCTGACGAGGCCAAAATTCCCAAGCGATACACCGAGATAACCACCTGGAAAGGCCCGGTTGACGTGGACTATATGGAGGCCCTGCGCCGAGCCTACGCGGCCCGTATCCTGGAAATGGGCGCGGCCCCGGAAGAAGAGAGCTGAAATATACTGAAAAAAGGACTTGCCAACCGTCGGCCATTTCGGTAAATCCCACTTCTCGACCGGTTGCTCGGGTAGCTCAGTCGGTAGAGCAGGGGACTGAAAATCCCCGTGTCGGCAGTTCAATTCTGTCCCCGAGCACCACTTCGGAATCAAAGGCTTTCACCTGAACGGGTGAAGGCCTTTTTTCTTACTCCGGTAAACATACGGTAAACTCTCGTCGATTTTCCTCCCGCTTCAACGGCTTGTTGCCGTGCGGTGTAGGTCTCATCTACTCGCAAAACCAAGATTCTCGCAACCACTCGATTTCTGATGGTTGATCGTCGCGCCATTCGCTTTCACCCTGCTCAACATGCAGGACGGTCGTGTTCCCCCCAAAAAAGACAAAACGCCCAAAATCGTCTGTAGATCGTCGGGAGTCTGCCAGCCTCTCTCGGTGCACCTAGGGAAGCCACGCCCCATGCGCTTTTCCTCAAAAAATGCAGGACACACAAAATCGTCCGACTTCTGTAGGACTTCTGCCTCTCTGCGGTGGCTGTGCCGAGCCCCCTTGCGTACCATCCATCCGCGAAAACGCCCCTCTCAAAATTTTTCCCCGACAGGGCACCTATCGCCGTGCTGGAAAAATCCCAGGGGGGGGGGAGTCTGGCGTGGTACGACTGCTCGACTTGAGGCACTTTGTGAAAAGACGATACCAAAATTCAGAGACGCCAGCGGACATCGAACTGCACAGATGGAAGCAACTGCCGATAGCTGGGTATGTCCGAGTAGTCGTCTCTTCTTTGTGGTCTGTCTCCCTCGTCTCGGCCTGCGGCCTCGTCTCTTTCGCCATCCCACCCGCGCTGCGCGCGCTGGGTCTCCTTTGTTTCCTTGTCCGGAAGAAGAGAGCCGTAGGCAACACGGAGCGAAGCGGAGTTGTCCCGTCAGGGACACAAACTCCAAGGGCATCCACTTACGTCGTCTGGGCAGACATGGATCACGCCCAGCACACAAAGGTATTCATCCGTCATACCTAGAAGAGGACTTCATATTATATTTTTCAACAACAAACTGAAATAATACAGAAAATATTCGTCAATCTGTCGCACAAAACCTAGTTCGGAACATTCTACGCGATTCTGTGCGACAAACTGAACGCCTCCTGTGCGACAAATGGCGGACATGGGTTTGATCAGAATCCCAGCTTCTCCAACCGGGACCTGATGTCATCTCGACGAATTTTCATGTTGATGAAAGGGCGAATCATGGCGCTGCTTGCATACGGAGCGAGAATGCCAATCACATACAGGTTGGGTTCATTGCGGGCCGTCTTGAGCGGGATCAGTATTCCTGCATCGACCATGTGCTTGATTTCTCGCTCAACTGTCCTCGATGATTTGCCGATCTGAGTGGCGATTACAGACTTGTTGGGCTGGACCACGGCATCTTCGACATCGCTGTTGCCGTACTCCTTGGAGTTGTATGGCCTGCCGCCAGCATCCTTGATGATCTTCTTGATTCTCTCGTCACGACGAGGCTTCAACTCGTCATTCTTCAGTATTGACAGGAACACGTCTTCGAAGTTGGGGGACAGCTTGATGGTGTGATCGTTGAACGGCCACATGCTTCGCGGGTCGGTCTTGACCTGCGCCCCAAATTCCTACTCAATGAGCGCCTTCACTTCATCCAATGAGTAAGCGAGTTTTCTGAGATCAGTTTTGGTCAGGTACGGTTCCGGCCCCGTTGTTTTAAGCTGCCCCCGTGCAGCATTCCGCATAACCTCAAGGAGCTCCTCGACCAGATTTTCTTCCCATTTCAACTTCGTATTTGATGCCATTGCGTTCTCTCTATCTTTTCTGGTTCAGAGCCAATGTCATTGTGACCCGCAGGTCAGATGACCGCTGCTCCCACTGTTGCCCGTTGCGTTCAACCGGCATCCTCGCTCGCGTTTCAATTCGATGACAACACCTTGATTGCCATGACGATCCGGGATAACAAATGAGAAGACATTCAAGCGTCTCTCCACCTCGTCAACCTACACGGGCTTCCACATGACCAACTTCTCCACACCTACAAGCTCGATATCGGCTCAGAACGATTTGGATCGTGCTCCAGAAGGCATCGTCAACAGGACAACCATACAACGCGTCATCCTATTCCAGTTCACACCCGAAGAGGCTCCAGATGAACCACGCACTTAAGCTGACACTCGTTCTCCTTCTCCCCCTTTTCTTTTGCTTCGGTTGCGGCAAGTCCGTGCAATCGCCCGTCGTGAATGGCGTCAACATGCACGTTGATGCCGAGGCCCAAAATGGTCATTTCATCAAGGGAAGACTGGTGGGTCAGGAATCATCCATGTACTTCAGAACGTTTGCCCCAGACAGCAGTGTTGTGGCGAATTCCTCGTACGGAAAGCTGCGACTCATGGCCCTCGAACGCAGATGGGAGCAGAACCTTGATGGGAGCGGAATCCCGGCTTTTTCGCCGGACAGTAAACAAGTCGTCGTTGGGAGTGAGGGGGGCCTGACCTTCTACAGCGTACAAGACGGCAATGAGTCCCGCCGACTGAAAGTGCCGTTCCATCCGATAGCCCTCAAATACTCGCCTGACGGGACGAAGCTGGCGGTACGAGACAAAGAGAGTGTCCGCATCATTGATGAGGAGTCCGGCGCAGTTCAGTATCTATTTGAGGGATACAATGCTTGGGACACAATGCTTTTTTCTCCGGACCAAAGCCAATTTCTGGTCTGCCGTCATGTGGCTGGGATCGTGCCAGCAAAAAGCCTCGACGTGTATTCCATGTCCACAGGCAGGAAGATCTATGAGTTCTCGCCAAAGGTCTCCATACGGGATGCGTCATATTCGCCTGATGGCAGATTCATCTCAGTGGCGACAGTCGCTCCTCCTTTTCAGGTGCAGGGCACCGCGTATGTTCTCGACGCCGCCACCGGAAATGTAGTTCATGAGTGGAAAGTGACTGGCGGCGTGAGCAGCACCGCGTTTTCGCCTGATGGTCAACTGGTGGCTTTCGGCACCAATGAGGGAGATCTCGGAGTCGGGGGTGCCGCATGGGTATACAACGTTTCAAGCGGGATGCGGAACTACCGCATGGATTACAGCAGTTCTGTGAACGACGTTCAATTCTCTCCGGACGGAAGCCTCCTTGCCATGGCGGTTGGAGACGGCGGCTTTTGGAATAGCGGGGCAACGGTTTTTTACAGCCTCACAAACGACAGCGTCGTCTACTCCAACCCTTCCAATAAGGCCGTGCACAGCATTGAATTCTCTCCTGACGGGAAATATCTGGCGATTTCCAGTTACTTTGAGCGGGGTGAGATTCTTATCTTGGAGCAGGAGACTCCATAGCCCGCAGGGAAGAACCATGCCTAACGCATTCGCACCATCCTCCCGGCAGGACGTCCCTGTAACTTTTGCCGACATTGATTGGCTGGGTCGAGATGCGGGAGGTGATGACAGGTGAACCAGCCGCGCGGAAGCCTAAAACACGTACTTGACCTGCTCGATTCCGGCAGGTTCGCCCCCATCGTGTCCGACATGCTCGCCAAGTATGGCGTGTCCGTGGGAGCGGGTGCTGCATGGCGACCGCAGGGACACGCCGACAGCGAAGAGTGGACCGTACGCAGGTTCTGTGCCGAACACTGCAAAGATCGATTCGACTTCGCCCGGTTCGACGCATGGTGGGTACCAGACAGGTACCGCAATCCGCAATGGGACATCCTCTCTACCTGCACTATCGACGACGCCCCCGGCATGCTCCTCGTAGAGGCCAAGGCCAACGATCAGGAACTCGACTGGAACGGCAAGCCGATAGCCACCAAGGCCAGCGAGCAATCAAATGAGAACCACCGCATCATCGGCAAGTGCATCGAAGAAGCCAACGCCGCGCTGAACCAGATCATCCCCGGCTTCTCCATCAGCCGAGACACTCACTACCAACTCTCCAACCGCATCGCCACGGCTTGGAAGCTCGCAGAGTGTGGCCTGCCCGTCGCCCTACTCTACCTCGGCTTCACCGACGACGAGGGCATGCGGACGCCTACCCGCCAGCCGCTGATCGACCGTGACCACTGGCTCCGGCTCATGGGTGCATACCTGCACGGCGTGGTGCCGCAACATTTCCCCTGCACCACCGTTCGTGTTAGCGGGAAAGGCAGTATGAGGATGTTAATCGAGTCATTGCCTGCTGTAGAGCAATCACCAAAACTGGAGGGCTGAGATGAAGATCTTCGGCACTGAACTCCCCGGCACCATGGATGCCATCATCAAGGATGCGATTGAGAAACAGGGGTTCACTGCCAAAAAAGAACTCATGAGGTTCTTTCAACAGACGGGACTTTCAGGAACTCCTTTCTTCATTTTCGAGCTGTCGGCGGCTATTCCGAACGGGAAGGATTTGACCAGCGCCGAAGACCCGGTGAAGTACATGATGGGGAGCAAGTTGCCCTATCGAATTGATAAGTTTCTGGACTAAGTCGCGAGATGCATAACGAAACTCGGCTTTTCCGTGCTCAACAAAGTTCGTGAGCTTGGATAGATCGGAAAAGACTTCGTCCGTATTTGTTGCTAATCGACGAATGGTTTTTCATCGATTTCTCGGCGAACTCGCTGCACCGACTTGGTCGAGCATCCAAGCCTTTTCGCGATGGCCGCGTGACTCATCCCCTTTGCCAGCATCTCACTGATCCTGTCCTTGTCCAGGGTGGCAGGACGTCCCTTGTACTTGCCCTCAGACTTCGCCTTGGCGATCCCGGCCAACTGCCTTTCTCGACGCAGGGCGGTCTCGAATTCGGCAAACACAGCCAGCATCTGAATGAAGCACTCTCCGCTAGCGGTGCTGGTGTCGATGTCCATGTCGAGGACCACAAGTCCTGCGCCCTTGGCGGCAATCTCGTCCTTGAGCATGAGCAAATCGAGCGTGTTCCGCGCAAGCCGATCCAGCTTCCAGATGACGAGTTTGTCCCCATCACGCAGCATCCTGATCAGCAACTCCAGAACGGGCCGACCGTCCCGGCTTGTCGCGCTGGCCTTCTCCTCATGAATCACGGCGTCGGGGAACTTCTTCTTGATTGCCTCCACCTGCATGGTGGCATCTTGGTCTACGGTGGACACTCGGCAGTATGCGTGAATCTGTGACATGTGGACTCCTTGAGTGTGGACATTTATGTCTAAAACGTTGTCACTCTACATGGACAAAAGTCCACATGTCAACCCTCTTGTCCACGTTTTGTCCACTGGACCTGTGGGTATACCCATAAGGCCAGCATCAGTGCAAATGCCCGCATTGCCTACACAGGTGCAACGGGTTATAATATGTCATCAAACCAACAAAACCTCCACCAATCCTGCAGACCGAATTCAAGCCCGCTGACAACGCAATTCAATTTCTTGTGGACCTTGAGCGCCATGACCTTGCCGCTCTTCTCAAGTACTCTCAATGTAGGGTATTCGAAAAGGAGTTGTGGTTTGATTATTTCAACACCGTCGTGGAAGTTGCCTCTCCTCCACCGTTTTCCACTGTTTTACAATCGCTATCGAAGTTTGACTTGCAACGGATATCCGAATCTGTCGCCGCAACCTGTAGCGAATCCGGCCCGATAGCCGTGAACCATTCCGAATTACTCATCAGCGAAACAAACTCTCTACAACTTTCAGAGTCGGATATCCTGATCCCAGAAATCGTCCTTCAACGTGAGGTTATGGTGGCGGTTGCTACCGGCCAGCAGATGATTCAGGACGCAAATGACTATTACCGAGCCAGACGAAAACGAATTGCCACCGGCCTTGAACAACTTGGCATACCTGACCCCAACCCTCATTCGGACTTATGGGATTGGTATCACCATTGGAAAGAACATTTCGAAACCTACGCTCAGCGACGTCTATATATTCGAGAAATGTATGAACCTCTTGTTGAACAGGTCATTTCGACCACACATACGGCAAAGCCCTCTGTCCCTAGGGAGCCCACGGGCTGGGAGCGAGTTGATAGGACTGCGGACAAGTGCCACGCCAAACTTCAAGTCGCTACACACGAAGAGGATTTCCAACAAATTGGCCTGTTATGCAGAGAAGCACTCATATCACTTGGGCAAGAAATCTATAACCCTGAAAAGCACAAGACCCACGACGGAGTGGAACCAAGTATCACAGACGCATACCGCATGATCGAAGCATACCTTTCTGCTCAGCTCTCAGGAAAGAAACTTGAAAACATGCGTAGGTACGCAAAGTCATCCCTTGCACTGGCCCTTGAGTTACAACACAAGCGCACCGCTGATTTTCGCTTGTCTGCCCTTTGCTTGGAGTCGACATCTTCACTTATCAATCTGGTCTCCATCCTTGAGGGACGTCGAACCCCGTCAAGGCAGTCGTCAGAAGAAGAATGAGAGAGGATGAACGAGGTGGCTGATCTGTTTTCGACTAAGGATCGAGCCAGCATCATGTCCTGTATCGGTGCAAAGGACACGAAGCCCGAACTCCGTGTCCGCAAGCTCCTTCACACCCTCGGCTACCGCTTTCGCCTGCACCGCAGAGGTCTCCCCGGTACGCCCGACATCGTCCTTCCTCGCTGGAAGTCCGTGATCTTCGTCCACGGCTGTTTCTGGCATGTTCATCCGGGCTGTAAGCGAGCGACCACGCCCAAGACCAACGTCGAATTCTGGTCGAAGAAGCTCAAGGGGAATGTCGCCCGAGACGCCAAGAGCATTGAACAACTGCGGGAGCTTGGGTACAGGTGTCTGGTGATCTGGGAATGCGAGACCAAGAACCTCGACGAACTGGCGGACAGGCTGACGGCCTTCCTGCCCCGATAAAGGCGACATCCACATGGCAAGACGATCCTCCATCGGCGACCCCGAAGCACTGCGCACCGCGTTGGTCGAGCTTTTGACCGACTTCGAGAACCACCTCAACAGCAGCGATCTCCGCCAACAGGTGCGGGAACTCATCCCGGCCAATCTTCTCCTCCGCGACCTCGGCAGTTCCCTCCTGCGCGACGAGTCGGCCAAGGCGGCAAGGGACCGCATACTCCGCTACCTGCTCAAGTATGTCGGCGTGGTCATCGACGGGGAGGAACTCATGGTCATCGGCGGCATCAGCGAGTACGCCCGCCGCATCCGGGAACTCCGTGTCGAACACGGCTGGAAGGTCATCACCGGCTACACGGTCAAGGACATGAAGGACGACGAGGAAAACGGCTTCGGGGAGGAACTCGACGCCATGAAGCCGGACGACTACCTGCTTCTCTCCGACGAGCAGGATCGCGACGCCGCCTATCGCTGGAACGTGGCCAACGAGATTCGCAAGGAAAAGGACTTGTCCGTCCGGGACAAGATTCTCAAATTCTTCCGCAGCAACGTCGGCAAGGAAGTCTCCGGTGAGGAGCTTCGGTACGTAGCCGACAACAGAAGTGAGTGGGCACGACGAACCCGCGAGCTACGCACCGAGTACGGCTGGCCCATCATGACCCAGAACACCGGCATGCCCGATCTCCCGGTGAGCATGTATGTGCTGGTCGAGGACCGTCAGGCACCCGAGCATGACCGGGTCATCAAGGATGCGGTGCGCCGTGAGGTGTATATGCGAGACGGCCACACGTGCCAAGACTGCGGATGGAATCACGACCTCTGGAACCCTTCCGACCCGAGGCATCTGGAAGCGCACCACATGAAGCATCATGCTCACGGCGGCGAGAACACGGTGGAGAATCTGATCACCCTCTGCAACATCTGCCACGACAAGCGGCACAGCAAGGGCGAAAAGGACTAGGCGGCCTTTCTGGTCCTCATATCGAGCACGTCGGCAATGGTCCTCGCCACGGCGGCGGCAAGGTCCGGGGGAACGGCATTGCCGATCTGACGAGCGACCTCGATCTTCGTCCCCGTGAAAATGAAGTGATCGGGGAAACCCATCAGCCTTGCAGCCTCCCGGTGAGTAATGGGGCGATGCTGTTCCGGGTGCAGATACCTACCCTTCTCCGGCTTGAAGAATTCCGTCCTGATGGTCACGGACGGGCGATCCCACCACAAACGGCCAAAGAGGTCCGTACCGCCTGAAGTCTTTCTGATCCAACAGGGAGGCGTGATCTCGGGCGCATTGCGTTGCAGGTCGAACCTGTTGCCACCCGGAGGCACGGCTTTGTATCTTTTCAGGCTCTTCGATGTCGGGTTGCGGCGGAAGTGCAGGTTGAGCGGTGCCGGGACGTTCCTGATCTCGAACTCTTCCGGTGCCGGAAGATCGGAGATCATGTCGGCAACGGTACGCCACCGAGGCAACCCCGTCCGCTCCGGGTCCGAGGAGTGCGTCGGTTTCGGAGGAAAGGACACGACATCGAATGCCGACATCTTCCACCCCACGATGAACGCCCTCTTCCGGGTCTGGGGTGCTCCGTAGTCGGCCGCATTGAGAAGGGCCGAGGTCGTCTTGAACCCGAGCTTCTCGGCCCTCTTCACAATTTCCTTCTTCTCGTCCGCCTTGAGCAGTCCCTGCACGTTCTCGATGACGAAGACACGGGCACCGGACATGGCAACGATGTCCATATACGGCTCCCACAAGGCTCGGCGGTGGTCTCCTTTGCGCTTCTTGTTGAGCAGGCTGAACCCCTGACAAGGAGGACCACCGATGACGATGTCGGCTTCGGGGACTTGTCCGACCAGCCCCCCCGACGCCCAATTCTCGATGTCGTCGCACACGGCATGGCTGCCGAAGTTGGCGATGTAGCTGTTGACCGCCGCCTGATCGTTGTCCAGCGCAAAGACGGACTCGAACCTCCCGCAGTAATCGGGATGAACGAACCCCAAGGTCATGCCTCCGCAGCCGGAGAAAAGGTCAATCAGTTTGTGCTTCATGGCGATGTCTTGAATTTCTCCAGACCCTAGCAGAAGGGATGCAGTCGCTCAAGAACGTTCTCGATCCGGGGATATCCGGCAACCGCCCGAAAACACTCTCTCCGCCGTCGCCATTCCCTTCCTGACCGACTCATCGGCAAGGTGCGCATACCGCTGGGTCATGCTCACGGTCTTGTGCCCGAGGATGTGCTGGAGCGTGTAGAGATCGACCTTGCCGGTGCTGACGAGCCTTGATGCGAACGTGTGCCGCAGGTCGTGAGGGCGAATCTCTGGACGAAGTTTGGCGGCAACCTTGATGCGGGTCCACGGCCAACGGTAGTGAATGCGTTTGCCGTTGGTCGAGTGAAAGACCAGATTCGATCGCGCCTGTCTTTCGGCTCGGGCCTCGGCAAGGATGCTCTTCATCATGTCGTTCATGGGCAGGTACTGGTATCGTCCCTTGACCATGCTCTTGATCTCGAACCGGATAACGTCGTTCTCGTAGTCCACATCCGTCCACGCGAGGTTGAACACCTCGCCCGTCCGTTTTCCCGTCGCGAGGCAGAACTGGAAGGCAAGTGCGACCATGCGGTTCTTCCATGAGCCCAGAACGGCCATGAGGCGGTCTAGCTCGGCATCGGTGAGAGGGTTGGTCACTTGGTTGTCGTACCGGGGCATATCGAGACGTGTTGCCGGATTGGTGCCCTCGTAGAGTCCGTTCTTGGCTGCATAGCTGTACAACCGGCTGATGAGCTTCACGTTCTTGGTGACCGTTTCCATCGCCAGCGGTTTCCGAGTCCCCTTAGTCCTCTGCATGCTCTTCATGGAGCACATGAACTCGGCGATTTCCGGCGGCGTGATCTCGTCCAGTCGCATTTCCCCGAACCGCTTGCGGACACGGGTTTCCCAGACCTTGCGCCACGATCGCGGCGACTTCAGCTTGGAATTGTGCAGCCTGTCGAACCTGTCCCAGACCTCCTGCAAGGTCGGCACCGGCATCTTCTCCGGCACCACGGCTGCAACAGTGATATCGTGTCTCCACTTCGCTTCGATCTGTTCGGCCAGCTTCAGCGAGGCGACGGTCTTCGTTTTCCACCGCCCCCGCACCTTGACCATGACCTTGTATTTCCTGTGTTGCTGGAGGTTGGTTTTGCATTTGCGGCAGGACTTGGTGCCGAGTTTGTAGGTACAGTAACAGGATGTGCATTGAACGCTGATGGCCATGACTTCTCCGGTAAACATACGGTAAACTCATGACGGTTTTCGTGGTGTTTTCGTCATGAGTTTACTCGGGTTGTTTCCAACCCGTATGTTTTTCCGGAGGGGCAGCTTGAAGGCCGAATCGACAACCATTCAAAGGACTTGCCAACCGTCGGCCATTTCGGTAAATCCCACTTCTCGACCGGTTGCTCGGGTAGCTCAGTCGGTAGAGCAGGGGACTGAAAATCCCCGTGTCGGCAGTTCAATTCTGTCCCCGAGCACCACTTCGGAATCAAAGGCTTTCACCTGAACGGGTGAAGGCCTTTTTTCTTTTTCCATTACCAAACGCTGTTCCGACTATGCGGGGCGTCCGGGGCATGGGGAGGTTCGTGCCCGCCGCCCTGCCGGTTCCGTCGAAGCCGGGCCCACTTCCGCCAAAATCCGAGGCCGGGGAATCCTTCAGGATTGAAACAATTCCCCATCTATGTTTAGTAGTTTCCTAAGAACGGCAATGTGCCGTGCGGGAGCGGAAACAACTTCGGGGAAATGCGAGGAGTGAAAATGATGCGCAGGATTGTCCTTCTACTCTGTCTTGTCCTGGCGATGCCGGCCGCCGCGCTGGCCGCGTCCGACATCGTCGCCACCTACACCTATACCGACGGGGCCATGGTTACCATCTGCGCCAGGGACGCCAAGCACGTCCGCATGGACAGCTCGCCCACGACCTACACCCTGCTCGCCGACGGCAAAGTCTATTCCGTGAACTGCGAGGAAGGCCAGTGCCAAGTATACGACCTCGGCGCCATGTCCGCAGGCATGTCCGGAGGCATGACCTCCATGTTCGGCGGAGGCGACTCCGAGCCGGACTACGAAGTGCGCTACGAAAAGACCGGCAAGACCGAAACCGTGGCCGGATACAAGGGCACGGTCTACAACGCCGTGATCTTCGAAAACGGCAAGGTCTTCCGCCGCGACGAGATGGTCATGTCCTCCCACGCCGACATCAAGAAGCTCACCGAGGCATGGATGGCCATGTCCGAAGCGCTGACCCAGTCCATGGGCCAATCCTTCCAGGATTCCCTGAATGAGGCGAAGAAGATGGGCTACGGCGGTATCCTCCGCTACGGCAACGAGATGCGCCTTGCCAGACTTTCCAAGAAAAACCTCGACGCCTCTTATTACAAGCTGCCCAAGAATGCCCATATGGTCCAAATGCAGCAACCCGCGCAGCAAGACAACGACATGGGCCTCGGCGACGACGCCAAGGAGATCGGCCAGGACGCCAAGGACTCCACCAAGGACGAGATCAAGAGCAGCATCCGCAACGCCATCAGCGACATCTTCAACTAGCCCCGGCTCTAATATGGAAATACCGCGTCCCGCAAAACAGCCTCGCGGGACGCGCTTTTCTTTCGGCCCCTGGCCGCTCCCTCCCCGGCCGGGCCGGGAACGGCGGCGGTCTCGCCCCTGACGATCATCTTCGGGTTGGCGTCCCGGCCGCGATGACGTATTGTCGCATTCCGCCCCGCCGCCGCTGCGGGGAAAGAGGATTTTCCCGAAAAACCGTTTGGAGGCAAGCATGTTCCGCACACTGACGATGCAAGCCCTGGTCATCCTGACCTTGACGCTGTCCGCAAGCGGCGCGCTGGCCCTCAACCCTGCGGTCATCTACGACCTGGGCGGAAAATTCGACAACGCCTTCAATCAGTCCGCGCGAATGGGAGCCGATGAATTTTCGCGGGAGACCGGCATCCGGTATCGCGACTACGAGCCGATCGACGAGTCCCAGTACGAGCTGGCCCTGCGCAGGTTCGCGGCCAAAGGCTGCGACCTGATCGTGGTGATGGGTTCCCCCTTTGCCCCGGCGCTGAAAAAGGTCGCCCCGGAATTCCCGGACACCAAATTCGTCATCATCGACTCGGTGGTGGACAAGCCCAATGTGCAGTCCGTTGTCTTCAAGGAGAACGAAGGGGCGTTCCTGGTGGGCATGGTGGCGGCCATGAAATCCCGGACCGGCAAGATCGGCTTTGTGGGCGGCATGGACATGCCGCTCATCCGCAGATTCGCCCTCGGCTACAGGGAGGGCGCGCGGCACGTGAACAAAAGGATCGTGATTTTCGAAGACATGACCGGGACCACCCCGGACGCCTGGGGCGACCCCATCAAGGCGGGCGAACTGGCCCGCTCCCAGTTCGAACGGGGCGCGGACGTCATCTTCACCGCTGCGGGCGGGTCCGGCCTGGGCGTACTCCAGGCAGCGGCCGACATGAAGAAATTCTCCATCGGCGTGGACTCCAACCAGAACCACATCCACCCCGGCAGCGTGCTGACTTCCATGGTCAAGCGCGTGGACCTGGCCGTGCTCCAAACCATGCGCGACGCGCTGAACGGCGAGTGGAAACCCGGCCTGAAAGTCCTCGGCCTGGCCCAGGGCGGCGTGGACTACGCGATCGACAAGTACAACGAGGCTCTGATCTCCCCGGAGATGCGGGACCGCGTGGCCCGGGCCAAGGCGGACATCGTCGCGGGCAGACTCAAGGTTGCCGACTACGTCGAAACCATAGACAAATAACCGATCGTTTCGGACACCCCCGGCCCGGATCATCTTGCCGCCCGACATTGCGGCCGTGATCCGGCGGACCATTTCCACGGACAGGGAGACGAACGGAAGCGGACGGCATACCCTGCGTGAAGGAGGCGTTGAATGACCCGAACCGATGAACTCATACGGCTGGCGATTGAGGCCCGCGACAACGCCTATGCGCCCTACTCCGGCCATCCGGTGGGGGCCGCTCTGGTCACGGACCAGGGACGGACATTCTCCGGCTGCAACGTGGAAAACGCGGCCTACCCGCTGGGCTGCTGCGCCGAGCAGTCGGCCATCTCGGCCATGGTGCTGGCCGGGGGCGGCGTGATCCGCGAACTGGTGGTGGTCGGCCCCTCGGACGAGCCCTGCACCCCATGCGGCGGTTGCCGACAGCGCATCCGGGAGTTCGCCGGGCCGGACACGATCGTCCGCGCCTGCAACGAGCGCGGTCCGCTGCTGACCATGACCATGGACGAACTGCTGCCCGAATCCTTCGGGCCGCACAACCTCAACCCGCGAAAACGATGAACGACGATTTGAAAATACTGGTGGCCGAGGCCGAAAAGGCCCGGGCCGACGAAACGTGCGCCCTGCGCATTCTGGCTTCCATGGACCTTACCTCCCTCGGGGAGGACGACACCGACGAGAAGATTCGCGCCCTGTGCGCGCGGGCGGTCACGCCAAAGGGGCATGTGGCAGCGGTCTGCGTGTACGACAAGTTCGTGCCGCTGGCCCTGCGCGAACTGGCCGGAACCGGGGTGCGCGTGGCCACGGTCTGCAACTTCCCCCACGGTCTGCCCGATGCGTCGAAAGCCGTGGCCGAGGCCAGGGCCCAGGTGGCCGCCGGAGCGCAGGAAGTGGACGTGGTCCTGCCCTACAAACGATACAAGGCGGGGCACCGCGACCAGGCCATCGCCCTGCTCCATCAGGTCCGCGAGGTCTGCGGCGAGACGGTCCTGCTCAAGGTCATTCTGGAGACGAGCCAGCTCCAGTCGCCCAAAATCATCGGCGAGGCCAGCCGGGACGCCATCGAGGCGGGAGCGGATTTCATCAAGACGTCCACGGGCAAGGTGCCGGGCGGGGCGACCCTGGAGGCGGCGGCGGTCATGCTGTCGGCCATCCGCGAGATGGAACCGATGGTCAAGCGGCCCCTCGGCTTCAAGCCGTCCGGCGGCCTCAAGACCGTGGACCAGGCGGCGGGCTACCTCTTTCTCGCCGACCGCATCCTGGGCCAAGGATGGGCCACCCCGCAAACCCTCCGCTTCGGCGCGAGCAGCCTTCTCGACGATGTGAAAAAACACCTCGGCCTCTAACCGGACCGAATGAAACGCCCCTCCTTCCGGGCCTCTCTGCGCAAGACCGGAAAAAGGGCAGGAAACGCCACATGATGTTCATACCGCAGGAAACGATTCGCAAAAAACGCGACGGGCTTGAGCTGGACAGGGCCGAAATCCGGGCCATGGTGCGCGGCATCACGGACGGCTCGGTCGGCGAAGGCCAGGTGGCCGCGTTCGCCATGGCCGTCTATTTCCGGGGCATGACCCTCGGCGAGCGCGTCGACCTGACCGAGGCCATGCGCGACTCTGGCCGGGTGCTCGACTGGCCGTCCCTCGGCATCGAGCGCGGCGTGGCGGACAAGCACTCCACGGGCGGCGTTGGCGACAAGGTCAGCCTCGTCCTCGGGCCGCTGGCCGCGGCGTGCGGACTGTTCGTGCCCATGATCTCCGGGCGCGGCCTGGGGCATACGGGCGGCACGCTGGACAAGTTCGACGCCATCCCCGGCTACGACACCGCGCCGGGCCTGGAACGGTTCGCCAGGGTGGTCCGGGAGGCGGGGTGCGCCATCATCGGCCAGACCGTGGACCTGGCCCCGGCCGACCGGCGGCTCTATGCGGTGCGCGACATAACCGCGACCGTGGAATCCATCGATCTCATCACCGCCTCCATCCTGTCCAAGAAACTGGCCGCCGGACTGGGCGGACTGGTCATGGATGTGAAATTCGGCTCCGGCGCTTTCATGCGGAAATACGACGACGCGCGCGAGCTGGCCCGGTCCATCGTCACCGTGGCCGAAGGCGCGGGCGTACCGACCACCGCCCTGCTCACGGACATGAACGAGGTGCTGGGCCAGAGCGTGGGCAACGCGGTGGAAGTCCGCGAGGCCGTGGAGTTCCTGACCGGCGCGTCGAGGGAGCCGCGGCTGGCCGAAGTCGTTCTGGCCTGCACCGGCGAAATGCTGGTCATGGAGGGTGCGGCCCGCGACATGGCAGAGGCGGCGCGCAAAATGGAAGACACCCTGGCTTCCGGCGCTGCGGCCGAACGGTTCGGGCGCATGGTCGCCGGGCTGGGCGGGCCAAAGGATTTCGTGGAGCGGGCGGACGCATATCTCGACCTCGCGCCCGTGGAGATGCCCGTGTTGGCCGAAAGGGAGGGCTTTGTCGCCGCCATGGACTGCCGCGCCGTGGGCATGGCCCTGGTGGCCATGGGCGGCGGCCGGACCAGGGCCGACCAGTCCATAGACCACGGCGCGGGCATGACCCGTTTCATCCGGATCGGCGGCCGGGTCGAACCCGACACCCCCCTGTGCATGGTCCACGCCCGCGACGGGGAGACCGCGCGCATGGCCGCCGACCGCATCCGGGCGGCGATATCCATTGGGGAGCGGCGTCCGCCGGACAGGCCGGTGGTCCGCGAACGGATCACCGCCGAAACCGCGAAGGAGGCGTCCTGATGCCCCGCGCGTTCATCCTGGTCCTGGACTCCCTGGGCATAGGCGCGGCCCCGGACGCCGACCGCTACGGCGACGCCGGGGCCGACACCCTCGGGCACATCGCCGAAGCCTGCGCGCGTGGCGATGCGGACCGGCAAGGCGTACGCAAGGGCCCGCTCTCCCTGCCCTGCATGACCTCCCTCGGACTGGGGCTGGCCGCCGAGCTGGTCACAGGAAAGGTGCCGCCCGGTTTGAATCCGACCGTGCTTCGCGGCCGGTTCGCGGCGGCCCGCGAGGTCAGCCTCGGCAAGGACACCCCGAGCGGGCACTGGGAACTGGCCGGAACACCCGTGACCTTTGAATGGGGGGTGTTTCCACCGGAATATCCGAGCTTTCCCAAGGAGCTGACCGACGCCATCATCCAACGGGGAGGCCTGCCCGGCATCCTCGGCAACTGCGCGGCCTCGGGCACGGAAATCCTCGCAAAGCTGGGGGGCGAACACATGGAAAGCGGCAAGCCCATCTGCTACACCTCGGCCGACTCCGTCTTCCAGATCGCGGCCCATGAGGAAACCTTCGGCCTGGACCGGCTCCTCGAACTGTGCGAGCTCGTCCGCACCCTGCTTGACGGCTACAACATAGGCCGGGTCATCGCCCGCCCCTTCGTCGGCGTCCCCGGCCGGTTCACCCGCACGGCCAACCGGCGCGACTACTCGCTGGAGCCGCCGGGCGAGACCCTGCTCGACCGCCTCAAGGACGCCGGACGCGAAGTCGTCTCCGTTGGCAAGATCGCCGACATTTTCGCCCACCGGGGCATCACCCGGGCGGTCAAGGGACCGGATTCCGACGCGCTGTTCGACCTGGTCGAGGCCGAGGCCGCCCACGCGCCCGACGGCTCCCTGACCTTCGCCAATTTCGTGGAGTTCGACTCCGAATGGGGACACCGCCGCGACACCGCCGGATACGCCCACGCGCTGGAACGAATCGATGCCCGCCTTGCCGGATTTCTGCCCAGGCTCAGGGCCGGGGATTTGGCAGTCGTCACTGCCGACCACGGCTGCGACCCCACCTGGAAAGGCACCGACCATACCCGCGAGTGCGTACCCGCGCTGCTGTTCGGCCCGGCCGTCCTGCCCGGCTCGGCGGGCCTGCGCACTTCCTTCGCCGACGTGGGCCAGACCGTGGCCCGCCACCTCGGCATCGCCCCGCTGGATGCGGGCCGGGCCATGGAGCTTGGCTGAGCCGGACTTCGGCACCCAATGCCGCCGGACTGTTCACGGAACGCAAAACGGCCCCGCTCGGTCTTCCGAACGGGGCCGTCGCAATTCCTTCGCCCGAACCGCTATTCAGCCTTGGGCGCGCCCGGAACCAGGGGCGCGGCCGCGGCCTTGCCCCGGCGCATGGCGGTGTTGATGATTTCCGTGGCGGTGGCGACCATGCCGCCCGCGCCCGCGAGATCGGCGGGGATAATCATGGTGTTGTTGGTCTTGGCGAGCTTGCCGAACTCCTCAATGTACTGTTGCGCGACCTTGAGGTTCATGGCCTCCGCGCCGCCGGGCAGGTTGACGGCCTCGGCGACCTTGCGGATGCCTTCGGCGGTGGCGTCGGCCACGAGGAGGATTTCCTGGGCCCGGCCCTGGGCTTCGTTGATGCGCTTCTGCTTTTCGCCCTCGGATATCTGAATCGCCTCCTGGCGCATACCTTCGGAACGGTTGATTCGGGACTGGCGGTCGCCTTCGGAGATGGCGATCTCGGCGCGCTTCTCACGCTCGGCCTTCATCTGCTGCTCCATGGCGGCCATGACCGTGCTCGGAGGGGTGATGTCCTTGATCTCGTAGCGCATGACCTTGATGCCCCACTCCTGGGCCGCCTCGTCCACGGCCTGGACCACGGAGGCGTTGATGGACTCGCGCTCCTCGAAGGTCTTGTCCAGATCGATCTTGCCGATGGCGGAACGCAAGGAGGTCTGGGCGAGTTGGGACGCGGCGATGTAGTAATTTTCGATGCCGTAGGCGGACATCTTGGAGTCGATGACGCGGATGTACAGCACGCCGTCGATGGTCACCGACACGTTGTCGCGGGTGATGCAGGTCTGGGCCGGAACGTCCATGACCTCTTCCTTGAGGGATCGCTTGTAGGCGATGCGGTCGATGAACGGAATGAGAATGTGCAGCCCCGCGCCGATGGTCTTGGCGTATTTGCCAAGCCGCTCGACGACGAACTGGCTTTTTTGCGGCACGACCACAGCCGTCTTGATAATCAGGACGATTACCACAAGGACGAATACAAGGGCCGTGACAAGGGATGTCATGGTTGCGGGGTCCATATTTACTGCTCCTTTTCCACCACGAAGGCGTTCACGTCATTTTCGTCGCGTTCGACGATACGGACCATGGAGCCCGGCTCCACGGGTTCACTGCTCCGGGCGCTCCAGAAGGAGCCCTGGAATTTTATTCTGCCGGATTGGGGCGGACGAATGGCTTCAACCACTTCCGCCACGGCGCCGATGATGTTCCGTTCCCGCTCGTCCTCGGCCCTGGCGCCCGAGAAAGTCTTGGCCATGACCTTCCGAAACAGGAGGATCAGGACCACGGAGGAGACGCCGAAAACCACGAGCTGAGTCGGAACAGAGGCCCCGAAAAAGGCCGTCGCTCCGGCGAAGAGCGCGCCCACCCCCAAAAACACCACAATAAAGGCGGGCACCACCAGTTCGGCGATGAGAAAAAACACACCCACGCCCAACCAGATGAGCCACTGCACGTTTTCCACTGAGTCGAAATATTCCATGGGACCTCCCAGATCACCTCAAAAGTACCGGATTAGACCGGACTTGTCGATACGGGCCTGCCTTGGCCTGCCGGGGAGCGGCGGACGCTCAAACAGCTTTCTTCACCCTGCGCATCGACGTCTTGCACATTGTTGCGCCTCTGCGCCATCTGGGCTACGGTGCCTCCGTTTCAGCCGCTCAACATTTCGACAACCAACGACCATGAAGCTCCGCACCCTCTTTTTCATATTGTTTCTTCTCGCCGCCGTCCCCGCACGGGCCGAAACCGACTACCTCGCCATGATGGCCCGCGAGTCCGAGGTCAAGGCCATCGCCACCGTGAGCAAAATCCAGGTGGTCGGCAACAACGCCGACGGCACCCTCAAAAGCGTGACCTTCAAGACCGTCTACGCGGTCACCCCCTTCATCCCCAAGACCTTCACGGGCGGATGCAAGACCCTGGAAAGCCGCTGGCAGAAACGGGGCGAAGGCATGATCTACTTCAACCCCAGGCCCGGCCAGAAGGTCTTCGTCACCGTGACCACCAACGGCGGGGCCATCACCAGCTTCACGCCCATGAACGTCGAGCTGGACCACGTCATCCGCAACGAGCCGTACCGCCTGGTCTTCAGCCACGGCAAGGCCTCCATCGCCCCCCGCGACTGATCCCTTTTTTTCGCAACCCTGCGCAACGCCCCTTGACGCGGCCGATCATTTGGCTATATTACCAAATGTAGACCGTGGAGGAACGATGCCCAAGGAAATTCTGCCCGCCGACTGCTTCGAGGCGCGGGCCAAAGTGGTCAAGGCCATGGCGCACCCGTCAAGGTTGATGATGATAGACGAGCTGTCGCGCGGAGCGCGTTGCGTCTGCGACCTGCGCGAGCTGGTCGGGGCGGACATGTCCACCGTGTCCAAGCACCTCGCCGTGTTGAAAAAGGTTGGCATCGTGGAAGACGAGCGGCGCGGCAAGCACATCTATTACCGCCTTCGCGTTCCCTGTGTCCTCAATTTCTTCCATTGCATCGAGTCGGTGCTCAACGCCGACAAGTAGCTGGCAAGGAAGGAGCCAACGCACTATTTCGGTTGAATTGTCGGATGATCTCGCCCCCGGAATGAGGATTCATCCCATTCCGGCCGCCCCCGGGGCCGGGTGATTTTTTTTGAAACAACATTTGGCGATTTAGCCAAGAGAAGGTTACGATGTCGAAACAATCGAACAACATTTCCTGCGCCTGCGGATGCGGCGCCGCCAAGGCCGATCCCGAAGCCGACTCGCCCAAGGACAAAGGCGGAATCGGCCGCATTCTGCTCGTGCAAATCCTGGCCCTGGCCGCCTGGTACATCCTCTACCGGCAACTGCTCCCCTTTTCCGAGTGGTTCGCCTTCTCCCTGCTCGGAATGGACCCGGCGAGCCACCTGGGCGCGGCCGTGCAGTTCTTCGTCTACGACACGCCCAAGGTGCTGATGCTCCTGCTGCTGGTGGTCTACGGCGTGGGCATCCTGCGCTCGTTCGTCACCGTCAACTGGACCCGCGCCTTCCTTGCCGGAAAACGGGAATCCGCAGGCAACGTCCTGGCCGCGCTGCTCGGCGTGGTCACGCCGTTCTGCTCCTGCTCCGCCGTTCCCCTGTTCATCGGGTTCATGACGGCCGGTATCCCGCTGGGCGTCACCTTCTCCTTCCTCATCGCCGCGCCCATGGTCAACGAGATAGCCCTGGTCCTGCTCTACGGGCTGCTCGGCTGGAAGGTCGCGGCCCTGTACTTCGTCACCGGCATCACCATCGCCGTGATTGCGGGCTGGGTCATGGGCCGGATGCGCCTCGAACCCTACGTGGAAGACTGGGTCCGGGAGATCCGCGCCGGCGAGGCCGCCGACACCCCGTCCATGACCTGGAAGGATCGCTTCTCCTACGCCCTGGATTCCGTGCGCGACATTGTCGGCCGGGTCTGGAAGTTCGTGGTGCTGGGCATCGCGGCAGGCGCGCTCATCCACGGCTACGTGCCTGAGGGCCAGCTCGCAGGAATCATGGGTAGCGAGGCATGGTGGTCCGTGCCCCTCTCCGTGCTGCTGGGCATTCCCATGTACACCAACGCCGCCGGAATCATCCCGGTGGTCGAAGCCCTGCTCGGCAAGGGCGCGGCCCTCGGCACCACCCTCGCCTTCATGATGTCCGTTATCGCCCTCTCCTTCCCGGAGATGGTCATCCTGCGCAAGGTCCTGAAGCCCCGCCTCATCGCGGCCTTCATCGCCGTGGTGGGCAGCGGCATCCTGATCGTGGGCTATCTTTTCAACGCCGTCATCTAACCGATACAACAGGAGAAAGATATGAAGATTCTGGTCATGGGCCCCGGCTGCCCCAAATGCGAACAGGCTGAAAAGACCGTGCGCGAAGCCGTTGCCGAGGCAGGCGTTGCCGCCGAGATTGAAAAGGTCAAGGATTTCCAGGAAATCGCCAAATACGGCATTTTCTCCACCCCTGCCGTGGTCATCGACGGACAGGTCAAGGTGGTGGGCAAAGCCCCGTCCAAGAAAGAGGTCCTCGACTGGTTGAAATAACGCCGTCCCGCCGCGCTCCCCCGTGAAGCGCCCGCCAGCATACGGGAAAAGAGCGGGAACAGGGGACACCCCCGTAAAATAAAAACCCCCGTCGGCACATGGCCGACGGGGGTTTTTATTGTCGATAGACGCCGGGCTACAGGATCGGCAGATACTTGTCGAGTTCGAACTCGGTGACCTGGGTACGGTATTCGTCCCATTCGGCGAGCTTGTTCTCGACCAGGGCGGAATGCAGATGTTCGCCGAGGATTTCCTTCATCAAGCTGGACTTTTGCAAGTTCATGGCCGCCTCGTACAGGGAGCCGGGCAGGGCCTTGATCCGGTTGCGCTTGAGCTGGCGGTCGTTCATGGCGAAGATGTCCTCTTCAACCGGATCGGCCAAGTTGTAGTTCTCCTCGATGCCCTTGAGGCCAGAAGCCAACTGGACGGCGAAGCAGAGATACGGGTTGGCGGCCGGATCGGGGCAGCGCAGCTCCATGCGGGTGGCGTTCTCCTTGCCGGGCTTGTACATGGGCACGCGGACCAGGGCCGAACGGTTGCGCCGCGCCCAGGCGATGTAGACCGGGGCTTCGTAGCCGGGCACAAGCCGCTTGTAGGAGTTGACCCACTGGTTGGTGACACAGACGAATTCGGGGGCGTGCTTGAGAATGCCCGCGATGTAGGACTTGCCCTCGGCGGACAGATGGTATTCGTCGTTGGCATCGTAGAAGACGTTACGGCCGTTCTTGAAGAGCGACTGGTGCACGTGCATTCCGGAGCCGTTCTCGCCAAAGATGGGCTTGGGCATGAAGGTGGCGTAACAGCCGAACTTGCGGGCGATCTCCTTGACCACCACGCGGTAGGTCATGGCCGTGTCGGCCATTTTCATGCCTTCCTGATAGCGCAGGTCGATCTCATGCTGGGACGGGGCCACCTCGTGGTGGGAGTACTCGACCTGAATGCCCATGGCGTCCAGGGCAAAGATGATGTCGCGGCGAATGTTGTTGCCGAGATCAAGCGGCGGCGCGTCGAAGTATCCGCCCGAATCCAGAGTCTCGGTGTCCTGGTCGTCTGCGAAAAGGAAGAATTCAAGCTCGGGTCCGACGTAGAAGGTGTAGCCCTTCTCGGCGGCCTGGGCCATGACCTTCTTGAGCACGTAGCGGGAATCGGCCTCGAACGGGGTGCCGTCGGGATTGACCACGTCGCAGAACATGCGGGCCACGGGTTTCTCGGCGGGCCGCCAGGAGCAGATCTGGAACGTGGTCGGATCGGGCATGGCCACCATGTCGGATTCGTCGATGCGGCAGAAGCCGAGGATGGACGAACCGTCGAAGCCCATGCCCTCCTCGAAGGAGGCTTCAAGCTCGTTGGGGGTGATCTGGAAGCTCTTCAGGGTGCCGAGGATATCCACGAACCAGTACTGGATGAAGCTGACGTTGTAATCCTTGACCGCCTTCATCACGTCGTCTGCGTTTTTGCAATTGAAAACAGGGATACTCATAAGACTCCTCCGGTTTGAATGTTGGAGCAACAGGCCGTTCACGCCGCTGTGCGCGGCCTTCGGCCGAAACGGCAATGCCGGTGCTTTGCACAATGATATGGGTAGATGTTTACCCATTTTTTCGGTCCGCCATCAACAGAAATGTCCCGATAATCGTTTCCGGCACAAAAAAGACTGGGCCGGGTCGTTAAAACCGAGGCGAAAGGGGGGGTGCGGGGAATACGTTGGGCCCGGGCCCTCGCTTGCGTTAACTGAAAAGTGTAAAAAAAAATCGCAACATGTCGATAATATTTACACAAAATAACTTTCCTTCACTTTTGTAAGATAGTAAAAGCTTATATTTCAGCGTGTTAACTTCTGGTATGTCTTGTGCAATGACAGTGCAAAAACATGCAGGAGAACTCGCAATGACAACCACTCCCTTCAAGATTTTCATAGCTTTATGCCTGGCCATACTTTGTGCAAATCCGGCTTCCGCCGCCCAGATCACCCAGTGGGAATACACGATTTCCTACGAATTTTATGATTACTGGAACCAGGAAGGAACCCAGAACGGTCTCACCCCCAACAGTTTTACCAACGGATCGGGAGAAGTCGTGAACTCCTTGAGCTGGGGCGATCAGGGCCAAAGCTCCATCGGCTTCATCACCAAGACTGGCACGTTGAACACCGGCGCCACCGTCGAAATCGAAGACCACATGTATCATGACAACAGGTCCATTCGCGGAGATTACTTCCTTCAAGGCGGCATAATGGCCGCCAACCTGACGTTGCAGGGGATCGACCCTGTTACCGGTGCCACGGCCTCCTTCGACACGGTTCTCGAATTCATGTTTTTTGAAACCGACAACAGCCACCCCTTCAACCCTGCGCTCAACAACGATGTGTTTGTTCTGGTCAACCCCGAAGCCTCCGTTGAGGACTTTACCTACATGGGGTACGATTACACCTTCGCTTTCACGAGCGGCCTCGGCCTGCTCGACATGGAGAGCCTGGCGGGAATGGATTACAACGGCTCTACCGTGCTGCAGACCCTTGAAGACATGGGCTATGGGGAAGTAACTTACGAGACTTTCCTGTTCTGGGCCTATGAGAACGGCTGGGTCGCCGATCCGGATTTCAACCTCTTTGGCTGGACCACCGTGGAAGACGCGACCACCTATGCCAGCTCCGAGCTGACCGTTGTCTCCAACGGCCCCGTTCCCACTCCGGAGCCGTCCACCTTTGCCATCCTTGGCCTCGGTCTCGTCGGCCTGGCCTTCGTGAGCCGCCGCATGCATCGGTAAGGCAAATCGGACACCAACGACAAACCCGCATCTTCGGATGCGGGTTTTTTTATGTTCCAGAAAGGATTCAAAAGCCCCATCTCAGGACAAGCGGTCAGTGTAAGATTCTTCAGCCATAGGGAAAAACATTACGAGGAGAAAACTGATGAATAACTGTTCCGACAGGCGGCGGGCATGGCGTGCTGCGGCGGTCAGTGAACCTTGACCGGGTCCTTGAGACCGTATTTGACGAGCAGATGATCGAGTCTGCCGGTAGTGCGCAGGACGTGCATCCCCTCGTCCAGAATGGCAGCCAGGAGCGTGGACCGGGGGCGATTGGCCGGAGACAGGCCGAAATACAGTTCATGGCAGCCGTCTCCGCTGCACCCCGCCATGAATATCTTGCCGTCGAGCCCGGTCTGGCGGGCGTAATAATCGACCACGGCACTACAGCCGGGAATGGCCTGGACTCGGCCCTCGGCGAGCATGGCCAGCATTCGGGCGAAGGCGTCCCCGCCGTGCAGGGCGTGGAACCGGCCGGGGTGGCGTTCCATGTCCTCCATGAACCAACTCGGATAATTATAGCCCTGGACAAATCCGGTGACCACATCGGCCAGGGAGTCGGGACCGGCGAACCGCCAGTGCCGATCCAGGGCGAAGAAACACAAATCGCTCCGGCCTAGGGGAGTCCCGGGGTATACGAGGGCGGGCATCTTGTCCCGGGTCGCGCAGACGAGAATATCCGCCTGCCCCGACAGCACTTCCTGCATGGCCCGCTTCCAGGGCAGTTCGCGGTACTCCACGCTGAACCCCCGCTCTTCGAGCACGGAGCGCAGGACCTCCACGGCATAGCCCTCCCGGTCGGAATTCGGCGTGCCGCTGTACGGCATCCAGCCGTCCGCAACCGCGACCACGCGCTCCACCCCGGCCGCCGGACGCGGCGAGAGAAGTGGAGCGAGCAGGCAGCAGGCCAAAAGGCAGGTCAGGCAACGCGCCCGAAAACGGGGTTTCCTCTTCATGGTCGGCATGTCCTAGAAGTCCGTACGGAAATGCCCGCCGGACTACTTCACCACCAGCACGGGCTTGGATGTGACCTGAAGCACCTTGTGGGTGACGGAGCCGAGAAACAGGCCCTCCAGGTCGGACTTGCCCTTGGAGCCGATGACGATGATGTCGCACCGTTCGTTGTCGGCCACGTTGGCGATGACGTCGGCCACGTCCCCGCCCACGATCAACTCCTGGAAATCCACCTTGGCGTTGGACAGCTTGGCCCGGTAGTGGGCCATGATCTCCTCGGCGTTCCGATTGAGATATTCGAGCAGTTCATTGGCGTTGGGCTGGCCAAGGGCCGTGGGCACGGTCCGGCGCACGTTGAGCAGAAAGACGGTCCCCTCGCTTCCGGCCAGATCGATGGCCATATCGGCGGCCGCATCGGACAACCGCGACCCGTCGACAGGAAGAAGAATTCGAGAAATGTTCATAAGTCCGCTCCTTTGCGTTTGGCGTTCAGGCGCGCCTTCAACGAAGAACGCGTCCCAAGCCTACACTATGGAGCAAGACGCTGCCAACACGATTGTACAATCAATCGGTCGCTGTCAGGCCCATGAAGTCGAGCACGGCGCGATCCATTTCCGGGCCGTCCCGGTCGACGACCACGGTACGAGCGTCCGGCTGAAGCACGTCGAGCCCCCGGTAAAACGACTCGGCCCGGGCAGACCGGAAGCATATCCCGTCGCAGGAGCGGAACCCGGCCCGGAACATGGGTTTGGCCAGAGCGGCAAACAGCCGTCCCCGGAGCCCGCCGCCATCAAGAGCGGCTCCGGGTTCGTCCGCCAGGGTGAAGACCTTCTTCGTTTCGCCCACCCAGACCATGCGCGCGGCCAGGGAGCCGTAAACCATGGGCTTGAGCCCTGCGGACAGGACCAGATCGGGCCGGATGCGAAACAAAACCTGCTTGAGGTGAAGCAGCGTGCCGATGTCGCTCACGGGCGTCAGACCGTTCGGGACGAGGGGGTACATGGCGTATTCCGCGCCCAGCGACTCGAAACCGTCGGCGACGTCCGGCTCTCCGGCCGGGGCCACGGCGTTGACTTCATGCCCAAGGGCGGCCATGGACGACAGCAGCGTCCCGCAAGCGGCCAGCAGGGTTGCGGCGTCTTCATGGATGACGGCTATCTTCATGGGATTGCTCTAGCAGACGATTTGCGTTTTGAAAACAAGGGCCTACCAAATGGCGTCGCTCAGAGTGCCGCGCATTTCGTAGGGGAAGGTCTTCCGGCCCACGATCATGTCTCCCTTGAGATCGAACCTGGTTCGGAAAAAGTCGTCCGGGTCGATGACGGCCGTGCCCGAAGACTTGTAGTTCAGGGGCAGACGCATGGAAAAGTCGCGCACGTCCATGTTTCCGTTCCTGATTTCAGCGGTGAACGCCAGGTCCTCGACGAGCTTGCCGCCGGGCAGGACCAGTTGCGCCGACCGCACGTCCATCCAGCCCTTTCTGGGCAGCCGCGCCCCTTCGGGCAGAAACAGGCTGCCCGAGGCGTGCACCACCCCTTTCAGGTCGCTGTTGCCAAGCAGATAGGTCAGGTCCATGTCCCCTTCGAAGTCAAATACCCCGTTGGAGAACAGCTCCAGGTGACACTGCGAGCCGCCGGTGTCGAGCCTGACCCTGGCCAGGGGCGAAAATCCCACCGTCACATAGGCGTGCTCGAAATGGAGCCTGCCCGGGGTCTGGGCCGCGGAAATCTTGAAATCGCGCACACGGAAACCGAACGGCCCGTCGCGGTCGATGGAGCTCCAGGTCAGTCCCACGGCCGCCATGTTCGCGTCCAGGCGGGTCAGAGCAGAAGCCCAGACCTTGTCCCAGGGCATGAACAGGGCCACCCCGAGGGCGAAACCGATACTCATCAGCACCAGACGGGCCAGGATGCGGCCAGGCAGGGAAGAGTGTCTGGAATGGGGCGCGGCCATGGCCCTACCTCGCCAGCACGAGGAGCACGTCCGCCAGGCGGGGCTCCCCAAGGTTGCGGGTCAACTTGAACTCAGGCGTCTGGAGACCAGCCCTGTCGCGCACGTCCTGCAGAAAATCAGTAAGCATTATGACGGTAAGACCTTCCAGGACCACCCGCACGCCTTCCTGACCCTCCGCAAGCTGCGAGGACTCAACAGACCGAGCATAGTCGTTCAGGGAGCGGTCGTCGAGAATACGCCGGACCGCGTTCTCGGGCGAAAGCCGGACCAAATCCCCCTGCGCGGCCCGCAGGATGTTGATCTCCCGCACCAACGGCACCACCAGCCCGTACAGTGTCTTCTGGTCCTTGATCTGCTGGCCGAGCGCGCCGGTAAACAGGTTCGCGCCCACGAAAACCGCGAAGAACGCCCCGGCCACAAAAAACAGGGCGTACTTGAACAGCCGCTCCTGCGAGGCGGGCGGCCATCCGCTCCAGGGGTATGTCGCGCGTTTCCGGGCCATGCTACTTGGGCTCCACGCTCAGGCTGAAGGACACGCCCCCGCCCAGCTCGACTATCTTGTATACGGAAAAAAGGTATCGGTCGTCGTCGGACAGCTTCTCCACGTACTGCATGAATCCGGCCTCGTCGCCGCTGTAAAAGCCGCGTACCCGGCCCCGCGCGCCGGTCAGGTCCACCGCGTCGACGCGAACTCCCTCGCTCGCGGGCAGGCTCAAGGAAGCGAGCACGGACAGCGGGTCCAGGCCGATGCGCCGGGACGCCAGCAGCTTGCCGTGCTCGAATTGCAGCCTCCCGAAAGGCGAACCGCCGATGTCCGGGCCGAGCACGGACCTGTAGAGCTTGTCGGTCTCCTCGCTAATCCGCTCAAGCTGGGCGTAGTGGAGGTAATAGCGCACCCCCTGGCCGCCCAGGAACAGGCCGCCAATGACAAGCACCCAGACCAGGTTTCGGAGAAACCGTCTGGAGGCCTTGCCGGACCTGTATTCCGGCGCCCCTTCGGCGTTGTGCTGATTCGTGGATGTCGTCATGATGCCTGTCCCGGATCATTACGTGAAAGCCCTGTGCCGGGCAAGACGTCCGCCGATCTCAAACGCGCGGACGCCGGGCGAACCGCACGGCCCGGCCGCGAAGTTCGTCCGGCGCGCCGCATTGCCGCTCCGGCGAAAGGTCCGAAAAACCGGCTACAGGGACGCCGCCGCCCTTTCCACGGATTCCCTGAACCCGTCGCGGGCGGCCCTGATCTTTCCGGCCAGCTCTTCGTCGTGCAGGGCCAGAATCTGCGCCGCCAGCCAGGCCGCGTTCTTGGCGCCCACCTTGTCCAGGGCCAGGGTGGCCACGGGGAAGCCCGGAGGCATCTGCACCGTGGCCAGCAGCGCGTCCATGCCGCCCAGCGCCGAGGCCGACAGCGGCACGCCCAGCACCGGCCGGGTGGTCTTGGCCGCTACCGCGCCGGCAAGATGCGCGGCCAGTCCCGCCGCGCAGATGAACACCTGCGCTCCGTCGGCCTCGAACTCCTCCACCAGCCTGGCGGTGCGCTCCGGCGTGCGGTGAGCCGACGAAACCGTGAACACATGGTCCACGCCGAGCTCCTTGAGCAGGTCCGAGCACGGACGCATCTTTTCCTCATCCGAGATGGACCCCATGAAAATAACTACCTGCGGCATCGTATGCTCCTTTGTAGGTGCCTCCGGCCGCCGGAGGAAAACGGAACGCGGGAAATCCTCCGAAAAAGAACTTCCCCCTTCCCTTCCGCCGAATCCCATTCCCATTCTTTCCGAAAACGGCTCAACGCGATCGGCAAGAATGGAAAAGGCCGGAAAATCGTTTGTGCAGAAACAGTTGCCGGAGAGGCTTGCGCCCCTGCGCCGTCTTGCCGGGCATCCGCTTCCCGGCCCCCCTCCCGGCGGCGCAACGCCAATAGTCATGAGGGGGAGAGTGCAAGGGGGAAACCTTCGAAAAAGTTTCCCCCTTGCCTTTCTTCCAGATTATTCGGCGCGTTTCAAGCCCTTGTCGGCGATGTCGCGGCGATAAAAGCTCTTGTCGAAGTGAACCTTGGCCACGGCCTCATAGGCCCTCTCCCGCGCGGCGGCCAGATCGTCGCCCAGTGCGGTGACGCAGAGCACCCGGCCGCCGGAGGTGACGATCTTGCCGTCCTCCAGCCTGGTGCCCGCCTGGAAGACCTTGACTCCTTCCATGGCGTCGGCCTCGTCAATGCCGGTGATCTCCATGCCCTTGGGGTAGGAGCCGGGATAGCCCTCGGCAGCCATGACCACGCCGCAGGCGGTCTGCGGGGTGGACCGGACCTCCACCTGATCGAGTTTGCCGTCGATGCAGGCGAACATGATCTCAAGCAGGTCGGTCTCCAGGCGCATCAGCAGGGGCTGGCATTCCGGATCGCCGAAACGGACGTTGTATTCGAGCACGCTGGGGCCGTTCTCGGTGTACATGAGCCCGGCGTAAAGCACGCCCTTGAACGGCTCGCCCTTGGCGGCCAGATGGCGCAGGATGGGCTTGATGCACAGCTCGGCGGTCTCAGCGTATTTTTCCTTGGGCAGGATGGGGGCCGGGGAATAGGCGCCCATGCCGCCGGTGTTGGGGCCGGTGTCGCCGTCAAAGGCGGCCTTGTGGTCCTGGCTGGACGGGAGCATGGCGTAGTTCACGCCGTCGCAGAAGCAAAGGAAGGAGGCTTCCTCTCCCTTGAGGGTCTCCTCGATGACCACGCGTTCCCCGGCGGAGCCGAAGACCTTCTTGACCATCATCTCATCCAGGGCTTCCAGCGCCTCCTCCTCGGAGGTGGCCACGACCACGCCCTTGCCCGCGGCAAGACCGTCGGCCTTGACCACGATGGGCGCGCCCTTTTCCTTGATGAAGGCCACCGCGTCCTCGTATTCGTCGAACACGCGGAAGGGCGCGGTGGGCACGCCCGCCTCGGCCATGACGTTCTTGGAGAACGCCTTGGAGCCTTCAAGGTTTGCGGCAAAGGCGTTGGGCCCGAAGCAGGGAATGCCTTCCTGCCTGAGCGCGTTTTCCAGGCCGAGCACCAGCGGCAGCTCGGGTCCGGCCACAACGAGGTCCACCTCGTTGTCCCTGGCCAGAGCCACCAGGCCCGGAATGTCGTCGTCCTTCACATCTATATTCACGCCCACCTGGGCGGTGCCGCCGTTGCCCGGGGCGCAAAGGACGGTCTCCACATTCGGGTTCTGAGCCAGCTTCCAGCACAAGGCGTGCTCACGGCCTCCGGAACCGACAACCAAAATCTTCATCGTTCCCCTCCAGTCTGTTTTCGGGATGTTCACGGTGTAAGGAAAATCGCGCCATTTTTCAAGGACTATGGCCGACGGGCTCCGGCCCGCCATGCCGCGCCCTCATTGGGTTTCCGGGGAAAGAACGGGACCGGGCCGACAAAAAACGCTTCACCCTGTTGACGAAAATTGCAACTCGTCGTAATGGCTAAGGTAATCCCGTACTCCCAACGGCTTGGCCGTGTGGGTCCGGGACGCGGAAATGGCGCGGGGAAGAGCTGTCGGCAACCCTTCGGGCTCACGGTCCGAAACCCGGCGATCACACCCCTTCCCCGTTCGCAGAATTACTTTTGTTGGAGCCTCTTCGTCATGAAAAGCATTTATGTCGGCAACATTCCCTTCGGCGCAACCGAAAACGACGTGCGCGACCTGTTCGCGTCCCACGGCACCGTTTCTTCCGTTAAACTCATTCAGGACCATGAAACCGGCCGCTTCCGCGGTTTCGGATTCGTGGAAATGTCGGACGCTGACGCTGCCGCGGCCATTGAGGCCCTGGACGGCTACCAGATGTCCGGACGACCCCTGAAGGTCAACGAAGCAAAACCGCGCGCCCCACGCCCCAGGTACTAACCGGGTTCGGAGACTGCCCGCCGCTCCCGGACGGTCCGCCGCCCGGGGTCTGGTCATGCGCCCGGACGCGCCGCACGCGCCGCACGCGCCCGGACTTGTGTCGTGCGCCCCGTCACCGAACTTCGCGCCGCTTTGTCAGGACGTCTTCCGCTCCCTTGTAGGCCACGTAGCACATAAGAACCTGGGCCACGTAAGCCGTGGTCTCCCGGCCGATAAGGTCGTAGGCGGCCCACTCGGCGTTGCCGAACCAGCGGTTGGGATCAAGCCCCATTTCCTTTGCCCGCCTGCGTACCTGCGTGATCCGGTTGGGACCGGCGTTGTAGGCGGCCAGAGCGAAATCCATCCTCGCCTCCGGAGCAGCGTCCGCGAAGTAGTTGTCCGTCAGATAGCGCAAATACTTGACCCCGGCGTGGATGTTGTTCTCCAAGGTGGATACGTCCGGGATGCCCACCACGGACCAGGCCGCGGTCGAAGGCTTGATCTGCATGACGCCCACCGCCCCGGCCCGGCTCGTCAGGCTCATGTCGAAACGCGACTCCCGGTAGGCCAGGGCCGCAATCTTGAGCCAGTCGAAATCGTACATCTCCGCATACTTGCGAAACAGATCGGCCATGGGCTTGAGCTTGCCGATCTCCACCGGGGCCGTGGGGTCGCCAATGACCCCGCCGCTCCCGTAATACCGCTTGAAGAGCATGTTGCCGAGCAGGGTGCCCTGCCGCACGGTGGCCGCGAACCCGGAAAGGCTTTCGCGCAGTTCAGGGCAGTCCTTGCGCACGGCCCAGGCCAGCTCACCGCCGGAGTGAACCAGCGCGTCCGGGTTGAGACGCAGCTCGGGATAGACCTTCACCCACTGCCGGGCCAGGAATTCGTCGGCCACGGTGTACGGGATCAGTCCCCCGGCCACCATCTCCAGCAGGTCCTCGGTGGCCAGATGGGCGTCGGCCTCCCTGACGCGCACCGGCGCGCTTCCCCGTTTTTTCAGTTGCGCGTTCAGGTCCGACAAATGCTCGGCATAACTCGATCCCGCCAGCACCGTCACCTTGAGGCCCGACAACGCCTCGGCCGAGGACAATTCCCGGCTTCCGGGGCCGCCGACCACGATCTCACGAATCCCGGTACGATAGGGAGCGGCAAACGCCACGTCCCTTTTCCGTTCTGCGGTCACGGTAAGGGCCGCCGCCGCAATGTCGCCCCTGCCTTCCCGCAGGGCCGAAAACAACTCGTTGAAGGGGACCGGCACAAAGACCACCCGCACCATATCCTTCCCGTAGGATTTGCCCAGATATTCCTCATAGGCGCGCATCTTGTCCGCTTCAAGCCCCCGCATCACCCCTTCCTTCATGAAGAAGTTGGTCCGGTTGTAGACCACCAGCACCCGGATGGGCCGACGCGTTTCCATTATCTGCGAGAGGTCTCCCTTCCACGACTGGCGCACCCGCTCCCCGGCCTTCCCCGCCGGTTCGGCGCTCCGGGCCGGTACGGACCACACCGCCAGCATCAGGCAAATGACGCATCCCAGCAATGCCGCCCCGCGAAAGCGCAACACGCCTTTCCGCCATGCGTCCGCGAAACGCGGCCCACAAGCATCGGTCCACGACCCAGTATTCGATCGCAACAAGCCGATTTCAATAGAAATTCCCCATCCTGATGTGAAGGGTGATTCGAGCATGGTGCTCCTTGGCTGAAAGGTCGAAAAACACCCGGCAAGGGCCTGGGCTGGCTTTAATCCTAACTTTTTTGTCCAAGCTGTGGCAACCGCTCCTATTTTCTGTTGACAAGAGCACCCCTTTCAGGAATGATTCTTAATATCAAATCGCAACAACGGGAGCATTCCAATGAAAGATAAAGTCCTGAAAGCCATGCGGGAGGCTGGAAAGCCGGTTCGTCCCGGCGACGTCGCCAAAGCCCTCGATGTGGACAGCAAAGAAATTTCCAAGCTCATAAAGGTCCTCAAGGAAGAAGGGAGCGTGGTCTCGCCCAAGCGGTGCTACTACGAACCCGCCTAGATAACCGATAGTCACACCCCTGCCTTACCTCCTCTTGATGATGAAGCCCCGGTCTCAGCCCCCGAGACCGGGGCTTCCCCATTTCTGGAAACGCGAGCCCCTACCCGGCCGACATGCTCGCTTCCCCGACGCGGCCGGTCGGCGCTGATCCGCAAACCGCGCAGATATGGCCGAAACCGTCGTCGCATGGCCGTAAAAAAAGACGCCGCCGGGCCCTGTATGGGACCGACGTTCGACGAAACGCCGGGAACGGCGATGCGCAAGCGGCAATAGACGCCCCGGCGAACATGCCGGAAGCTCTCGGAAGGCTGTCCGCGAAAAACGGTCCTAGCCCACGGAATCGGACATGGCCAGACGAATGCCCAGGCCGACGAACAAGGTGCCGGCGGCCCGCTTGGCCCAGGTGCCGAAGGAGCCGTTCTTTCCGAGCTTGGCGGAAACGCGCGCGGCGGACCAGGCGTAGGTAAGATTGACCAGGGTGCCGGTGCAGGTGAAGACCATGCCGAGCAGAAGAAAGGCAAGCGGCTTGTTGGGCGCGTCCACGGTCACGAACTGGGGAAGAAACGCCATGAAGAACAGGGCGACCTTGGGATTGAGGGCATTGGTCCAGAACCCCTGGGCGTAGACCTTGCTCGCCTTCACCCGGAAGAATTCATCCGTTTCCCCGCCGTTGCCGCTGCCGTTCTTGCGCCACATGGAGATGCCGACCCAGATGAGGTAGGCCGCGCCCACGAATTTGACCACGGTAAAGGCCATGGCCGAGGTGGCGAGGATGGCGGACAAACCGAGGGCGGCCGCGAAGACGTGCACAAAGCAGCCGGTGCACACTCCAAGAGCGGCCACCGAACCCATTTTCCAGCCATGGGACGCGCCCCTGCTGACGACATAGAAAACGTCCTGGCCCGGGGTGATGTTCAAGAGCAGACCGGAAAGGACGAAAAGAAGGAAGTCATGGACGCCGAACATGGCTAGTCTCCTGCCGTTTCGATTGTGGATGCCACGGGCATGGGGAAAAACGCGTCATACGCCCAGTTGTAGATATAGGCGTAAACCAGGAAAAAGACGGCGAAACCGATTTCCGTGAGGAACCCAGCCCACAGGGAAAGATCAAGCCACCAGGCCACGAAGGGCACGGTCAGCAGCATGAGGCTCGCCTCGAAAAGCATGGCGTGCACAACGCGCAGCCAGGGCGGACGCACATTCACCGGATGGCCCAAGCGCTCAAGCGCGTGATCGAAAGCCAGGTTGAACAGATAGTTGCAGACCATGGCCGTGAGGGAAATTATCATGGACATGACGCCCACGCGCAACAGGTCGCGACCGAGCGCCCAGGAGGCCAGGGGGGTACAGGTGACGAGACCGATGACCTCGAAGAGTATGGTATGGCGGAGCCGATCCGCAGGAGTTCGCATGGCCCAGGTGAATACACCCGCTTGAACCGCTTGTCCACGGGGATGCCCGGTCTTGCCCCCACCGAGACGACTTGAACCGCCCTCCCCCGCTTCCCTCTCTTCCGAACCCCTTCCTTCATTCCCGATTTATCCTCGTTTGGTATTTTTTTGGGCATATGCTCATTTTTCCCCTTGACTCCCGGATATCCGAGCGTATCTTCATTTGTGTAACTGTTCATACGAGTGAGGACCGATGGGAAGACGGAAAATCAGGCGGACCGTGCAACAGGAGCCAGAAGCGACATACTACAAGCCGCAAGGCATCCCAATGCACGAATTGCAGAACGCGACCCTTACCCTGGAAGAGCTGGAGGCGCTTCGGCTGGCCGACGCCCAAGGGCTGACCCAGGAGGAGGGCGCGCAGGCCATGGGCGTATCCAGGGCCACTTTCGGCAGAGTGCTCGGCGCGGCGCGGCGCATTGTGGCCACGGCGCTTGCCGAGGGGCACGCCATCCGCATAGAGGGCGGCCACTACACCCTTGCACGAGAAGCCTGGGAATGCCCCAAAATGTCACGGGACGAACAGTCCGAAACACTTGGAGATGACAGTATGCCAGGAATGGATGGAACCGGACCGCGCGGCGCAGGCGGCGGCGGAAGGTGCATGGGCGGTCGCGGCCGCGGAATGGGCCGTGGAATGGGTATGGGCCAGGGCCGCGGAATGGGCGGCCAGGGCATGGGTACCGGGCCCGGTGCGGGCCAGGGCCGTGGAGCCGCGACAGGCTCCGGAACGCAACAGCAAATCAAGGATGCAACCATGAACAAGATAGCAGTGACCACCGAAGGTCCCACCCTGGAAGACCGCGTCGACCCCCGTTTCGGACGGGCGGGCGGCTTCGCCATTGTGGACCCGGAAACCATGACCGTGGTTCAGTACGTCGACAACGGCGGTTCCCAGGCCATGGCCCAGGGTGCTGGCATCCAGGCCGCCGAGAACGTGGCCAACGCCGGAGCCAAGGTTCTGCTGACCGGCTACGTCGGCCCCAAGGCGTTCACCGCCCTTCAGGCCGCGGGCATCAGCATCGGCCAGGACGTTGACAACATGACCGTGCGCGAAGCGGTCGAAAAATACATGGCGGGCCAGGTCAACATGGCCGACTCCCCCAATGCGCAGGCCGGAGGCAACAAGTGATCTACGCCGTCGCCAGCGGCAAGGGCGGCACGGGCAAGACCACGGTGTCTTCGTCCCTGGCCGCCCTTTGGGACGGACCCGCCACCCTGGTGGACCTCGATGTGGAGGAACCTAATCTCCACCTCTTCCTCAAGCCCGAGCTGACCGACATCCGCAAGGCCTGGATCGAGGTTCCCGAGGCCGACGAGTCCAAGTGCACCCGATGCCGGGCCTGCGCGGACCTGTGCCAGTTCAAGGCCATCACGGTCATGGCCGACACCCTGCTCGTCTTTCCGGAGATGTGCCACGGGTGCGGCGGCTGCCTGGCCGTGTGCCCCGAAGGCGCGCTCTTCCCGGGCCGCCGCGAACTGGGCGAGATCTGCCGGGGCACGGCCGGAAGGCACGACTTCGTCATGGGTCGGCTGCGCGTGGGCGAGGCCATGAGCCCGCCGCTCATGCGCCAGATCCGGCACCTCTTCCCTGGACTGGAGAAACAGGGCGACATCCTCATTGATGCCCCTCCGGGCGTGAGCTGCCCGGCCATCGCGGCCGTGACCGACGCGGACTGCATCGTCCTCGTCACCGAACCCACGCCCTTCGGATTCCACGACTTCAAGCTCGCCTGGGAAGCCTTCACCCCGCTCAACAAACCCATGGGCGCGGTCATCAACAGGTCCGATCTGGGCGACGCCACCGTGCTGGACTTCTGCCGCGAGAACAACATCCCGGTCTGGGCCGAAATCCCCTACTCCCGGGAAATCGCCGAAGCGTATTCCAGAGGCGAGGTCATCGCGGACGCGCTCAGGGAACTGGAGCAAACCTTCGTCGATCTGCGCGAACACATGCGCACCGCGGCAGCCCAGGGAGGCGAACCATGCGCGAAATAGTGGTCATCAGCGGCAAGGGCGGCGCAGGCAAGACCTCCATTGCCGGCGCGTTCGCCCATCTCGCGGAAAACGCCATTCTCTGCGATCTCGACGTGGACGCCCCGGACCTGCATCTGCTCCTCGACCCGCAGCTCAAATCCGAAAACGCCTTCAACTCCGGCCACGAGGCGATCATCGACCCGGCCCGCTGCATCGGCTGCGGCCAGTGCGCCGAACTGTGCCGGTTCGACGCCGTGCACGAGGCGGGCGACGTCTACCGCGTCGCGCCCATGGCCTGCGAAGGGTGCAAGGTCTGCGTGGCCCTCTGCCCGGAACAGGCCATCGACTTCCCGGAAAAGCACTGCGGACAATGGTATGTCTCCGACACCCGATTCGGCCCCATGGTCCATGCCCAGCTCTTCCCCGGCGAGGAAAACTCCGGCCGCCTGGTCACCCTGCTCAAGCAGCAGGCCAGGACCATCGCCGAGGAAAAAGGCCTCGACCTGGTGCTCTGCGACGGCACGCCCGGCATAGGCTGCCCGGTCATCAGCTCCATGGCAGGAACCGACCTGGCCGTCATCGTCACCGAGCCCACCCCGTCCGGCCTGCATGACCTCAAGCGCGTGGCCGAACTGTGCGACAGGTTCCGCACCAAGGTGGCCGTGCTCGTCAACAAGTGGGACATCAACCCGGGCATGACCGACGAGATCGAACAGTGGAGCCTTGGCAAGGGCTACACCCTGGCCGGACGGTTCCCGCACGATCGCGCCGTGGTCGACGCCATGCTCGATCGCAAGGTCCTCACCGAGACGGACAACCCGGAGCTTTCCGAAACCCTCAAGACGTCCTGGGCCGGGGTCCTGGCCCTTCTGGATACATGCAATTAACTTATTTGTAAGGAGTTTTTACAGTGAATACGCGTATCGCAATTCCGTCCGCCGCTCCCGGCGGCATGGACGCCTCCATCGATGCCCACTTCGGCCATTGCGCCATGTACACCCTGGTCGACGTCGAGGACGGCGCAGTGAAAGAGGTCTCCGTGGTCCCGAGCTGCCCCCATGTGCAGGGCGGTTGCATGGCCCCCGTGAACTACCTGGCCGACAACAACGTCCAGGCCCTCATCTCCGGCGGCATGGGTATGCGCCCGCTCATGGGCTTCAACCAGGTCGGCATCCAGGTCTACCACGGCTCCGGCGCACCCACCGTGCACGCCGCCGTCGAGGCGTTCCTGCACGACTCCCTGCCGGTCTTCACCGTTGAACAGACCTGCGGCGGCGGACACTAACATGTCCATCGTGCTGGCAACCACCCGCCCGGACGAGCTGGCCGCCTTCTCCAAAACCCTGGCCGATAAGACCGGACAGGATGTGGACGTGGCTTCCTCCGGAGCCGCGGCCCTGGAACGGGTGTCCGCAAAGTCCCCGGCGCTCGTGGTCATCGACGAGAACCTGCCCGACCACAAGCCCCTCGACCTGGTCCGCGAAATCCTCATGGTCTCGGCCATGACCCTCACCGCCGTGGTCACCTCCATGAGCGAAGAGGATTTCCACGAGGCGGCCGAAGGCTACGGGGTTCTCATGGCCCTGCCCGCCAACCCCGCCGCCCAGGACGGAACCGAACTCGCCAACCGCCTGTCCGGCGTCTAGTCCCGACGGATGATCGAATGAAAAAGGCCCCCCGCGTGTGCGGGGGGCCTTTTTTTTGGTGCCTCCGGCGGCCGGGGGGAAGAGGAAAGGGCAACCCTTTGAAAAGGGTTTTCCCTTTCCTCTTCCCCCCGGACCCCCCATCTCCTTTCCCTTCCTAAACTTTTTGACGCCGCTTCGCGGAAAGGAAGGCATTTTATTTTTCAAGAACTCTTACCAACGAACACGAAAAAAGGCTGAACCAATAAGGAACAACCTTGAAATCGCTCCGGCGCACCTGCCGAAGGCACACAAAAAGTTTGGGAAAAGGGAGGGAAAGGGGTCTGGGTGAAGGGAGGGAAAGAACCCTTTTCAAAGGGTTTTTCCCTCCCTTCCCCCAGCCGCCGGAGGCCCCCTCAAACCGTGCCTTCGCGGTCCATGCTTCGGTAGTTGATGGCCTCGGCCAGGTGCTCGGCGCGGATGGCGTTGTCTTCGGCGAGATCGGCGATGGTCCGGGATATGCGCAGGACGCGGGTATAAGCGCGGGCGGAGAGGCCCAGGCTTTCCACGGCCTGCCGCAGGAAGCGGTGCTCGGCTTCGCCCAGGGAACAGAACTCTTCCAAGGCCGCGCCGTCCAGTTCGGCGTTGAGGCTGAAGTGTCGGCCTTTGTACCGCTCGGCCTGGATGCTGCGCGCGGAAAGGATGTGCGCGCGCATGGTGGCGGAGTCCACTTCGGAGCGGGTCTGCCGGAGATTTTCGTAGGGCACGGCGGGCACGGACACGTGCAGGTCGATGCGGTCGAGCAGCGGACCGGAAATCTTGCCCCGATACCGCTGCACGGCCAACGGCGTGCAGGTGCACGGGTGGGTCTCGTCGGACAGGTAACCGCACGGACAGGGATTCATGGCGGCCACGAGCATGACGTCCGCCGGGTACTTGAGGGTCATGAGCGAGCGGGAGATGGACACTTCGCCGTCCTCCAACGGCTGGCGCAGGACCTCAAGCACGGACTTCTTGAATTCGGGCATCTCGTCGAGGAAAAGCACGCCCCTGTGCGCCAGCGAGGTCTCGCCGGGCTGGGGATAGCGGCCGCCGCCCACCAGGCCGACGTCCGAAATGGTGTGATGCGGGGTGCGGAACGGCCGGGTCACCATGAGCGCCCGGTCCGCTGGGAGCAGCCCGGCCACGGAGTATATCTTGGTCACCTCCAAGGCCTCCTCAAAGCCGAGGGGCGGGAGTACAGTGGGAATGCGCTTGGCGAGCATGGTCTTGCCCGAGCCGGGCGGACCGATGAAAAGCATGTTGTGCCCGCCCGCCGCCGCGATCTCGATGGCCCGCTTGGCGTGTTCCTGGCCCTTGACCTCGCCGAAGTCGTTCAGGTGCCGGGACCGCTCGTTCCAGAGGGTATCGATGTCCACCTTGGCGGGCTCAATGGTCTCCTCTCCGAGAAGCATCCGCACCACCTGCCCCAGGTCGACGGCCCCGATAACCGACAGGTCCCCCGCCACCGCGCCCTCGCGGCCGTTGGCCTCCGGCACGATGATGCCCAGCCCGCCTTCCTTGCGCGCGGCCAGGGCCAGGGGCAGGACGCCCGGCACGGACTTGAGCTCTCCGCTCAGGGAAAGTTCCCCGGCCATGAACCAGCCGTCCACGGCCTGTTGTTCGATGACGCCCATGGCGCAGAGAATGCCCACGGCCAGCGGCAGATCGTAGCCGCTCCCCTCCTTGCGCACATCCGCAGGAGCCAGATTCACGACGATCCGTGCGGGCGGCACCTTGAAACCGCAATTCTTCAGGGCGGAAAAGACCCGTTCCTTGGACTCGCGCACGGCCCCTTCGGCCAGGCCGACCATGGTGAAACAGGGCATACCGGAGCGGGAGAAATCGACTTCGAGCTGGACCTTGAAGGCATCGATGCCCATGAGGGCGGCGCAGGAGATAGTGGCGATCATTGGAGAACCTCTGTACGAAAATACAATATGGCATACTTTATCCGCCGCCTGACAGCAAGGGAACTGAGGTGACAAAAAACCGGCACGACGGAAAGCCGTGCCGGTTCTGTTGTGGTTGCAGCGACCGGATGGCGGAACCTGCCTCGCCAAGGCGGGCCGCCATCCTCTTGCGAGCGGACGTTGCCCGTTCGGTTTAACCTCCCGCAGTGTTGCCGAGATCAGGCATCCTCAAGGGGTGCTTGTTATCCGGCTTTTCCCTGCCTTCGGGCAAAGTTCCGGGCATCAGCTCGAAGTCCGGAGTGAATTTCACCATGGCACTGCGAAGGAGATCGAACGGCGTTCTGTCCCCCTTGAATTCCGCTTTGCCTTCCTTGATGAGTTCGTCGAACGTGGTGGTGCCGCCCATGACCATTTCCAGATCCGCCCGGTTGACGGTGATGGTCAGATCGGGGTTCTTGGCCAGTTGTCCCTTGATGTTGGTCAGCACCGAGTTGCTGAGCTCGACGGCATAGGTTTCGTCATTGTCCGGCGTGACCAGATTGATGATGAAATCCTTGTCCGCAACCTTGGCGCAATCCATGCTGATCGCGAGTGAATTCAGCCAAAGTTCGGTGGACATGCCTCTTATCATGTCCGGGCCGGTTGTGGACGGCGGCGTTCCGGAGGGCATACCGTTGCGCAACTCGAAAGCGGCGGCGAGGAAGCTGTTGCGAACGCTCGGGCTTTCCTTCTGATAGCCGATCTGCTCGAAAACATCGGCAAGCAGGTCCTTGGCTTTAGCGTTGTCCGGCTCCGCATAGACCAGCTTGTTCAGTATCTCCTGCGCCAGGAAATACTTGCCCTGCTCAAAGAGCTCCCGCCCCTTTTTCATGATCGGCTCGGCTCCACCCATCATCTCGACGAACAGCGGGGCGGAATCTTCCGGTGACAGAGGCATCAGCGTGGCCGGGTTGGCATCCCAGTATCCCAGGTAGCGGTTCATGACGGCGCGGCTGTTATGCTCCTCGGAGCCGTGGTAACTGTGTGCCGCCCATTGCCTCTTGAGGGAATCCGGGAGGGTGTAGACGTTGTGGATCTCGTTGATGGTGACGCCGAGATTCGCCTGATGCAGCACCTCATTGTTCAGGTGGGCATAGACATCCCTCTGGGCGCGCATAACTTCCTGGATGCGGTCATTGCCCCAGCGCGGCCAGGTGTGCGCCGAAAACATGACCTGGGCATCCTGGCCATAGCGGTAGAGGGCGACGTTGATGTGCTTCGACCACAACAGGGCATCGCGCACCAGGGCTCCCCGCAGGGTATAGATGTTATGAACGGTGCCCGTGATGTTCTCGGCGGCCCAAAACGTCTTGAGGTCGGGGAACCAGGTGTTCATTTCGGCGGGAGCCTCGGTGCCGGGCGTGTTCTGGAACTCCATGCGCACGCCGTCCACGGTCAGCTCCTCGAAGTCCTTCTTGATATAGCGGGTGGGCGCTATTAGCCCGGTGGTCCCGGAAGCCGTATTCTTGCCGATGGACTGATCCACATGACCGAAGGGGCTGTGGGGAAGCAACACTCCGTACTGGAAGAACATCCTGCGGTTCATGGCGTTGCCGGCGTAGACATTCTCCGCGCTGGCGTGCTCCATGAATCCCACCGGAGCGATGATGGGCACTTTGCCGCCGACCACGTCCGCCTCTTCCACCACGCCGCGCACGCCGCCGAAATGGTCGGCATGGGAGTGCGAATAAATCACCGCCACCACAGGCCGTTTCTCGACCTTCTCGTTGATGAAGTCGAGTGCCGCCTTCGCGGTTTCCTTGCAGGTCAACGGATCGAACACGATCCAGCCGGTATCGCCTCTGATGAAGCTGATGTTGGCGAGATCGAACCCACGCACCTGATAGATCTTTCCGGGCACGACCTCAAAAAGGCCGTAGGCCATGTTGAGAATCGCCTGACGTTGCAACGATGGATGGATCGAGTTGTATTCCACATCCTTCAACAGCCACGCGTAACTGCCCATGTCCCAGGCCACGTGTCCGTCCTCAGCCATGATCTGTTTGTAGTCCGGCTCGGCGATGAAACCCTTCTTGGCCTCTTCGAAGTCGCGCTCGTCATCGAAAGGCAGCGTCTTTCGCAACTCCTCCTGGCTGGCTACGGTGAATGCCGAAGGCATCTTCCCCTTGGCATCAAAATGTTTCATCTCTTCTCCCTCTTCCGACTGGGCGCTACCGCACGCAGCCAAGGCACAAAGAGCACAACACGCCAACAACCTTGTTATGAATTGTTTCATGCACACCTCTTATTTAAAATTGCCACTTGATAACTTTATAGCATGTACGAATTTAATTTCACAAGCGAAATATAATTCGCACCAACCTCGGAAAAAAAGCTGATTTGACAACCCTCAACATCTCCCAGCCTCCACCGCCCGGCGTCCGAAGCCCCCGGCCGCGACGGCCTGCCCGACAGAAAAATAATTGCCCATTGCATCCGGCTGCACCAAAAATGAACGAGTCCGACACGATTAAACGATTCACCAAGGAGCTCCGATGGGTATCCGCGCCAAACTTTTTCTGCCCCTGCTGGGCATGGCCCTGGTTATGCTCGTAGGCGGGTATCTGGTCCTCAAGTCGCAGTTCGCCGATCTGGAGAACTCCTTTGTGACCCTGATCCTGCGGGGAAAAATCGAGGACGTCCGCCAGTCCATCACCCAAATTTCCGAAAGTGCCCTACAACAGGCGGCCCTGTTCAGCCGAATGCCCGAAGTGGTCGAGGCATACGCCCTGGCCAACCAGGGGAACATGGACGATGAAGCCGACCCCATGCTCCAGGAGGCCAGGGAACGACTGCGCGCATCCCTCGCGCCCGTGCTCGCGGGATACAAGGAAAACATCGGCCGGAGCTTTCAGCTCCATTTCCATTTGCCCACGGCCCGAAGCCTGCTGCGCACTTGGCGCGAGAAACAGGCCAAAAAGGGCGGCGAGTGGGTGGACATTTCCGACGACCTGTCCGGATTCCGCAACACGGTCATCGACGTGAACAAGACCCGCAAGCCGGTCCTGGGCATAGAGCCGGGCCGGGGCGGCTTCACCATCCGAGGTCTCACGCCGGTCACCGGGACGGACGGAGCACACCTCGGGTCCGTGGAAGTGCTGCTCGGGTTCGACAACATCCTCAAGACCATGGAGTCCGCCGGAGCCGTAAAGGCCCTGCTCTACATGGACGCCAAGCTGCTTCCGGTGACCACCAGACTGCGGGACCCGGCCAAGAACCCGGTCAAGGACGGCAAGTTCGTGCTCATCTATGGGCAGAAGAACGAATCGGCGCGGGCCTTGGCCGGTACCGACCTCCTGGACCGAGGGATGCAGTCCGCCCTGGTGGAGGTCGAGGGGCATGACGGAGTGGCCGTGTTTCCGGTCAAGGACTACCGGGGCGACGCCATCGGCGTGATCCTCCTGTCCATGGACATCACGGACCAGCAGGCCATGATGTCCGCCGTGGCGTGGCTCGTCGGGGTGGGCCTGCTCATCGTGGTGGTCGTGCCCATCGTCATCATCTTCTGGGTGGTGGAACGGTCCGTGAAGCGGCCCATCATCCAATGCGCCGACCTGGCCTCGGACATCGCCCGGGGCGACCTGCGAAGCCAGGCCTGCGAAATGCGCAGCGACGAGATGGGCATCATCCTGTCGGCCATGTGTGAAATGAACGCGACCCTCGCGAACACCATCCGCGACATACGGGACATCTCCGGTGAAGTGGCCGAGGGATGCTCGGAACTTTCCCTGGCCAGCGACAGCCTTTCCAAAGGCGCAAACCAGCAGGCCGCGGGCATCGAGGAGATCGCCGCCAGCCTGGAGGAGATGTCCGGCAGCGTCCAGCAGACCGCCGACATCGCCCACAGGACCGAAGTGACCGCCTCCAAGGCTTCGGCGGACGCCGAGACGGGCGGCGAGGCCGTGGCCCGCACCGTGTCCGCCATGCGCAAGATCGCCGACGAAATCGGCATCATCGAGGAAATCGCGCGCCAGACCAACCTGCTGGCGCTCAACGCGGCCATCGAGGCGGCTCGGGCCGGCGAGGCGGGCAAGGGATTCGCCGTGGTCGCGGCCGAAGTGCGCAAGCTGGCCGAACGCAGCGGCACGGCCGCGGCAGGCATCAGCGAGCTGTCGTCCAGCAGCGTTGCCGTGGCCGAGGAAGCCGGAGAGCTGCTCAAGCGCATGGTCCCGGACATTCAGCACACGGCCGAGCTGATTCAGGAAATCTCCGCCGCCGCCAGCGAGCAGAGCCAGGGCATCGCGCAGGTCTCCAAGGCCATCCAGGAATCGGAATCCGTGGTCCAGCAGAACGCCTCCACTGCCGAGGAGGTCGCGGCCACGGCCGCCAGCCTGTCCGAAGGCTCCCGCTCCCTGCACGAGGCCATCGGCCGCTTCAATCTGGGCGAGGAAGACGGCCTCAAGCGCTACTGATCCCGTTTCGACACGAAATAGGCCCCCGCGCGAACCAGCGCGCGGGGGCCTATTTCATTTCCCCGGCGGACCGTATCAGGCGGTCAGGGATACTCGGCTTCGGCAACCGGAAGCCTGACTGTGAACCGCGACCCCTTGCCGGGCACGCTGTCCACGGCAATGGTCCCCAGGATGCGTTCCACGCTGCGCTTGACGATGGACAGCCCCAAACCAAAGCCTTTGCCGCCGCCGGAGCCCGTTCCATAGGGCTCGAAGATGGTCTCCAGCTCGTCGGCCGGGATGCCCCGGCCCGTGTCCGACACGGTCAGGACCAGATTTCCGCCGGATTCGCGGTCGTAGCCGAGTTCGAGGCGGACGCCGCCCCGCTCGGTGTAGCGCACGGCGTTTCCCACCAGATTCAGGGCCACCAGCCGCAGAACCGACTCGCTCCCGTAGACCAGGGCGGGCGTGCCCTCGGCCACTTGAGCTGTCAGGGAGAGCCCTTCGCCTCTGGCCTGAAGCCGGGCCATATCATGGACGGACTCAATCAGTTCGGCCGGGGAGAACACGACACGGGCCGGAGACAGGGACTCTTGGCGGGAAAATTCAAGCACGCCGTCCACCAGGACGCCCAGCTTCCTGGCCGCCATCCCTGCCAGCCCGATCAGTTCGCGGCGCTCGTCGTCGTCCCCGGACAACTGCATGAGCTCCAGTGCGTTCACGATGCCGACCAGCGGGCTTTTCAACTCGTGACAGGCAGTGGTCAGGAAGGTCTCCCTGGACTGGTGCAGGACACGCAATTCCTCATGGGCCTTGGCCAGTTCCCGGCGGGAATCCTCCAGCAGCGCGGCCCGTTTTTTCAAATCGCGAACCCTGTTGAAGGCGAAAAGCGCGAGGCAGATCAGGATGCCGAACAGGGTCAGAGCCAGTTCATCCAGCTCCCAGTGTTCATGCGCACGGCTCCACTCGTGCAGGGACTCGTAAACGTCCATGCGCATAAGCAGCCAGGTGCCTCCGAAGAGCACCACCGCATAGAAACATATCTCCCGAACATGGCTTCCTTCTCTCATATCGTATCACCTAGCACAGGACATCCCGCAGCGACAGGCCGCCCCATCCCACTCACGTCCCGACACCATGCAACCGCTTCCTTTCCAACGGGCCGGACGCGCACACAACCCTGGATTCCCGGCTCGTTCCCTGCTAAAACCGAAGGGCAAAACACCCATGGAGGACACATGCGAACCCTGCTGCTTGCCCTGATGCTCGCGCTGGCCCTGACGGCCTGCTCCTCGAAAGACGAAGCCGCGCAACTTCCCGTTCCCGACGAGGCTCCGGCCGCCCGTGAATCCGCCGCCCCGTCGAACGGGCAGCCCGTCTCCTCGCTCGCCGTCACCGAAACCATCCCGGAAGGCCCGGTCGGCCAAATCCAACTGACCAACGGCTCCACCCTTGTAATCGACGGGCTGGAAAAGTTGGGCAACTACTGGATATACATCTCCGGCAAGCTCAACGGCCGCTCCTCCACGGTCGTCAGCCTGACCCGCTTCCGGGACCTCATGAGCTGGCAGTCCATCGTCTTCAAGGACCCGCACACCTTTACCATCATCAACAAGAGGGGCAAGGAATGGGCATTCGAGGACGCCAACCTCTACCTGGGCAGCGAACAGCCCGGCACCTATGCCTTCTATGTCCTGGACGACCGGTATGAACGCAAGCTGACCGAGGTAAAGAAAAGCGAGGTGGCCAACATCTCCTTCAAGACCAATTGATCGTGCCCGAGACTCGGCCGTACTGGGCCGAAACGCGGTCCACAGAGCTTGCCCTCCTTGACGTCTAGATGTTTTCTAGATAATATATCGGTAAGTTTCGTTCCTTGAATTCCCTTTATTTACAAGGGTGACGATTGGTGACGATTTCCACACAAGGAGGACAGGTGATCAGACTCGCATTTGGTTCCGCACCCCGAAAAGTGGTTGTCAGGCTTGGCGAAACGCACACGCTCACCCATACCGAAAACATACGCCCGAAGACGGTTTCCTGCGTCTGGGACACCCGGTTCCGCAATCGGCCCCGGCGTCTCGCCCTGGCCACCAGGGACACCGCCCTCATAAACCCGAGGATGAACAGCTATCATGGCAGATATTTATACACATAAGGATCTGGCCGCGCTCTGCGGCGTCTCCGAGACCACCATCAAGAGCTACCGGCGCAAATTCCCCGGCTTCATCCCGGTGCTGACGCGCGGCAAGCCCATCCGCTTCAAGTCCGAGGCGGGCGAGGTCTGCCTCATGATCCGCGACTGCTTCGCCAAGGGCATGTCAGTCAACGAGACCTACAAGGTCCTCAAGGAACACTTCAAGGAAGACCGGCCCGCACGGCAACGCCGCACCCGGAGCGCCGACCCCGCCCCGGAGCAGTCCGCCGCGTTCTCGGCCGGTGTCTCGCAGGAATATCTCGAACGGTTCTTCGCCACGGCCGGGCAGATGATGCAGGGCATGGCCGGACTGGCCACGGCCCAGGCAAAGGCCGAGCACAGGCTGCGCAAGGTCGAAACCGCCCTGGAAAAACTCCTTGAGATCGAGGCCGAAAACAAGGCCTTCTTCTCCCGGATTCTCGAACGGACCGCCGCGCCCGAACTTCCCGGCGACGCGCCCGAAGCCGCCCCCGAACCTGCGGCCGAACCTGCGGCCGAGGCCGCACCCCAGTCCGCTCCGGAGCCGAAAATGCGGGCGCGCAAGATCGTCAACGTGCGCGGCCCCGAAGGCGATGTGGCCTCCTACGCCCTGGAGCAGGACGACCAGCCCTCCCCCGAGCGCCCGTCCGACGCCTTCCTCGGCACGCCCATCGTCATCCGCAACGACCAGGGCGAATTCCTCGGCGTCCCCGGCAGGCTCCCCCTGGCCGGATTCCTTTCCATCCTGGTTGACGAAACCGACGGAGCCGACGCCAACTGGACCAGAAAGGAAAACACCTGGATATTCACCGTGACCGCGTCCGACGGCGACACCCATGCCCTCCATTTCACCTCCACCACCACGCCTCGCGGCAATCTCGTGATCCTGCTGGACCGGCTGGATGTGAACCACACCCGGACCAGCCCCGAATTTCTCCAGGAATTCTTCCGCCAGGTGAAGGACAAGGCCTGAGCCCCGCAACCGGGGCTCCCGTCCCGTCCGCAGGCGCGGGCGGACCCGGCAGGCCGCACGCCATGAATATTCTGCTCATCGACAACGACGACAGCTTCACCAGGAACCTGGAGCACCTGCTCGCGGCCTCGGTGCCCGGCGCAACGATCGAGGTGACGCCGTACGCCCGGCTGAAGGACGCCGATCTCGAAACCCGCGAACTGCTCGTCATCTCGCCCGGCCCGGGCGCGCCCTCGGAATACCTCGGCTACGATCGGGTGTTCTCGGCCGAAAAGCCGATTCTCGGGGTATGTCTCGGGATGCAGATCATCAACGAGCGGTTCGGCGGCCGCACGGGCAGGCTTCACGGGTGCGTGCACGGCAAGACCGACACCCTGTTCATGGACGGTGCGGAACGCGTGGTGGCTCGGTATCATTCGCTGCACGTGACGGAGCCGGGCGCCGGGCTGAACGTTCTGGCCGCCAACAGGGACGGAATCATCATGTGCCTGGGTAGCAGGACGCAACGGGTCATCGGCTGCCAATTCCACCCCGAATCCTTTCTCTCCCGCGACGGAGGCTGGTTCATTGACTTCGCTCTCGACTATCTCGGTCTCCGCTAGCCGCAAACGGTTCGACCGTTTCGGAAGCGAGCTGGCCCGCACGCAGGGGGCCGACATGCTCCTGTCCACGGACGGTTTCCCCGCCCGAACCGAATCCCTGGTCGGCGTGGAGCCAGTGGCCGAACTGATCTTCACCGACAAGACCACGCCCGACGACGCCAAGGCGTTCTGCTTCGGCACGCCCGGCCTCTCCTTCGGCTTCATCAGCTACGATTACGGAATGCTCCTGCGCGGCGTGGTGTCGGCCAAAAAACACGGCGGTCCTTTGGGGCACCTCAGAAAATACGCGGCGACCATCGAATTCGACAACGGCGCGGCCCGAATCCAGGCTCGTTCCGCGTCCCTGGCCCGGGACCTCGCCGCAGCCCTGGAACGGACTCCGAACGCCGACCCCGCGACCGCCATGCCCGCCTTCCCCGAGACGCCCCCGGCGGCTTCGCTCGACCGGGCGGGTTATGAAGCCGGGGTTCGTGAAACCCTGGAACGCATCCTGTCCGGCCACACCTACCAGCTCAACCTGTCCACCCGGTTCTCCCGACGCTGTCCGGGACTCGACCCCCTGGCCCTGCTGCTGGCCCTGCGACGCCGCCATCCTGCGCCGTTCTATGCATGGTTCTCCAGCGGCCCCAAGCGGATATTGTCCACCTCGCCCGAACGGTTCCTCCGGGTGTCCGACGGACAAATCCTGTCCCAGCCCATCAAGGGCACGGCACGCCTTGAGGGTGACCGGACAGTTGCCGAAAACTTACTCAAAGACTCGGACAAGGAGTCCGCCGAGCTGTCCATGATCGTGGACCTGATCCGCAACGACATCTCCGCAAACAGCGAGTACGGGTCGGTCCGGGTGGAGAACCACAAATCCGTCTTCGCGGTGGACAACCTGTTGCAGATGTACTCGGACGTGCGCGGAACGCTCCGGCCGGACAGGGACTGCCTGGACCTATTCTTCGACGCGTTTCCGGGCGGGTCCATCACGGGCTGCCCCAAAAAGCGGTCCATGGAGATCATCGAGGAACTGGAACCGCACACGCGAAACGTGTACTGCGGGGCCATGGCGGTAATCCGCGACCGTCGGAACATGGACTCCTCCATCGCCATCCGCACGGCGATATTTGATGTGGAAACGGAGTTGCTGGACTTTTTCGCAGGCAGTGGCATCGTGGTGGACTCCGATCCGGCGAGAGAGTATCTGGAGACACTGGCAAAAGCCGAAAAATTTCTTTCACCGGAAAAAACATGATCCATTATCACAACGGCGGCTATTCCGACGAAGGCATCCGACAGGACCCTGAAGCTCCGGCCTTCCGCTACGGCGCGGGCTTTTTTGAAACGCTTTACTACAACGGCCGGGACGTCTGCCACCTCGGACGGCACCTGGACCGCATCCTCTCCTCCCTGCGCGACTACGGCATTCCCTACGTCACCGTTGACTTTGAACAGATCATCGGCCAGGTCCTGAGCCGCAACGGCCTTGTCGGCCAAACCGCCCGGGTCAATATCTTCTACCCCATCGAGAGCGCGAACGCCTCGCCCGTCATCATGGCCGCGCCATACGAAGCCAAGCCCTACAAGGCCTATCGGCTGTGCATCTGCGAAGACCGCCACGTCTCCACCCTCAACGGCCAGAAGACCACCAGCTACATGTTCTTTCATCTGGCCCTGCGCCGGGCCAAATCGCGCGGCTTCGACGACGTGGCCCTGTTCGACTTCGGCGACAACCTCCTCGAAGCCGCCACCGGCGCGATCGTCCTTGAAAAAGACGGACGGTTCGTGTTCCCGGATTCCCAGTACCGGCTCCGCTCCACCACCCTGGAGCTCGCCATGGAAGTCCTGGACATCCTGCCCGCGCGTATTCCCATGCACGACCTCGCCTCCTACAGGCACGCCTACCTGCTCAACTCCCTTATAGGAATGCGGCCGGTGGTGGCCATCGGCGAAACCGCATTCGTGCCCGACGACAAGGCCTGCGACAAGGTATCGGCTCTGGTCCTGAACGCTTCGGACTAGCCTGTCGCACCCGATATGGCGACTCAAACATCAACACAAACCGCAGTCGAACACGGCATGTTCGTCAAATGCATTTTTTTGCTTGCATTTTAAAATAGGAATCATTACTACTTTCTTCACGCACTCAATCGGCCCGCGAGCCGACACAAAACAATACAGGAGAGACAAAATGACCAAGACCATGGAAAATCTCAAAGCCGCCTTTGCTGGCGAGTCCCAGGCCAACCGCAAGTACCTCGCCTTCGCCGACAAGGCCGAGGCCGAAGGCAAACCCGGCGTTGCCAAGCTGTTCCGCGCCGCTGCCGCCGCCGAAACCATCCACGCCCATGCCCACCTGCGGCTGATGAAGGGCATCGGCTCCACCGAAGAGAACCTCAAGGCCGCCATCTCCGGCGAGACCTACGAATTTGAGAAGATGTACCCGGAGATGATGGAAGACGCCAAGGCCGAGGGCGAGAACGCCGTCCTGCGCTACTTCGGATTCGCCAACGAGGCTGAGAAGATCCATGCCGAACTGTACTCCGAGGCCCTGGAAGACCCGGAAAAGTTCGCCGACGCCGAGTTCTACATCTGCTCCGTGTGCGGCCACACCATGAATGGTGAACCCACCGACAAGTGTCCCATCTGCGGCGCCGCCGTTAAGGCATACGTCAAGGTCGAAGGCTAACCCCTCCGCCATCGCGATTCTCATGCGCCGCCCCGTTCCAGCCCGGAACGGGGCGGCGTTTTCTTTTCCGGTCCTGTACAAACGCGGGTGAGACAGGTACATAACCCGACATGATGGTCAATGTGGAACGCCTGTCCTACAACTTCGGGTCCTATTGGGCTCTCAAGGACATCTCCTTCACCCTGGAGAAAGGCGAATTTCTCTTCCTCACCGGGCACTCCGGGGCCGGAAAGACCACCCTCCTGCGTCTGCTCTACGGAGCCCTGCCCGTGTCCCGAGGCCGCGCCTCGGTGGCCGGGTTCCAGCTCAACCACCTTCGGAAGCGCGACATCCCGAAGCTACGCCGCAAGGTGGGCGTCGTCTTCCAGGATTTCAAAATCCTGCCCGAGCGCACAGTCTTCGACAATGTGGCCATGGCGCTCGAAGTCCGGGGAATACCCCGCACCCACCTGGAACGCCGCGTGCGCGCCATCATCCGCGCGCTGGGACTGGAAACAAGAAGCTATTCCCTGTGCGAACGCCTGTCGGGCGGCGAACAGCAGCGCGTGGCCATCGCCCGGTCCATGGTCGCCAACCCCGAGCTGATCCTGGCCGACGAGCCCACGGGCAACCTCGACGTCGACCTGACCATGCACCTCATGGAAATCTTCAAGCAGTTCCACACCTACGGAACGTCCGTCATCATGGCCACCCATTCCACCGAGGTCCTCGAATGCGTGCCCAACGCGCGCATTCTCCATCTCCAGGACGGGCGCATCACCAAAGACGGCGACCCCCTGGACGACACCCCCTTTGACGAGGATTTCGAAGACGATTTCGACGAGGAGAAGCCGTGATCGGACCGTTCCTCCGCCTGACCTTGCGCGGCATCACCGACCTGCGCCTCCACCCCTTCGCCCAGTTGCTCACCCTCATGGCCGTGGCCATGGTCACGCTGCTCACCGGGCTCATCCTGCTCGGCGTGCACAACCTCGACCAGGAGCTGCTCAAATCCAGAGGACGGGTGGAGTTTCAGATATATTGGAAGAACGGCGTCGAACCGGCGCAAGTGAACGCGGAATGGGAGACCATCCGCGCCATGGACCATCTGAACGCCTTCAAGACGTTCACTCCGGCCAACGCCCTTGCCGAACTTGCGGCATCCCTGGGCAAGACCGGCGACTTCTCCCGGCTGGCCGACGACAACCCTCTGCCCTATTCCGGCCTTGCCGCCTTTGCCGTGCCTCCCGAGGCGCAGCGCGAGGGGTGGGCCGCCGCCCTGCTCTCGACGCTCAAGGAACTGCCCGGCGTGGACAAGGTCAACTACGCCCCATTCCAGGCCGACCTGGCCCAGGGATGGCGCACCCTGACCCGCACGGTGATATGGCCGGTCCTGGGCTTCCTCGGCCTCGTGGTCGCGCTTGTGGTCCACAACACCATCAAGCTCTCCCTGCTCACCCGCATGGACGAGGTGGAAATCCTCGCGCTGGTCGGGGCCAGCCCTGCCTACATCCGCTGGCCCCTGCTCATCGGCGGCCTGATCCAGGGCATCCTCGGCGCGGGACTCGGCATCGGCCTGCTCGTCGCGACCCACTCGGCCGTGGCCGACGCCCTCAACTTCCCGCCCTTCCTCATCCAGCTCCAATTTCTCCCATCAAGCCAGCTTCTCATCCTCGGCGGGGCCGTGACCTTCGTGTCCATCCTGTCCAGTTGGGTGGCCGTAAAATAGCCGCACCCCGTAACGGGACGCCGAACACCCCTCCATTTGATACGAAACGGTTCACGCCGGTCTTAAGCCAATCCCACGCCGCCAATCTGTTCGGACGGGATGATCATGCGGCCCGGCTTTCCCGGCCCCCTACGCCGCCCGGCCGCGAGGACTGCACGCAAGACACGCGAACACCGCCTCACCCGCTCTCATGGATTCGATTACTCAACGGCGCGCCTTGCCGTATAAACCATAAAAGAGCCGTCCTTGTCTGAGAGGAAAGGATGAACAAACCCCAGACAAGAACGGCTCTAACCCGCTGAGTAAGGGGAGCGGAATGCTCCCGGAAATATTTAGAAGCCCCGAGTGAACAGCAGCAACGTAAAGGCGGCCATGGCCGAAGTGATCTTGCGAACACGCTTGCTGTTGTTTCGGCGGGGACGGATATCGTCGTAACGGTGCGCCTCGTTGCGCATATGCATCATGGCCAGTCGGGTATCGTTGTCCATGCTCATAGTGTTGCTCCTTGTTTGACGCCACCAGTCAGGCGGTTTTCCATATCTGCACATCTACGGATGTTGTCGAAATCAATCCAATTGTTTTGTTTGATGCAGTTGTTCCGTTTTTCTGATGGCATATCCGATCTTGATCGGATATGGTTATGAAGAGCATCAAGGAGGCTGATCGCGGATGGAACTCTATCAACTCAAGACATTCGTGGTTGTGGCCGAGGAAGGCCATCTGACCCGCGCTTCGGTCCGGCTGCATACCAGCCAGCCCTCGGTGAGCGCACACATCAAATCCCTGGAGGAGGAGCTTGAGACCAAGCTGTTCATCCGCACGCCCAAGGGAATGCGCCTGACCCAGGCCGGGGAACGGCTCAAGCATAGGGCCGAGAACGTGCTCAAGGCCGCCCGGGAGCTGAAGCTGGAGGCCCGAAGCATGGGCGACGAGCTGGTGGGCGACCTGTCGCTCGGGCTGAACACGGACGCCGAATACCTGCGCATCGTCCCCCTGCTGACCTCACTGGGCGAGGACCACCCCAGAATAGTGCTGCAAATCCAGCAACGCGCGTCCACCTCGGTGCAGGGGGCCATCCGCGACGGGCAACTCGACTGCGGATTCATCTTCGGCGAGCCTAGATACCCGGAACTCTGCGCCATTCCCCTGGAAAAAACCCGCTTCTTCGTGGCCGTGCCTGATATCTGGAAGGACCGCATGAGCCTCGGGCTGTCCGGGCTGTCCGACCTGCCGTGGATCATGGACCCCTCGGACAATCCGGTGCAGCAGCTCATTGACCCCTTCTTCAAGACGCACAACATCAAGCCCTCCGTCCAGTTGGAAGTGGACGGCGACGAGGTTATCCGGGTGCTTGTGGCCGCGGGCAAAGGCATCTCGTTCCTTCGGAAGAACGAAATCCAGGCGGCCAACCGCATCGGCAGGCCCGTGCACACCATGTCCTTCGACGAGCTGTCTATCCAGGCGAACTTCGTCTACCTCAGGAAGCACGACGAAGACCCGGTCATGCGCGCGGTCATCGACCGCGTCAAGCAATGTTGGGAAGTGGCGTAAAGATCATCGCGCCCGCTCGGGGCGCATAGGAAAAACAAACCTTCCGAACGAAAAACCGGAACCGGCCCGTCAGCACTCCCAAGTGCGCCGCACCAGCTCTATGATGGCGGCCAGGGAAGGCAGGCTGTCCTCTCCCTTGCGGAACACGAAATTCACCTCAACCGGATGCCGCCCGACCAGTGCGCACTCGGCCGCCTGCCCGCTTTCGAGCATGGCCGTCATCTCGTCCTCTCGAACCAGGGCCAACCCCTTGCCGTCCGCCACCAGGGCGCGGATAACCTCTTCGGAGTCCGCACCGATGGTTCGTGCCGGTACTATCCCGTACTTGTTGAATATTTCCAGTTGCAGTTCTCGGAACGGGCTGTGGCTGGCGGGCATTACCCAGGTGAACGCGGACAACGCTTCGGCATCGGCAACAGCCAGTTCATCGCGCCACTTGGCCGCGCCCAGAATGGAATACTTCGGCTCGGCCAGCTTGATGCTCTCCAAATCATGGTAGGGATTGCCGGAAAAGACGAATCCCGCGTCCAGGGTGCGCGCCCGGATGCCGCTCAGGATCACGCCGGACGGCGACTGGATGAGCTTCAGACTGAGCTTGGGGAAACGCTCGCTCATGAGGTCGATGAGGCTGGTGGCCTTGAGAAAGGCCGGGTCGGTGCACAGCCCCAGCGCGACCTGCCCCGCCACCTCGCCGCCCAGAGTCACGGCCCGGGCCTTGAGCGCGTTGGCCGCAGCCAGGACTTCAATGGCGTCATGCACCAGCTCGGCTCCGGCCTGGGTCAACTCGACGCCGCGCGGCACCCTGTCGAAAAGCCGCACGCCAAGCTCTTCCTCAAGGGCCTTGATATGCGCGCTCACCGCAGGCTGGGTGGCATGTACCCGCCTGCCCGCACGGGTAAAATTGCCTTCCTCGGCCACTGCCACGAACGTTCTTAGCTGGTAGAGTTCCATGGGCTCTTCATACCCGCACGGACCAAAAGGGGCAATCGGTATCGCCCGCCTCCGATTTTCCCCCGGATGACGGGCCTTTCAGCCATCCCATAAGGAATCCTTATGTATATGCTCACGCATCGTTATTGGACCAGATCGCCCAGAAACGCATAGGAGAAAAAAAGAAGTTGGTTGCCTTGCAACAAGATAATCAAGGAGGTCGAGAAAATGAAGAAGTCCACCATGAATCCGCTTGTTTATCTGTTCAAGCCCGAGGATTCCACGGGCGAACCCTGGAGCAACGAGCTGTGCCGCGCCGCCAATGGACCGCTCGGCCTGGTCAAGCTCCTTTTCTGGACGGGCGTTTCCATGGCCCTGAGCGTGGCCATCAGCCAACTCGTCTAATTACATTTTTCCGCGGAAGCGAATCACCTGCTCGCTCCCGCGCTCAGACCTGATAAGGTCCTCTCCGGCAACGGCCGGACAGCGGAGACGCAAGTCACGGAAATCCGCTGTCCGGCCGCGGCTTTTTTTGGGGGGGTGTTCCATGAAAGCACCGTCCCCAATTACTTGGTTCCGCAATGAAAAAGGCTCCCCACCGATGCACGCGTTGTCGGCGGGGAGCCTTTTTCATTATCGGCTGGCGGACTTCGGTCCGGAGCCGGAGGAGAGGCTGGAGGGTTTCTTGCGGAACGCCCCGATGCGGCCGGGGCGTTCCGCAAGAAGTATTTAGGAGGCGCAACCGCAATCAAAGGGCGATTCTTCGATTGCGAAGGTTTTGTAAGGCAATTCGAATTCCTGATGGCCCAGGGCCTCGGACTTGGACGGGGTTCCCCCCCCCACCTTAACCACCAGGTCGTAGATTTCCTGTCCCACTTCCGGGAGGGTGCCGCGTCCTTCCAGCACCCGGCCCGCGTCAATGTCCATGTCGCCGGGCATCCGGCGGTAGGTTTCGGGATTGGCGCAGACCTTGATGGTCGGAATGATGGCACTGCCCGCCACGGATCCCCTGCCGGTGGTGTAAAGCATGATGTGGCACCCGGAGGCGGCCATTTCGATGATCTCCGTGACGTCGTTGATGTTCGGGAATCCGAAACGAGGCTCGCCGTCGGGGATCACGTCCATGAGGTAGAGCCCCTTCCCCGAAGGGATCTGTCCGGGCCGGATGACGCCGCTGATGGAGCAGGAACCGCTCTTGGCGTAGGCTCCCATGGACTTTTCCTCCTGGGTGGTCAGGCCGCCCTCGGCGTTGCCGGGAGCGAAACTGCCATGGCCCATGATCGTGTAGTAGCGGGCGGCCTTGTGGATGGACTCCACGACCTCTTCGCCGATTTCCGGAGTGGCGCTGCGGTGGCGGATGATCTCCTCGCAGCCGATCAGCTCTCCGGTCTCTTCGAAGATGCCGGTGCCCCCGTCAGCCACGAACTTGTCGAAGAACAGGCCCACGGCAGGGTTGGCGGAAATGCCGCTGGTCGCGTCGGACCCGCCGCAGACCGTGCCGACCACCAGCTCGTCGATGGACATGGGCGCGCGCGGCACGTCGGCCATGGCCTCGTTGATGCGGGACACCGCATCCCTGCCCTTTTTCACGCTGCTCGCCGTGCCGCCGTCCTCCTGGATAACGACCAGCTCCACGGAGCGGCCCGACTCCCGAACCGCTTCCACCAGTGCGTTTCTGGGGAAGCTTTCGCAGCCCAGCGCCACGACTACCACGCCGCCCACGTTGGGGTGGGTGCATAGGCGCGTCATGATCCTGTTCGCGTGGTCGTTGGGGTAGCATCCCGTGAAACCGACCAGTTGGACGTCGTCGCCGAACCCTTCGGCGATTTTCTTGGCGACGTGGGACGCGCATTGGACCATGTAGGCGACCACGACGACGTTTCTGATTCCCTTGCGTCCGTCCTTGCGGAGATATCCGTTGGCTATGATCATTCTGAGAACTCCTCGATGCGGGGCTATTCGCCCTTGCGCAGGTAGGTGGGCAGATAGGTGCTCCGCATATTGTGCAGATGCACGTGGGAACCGGCCTTTACGTCCTCGGTCGCCTCGCCGATGGAGACGCCGTAGCGCAGCACCGGCTCGCCCTTGGCGATGTCTCGTGCGGCGACCTTGTGGTAGGACGCCACGTCGTCCATTACGGTGATGTCCCTGCCGGCAGCATTGATGACATCACCCTTTTTCAGCGGGCTGGTGGCGATGACGATATTGTCGGCCGGATCGATTTGTATGCAGCTCATGGTGTGTGCTCCCTGAATCAGAACTTGCCGTACTTGATGTACGCCTGTTGCGGGTCTTCCCCTTCCAGAATGGCCTTGCGCACAAGGCTTTCGGTCCGAAGGAACTCCTCGGCCCTGGTGGTGATCTCCTCCACCAGGCCGCCCGGTATGATGACGATGCCGTCCTCGTCGGCGACCACGAAGTCGCCGGGATTGACGGTCACGCCGCCCATGAGGACCGGGGCGTCGAATTTTCTGGGAAGCCAGGTGCCGACGACGTCCCTTGGGGTTTTGCCCTTGGCGAACACGCGAAATCCCGAACGGACGATAAAGTCCGTGTCCCGGCAGTTCCCGTCGATGATCGCCCCCCTGACGCCCTTGAGCGACAGGGTTTCAGCGGACAACTCGCCCATGTACGCCTGCTCCATGTCATTGGGCTGGATCATGAGCACTGCGCCGCTCGGGACCTTGGACAACAGCCCGGTCCATTCCAGCAGGGTCTCGTGGTCGGAGGCGGTTACCCGCTCGCCCTCGACGGCGTAGACGGGTCCGGCCAGCCTGCGTCCCGAGGCCAGGGGCGCGAACTCCGGGGGCAATACGCAATCGCGGATGCCCTTTTCGCGCAGGGCGTCGTAAACCGCGCCGCTATAACACTGCTCAAGACGATGGGCGCAAATTCTTTTTTCTTCCGGTGTCATTAAACACTCCCTATTTCATGAGGTTTGGCAATAATAAGGTGATCACGGGGAAGTAGGTAATCAGGAACAGGGACAACACGAGCGCCCCGTAGAACGGCAGGGCCGCCTTGACGAAATCCTGAATCTTGGTCCCGCTCAATCCCGTGACCAGCAGCATGACCGTTCCCACGGGCGGGGAAAGCGTGCCGATGGACAGGTTCAGGATAATCACCAGCCCGAAGTGGACCAGGTCGATTCCCAGGGCCATGACCGTAGGCTTGAGCAGAGGCACCAGCACGATGAGGATGGCATTGCCTTCGAGCACCATGCCCAGGAACAGAAAGAGCACGTTGATGATCAGCAGGAAAAGCTGCGGATTGGTGGTGATCGAGGTGATCGTGGTGGCCATGCTCTGGGCCACCTGCTCCCAGGAGAAGATCCAGGCCAGCGCGGAACAGGCCATGATGATAATCATGACCGAAGCCGTTGACCTGGTGGTCTCGACCAGGGACTCGAAGATGTGGCGCACCTTCATTTCCCGGTACACGAACATGCCGATGACGATGACGTAGATGACCGCAACCGCGCCCGCTTCCGTGGGGGTGAAAACGCCGAACCGGATGCCGCCGATGATGACCAGGACCAGGGTGATCGCCGGAATGGCGTTCCGCAGGGCCACGAGGTACTCGCCGGACGTCGCCCGTTGCGTGCGCGAGGGAGCGTACCCCTTCTTCTTGGCCACGAGATAGATGGTGCACATGAGAAGAACGGCGCACAGAATGCCGGGAAGGATGCCCGCCATGAACATCTTGCCGATGGAAACGTCGGCCAGGAATCCATAGATGATGAGGGCGATTCCCGGAGGGATGATCGGCGTGATGAGCGATCCGGAAGCGGTGACGGCCGCCGAGAAGGGCTTGTCGTAGCCGTGCCGCTTCATCTCCGGCATGAGCATCTTGGTGAGCATGGCGCAGTCGGCGAGGTTGGACGCCGAAAGTCCGCCCATCATGGTGCTCAACAAGACATTCGCCTGCGCCAGCCCGCCGTGGAAACGGCCGACCATCAACTCGGCGAGCTTGAGGAGCCGTTTGGTGATGCCCGTATGGTTCATGACCGTGCCGAGCATGATGAAGAACGGAATGGCCAGCAGCGAAAGGTTCTGGGACGAGCCCACGAGCCGCTGGACTGCGATGGTCGCGGATATACCGTCGTTCATTACGAAGTACAGCAAGGTCGCGGCAATAACGGAAAGAAATATCGGAAGGTTGATGCAGAAACCAATCAGCATCACTCCGCAGATAACGGCGAGAGTCATCAGTTCATCTCCTTGGCGACGCTGTGTTCGTGGCCCTTACAGAGGACAACGATGTTGCGGATGGAAAACAGCGCGATGCCGATGCCGCCCGCAGGAACGGCGTAGTCGATGTAGCTATAGGGAATGCCGAGCACGTTGGTGATCTTGAATTGCACTTGGCTGGCCAAAAGATAGCCGTACCAGGACATCAGACCGGCCACGAACAGGGTAAGGACCTCAACGACGATGCTCATGATCCATTGCCCCCTGGGCGGCAGCAGCGAGGTGAGGATGTCAATGCTCAAATGGCTTCCGGCACCCTTGGCCGCGGCACTTCCGAGCATGATCGCCCAGAGAAAGAGCAAACCGTTCACTTCCTCCAGCCAGGCGATGGGGGTGGACATCACGTACCGCTGGAATACCGCGGCCACGGTCAGTAGCATGATCGTTCCCAGCGCCGCTGCGGGCAGGAAGTCGAATACCTTTACCGGGTCAGGAAATCGCATTGAGTCTCTCCTAGGTTGACCTGAGCGTTTTCCTGCGGGCCGGAACGGTTCCGACCCGCAGGCAACGTTGAAAGCGGACTATTCCGCCAGCAGCTTCTGGACCTTTTCGTACAGACCGGGAGTCCACTCGGGGAACTGGGAGTAGGTGGACTTGGACATCTCCCGGAAGGCGGCCGTGTCGACATCCACCAGGGTGGAGCCGTCGGCGATCATCTTCTTGATGATCTTTTCGTCTTCCTCGGCCATGACCTTGCGGCTGTACAACCCGGCTTCGTCGCCGGTCTCCTGGAGCAGGGTCACGACGTCGGCAGGCAGGGTGTCGAAGTAGGCTTGGCCGCCTACCCACTGGGCGGTCATGGTCAGGTAGCCGATCAGCTCGATGTACTTGGCGGGCTCGTAGAGCTTCTGGCCGTACAGCACGCTCAGCGGGTTCTCGGCGCCGTCGATGATGCCCTGCGTCAGCGCGGGGTAGACCTCGCCCAGGGGCATCGGGGTCGGGGTCGCGCCCATGGATTTGAGGGCCGCGATCTGAATGCGGTTGTTGGGTACGCGAATCTTCAGGCCCTTCATGTCGGCGGGCGATTTCACGGGCTTGGTGGTGACCATGTGACGGACGCCGTACAGCCAGTTGGAAGTGACGATGTGCAGGCCCTTGCTTTCAAGCTGTTTGGCGAGATCGTTGTACCAACCGGTCTTGAAGAGCTTGAAAATCTTTTCCGGGCTTTCGGCCAGATAGGGACCGACCAGGATGCCGAAATCGGGGACGTAGTCGGCCAGAAAGCCCGCGTCGCAGATCGTAATCACGTTGACGCCCATCTTGGCCATTTCAAGGACGTCCTTCTTGCCGCCGAGCTGCGAGCTGGGGAACAGCAGAAGCTCCACCTCGCCGTTGCTCCGCTCCTTCACCAGATCGGCCCATTTGTGGGCGACCTGATCCAAAGGCTCACCAGGGTTGTTTTCATAAGCCAGGCGGATGGTCGTCTTGGCCTGGGCGATCCCGGACATGGCCAGGATGAGTACAGCCCCTGCCAGCAGGGCTACCAAAGTGGTTTTGACGGATTTCATTCGCTTCCCTCCATAAGATTGTTACAGTCCATGGTTTCCCGTTTTCAGCGCTGAAACATTTCCGGCGGTGTCCCGATGCTTCGGGAAATATTGTTGGCGGCCTCCGTGACCGCCTTCACCAGCTCGGGGATCCGCTCCGGGCTGATAGCCAGCACCGTGCTGGAGATGCTGAGCGCATACCTGACGGCGCCGTCCGGCGAAAAAACCGGAGCGCCCACACAACGAATTCCCAAAATGTCCTCTTCGTCATCTATCGCCCACCCCTGTCGCTTGACGTCGGCGAGATGATTGCGGAGTTCGTCCATATCCACGATGGTCTTGGGCGTCTTCTTGACGAACGATGCAGACTTGAGCAGCGCGATCTGCCGCTCCTGCGGCAGCCAGGCAAGGAGCACCTTGCCCATCGCGGAACGGGTCAGGGCCACCCTCTTTCCTTCCCAGGAATTGATGAGAATGCTGTCCTGGGGGTCCACCTTGAGCAGGTACACGGCTTCCGCGCCGTCCAACGCTCCCAGATGGCTGGTGACCTTCTCCCGCTGCACAAGCTCCTGAATGTGCCGCATGGCGTAATCCCGGATGGACACCTTGGTCACCGAGAGGTTGCCAAGTTCGAACAGGCGGAACCCGAGAGTAAACCTGTGTCCGTCAGCAAGACGGCGCACAAACCCCAACTCCTCAAGAGTAAGCACCAGCGAATAGGCGCTGCTCTTGGGTAGTTCCAGAATTGTCATGATCTCGGTTAAATCCGCGCTTTTCTTGCCGAGCAGTTCGAGTATCCGAGCCGCCCGCATTAGAGCCGGAACCTGATATTTGTTTTTGTTCTGCATGGCTTTTACACGTTGGTTTCGAACAATTTTTCTCCATAGTTTGCCAAAAGGGGACGCATCAGCATCTGGAGCCGGGAACGAACCACCGAAAGCTGGTAGGCGTCCCCATGGGCCAGCGGCATGAGCGGCGGCCCCATATTGAAGCCGCGCAGCTCCAGGCCGAGCTTGAACCCGACCGGGAACGGCACCGCGAACATGGTGCGGACCAGCACAAGCATGGACTTCTGCAAAGTCCTGGCTTCGTCCATGTCGCCCCGCTTCCAGGCGTCGTAGATGCCCACCATGATTTCCGGGAAAATGCCCGCCATGGCGGTCATGCTGCCCTTCGCGCCCATGACCAGGCAGGCGAGCAGCGTTTCCTCGCGGCCGGTGAGCATGCTGATGTCCTCCCCGGCGATGGATATCTTGTCCATGAAGTGCAGAAAATCGACCATGCTGCCGCTGGAATCCTTCATGCCCACGACGTATTCGTAGCGGCTCAACCGCTTGACCATGTCGTAGTCCAAGGGCTGGGTGAACAAGGGGATGTTGTAGAGGATCAGCGGCACGCCGCCCTTCTCCACGATGGTTTCGAAAAAGCGCTCGACCATGGCCACGCCGGGCTTGAAATAATAGGGAGGGGTGCCGACCACGGCAGGGCAGCCGAGGGAACCGGCATGGCGCGCCAGCCGGGCGCTCTCATCCGGCGTGGAGGCGACCACTCCGGGAGTGACGGGAATACGACCGTCAACCTGGTCCATGACGATATCCATGCACCGGCATTTTTCTTCGAAGCTCATGTGCAGGCCTTCGCCGACGGAGCTGACGGGGAATATGCCGTGAAGCCCCTTTTGCACGCAGAACTCCGAAAGGCGGCGCAATTCCGTTTCGTTGATCCGATGGTCTTCGTCGAACGGTGTCAAAAGTGCGGGGTAAATTCCTTCAGGACGGAACATGATATGAAAATCTCCTTATCGCTATTGTTGCGAAGCGGCGGACCGTTCCGCCAGGCCGAGTTTGTTCAGCAATTCTTCCGTGGGCCGGCCCTCGGAATCCCATTCGCGCAGGCAGTAGTAGGCGCTGACGAGTTGCGCCACATCGACGGTTTCTCCCTTGCACGGACCGTCGGGCAACGGGTCCGTGCGGAAACGGTCAGGGATGGTATCCTGGTCGGCGGTCAAGCCTTCGCGCAGGTTGAACAGCCTGACGAGAGTATTGATGCGCTCTCCGGCCGCGATTAGCTTGTCGGCGGAATCCAGTCCGGGAAGCCCGGTGGCATATTCCATGAGCGGAGCTATCTGCTCCATGGTCAGGACGAATGCTGCGAACAGACACAGACCGCTGCTGTTGATGAGGCTGTAGAAATCCTGCTGGCCCTTGACCACTTCGGGCTTGAACTCCAGCGTGTGCTGACCCAGCGGATTCTGCACCATGACCTCTTCGGAAATGGGCCAGGAACGCAAGTGGCAGCCGCCCCGGTCGCTGGTGGCGTAGGCGAGGGCCATGGCCTTGCTCGCCCTCGGGTCGTAGGCGGGCAGCTCAAGCCCCTTGACGTGGCCACCCAGGCCGGCGGCTCCGGGGATAATTCCTTCGAGATAGCGCACGCCCATGGACCAATCCATGCCGGGACCTTCCCGCTTGCCCATGAGATGGACCGCCTCGATCATGGCTTCCACGTTGCCCCAGGTGAATTCGAGCCCCGCCGTATCTTCGGCGGTGATAAAGCCCCGCTCCCAGCAGTCCATCAGGAACCCGATGACGTTGCCGACGGACACGGCGTCCAGGCCGTAGGCATCGCAAACATGCTCCGCCTCAATGATGGTCGGGATGTCCTTGTTGGCGCAATGGCCACCGAAGGCCCACACGGTCTCGTATTCCGGGCCTTCGGTGAAAGCGCCCTTGAACCGCCCTTCCTTGACCCGGGCTATCTTGCTGCACCGGATGGGACACGCGAAGCAGGCCCTGCTTCTATCAAAGTACCTGCTGACCTCCAGTTCGGTCACGGGCTCGCCTTCAAGGGTGGATTGCTGGAAATTCTTGTTCGGGTGTATGCCGGTATATTCCATGAGGGAAAGGAGCACATTGGTGCCGAATTCGGGCCGCGCCGAACCGGTGTCCGGGGAATTGGCCAGCTCGTTGGCGGCCTCGCGGATCATCATATCCAGCTTGGCGGAATCTGCGGCCCTGAGACCTCCCGATCCATTGACCACAATGGCCTTGAGCTTTTTGCTGCCCATGACCGCCCCGGCCCCGCCCCGGCCGAATGAGCGGTATTCCGTCTGCACCGAGGCCAACGGCGAAAGCAGCTCTCCCGCCTGGCCGATGCAGGTCACCCGGTAATCGCCACCGAATTCGGCCTTGAGCCGCCGGGAGGTTTCCAGGGTATCCTGCCCCCAGTATTCATCTGCTGAAACCAGGCGAACGTCGTCGTCCTCTATGACCAGCATTACCGGCTCGGAGGCCGCGCCGGTAATAATCAACACGTCATAGCCCGCATATTTCAATTCCGGCCCGAAGCTTCCGCCCGCGTTGCAATCCAGCCACAGGTTGGTAGCAGGTCCCTTGGTACACAGCTCAAGCCGCCCGGAGGCCGCGACGCTGGTGCCAGTCAGGGGACCGGTGGCCAGAACGATCATGTTTTCTGGCGACAGGGGGTCGCATCCGGCAGGCAACCTGTCGTACAGGATGCTCGCCCCGAACCCCTTGCCGCCCACGAACTGCTCGGCCATATCGCGGTCAAGCTCGTTGATGGTGATGGAACCCGAAGTCAGATCAACTTCGAGCACTTTTCCGGCGTATCCGCTCCACTCCATGGCTATCTCCTCGAAATGGCCCCTGCGGGGCAGGCTTTGATGCATAAATAACGACCATTGCACGTATCGCATACCAGGGGGTAACCGCTCACTGGGTGCTTGCGGACGCCGCCGAAGGGACAGGCTTCGGAACAGACGCCGCAGCGGGTGCATTTGTCCTTGTCCAGCACCACGTGTCCATCCCAGGACAAAGCCTTTTCGGGACAGGCTTCAACGCAGAATTGCTTGGCGCAGCTCACGCAGACATGAATGGCCCCGATTTCGGGCCAGGCGTCCTCGATGTGTATGCGCGAAAATTTAGAACTGTGCAGGCCGGACTCATGAGCCGCCGTACATGCCAGCATGCAGAGCCGACAGTTGGTGCATTCCGTTTTCCGTGTTTTGATCATGGTTCCTTCTCTCTAAATATCGGTTCAATATACTGAACTAAAATTCATTCTATCAAATTAAGGGCCCCATTCAAGAGGTTGAACGAAAGTTTATTATATTGAACCTTGCTTGTTTTCACCTCGTTTTTAACGCATATCATTATGTTTTAATTTGTATTTTTTACGAACAGCAACTTCCATAAAATGACTCCAACGCGGACTATGATGCAAAAAATGAAAATTCTTTTTGGGCGATAAAAAAATGGACGCGCCGTTCGAGCACATCGAACAGCGCGTCCATTACATACAATATTGGCAGCCCGGTCTGGCCTGCCGAATCGTTGGGAGTCTATTTGAGCTATCGGCGATACCGGACGGATGCGCCCACCCGCTGCGGGTGCTATACGCCCATGATGTTGTAGCCCGAATCCACGAAGACTACGTCGCCGGTGGTGCCGGAGGAAAGATCGGAAGCGAGATAGAGGGCGCATTTGCCCACATCTTCGATGGAAATGTTTCGGTGCAGGGGAGCTTTTTCCTCAATGCGTCCGAGAATGGACTTGAAGCCCGAGATGCCCGAGGCGGCCATGGTTTTGACCGGCCCGGCCGAGATGGCGTTGATACGCACCCCTTTTTCGCCCAGGTCCACGGCGAGGTAGCGCACGCAGGCTTCCAGAGCGGCCTTGGCAACGCCCATGGCGTTGTAGTTGGCCACGACCTTGCCCGAGCCGTAGTAGCTCATGGTCAAAACCGACCCGCCTACGGAAAAGAGCGGCTCGAAGGCGCGGCACAGGGCGACCAGGGAATAGGAGGACACGTCCAGGGCTATCTTGTACCCCTCGCGGCTGGTGTCGATGAACCTTCCCTTGAGGTCTTCGCGGTTGGCGTAGGCGATGGAGTGAACGAGAATATCCACGCCGCCCCACTTTTCGCGCACAAGGTCCGCGCCGGAGGCTATCTCCTCATCCGAGGTAACGTCGCATTTATACATGAACTCACCGCCCAGCTCCTCGCAGATGGGGGCCAGTCGGCGTTCAATGGGGTCTGCGGCGTAGCTGAAGGCAAGGCGCGCGCCATGTTCCTTCAATTGCCTGGCGATGCCGTAGGCGATGGAACGGTCGTTGACCACGCCGAAAATGAGAGCCTTTTTATCCTTGAGCAGCATGTAGTCTCCTTTGCTTGCCGGCATGATACCCCTGCCCGCGTTTTCTGGCGAGGGGAAATTGAACCGGGCGGAAAGCTACATGGCCGCGTACACCCCTTCCAGGATGCGGGCCGAGTTGTCGGCACCGTCAAGGTTGAGGTTGAGCGGCGCGGCTGTGCGGTCCAGTCCCTCGCGCATGAGCGCGGCCAACCGTTCGGCGCCGAGATCATCCTCGGTGATGACCTTGAGGCCGCCCTTTTCCTCGATGCGCCGGGCACGCATGTTCTGTTCCCGATTCTGAAGAAAAGGGTACATGAGCCCAAAGGTATTGGTGGCCAGCAGGTTCATGGTCGTGTTGTAGCCGCCGAGGGAAACGGACAGCCGTGCCAGGTCGAGATAGGCCAGGAACCGCTTGGTGAACCGCTTCACGGTGATGTGCGGGAACGCCTCGGCCTGAGCCTGAAGACGTGCGAACTCGTCCTCCTCCACGTACGGGCCGGTGAACACGGCCAGACGGTGCGGGTGGGTTTGCTGCAAAATGGGCGAAGCGGCCATGGCCCCGCGCAGCAGGTCGCGGCCTATGTGCCCGCCGCCCACGGAAACCACCACCAGAGGCGTGTCGCCGAGATCAAGTTCCGCGGCCAGCCGTTCGGTCTCGGCCGGATCGGGCTTGCGGGCCACATAGCCGGTGTAATGGACTTCGGGAACGATGCCGTCCACTCCGGGAAACGTCTCGTCGAGCCTGACAAGGTTGGGGTCGGAGTGCACAAGAACGTGGTCGAAATTGGGATTGAGATAGCCGTGGACGCGCTCCACCTGCCGCTTCATGTCGTTCTTTTCCACCAGGATGTCCCGCACGGAGCAGACCGACCGGCACTTGCCGTACTCGCCCTTCCTGACCTTCTTGAGGATGGGCAGCAGCTCGAAGCGAAATTTTTTGCGGCCAAAGGGAAAGAGCTCGACCATGAAAATGTCGGGCTGCTGCTCGGCCATGATTTCCTTGAACAACCGCAGCCTGCGGACCAAGACCTCGTCCACTTCCGCACCCTCTTCCAGAGGGATGAACCGGGTGAACTTGGCGTCCATCATCAGGCCGGGCAGTTGGACCCGCGTCATGTTGGCGGGCGGATCGAAATCCACCTCGGCCCCGCCTGTAACCAGAATGACCTCGTGGTCCTTCAGGGCCTTGACGATTTCCAGAGAGCGGAACATGTGGCCGACGCCGAGCACGTGCTGGCAGTAGAAGACGATGCGCATTACAGCTCCATATTCAGTTCGCCCAAGGCGAGTTCGTTTTCGACGCATTCGATGCGGTGCAGGCGGTACGGCAGGTATTCCACAGTGTCGTCGGGCATGAAATCCGAGCCGGACAGGGCGTGGGCCAGGCATTTGAGCACCCCGTTATGGGTGACGACCAACACGGACTCGCCGGAATGCTCTTCGGAGAATTCGATGAGCGCGTCACATGCGCGGAACAGGACTTCATCGCGGCTCTCCCCGCCATCGGGCCGGAAACCGAATCCCTGGTATTCCTGCCTGCGAACCTCCTTGCGCATCTCCTTCAACTCGTCCTTGGTCAGGCCGGTCCACCGGCCCCAGTCCTGTTCACAGAGGCGTTCGTCCTCGAACACCGGCACGCCCAGAGTCTCGTTGATGAGATCCGCCGTTTCCCTCGCCCTGGACAGAGAGCTGGTCAAGATGCAGTCCAGTCCCCCGCCGCCGAGCGATTCAGCCCAGTTGCGGGCCATTGCGCGTCCTTCGTCGCAAAGAGGGACGTCGGTGTTGCCCTGAATGCGACGCTCGCGGTTCCATTCGGTCATCCCGTGGCGCATACAGAAATAGGTGGTCATGTCGTTCAGGCCCTCGCTTCGGCCAACCGGCGCAGAATCTCGGCCACCTGGCCGTAATTGCGCCGCGCGTTGTGTTCTTCGCTTACGTATAGAGGCGCGTTGGCGGCCAGCGCCGCGCACCGTTCCGGACCGCGCACCAGTTCGTCCACGCCCCGGGTGAAATGTTCGATATCCGCAGGGGTAATGATCCCGGTTCGACCGTGGGCGACCACATGAGGCGCGCCCTCGTCGTCCGTGGCGACCACGGGCAGGCCGCACTGCTGCGCCTCCAGATAGACCATGCCCACACTCTCCTTGAGCCCCGGAAAGGCGAACAGGTCTCCGGCCGCAAAAAAGCCGCCAAGCCGTTCGCGGTCCACCAGGCCTACAAAGCGCACCCGCTCCCCGAGCAGGGCCTTTGCCTCGGCTTCCAGTTCCATTCTGCGCGGTCCGTCTCCGGCCACGGCGAGGACTATATCCCTGCCCTGTCGCACGAGGTCCGCGCAGGCCCGGAAAACCCATCGCACGCCCTCGGCCTTGACCCCGGCGCGCATCATGGCCGCCGTGACCACCACGCGTGCCGTTTCCGCGCCCCACTCCCGGCGCAACACGGCTCGGGCAACATCGTCTCGGACGAGCAGCCCCTCGGGCAGGCCGGGCCTGACATGGGAATACCTGTCGGAAGGGAGCAACTTGGAGCACCCTTTCAGGTCATTGAAACGATTGCAAAAGATATGATCGGCCCTAAGCATGGCCCGCCTGTTCAGACGGTATCCCGGCCAGGTGGCCGCTTTCCGGGCCCGATTCGCGGCGTAGCTCGCCTGGAAGAGCGCATAGGGAATGCCCAGCCTGGCCGCGCAGGACGGACCAAACACGTCCGGCGCCTTGTAATAAGTGCCGTAGGTCAGCCATGCCGCGCAGCCGCGGACGGCCTCGGTCATGCGTCCCAAGGCCCGATACGCGCCGAACCACCTGGAAGGATGCTTCCATATCTCCTTGGCGGAGAAGAACGGCACCGCCACCACCTCATCCCCCAGTTTCGTCAACGTGTCGCGCAGGTCGCGGGCGATGGTCACATCGCCGGAAACCGACGCGTTGTCCAGAGGTTTAAACGGGGTGCACAGGGCGATCTTCACGGGTCACTCTCGACTGTTCAGCGATACGCCGTCATCGTGATACACCAAATCACCTGACCCGTGAACCGGCTCACTGCCGGGGCGGCAACAGGGGCAGCGGCTCCGGTTCCACAATCGGCAGATGCGCCAGCCGGGTCTCCACCACCTTGGGGTTGGGATAGGTGTCCAGAATGGATTCGAGCAGTTTTCTGGCCTTGGCGTAATCCCGATCGTTCTCGGCAATATCCGCCTTGAGGAAAATAGCCAGGGCCCGCATCTCGGCGGAGATGTTTTTGAGCTTGAGCAACGCGGCCAGGGTCTTGGACGCCTGGGACCAACTGGAAATGAAGGTGTAGCTCTGAGCCAGTTCATACAAGCACTTGGCCTTGGCCTCGTCGTCCGCCGCCGAATCGGCGCAATTTTCCAGGGTGGCGGCCACCAGGTCATAGCTGCCCATGGACCTGTACAGCCGCGCCATGCGCAGTTGGGTCCTGTAGGTGTGATCTGGATTTCCCTGGGCATGTGTCAGACATTTCTCGAAGGATTCCAATGCCCTCGGCGTATTGCCAAGCTCGGAATACGCCTCGCCCAACTGAAACAGGATATTCCAGGCTGTGTCCGGGTCGCTGCCCAGCTCCAGATACATGGCTTCGAGCAGGACCACGGCACGGTCATAATCGCCCTTGATGGACACGGCTATCTCGGCCAGCCTGTTCCACGCCTCCTTGCGGAACCGTCCCTGCGGCTCCACCTGGAGATAGCGCTCGAAATCCTTTTCCGCTTCAAGGTAAAACCCCTTGGAATAGGATTCGCGCGCCCGCTCGATGTCCTCCCTGCCGGGCGAGGTGGACGAAGAGCAGGCCGCGGCGGCAAACGCCGCCGCGGCCAGCAGTATCAACACGAGTATGGTTCGCATAGCCCTCTAGGCCTGGACCTCGGTCAGGTCTTCGTCGTCATCCATGACAAGATCAAATCCGACAACCTTGTTGTCAGCATCCATACGCACCAGGCGGACGCCCTGCGTGGCGCGGCCGCGCGTCTGGCTGACTTCACCAACCGACATGCGGATGACCTTGTTCTGGGAAGTGAGCAGGATCACGTCGTCGGACTCGTTGACCATGTGCGCGCCCACGACCTTGCCGGTCTTGTTGGTCAGGCGCATGTTCAGGATGCCCTTTCCGCCTCGGGTCTGGACCCGGTACTGATCGATGGAGGTGCGCTTACCGAAGCCGCCCTCGGACACGGTCAGAATCTGGTCGCGCTCGGAATCTCCGGTGACGACGCAGGCCACAACCTCGTCGTTGGGCCGCAGCGCCATGCCCTTCACACCGGCGGTCGCGCGTCCCATGGGACGGGCGTCGTTGATGTTGAAGCGGATCGCGGAACCGTCCCGGCTGGCCAGGATGCAGTCCACATCAGGCTCGATCTCACGCACGGTCATGAGCTGGTCGCCGTCGCGCAGGTTCACGGCGCGGATGCCTGTGGTCCGGCAGTTGCCGTACAGGCCGATGGACGACCGCTTTATCATGCCCTTTCGGGTCACGAACAGGAAGAACCTGTCGTCGTCGAACTCCCGCAGGGACAGGCAAGTGGCTATTTGTTCGTCCTTGTCCAGGGGCAGGAGGTTGTTGACATGGCCGCCCTTGGCGTAGCGCGACCCCTCCGGCACCTGATGAACCTTGATCTTGAACATCTTGCCGAAGTTGGTGAACAGCACCAGATGCTGATGGTTGGTGGTCAGCATGAAGGTGTGGATAAAGTCGCCGTCGCCGGTCTGCACGCCCGCGATGCCCTTTCCGCCGCGCTTCTGGGCAGTGTAGTTGGACAGCGGAGTGCGCTTGATGTAGCCGCGGCGGCTCAGGGTGATGACCGTGTCCTCGTCCGGGATAAGGTCCTCGATGTCGATGGAGTCGAGATCGGCCTGGAGCAGTTCGGACTTGCGCGGGGTGGCGTAGTTCTCCTTGATTTCGGCAAGCTCGTCCCGAATGACGCCCTTGAGCACGTCCTCGTTGGACAGAATGGACTTGAAGTATTCGATCTTCTTCATCAATTCGGCCAGCTCTTCCAGCAGCTTGTCGCGCTCCAGGCCGGTCAGCTTCTGCAGACGCATATCCAGGATGGCCCTGGCCTGAATCTCCGACAGCTCAAACCGGGCCATCAACGCGTCACGGGCCTCTTCGGGAGATTTGGACGCGCGGATCAGCTTGACCACTTCGTCGATGTTGTCGAGCGCGATGCGCAAGCCTTCCAGGATGTGCACGCGCTTCTCGCACTTGTCGAGATCGAACTTGGTCCGACGGATGATGACTTCGCGGCGGTGATCCAGGAAGTGGCTCAAGACCTCCTTCAGGTTCAGGAGCATCGGCCGCTTGCCGACAACGGCCATCATGTTGATGCCGAAGCTGCTTTCGAGCGGAGTATACTTATAAAGCGAGTTGATGATGATGTCCGCGATGGCCCCGCGCTTGAGGTCGAGGACGATGCGGATGCCCTTGCGGTCGGATTCGTCGCGCAGGTCGGCAACGCCGTCGATCTTCTTTTCGTGGACCAGGGCCGCGATCTTCTCCACCAGGGTGGATTTGTTGAGCGCGTAGGGAATCTGCCTAATAACAATGGCTTCCTTGTGTCCCTTGCGGGCCTCTTCTATCTCGATCACGCCGCGAATCTTGATGGAGCCGCGTCCCGTGGTGTAGGCGTCCACCAATCCCTGGCCGCCGAACACGGTGCCGCCGGTGGGGAAGTCCGGGCCCTTGACCCGCTTCATCAGGGACTCGATGGTGCAGTCCGGATTATCCAGCAGATGGATGGAACCGTCGATCAGCTCGCCCAGGTTGTGAGGCGGGATGTTCGTGGCCATGCCAACCGCGATGCCGGTGGTGCCGTTCAACAGCAGGTTCGGCACCTTGGTGGGCAGGACGGACGGCTCCTGCAAGGTGTTGTCGTAGTTGGGCGAGAAGTCGACGGTGTTCTTCTCGATGTCCCCGAGGAACTCCGAGCAGAGCTTCGCCATTCTGACTTCGGTGTAACGCATGGCGGCCGCGGAGTCGCCGTCGATGGAACCGAAGTTACCCTGGCCGTCAACCAGCATGTCGCGCATGGAAAAGTCCTGCGCCATACGCACCAAGGCGTCGTAGACCGCGGAGTCGCCGTGCGGGTGGTATTTACCGATGACGTCACCAACCACGCGGGCGGACTTTTTGTAGGCCCTGTTGTGGTAGTTGCCCAGGTCGTACATGGCGTACAGGATGCGCCGGTGAACCGGCTTCAACCCGTCGCGAACGTCCGGGATGGCGCGTCCGATGATGACGGACAGGGAATACTCAAGATAACTTTTCTTGAGTTCGCTTTCGATGGTGATGGTATCACTCATTCCTTACTTGCCTCCTGGGATGCCGGTCCCGAAAACGGAATTTTTCCGGCTGCCCGGACCTCCTTGAACAAGGGGTCCCGGGAATCTCCCAAACTTTTGTCTCGCCGCCGGGCCGGTTTGTCCGGCCACCCTTCGGCGGCGTTGGTTTTTCGCAAATTGAAATCCGTGGGCTTTCGTCCAGGCCCGGATCAAGGGCCGGGAGCGCCTTTTCCGGGCTCTCCCGGCTCCCGCCGGAATCTCGACTAGATATCCAGTTCCTGGACGGCCAGGGCGTTCTTCTCGATGAACTCCCTGCGCGGTTCCACGTTGTCGCCCATGAGGTCGATGAAGATATCGTTGGCCGCGGCCGCATCCTCAATGGTCACGCGAAGCATGGTCCGGTTTTCCGGGTCCATGGTCGTTTCCCAGAGCTGTTCCGGGTTCATTTCACCCAGACCTTTGTAGCGCTGGATCTGCCAGCCGCGATGGGCTTCCTCGATGACCGCGTCATATAGCGCGAAAATGCCGGAAATGAGCCTCTCGCTATCTTTCATGTCCAAAGCGAACTCGAACCCGCCGCAAGCCTCTTTGAGCTCTGCATAGGTCTTGTAGGCCGTTTTATAGAGCTTCGAGTGGAAGAACTCCATGGCGAGACGCGTACGGTGACCGTTGTCGTTCTCGAATGCGAGATACAGCCGCTCCTTGTCCATCTCGTGATCGTGTTCCTTTTCTATCTCGACCTTGTAGCCGTTCGTCTCGAAATTCTTCTTGAAAATCGCGGGATCGTGCTCTTCGAAATAGGTGAACGAGATGCGCTCGGGGAACTCCATCAGCTTCATGTACAGGTCGGGGGCGATGCCCACGGTCTCCGCCTCGTTGAACCGGATGCGCAGGAAGCGGATCTTGTCCATGGCGTCGATGAGCCTCTGCCCTTCCAGCACGGCGTTCTTTTCGGTCTTCACGGCCAGATCGCCGCCGATGCGGCCAAGCAGGAAGTTGTCCAGCTCGATGTCGTCCTTGATGAAGCGCTCGAACTTGCCCTTGCTCGCCCGGAACAACGGCGGCTGGGCGATGTAGATATGGCCTCGGTGGATCAGCTCTTCGTACTGCCTGAAGAAGAAGGTCAAAAGCAGGGTACGAATGTGCGAGCCGTCCACATCGGCATCGGTCATGATGACGATCTTGTGGTAGCGCAGCTTGTCGTAGTCCTTTGCGTCCTCCTCGTGGCCGATGCCGATTCCGAAGGCGGTAATCATGGCCCGGATTTCCTTGTTGCCGAGCATCTTGTCCAGGCGTGTCTTTTCCACGTTCAGGATTTTGCCTCGCAGAGGAAGGATAGCCTGAATCTTCGGGTTTCGGCCCTGTTTGGCCGAACCGCCTGCGGAATCACCCTCAACGATGAATATTTCGGAATCCTCGGGATTCTTGGACTGGCAGTCGGCCAGCTTGCCGGGCAGCGCGTTGTCGGACAGGGCGCCCTTGCGGCGGACCAGGTCACGGGCCTTGCGGGCCGCCTCGCGGGCCCTTGCGGCGTCCACGACCTTCTCGATGATGAACCGCGCTTCCTTGGGATTTTCCTCGAAGAAGGTGTTCAGCTTCTCGTAGATGACGCCGGCGACCAGACCGGCGGCCTCGGAGTTGCCGAGCTTGGTCTTGGTCTGGCCCTCGAACTGCGGATCAGGCAGCTTGACCGAGATAACCGAGGTCAGGCCTTCGCGGACGTCGTCGCCGGTGAGCTTCTTGACCAGCTTCTTCGGCAGGTCGGCGTTCTGGACGTAGTTGTTGATGGCCCTGGTCAAAGCTGTCTTGTAGCCAGCAAGGTGCGTACCGCCTTCGATGGTCCGAATGTTGTTGGCGAAGGTGTACGTGTTTTCCTTGTAGCTCGACGTGTACTGGAGGGCGAACTCGACGATCATGTTCTCGGACTCGCCAACGCCGTGCACTATCTCGCCGATGGTGTTCAGGTTGGTGTTGATGTCCTTGACATACTGCGTGATGCCGCCCTCGAACTTGAAGGTCTCGGAATTGCCGGACCGCTCGTCCTTGAACTCGATCTCCAGGCCCGAGTTGAGGTAGGCCAGCTCGCGGAACCGCTTGCGCAGGACGTCGTATTCGAACTGGTTGACCTCGAAAATTTCCTCGTCGGGTCTGAACCGCTGCGTGGTGCCGGTGGCATCGGACGGGCCGATCTCCTCCAACTCGTGGGTCACATGGCCGCGTTCGAACTTCATGCGGTAGGTCCGGCCGTTGCGCCTGACCGTGGTCTCCATGAACTCGGACAGGGCGTTGACGCAGGACACGCCCACGCCGTGCAGACCGCCAGAGACCTTGTAGGAGTCGTTGTCGAACTTGCCGCCCGCGTGAAGCGTGGTCATGGCGAGCTGAACCGCCGGGACCTTTTCCTTCGGGTGGATGTCCACCGGGATGCCGCGGCCGTTGTCAGTGACCGTGCAGGAGTTGTCCATGTGCAGGGTTACCTTGATCTTGTCGCAATACCCGGCCATGGCCTCGTCAATGGAGTTGTCAATGACTTCGTAGACCAGATGATGCAGGCCCCGGATATCCGTGGACCCGATGTACATGGCCGGACGTTTCCGAACGGCCTCGAGTCCCTCTAGAACCGTAATTGACTCGGCGTTGTACTGTTTGTCGCTCATTTATGCGTTTTCCTCGGTATAGTAGGTCTCTTCCTGGATCATCATGGGCATGACGATCACTATGTAATCCTTGTCGTCGACGCCGGTCAGGCCGCACGGGGCCTCGGTACCGGTGAGAGTGAATTTCACGGTCTCGGAATTGAAGTGGTTGAGTATCTCGATCAGGTTCCGCGTGGGGAAGGCTATGCGTTCCATGTCGCCCGTGTAGACGGCATCGATGGACTCCCGGGCCGTGCCGGTCTCCTGGCCCTGCGCGGACACGGTTACTTCGTTCTCGCCGAAGGTGAAGTAGGCGCAGCGGTTGGAGTCGGTATTGAACAGGGCCACGCGGGACAGGGCGTCCACCAGGTCGAGGCGCTTGACCTCAAGAGAGGAGACGTTGTCGTCGTTCAGCCTGGCCAGGAAGTTGTTGTAGTTCGGATACTGATAATATGACAGCGGCAATGTGAAGGTCTCGCGCTTGTCCCCGGTGCGGAAGAAGAGCCGCTTGTTGGAGATGGCCAGCTCGATCTCGTCGGCGGTCAGCCACTTCTTCAGCTCGGCCAGGTACTTCTTCTGGATGAGCACGCCCTCTTCGGGAAGCATGGCGTAAATATCGTCGTTGACGAAGTTGAGCATGGAGAACTGGTGCCCGTTCAGGCCGCAGACCTCGACGGTCTTGTTGCCGTCCTTCTCTCGGGGAACCATGTAGATGCAGGCAATGGCCTCCATGGAATCCTCATCGGAGATGCAGAACGAAATCTTGTCGATGATCTCGTGCAGGAAATCTCCGGACCAGTAGACCGTGCCGTCCTCGGGGAAGGAGGAGAACTTCTGGAACCATTCCGGGTCGTTGACCGGGAACTTATACTTCCTGGCCTTCTGCTCCACCAGCACGTTCTGGTCGCCGTCATCCGTGCGGATCGTCAGCTCTCCCTGATCGGACCGAAGCTGCTTTACCAGATCATAGAAGGCGCGTCCCTGCACACCGGCCAACCCCTCTCCTTCCAGGGCGGCCGGGTATGATCCCATGAACTCCAGATTCGAGTCTGTGCTCATGATGTTCAGGTTCCCGTTTTCGCACTGGAGCCAGATGGTCCTCAGGAAGGCTGCGCCGGTTTTAGCCGGGATGATATTCGCCGACTTCTGGAGTCCTTCGATGATTTCATCTCGGTTCACTTTCAGAAACATAAAAAATATCTCCTTGATTGAGATTTATTAGCTCGGTTCCTTTGTTCCTTTTGGAATCAAGCCTTTATTTTCATTGATTTTTTTGTGCACACTATTTGTCATCTTTTGCGAACCGAACGTGCGTGAATCGGTTCTTTTCGAAAAAGATCACGACATGCGACATTTATTCTTCAACGTTTTCAACAGTTGTTTCAATTCGAAGTCATCTTCCTGTAATTGATTGATTTTTTTAACCGAGTACAAGACCGTCGAGTGATCCTTTCCCCCAAAGGCCCTGCCCAGCGCCGGGTAGGATGTGTTCAACATCTGGCGGCAAAGGAACATGGCCACCTGGCGGGCGTGAGCTATGTGCTGGTGCCGTTTTGTGCCCGTAAGGTCCTTCACGTGGACGCTGAAATGCTCGGCCACCACGCTGAGTATCTTCTTGGGCGTCAGGTCGTCCGTGGTCTTTTCCTCGGTGTTGGCCAGGATGTGTTCAAAGTCTTTCTGCGAGAGGTCCTGCTTGACCAGCTCCTTGAAGGCGAAGAGCTTGAGCAGGATGCCCTGCAGGTAGCGGAAGTCCGTGAACCGCTGGGCCAGCGTGAGCACCTGTTCCTTTGTCAGGGTCAGCCGCTTGGCCCGCGCCTGACGCTGGATGTAGCCGACCCTGATTTCCAGATCCGGCTCCTTGAGGGTGACGATAAGCCCCCAGCCCAGACGGGACTGGAGGTTGTCGTCAAGGAAATCGTAACTGGTGACCTTTTCCCGGCAGGCCAGGACCATCTGCTTCTTGTTGTCGTAGAAGTGGTTGAATATGTTCACCAACTCCTGCTGGAAATGCGGATGTTCCTTGATCTTGTGGAAGTCGTCGATGAACAGGAAGTTGTATTCGAACAGGTGATTGCGCGCCTTGAACGGGTCGCCCTTGAACCTGATGGAATACAGGGAGTTCAGCTCCTCCAGGGACCCCATGAAAATGGTCGAATAGTCGTGCTTCTTGCTGATCTCGTTGGCCACGGACTTGAGCAGATGGGTTTTTCCCGACCCTCCCGGTCCGCAGATGATGAACGGGTTGAACAGGGAGCCCGTCTGTTTCGCCACCTCCTTGGCCGAGGCGATGGGGAAATAGTTCTTCTTGTTTATCAGGAAGGTGTCGAAGGTGAATTCCTGGCCGAAGGGGAAATCAATGCGTTTGACCACGTCGGCCACCTGGACCCCGCGCGGCCGTTCGGCGGCTTCGCTGTCCTTGTAGCTGACCACATAGCCGTTCCCCAGGAACAAATTGAGCTGCGCCTCGAACTTGTCCTGAACGTCGGACTCGAACCATTTGGCGAAAAAAGCATGGGGAAAACCAACGGTCAGCCGCTTGTTTTCTTCGGAGTAGTCGAAGGACAGCGGGTCGAACCAGCGCTTCAATTCCTCGTCCGTGCAGGTCTGGAGGAGATGTTGCCGTAGTGAATCTTTCACGATGTGATGATCTTATTTGTAACTAGTTTAATTTTAAGTATTTTAAAAAATAGTAAACGAGTCTAAAAAAACTCCCGAAATTTATGTGATTCTATACTCCAAAATGGCCCGGAAGCCAAGCTTTTCCGCCATTTTTTCCCTTATTTGACGTATTCGAAACGTCGTTTTCTACCGTTGAGTGAGCAACTGTTGATAACGTGAGGAAAACACGGAGTTTTCCTCATATTTTAGAGTTATCAACAGACGTACGGGCGGGTAGTTCAACAAGTCGGTTTTCCTTCTGGCGAATTTGGATTACAAGGGGTTGACTTCAAGCACTGAACAACACCCTTCGACGCTGTTCGCGAGGGGCGAAGGCAGGATACAAATGGCAGAATTCAAAGTGAACAAGACGGTCAGCGAGATCAACGAACGCATTCGCCAGGGCAAGGCCGTGGTCGTCAATGCCGAGGAGATGGTCGAGATCGTCAGGAAGGAAGGGAAGGTCAAGGCCGCTCAGGAAGTCGACGTCGTCACCACCGGCACCTTCTCCCCCATGTGCTCTTCCGGGCTGATCTTCAACATTGGCCAGCAGCCGCCGGTCATGAAGGTTTCCAGGCTGTGGCTCAACAACGTGCCCTGCTACAGCGGCCTGGCCGCGGTGGACGAGTATCTCGGGGCCACAGAGGCCGCTGAGGACGATCCGTTGAACAAGGTCCACCCCGGACGCTTCGCCTATGGCGGAGCGCACGTCATGGAGGATCTGCTGCGCGGCAAGGCCGTGCATCTGCGGGCCGAGGCCTACGGCACGGATTGCTACCCCCGGCGCGAGCTGGACAAGGACATCACCCTTGCCGATCTGCCCAATGCGGTCATGCTCAATCCGCGCAACTGCTATCAGAATTACAACGCGGCCGTGAACCTGACCAACCGGACCATCTACACGTACATGGGTCCGCTCAAGGCGAACGCCTCGAACGTGAACTACGCCACCGCAGGCGAACTCTCCCCGCTCTTCAACGACCCGTATCTGAAGACCATCGGCATGGGCACGAGAATCTTCCTGGGCGGCGGCATAGGCTACGTCATCGGCGAAGGCACGCAGCACGTCCAGAAGCCCAAGCGCAACGAGCGCGGCATCCCCGAGAGCGGTTCCGGCACCCTGATGCTCAAGGGCGATTTCAAGAAGATGGAGGCCCGCTACGTGCGCGCTCAGTCCATCATCGGGTACGGCGTGTCCCTGGCGCTCGGCGTGGGCATTCCCATCCCCATGCTCAACGAGGAAATGGCCTGGTTCACCGGGGTGTCCAATGCGGACATCTCCATGCCGGTCAAGGATTACGGCTACGACTATCCCAACGGCATCCCCCGCGAGGTTACCCGCGTCACCTTCGAGGAACTGCGCAGCGGCGAAGTAACGGTCAACGAGAAGAAAACCTCTACCGTGCCCGTTACGTCCCACTCCATGTCCCTGGAAGTGGCCGACAAGCTCAAGGAATGGATACTCAAGGGTGAATTCCTGCTGACCGAAAAGCAGGACGATATCCCCAGTTATTAAGAAGAATACCTCCGGCGGCCAGAGGGGAAACCTCTTGAAAAAGGTTTCCCCTCTGGACTTCCCTTCCAGAAATTTTTGTGTGCCTTCGGCCGGTGCGCACAGTGCAATTTAGAAAGGCTGTCCCAAGAGGGGCAGCCTTTCTTTGTTTGAGTTTTGAAAATTAATTGCCACCCTCCTCTTTCGCGAAGGGACTACAAAAAGATTGGGAAGGGAGATGGGGGCGCTCATAAAATCCGGTGCATCCACAACATGCGTACTTTGGGAGAACGAAATCCATGAGAGCGCGTGCGTCGGAACTTGCTGGGGCCAAGTGATGCGGGGTCACAGGAATGCCAAGCCGCGCTGGCTCCGCAGAGCCGTCCGCTTCGCTCCGGGCTAATGCGCGGCAAAGGATGCGTCTGACGGCGTCATGACAGGAGAAGTCCACATCCCGTTATGTGGGAAAGTACGCTTAAACGATGAGCCCCTTTTGGGGTGGTGAAACCGGAGAATTTCGAGTGTGTGCCTATAGTGCGCTCCAATCAGCGCGTTGTATGGAATGCCCCGTTGCTCCAGACATAAGCGCGGTAGCAGGGAACTATATTATCGCTGCATTGCGAAGGATGGACCGCCAGCAAAAGAACATTGGTTCCGTCCATGTCCACGACTTTCCATCTGTGAGCAATAAACTCGTACGGTTTTCCGTCCACAACCACCCACAATAAGGTGCCGCCGGTGCCGCCCCACATGGAGGCGGATGTCGAGCAGGAGAATTGCGACGCATCCACAATCGTCTCAGGGCGACCGTCGCCGGTGAAGTCGTACAGTGTAATGGTTTGCTCGGTGGTGTGAAATTTCCCATCATTAAAATCAGTACACATCTTCTTTTCACGCTGGACGATCTCCGTAGCGGTGATCGGCTCGTCCTCAGCCATTACGCCCGATGCGAAGCTCAGTATGGCCAAGAAAAAAAATAGAACGTATCTCATTTCGGCTCCTTACTTTTATCATTGATCTTGTCTTTCCAACAATTTCCCCGCCGCCTTTTACAATGAGCCCCGGAACCAAGAAAATCCAAACTGCGTGTATCCGGCTCAGCCTGTGCGGAATATGCGCATGGAACTGGCCCTAAAATCCAATAGAGGCCGCCATTCCGCCTTGGACAGGGATCGCAAACAACCCCATCATATCTGATTCGGCTTAACCATAGAAGGTGTACATATAATAATATACATGATGTTTGAATATTGCTCAACGCCATGCGCTTTATTTCGGCAAGTCATCGCTTTTTCGCCAACTGCGTTTTGGCCGCACGGTCAAAAAAAGGCCCTGCCGTTACGGCAGGGCCTTTGAGAGTGAATGGCTATTCGCGTATCTAAGCGACGTGCTTGGCGCCGGCCTCGATGGCTTTTGCGTTGGCCGGGATGAGTTTGTGGTAGCGCGGGGAGATGACATTCTCCAGGGAGCCGATGACGGCGTCGAGGGGGATGATTCCCGAAGCCTGCACGAAGGCGCCGATGGCGACCATGTTGGCCATGCGGGTATTGCCCAGTTCGTCGGCGATTTCGTTGCACGGCACGTCATAGCATTTGAGGCGTTCCGTATCGGCCAGCTCCATGTCGATGAGGGAGGAGTTGATGATATGGATGCCGCCGTCCTGCACACGCGACTGGAACTTGTCCAGGGACGGCCGGTTCATGGCAATGAGGGATTTGGGCCGAAGGATGATGGGAGACCCGATATCCTCCTGGGAGAGCACCACGGTGCAGTTTGCGGTGCCGCCGCGCATCTCGGGGCCGTAGACCGGGATGTAGGTGACGTTCAGGCCGTCCTTCATGCCCGCATAGGCGAGCAGGTTGCCGATGAGCATGACGCCCTGGCCTCCGAAGCCCGCGATGATGGAATCGATGTAGCGCATTAGCAGACACCTCCTTCCTCGGACACGTCTTTGTATATGCCCAAGGGGAAGTAAGGGATCATTTCCTTTTCGATTCGCTCGTTGGCTTGGAGCGGGGTCATTTTCCAGTTGGTCGGGCAGCCGGAGAGCAGCTCGACGAACCCGAAGCCGGTGTTGTTGAGCTGGAACTCGAACGCCTTTTTCAGGTATTTCTTGGATTTTTTGATATTGGCCACGTTGTTGAGCGCGCCGCGCGCGGCAAAGGCCACGCCGCCCAGGGAGGCGATGATCTCGGTCATGCGGATGGGCGCGCCCTCGTGGGTCTGGCAGCGTCCGGCCGGGGTGGTCGTCGTCACCTGTCCGATCATGGTGGTCGGGGCCATCTGGCCGCCGGTCATGCCGTAGACGGTGTTGTTGACGAAGACGACGCACATCTTTTCACCACGGTTGGCGGCGTGCATGATCTCGGCCATGCCGATGGAGGCGAGGTCGCCGTCGCCCTGGTAGGTGAAGACGAATTTGTCGGGCCGGGAGCGTTTTACGCCGGTGGCCACTGCCGGAGCGCGGCCGTGCGGCGCTTCCACTGCATCCACGTTGAGGTAGTTGTAGAGGAAGACGGAGCAGCCGATGGAGGTGACCAGGAGGGTGTTTTCCGCCAGGTTCATCTCATCGAGCAGTTCGCCGATGAGCCGGTGGGCGATGCCGTGGTGGCAGCCCGGGCAGTAATGGGTGGGCCGGTCGATGACGCTTTCGGGCCTGTCAAAGACCAGTTTTTCGTTCATTTCGGTCATTTATTTACCCTCCAGGCAGTTGAGGATCGGCTCCTCCAGCTCATCCGGGGTGGGCAGGTTGCCGGGGTAGACGGGGTAGAAATCGGAGTCCGTGATGGTCCTGATGGCCAGGCGGACATCGTCGATCATCTGTCCCAGGTTGTGTTCGATGGTCAGGAACCGCTTGCCCTGCTCTGCCAGCGCCTTGAGTTCCTTTTCCGGGAACGGGTACAGGGTGATGGGCCGGAACAGGCCGACCTTTTTGCCTTCCTTGCGGAACTTGCGCACCGCGGACTTGGCGATGCGGCCGATGGAGCCGTAGGCGCAGATGATCAGGTCCGCGTCTTCGGTCTCGAACTGTTCGGCCTCGGTCATGCCCTTCCAGGAGTCGTACTTCGCCTGGAGCTTCTTGTTCTGACCGGCCAGAGCGCCTTCTTCGAGGAAGAGGGACTTGATGAGCCGTTTCTCACGGCCGTCGGTGCGTCCGTCGATGGCCCAGTCGCGGCCCGCGTTGTCGTCGATGTTCTCGGGTTCCCAGGGAACGATGGGTTCCTTCATCTGGCCGAGAATGGCGTCGCCCAGAATGAGCACCGGGGTACGTTGTTCGTAGGCGATGTCGAAGGCGCGGATGGTCAGGTCGTAGGCTTCCTGCACAGTGCCGGGAGCGAGGGTGAAGTGGCGGTAGTCGCCGTGTCCGCCGCCTCGGGTGGACTGGTAATAGTCGCCCTGGGACGGACCGATGTCGCCCAGGCCTGGCCCGCCGCGTGTCATGTTGACCACGACCGCCGGGATTTCACTGCCCGCCATGTAGGAGATGGCCTCCTGCTTGAGGGCGATGCCGGGCGAGGAACTGGATGTCATGGCCCTGACGCCGGTCGCTCCGGCGCCGAGCAGCATGTTGGCTGCGGCCACTTCGGACTCGGCCTGGACGAAGTCGCCTCCGGCCTTGATGATGGCCGAGGACATGAACTCGGGAATGTCGTTCTGGGGGGTGATGGGGTAGCCGAAGAAACATTTGCACTTTGCGGCCAGAGCGCCGCGTGCAATGGCTTCGTTACCCTTGACGAAGATGCGTTCGGATGTCTTGCTCATGCTACTTTCCCCCTTTTTTCTTTGGGGTCCTGTACACTTTGATCGCCACGTCGGGGCAGATCTGGGCGCAGGATGCGCAGCCGGTACATTTGTCCTTGTCGGCCTCGGGCACCTCGGCGACCTTGTAGCCGCTGACGTTGAACCGGTCAGACTGGACGATGATGTCAACGGGACAGACGGTGGTACAGAGCAGACACCCTTTGCACCGATCTTCCTGGACCTCAATTCGAGACATGTTTACTCCAGTTCTGTTAATAATAACAAAATGTTGCCGTAGTTATAGGATGAGCATCGCATCCCCATAGGAGAAGAAACGGAAGTTGTTTTCCAGGGCGAACGCGTATGCATCCAGAATGGTTTTTCTACCAGCAAGAGCCGAGATCATAATGATGAGCGACGATTCTGGCAAATGGAAGTTCGTGAGGATACCGTCGACCACACCGAAAGTATAGCCCGGCGATATGAAAATATCAGTTTCTCCGTGGAACGGGCGGATTGATCCGGCCTCGCGGAGCATTCCCTCCAGTGTGCGGGCACTGGTCGTGCCCACCGCGATGACGGGTCGTCCTTCGGCCTTGGCCCGGCGCACGGCCTCGGCCGTGGCGTCCGAAACCTCGATGTATTCGGCGTGCATCCGGTGGTCGCGGATGTCGGGGCAACGGACCGGGCTGAAGGTGCCGTAACCGACGTACAGGGTCACTTCGGCCCATTCAATGCCTCGGGCCCTGATCCGTTCGCGCAGTTCGGGGGTGAAGTGCAGTCCGGCCGTGGGGGCGGCCACGGACCCCGTCCTGGACGTGTCCGAGTACGTGGTCTGATACCGCTCCCGGTCAGCCTTGCCGTCCGGACGCTTGATGTAGGGAGGCAGGGGCAGATGGCCGAGGGCGTCGAACAGCGCCTTGAGGTCGCCCTTCCAACGCAGTTCCACCTTCCAGCGGCCGAATTCGCTCGCCTCCACGGCGGTCAGATGAAAATCGTCGGAAAAGGAAACGATCGTTCCGGGCTTGGGACCTTTGGAGGCGCGCAGCAGTCCTTCTGCCTCGGCCGTGAACCAGCCGCCCTCCTCCACCGCCTTCATCAGCGGCAGCGGCGTGAGCAGCAGAAACTCCACCTGCCCGCCGGTGGGTTTGTGTCCGAACACGCGCGCCGGGATGACGCGGGAGTTGTTGGCCACGAGCAGACAGTCTTTCGGGAGAAAGTCGAGCAGGTCCGTGAAACGTGTCGGGGTTAACGAACGGTCCTTGCGGTCCAAAACCAGGAGCCTTGAGCCGTCGCGCTGCTTGGCCGGTTCCTGGGCTATGCGGTCTTCCGGCAGGTCGTAATCGTAGCTCGACAGCCGGTAATCTTCGGGTATTTCCATAAATATATGTCCAATCTCCTTGTGCGTTTCGTTTTGTACAACACCTCGAATTTCAACGGAATCTTTTTCTTTTTCAATGATATCGGGCAACTATGCGCTAAAGACGTCTTTAGGCGGCAGGGGCTTGATCTTGGCCGTAATCATGGTATTTCATAGCCATGAATTGGCTTTCCGTGGCTGAGATAGCCAAACTCACCCGCATCCCCGCCCCGACCGCGCGCCGTTACGCCGCTTTGTTCAAAGATTTTCTCGGGGGCCGGAAGGTCGGACGCGTGACCAAATACCCGGAGGATTCCGTGGTGGTCTTCGAGCGTATTTCCCGTCTTTACGGCGACGGTCTGGTTACCAGCGAGATCGACGACAGGCTGCACAGCGAGTTTCCCCGGACCATAGAGGTGGACACCCACCGGCCGGTCGCGGGACATTCCGTCGCGTCCATGGACGGGTTCGGCGATCTTGCGTCCACCTTCAACGACGTCCTTTCCCGCGTCACTTCCTGCATGGAGGTCATCGCGGACCAGAAGGCGACCATCGAGCGGCAGCAGGATGACATCCACAAGCTCAAGACCGCTTTTGTGCTCCTCGCCCGCAGCCAGAAGCGCATCAAGCAGTTGCCGTCCGGTCCGGCCGTCTTGCCCGAGGAGATCGTCGAGCAGACAAAGGCCCTGGAGGAGAAGGATGCGGAGATCGAGGAAATGGCCCTCAAGCTGACCTTCGACACTTCGGATATCAAGGCCAAGCTTCAGATACTGGAGAGCGAACTCGTTCGGTTGCGTAAGGACCGGCGGGACATGGAAAGATACCTTCAAGACAAGATCGACCGGCTCAGGCAAACCGCGTCCTGAGTGAGACAATGAACCACACGTACAGCCCGGAGGGAGAATAATGCGATCTTTCACCAAAATTCTTTTGGCGCTGCTGATCGTCGGCGCGCTGGCCGCCTGCACCGCAAGGAACTCGTCTTCCACCTCTGGGTCGTCCCAGCCTTCCGCCGGTCAGCAGCAGGAACCGGACTACTATCTCGATTTCGACGACATCATGATCCCCAAGGAAATCGACTACGTGAACGACGGGTCCTACAAACTGGACAACGCCAAGTTCCGGGCCGCGATAATGAAGTTCAAGGGTCGGGTCGAAATTCCCGAGCTGGTTCAGTACTTCATCAACAACATGACCAAGGACAACTGGAGTCTGGTTTCCAACAACAAGGCCAGCTCCGTGCAGTTCCTGACCTTCGAGAAGTACAACAAGAGCTGCGTCATCGAGATCGACGACTCCTTCGCTACCGCCACCACGACTATTTTCGCGGTGGAGGTCAAGGATTCCGCCGACGTGAAGAGAAAATAACATGCAGCCTCATTACGAATTTGCCGGGTTCATGGGCAAGCGCGTCCACCTGGGCGTGACCGGGTCCATAGCCGCCTACAAGGCTCTTGATCTGGCGCGCGCCCTGCAACGGGCGGACTGCATAGTCTCGGCCACCCTGACCAAGGCCGCGACCCGGTTCGTTACCCCCCTTTCTTTCGAGGCGCTCGGCGCATCGCCCGTCTATACTGACATGTTCGACGAGACGCCCGGAGCGGACACCGCCTTTGGCCATCTTGAGCCGGGTCAGGCCGCGGACGCCCTGCTCATCGCCCCGGCTTCTGCCAACACCATGGCCAAGCTCGCCTTCGGTCTGGCAGACGACATGCTTTCCTGCCAGGCCCTGGCCTTTGCCGGCCCCAGGATCGTGGCTCCGGCCATGAACCCGCGCATGTGGGCCGCACCGGCCACTAGGAGAAACTGGGACATGCTCGGCGAACTCGGTTATGTTCGGGTGACGCCGGACAGCGGTTCGGTCGCCTGCGGCGATACCGGCACCGGCCGTCTCGTTTCTCCGGAGGAGATACTCGTCGCCACCCTCAAGTCTCTGGCCCCGCAGGACCTGGCCGGAAAACGGGTGCTCGTCACCCTCGGCCCCACCCGCGAGCCGTGGGACGCCGTCCGCTTTTGGTCCAACCCGTCCAGCGGCACTATGGGCGCGTGTGTTGCTATGGCCGCCTATCTGCGCGGCGCGGACGTGACCGTTGTGGCCGGTCCGACCGCCCTCGGCTTCCCCTGCGGCGTGACCGTGGTTTCCGTGACCACCGCCCGACAGATGTTCGAGGCGTGCACAGACCTCTGGCCCGACATGGACATGGCTTGCCTGACCGCGGCCGTTGCAGACTACAGGCCGATTCCCTTTGGCGACACGAAGTTCAAGAAGGCGACTTCGGCGGGCGCGGGCATCTCCGTCGAGTTCGAGACCAATCCGGATATTCTCAAGTCCCTGGGTGCATCCAAGCGCGAGGGGCAGAAGCTGATCGGCTTCGCCGCCGAGACCGACAACGTCCGTGCTGAGGCGGCGAGAAAGCTCGAAAGCAAGAATCTCGACCTGATCGCGGCCAACAACATCTCCCGCAGCGGCAGCGGCTTCGGCGTTGCCACCAACGAGATGTTCGTCATGGATGCCAAAGGCCGTAAGGAACAGTGGCCGCAACTGCCCAAGACAGAAGTTGCATGGAGATTATGGGATCACCTTCTTCTCGACTGAACGTGCGCGAATCTCTGCGCCCCTGGCTCGAATCCGGACTTGAGTTCGTGTACGCGCCCGGGGGGCTGACCGTGGAGGCGCAGCCCGAACCGGCTCGCCCTTCCGCTCGGCCCGCCGCACAACCTGCCACGCACCCCGCCGCCCGCCAGGCGGAGGGCCCGGCGCAGTCGGTTGTGCCGCAGCGTCCCGCCGCCAAGCCCGAGCCGAGCCGTCCCCCGGTCGAGCCGCCCCACCCCTCTCCGGCTCCGCAGGCCGCGCCTCAGGTTCCACCCCGGGCAACGTCTAATTTCCCCGCACCCTGGTCATCATTTTTGCGGTTTACCAAACCTGGGGCCAAGGTGGTCATGACCTATATGGAGCTTGGGCTTGATCTCGGCGGCCAGGCCGACCCCAGACGCCGCTCCGTGCTCAAGAATCTTCAGGCGCACCTGAAGTGGCCTCCGGGCACCATCAACTACTGGCCCATGGCCGCGCTGATCGACGGAACGCTCCAACCCAACGCGTCCATGTTCTGGAGCGGATGGGAGCTTTGGCACACGCCGCACATAATTTGTTTCGGCGAAGAGACTATCCGGGTCATCCTGCCCGACGTCGACCCCGAGGCCGTCACCCATCTTTTGGAAAACGTCATAGTCCATAGGTTGCCGCCCATGGCCCGTTTCGTTGAAATGCTTCCTCATGAACAGCAGATGGCCGTGGATGCCATCGCCAACATGCGGCTCTGATCGGCTGTTTATCCCATATCAGTGAAATTCGCGCATATTTTCGTTCTGACGCGAGAGGCTGCCCAGGGTGGGCCTTTGGTCGATTTTTCTCGAAAAAACGTTGTCCGCCGAAATATGGAAAACTGCGCGCATAACCTTGTATATCAACAGGTTGCGTTCTGTTTCTTCTCCATAAGCGTGCCTTTTCGGCTTTCAGCGACTTTGCCGAGCCCTGGGGCCAACGGAAAGTTATGAAAACTTGCCCTCAGGGCTTAAATTGGAGTATGAGCTTTGTGCGGCGTGCGTTGTCGACGCCCCGCACCACGTATTGCAAGTCAACCGCCTGACTAGAACAGGTATAAGGATCATTCATATGAAAATACTCGTGACTGGAGCCGCTGGCTTCATCGGCTTCCATCTCTCCAAGCGCCTGACCGACGAGGGACATGAAGTCGTTGGCCTGGACAACCTCAATGACTACTACGACGTGAACCTGAAAAAGGCCCGTCTCAAGATTCTCGAAAATAGTCCCCTCTTCAAGCACGTGAACATCAACCTGCAGGACGACCAGCCCATGGGCGAGTTGTTCAAGGCCGAGAAATTCACCCATGTGGTGAACCTGGCCGCGCAGGCCGGCGTTCGTTACTCCATCGAGAATCCCAGGTCCTACATCGACTCCAACGTCGTCGGCTTTCTCAATATTCTGGAAGGTTGCCGCCACAACGGCGTGGAACATTTGGTCTACGCCTCCAGCTCTTCCGTGTACGGTCTGAACACCAAGATGCCGCTCAATCCTCATGAAGGCGTTGACCATCCCATGAGCCTGTACGCGGCCACCAAGAAGTCCAACGAGATGATGGCCCACTCCTATTCGAGCCTGTACAACATGCCCACCACCGGTTTGCGCTTCTTTACGGTATATGGACCGTGGGGCCGTCCCGACATGGCGCTCTTCCTGTTCACCAAGAACATCATCGAGGGCAAGCCCATCAACGTCTTCAACTACGGCAAGATGCGCCGCGACTTTACCTACATTGACGACATCGTGGAAGGCGTTGTCCGGGTCATGAAGCGTACGGCCGTAGCCAACCCCGAGTGGGACGGCGACAAGCCTGATCCGTGCACCAGCTCGGTCCCCTACCAGATCTACAACATCGGCAACAATACCGTTGTCGAGCTTTCCCGCTACATCGAGGTTATCGAGGAAGTGGTCGGCAAGAAGGCCATCTACAATTACATGCCCATGCAGGCAGGTGATGTTCCCGCCACCGAGGCTGACGTTTCCGATCTTCAGACCGATGTAGGGTTCAAGCCCGACACCACCATTGAGGTCGGCATCCGCAATTTCATCGAGTGGTATAACGAGTACTACGGAAAATAGCGGGCGATCATCTCGATCATCACGATCATCAAGGGCGGCGTCAGCCGCCCTTTTTTTGTGTCTTTTCTCCTTTTTTCAGCCTCGTCGCTTGCCTTTGTTTTTTATTCAGCCTACGACATTCGAAGCGACAAGAGGACGATGTTTCACGTGAAACATACTGTTTTTTGGAAAGGAATGTTTCACGTGAAACAAACGACTTTATCTCGAACGCATCAAGTGCAGCTCGAAAGCGAGGGTCCTGTGGCGAGAAGAATCGTGATTGCGAACCAGAAAGGCGGAGTCGGCAAGACCACTACCGCCATCAACCTGGCGGCCTCCCTGTCCGTGATGGAAAAAAGCGTGCTTTTAGTGGATTGCGATCCTCAGGGTAATGCGTCCAGCGGACTGGGGTTCTACCCCGGCGACAAGCGGGAGAACGTCTATACCGTTCTGTTCGATCCGAAGAACATTCACAAGGCTATCTATGAGACCGGGGTTCCCTTCCTTGACATACTGCCGGGTACTCAGGATCTGGTGGGTGCTGAAATAGAGTTGGTGGACAAGTTCGCCCGGGAATACTACCTGCGTGAACTCATCGAGCAGGTGGACGGCGAATACGATTTCATCATTATCGACTGCCCCCCTTCTCTCGGGCTGCTAACCGTTAACGCCTTGTGCGCGGCCACGGAACTGCTCGTGCCGTTGCAGTGCGAGTACTATGCGCTGGAAGGCATAGCTCAGTTGCTTATGACCTATGAACTGGTGCGCAAGAGGCTTAACCAGGGTTTGGATATTCTTGGCGTGGTCCTGACCATGTACGATTCGCGCAACAGGCTTTCGTGGCAGGTAAAGAACGAGGTGCGAAAGGCGTTTCCCCAGCACCTGTTCGAGACGATCATTCCGAGGAATGTCCGTCTTTCCGAGGCACCGAGCTTTGGTAAGCCCGTGATCAACTACGATATCAAGTCGCGGGGAGCGGAGGCATATCTCGCCCTGGCTCAGGAAGTGGAGCGAAGCGCTACGGCCGGGGCTTAAACAGGTTCTTTCCCATCCGCGCCGTCCCTGATGATCGGACGGCGCGAACGTGAGCAAGCGGCGATCAATACAGCCCTTCCTTGGAGGTGATCTTTTCCTCCTGATAGGGAGTGCATTCGGTGGCGATCTTGTCCTTGAAGTGCTTTTTGGCCACCTTGGCCTGGCAGTTCATGCATTTGAAGGACACCAAACCGGCAAGATTGGCGCTCGTGAGCCGGAACCGGCGCGGGTCGTCCTTGGACCAGTCGGCGGTTTCGTTGCCGCAATTATCGCAAGCCACGTCCATGTCCACAGGGTACGGGAAGTCCCAATACTTAATGAGTTCTTCCCAATCGGAGAGAGGCTCCGGCTTCTCCTGGACTGTGGGGGCTTCGCTGACACCGAGGGCGGTCATGACTTGATCGCGTACGGCGGTCCATGCCTCGGCGGTCAAAAGCGCGCCGATGAGGTTGCCGTCCTTGTCGAAAAGTTCATTGATGTGCTGGGACATATGCTCTCCGTTAGTTCTGTTTTCGGAGCGTTATAGGCACTAGCGCCATTTAGAGCAAGAATGAAATTATAAGCCAGAGAGGAGTCATATATGTCATTGACCAACAGGGGATTGGGCCGGGGACTCGACGCGTTGCTCGGCGGCGTGCGTGAAGACGAGAAAGTCACTTCCGACGCGGCCGAGGTGCGGCTCATCCCGGTGGGAGCCATTACCCCGAACCCGCATCAGCCCCGCCGCGAATTCTCCGAAGAGGCGCTCAACGACCTGACCGCTTCCATCCAGACGCGCGGAGTGCTTCAGCCCGTCCTGGTTCGTACTCTTGGCGGAGGCAAATATGAACTTGTGGCCGGTGAACGGCGTCTTCGCGCTTCCATCAAAGCGGGACTGGAGGAAATCCCCTCTCTGGTTCGGGAAATGAGCGATCAGGAAAGTCTGGCCATCGCCCTTATCGAGAACCTCCAACGCGAGGACCTCAACTCGGTTGAAGAGGCGCTCGGCTATCAGCGGCTGCAACAGGAATTCGGCCTGAGCCAGGAAGAGTTGGCCCGCCAGGTGGGCAAAAGCCGCTCGGCCGTGGCCAACTCCTTGCGGCTGCTCAACTTGCCCGAGTCGGTTCAGACCGATATTCAGCAGAACATTCTTTCCGCTGGGCATGGCCGCGCGATCATGGCCGTGAGCGACCCCGAGCCGCAGGCCGAATTGCACCGCCGTATCGCCGAAAACGGGCTGACCGTGCGACAGGCCGAAGCACAGGCGTCCTTCTACAAGCAGAACGGAAGGCTTCCTGGAGCCGACGAGGTCGGGGCTGCGTCCCCCTCCAGATCCGCAAAATCCACACCTCGCGCCGTTGATCCGCGCCTTGAGGCTTTGCAGGACGAGTTGTCCGATATGTTGGGACTTACGGTTAAAATCTCCGGCTCACCGGAAAAAGGCAAATTAACAGTAAGTTACAAGGCTGAAGATGATTTGCGGTCGGTTGCGGAAAAGTTTGGGGTCCAGTTTCAATAGGGGCACCGGACGCCATCGGCGGTGTTAAATGATCGGGATGTGAGCGGAACATGATTTTATGCGATCATGCTGTCTTTCGTCGATAATACAGCCCGTGATCGCGGCATGATTTCGATTTACCGCGAAAATATACCAACAGTAGGAAAACATTGGTTGTTTACGATATGTCACATGAACTGATTCTGGAAGCCGTCAATGCCCTCAAGGGCCACAAGGTCATGATAATCGGCGATCTCATGCTGGACCACTACCTCATGGGTGGTGTCGAGCGCATATCGCCTGAAGCGCCCGTGCCCGTGGTCAGGGTCGAGCAAGAATCCTACCTCCTGGGCGGTGCGGGCAATGTGGCCCGGAACATCGCTGACCTGGGCGGCAAGCCTCTGCTCATCGGGGCCGTGGGAACGGACGGCAACGGCTCGGTCCTTGAAGATTTGTGCAATCAGGCCGGACTGAGCACCCGCCTTATTCAGGATGGAAGCCGTCCCACCACGGTCAAGACCAGGATTATCGCGCATAACCAGCAGGTGGTCCGCGTGGACCAGGAACGGGTCGGCCCCCTCTCCCCCGCCGAGCTGGACACCCTCTTTGTCATCCTTGAAGAAAATCTCCCCGACTACCCCGTGGTCATCCTGTCCGACTATGGCAAGGGGTTCATTTCCCGGGAATTCATGGATCGATTCATGCCCCTGGTAAAGAATCGCGCCACTCCGCCGCTGGTCCTGGTCGATCCCAAGACCGTCAATTACGACCTCTACCAGGGTGTGGACCTGCTGACTCCCAACACCAAGGAAGCCAGCGAAGGTGCGAATCTTCCCGTTTCGGACCAGGAATCCGTCATTGATGCGGGACGGGCCATTTTCAGGCGTCTCGGCTGCCGGAATCTGCTCATCACTCTGGGCCCGGACGGCATGGCCCTGTTCGAAGGCGAAGGGGCTGTTCGGCATATCCCGACCTTTGCGCGCAAGGTCTTCGACGTCACCGGCGCGGGCGATACGGTCATCGCCACCACCGGCCTGGCCCTTGCGGCGGGCATGGACCTGCTCACCGCCTGTACCTTGGCCAACTACGCGGCCGGCGTGGTCGTCGCCCAAGTGGGAGCGGCCACGGCAACCCCGGATGATCTCAGGGAAACCGTCGCAGAGCTTCCCGAACCGCAGGTGACGTATTGGAAGGAATGACCATCGGCGCGTGAGCCGCAACACGGAGCGCAATTATGAAACGACTTGATTTCAGTACTGAGATACCAAGTCTTGGCGCGGCCAAGATCATGTCGCCCCTCAAGAGCGCGAGATTCGTGGATGAATCCGTGCCGGTAACGCTGATGCTCACCTCCGGCGAGCTGACCGAACTGGACACGGACATCCTGCAAAAAGACTTCGAAAAGGCCGGGCCGCGCGAGCGCATCTACTTCGACGCCTCCAAGGCTCGGTGCGCCGTGGTCACGTGCGGCGGCATCTGCCCGGGCATCAACGACGTCATCCGCGCCATCGTCAACGAGGCCCACTACCACTACGGGGTGCGCCACGTGCTCGGCATCACCAACGGGCTGCGCGGCTTCATTCCCAGGTACGGCTACGAAGTCAAGGTGCTCACGCCGGATTCGGTGTCCCACATACACCAGTTCGGCGGCACCATCCTCGGCTCGTCGCGCGGACTGCAAGACCCCGTGGAAATAGTCGATTCCCTCGATCGGCTGAATATCAACATCCTTTTCGTCATCGGCGGCGACGGCGCCATGCGTGCGGCTCGGGCCATCGTCGACGAGATATCCGCCCGTAAGCGCAACATCGCGGTCATCGGTATTCCCAAGACCATCGACAATGATATCAACTTCATAACCCGATCCTTCGGGTTTGATACCGCTGTGGAAAAAGCGGCTGAAGTCATTCAGTGCGCCCACGTCGAAGCCACGGGCATGGACATGGGTGTCGGGCTGGTCAAGCTCATGGGCCGGGAGGCCGGTTTCATCGCGGCCCAGGCGACGCTGGCCATGCAGGAGGTGAATTTTCTCCTTGTTCCGGAACAGCCCTTCTCCCTGCATGGCGAAGGCGGTCTCCTCCAGGCCGTGGAAGGCCGTCTCAAGGAAAGAAAGCACACGATAATCGTCTGCGCCGAAGGCGCTGGTCAGGATCTTCTCGGCGGCGAGCCCGAACGGGATCCGTCCGGCAATCCCAAGCTGGGCGACATCTGCGGCCTGATTATCCGCGAACTTGAGGGCTATGCCGAATCAAGGAATTTCGAGATCAACATAAAATTCATCGATCCCAGTTATTTGATTCGCTCAATTCCGGCAAATGCCGGAGACCGCGTGTATTGCGGGTTTCTTGGCCAAAATGCCGTGCACGCCGCCATGGCCGGAAAGACCGACATGGTCATCACAAGGCTCAAGTCCAGCATGGTCCACCTCCCGTTGCATCTCGTCGCCGCAGAACGCAGGCGTATCAATATCAATTCCGACTGGTGGTCGTCCGTCATGGAAGCCACCGGCCAGCGTGAGTTCCTGAAGTAGCCGAGGATCGTTTGCTGCCTCCCCCGGACCCCCATCCCCTCTTCCTTCCGAAACTTTTTGGGCCGCTGCGCGGTCGTGTGGGTGGCGCGGTGAGTTTGATCTCTTTTCGAAACAGGGATCATAGCCCTTTGTAGGAAGGTTTATGTCTTGGTTGCCGACACCCTTGCCGAAGCCACATGAAAAGTTTTGGAGGGTCCGGGGCGGCGCCCCGGGTTCCAAGCTTTCTGCTGCGGGAATCAGACATAAAAAAAGGAGCCTCGACGGCTCCTTTTTACATGCGATATGATCGCGGAAATTATTCGTTTGCGGCGAGTTTGCGGCGGACTTGTTCACAGACCTGACCGGCGTCGCTTTCCTTTTCGGATTCCATGGCGACGGCCAGGAGTTCGAAGAGCTGGTCGTAGTTGAATTCAAGGGTCAGGCTGCCGTTGCTGACGATGCAGCTCTCTTCGCGTTCTTCAAGGCGGTAGGCGCGGCGTTCGCGGGCGTGTCCGATGGCGGAGATGATGCTGTAGGCGAGCTGTTCGTCTTCGGCGCGGTAGAGCTTTTCCATGGTCAACATGCCGGTGTCGTCGTCAAAATACATTTCTTCGCCAATGAGACGGCCGGTAACCTTGAGATCCTCGCCGAAGTCATTGGGCAGGGCAACGTTCAAGATCGGGTCGCTCCCGTCATAACCGCCAACCATTCTTTTCGACATGCCGTTCTCCTTAGTCCAGAGGGAGTTTGAATTGATCCGGCTCGGCCTTCCTCTTGCCCTTGGGGGCCGAGGCCTTCATTCCACTCTCTAAAAATTCCATTAAGGCCGGTTCGGGCACCCGCCACTGGCTGCCGATCTTGACGGCCCGGATGGTGCCGTTCGTAATCAGCCGGTAGGCTGTTCTCTGGTGTACCCGCAAATAGTTCGCAACTTCCCGCACGGTAAGCAGCGTGGGCGGTCTGGGCGCATCTGAGTTGTCCATAATGTCTTAGTCCGACCTATGATGTTCATTCTTTGACATAGGGTGTCAAAGATTGTCAACAAAGTACACTGTTGTCGCTCTAAGCCTAGAGATTGTCTAGAGATTACCTTATAAAAAACAATTACAGGACGTTGTTGTTATTTAGGGATTTCATACCAGATTTCGGCTTAAAAAATAATGGGGAAAAACCACGAATCGGACATTTAAGAAACCGTTCTGCTCTCTGGTGGTGGGGAAAAAGCACGATTGGGGGAGTCGTTGTTGGATTATGGCTGTTGTTAAAATCAAAAAAAATTAATTCAGACAGTTACGAATGTTATCCTGAGGCGGAGTCGAAGGGGTTAGGCAAACGGCACAACTTTGGAGATGCCTGCGGCCGTTGAAGACGACACACGGGGCAAAGCAGCGCGGAAAGCGGCCTGAACAGGAGGAAGAGGTCCTGTAAAACACGTTGTGGTTTATTGTGGAATGGGGTTGGGCTATTTTTGAATCTCATCGACGAGGAGGACCGTGTCGTCCGATTCGTCCACTTCGTCGAGTAGAACCAGGGTGGCGTCGTCCAGGTCATGAACGAGGTGATCGGTCATCTGGGTGAGGATGCGGCGGAAGTAGCGGCGGTCATTGAAGCTCAGGCGTGTGTTGACCACAGCCTGGAGGTCGTCGATGGCGGCCATGACGATCTTGCGCAGGCTTGCGCCCATGGGGGTGAGTACGATGACGGATTGTCTGCGGTCGACCGGGTTGCGTTCGCGGACGAGGAACCCGTCGCGCTCCATCCGCTTGAGGGTGTTGGACAAGGTGGCCTGCTCCACATCCATGGACTCGTGCAGCGATTTTTGGGTTATGCCGTCCTCTTCCCAGAGCCGGAAGAACACGTCGAGATACCCCGGCTTGACGCCGTGGGGATCAAGCCGTTTCGACAGCCCTTTGGAATAGAGTCGTTGGAAACGGGACATGGCCGGGAAGAAAAGGTGCTCCGGTGCAATTTCCATGATGCCTGCGTGAGTTGGAGTTATGGAGATGGATTATATAGCACGCTGTGCTTTATTTTACAACGGAGGGTAAATGCAATGATTCAGCTTTACCGTCAAGAGCCGCCGGTATAGTGTGCCGTGGCGTATGGAACCAGGTGTCCGGCAGGGTAAAAAAGTATGAATTTGATGAAACGTTGGAACGCGCAAGGCGGTTACGGAGAGGCGCTGAGCATCGGGCTGCCGCTGGTCGTGAGCATGATTTCCAACACGGCCATGACCTTCACGGACCGCATCTTTCTCGGCAACTATTCTCTCGAAGCGCTGGGTGCCGCCCTTCCGGCCAATGTGATGGCCTTTCTTTTCCTTTCGTTTTTCATGGGCGTGTCCGAATACGTCAATGTCTTCATTGCGCAGTACACCGGCGCATGTCGCCCGGAAAGCGTGGGGCGCGCCCTTTGGCAGGGCATCTGGTTCTGCATTCCCGCCGGGCTTTTCCTGGCCTCGCTCGGATTCATCGCCGAGCCGCTGTTCCAACTGGGTGGCCACCCGGAGGAGTTGCGAAAGCTTGAGGTCGTCTATTTTCAGATTCTCACGGTGGGCAGCCTGCCCTGCCTGCTCGGGCTTTGCCTGTCCAATTTCTTTGCCGGGCGCGGCCTGACCAAGCCGGTCATGCTTATCAGCATCGGCGGCATTTTTATCAATATCCCCTTGGACTATTGCCTCATCAACGGCGTCGGCCCGTTCCCCGAGATGGGCATTGCCGGAGCGGGGCTGGCAACCGTGATCGGATTTATCGTGCCGTTGATCGTCTACATGGTGCTGATCTTCACGCCCAAGAACGAGCGGAAGTTCAAAGTCCTGTCCGGCTGGCGGTTTGACCGGAAGATGTTCGGACGGTTTCTGAAGTTCGGGCTGCCCGGCGGCGTCCAGTTCTTCCTGGATATGTTCGCCATTTCCTTTTTCGTCTTCATTGTCGGGCGGTTCGGGGCTGTTGAATTGGCTTCGACCAGCGCGGTCTTTTCCATCTACAATCTCGCCTTCATGCCCACCATCGGCCTGCATGTGGCCGCCAGCATCATGGTCGGCCAGGCCATGGGGGACGGCAATCCGGACCGCGCGGCGTTCGCCACCCATTCGGTGCTTCACCTGGCCCTGGCCTATATGTGCGTCATGGCCGTGGTCTTCTGGGTCATGCCGGAGTACCTGCTCAACCTGTTCCGCGCCAGTGGCGATGCCGGAGCCGATTTCGATGCGGTGTTGCAGATGGGCAGAACGCTCATGCGCTACGCTGCGGTCTTCACCGTGTGCGACGCCGTTGTCATTGTGTACATGGGCGGGCTCAAGGGCGCGGGCGACACTCGGTTCATCATGCTCGTCATGGGGACCGCCTCCATCGTCAGCATCGTCATTCCCATGCTCGTGCTGAACTGGCTGGGCATCACCAACATCCACTGGCCGTGGTTGTTTCTGCTTATCTACGTGATCGTCCTGGCGGTCATATTCACGGCCCGATTCATTCGTGGCCCGTGGCGGCGCATCGACCTCATAGGCCGCGACGACGGGCCTGAAATGGGTTGAACCGGGCTGTAGTGTGGGCTAGGCTTGTATAATGAGCCTGCAACATCTTGCCTCTCTCATTGCCGATCGCGCTGGTGATGGCCGCGCTGCCGTGGCCCTGTCCGGCGGAGTCGACAGCGGGCTGGCGGCGACCGCCGCGTTCATGGCGCTCGGCGACAGAGCCGTGGCCTGCACCGTGTCCAGCGAGCTGACCCCCAAGCGGGACCGGCTCCGCGCGGCTGAAGCGGCCGACCGAATCGGCATAGAACACCACGTTCTGTACATGTCCGCCCTCGCCTCTTCCGGGGTCCAGCGTAATCTTTCCGACCGTTGTTATTACTGCAAGCGGCTGGTTTTCGGCGCGATGCGCGACGCTGTCGGCGGCGAAAGCCTGTTGATCGACGGGACCAACGCCGAGGACGACCCGGCAAGACCCGGCCTGCGCGCCGTGCGCGAGTTCGGCGTGTATTCCGTCCTTGCCGACGCCGGGCTGGGCAAGTCGGAAATAAGAAGCCTTGCGCGCGAGGCGGAACTACCCAACTGGGACGCCCCGTCCGAGAGCTGTCTGGCTACCCGAATTCCCGAAGGTGTCGAGCTTGCGGCCGGGGATTTGGGCCGTGTGGCCGACCTGGAAACCTTTTTACACTCTCTTGGAGCCGACACGGTCAGGGTGCGCCCTGATAATCTGATGGCAACCGTGGAGCATCTTCCGCAGTTTGGCGGAATAATGATGAAAAATCGTGATAAGATCGTGGCCGTTGCGGAGGCGATCGGGTTTGGATCATGCCGATTCAGGGAGTGGAGCTGATGAGCCTGGACCGTCTTCTCGATGAATTCGAGGCCGGGCATGTGTCGCGGGAGAAATTGAAGAAGGAGCTGCTTCGGCAGTCCTTCATCGAGACCGGCTGCGCCAAGATCGACCAGTTGCGCGAGCTGCGCACAGGCGGTCCCGAGGTGGTCTACTGCGCGGGCAAGAGTCCCGATCAGGTGGCGTCCATATTCGATCATCTCAACCGGCACAACGGACGGGTGCTCGGCACCAAGGCCGAACAGGCCCACTTCGAGGCTGTGCGGGCCGTCGCAAAGGCCCGCTTCGACCCTGTTTCCGGGCTGCTCTCCATCGGTGAGCCGCCTGCCGCCCCAGCGGGCAAGGTGGTGATTGTTTCGGCCGGCACTTCGGATATGCCTGTTGCCGAAGAGGCGGCGGGCACGGCCGAGTTTCTGGGAAGCCGCGTGGAAAGGTATTTCGACTGCGGCGTGGCGGGCATCCACCGGCTCTTCTCCGTCATGGAGGAGCTTAACGGCGCGTCTGTGATCGTGGCCGTGGCGGGTATGGAGGGCGCCCTTCCCTCCGTTGTCGGGGGGTTGGCTCTGCCGCCCATCGTGGCGGTGCCCACCAGCGTGGGGTACGGGGCCAGTTTTCAGGGCCTCGCCGCCCTGCTGACTATGATGAATTCGTGCGCCCCGGGCATCGGGGTGGTGAACATCGATAACGGCTTCGGCGCGGGGTATCTCGCGCACAAGATCAACATGCTGGCGTGCGTCGCCGGCACGGATGACAACATATGAACACGGTATATCTCGACTGCTCCACTGGAGTGAGCGGCGACATGCTCCTTTCGGCCCTGAGCCACGCCCTTGAGGAGTGGCGCGGACCGGGCCGGGGATTTGACTATCTCGAAGGCGAATTGACTCGCCTCGGACTCGACGGCTTCGGCCTTGAATGGACCGAGAAGCGGATCGCGGGCATCCGCACCATGCACGTGGACGTGCTCCAGACGCGGGAGCAGCCCTTGCGCCATTACACGGATCTGTGCCGGATCATCGGGGAAAGCGGTCTGGGCGGCCGAGCCGGAGCCCGAGCCATCGAGGCGTTGCGTCTGCTTGGCGAGGCCGAGGCCAAGGTCCACGGGGTGGATTTGGAACAGGTGCATTTTCATGAAATCGGGGCTGTGGACACCCTTGCGGATATTTGCGGTTCCATGATTCTCCTGGATGCGCTGGAGGCCGATCGGGTGGTTTGCAGCCCGGTTGATCTCGGGTCCGGTTTCGTGGACTGCGCACACGGCAGAATGCCTGTTCCCGCACCGGCTTGCGCGGAACTTGCCAAGGGGCTGGCCACCTTCGGCTCCGACTGCTCAATGGAGCGCGCCACCCCCACCGGCCTGGCCATCTTGCGGACCGTTGCGGAAGGTTTCGGTCCCCTGCCCCTCGGCACCCTCCTCGGCGTGGGCTACGGTTCGGGCGGACGGTCCTCGGATGAACAGCCAACCTATGTCCGGGCCATGGTCCTGGCGAAGGTTTCGGAATAACGGCCGCGGAGTGTCATTGTGCGTGACGACATCAGGGTAATCATCGCCAGATATCGCGAGGACGTGTCCTGGGCCGACAGGTTGGGGTTCGATCACGTGATCTACGACAAGGGCGGCGATTGCGGTCCGTCGGCCCGCGTCCTGCCGAATATAGGGCGGGAGGCTCACACCTATTTCAGGCATATCGTGGCCGAATATGATGCCCTTGCTCCGGTGAACGTTTTCTTGCAGGGCGACCCCTTCGATCATCTTGATGATCGCGGTCGGGCGACGGTCGAGACTCTGCGGGAGCGTCTCGAAGACGTGGCGGACAGGCGTGTGCCCTTCAAGGGGCTGGCCTGGTTCAAGCTCAAAAGCGACGCGCTGGGCAGGCCGCACGACCTGCGAAAGCCCGCCAACAAGGGCCGCTGGGCCGGTTGGGGGCGCGACATTCCGGTGGGCGAGGTGTTCGAGCGTATTTTCGACGCGCCCATGCCGCGCGAGATCGTCTGCCGGGCTCCGACGGGCAACTTCTGCGTGACCGGCGAACGCATCCGCACTCGCCCCAGGGCGTTTTATGAGTTCTGTCTCGGGCTCACCGAGGCCGATCCGCGCGACGAGCGCAACACGGGCCACGCCTTCGAGCGGCTGTGGCAGCACATCTTCAACGGCAACACGGCCTGGAATCGGGATTTGTATACATAGAGGAAGACCTACATGCTGCCCCTGAACCTGACCATCGCGGTTTCGTCTCTTTCGGCCCACAAGCTGCGCGCCGTGCTCGCCATGCTCGGGGTGTTCCTGGGCGCGCTGGCCTTTACCGGGGTGCAGCACGTTTCCAAGATCATGGTCCGTCAGGCCGAAATGGAGACCGAAAAGCTCGGCCCCAATCTCTACGCCGTGCTGGCCGGGGCGGTCCGCTTCACCCGGGGCGGAGCCATGCGGATTTCCGGCGGCTCGCGCAACTTCGTTCTGTCCGACGCCCAGGCGCTCATCGACTCCGTGCCCTCGGTAATCGACGGCACGCCCTTCGTCACAACCACCATGACCGTGCGCGGCGGCGGCAACGCGGTCGATGCCCAGATTATGGCCTGCTGGCCCAACTATCAGGACATCCGCAGCTTTCATCCGGACATAGGCCGTTTCTTCAGTTTGCGGGAAGTCGAGGATCGGGCAAAGGTCTGCGTGCTCGGGCGCAAGATCGCCCAACGTCTGTACGGCAGACCGGAAGCCGCCGTGGGGCGCGATCTATATATGTTCCGGGCCAGCTTCCGGGTCATCGGGGTCATGGAGGAAAAGGGGCGCGACGTGTCCGGCACCGACCAGGACGAAACCCTGCTCTTGCCCCTCTCCACCTACATGCGCCGGGCCAGCAACCAACAATGGCTTTCCGGGGTCTATCTGCGGCTGGCCAAGGATGCCGGGCTGGACATGGTCAATGAATCGGTCAACGCGATCATGCGTGAGCGGCATCGGATCGACCCGGGCGAGGATGACGATTTCAGCTCCATGTCCGCAGCCGACGCCATCAAGCTGCAACGGCAGGCCTTGAACCTGATGACCACCCTGGGCGGAATCACCTCGACCATATCGTTCGCCGTGGGCGGCATGGGCATCCTGTCCATCATGATCCTGGTGGTCCGCTCCCGCCGCGTGGAGATCGGCGTTCGCCGTGCCGTGGGCGGACGCAGGCGGGACATCGTCCGGCAGTTCCTGTTCGAGTCCGGGCTCATGGCGGCAGTGGGCGGCGGCCTGGGCGTGGTCGTGACCGTCATCCTCGTGCTGGTCGGGTGCACCCTCGCCGACCTGCCCATCATCATCGACCCCGCCAGCCTGGCCACCACACTGGTCGGATCGTGCCTCCTCGGCGTTGCGGCGGGAGCTTATCCCGCCTGGCAGGCCGCCAACATCGAAATTCTGGACGTGCTCAAGTCCTGATTCTGTTAGTTCTACAATATAGGGCTATTGTGGGTCTTGGTAGTTGGCTATATATCTTGCCGTGGTTGCTTTTCCGTCGTTTTCAGCTCCCTCTTTCGGTCCTTGAATCCCTTGCGCCCACTCCATGAAGAGCAAGGCCGCTACTCCTCTCCCTCTTCTCTGCGCCGGATTGCGCGGCTGTGCCTGATAGTTCAACACCGGGGCCGGTGACATCTTTTTTACGGATGTTGCGCGGTTGCGCGTGGAGAGGTAGTGTGGACGCCAAACACGAGCCGAGGAGTCGAGATGGCCGCATTTCCCCCCGTGACCCTGTTGGTCCGAAACATCGTCAATTCCGCTGACTTCTACAAGAACGCCCTGGGATTCGATCTGGCCTGGGACGGGCTTCTGGTCGGGCCCTACGGTCAGTCTCTGCGCCTTGTGGAGGGGCGGGATACCACGGCCGGGGGGTGCGTGATCGTCACCCTGGAGGTGCCGGACGTGGTCCGCGCGGTGGAGGGCATTCTGGACAACGGCGGAGGCCGCGCCGAAAAGCTCATGGGGGACGAGCCCATCTATCTTGGGCCGGATGGCGAAATGCTCTCCCTGACCGGCCGAGGCGTGCCCGGCCTGGAACGTGTGGGGCTTATCGTCTACGACTTCGACGGCGTGATGACCGATAACCGCGTGCTTACCGATCAGGAGGGGCGCGAATCCGTGTTCGCGAACCGCAGTGACGGCATGGGCGTCAACCTTATCCGCGCTCTCGGCATCGAGCAGGTCATTCTTTCCACCGAGGTCAATCCCGTGGTCAAGGCCAGGGCCGACAAGATCGGCCTGGAAGCCGTTCACGGCATCCGCGACAAGGGTGCCGCTCTCATCAATCTTGCCGAGAAAAACGGTGTTTCCGTGAGCGAAGTGCTCTTTGTCGGCAACGACATCAACGACGCTGACGCCATGGGACTGGCCGGGTTCAAGGTCGCGCCCGCCGACGCCCATCCGGCCGTCCTTGCCCTGGCTGATCTCGTCACCGAGGCCCGGGGCGGGCATGGCGTGATCCGCGAACTGGCCGACATTCTTGCCGCCGCAAGGGGCTAGCCCCGGGACGGCACGCTCCCCTGCTTCGGCAGGTCGGCGCAGGCGTTTCCCTCCTTTGACTCGCGCATTTCCATGGCCGTTTCCCGCTTTGTTCCCCGCCAACCGGCGGCGGCAGGCTATGCGGCAACAATTCCATCCTTTTCTGGACATTTTCGAGACTTTTGGTCTACGGATGAGCCATAGTCGGGTGCAGAAAGTCGTCAGCGGGAGCCGGGATCATGTCGCAAGCATCGTTCGAGAACATCTGCATATTTCACATTCTGGATGGCCTGCGGGACGGGCTGTCCCACTTCTCTCCGCCGAGCCGGGTGGCCGTGGTCTATGCCGTGGGCCGGGGTGAGCCGCCGCGCATCTGCGATCCGCAGGGTCTGCTCGAAGGCCATGAGCCCAAGCTTCAGGATTATTTTCTGTATTCGAGCCGCTGGCGCGGCAAGGAGGAGCGCATCGAGGGGTTGCGCGTCCTCAGCCCGGATGAGGTCGGATTGGACCTTGCCGGACTCATCAACCTGGCGGCGCGGTCCAACTCCATGAGCTACCAGATGTGGTTCACCGAAGAGCACCCGGACATGTGCTCCCTCGGTCCTACGCGGAGCTGGCTGGAATACGCGGCCGAGCTGTTTTCCCAGCATTTCGCCACGGGCAGCGTCCTGGGCCTGGACACCGCCGGATTCATGCTCCAGCACTGCGCCATTCACGCCATTAGGGACTACATCGTGGACGAGCGTTCCCGGCAGGGATGGCTGGACACCCAGATCAGGGTCTACCCCTTCCTGGACGCGCTTATCGGCGTGTCGGCCACCAAGGAGGAAGGCGCGGCCCCGAGGGGGCGCATCGTGGTGGTGGAACCCACTCAGCTCGATCAGGTCCGCTTCATCTGCCGGTTCCCCGACCACGAGCAGCCCAAGACCGCGAATTTCAAGCACGTCCGCAAGCTGTTGCAGGCCGTGGAGGACTCGGGCAGGGTCCTGGTCTCAAACGGAACGTCCGTGCTCGGCATCGCCATCGGCCCCATGCCCGGCGCCTACCTGGCGGCCCAGTTCTCCGGCTCCTACGGGTTCCTCTGGATTCGCGATCAACTGGTGTGCAGCTTTGGCGACGGCCGGTTCCGCTCCTCCAATCTTCGGGCCAATCTGGTCCAACTGGAAGAGCAGCTTCTGGAGACGGACATGACCATGGAGAAGCAGAACTCCCTGTTCAAGATCGTCACCACCATGGTCAACCGGGTGCGCGATCGCAAGCACGGCTGTACCCTGGTTGTGGACATGGCTCGCGAGCCCATGACCATGTCCGGCCAGCACTTGGTGGAGCCGCTGGACCTGACCAGCACCAGTCATCTCAAGCTGGCCTGCTCCCTGGCCAAGCTGGACGGAGCCGTGCACATCGGCCGGGACCTCAAGTTGCACGGCTTTGCCTGCCTCATGGACGGCCGCAGCGTGCCCGGCGAGAACCGGGCCAGGGGCGCGCGCTTCAACTCCGCTCTGCGTTTTACCGCCGAGCACGAGGAGCTTGTGGTGGTGGTCGTGTCCGCCGACCGGCCTGTTTCCATTATCAAGGACGGGGTGGAACTGACCGCCCTGTGCCACTTCCAGCACATCTGCGGCCTGCGGCGTCCCCCGCTTCTGGCCGAGTGGGTTATGAGCTGACCCCTGTCCCCTGACCATGCGCGCCGACTGGATATCCGATCCCCTCTTCTGGGTCCTTGCCCTGCCCGCTTTGGCCGTCTCCGGACTGCTCGTCCAGATGGTCCTTTCCCTGTTCCGCTGTTGCGCCTCCTTCAAGCTGCGGGGACGTCCGGTCCAGCTCAAGTGGTGGATGATTCCCGTAACATCCGCTGTCTGCGGCTTACTGTGGCTCCTTGCCGCGCTTTACGTCGTTTTTGCCCAATAGCCTCATTTTCATGGATAATCATTACGATTATCGACGTAACGAAAATACCGTTCAGTTGTAACGCGAGCGTTGCCCTCCTGTAACAAATCGGGTCGCCAAAACTGAAACCCCGCGTAGGTTCCATAACTTTGGAGCATTGCATCGAAACGGCGGGCCGCGCCGAAAGAGGGGGAAAAATGCGACTCAGCGTCAAGATGATACTGTTCTGCCTGTTGGTGGGGATTGTACCCCTGGCGGGCATGGCCGGTTACAGTTTGCACAACGCTTCGGTGAGCTTGAAGGAACAGTCCTACAGCAAGCTCGTGGCCCTGCAGGAGGCAAAGTCCAACGAGCTGGACGGGCTGACCGAGCTTTGGAACCGTGACATCACCATGTATTCCGAGGCCAAGTACGTATACAGCGCGTTGGTCAGGCTTCGGGACATCATTTTCTACGCTGCGAAACCGGGCGAGCGCATGAACCTGGCGGACGAGGATTACGCGCACGCCCTGAAACGGGTCGTCCCGGATTTCGCCCCTTGGGTCAAGGTGCGCGGTTACGCCGACGCTCTGCTTTTGGATGACACCGGGCGTATCGTCTTTTCCGTGGCCATGGGCCGCGAGTTGGGTGAGGACATCGTCAACGGCCCCATGGCCGGGAGCCGCCTCGCCGGGGCCTGGAAGCGGGCCTTGAAGGGCGAGACCGTGTTCGTCGACTTCGCCCCCTACTCGCCTCTCGACGGGCTGCCCTGCGCCTTTATCGCCGCTCCCGTCCGCCGTTATGGCGAGGGTATCGAGGGCGTGGCCGTTCTCCGAATTCCCATTGAGTCCGTGGACAGGGTCATGCGCGCCAGGGCGGGCATGGGCAAGACCGGCGAAACATTTCTGGTGGGTTCGGATGGGCTCATGCGGTCCGATCTTCATTCCGATCCCGAGGCGCACAGCGTGATCGCCTCCTTTGCCGATCCCGGTTCAGGGACCATGGATTCCGAACCGGCCCGCCGTGCGCTCGGCGGCGAGAGCGGCCGCATGGACAGCGTCGACTATCGAGGTTGCGAGGTCCTGGCCGCCTATTCCCCGATCAACGTCGGCGGTGTGGTCTGGGGGCTGGTGGCCAAGATCGATGCTTCAGAGGCTCTGAATCCGGTGCGCGGGCTTGAGAACGCGGCCATGGCCGTGGGCAGCGTGTCCGCGGCGGGTATTATTCTCATTACCTTGATTTTCTTGCGTATGGTTCTGCTAAAGCCGCTCAGGGAATTGCGTGTTTACGCAGGCCATGTGGCCGATGGCGACCTGGACGCGCGGCCCGAGGGCCGGTTCAAGGGCGAATTGGGCGAAGTCACCGAGGCCATCGAGCGGATGGTTCACAACCTGGGCGAGAAGATGCGGGAGGCCGGAGAGGCGTCGCGTCTTGCCGAGACCCGCGCCGCCGAGGCCGAGGCCGCCGTTGTCCGGGCCGAAGGGGAACGCCGAGCGCGCACGGACGCGGCCCGGGCCCAGCGCGAGGGGATGCTTCAGGCGGCCGGAATGCTGGACAATGTGGTCTCCGGAATGCGCGAGGCGTCGGCCACGGTGAACCAGGAGTCCGATCGGATCATGGAAGGGGCCAACAGCCTCAGTTCTCGCGTGGAGATCACGGCGGCGTCCATGGAGGAGCTTGCCGGGTCCATCCGCGAGGTGGCGAACAACGCCGAGACAGCGTCCAAGGACGCGGAATTCGCGCGCCAGCGCGCCCAGGAAGGGTCCGAGGTGGTGCGCCGCACCGTGGAGTCCATCGGCGACGTGTATTCCATCACCGAGCAGCTCAAGGAGCAGGTTTCCAGCCTGGGCGGCAAGGCCGATTCCATCGGCAAGGTCATGAACGTGATCTCCGACATCGCCGACCAGACCAACCTCCTGGCGCTCAATGCGGCTATCGAAGCCGCCCGCGCTGGCGAGGCCGGACGCGGATTCGCGGTGGTCGCCGACGAGGTTCGCAAACTCGCGGAAAAGACCATGGACGCCACCCGCGAGGTGGGCGGGTCCATCGCGGCTATCCAGGCCGACGTGCGCGAGAACATCAAGGGCATGGACCGCGCCGCCGAAAGGGTGGACGTGGCCAACCGTCTGGCTGGGGAATCGGGGCAGGCGCTCGGTGAGATCATGGAGTTTTTCGAGACCGTCACGCGGCAGGTGGAGACCATCGCCACCGCCAGCATCCAGCAGTCCAGCGTGGGCGAGGAGATCAATCAGGCCGTGAGCGAGGTGGACACCGTGTCCACGCAGACCGCCGGGGCCGTGGCCCAGACCGGTGGAGCCATCGGCGAACTGACCGGCCAGATCGAGACACTGTCCAAGCTCTACGGATTGTTTATGCTCCTGGGTGAAGGCGTGGTCCAGCAGCAGGTGGAAGCCCTGGCCAAGGCACCGGACCTGGCCGTGTCCGACAGACGGTTCAAGGTGTTGCAACGGGTGGTCCGGGACAATCCGAGTCTGGAGACGGCCTGGATCGTGGACTCCCGGGGCGTGCAGTCCACGGAGTTCGCTACGGCGAGTGGCGGATCGGAGAACCTGAAAGGCGGGCCGGGGTCCAGTTGGGCCGACCGCGACTGGTTCCGCGAAACCATGCGTACCGGCGAGAGTTTTATCTCGAACATCTATTATTCCGAAGCGTTGGAAGACTATTGTTTGACCGTTGCGACGCCGGTCAAGGATGGCGAAGGCCGCATCCTGTCCGTGCTGGCCGTGGACGTCCGCCACGCGGTCTAGCTGGTTACAGGCTTTCGGACGGTCCGGTCCGCGAATTTCGGCAAGGCGGCAGCGGCCGGTCTAGCGGCCGAATCGCGGACGGCGGTGAACGAGCATGGCCACCACGACAAGGGCGGCCAATCCCAAGGCCCAGGCAAGCCCGGTGACCGGCAGGACCGACCGTTCCTCCACCTTGCCCGCGGGCGGATTGACCACTTCGGCACCGTCCGGCGCGTGCAGGCCGAAGCGCGCCAGGGCCGTGCCGTCGAACCGCATCACCGGTTCGGTGGAGACGGGCAGCATCTCGCGCACGTCAACGCCGTCGAGGACTTTGATCGCCACTCTGGCCGCGTTCTCGCCGACATTCTTGGCGGGAATCATCAGCCCGCCTACCGCCCCGGAACCGAAGGCCGCGTCGTTGACGAGGAATATGGGCGAGGCCGCGCGCGCCCGGATGAGGGCCGCTATATTCTCGTTCGACACGGGGTTGCCGTCCCGATCCTCGGTAAAACGCAGGAAAAGAACCGCGCCCGATGAAGGCACGCTGGCCAGGGTGTCGCCCAGTTCTGCAAGATTCAGCTCCCCGTCGTCACCCGCCTCAAAGCCCGGGAACATGATTTGCGCCCGGTCCAGATAGGGTTCCATGGCCCGGTTTACGGCTTTTCTGATCCGAGCCGACTCGGGGGTGCCGTCCACTATGGCCACCAACAGCCGGGTCTCGGGACGCATGGCGAAGATAAGATTCACGTTTTCGCGCACGGAGCAGGTCATGGGAATGCCGGTGCAGTTGCCGCATTCGGAAAGCTCTCTCGGATTGGGGCGGTCCATGGCGCAGAAGATCAGCGGCGCGTTCGGGAACAGGTCCCTGAATTTGCGGGCAAAGGCAAAGGCGATGTCGCCCTCGGTCACAACGGCGTCGGGCGTCTTCCCGGCCATGGCTTCGGACATCCTGTCGTAGGCGGCATCAAAGGCGTCCTCGTCCGCGCTGTCGGACGGGAGAAACGCCTGTTGTACCCCCGCCCTGCTGCCCAGGCCCTCGATCAGCCCCGATGCCAGCCGCTGGTTCCAGGGGGTGGGGGCGGGGTCGGAATGGAGCAGAAGAACATCCCTGGCCAAGGCCGGGGCGCAGGCCCAGAGCAACCAGGTCAGGCACAGTACGGTGGTAAATCGGAACCGTGTAATTCGTTTGTTTTTCAATCTATCCTCGATCGTCAGCTTTCGGTAACTGTCGATAATCCGAGTTCTTGTCCAGCCATATCAGGCCGTGCAGACCCGGTTTCGGCCCGTGTTCTTGGCTTTGTAAAGGGCGGCGTCGGCGGCTCCGATCAATTCGCTTGCGGACCACCCCACCTTCATGCGGGCCACGCCCATGGACACGGTGAAGCCGATGGAATCGTCCGCCAGCTTGCCGTCGGTGCGGACCCGGAAGTCGTACCGCTCCACATCCTTCCGCAGGGCTTCGGCATTGGTGACGGTCCGGGTCAGGTCCATGCCCTGCACGACCACCATCAGTTCTTCGCCCCCGTAACGGGCAGCGAACCCTTCGTATCGGACGGCGTGCGTGTCGACGATGTGAGCCAGGGCGCGGAGAACGTCGTCACCCGCCTGATGGCCGTATGTATCGTTGACGTTCTTGAAGTGGTCCACGTCGATCATCATCACGGCCAGCGGCGTGCCGGTCCGGGCGAATTCCTCGGCCGTGACCTTGAGGTGCACTTCCAGGGAGCGCCGGTTATGGAGTTGGGTAAGCAGGGGATCGAAGTCGGCGGTCATCCGGAAGTGTTCGGCCTTGGCGTTGAGCGCCCTTGCCTCCTCCCGGAATTCCTCGATGAGTTCCTTGAACATGCCCCGCACCCGGGACACGATCAGGGATTTCTGGCTCCCGTCCCGAAGGACCTCAACGGTCTCTTCGCGGAAGGAGTGGAGCCGCTTGTCCTGGCGTTCGTTGGCTCCGTGCATGGACGAGACTATCTCGTTCATTTCGTTGATGAGGACCGCTGCGGTGCGCTTTTCCTGGGCCAGGGCCTCCTCCAGCTCCAGTGCGCCTATGGTCTGGAGCAGATACCCGTCGAGCAGGCCGACGACCGTTTCCAGCCGTTTTTCCGAAAAGTCGTTCTGCATGAGCTGTTCGCATATCTCGAACTGTATCTCGGATTTCTTGTCGTCGGAGTAAATGGACAGGCGGGAGAGCAGGTTCCGGATAAACAGGATGACGGCTATCCAGTCCGCTTCGTTGGGGTTGCCGGTTTCACGGAGATTCTTGAACAGGAGGTCGAGCTTGCTGGAGCTTGTGGACATCGTAGCTGTCTCCCGGTGTGAGCGGCTCTGAATTTGCCCGGCCGACCGGTCGACCGGGAGAAAATGACGCCTATACAGTCTGATAGCACCGGTCGGCGATCCGGTTCAAGGGGAAAGGGAGAAAAGTGCGGGGCGCAAAAAAGTGCGCCTTGCCGGGTTATCCGGCGGGCATCAGGGCCTGACATTTCAAATTATGCACTTTATGACGGCCTGGTGCGGGTATTATTGGCGCACGGTGCTCTTTCTGGGAGCGGGGCGACTCCATTCGCCATATGTCTTATCGAAACAATCGGCGTCTATTTCCTCCCATCCTCCGTCTCAGGTTCTTCGTTACCCTCATTTCGAGGTCCTTTACCTTTGATTCAAATATACGCTCCCCGGAAAATGGGCGCAAGAGGTTGGGCCGAATAATCCGCCTGGTAGGCCGCAACCATTGGTCGGGCTTGAAGATAAAAGTGCTTTTTTTTCGGGAAAGGGGGGCGGTCACCGCCCAGGGACACGCATTCCGTAGAAGGTCCAATTATGACAGAATATTATCCCTGTGTTCAAAAGGCAAGCACAAAGGGTCCTCCGGGGAGGATCGGGGCGGCGGGCAGGAAAAAAGAGGGACTAGTCTTCTTCGAACGGGTCGCTGATGAGGTCCAGAACCCTGGCATGGTCGAGGCTGTGGGCGGCGTTCCCCTTCCCGGCCAGATCAAGTCCCAGCGCGTCCAGGTTCGCTTCGGCCTCGGCAGCTTCCCGGCGGCCCAGGTTACGGGTTACGGCGGTCATGGCGTCGTCCAGGCTCTCGGTAGCCCGGGCCTTGAGCTCCTGTATGCGTTCGCGGGAGGTTCCGACAATGGATTCGTGGGGCGGGATGGATTGTATAGCGGGCATATTCGTCTCCTTCTTGTTGGCTGGCCCGATAAACAGCAAGACCCGTGCTGACTAAAAAATAGTATATAAATTCGAGCTATTGTATTTCTATCCCTTATCCGGGGCGGCAGGTTTTTCCGCTTTTCGGACCGGAACGAAGAACAGGGTCAGGATCACGAGGCCGAAGAACGCGGCATAAATTCCGGCGAACCAGGCCGGATCGATGTCGGGAAACAACACCCGGCCCAGCCAGTATTGCACGCACGAAACAGGTTCTCCACCCTCTTGGCCGGCAGCGCGGCGCAGGGCCGCTTCCCATTTGGTCAGGGGGCACAGGCTGCCTGCAACGGTTTCGGACAGGACAAAGCCCATGAGGGCCGCGTGGGTCCATCGGAACCATCTGTTGCGCGCGAACCTCCATCCGGCCGCTGCCCCGATCCATATGGCGGGCAGGCCCAGGACGATGAAGGCCGCGACCGCGAAATGGACGGCCAGCACGACGTCCGCCCAGAAGGCCGGTGCGCCGTCCGTCATCGGCAGTGGCCCGGCAGCCCTGCCAGGAATCGGCGGAACCCGTCCGTATAGCCTGGGGACGTCAGAAAGCCGTGGTTATGGTCTCCGGTCAGTCCCCAGAACAACTTGGGACCTTCGTATGTCTCGTACAGCTCCCGGCCCATGGCGTAGGGCACGAGCTCGTCGTCGTGGCTGTGCAGGAACAGGGCGGGCGTCCGAACTTCGGACAGGGCGCGCACGCTGTCGTATCGATGCTGGATCAGCCAGCGGACCGGCAGCCAGGGGTATCGCTTCGCCCCCATGTCCGTTAACGAGGTGAAGGTGGATTCCAGAATTAGTCCGCCGGGTTCTCCGCCTTGCCGCGTCAGGTCCGCCGTCAGCCGTGCCGCCACGCCGCCGCCCAGACTGCGCCCGAACACGATAATGTCGCGCGGCTTGACGTCGCGGATATTCACCAGCCAGTCCCACGCCGCCAGCGCATCGGCCCTGGTGGCCTTTTCCGATGGCCTGCCGCCGCTTTGCCCGTATCCTGAGTAGTCGAAAACCAGCACGGACAACCCGAGATCGTGAAATATCCTGTACGATTCCATCAGGTGGGAGATGTTGCCCCCGTTGCCGTGGCAGAACAGCAGGACCCGCTCCGCGCCCTCGCAGGGCAGCCACCATGCGTGAATCCTCGTGCCGAGCGCGTTTTCCAGCCACACGTCCTCGAATGCCAGCCCGTTTCCGTCCGGCGTATCCGCCAATTCGTTCCTCGGGCAATAGACCAGTCCGTTCTGGGCGCAGAACACCCATGCCGCCATGCCTCCATAGACGGTCCCTGCGACCGCTGCTATCTTCAAAATCGTCCACATGCCGATACCATACACCGCGCTGCCCTTTTGTGCACCCTTTCCATTTTTCCGGCCTTGATTTACCTTGCGCCCATGGACATCGCAGGCATCATTCTGGCCGGGGGGCTCGGCACCCGCATGGGCCGCGTCAAGAAGGCGTTTCTGACCATTCGGGGCCAAACCATTGTCGACCGGCTTCTCGCCGTCTACCGTCCCCTGTTCTCCGAAATTCTCATCTCCGCCCGCGATCTCGACGATTTCGCCGACTACCCCTACCCTCTCGCGCCGGATAAATACGAGGCCCGTTCCTCCCTGACCGGCATCCACGCCGGGCTGGTCGCCATGCGCGCTTCGCACGGCTTCATGGCCGCCTGTGACGGGCCGTTTCTTCAGCCCGGGCTGGTACGCGCCCTTCTTGAACAGGCCGCCCCGGAAGACGACGTCGTCATTCCCCTCAAGGATGACGGCTACGTCGAACCCCTCTGCGCCGTCTACTCCAAGCGGTGCCTTCCGTTCATCGAGGCGCAGCTTCAGCGCGAAAACTACCGCATCATCGGATTCTTCGATCAGGTTCGGGTCAGAAAAGTTCCGATCTCCCTGCTCCGCCAGGGCGATCCCCACCAAGTGTCCTTCTTCAATGTGAACACCCCCGACGACTTGAGGCAGGCCGAACGTCTGGCCGAAGAACTCGGGATTTAGGCGGGCTAAAGGTTGGAGGCAGATGATATGCCTCCGGCCCCCCATCTCCTCTTCCTTCCGAAATTTTTTGGAGCCGCTTCGCGGGCAGTCGGTTTGCGCCGCTCTTCTGGTCAGTCGGCTTGCGGCAGGATGACGATATCGGCTCCGTCCATGCGGATTTCGCCGTTGTCGGCCATCTTGCGCAGTGTGCGCGACAGGGCTTCCGGGGTGATGCCGATGATTTTGGCAAGTTCGCGGTGAGAGAGATCAAGGGTTACGCGGCCGTCACGGTGTCGGCTTTCGAAGTAGGCCATGAGCCTGGACGGGACCTGTTTGAGGGACAGGGAGTCGATCATGTTCATGGCTTCCTTGAGCCGCCGGGACATGACCCGCATCATGGTCAGGAGGATGGTCGGGTCTTCCCGGACGAGCCGTTCGAACTCGGGAGGCCGAATGAAGAGGACGCGGCTGTCTTCGAGCGCGCCTAGGTTGGCGGGCAGCTTGCCGTCGGAAAAGGTGGAGCAAAGGCAGAAGGGTTCGCCCGGGCCGAAGACGAAGATGGTCTGCTCCTTGCCGTCCTCGGCCAGCCGGAAGAGTTTGACCTGGCCGGACAGGAGCACGTGCAGCCCCTGGGCCGAGTTGTCCTCGCTGAAGAACAGGGATTTTTTCGGAAAGCGCAGGACTTCGGCGTGTTCGGCCAGCCTGTCGAGCTGGGCCTCGTCGAGTTTGGCGAAGATCGGAAACGCGCTGATTTCGTTCTTGAGGTCGAGTGGCTGCATGGGAAAATCCGAAAATTGCTGAATGTTGATCGAGATCAATGCCGCCGGTCAGCCGTGCGTCTATCTTGGGGGCCAGAACGACAAAAAGCAAGGAGGCCACCCATGAGCGCAACCATCCACTGCCCCTATTGCAATGCCAGCCGGGGGACGGGCGATTTTGAAAGCTACGCCCCCTTCTACGTCAATTGCGAGGAATGTTCCAGGCGGTACATCGTCGAACCTGTGCGAAGCGGCGTCGTCGTTTACCGCGACGGCGAAGCCCCCTGCTGCTCCGATCCCGATTGCCGTGAGACCGAGATGGCCGGTTCGGGCCAGGAATAGCCCTCGGCAAGGAGTCTCTTATGTTCAAGATGTTGCAGAAACTGACCAAAAACCTGATCTATGCCATCCCCGCGATGATGCTCGCCGGGTTCGTCTACGGCCTGTGGGCGGACACCGGCTGGCTCAAGGCGGCCATCGTCCCGTTCACCTTCCTCATGGTCTATCCCATGATGGTCACGCTCAAGATTCGCAAGGTTTTTGAGGGGGGCGACGCCAAGGCGCAAATCCTGACACAGCTCATTAATTTCGGGCTGACTCCCTTCCTGGCCTTCGGCGTCGGCCTCCTCTTTTTCCGCGACAACCCGTACATGGCTCTTGGGCTGCTGCTCGCCGGGCTGGTGCCCACCAGCGGCATGACCATATCCTGGACCGGGTTTGCCAAGGGCAATATGTCTGCCGCAGTGAAGATGACGGTCATCGGGCTCATCGCCGGATCGCTGGCCACCCCGCTCTATGTCCAGGCCCTCATGGGCACGGCCATCGAGATGCAGATCTCCGCCGTGTTCAAGCAGATTCTGTTTATCGTCTTCCTGCCCATGGCGCTCGGCTATCTGACCCAGCGGTTCCTGGTTAAACGGTATGGGCAGGAGCGGTTCCAACGCGAGTTGGGGCCAAAGTTCCCCGGCCTGTCCACCGTGGGCGTGCTCGGCATCGTTTTCGTGGCCCTGGCGCTCAAAGCGAAAACCATTGCGGCCGCTCCCGGCGTGCTGCTCGATATTCTCGTGCCTCTCGTTCTCCTTTACGGCGTCAATTTCCTGATTTCCACTTTCGTGGGCAGATCGCTTCTCCCGCGTGGCGATGCCATCGCCCTGGTCTACGGATCGGTCATGCGCAACCTGTCCATCGCCCTGGCCATCGCCATCAACGCCTTCGGTGCGCAGGGCTCCGACGCCGCCTTGGTCATCGCCATGGCCTACATCATCCAGGTCCAGTCCGCCGCCTGGTACGTCCGCTTCACGCACAAGGTTTTCGGCCTTCCCGAAGAGCTTGCGCAACCGGCCTGACGGCTGGTTGAGGGTGCCTCCGGCGGTCGGGGGAAGGGGAGGAAAAACCCTTTGAAAAGGGTTCTTTCCTCCCCTTCCCCCGAACCCCCATCCCCTCCTTTTCCCGAACTTTTTGACGCCGCTTCGCGGAGGGGTTGACCCTCAGGAAGTGCTTCTTCTCTAAAAACTATCATCGGGTCGGGAAACCTGTTTGTGAAGGAGCGCTACTTAGCGCGTCCGTCCGCTCTCCGCGAAAGCGGCGACAAAAAGTTCTGGACGCCGGAGGCAAAAAAAAGACCAGCCCGACAGTGATGTCGGGCTGGTCTTTTATATCGCGTTGATGGGCGGTTAGTCCCAGGTGCGCTTGTCTTCGATGGGCCGGATCTGCGGGGGCAGGGTTCCGGGGGCGAGGACCTTGAGGATGGGGCGCAGCTTGATCTTCTCGCGGAAGAGATGGAGCAGCTCGTCCTCCTGGTTGAACTGGCCCGCCTCGATGGAGAGGATCATCTCGTCGATGCCGCCGGGGTTGGTGACTTCGATCTGCCAGCGTTTGACCTCTTCGAACCGGGCCATGACCTGCTCCACCTGGTGGGGGTAGACGAACATGCCCTTGATGCGGGCGGTGGTGTCCACGCGGCCGACGATGCCGCCCAGGCGCGGGGAGGTGCGGCCGCAGGCGCACGGGGCGCGGTCCAGGTATCCGAGATCGCCAGTGGCCAGTCGGATGAGCGGGTAGGTGCGGTTGAAGGCGGTGACCACGATCTCGCCGACTTCGCCGTCCTTGAGCGGAATGCCGGTGTCGGGGTGGCAGATTTCGACGTAGGCGCGGTTGGACAGGTGCAGTCCGGACTTGTGGAAGCATTCGTAGCCGATGCAGCCCACGTCCGCAGTGCCGTAGCCCTGGCGCATGATGCAGTCGAATTTCTTTTCCAGGGTGGAGCGCATCTTCTCGGAGAACTTCTCGCCGGTGACGAAGGCCACTTCGAGGAAGAGGTCCTTGCGCAGGGACAGACCGGCCTCTTCTGCCTTCTGGGCCAGGTGCATGAGGTAGCTGGGAGTGCCGACGTAGCCGGTGACGCGCAGCTTCTGCATGATCTCGATCTGCGAATTGGTGTTGCCGGGACCGGCGGGTACCACGGCGCAGGACAGGTTGCGCAGGGGTTCCTCGAACATCAGTCCGGCGGGCGCGAGATGGTAGTTGAAGGTGATCTGGGCCAGGTCGCCGGAGCGGAAGCCCGCGGCGTAGAAGCCTTCGGTCCATCCCCAGTAGTCCTCGGAGCGGTCTTCGGGGTCGAAGATCGGGCCGGGGGAGAGAAATACGCGCTGGAGCTCGCCCAGGTCCTTGGTGAGCAGTCCGCCGAGGCGGGGGCCCATGGACTGGAGGAAAATGAGTTCCTTTTTCTTAATGATAGGGATATGCTTGAGGTCGTTCAGCGTGCGGAACTTGTCCACATTGAACTGCGCGCGGTCGAATCGCTTCTTGACGTCTTCGGAATATCGATAGGCGTAGGAGAGCAGCTCTTTCAACTGCAACTGGCAATACTGCCTGCGCTCGGACTCGTCGAGCACCTCGCGGCGGGAGTAAATTCCCTCGGTGCGGTCTTTTCGTGTCATATTTGTGCTCCTTGGTGGCTTGATTCCAATAACGGATGGGAGCGGGAATATAACACGGCAGATTTTTTTTGCAAGAAAAACTTTAAATTTGCAGATATTCCGGCAAGTTGCAAGGTAAAGATTAAAGATGGCCGAAGTTTTAAAATGTGCTTGACACCAGAAGGCCAAATGGATACTCATACGTTCCCTAACGGGTCGTTGGGTCGTTAACTCAGTTGGTAGAGTATCTGCCTTTTAAGCAGAGAGTCACTGGTTCGAGCCCAGTACGACCCACCAAAATGCGTCCCCATCGTCTAGTGGCCTAGGACTCCGGCCTCTCACGCCGGCAACAGGGGTTCAAACCCCCTTGGGGACGCCACGTAAAATCAACGGGTTACATCGAAAGATGTAGCCCGTTTTTTGTTTGCGTGGCTCGTCCGCGTGGCTCGAGCGCCACGTCAGCATCACCGGACCAACTTCAGGGCAGGCGGTTCCCTGTCCCCGTCATCCCGCCAGGCCGCATCCAGGGCGTCCACCGCACCGGTGCTTTTCTTGACCTTGTGGATGTACCGCTGGGTCGTCGCAATGGACTTGTGACGAAGCAACTGCTGCACTTCCACGATGGTCGCCCCGTTATGGATGGCGATGCTGGCGGACAGGTGGCGGATTCCGTGATAACCGAAGTTCCTCACGCCGACATCGGCGCACAGCCGCCGCAGCCAGCGGTTGTTGATGTCCAGAAGGCCTTCGAACCGGCTTCCGAACACCAGTTCCTCGTCCCTGGACATCAGCTTCCATTCCGCCAGGTGCGCCCTGAGCATGCCGGAAATGGGCAGCTCGTCGAACTCGGCATTCCCGCTTCTGCGCTTGTTGGTCCAGAAACCGATCATGCCCGTGGCCAGATTGACTTCCGACCACTTGAGCTTCCACAGTTCGCCCCGACGGGCAGCCGTGTGAAACGCCAGCAGAAGCAGTTGCTGTTGCAGGGGTGTCGCCGCATCCACGGCCTTGCGGAAGTCCTCCAGGGGCGGAACCCACCTCGGGTGACGCTGCTCGGGGAACTTGTCCACGGATCGGAACGGATTCGTCTTGTCCATTCCCAAATACCGCGCACCCCACTTCCAGGCGGCGGCAAGGTTTTTCCTGTCCCGATTGGCCGTGTTCCCCGTGGTCTGCTTCTTGAGTCGGCTCAGATGGTTCAGGGCCACCACGGGGCTGATCTCATGAACCAGCTGTGTCGGTCTTGCCGTCATTTCGAACAAACGCCGAAACGCAAGGCGCTTATCCGAGCAGCTTCCCTTGGACCATGTGGCCGTGGCGTAATCCATGTAGGCATTCGCCCAATCCCCGGCCAACACTTCCAGGCCCACGCGATGCATGTCCTTTCGTTTTTCCGCATCGGCGAGCTCCAAGGCTTCTCGGGTCTTGTTTTCCCATTTTTCCGCGTCTTTCATTTTGTCAAAGAGCTGGGTGCGCCTGATCTGAGGCGACCCGTCGGTGGGTGTGTACCGCACGGCCCCACGCCACCGCTTTCCTTCCTTGTAAGGCATTGTCTTTTCTCCTTATAGGGAAGGCCGCTTACCGGGATTCACGCTGCCATAGCTTGTGTTTGTCGGTCAAATTCTTCCGCTGCCGTTTTCTGACCGTGGGGTCATCGGCTGGCTGATCCGACGTCCCCACTGTGTTCCGTACCAGGTAGGCGTCCACGTGTTCCCGGTGAAACCGGATACCACGTTTCCCGACAACGAAAGCCTTCAAGTGAGCCTTCATGTCGTTGCGCCTTACCAGGCTTTCGGAACATCCCAAAAGCTGGGCAACTTGTTTAACCGTCAACACATCTTCCACGTTCACGACCTTCAACCGGTTTCGTCGAGCCGGACATCCTGACGCTCAACACACCAGTTCAACACTCTCGACATGAGCAAAGTCAAACGGCTGGAGGGGGAAAAGAATAAAAAACGACCCCGCCGGGAAATGGCGGGGCCGCATCTAATAGGAACTGCCCAGGTAGGCGTTCGATATGTCGCGGCGACCGGGGGAATGCCCTGCCGCTTCCTCGATGGCATCTCGTGCTTCGTTGTCGAGCCGGGGCCATTCGTCCCCGGCCGTTGCCTGAGCATTCACCTGGAACGCTTGCACGCTACCGTGCTGGTTGGGCGGCTCAAAGCCCGCGTGATTCACATACATTTGATGAAACCTTTCGTGCCGAAGACCGTGCAAGGTTCCTCCGGCATTCTTACCGGCAAGGCCGTGTTTCCTGGCCGCATAGTCCAGCCGGTGCAGCCAGTTGTCGCCCATGCCCTCGGGCATGAGGTTGTGGAGACCCTTCCTGTTGGAGGGGGACACGTATTCCTCGGCTCGTTCAAGAGCCGCTTCCTGTTGCCGGGACAGACCATGCAGGGTCCGAGGCCTGCCGCCCTTTGTCCCGTACTGAACGAGAAGGCTATGGTTTTCCCGGTCCCAATCGTTGGGCAGGTCCAGCTTGGCCGATTCTTCCCGGCGCAGCCCGAGCTCATACATCAGCTCGATCTGGACCGCCGCCCGGCCTGCATGCCGGAACGACGCGTCGTTCCGCATGCCGGCCAGGGATTCTTTAACCATTTCCGGGATGACCGCGCGGGAGGCCTGATTGGCGATGGAGCCGCGCCGCACCCCGAAGGTCGCGTTGCTATTGCTGATATTGTCGTTCTCGTAGGCACGGCAGACGTGGCGGGCAGCGGCGAAGACTTCGGCAATCCTGCCGTCACCCACGCCGTCCGCACGCATGGTGTCCGCCACGCTCTGGAAGTGCCTGTTTGTCACCTTGGTCCACTTCTCGACCCCCATGTTCGCTTGGCGCAAAACATCGACGAAGTGACGGGCCGTCTGGCGGATTCGGTGTTGTTTCGATTTTGGCCCGGACAAAGTTGCCCGGTTCGCCGCAAACTTGAGGCTATCGGATTTTCCCATTGGAATTCTCCTTCCGTTAAAGGTTCGGGGCAGCGCCCCGGGGCCAAGCAGATCGGACTTTTCCCGTTATCCGGGAAAGACCTGCCTGTGGCGGTAAACCCGCCACGCATCACCAGCTAAGGGAAGAATGAATGCCCGTTTCCCATTGGAAGAAGATTCCGGAAGACCCAGTCAATAAGGGGTGCTGCCCCGCAAGCGCATACGTCTTGCGGATAGAGTGGCAGCCGTAGGGGAAGTGCGGCAATGACAAGCGTAGATACTTGCCATTCCACCATCGGCGGGTGCTGCGTTACAGCCTGCGTGTTTGGATTCTGAAATGGCCGTTTGTTTGGAAAACGGCGCGTGGATCGTTGAAGCTCAAGGCTTCTTCATGCGTCATCAGTTCAGACTAACGTCGTGAACTTATGACGCGCGGTAAGTGCGTTTCACCTCCTTTTGGTTACGGAATTATCCGGTGGATATGCCCCACAATACGACGTCACCAAACCCTCGCGCAAGCTCCGGCGGCACGATTTCTTCCCCTCCCGCCGATTTTCCGCGAGCGTGACACAAGCAGCCGCCGGGGCAAGGCCAAGCCCTTCGGGCGGACGCTTCGCGGTCCGGCCTTGCCCCGACGACTTTACTTGCGTCGTGATAACCGCAGGCGACGGCGAGAGGGATGGCGGATTCGGCTCCGGCTCAAGGGATATTCCCTGGCCCTTGCTCTCGCATCCCCCCCCAGACAAAACAACAAATTCCTTGCTACTGATTATTAACTTGTTTATTAATTTGATTAATCAACTACCTTACTTACTACTAATAACTACGGTAGTTGATTAACTGGCCACTACGGATACCGCCATAAGCATGGGGGAAGCTGATGCCCGAGTCGACAGTCTTCAATAGGAACCGAAGTGCGTTCTGGATGCGCGTCAATGAAAATGACGATGGCAGCCTCAATTTCTTCGTCTCTCAAGATGTGGTTGCTGTGGTCAAATATCATTTCCCTGAACTGGGGCAGGCAAGTCCGACTGGTTGGAAGCAGGGAAAAAACAACACTAGTAATATTTGGGTGCCCGCAAACAGAGTAGCTCAGGTTGATGTTGCTATAATTAAGCAGTGGGCTCAGTTCGCTGGCAATCAATGCGTTTGGCTGAAGCTGGGCAATCAGCTGCAAAATCATTTTTCTGGCTCAGAAGTCGATTATTGTATAGCAGGCGACTTTAACTTTACCACCGATGGGTCCGGCACTATTGGGCCGCGAAGTGTGTTGGGGGAAGCAGAATTTCAACTCAAGTATCACCTGGGCGAACTGACTCAAGAGAAAAAGCAGGAGTACTGTGCCGTGATGTCGCAGTCGGTGTTGGAGGCATTTGAACTCTTGCCCTTGCGGGGTATTGGTACTCCAAAGAGTCCGGTTGTTTCTCCCATTCCCGCTCAGGAGGGGTCGAGCAAATTAGCCTGGGCTTTCGCAAAACATGTGGCAGATCGTAAAGGGGTCGGCTTCATCGAGCCTCGTCTTTTGATTCAAAAACCACAGATGAAGCAGCTGACCATCCAGCAGAAAGTCGCAGCATGGACAACGATCTACCAGACAGCCAATTCTGTCGCTCTCGACCCCGCGAGTGTTCACGGACGGGATGTGGTAGTCATTGATGATCTGTACCAATCAGGCATCACGATGTGGGCCTACGCAAAAGCCCTGACGAGTGCCGGGGTTCGTAGTGTTTTTGGCTTGGTTTGCGTAAAGTCAATGAGGGATAGCGATAACCAATGATTCAAACAATTCTCCAATTCATCCAAGCGAAGGGATCAGGCGAAGCAGCCCTTCGGCGTCTACTTACCTATGCTGTGACTCATGGTGAGAATGCTGCCCTGGAGATCTGTTCGTCAGCTCATTCTCTTGCTGCGGAGATTGGCGTAAAGCCTGATGTGGCCCACAATATTGTGGACGCTCGAATTGAGGCGGTCAAGATTGCTGAAGAGCTTGAACATTATGGCGTGAGTGTCATCTGGAACGGATCCCCTTCCTATCCTGAACGGATAGAGAAAATTCTTCAGTCCGATGCGCCACCGGTGCTTTTTATCCAAGGGAACCAGTCACTTTTTGACGAACCGGGGGTGGGGTTTTGTGGTTCGAGAAAGGCTTCAGATAAAGGACTGGCGATCACTGGACGATGTGCGTTGCAGCTTGCCAAAGAGGGAATATGCGTAGTGAGTGGCTATGCGCATGGCGTTGATATAGCGGCCCACAAAGCTGCCATGGAGAATGGCGGAACTACGATTTTCGTCCTCGTGGAGGGAATTCTTCGTTTCCAGAAAAAACGAGATGTTGCCAACCTCTTATCGGCCAGTAACCACCTAGTGGTATCCCAATTCCCTCCGCGTCTCACATGGAGTGGCCGGAACGCAATGAAACGAAACAGCACGATCATCGGCCTCTCTGATGCGATGATTCTCGTTGAATCGGGGTTGACCGGAGGCACGTTCGCAGCCGGAGAGGAAACTCTTAAACGCAAAAGGCCTCTGTTTGTAATCGATTTCGCAGAGCCAGGTCCTTCTGCTGAGGCCAATCCCTATTTCATAAAACAGGGCGGCATGCCTGTACGTGGCAATCGGGAAGGGGTCCCCTCTCTTGATAAAGTAAGAGAGGTCGTTGCCAAGCAATCGTGGCGAGTTCCATCACCGAAAGAACAGAGTCTTTTTAATTGGCTTCCGAAGAATGAATAATAACTTATTTATTAATCTGATTAACGGACTGGTTACTTAATAATGCCAATTGTGTAGTTGATTAACGCGGTTTGACTCTGGCTCAATGGCTATCCCCTGGCCCCTGCTCACGCAACCAACCAAAAAAACGAATCTCTTGCTCTTCGTTATTAAGTTTTTTATTAATGCCGTCAAGCAACTAACTACTTAATCCTGTTAACAAGGTAGTTGATTAATTATGACTGAAGACAGCGTCATCGACCTCACCCCTGTGAAGACTCCGGAACAATTGTTGAAGGAAGAAGTCGGGCTTTATCTGAAGATTGTCCGGGAAACTCAGGGCAAGCCCTTGAGGTGGGTCGCCCAGAAATTGGGGGTCTCCAACTCGTTCATATCCCAGATCGAAAAGGGGGACGCTTCGATTCCACTGGATCGGGTACTGGACTTCTCCCTTGCCTATGATCTTCCTGTGCCGGAGTTCGTTCGAATCGTTCTCGTCACCATGCACAACGACACATATCGCGCGTTGATGAGCATACTGGAAAATGACCCGGAAATGACTAAGGCCGCCAACAGTTGCCACACGATTGCAGATCCCAAAGAGCGAGCCAAACGGCGCAAAGCCCTCAACCCTGGGCTGAGTTCAAAATCGCTTCAACGAATGCGGGAATTCATTTTGGAAAACCAAAAGCCGACGTATGGAAACCCGGTGGCAGGTGACTCGTGATTGATCTACGGAAACAAGACCACCTGGGGGTAACCTCGTCGTCCGAAGACGGCGACATCCACAACGATGATGCGTTCCTTTTTTTGGAGAATTGTCCTTCCCACCGGTACGAGGCTATAATCACGGACCCGCCTTACGAGATTGGTATCGCGGGCAAGGATTGGGATTGCAAAAAGCTACGGATCGACGTCTTGGCCTACCAATTCCATCGCGTTCTGAAGCCTGGCGGCAATGTCTTTGTGTTCTGCTCGGATTTCCAATTCGGCGATTGGTATCGGGAGCTTTCCCGCTATTTTACCAAGTTGCGCAAATATGCCTGGTGCAAACCGGATTCGCGAAGCACCAACAAGGGGATGTTTCAGGAGAGCTTCGAACTCGGGCTGCATGTGTGCTCAGAAAATTCATATTTCGACAAGGAAGACCGCTATAAAAATTATGTGGTCGCTGGAAAAACATCAGGGAATGAACGGATGATGCCTGACCCCGATGAGGAATGGTCAACCAAGAAGGGCGAAAAGACCCTTCACCCAACACAAAAAAAATTGTCGGTAATTGAAACTCTGGTTACCGCATTGAGCAAAGAAGGCGACACCATTTTTGATCCCTTCGCAGGCACCGGAACGCTTGGGGTTGCAGCCAAGAATTTGGGCAGAAAATTCGAGATGGTCGAGTACGGCTTCCGAAACCACATCGCTGCATGGGACAGGCTTTTAGGGGAAGAGTAAGTCCCCACAGTTGCCAATATAAATCATGAACCTAGTACTTCCAATCCTCGTGGCTTACCGGCAATCGATTCAACAGGTGCCTGAGGTGCTCCCACTGAGGCATGTGCCTCTCCAGCATGGCCGTAAAATTGGCATTATGAGTCGGTTCCAGAATATGCAGCATCTCGTGAACCACCAAATATTCCAAGCACTGAACAGGCTTTTTGGCTACATGGGCATTGAGCCGGATGTAGCCCCGCTCGGGGTTACAGCTTCCCCAACGGGTCTTCATGCGCTGGACGAACAACCGTTCGACTTTCACTCCAAGGCGTGGCTCCCATTCGTCGATTATGGGCTGGGCTTTTTCCCGCAAACGGGCCCGGTACCACTCACCTACGACATCTCTACGCTTGGCCTCCGATGTTCCGGGGCGAACCGTCAGCACCATGGCATTATGTTTGATTTCGACGGAAGGTGATGCATCGGCTTCAATGATCTTCATAAGGTAACGCTTGCCCCAGAGATAATGGCTCTCACGTTCCAGATATTCCCGAGGCGTCTCTCTTTCCTGCTCCCGCATCTTTCGTTGCTCTTTTTTTATCCAATCCAGCTTGGAGATGGCGAATAAGCGGATATTGTCAAGGTCCACCCAGAGAGGGGCGGAAATACGGACCTTGCCGTCTGGCGGATTCACGCTCAGATGGATATTTTTGATTTCTTTACGGACGATATCTACAGGGATCTCGCCTAGCATAATTGTTGAAACCATCAATAATCCTGCTGTTCAACGACGATGCGGAAAACACGCTCCACTTCGGCCTCGTCTTGAAGGACATCATAAAGGCCAGCCTTGATAACCCGCTCCTTTGCCTGGACACCGCGCCAGCCGTCCGGGCGAATGCTTCGAACCGTCTCGTCTACCCGCAAGGCCAGTTCTTCATCATGGGCAAGGTTGTCGTAGAGCGCCCGTTTTGCTGGGGTGTCGAGCGAGGACGGGACGCCGTCCGTCATCCCGGATCGTACTTGCCGGGCCAGTTCGGCGATTCTCTTCAGATATTCCTCGTACTCGATGGCGTTGGCCTTCCGTGCGGCTATGACCTCGTCCAACAAGTCGGACATCTTTTCGTAAAATACCGGGTTGTTGAGATGCTCCTTTATGATCTTCCGGCGGACGTTGTTTTCAATAGTCTCGGCCACGGCGTTTTTGTTTCCTTTGAGGTGGCCCAACTTGATCCCTATGGCATCCGCAATGCCTGCGTTCACGATCAAATCCAGTAGCGGCATCTCATCAAAGGGCGAGATCTTGCGCGGTCCGTCAGCCTCGATATACGTATCAATAAGATGGCGCATGTCCGACTCGAACGGTTTGAAATCCAAAGTTTCACCACTAGCATTCTTGATCGTATCTCGCAAAGCCACATGGTCATCAACCTGTCGCTTGATGCTATCGGTCTCAACTTCGGAAAACCCCGCCGAGTCCATTTCATTGGCGACATTGGAATACGCCCTGACCAGGGTTGCCGCAGCCTTATACAAGGCTACCCGTCGGGGCTCCCGAGCCTCGAGGTCGGTCGGGATTTCCGTGTTACCGCAAAAGTAATGAATGTGCTCCAGTTCACCTTTGGGTGGCTCCACCGGTTCACATAGCAACGAAATGGCCTCCAAGGCGTCTTCCAGCCGCTCTCGCCCAGTTTTGAGACGATCCCGCAACATGATCTGCGGATCTGGTTCTCCGGCTTCGTGGTCCAATTCCGACGTATAAACGGCAATGGCATTTTCGACCTTCTTGAAAAGATCCTTGTAGTCCACAATATGCCCGAACGGTTTCTCATCACCGTCGAGACGATTGGTGCGGCAGATAGCCTGGAAAAGGCCGTGGTCCTGCATGTGCTTGTCGATGAACAGACAGGTGCAGGATGGTGCGTCAAAGCCTGTGAGGAGCTTGTTGACCACGATTAACAGGCCGTTGAAAAAGTCGATATTTCCGGTTTTCACACCAAAGACTTGCTCACCGCAGCAACTGGCATGAGATTGTTGGGGTGCTCCTCATGTACCGCGAAAACGAGCAATATCCAGCCTGAT